>ERZ1036412.1-NODE-1-length-540555-cov-95.736583_pt1 | contig 540555 bp, 430 predicted proteins | sample MGYA00514218_ERZ1036412 | MGnify/ENA primary metagenome ERZ1036412 (study PRJEB33795, sample SAMN09464944) | human gut metagenome | host: Homo sapiens | place: USA: Stanford, California | collected 2016-11 | study: EMG produced TPA metagenomics assembly of the...
CTCGCGACCCCCGCCTTGGCAAGGCGGTGCTCTACCGCTGAGCTATTCCCGCATACAGAACCGATAATTACTATAACATAATTATCAATCTGTCGTCAAGGATGAATTAAGTCCATCCTGACTGCCATATAATAATATCAATTTACACATATAGTGTCAATGGTTTTTCCGTAAAGTTCCTTGAAAATATAGCATACAAGAACATCTTTTACCCGAGAAAGGGGGATATACAATCCCCCTTTAAAATAGATTATTCTTTATCCTTTTGTCTACCTTTACCAGCCCCATCTTCAGCCACGCTAACTTCCGCTTCGATGAAGGTCTTCATGTCATTTAGCATATGCATGGATGCATCGATTATAGATAGTCCCATAGTTGAACCTAAGGCTTCATCGATTAGCAGATTATAGTGCAAATAAGGCTTTACCCCTAAGAAACGACATTGTTCCTTATGTATAGGTTCATCATGTATAGGCTCATCATAGACAGCTGATGGGAACACATAGTCCTTAACTAGGGGATCAATGGTAACCGCCGCCAAAATAGCTGCACCAGTTACTACATTATCAAAGACTACAGCCATGCGATGGCTAGCAGCCCCCAAGATGAAGGCCGTTAAAAACGCAATATCTAAACCACCTGCTACATGAAGCAAGTTCAATACCGCATCACGGCGCTCGCTTTCACTCAAAGCAGACCAATCATCAACACCGATATTAAATCGATCTACAAAAGAATGAATATGAGCAGCACGTTGCTCTACTGTAGGTCCATATTCATTATGAACGAGAATATCCTCATACGCACAACCTGTGATCGTCGCCGTCGTGACAAGAGAATCTAGAAAGGCCCTCTCCCCTACGTTACCAATCGCCACCACTTGTAATCCATCAGCATGTAATCTATCTGCATAGGTAAAGCCGAGCTCAAGAGCACGCTCTAATTCCTCACGAGAAATAGCAGGTTCTACGCCAAAGAAATGGGATCCTTTTCGAATCACCTGTTGCTCAATATTTGCTAAATCAGAAGTGTCTTGTTCTAGACCTACATTCACCACGTGTACAACAGCATTTAATTTAGCTGCAGCCCCTTGTGTAGCTGTTCTTCCCTCATTAAAGCGTTTTATGGCAGCATAACTTTCACTACCATGTTGATTATTTTGCGGTCCATCTACCAAGTGATCAGCTGCCACAACGAGCACACCTTGACGCAAATGATTCGGTTTAGGGTCTCCTAAAATTCCTGCAAAACGCTCCGCTATAGTTTCTAACGTAGCAAGGCTATAGATGGGTTTTGTCAGATTATCGATACGCAGACGGCATGCTTCCATGGATGGTACATGCAATGGTTCTATTTTGAAAGTTCTCATGCCTTACCTCCTGTAAGCGCCAAATACATATGAACCGCAAGGTCTAGCATCCCCATTTGTATAGAGCCACCAGAGGCCTCACCTAAACAAAGACCTAAATCGACATAAGCTTCAAGGCCTAAATTTTCTAAGGAAGATTTTGCCGCTTTTTCAGCAGATAAATGTGAAGCCATCACATAATCCATTACTTGTGGCACCAATGTTTTAGCTACCAAGGCACAGGCCGATGTATTAAATCCATCGATGATAACTAACCCATGATTTGCTGCGGCGCCTAAGATAACGCCCACAATACAAGCAAATTCAAAGCCGCCTACAGAGGATAAAATCCCAATAGCATCGTCTTTAGGAATATCCTTATATTTTTCCAGTACATCATGAACAATGCGTTGCTTTAATTTAAGGCGCTCATCGGAAATATTTGTTCCTCGTCCCGTCGCCTCTTCCGCCGTAAGTCCTGCAAACTTAGCGGTCATAAGGGCACTAGCTGTCGTATTAGATATGCCCATTTCGCCTACTAAAAATACATTGAAGCCTTCATCAATTTTTTCTTTTACGAGGCGAATACCCGTTTCGATACCTTCAATCGCTTGTTCACGCGTCATAGCTGGCTCTTCTACGAAGTTTTTCGTACCCATCCCAAGTTTATGAATACGAAGGCCTGGAACCCAACTCATATCCGCATCAATGCCCATATCGATAACTTCCATTTGAGCACCACAGTAATTCGCTAGAGAATTAGCGCCAGCCCCCTTAGGAATCAGGTAATTCTGAGTCATCCCAACGGTCGTTTCCTTTGGATACGCACTGACACCCATATCGGCCACACCGTGATCGGCAGAGGCAATTATCATGCAAGGCTTTGGTACAGCTAACGTCTCTTGATTGGTAGCTGCCCCATATTGGGCCACCATATTTACAAGACGTCCATATCGTTCCACAGGCGATGCTGTATTCCAGCTATCGATTATATGTCGTTCAATCTCTAGGCTGCGACCTGTAATAGCGCCACAAGTTTCTTGTAACAAACTCATAAAAGCTCCCTTAATCAAATAATATATTTTAGATATTCTTCCTTTTAGTTATTCTTAATTTGTCCCGTTAAATATGGCAATTTATTGCGAATCTCTCGACTTCGTTCAAGATAACTTTCTAATGCTTGTCCTTCGTCATCTTGTGAAAGTATCGCTTTAACATGTTCAATTTCTGATTCAATTTGTGTAAGGCCTTCAATAACATTATGACGATTACCGTAGATAATTTCGCGCCACATAGATGGTAGCCCACCAGCCACACGTGTGCAATCGCGGAATCCCCCTGCCGATAATTTCATGCGCAATTCGCCCAATTCATCGCCACCCGAAACTTGTGTTAGAATAGAGGCCAATAAGTGAGGCATATGACTAACCATCGCCAGATATGCATCGTGAGCATAAATATCGACAAACTCGATGCGAGACCCTAAGGCACGACCCATGTCAGCTAATTCTTGAGCCACCTCTTCACTATATACATCAGAGGCCTTATCCTCTAGTACAATCCAACCCATACCTTTGAATAAGTTTTTATGAGATACTTCATAACCACCCTTTTCGGATCCTGCCATAGGATGGACAGATACGAAAACAGTCCCCTTAGGAATTGATTCATAAACGGCTCGTACAAAGTTTTCCTTCGCACTAGATACATCAGTTACGACTTGCCCAGGTCTAAATAGATGAGCCGTTTCAGTAAAAAGCCGTGCATTTGTATCAGGAGGCAAGGAGAACACAATGATATCTGAGTTCTTAATCAATGGTTCAACTTCAGTCCACGCAGCTTTTACCACACCATCTTGAATGGCCGCATCACAGACCTCTTGACGACGTGCATAGCCTACTACCTCATATTCTGTATATTCCTTTAGAGCCTTTGCCAAGGATCCACCTAATAAACCTAAGCCAATAATACCTACGGTCTTACTCATATAAACCTACTTTCATAAACTATCTAGGAATGTATACGCTCTCATATAATGCTACATATAATCTATCAAGCTAATCCCTTTTTCGTATGCTTTCATAAAAACCTCAACAATGAATCTCATACAGTGTTTTTATTATAACATGTTCACAACCACATGGGATAAAATTATAAACATATAACATACAAAAAACGTGCCACCCGAAGGTGACACGTTTTCTTAGTCAGCATCCTACCTAAGGAGTACGATGCCAATATTATTTAAATTGATTGCAAAGACTATCAAATAATGCTTGGTCAGGTTTAACCACATCTTCAGTCAATGGACGAGGATGTGGGCCACCATTTGCTGCAGCCAATGCTTTTTCAAAGGAAGGTTTAGATGTATTTTGATAGATAAGGCCTGTAACCAAGCCATCAGTATCACCCAAAGTTTTAAGCGCTGTTGCACGATCTGTTGGGTCATACCCTTCAGGCAATGCTACTAAATGTTCTTTGAACCAATCGTAACTATTGCGTTTGTTATATGTAACACATGGGCTGAATACATTGATGAAGGAGAAGCCCTCATGATCCATGGCTTGTTGAATCAAATCAACGAGCTCTTTACGATTTACCATATAGCTTTGTGCTACAAATGTAGCACCTGCTGCAATCGCAGTTTCACAAACGGACAATGGAGACTCAAACGCACCATGAGGAGTTGTTTTTGTAACAAACCCGATGTCAGAACGAGGGGATGCTTGACCTTTAGTCAAACCATATACATGGTTATCCATTACTACGTATGTCATGTTTACATTACGTTTGAAAGCATGAATGGTGTGACCCATACCGATAGCAAAGGCATCACCGTCACCGGAAAATGCAATAACTTCAAGGTCTTGGTTAGCAAGTTTAACGCCTTGCGCATAAGGAAGCGCACGGCCATGAGTTGTATGCGCACCATAAGCGTAGAAATAGCCACCGATACGGCTAGAGCAACCAATACCGGAAATTACGGCTAATTTTTCTGGTGGAATATTTTTCGCTACTACAGCGTCAGTAATCGCCGCTTGAACCCCATAATGGCCACAGCCTGGACACCAGTTAGGACGAATATCATTTCTGTAATCTTTAGCTGTTGTCATATTATAGGACCTCCTTAATCGCATTTTTCACATAACTTTTTGTGAATGGATTACCATCGTATTTCAAGCAGCTAGAAATCTTATGTTTCTTATGCATGTTGATTTTAATTAAATTAGCCAATTGACCAGTTTTATTGTGTTCTACGATAACTACTTTTTTCGCAGCATCAAAGAACGGTTGTAATTGCTTTGCTGGGAATGGTTTAATTAAGCGCAATTGTAAGTGGTTAACTTTGACGCCTTCTTGATCGAATTCAGCAACGGCTTCTTCAATAGCACCACGGCTAGAAGCCATACCTACAACAAGTACATCCGCTTCGTCGTACTTAGCGTTGTTCAAGAATGGTTCATAGTTATCAGCTACAGTTTCCAATTTGCGGAAACGTTTATCAGTTTGCGCTACGTGCATTGTAGGCGCTTCTGCTGGTTTACCTTCTTCATTATGCTCTAAACCTGTGGAAAGGAATAGACCATTTTTCATGCCTGGAATTGTACGCGGAGAAATGCCATCTTCAGTCAATTCAAAGCGTTTGAAGTAGTTAGGTTGTACCAATTCAGGAAGTTCAGCTTCTTTCATCATTTTACCGCGATTAATAGGTACACGGTTCAAATCGAAGGAAGGAACGGATTGTTTATTCAAACCTTGTTGTAAGTCAGGCATAAAGATAACTGGACATTGGTACATTTCTGCCAAGTTGAAAGCTTTTTGAATTTCATAGAAGCATTCTTCGATAGATGTTGGAGAAATTACGATACCAGAGTAGTCGCCATGTGCATTGTAGCAAGCCGCATCAATATCGGATTGTTCAACTTTTGTAGCCATACCAGTGGATGGGCCAGAGCGTTGAACGTCGATAACAACCATTGGCAATTCAGCCATGGAAGCCATGGACAAAGATTCTGCCATTAATGAAAGACCTGGACCAGAAGTACATGTAAAGCCACGAACACCTGCGTATACGCCGCCCATAGCTGTCATACATGCTGCGATTTCGTCTTCTGTTTGAACAACAGTTGAGCCCAACTTATCCATAGTTTTAATCATGTATTCCATAACTTCGGATGCTGGCGTAATAGGATATGATGCCATGAAACGAGAGCCCGCAGCAATAGCACCAAGAGCACATGCTTCGTTACCTAATAAGAACATTTGATCTTTCTTACCAGGCGCTGGCAATGTATCGATCTCAACATCGCCTAATTTTTCCATTACAAGGCTATGACCATCATCGAAAGCAGCCAAGTTTTTATCAATAATCTCTTGGGATTTCTTTGCAAATTTCTCAGTAATAGCATCTTTAAACATCTTAGTATCAAAGCCAAGAAGCGCTACGGACATCCCAAGTGCTACGATATTACGCATCAACAAGGAGCCTTGTTTCATTGCTGTTTCAGAGATAGGCAAAGATAAGCAATTAATCTTTGTACCTTCAAATTTAGAAAAGTCTGGATTAACTTTGCTATCACAGATGATATATCCACCATCACGTACTTCGGAACCGTGCATATCAACGGTTTCTTGATCAAGGGAAAGCAAGAAGTCTACCCCTTCACCGATAGACATAATTTGTTCCAATGCTACGCGCAATGCGAATGTAGTATGACCACCTTTGATGCGAGATGCAAATAAACGTTGGCTATACAAAGAGTAGCCTTCTTTAGCAAGGATTGTGGCCATAATTTCGCCGCAACTCTCGATACCTTCACCTTGTTGGCCGCCCATTTTCCAGATAAAATCTTTACGTTTTTGCAAGAGATTCACCCTCCTTAGGATAAAAATTACACTGCTGACAAGAGTCTACCTTACTATGTTAATGTTTTATAGTACGAACCTGTCTTATATCGTCATTGTATCATGTATATTTTAGGTTTACAATGTATCATTTCACATAATAATAGGTATAAATTAAGGTATTATAACTAAAAATTATAAGAAAAAAAGGATACTACTTTTGAAGTAGTATCCTTTTAGTATTTATGCTCAACGTTTTATACTTTCACATCAAAAAAAGAGTCTATATAAAATTATATAGAATATTTATTCTCAAATCATCTAAAATATTTATTCCGTAATACCTCTTGTTGTCGCTCTTCAGTGAAGAATATTTCTTCTAAACATAAGCCTTGAGCAGGTGCAGTTTTCCCTATAGCACGCCGGTCTTTAGCAGCTAAATATCCTTTAATATCCTCAACCTTGCGACGACCAAGACCTATATCTACAAGTAAACCTGCAATATTGCGGACCATATGATATAAAAAACCATCACCAATCACAGAAATCGTCACCTGTGAACCTCGGGCCTCAACACGAATTCCCATAATTGTCTTTACAGGATCCGCCGGAGTTGAGTTGGTGCCCTTTAGGGTTGTAAAGTCATGCGTACCTACTAGTTCATTACCTGCAGCCTGCATACGAGCAATATTTAAGGGCTTTTTCACATGCCAATGATATCGCTGCGTCAAAGGATCTGCAATGAGCTGATTATGAATCGTATATACATACTCTTTACCGTATATATTCCACCGTGGCTTCCAATCTAGCGGAATTTCTACCGCTTCTAGAACGACTATATCCTTAGGAATATGAGCTATCATGGCGCGAGGAATATTTTCTACTGGTATAGTCCCCGACGTTTGAAATGTACAAACTTGAAATTTAGCATGCACCCCTGCATCCGTACGAGAGGCACCATAAATTTGAATGGGTTCATTACAAATACGTGATAAACCATATTCCAAACACCCTTGTACCGTTAACCCCTTATCATTAGGTTGCTTTTGATAACCGGCTAAATCTGTACCATCATAAGCCACTATAATCCGTATGTTTCTCATAGACCTAACCACCACAATACAATGAGTATAATCGTAATCAAGACAACAGCACCGACGCCGATATAATCGACATAGGTAACTTGTAATTCTTTCATACGTGTACGATTGACGCCACCTCTATAGCAACGCGCCTCCATAGCGATAGCTAATTCATCGGCCCGTCGAAACGCACTAATAAATAATGGCACTAAAAGAGGCACCATATTTTTAGCCCGTTGAATGATAGAGCCTGTCACAAAGTCTGCACCACGGGCAGATTGTGCTTTCATAATACGATCCGTCTCGTCCAATAAGGTAGGGATGAAACGCAGCGCAATAGTCATCATCATAGCCAGCTCATGAGCAGGAACACCAATGCGACGGAATGGATTGAGCAAGTGCTCGATACCATCAGTCAAACGAATTGGTGATGTGGTATAGGTCAACAAAGAAGAAAACAAGATTAAGAAGATTAAGCGTGCCGCCATTTGAAGTCCCATTACCACGCCATGGTCGGTAATATTGATAATCCCCCATTGAAAAATTGGATTGCCTGGTGTCGTAAAAATATGAATCCCCATAGTAAATACGATGATAATCCAAAGCGGTTTAATAGCAGACCACATCAGACGTAACGGCAAACGTGATAACAACATTGAAAAGATGGTGAACCCACCTACAACGCCATATGCCAATGGAGAATTCGCCAAGAATATGGCTACAACGAATATGGTAGTAGCAATAATCTTTGCGCGTGGATCCATGCGATGCAAGAAAGAGTTTCCTGGGAAGTATTGACCAATAGTAATATTATTTAACATGGTTACCTCCTTCGAGAATTGCTTGTACCGCATCATCTACAGATAGTACACGATTAGACACATCAAGACCTTGTTCGCGCAAATATTCCATGGTAACAGACACTGGCGGTACATCTACACCGACGGCCTGTAATTCATCACGATGATTATTAAAGATGTCCATCGGTTCACCATCGAGAACGATACGCCCTTTATCGAGTACTACAAGACGAGAAGCCATGCGAGAAATATCTTCCATATTGTGAGATACAAGAATTACAGTGATTCCCTTTTCTTTATGAAGTCGAATGATTTCTTCAAAGATTTCTTCCCGTCCAAATGGATCAAGACCAGCAGATGGTTCATCGAGCACGAGAAAATCTGGATCCATAGCCACTACGCCAGCAATAGCCACGCGGCGCATTTGACCGCCAGATAAATGGAAGGGAGAACGTTCTGCATATGTGTCATAATCGAGCCCTACGAACTTCATCGCATCTCGCACACGCTCGTCTACGTCATCAGCACTAAGCCCTAAATTTTTAGGACCAAAGGCGATATCTTGAGCGATGGTTTCTTCAAACAATTGATGCTCTGGATACTGGAATACCATCCCCACCTTATGACGCATTTTTTTAGCTTCCTCTGTGGAGGCGCTAATATCTACACCATTGACAGTAACTGTACCAGTTGTAGGATGTAATAGCCCATTTAGATGTTGTACAAAGGTGGATTTACCGGAACCAGTATGACCGATAACACCTAGAAACTCCCCATTTTCAATGGTAAGTGATACACCACGAAGCGCAGTCTTTTCAAAAGGGGTACCCATGCCGTAGGTATATGTAATATTATCTAACACAATCGCCATTAATGGGTTCCCTCCCCTCTTGGAGCATCTGTTGAGTGTATAGCGGATAATTGTTTACCTAACTTTGAGCCTTTAAGGCCCTTTGCTAACTCTTCATTATTAATGATACTCTTACCCACTTCATAACCTTTAGCATTCAATTTGAAAGCAATCTCAGAGGCTACCGGTACATCGAGGCCCAGACCTTTTAAGGTATCTACATGGCTAAAAATTTCACGAGGCGTACCATCATGTAATTTCACACCATTTTTCATAACCACAACGCGGTCTGCCGTAACAGCTTCCTCCATGAAGTGCGTAATATATACAATCGTAATGCCCTCTTCCTTATTGAGTTTGTGAACCGTTTCAAGCACTTCCCGGCGACCTTTTGGATCGAGCATCGCTGTTGGTTCATCAAGAACGATGCAATCAGGCTTCATCGCTAATACACCTGCGATAGCAATACGTTGTTTTTGTCCGCCCGATAATAAATGGGGACCATGTTCTCTATATTCAGTCATATTAACAGCGGCTAACGCTGCATCGACACGTTGTCTAATTTCTGCACTAGGAATACCTAAGTTTTCTGGACCAAAGGCAACGTCCTCCTCTACAACGGCCGCTACGATTTGGTTATCAGGATTTTGGAATACCATTCCTACATGTTGGCGAATATTCCAAATATGCGCTTCATCCCGCGTATCAAAGCCACATACATTGATATGACCTTCACTAGGTTGTAATAACACATTAAAATGCTTGGCAAGCGTACTTTTACCACTGCCATTAGTGCCAATGATACAAACAAATTCACCACGCTTAATGGATAGATTCACATCATCCAAGGCACGTACATCATTGCCGTTTTCATCAGTATAAATATGACTCATATGATTGACCTCAATCATAATGTCTTGTTCATTCATGGATAACCTCATATCTTTCTAGTCAATTTCGTTTCTATGAAAGTAGAACCATTTGCATCATCTATCATACTCATGTTGTGCATAATCCCCATATTTCAATTTATCCTATTTAATAGAACTTGAATTTAATAATGTCTTAGATATTATGCAAAAGGTTGACAATACATATTCATCCTTTACGATAACTGCTAACATATTACGATATTATACTAGTCGATTGTACCATAAAATTGACAATAAAAAAACGGTGCTGCAACATAAGTTACAACACCGTATGAGTTTGATTAAACTAACTCGATAATAGCCAAAGGTGCAGCGTCACCTTTGCGAAGACCAGTTTTGATTACACGAGTGTAACCACCTTGACGGTCTGCATATTTTGGAGCAATTGTATCAAACAATTTTTTTACTACACTTTCATCCATGAGGTATGCAAGAACTTGGCGACGTGCATGAAGATCACCACGTTTAGCCAAAGTTACCATTTGATCAGCTAAAGAACGAAGTTCTTTCGCTTTAGCTTCAGTCGTTTCAATACGCTCATATTGGAAGAAAGATGTTAACATGCTACGGAACAACGCTTTACGAGCGGAGCTGTCGCGGCCTAATTTTCTGTACATTCGTCTTCCTCCTTATTCGCCTTTTTGTTTAAGTTGAAAACCACCTGGATGATTATTGAGTTTTTCCTCAATTTCATCGATAGATTTTTTACCTAAGTTGCGAACTTTTCCTAAGTCATCAATGGTTTTGTCTAGCAAGTCTGCAATTGTATTAATGCCAGCACGTTTCAAGCAGTTATACGCACGAACAGAGAGTTCCAACTCATCGATGGAAATCTTTGCTGGGCCGTCATCTACAGCTGGTTCTTCATTATCGGAACCTACTGGATCTATAACGATACCGCCTTCACCAGTGTTTACATCTACAACATCTGCAGAATGCGCTAATTTAGTGAAGTTCCCTAAATAACCAATCATAATGGCAGCAGATTTTGCCACTGCATCAGCAGCAGTAATGGAGCCATCAGTCCAAACTTCTAATGTAAGTTTGTCGAAGTCCATTTCATTGCCTACACGAACATCACTCACTTCGTATTTAGCACGAAGAATTGGAGAGAAGATGGAATCGATTGGAATACAACCAATAACATCAGTATCTTTTTTATTCTTCGTTGAAGGAACATAGCCTTTACCTCGTTCGATTACTACGTCCATTACGAGATGAGCTGTCTCATCCATTGTCGCAATCACGAGTTCAGGATTCAATACTTCTACCTCTGGTGGGAATTGTTCAGCCAAATCAGCAGCTGTCAATATTCCATCCTTTTGGAAGTCAAAATGAACTTCCAAAGGTAATTGTGCTTCTTCTTCAACTTTGATGCACAATTGCTTTAAGTTAAGGATGATATCCGTAACGTCTTCGCGAATACCAGGAATAGTAGAGAATTCATGAAGAACTCCATCAATTTTGATAGAGGTGATAGCTGCCCCATCCAAGGATGAAAGCAAAATTCTGCGTAAGCTATTACCGAGAGTGATACCATAACCACGATCTAATGGTTCACATACGAACTTACCATAACGACCGCCATCGGCGATGTCCACTTTCTCGATTTTAAGTTTCTTTTCTTCGCTCATCAGGAACATCCTCCTATATAACACACGTTCATAGTTAATTATAGCACCGTATCATATCGGTCGCTATAAATTATACACGACGGCGTTTTGGAGGGCGACAACCATTGTGAGGAATTGGAGTTACGTCTTTAATGGAAGTAACTTCAAGACCTGCAGCTTGTAAAGCACGGATTGCAGCTTCACGGCCGGATCCAGGACCTTTTACGAATACTTCAACAGTGCGAAGGCCATGTTCCATTGCAGCTTTAGCAGCTTGTTCAGCAGCCATTTGAGCAGCAAATGGAGTGGATTTACGAGAACCACGGAAGCCCAAGCCACCAGCGGAAGCCCAAGACAACGCATTACCGTTTGTATCTGTCAAAGTTACGATAGTGTTATTGAATGTAGAACGAATATGAGCCGCACCGGATTCAATATGTTTCTTTTCTTTTCTTTTAGTTCTAACAACTTTTTTAGCCACGCTTTATCCCTCCTTTATCTTATTTCTTTTTACCAGCAATTGCTTTTCTAGGACCTTTGCGAGTACGTGCATTCGTTTTAGTACGTTGACCACGAAGTGGTAAACCCATACGATGACGTTTGCCTCGATAGGAGTTGATTTCAATTAAGCGTTTAATGTTAAGAGCTTCTTCACGACGAAGGTCACCTTCTACTTTGTAATCAGCATCTAACAATTCACGGATTTTCGCTACTTCATCTTCAGAAAGATCGCGAACGCGTGTGTCAGGATTGATGCCAGTTTTAGCAATAATTTCAGATGCTAAAGTCGGACCAATACCATAAATATAAGTTAAACCAATTTCCACTCGTTTATCACGAGGTAAATCTACACCGGCGATACGTGCCATCTAATCATCCACCTCCTATCAGATTATCCTTGTTTTTGTTTATGTTTTGGATTTTCGCAAATAACCATTACACGGCCTTTGCGTTTAATGATTTTACATTTTTCGCATATCTTTTTAACTGATGGTTGAACCTTCATTAGTACCTCCTTTGTGGACCCTATGCTTATTTAAAGCGATAGGTGATGCGACCACGATTTAAGTCATACGGTGTCAGTTCCATAGTAACTTTATCACCAGGAAGAATACGGATAAAATTCATACGCATTTTACCTGACACATGAGCCAATACGATATGACCATTTTCCAATTCAACTTGGAACATGGCATTCGGTAATGCCTCAACGACCGTACCTTCCACCTCAATAACGTCTTCTTTTGACATATCTTTTCCTCCGGTTACCTGTTTATTTAATTAACCGCGGTTCTTCCCGCATAGTTAATATTTCAGGGCCGTTTTCTGTAACAACCACTGTATGTTCGAAATGAGCAGCAGGTTTACCATCTACTGTAACTGCTGTCCAGTCATCCCCTAATACACGAACACGGTGAGTACCTAATGTAATCATCGGTTCAATACACAATACCATACCTGGTTTCATAAGAGGTCCTTGATCAGGACTACCATAGTTTGGTATTTGCGGATCTTCATGCATTTCGCGGCCTAAACCATGACCTACGAAGTCGCGTACGACACCGTAACCATGTTTCTCACAATACGTTTGAACAGCGTGACCGATAGCACCAATACGGTTACCGACTTTCACTTGTTCAATTCCCTTGAACAGACTTTCCTCTGTAACTTTTAACAATTTCATCACATCGGGTTTGACGTGACCGATAGGAATCGTCACAGCCGAATCGCCGTGATATCCATCAATAGATGATACGAGATCAATACTGAGGACATCGCCGTTTTTAAGCTTACGCTTAGCGCTCGGAATACCATGAACGACTTCTTCGTTAATAGAAGCACAGATTGTAGCGGGGAATCCATAGTACCCTTTACAACTTGGTATACCACCGTGGCTGCGAATATATTCTTCGGCAATTGTATCTAACTCAAGCGTCGTGATGCCAGGTTTAGCCTTTTTTACTAACAAGGACAACGTGTCTGCTGTAAGCTTACTTGCCTTGCGGATACATTCAATCTCATGGGGCGATTTTAAAATAATCATAGATTATTTCTCCAACGCCTTAATGATGTCAGCAAATACTGCGTCTACATCTTGTAAACCATTAATTTCTTGATATAATCCGCTATTGCGATAGTAATCAATTAACGGTTTAGTAGATTCTTCGTACACAGCTAGACGTTTCTGTACTGTTTCAGGGTTATCATCAGCACGATTTTCTAGAACAGCTCGTTCGCTAATACGTTTAACCAATTCCTCGGAAGGAACGTTTAAGTTAAGTACAGCGTCCAAAGAAATTCCTAATTCTTTAAGGATTGCATCCAAGGATACAGCTTGCGCTGTAGTTCTTGGAAATCCATCAAGAATAAATCCAGATTTGCAGTCATCTTTCACCAAGCGATCACGTACGATACCAACAGTTACACTGTCTGGTACCAATTGACCAGCATCGATGTATTTCTTAGCCTCAACTCCAAGAGGTGTTTCGTTCTTAATCGCAGCGCGGAACATATCACCTGTTGAAATTTGGGGAATACCGTATTTTTCAATAAGTCGAGCTGCCTGAGTGCCTTTACCTGCACCAGGAGGTCCCATTAATAAAATATACATATCGTTTCCCTCCTATTTCACAAAGCCTTTATAGTGGCGTGTTACCATGAGCGACTCAATTTGTTGCATTGTATCAAGTGCTACACCTACAACGATAAGAAGAGCCGTACCACCAAAGTATACGCCTTGGACGCCGGTTATACTACCGAGGAAATTCGGTATAATAGCAACGACAGCTAAGAATACAGCGCCAGCCAAAGTGATCTTGGTCATCACGTTATCCACATAATCAGCAGTTGGTTTACCCGCACGAATACCTGGGATAAAACCACCGTATTTTTTCATATTATCTGCCATATCTGTAATGTTGATAGAGATTGCAGTATAGAAATACGTAAAGATAAAGATCAATATCGCATACAATGCCGTTTGTAACGGCGTCCCCCATGTAAATAAATCAGCAGCTTTATGAACAAATTCATTGTCAATAAATTGTGCAATTGTTACAGGGAACATCAACACAGATGACGCAAAGATAATTGGGATTACACCTGCCTGATTGACTTTCAACGGCAAGAATGTAGAGTGACCACCGTACATTTTACGCCCTACTACGCGTTTTGCGTATTGGATAGGAATGCGACGTTGGCCTTGTGTAACTGCCACTACGACAGCGATCATCGCAAGTGCAATTACAGCAAATAAGAATGCTTGGAACATGTTAATGGTTCCGTTTTGGATATATTGATAAATAGTTTCGAGACCATCTGGCAATCGAGCTACGATACCAGCAAAGATGATCAAGGAAATACCATTACCTATACCATATGCTGTGATTTGCTCACCAATCCACATCAACAAACATGTGCCTGCTGTGAGGATGATGGCCACAACGAATACGCTAAGGAAATCATTATTTACCAAAGCGTTGTTTGCTCTAAGAGCAAATGCCATACCAGCGGCTTGTACAAAGCCAAGGACTACGGTGCCATAACGAGTTACCTTCGCTATTTTCTTACGCCCGTCTTCACCATCTTTACTCCATGCTTCAAACTGAGGAACTACAGACTGAAGCAGTTGCATGATGATGGAAGCATTAATGTAAGGGGTAATACTCATCGCAAAGATAGAGAACTTACTTAGCGCACCACCAGCAAACAAGTCTAATAGACCAAATAGGTTACCGGATGTAAACAAGGATTCGATAACAGATGCATCTACACCTGGTACTGGGATGTGAATGCCGGCTCTAAACACAGCAAACATCATCAATGTGTACAAAATCTTGTTACGTAACTCAGTAATCTTAAAGATGTTCGAGAGGCTATCTAGCACCCTAGATCACCTCAACTTTTCCGCCTGCTGCTGTGATTTTTTCTTCAGCAGCTTTAGTGAAGCCATTAGCGATAACAGTCAAGTTTTTAGTTTCCAATGTGCCGTTACCTAAAATACGAATACCATCGCGTACATTTTTCAAAATGCCAGCTTCAATAAGAGCTACTGGATCAACTGTTGCACCATCTTCAAAGCGATTTAATTGTGCTACGTTAACTTCAGCATATTGTTTAGCAAAAACGCTGTTGTTGAAACCGCGTTTTGGTAAACGACGATAAAGAGGCATTTGGCCGCCTTCAAAACCGGAGCGAACGCCACCGCCAGAACGGGAGTTTTGACCTTTTTGACCACGACCAGATGTTTTACCCAAGCCAGAACCTAAACCACGGCCTACACGAGTACGAGTTTTTTTAGAACCAGCTGCTGGTTGTAATTCATGAAGTTTCATTCAGTGCACCTCCTTATCAGTATTAAACTTCTTCAACTTTTACTAAATGTCTAACTTTATGAAGCATACCTTCGATTTGAGGTGTTACTTCTTTTACGACTTGAGAATTAGTTTTTTTCAAGCCCAAAGCTTTAACTGTCGCGCGTTGATCTTCAGGACGACCGATTAAGCTTCTTGTTAATGTTACTTTAACTTGTGCCATTTCTTGTCTCCTTATTACGCGTTATAGATTTCTTCAACGGTTTTACCACGAAGCTCAGCAACTTCGCTAGCGCGTTTCAAATCTTTCAAACCTTCGATTGTAGCGCGAACCATATTGTTAGGGTTAGAAGAGCCCAAAGATTTAGTCAAGATGTTACGAACACCTACTAATTCCAATACGGCACGAACAGGGCCACCAGCGATAACGCCAGTACCTTCAGCAGCTGGTTTCAAGAATACGCGGCCTGCACCGAATACGCCTGTTACGCTGTGAGGGATTGTACCATTTTTAATAGCTACGTTTACAATATTTTTCTTAGCATCATCGATACCTTTGCGAATTGCTTCTGGTACTTCCGCTGCTTTACCTAAGCCAACGCCTACATAACCGTTGCCATCACCAACAACTACAAGAGCGCTGAAGGAAAAACGACGACCGCCTTTAACTACTTTGGCTACGCGGTTGATGAATACTACTCTTTCTTTAAGATCAAGACTGGTGTAGTCAATTCTCGCCATGTCTATAGTTCCTCCTTCTTAGAATTTTAAGCCTGCTTCACGAGCACCTTCTGCAAGGGCTGCTACGCGGCCGTGGTAAATGTAACCACCACGGTCAAACACTACAGTGTCAATGCCTTTAGCGATAGCTTTTTTAGCAACTGCTTCACCAACAGCTTTAGCAGCAGCTACGTTACCACCATAGGATAAGTTCAAATCTTTATCTAAAGAGCTAGCAGCAACCAAAGTTGTACCTGCTACGTCATCGATTACTTGTGCGTAAATGTTGCTCAAAGAACGGTAAACGTTCAAACGTGGGCAAGTTGCCGTACCAGAGATGTGACGGCGAATACGAAGATGACGTTTTGCTCGAGCGATATTTCTACTAGATTTACGAGGCAAGATATTCACTCCTTTCATTCATATAGATGATATTACTATTTACCTTTTGCACCAGCTTTACCAGCTTTGCGACGAACAACTTCGCCTTCATAGCGGATACCTTTACCTTTGTAAGGTTCAGGTTTTCTCCATTTACGGATATCAGCTGCTACTGCACCTACAACTTCTTTGTCTGCACCAGACACAACGATTTTGTTAGGAGCTGGAACGTCGATTGTAATACCAGCTGGAGCTTCCATTTCTACTGGATGAGAGAAGCCAAGTGTAAGAGCTAATTTATTGCCTTGTTTAGCCGCTCTGTAACCAACACCGTTGATTTCAAGAGTTTTTGTAAATCCTTCAGATACGCCTGTTACCATATTAGCAACAAGAGCGCGAGTCAAACCGTGAAGGGAACGATGATTTTTATCGTCGGAAGGACGAGTTACTGTGATTGTGTTACCTTCTACAGTGATATTCATATCTGGATGCAAATCGCGAGATAATTCACCTTTAGGGCCTTTTACGTTCATATGATGGTTATCATATGTAACAGTAACGCCTGCAGGGATCTCGATAGGCATTCTACCGATACGTGACATTATTTCTACCTCCTATTGCTACTATTACCAAACGTATGCGATTACTTCGCCACCAAGACCTTCTTTACGAGCTTGTTTGTCGCTCATAACGCCTTTGGACGTAGAAATAACTGCGATACCCAAACCACCAAGTACACGAGGAAGTTCTTCCTTTTTCGCGTAAACACGTAAACCTGGTTTGGAAATACGTTTAATTCCTGTAATAACTTTCTCGTTATTGGAACCATATTTCAAAGTTACTTTTAAAGTGTTTTCTTCTTTTTCAACGTTCTTTACAAAGCCTTCTTGTAAAAGGATGTCAAGAACGGCTGCTTTCATTCTAGATGCAGGAATGTTTACCGTTTCATGAAGTGCAGCGTTTGCATTACGGATGCGCGTAAGCATATCCGCGATAGGATCGGTCATTACCATAATCTAAAAACCTCCTCTCGTCTAATATTACCAGCTGGCTTTTTTAACACCAGGAATTTGTCCTTTGTACGCCAATTCACGGAACGCAATACGGCTGATACCGAATTTACGCATATAGCCGTGAGGACGACCAGTTAAGTTGCAACGGTTGTGCAAGCGTGTTGGGGATGCATTTGCTGGTAATTTGGATAAGCCTTCATAATCACCTGCTGCTTTTAACGCTTCACGTTTAGCTGCATATTTTTCAACGATTTTAGCGCGTTTCTTTTCGCGTTCAATCATAGATTTTTTAGCCATCTATATGTTCCTCCTATTATTTTTCAAAAGGCATACCGAATTGAGTCAACAATTCACGAGCTTCTTCATCTGTCTTAGCACTTGTTACGATAATGATATCCATACCAGTAACACGTTCTACCTGATCATATTCGATTTCAGGGAAGATGAGCTGTTCTTTAAGACCCAAAGCGTAGTTACCACGGCCATCGAATGCAGTAGCGCTGATACCGCGGAAGTCACGTACACGAGGTAATGCCGCATTGATCAATCTATCAAGGAATTCATACATGCGTTCGCCACGAAGAGTAACTTTTGTACCCAACGCCATGCCTTCACGAACTTTGAAGTTCGCAATGGATTTTTTAGCTTTTGTGATAACAGGTTTTTGACCAGCAATAATAGTCAAGTCATTAACTGCTGCTTCCAATGCTTTTGCATTGCCTACTGCATCACCTACGCCGATGTTGATAACGATTTTTTCCAATTTAGGAATTTCCATTACATTGCCGTATTGGAATTTTTCTTGCATACTCTTTTTGATTTCAGAGTTGTATTGTTCAAACAAACGAGACATTTATGTAGCTCCTCCTTTCCTGATTATTTAAGTACTGTACCGGATTTAACAGTAGCGCGAAGGAATTTACCGTCCTTGCCTTCTACCTTTTTGATACGAGTAGCTGTTTTAGTTTCTGGGTCGACAACCATTACGTTAGAAACATGAATGCCAGCTTCTTTAGTAACGATGCCGCCTTGTGGGTTAGCTTGGGAAGGTTTTGTGTGACGTTTTACAGTGTTAACGCCTTCAACAAATACGCGTTCTTTTTTAGGTTCAGTTGCGATAACTGTACCTTGCTTACCTTTATCTTTACCGGAGATAACAACAACTGTATCGCCTTTTTTGATTTGTAGCTTAGCCATATGCTGCGTTCCTCCTTCTTATAATACTTCTGGAGCCAAAGAAACGATTTTCATGAAGTCTTTTTCACGAAGTTCTCTAGCTACAGGTCCAAAGATACGAGTACCACGAGGGGTCTTGTCATCTTTAATAACTACTGCTGCGTTTTCATCGAAACGAATATAGGAACCGTCTTGACGGCGGATACCTTTTTTAGAACGAACAATAACAGCTTTAACTACGTCGCCTTTCTTGACAACGCCACCGGGTGATGCATCTTTTACAGAAGCAACGATTACGTCACCGATATTGCCGAATTTGCGATAAGAACCGCCCATGACTTGGATGCACATAATACGTTTAGCACCAGTGTTGTCGGCAACATTCAAAATTGTTTGTTGCTGGATCATCGTCTATTCCTCCTTACATCACTCTTATTTTTGTCTTTCAAGAATTTCAACAACTCTCCAACATTTATCTTTAGAAAGTGGACGAGTTTCTACAATTTTAACTGTATCGCCAATTTGACACTCATTATTTTCATCATGAGCTTTGAAGCGTTTTGTGCTAACCATTGGCTTGTTATATAATGCGTGAGGTACTTTACGTTCAACAGCAACAACAACAGTTTTGTCCATTTTGTCGCTAACAACTTTACCTACGCGGACTTTACGTACGTTTCTTTCTTCTGCCACGATTTTAAGCCTCCTTTTCAAACTTTAACAAATCTGTTATTATGCGTTTTCAGATTTAAGTTCAACTTCACGTTGTACAGTTTTAATACGAGCGATTGTCTTCTTAACTTCACGAATGCGCATAGGATTTTCTAATTGACCTGTTGCAAGCTGAAAACGGAGGTTAAATAACTCTTCCTTAAGACCGGAAACTTTTTGTTCCATTTCGGCAGCGCTCATATTGCGAATGTCATTAACCTTCATTTACGTCACCACCCAATTCTTTACCCTTAACAACAAATTTGCATTTGATTGGAAGTTTATGGCTTGCAAGACGCATAGCTTCACGAGCTGTAGCTTCTGGCACACCGTCCATTTCAAACATTACACGACCTGGTTTAACCACTGCTACCCAGTATTCAGGAGAACCTTTACCGGAACCCATACGAGTACCAGCTGGTTTAGCTGTGATTGGTTTGTCAGGGAAAATTTTAATCCATACTTTACCACCACGTTTGATATAACGAGTCATAGCAATACGGGCAGCTTCGATTTGACGGTTAGTGATCCAAGATGGTTCGCATGCTACCAAGCCGAACTCACCATGAGACACTGTATTACCGCGCATAGCACGACCTTTCATACGGCCGCGGAATTGCTTACGATGTTTTACGCGCTTTGGAATAAGCATTACTTGCCACCTTCTTCCTTCTTAGCAGGTGCTTGTTTTGCTTCTGGCAAAACTTCACCTTTGTAAATCCATACTTTAATGCCGATACAACCATATGTTGTATGAGCTTCAGCAGTACCGTAGTCGATGTCTGCACGAAGTGTATGCAAAGGAATAGAACCTTCACGATAGGATTCGCTACGAGCGATTTCAGCACCGCCAAGACGACCGCTTACCATGATTTTAATACCTTTTGCACCTAAGCGCATTGTACGACCTACAGCTTGTTTCATTGCACGACGGAAGCCGATACGACGTTCCAATTGGCCCGCAATGTTTTCAGCAACTAATGTTGCATCCATGTCTGCTTGTTTAATTTCTGCAATGTTAACGTCCACTTGTTTATCAGTGAAACGAGTCATTGCTTTTTTGATATCTTCGATACCAGCACCACCACGACCGATAACCATACCTGGTTTCGCAGTGTGGATAGTCAATTTAATACGTTTATTTGTACGCTCGATTTCAATGCGGGAAATACCAGCAATGAAAAGGGTTTCTTTCAAGAAGTTACGAATTTTTACGTCTTCATGAAGATTAGCAGCGAAATCTTTATCTGCATACCATTTTGCGTCCCAATCTTTTACGATACCGACACGCAAACCGTGTGGATTAACTTTTTGACCCACTCTGTTTCCCTCCTTCTTAAGCTCTTTCTTTAACTACTACTGTTACGTGGCTAGTACGTTTCAAAATTTTGAAAGCTTGACCACGGGAACGAGGATGAATGCGTTTTAATGTAGGGCCTTGATCAACGAAGATCTCGGATACGTAAAGATTGTCAACATTCATATCGAAATTATGTTCAGCGTTTGCGATTGCAGAACGCATAACTTTTTCTACTACATCAGCGCCAACTTTCGGAGTGAACTTCAAGATGGCAAATGCTTCGCCGATGTTTTTACCGCGCACTAAATCTGCAACGATACGGATTTTACGAGGCGCGATTCGGATATGTCTAGCGATTGCTTTTGCTTCCATGTATTATTTCCTCCTATTTTTTGCCTGTAGATTTTTCGTCCTTACCATGACCTCTATAAGTACGTGTAGGAGCGAACTCACCTAATTTATGACCTACCATATCTTCTGTAATGAATACAGGTACATGTTTGCGACCATCATGCACAGCAATTGTGTGGCCTACAAAACTTGGGATAATAGTAGAGGCACGGGACCAGGTTTTTACAACTTTCTTTTCGTTAGTTTCGTTTAAAGCTTCAACTTTCTTAAGCAAATGATCTGCTACGAAAGGGCCTTTTTTAATAGATCTGGACACTATTTTATCTCCTTTCCTTTATCCTATTTTGTACGACGTTTAATAATTAAGCTGTTAGAAGCTTTTTTCTTGTCGCGAGTTTTAACACCATGTGCTGGTTTGCCCCAAGGTGTAACAGGATGTTTACGACCAACAGGAGATTTACCTTCACCACCACCATGTGGATGGTCACAAGGGTTCATTACAACACCACGGTTGCCAGGGCGAACACCCATCCAACGATGACGACCAGCTTTACCAATTACAAGGTTGCTGTGGTCAGCGTTACCAACAACACCAATTGTTGCACGGCACTCTTGACGAACACGACGCATTTCACCAGATGGTAAACGAAGAATAGCGTAGCCATTATCTTTACCCATCAATTGAGCAGATGTACCAGCGGAACGAACGATTTGACCACCTTTACCGATTTTCAATTCGATATTGTGGATTTGTGTACCGTCTGGAATATTAGCCAATGGTAAGCAGTTACCAGGTTTAATATCGGACTCAGGACCGGAGAATACAACGTCACCAACTTTTAGACCGTTAGGAGCTAAAATGTAGCGTTTTTCACCATCAGCGTAGTTAAGCAAAGCGATACGAGAAGAACGGTTAGGATCATACTCAATTGTTGCTACTTTAGCTGGAATATTATCTTTAGTACGTTTGAAGTCAATAATACGGTATTGACGTTTGTGACCGCCACCTTGGTGACGAACTGTCATTTTACCAGTATTGTTACGACCACCTTTTTGAGAAATCTTAGCGAGCAAGGATTTTTCTGGTTTGCTTGCTGTGATTTCGTCGAAGGCGGATACTGTCATAAACCGGCGACCAGCGGAGTACGGTTTAAATGATTTAATTGCCATTAGTGGGCCTCCTTACAACTAGACTCTTAGACACCTTCAAAGAATTCAATGGATTCGCCAGCTTTTAAGGTTACGATAGCTTTTTTATAATCGCTACGTTTACCTTGTGTACGACCCATGCGTTTAGTCTTACCTAAAACACGAATAGTAGCTACTTTTTCTACTTTTACATTGAAGATTTTTTCAACTGCTTGACGGATTTGCACTTTATTTGCAGTCAAAGGCACACGGAAAGTGTATTTGCCTTCTTCCATAAGCATAGTGGATTTTTCGGTAATAACCGGGCGGATTAGTACATCATGTAATTGCATTATCCGAGCACCTCCTCGATTTTTGCGACAGCGCCTTTAGTAATGAAGAGCTTATCGTAATGAAGAAGATCGAAAATGTTCATACCTTCGCAAGCCAAAGCTTTAACACCTTGGATATTACGAGCGGAACGTTCAACATTTACATCACCTTCAGTGATGAACAATACTTTTGCATCACCAACGTTGAAGCTGTTAATAATGTTCAACACTTCTTTTGTTTTAGGAGCTGCTAATGTTATTTCTTCCAAAACGTATAATTCGCTATTATTCACTTTATCGCTAAGAGCAGATTTAACTGCTAAACGTCTAGCCTTACGAGGCATAGCTTTGTAATAGCTGCGAGGTTGTGGACCAAATGTAGTACCACCACCGATCCAGATTGGGGAACGGCTGGAGCCTGCACGAGCACGGCCAGTACCTTTTTGTTTCCAAGGTTTGCGGCCACCGCCACGAACCATACCTCTAGTTTTTGTTGCATGTGTGCCGAGACGTTCGTTAGACAATTGACGAACTACGGCTTGATGCATTACGGCTTCGTTAACTTCAACGCCGAATACTGCATCGTTTAACTGTATTTCACCGACTTTAACGCCGGATTGATTATATGTTGCTACTGTAGGCATTACATAATCCTCCTTTCGACAAATGATTATTTAACAGGTTTAACCGTGTTGCGAACCATAACCAAGCTACCTTTAGCGCCTGGGATACCACCTTTAACCAATAAAAGGTTACGTTCAGCATCAACTTTCACAACGGATAAGCGTTGTACGGTAACTCTGTAACCACCCATTTGTCCAGGGAGTTTTTTACCTTTGTATACCTTACCGCCGCCACCGGAGATCATAGGACCGATGGAACCAGGTTCACGGTGAGATTTAGAACCATGAGTTTCAGGACCACGGGAGAAGTTATGGCGTTTAATTGTGCCAGCAAAACCCTTACCTTTACCTGTACCCACTACGTCCACCAATTCACCTTCTGCGAAGATATCAGCTGCCAGAGTTTGGCCTACTGTGTAGTCAGCTGCATTAGCTACGCGAACTTCGCGAAGATATTTCACTGGAGCTACGCCAGCTTTGTCGAACTGACCTTTTACAGGTTTTGTTAAATGTTTTTCTTTAATGGAACCGTAACCAATTTGTACTGCTTCGTAGCCGTCTGTTTCTACAGTCTTTACGCGCACTACAACGCTTGGGGTAGTTTCCACTACTGTTACAGGAACTAATTGGCCTTCAGCTGTGAAGACTTGTGTCATTCCTAATTTTTTACCCAAAATAGCTTTAGACATTATCGCACCTCCTTATAGTTTTATTTCAATAGATACACCAGCTGGTAAATCTAAACGAGTTATAGCATCTACTGTTTTCGAATTTGGTTCAAGAATATCGATTAAGCGTTTATGTGTACGCATTTCGAATTGTTCACGAGAATCTTTGTTTACGTGTACAGAACGAAGAATTGTGAAGATATTCTTTTCTGTTGGCAATGGAATCGGACCAGATACCATAGCGCCATTTCTTTTTGCAGTGTCTACGATCTTAGCAGCGCTTTGATCGAGAGCTTTGTGGTCGTATGCCTTAAGGCGAATACGGATTTTTTGCTGTTTAGCCATTATTAATAATTCCTCCTGTCGTCCATTTCATGAATGGGCTGCTCCATAGAAATTCTCCTCCGCAGAGGCAACCTTCTACTTCATAGTTTAAAAACACAACACGAGAGCGGCATTATCTGCCGCTCTGAGTGCTGCATGTATTGTGCTCAACGCATTCTACGATGAGCATAAAAGGTTAAATTAACCTTCGATTTCTGTTACTACGCCAGCGCCTACTGTATGGCCACCTTCGCGGATCGCGAAGCGAAGACCTTCTTCGATAGCGATTGGAGTAATCAATTCGATTTCCATTGTTACGTTATCGCCAGGCATACACATTTCTACACCTTCAGGAAGGTTTACAACACCTGTTACGTCTGTTGTACGGAAGTAGAATTGTGGACGGTAGTTGGAGAAGAATGGAGTATGACGGCCACCTTCTTCTTTAGTCAATACGTATACTTCTGCTTTGAATTTTGTGTGTGGGTTGATGGAGCCTGGTTTAGCCAATACTTGACCACGTTCGATGTCTTTACGATCAACACCACGAAGCAATGCACCTACGTTGTCACCTGCTACTGCAGAATCCAACACTTTACGGAACATTTCAAGACCTGTTACTACGTATTGTTCAGCTTTTTCTTTCAAGCCTACTACTTCAACAGTATCACCAACGTTTACTTGACCACGTTCAACACGGCCAGTTGCTACTGTACCACGACCAGTGATTGTGAAAACGTCTTCCACAGGCATCAAGAATGGTTTATCAGTGTCACGAACTGGTGTTGGGATGTAGGAGTCTACAGCGTCCATCAATTCGTCAATTTTAGCTACATATTGAGCGTCGCCTTCCAAAGCTTTCAACGCGGAACCTACAACGATAGGTACTTCGTCGCCAGGGAATTCGTAGGAAGAAAGAAGTTCACGAACTTCCATTTCTACCAATTCGATCAATTCTTCATCGTCAACCATGTCAGCTTTGTTCAAGAATACTACGATTGCAGGAACACCAACTTGGCGAGCCAACAAGATGTGTTCGCGAGTTTGAGGCATAGGGCCATCAGCTGCGGATACAACCAAGATAGCGCCGTCCATTTGAGCCGCACCAGTAATCATGTTTTTAACATAGTCAGCATGGCCTGGGCAGTCAACGTGTGCATAGTGACGGTTAGCAGTTTCATACTCAACGTGTGCAGTGTTGATTGTGATACCGCGTTCGCGTTCTTCTGGAGCTTTATCGATCATGCTGTAATCTTGGAAGTCAGCTTGACCTTTTTCAGCCAATACTTTAGTGATTGCAGCAGTCAAAGTAGTTTTACCATGGTCAACGTGACCGATTGTACCGATGTTAACATGCGGTTTCGTACGTTCAAATTTTTCTTTTGCCATTTTAAATTATCCTCCGAGGAAAATAGTAATTCTATTAATCTAATATGAGATTAACCGTTTTTCTTTGCTTGAATTTCTTCAGCAATTTTCTTAGGAACTTCTTCGTAATGATCGAATGTCATGGAGTAGTTACCACGGCCTTGCGTTTTGGAACGAAGGTCAGTTGCGTAACCGAACATTTCGCTCAATGGAACATATGCTTTGATATGTTGGGAACCATTACGAGCTTCCATGCCGTCCATGCGACCACGACGAGAGTTCAAGTCACCGATAACGTCGCCCATATATTCTTCAGGAACGTCTACTTCTACAGCCATGTATGGTTCAAGCAATGCAGGATCTGCTTTGCGAGCACCTTCTTTGAAGCCCATAGAACCAGCAATTTTGAAGGCCATTTCGTTGGAGTCAACGTCATGGTAGGAACCATCAAATACGATAACTTTAACATCAACCATAGGGTACCCAGCGATAACACCGGATTCCATAGCTTCTTTAACACCGCTTTCAACAGGTCCGATGTATTCACGAGGAATCGCACCACCTACAACCTTGTTTTCAAACTCGAAGCCAGCACCTGGTTCTTGAGGAATCAATTCCAACCAGCAGTGACCATATTGACCACGACCACCAGATTGACGTACGAATTTACCTTCAGCCTTAACAGCTTTACGGATAGTTTCGCGGTATGCTACTTGAGGTTTACCTACGTTACAATCTACTTTGAATTCACGGTTCATACGGTCAACGATGATATCCAAGTGAAGTTCGCCCATACCGGAGATAATAGTTTGACCTGTTTCTTCATCAGTACGAACTTTGAAAGTAGGATCTTCTTCTGCCAAACGAGCAAGAGCTGTACCCATTTTTTCTTGGTCAGCTTTTGTTTTAGGTTCAACAGCAACGGAGATAACTGGTTCAGGGAATTCCATGGACTCAAGAATTACAGGAGATTTTTCATCACACAATGTGTCGCCTGTAGTAGTATCCTTTAAGCCAACCGCCGCAGCGATGTCACCAGAATATACGCGTTCGATTTCTTTACGGGAGTTAGCGTGCATTTGAAGAATACGACCGATACGTTCTTTTTTACCTTTAGTGGAGTTGAAAACGTAGGAGCCGGATTCCAATGTACCGGAGTACACACGGAAGAACGCTAATTTACCAACATAAGGGTCAGCCATGATTTTGAATGCCAACGCAGAGAATGGTTCTTCATCGGAAGAAGGACGAGTTGTTTCTTCTTCAGTACCAGGAACAACACCCTTAATAGGTGGGATATCGATTGGAGCTGGCATGTAATCGATAACAGCATCCAATAACATTTGAACACCTTTATTTTTATAGGAAGAACCGCAAAGAACTGGGAATAATTGGTTAGCAATAACAGCTTTACGCAATGCCGCTTTCAATTCTTCCACAGAAATTTCTTCGCCTTCCAAATATTTCATCATGATATCATCATCTGTTTCAGCGATAGCATCGATCATCATTTCGCGACGAGCTTCTGCTACTTCTTGATATTCAGCAGGGATATCAGTGATTTCATATTCTTTACCGTCATCGGATTTATAAATTTCCGCTTTCATAGTCATCAAGTCAATGATGCCTTCAAAAGTATCTTCAGCACCGATTGGTACTTGAATAGCTACGGAATTTGCACCCAAACGAGCTTTCATCATGTCAACTACGTTGAAGAAGTCAGCACCTACAGTATCCATCTTATTTACATAAGCGATACGAGGTACGCCGTAGTTAGAAGCCTGACGCCATACTGTTTCGGATTGAGGTTCAACGCCACCTTTAGCACTGAACACCGCAACAGAACCGTCAAGTACACGTAGAGAACGTTCTACTTCTACAGTAAAGTCAACGTGACCAGGAGTATCGATGATATTGATACGATGTTCTTTCCATTGACAAGTTGTTGCAGCAGAAGTGATTGTGATACCACGTTCTTGCTCTTGCTCCATCCAGTCCATCGTAGCAGCGCCTTCATGTACTTCGCCGATCTTGTGAACGATACCTGTATAGTAGAGGATACGTTCTGTAGTTGTTGTTTTACCAGCATCGATGTGAGCCATGATACCGATATTACGAGTTTTTGCTAAGGAAAACTCTCTTGCCACAGTTGTCACCTCTTATTACCAACGATAATGAGCAAATGCTTTATTAGCTTCTGCCATTTTATGAGTATCTTCTTTTTTCTTGATTGCAGCGCCTGCATTGTTGAAAGCGTCCATCAATTCGCCTGCCAAACGTTCTTTCATAGTGCGTTCACCACGAAGACGAGCATAATTTACAACCCAACGAATACCGAGGGTTTGACGGCGATCAGCACGAACTTCAACTGGCACTTGATAGTTCGCACCACCGATACGGCGAGCACGCACTTCAAGTACAGGCATAACATTTTTCAATGCTTGATCAAAAACTTCCATTGGGTCTTGACCCATTTTGGAACGAATAATTTCGAATGCATCATATACGATAGTTTCAGCAATGCCTTTTTTACCATCGTACATAACTTTGTTAATGAAACGTGTTACTAATTTGCTGTTGTACACCGGATCTGGAAGTACATCACGTTTCGGAACAGGGCCTTTTCTTGGCATGTTCAATTCCTCCTTTATAATGATGTGTGTTAATTTCGTTTAATGGCTAAAATTATTTTTTAGCTTTTTTCGCGCCGTATTTGGAACGACTTTGCATACGATTTTGTACGCCAGCTGTATCCAATGCACCACGAACGATGTGATAACGCACACCTGGAAGGTCTTTTACACGACCGCCTCTGATAAGTACAACACTGTGTTCTTGTAAATTGTGACCAATGCCTGGGATGTAAGCAGTTACTTCAATAGCGTTTGTCAAACGTACACGGGCAACTTTACGAAGCGCGGAGTTTGGTTTCTTTGGAGTAGCTGTGTACACACGAGTACATACACCACGTTTTTGTGGAGATTCTTGAAGGGCAGGAGCTGTAGATTTTTTAGTCAAACTCATGCGGCCTTTGCGTACTAGCTGATTAATTGTTGGCATTTGGGCACCTCCTTTCCAAATTTGAGATTTATAATTGATCCGTCATAACAAAATGTTACATCGGATATTACCAAGATTAACGTAGGACGCCTACAGCTGTGGCCCGCACCTTAATGCGACACGCACGACCGAGATCATCCATGGTGTGTTTGTCATTCACAGGTATTCCCTGTTCTTCACAAGCAATCCGTAAAGGCTGTACCACACGTTCATCACTATCACAACCCAGGAACACGTACTTCACAGCACCTTTAGCAATTTGTTTCAACGTTTGCTTGGCACCGATTGTTTTGTTCACCGACTTCAGATGGGCAATGTCCATTGTACTAATTCTCCTTACGAAATTATGCCCATTAGGCATACCTCGCCTAAAGCACTATGTAAGTATATCAATTACATCAGTCCATGTCAAACAATTTCCAATGTCACACACCGCTCTACAGCTGCATTTTATATGTACACTCATCCGTGTGTTTCATTCAATCTTAAATTATAAATGAAGAGTGATTTTTTATTCATATATCATTATTTTTATGTATAAATAATCATTCTATGCATTCACTATTATTTTTTCTTTTACCAATTATGCAAAATTAATATAAACACCATTTTATTATGATATAAATTAATACAGAACAAATATTTGTATTTATAAGTTACTAAAGAAAGGAGATTATATGATTAAACTCATTAAACGTTATTCAAACTTTAATCCCCCTGTAATTATAGGTAGCTTGTCTATCGTCTTAGGGCTCAGCTTATGTGCCCTTCTGATTCCGCAAATTTCTCAAACGATCCTCCAAGGGGTTCGTGATATTATATTTGAAGATTTCAGCTGGTTTTATGTTTTATCCATAAGTCTCTTCTTTATCTTCAATATCTTTCTTGCACTTAGTTCGCTAGGTGACATCAAACTCGGTAGCGATGATGAAGAAGCGGAATTCTCTTATACAGCTTGGCTCGCCATGTTATTTGCGGCGGGTACCGGTGTAGGTCTCATGTTCTTCGGAACTGCTGAGCCGCTCTCACATTATCACTCTGCTGTAAGCTTAGTCGATGGCACATCTAGTGCCAAGGAAGCATTATTCCGCTCCATCTTCCACTGGGGCATCAATGCATGGACGGTATACGGTATTATGGCTTTAGCATTAGCGTATTTTGGTTTTCGCTATAAATTGCCATTATCACTACGTTCATGTTTCTATCCGCTGTGGAAGGATAAGATCAATGGCCCACGAGGGCACATTATCGATATCATCGCACTTTGTGTAACTTTATTAGGTATCGTAACCACCTTAGGATTTGGCGCCGCCCAACTAGGTGCAGGGTTCCTATATATTGATATCATCTCCACTAATGACTTTTCCGCACAAACGGTCATCATTATCGTCATTATGTCCATTGCCGTTCTATCTGCTGTTACAGGTATTGATAAAGGCGTTAAGCTGCTCAGCGAAGTCAATATATCTGTTGCATTAGTCTTAATGTTTTTTGTACTATGTGCAGGTCCTACATTACTCCTATTAAATACAATGGTAGAAAACTTTGGATACTATCTATCACATATTTTAGGGCAAAGCTTCTATACATCTATCTATACACCAGAAACCCGACCATGGTTCTTCAGCTGGACCATACTATTCTGGGCCTGGTGGTTATCTTGGGCACCATTTGTGGGCATGTTCATTGCGCGTATTTCAAAAGGTAGGACTATTCGGGAGTTCATCTTTGGGGTACTCATTATTCCAACTGTATTTACTATCGTTTGGTTTACTATCTTTGGTAATACTGCAATTTATATCGATGAAACAGTAGCAAACGGTGCACTCGGTGCATTAACCGATAAACCAGAACAACTACTCTTTGCATTCCTTGAATATTTACCTTTATCCGGTTTAACTAGTCTTCTATCGATTATCGTATTAGCATTATTTTTTATCACATCTGCCGATTCAGGCATTTATGTGTTAAATAATATTGCGGCCTATGATAAATCCACTTCATCTCCAAAGTGGCAATGCTTGATGTGGGGCTCTGTAATGTCCTTTCTTGCCATCAGTTTGCTCAGTATTGGTGGGCTTAATGTACTACAATCGGTAACGCTCATTCTCGCCTTACCATTTGCAGCCTTAATGGTTATCATGTGCTACAGCTTATGGCAAGGATTATTGACAGATACGCAATACTTTAACACAAAACTTTCAACCACATCCATCTACTGGGACAGCAAGAACTGGAAACAAGGTCTTGCCAAAATACTCAACCAAACGCAGTCGGAAGATGTTATTTCCTTTATGAAAACAACAGCATTGCCTGCTATGTATCAGCTCAATAAAGAATTAACCGAAGAGTACGGATTAACTACGAGAATTGACAAACATTTCAACGGTAACGACGCCTCCGTAGAGTTAACCATCGAAAAAGAATCAATGCGCAACTTTACCTACGGCATCAAACTCGTTACGCAAGAGGTATCAGATCATCTCATTGAAGATCCTAACATTCCTCACATTACTGAAAGCACCAACGCAATCCCTATGACATATTTCAGTGACGGGCGCGCCGGATACGATGCGCAGTATATGACACGGGAGGATATCATTACCGATATCATTCGACAGTACGAACGATATCTTACTTTATCGGATGACGTCGGTTATGACATCATGTCTCATGACGCGGAAGAAGCAGCTGAATAGAAACCAATAATATCTATAACAAAAGGGTGCACCTCGCAGGTGCACCCTTTTTATTATGTCGCACAATATCAACTATGCAACAAGTCTATACAGTTAATATAGCTTAACGGCTAATCCAAAGTAATTAATCTTCAGACATAACCTCTTCCGTAATATCAATGATTTCAGGTGTATTTTTTACAACTTCAATCTTACGGTAACGACTCATGCCTGTACCAGCAGGAATCAACTTACCGATAATTACGTTTTCTTTCAAGCCCAATAATGGATCGATTTTACCCTTGATAGCAGCGTCGGTAAGAACACGTGTTGTTTCTTGGAAGGACGCAGCGGACAAGAAGGAGTCCGTTGCCAAAGCAGCTTTCGTAATACCCAATAGCGTGCGTTTGCCTGTAGCATTTTCACGACCATTGAGAGTAAGACGACGGTTTTCTTCGTCAAAGGTATTAACGTCCACCATATCCCCTGGAAGCATATCCGCATCGCCAGCTGTTTCAATTTTAACTTTATGAAGCATTTGACGAACGATAACTTCGATATGTTTATCGTTAATTTCTACACCTTGGGATTTGTATACTTTTTGTACTTCGTATACGAGATAACGTTGAGTTGCTTCAGTACCCATGACGCGCATGATGTCATGAGGATTGATAGAACCTTCTGTCAAACGAGCGCCCAAGGATACCACGTCACCGTCTTTAACGATAATGCGCGAACCGTAAGGAATGAGGTAATCAAGTTCAATACCATCTTCACCAGTGATAAAGATAGTGTTCGTACCTTTCTTACCTTCATTAGGTACAACGCGAACTGTACCTTCATTTTCAGCGATGATAGCATTACGTTTTGGTTTACGAGCTTCGAACAATTCTTCGACACGTGGCAAACCTTGTGTAATATCGTCACCTGCGACACCCCCAGTATGGAATGTACGCATTGTCAACTGAGTACCCGGTTCACCGATGGATTGTGCTGCAATGATACCTACCGCTTCACCAACTTGAACTTGGTTGCCAGTTCCTAGATCACGACCATAACACTTGCGACATACGCCATATGGGCTACGGCAAGTCAATACAGAACGGATTTTTACTGTTTCATAATGTTTTACAACTTCATCAGCTAACGCCTCTGTGATTTCACCATTAAGAGGAACGATGACTTCGCCAGTTTCTTTGTTAACTAATTCTTCAGCTGCAATACGACCTACGATACGGTCTTTTAATGGCTCGATAACACCAGTGCCTTCAACGATAGCTTCCACTTCAATACCATGGATTTCATTGTTCCGCACTTGTACTTCTTTTACATCGGAGTTAAGGATAGCTTCGATGCCTTCTTCAGTAAGACGTGTATCAGCTGGGAAGATTTCTACCCCTTCGCTGTCAACGATTGCTTGTACAGTATCCTTGTTCAACATATTTTGAACCATAGTTTCTTTCAATGTTGCACGGATGCTATCGTCGCTTTCACCAAGAATAATTTTTTGAACCAAGTTAGTATGGTTAATATCGCTATCAGAGCCCAAATGTGCACCGCGCAATGCGATAGATGTAACACCGGCTTCAGCAATATCTGCCAAGCATTGTTCATCCAAGATAGTTTCAGCTGGTACAACAAGTTCCCCTGTTTCAGCATTCACAACATCTTTATCTAAAACGCGACCAATAAGTTTATCTTTAAGCAATTCTAATGCTTGACGTGGGGATGTAGCCAAGCGAGCACGTTCACGAACGAGATCGATACCTACAACGTCACAATCGTCCTCACGAACGATTACGTCTTGAGATACGTCAACGAGACGACGTGTCAAGTAACCAGAGTCAGCTGTACGAAGCGCTGTATCGGCCAAACCTTTACGAGCACCATGAGAGGATGTAAAGTAATCCAATACAGTCAAGCCTTCTTTAAAGTTTGCTTTAATTGGCAAGTCAATGATTCGACCAGATGGATCGGCCATCAAACCACGCATACCAGCAAGCTGACGAATTTGTTGTTTATTACCGCGGGCACCAGAGATAGCCATCATGTAAACAGGGTTAAAGCCGTCTTTATCGCACGCCATATTATCCATCATCGCATCGGTAACATCTTCTGTTGCCTTTGTCCATAATTGGATAGTTTTACGATAACGTTCTTCTTCTGTAATAAGACCACGGCGGTACATACGAGATACTTTTTCTACCTCTTGTTCCGCTGTATCTAACAAGCTAGTTTTAACTTCTGGTACTTTAATATCAGCAATAGCTACAGTCATACCTGCGCGACGAGCGAAGGAGTAACCCAAGGACTTGATGCGGTCCAATAATTCTGCTGTTTTTTCATTACCAAACAATTGGAAACATTGATCAACCAATTTACCAACTGTTTTCTTATCCATAACCTTACCTAAAGAGTAAGTGCCATCTTCACGTTTCTCGTACTGCCACAATTCTGGGAATAAAGCATTGTTGAAGATCAAGCGACCTGCTGTTGTTTCTACACGGCCATGATCAGGTAAACGGATATAAAGAATATCTTGCAAACCAATGATATGAGACTCATAGGCAAGCATAACTTCATCATAGGTAGCAAATGTTTTTGCTTTATCACGAGTATCTTCGCGTACAACTGTTAGGTAGTATGTACCTAAGATCATATCTTGAGAAGGTACTGCTACTGGCTTGCCGTCCTTAGTAGACAAAATATTATGGCTAGAAAGCATCAATGTACGAGCTTCCGCTTGTGCTTCTACGGACAATGGTAAGTGACACGCCATTTGGTCACCGTCAAAGTCGGCATTGAAGGCTGTACATACTAATGGATGCAATTTGATAGCACGACCTTCCCAAAGGATTGGTTCGAAGGCTTGGATACCAAGTCTATGCAATGTAGGGGCACGGTTCAAGAGAACTGGATGTTCTTTAATTACCTCTTCCAAGGATTCCCACACGCCAGGGCCAATTCTTTCAACTTGGCGTTTAGCAGCCTTGATGTTGGATGCTTGACCGCGTTCTACCAAACGTTTCATAACGAATGGTTTGAACAATTCTAATGCCATTTCTTTTGGCAAACCACATTGGTGCATTTTAAGTTCAGGACCTACTACGATTACGGAACGACCGGAGTAGTCAACACGTTTACCGAGCAAGTTTTGACGGAAACGACCTTGTTTACCTTTAAGCATGTCGGACAAGGATTTCAATGGGCGGTTACCAGGACCTGTAACAGGACGACCGCGACGGCCATTATCAATCAATGCATCAACCGCTTCTTGAAGCATGCGTTTTTCGTTGCGCACGATGATATCAGGAGCACCCAAGTCGAGTAAACGTTTCAAACGGTTGTTACGATTGATAACACGACGGTATAAATCGTTGAGGTCAGATGTAGCAAAACGGCCACCATCTAATTGAACCATAGGACGCAATTCAGGTGGGATTACAGGAACGATGTCCATAATCATCCATTCTGGACGGTTCCCAGATTGACGGAATGCTTCTACTACTTCCAAACGACGAACTGCACGGATTTTACGTTGACCACTAGCAGTGTTCAACTCTTCGCGCAATTCGGCATTCAATGCTTCAAGATCAAGTTCTGATAAGAGAGCTTTTACCGCTTCAGCACCCATGTCGATACATGCGAAGAGAACCTCTTCAGCAGCGCCTAACTCATAGCGTTCTTCGCGAGTTAATTCTTCGTATTCCTTATCAGCTTCTGGTATTGTTGCATCATCACGAAGAGCCGCATTATAGCGCTCTTTGCGTTGTGCTTCACGAACAATAGCTAAACGTTCATTACGTTGAGCCACTGTTTCGATTACGACGGATTTACCACCGATAGTATAACCGTCTTCATTAAATTGAGCTTCGTATTCGCGGTATTCTTGCTCGGACAACAATTGACGTTTTGTCAATGGTGTACCAGCTGGATCTACTACGATGTAGGAAGCAAAGTATAATACGCGTTCCAAAGAACGTGGTGATATGTCAAGGATAAGACCCATACGGGATGGGATTCCTTTGAAGTACCAAATGTGAGATACAGGAGTAGCCAATTGAATATGGCCCATACGTTCACGACGTACTTTCGCACGGGTAACCTCTACACCACATTTGTCGCAGACTACGCCCTTATGGCGGATGCGTTTATATTTGCCGCAGTGACATTCCCAGTCCTTTGTTGGTCCAAAAATGCGTTCACAGAATAGACCATCACGTTCTGGCTTCAACGTACGGTAGTTAATTGTTTCAGGTTTCTTAACTTCCCCATGAGACCAGGATAAAATCTGCTCTGGAGAGGCTAAACCGATTCGCATGGAATCGAATTCATTTACGTCTAGCACTACTATCGCTCCCTTCCTTATAGATAGTTTTAGTCTTCATCGTTAGAGGAGTCGCCCATTGGGTACGCCAATTGGCTAAGGATATCATCTTCACCGCCATTATCAGCTGGTAAGTCTTCCTCTTCCTCTACTTCTGGTTCTACTACAGTTACTTCATCAGTTTCTACAGCACTGCCTTCCATAACTTCTTCAATACCAGTTTCTACCACCTCATCTTCGTCCTCAAGTTCTTTCATAACAACTTCTTCTTGATCTTCGTTCAAGATTTTTACATCGAGACCGATACTTTGAAGTTCTTTAAGCAATACCTTGAAGGACTCAGGTACACCTGGTTCAGGGATGTTTTCGCCTTTAACGATTTTTTCGTATGCTTTCACACGACCAACAACGTCGTCAGACTTAACAGTTAATAGCTCTTGAAGGGTATAGGCTGCGCCATATGCTTCTAGAGCCCAAACTTCCATTTCCCCGAAACGTTGGCCACCGAACTGAGCTTTACCGCCCAAAGGTTGTTGTGTAACAAGGGAGTACGGACCTGTAGAACGAGCATGGATTTTGTCATCAACCAAATGATGGAGTTTAAGCATGTAAACGTAACCAACAGTAACGCGGTTATCCATCGGTTCACCAGTACGACCATCATATAGAACAGTTTTACCATCATCAGGACGACCTGCAATCGCCAATGTTTCGAATACGTCCTTTTCGTGAGCACCATCAAATACAGGTGTAGCAATATGAATACCTGCTACATCTGGTTTTGGCATGCCATATTTGTCAAAATCATAGCCAAGGCTTTCCAACTCTTTGCGAATTTCAACGCGTTTTTCTTCAGCAGAGTGAATGTTGTTAAGAGTATTCTTGACTTTGCTAATTGCCTCTAATTCTTCTACAAGCGCAGGATCCATTTCAGGAGCCTCTTCTTCAGAATCAAAGAATTCTACATGAAGTGCATTGTATTTAGCTTCAATAGCTTTAAGCTCTTGGTAACGAGCTTCGCCACCCATAGCATCCAATTTCTTTTGCGCTGCTGCTTCTACATGTTTTAAAATTTTAGTTTTCAAAGCAATGATTTGCTCATTTTCTTCGAAATGATTTACCGTAACATCTTCCGCAACTTTCGCTTCCAATACCTCAATTTGAGCATAAAGATCGCGGATTGCATCGATTTGTTCCCAGTAAGATGCATCAGTACGGGCTTCTTTCAACACGTTTTGAATGTGAAGGTCTGTAGCTTTGATTTTCATACCTAAGCCTTGAACAGCCCACCCCAAGTGAGTTTCAAGAACCTGACCGATGTTCATACGAGAAGGTACGCCCAATGGGTTCAATACGATTTGTACTGGAGTACCATCTGGAAGGAATGGCATATCTTCTTTTCTCATAACGCGAGAAACGACACCTTTGTTACCATGACGGCCCGCCATTTTATCGCCTTCATGAATCTTACGTTTTTGAGCGATATATACGCGAACAAGTTTATTTACGCCTGGTTGTAATTCGTCGCCATTTTCACGGGTGAAGACTTTTACATCTACGACTTTACCAGATTCGCCATGAGGCACGCGCAAGGAAGTATCACGAACTTCACGTTCTTTGTCACCAAAAATAGCACGCAACAAACGTTCTTCTGGAGTAAGCTCAGTTTCACCTTTTGGTGTAGCTTTACCTACAAGGATATCGCCAGGATGTACTTCTGCACCAATACAGATAATACCATCTTCGTCTAAGTTTTTAAGTGTGTCGTCACCTGTATTAGGCAACTCACGAGTAATTTCTTCAGCGCCTAATTTGGTATCACGAGCATCACATTCGTATTCTTCAATATGAATGGATGTATAGATATCTTCTTTGCAGAGTTCTTCACTAAGCAAGATAGCATCTTCATAGTTATAACCTTCCCAAGGCATGAACGCTACAAGAACGTTATAACCTAATGCCAATTCGCCGCCATCTGTAGCAGGACCATCAGCCAATACTTGGCCTTTTACAACATGGTCGCCACGATTAACGATTGGTTTTTGGTTAAAGCATGTGGATTGGTTAGAACGAAGGAATTTATTCAAATGGTATGTATCAACACGACCATCGCTATCGCGAAGAACGTGGATTTCATTACCCCAACAACGTACAACTTTACCCGCTTCACGCGCCAATACGCAAACACCAGAGTCAGTAGCTGCTGTATATTCCATACCTGTACCAACAAGTGGTGCTTGAGCGCGCAAAAGTGGTACCGCTTGACGTTGCATGTTCGCGCCCATCAAGGCACGGTTAGCATCATCATTTTCAAGGAATGGAATCATAGCTGTACCAATAGATACAACTTCTTTTGGACTAACGTCCATATAGTCAACCTTATCTGGTGTAACTTCCAATACATCATGACCACGACGACAAGCAACATGTTCAGTTGTGAAGTACCCCTCTGCATCAAGCGGAGAGTTTGCTTGGGCAATTGTCATGCCTTCTTCTTCATCAGCGGTCATGTATACTACGCTATCAGATACGCGCACTTTAACAACTTTATCAGCATCCTTGCCTTTACCATACACTTTTTCTACTTTACGGTATGGTGCTTCGATGAAGCCAAATTCGTTTACCTTTGCATAGTTGGACAAGGAGTTAATCAAGCCAATGTTTGGACCTTCTGGAGTTTCAATAGGACACATACGACCATAGTGAGAATGATGCACGTCACGAACTTCGAAACCTGCACGCTCACGAGACAAGCCGCCAGGGCCAAGGGCAGAAAGACGACGTTTGTGAGTCAATTCCGCCAATGGGTTTGTTTGGTCCATGAACTGAGACAATTGAGAAGAACCAAAGAATTCTTTGATAGCTGCCACTACAGGGCGAATATTGATCAACGCTTGAGGCGTAATGGATTCAGTTTCTTGAATTGTCATGCGCTCACGAACAACACGTTCCATACGAGTTAAACCGATGCGGAATTGGTTTTGCAACAATTCGCCTACGCAACGAAGGCGACGGTTACCCAAGTGGTCGATATCATCTGTATGACCTGCACCATCCATAAGGTTGAGCAAGTAAGAAATGTTAGCGATCATGTCTTCACGTGTTACTGTACGGTGATCATATGGTAAGTTGCAGTTATTACAGATAACTTTAGACTCTACACCATCATTATTTACGATATAGAATTCAGCAAAACCTTCACCATCGAAAACATGGCTATTAGCAACGATATCAAGTTGTTCTTCCCCAACTTGTACGCCTGCATCAAGGATAATTTCGCCAGTTTCTGGATCTACAATTGGTTGAGCTAATGTTTGACCCAACATACGTTGGCGCCAGCCAAGTTTTTTGTTCAATTTATAACGACCAACGCGCGCTAAGTCATAACGGCGTGCATCGAAGAACAAGTTATCGAACAAGTTACGAGCAGACTCTACAGTCGGAGGCTCGCCTGGACGTAATTTTTTATAGATTTCAACCAATGCTTCATCAGCAGATTGAGTTGTATCTTTTTCTAATGTACGAACGATGCGTTCATCATATACTGGTAAACCATCCTCATCAGTTTTACCATTCCAGAAAAGGTCGAGGATACTTTCATTCGTATCCCAACCTAATGCACGTACCAATACAGTAGCTGGTAATTTACGGTTACGGTCAATACGGACAGCTACCACTTCACTAGCATCTGTTTCAAGTTCAATCCATGCACCACGGTTAGGAATAACTGTGGAATCATACAAACGGTTACCCATTGTATCGATTTCTTTATTGTAGTAAACGCCTGGAGAACGTACCAATTGGGATACGATAACACGTTCTGCACCATTGATGATGAAAGTACCTGTATCCGTCATCAATGGGAAATCGCCCATGAATACTTCTTGTTCTTTAATGTCCATATTTTCTGGATCATTATTTACCAAGCGAATATTTACACGAAGTGGTGCTGCGTAAGTAGCATCACGGTTTTTACATTCATTAATATCATACTTAGGTTCACCTAAGCTGAAACCCTCAAAAGAAAGTACTAGATTACCTGAATTGTCTTTAATCGGAGAAATATCGTTGAAAATATTTTGTAAACCACTCTCCAAGAACCACTCATACGATTTACGTTGAATGTCCAATAAATGCGGCATCTTGATAACTTCGTTAATTTTAGCGTACGTATAACGAGTTCGTTTGCCTACCTGTTCAGGTTTGAACATATTTGCTTTCACCCCTATCAAAACACACTGGTCTACCATTTTCTATAACGGCATGAAAAAGACATCTTACAGGTCTCAGTTTTCCTGCTCGGGCAACGTCAAATAAAGCAAGGTCCATTTCATTTTTAAAATAACCTTGCTTCCCATTAACCAAGCACAACCTTGGAAGAAAACCTCATCACTATTTGTGTTATAGTTTTTACATCCAAAAGCAGAAAACGCTACTTTTGCAATATATAATTTTATCAGTATTAAAAAAGACTGTCAACCAAAAGGGTTGACAGTCTTTTATTTTCATGCTTTATTCATGTATCAAAAGAGAACCATAAATTAGTTGCCTTTTTGTTTTAAAAGATTCGCACCAGCGATACCAGGGCGAGTCATTTCTTTAGGAGAAAGAATATGATTAATTTCATCCTCAGTCAATAAACCTTGATCCAAGATGATATCGCGAATAGCTCGACCTGTTTCATACGCTTCTTTCGCCAATGCAGAAGCTGTTTCATAGCCAAGATGTGGCAACAATGCTGTTACGATACCAACGGAACGATTCAACCAGTACTCGCATTGTTCACGGTCTACTTCAAGATCAACAAGCAATTTATCAACGAATGTATTTACACCGTTTTTAAGGTAGCAAAGGTTATTGAACAAGTTGTATGCCAATACAGGTTCCATAACATTTAACTCGAATTGACCATTTTCTACAGCTAATGTAATAGTAAGGTCATTACCGATAACTTGGTAACACACTTGATTCAATACTTCAGCGATAACAGGATTTACTTTTCCTGGCATGATAGAGGATCCTGGTTGACGGGCAGGCAATTTTAATTCACCAATGCCACAGCGAGGTCCAGATGCCATTAAGCGGAAATCATTTGCCATCTTAATCAACACAAGTGCAGTTACCTTCAAACCGCTAGAGATATCAGCAAATACATCTGTATTGTTTGTGGCATCGATTAAGTTCTCCGCAGTATAGAACGGTTCGCCTACTACTTCGCTTAATTCGTACGCTACATCATGAATATAATTAGGTTCAGCATTAAGACCTGTACCAACTGCAGTAGCACCCATGTTGATTACATGTGCCCCTTCAACGGCAGATTTAATGCGTTTAATACCACGACGAATACCAGATGCATAAGCGCCCATCTCTTGGCCCAATGTAATAGGCACCGCATCTTGTAAATGAGTACGCCCCATTTTTAAAATTTCACTATATTCTTCAGCTTTTTTCTCAAGCTCATCAACAAGACGTTGCAAAGCTTCAAGTAACGGTTTAGATTTCAAAATTGCACAAACTTTAATCGCTGTTGGGAAAGCGTCATTTGTAGATTGTGCCATGTTACAGTGATTGTTAGGGCTTACAATATCATAGCTACCTTTTGGATGACCTAAAATTTCACAAGCACGATTTGCCAACACTTCGTTCATATTCATATTCACAGAAGTGCCAGCACCACCTTGAATTGGATCAACTGGAAATTGGTCAGCAAATTCACCTGCAATAACTTCATCAGCTGCTTGAACAATCGCTTTACCGATAGATACATTGAGACGACCTGTTTTCATATTAGCTAAAGCAGATGCTTTTTTTACCATTGCTAGAGCTTTAATAAAATCTTGGTCTAAATGTTTCCCTGTAATATGGAAGTTTTCTAAGGCACGAATCGTTTGCACACCATAATATAACTCATCCGCTACTTCTAATTCACCTAGGAAATCATGTTCTTTTCTCATAATAGATCCTCTTTCCACTATTTCATATATTAGATGATAGTTTAATGAAACGGTTTTATCTTATGCGCTCATTATAGCATGTATTTTGTATACATAAAAGTTATTTCATGTATTCCGAATAAACAATATTCTATACAATATATTATTTCATAAATAATTATTTTTTTGTAACTATCACTATATTATCTCCATATTTATAAGTGCTCTGTTTTTATCTTTGATTGGTTTAAATATTACACGCCCTATAGTACAATAATATAAACTATATAAGTAAGGAGTAACTATGATTAACAATCACATGCTGCGCATAGGTGCGCTCTTTTTATTAACCGTTTTGAGCTACGGCTTTTATAATGCCTATTTGCCAATCACTGATCCGGTGGAGTCCAACTATGTTCTCTCCGCCATCACCATGCTAAAACATAACTCATGGATATCCCCTATGATATACGATCACGTATGGTACGATAAACCGCCGCTCACCTATTGGGCGCTTATGATTACGTACAAACTATTTGGCATATCTGACTTTACGTCTCGTATACCGAATACGCTTGTTGCGGGAGCCAGCGTGGCCCTAATGTACCATATAATTTACCGCATATCTAAAAATACTTTTGCTAGTGTACTCTGTGCTATTCTATTAATGAGTACACTTCAGTTTTGGTACATATCTCATGCAATTATAACCGACGGATTTCTACTTCTCTTCACCTTAGCTATATTTGGATATAGCTATTTAGCTTTTACCAATAATGACAAGTCAGCTATGGTGAAAGCTTACATTGCTGCTGCCTTAGCTGTAATTACCAAAGGACCTATAGGCATCATCTTGCCCGGTCTAATATTACTCATTTATATATGCGCTCGCTATATAGTCCATAGAAAAGATGAAAGTTATCAGCTTTCAAAGGATATTAAATTACTATTTAATCCCTTAGGACTATTAGCCTTTATAGCGATAGCTAGCCCTTGGTATATCGCTATGTATTCCATTCACGGTGAGCAGTTTATTTCTGGATTCTTAGGTCTACACAATGTAGATCGAGCTCTTATATCTGAGCATCCTAAATTTAATGTATGGTATTACTATCTATTAATTGTACCCCTTTCACTATTACCATGGACACCTGTAATAGTCTATCATTTAAAAGATCTTAACTGGAAAGATGATTTTGATCTATTAGGTATTATATGGTTTATAGTTATAGTTCTATTCTACTCTCTAGTAGCTACAAAGTATCTAACCTACACATTACCTGCCATTATCCCTTGTATAATATGGGCGGCTGTAAAAATTTGTGAATTAATTACTGACAAAGAAACCGGTGAATTTACTCAATCATTCAAAAAGTTTAATTATTTAATTACCCTACCACTAGGTATTTACTACATGATTTTTACATTTGCTACAGCTTTTGATCAAAGTCTTGATAGTAAACCATTAATCGTTGGTTCCTTTATTATAGTATGTATAATTTTAATCGGTCGATACTACATAACATCATTTTTCAAACTAGCAATATATGCTTTAATTCCACTAATTACGTTGTACTCGGCTATTACGATTACAGTACCACCAATATTGTTTAATCAGTCTGGTTTACAGTTCAAAACGTTCATCGAAGATACATCAAAACCAATATATGTATATGGCAATTACTATACTTCCATTGTATATTACATGGACACTACACCTACCCAAGTTTTCGTAGATACAACTGATGATTCTATATGGACCGAAGGCAAAACATTAATGCCTACCATAACTAAGGAAACATTTTTAAGTAATACATCAAATAATCGCGGTGCCTATGTCATCGTTCCTAAAAAATATGATAAGGATTTCTCTAATACATTACCGTATCCAAAAGCCAAATTAGTTAACAAAACAAAACTCGCATCAATTTATAAACTCCAATAGAAAAAGGCGTACCCATAGGGTACGCCTTTAATATGTCCAGAATTATTTCAATTCTACGGATGCGCCAGCTTCTTCCAATTGAGCTTTCAAAGCTTCAGCAGCTTCAGCAGCTACGCCTTCTTTTACAGGTGCAGGAGCGCCATCAACGATAGCTTTAGCTTCTTTCAAGCCAAGACCAGTTGCTTCACGAACAACTTTGATTACGTTGATTTTGGATGCGCCAGCATCTTTCAAGATTACGTCGAAGGAATCTTTAGCAGCGCCGCCTTCAGCACCACCAGCAGCTGCTACAGCTACAGGAGCTGCTGCAGTTACGCCAAATTCTTCTTCGATTGCTTTTACAAGATCATTAAGTTCAAGGATTGTTGCTTCTTTCAATTCAGCAACGATGTTTTCAATGTTCAATGCCATTTTAGATTTCCTCCATAAATTAGTTTATAGTGCCAGCCTCAAGCGGCCAACGAATACTTTGCAAAAAATATTATTCTGCAGGTTTTGCTTCTGCAACAGCTTTGACAGCGTATGCAACATTGCGAACAGGAGCTTGCAATACGGAAAGCAACATGGAAAGCATACCTTCGCGATTTGGAAGAGATGCAATTGCTTTAATGCCTGCAGCGTCCATAACTTCGCCTTCAACGATACCAGCTTTAACTGTTACAACTTCTTTTTCAGTTGCTTTGATGAATTGTTCGATTACACGAGCAGGTGCAACAGCATCGTCTTTAGAAGTAGCCAACGCAGTTGGACCTTCTAAATGCTCAGAGAAACCTTCAAGATTCAATTCGTTTGCAGCGATACGAGTCAAAGTATTTTTGATTACTTTGTATTCAACACCTTCAGCCAACATTTTGCGACGAAGATCAGTTGCTTGCGCAACAGTTAAACCAGAGTAACCAATCAATACAGCACCTTTTGCTTCAGAAAGAGTTTCTTTCATTTGAGCAACGATTGCTTTTTTTGATTCAGTGACAGCCATTAGATTACCTCCTTGTAGATTTTTTTGGTGCTCTATGTACTATCTTAGCGTAAAAACGACCCCATCGCACGCGATGAGGTCGTAACTAGTCCTAGGTTGTTCTAGTGTCAGCCTCAGCGGGCGGATTTTCATCCATTATACATACCAGCCGTCTACAGCTAAGAGACATATTTAATTATTGCTCTTTGGAAACAGTGCTCAATTTGAACACATTCAAAGGTACACCAGGGCCCATTGTAGCGGACAAGGTTACAGATTTAATGTATTGACCTTTAGCTGCTACAGGTTTAGCCTTGATAATAGTATCAACGATTGTACGGTAGTTGTCAAGTAATTTTTCTTCATCGAAAGATGCTTTACCGATAGAGCAAGAGATAATACCTGCTTTATCAGTACGGTATTCGATTTTACCAGCTTTGATTTCGTTTACTGCACGAGCAACGTCTGGAGTTACTGTACCAACTTTAGGGTTTGGCATCAAGCCTTTAGGACCCAAAATTTTACCAAGACGGCCAACTTGACCCATCATGTCTGGTGTAGCAACTACTACGTCGAAGTCGCTCCAACCACCTTGGATTTTAGCTACTAACTCTTCAGAACCTACAAAATCTGCACCAGCTTCTTCAGCTGCCTTAATATTGTCGCCTTTTGCGAATACAAGAACGCGTTTAGTTTTGCCAGTACCATGAGGCAATACTACTGCACCACGAACTTGTTGATCAGCGTATTTAGGGTCGACATTCAAGTTGAAAGCAATTTCAACTGTTTCATCGAAATTTGCAGTTGCAGTTTTCTTAACCAACTCAATTGCTTCTACTGGTTCGTAGAATTTACCAGCTTCAATAAGTTTTACTGCTTCAGCGTATTTCTTACCTACTTTTGCCATTATAATATCCTCCTTATGTGGTCAAACGGGAATTCCCTCCCACCGATTTGCGCCTTATGCGCAAGTCGTACGCTTATTAGTCAACGATTTCAATGCCCATGCTGCGAGCAGTACCTTCCACCATGCGCATACCTTGTTCTACGGTATTAGCATTCAAGTCAGGCATTTTCAATTCAGCAATTTCACGAACTTTATCGCGACCTACTTTTGCTACTTTATCACGGTTAGGCACACCAGAACCTTTTGGAATACCTGCAGCTTTTTTCAACAATACTGCAGCTGGTGGAGTCTTAGTGATGAAGTCGAAGCTACGATCTTCATATACGTTAATAACTACTGGAATAATTAAGCCAGCTTGTTTAGCAGTACGTTCGTTGAATTCTTTTGTGAAAGCAACGATGTTAACACCTGCTTGACCTAGTGCAGGACCAACTGGTGGTGCTGGAGTAGCTTTAGCGGCTTCAATTTGTAGTTTTACTTGTTTAACTAATTTCTTAGCCATGGGTAATTAAACCTCCTATGCTTATACTGTGGTGGTAACGGATATATATCCTCCCACTGGCAACCAAAATCGATTGCTCTTTTTAGAGTTATATTATTATATTTATATATTAAAGAGCTTTCTCAACTTGAGAGAACTCTAACTCTACCTCGGTATCTCGATTGAACATTTCTACGCTAAGTTTCAATGTTCCTTTATCAGGGTTAAGTTCGGTAATAACACCTAGTTTATCTTCAAAGGCACCGGACGTAATGCGAACCGTTTCACCAACTTCTACATCAACGTTAATGGTTGGTTTCTTATCCAAGCCCTGAGACTTAAGTATATGTTCTACTTCGGAATCAGAAAGTGGAACTGGTTTTGTAGCAGAGCCAACGAAACCTGTTACACCTGGCGTGTTGCGTACAACATACCAAGAACGGTCATTAACTTCCATTTCCACCAATACATACCCAGGAAATATCTTACGTTTTACTACTTTTTTAACCCCATCTTTTTCATCTATTTCGTCTTCAAGAGGCACCAAAATTCGGCTGATCACATCTTGTAGCCCCATAGATTGAACTTTAAGTTCAAGAGTGGTTTTTACTTTATTTTCGTAGCCTGAATAGGTATGAATTACATACCACTTCTTATCTGCTTCCATGTAATGGCCCCCTTATCCAACAAAGTGCAACAACGTATTAAAAAGTTGGGCAAAGAGTCCATCAAGCACAGAAATAATCAAAGCGATGAATATGGTCACTAAGAATACTACTATTGTGTAATTGATAAGCTCTTTTTTTGTTGGCCAGACTACTTTTTTTAGTTCAGCTTTCACACCGCGGAAGAATTTTCCAAATCCACCACGCTGCTGCACTGCTGAGTTAGACTTTGCCATTGTGTTTCACATCCTCAAATCAACAGGTAATGAATGATAAGAATTATTTTGTTTCACGGTGTAATGTATGTTTACCGCAGAATTTGCAATATTTCATCATTTCAATACGATCAGGATTGTTCTTTTTATTCTTGTTCGTTTGATAGTTGCGTTGTTTGCAATCTGTGCAAGCTAAAGTAATGGCATTACGCATCCGGATACACCTCGCTTTATATTTACTAAATCTGTCTCTTGTACTCGAAAACGCTCGACTACATACTAAAAAACTATATCACACGTAGCAAGCGATGTCAAGAAATTAAGCAACTCAAAAAAGCCAGGCACGTATGCCTGACATGGATAGTATAACAGACAATGGCGCCCCTTGTCTACCCAAAGAACGCCATGTCATATTAGCTTATAGTTAGCTTATATATATTATATTTAATATTATATTTAATATTATAATTACATATTTACTATTATTGCTTCGTTTATTACTGTTTCTTTGTGAAAGTTACTTTCACGATTTGCCAGAAGAAGGCCAATGCCCCCAATATCATGATGGTATCGCCAACCATGCGAAGCCAACGCAAATTTTGTAACAATGGTTGTTGCATAAAGTCTTCGCTGCGAGCGAGCCATAAGCCTTGTGTAACACTTGCCCAACTCTGAATCAAGCCAATTGGCAATAGGCTGATAAGAACCATTAACGCAAGGCCCCAATTCAATGCCCAGAAACCGAATTTCATCAACTTGTCGTTAAATTCCACTTCAGGTCGAATATAACGAGCGATGAGGAATACAAAGCCTAAACTCAAGAACCCGTATACGCCGAACAACGCCGTATGAGCATGAACAGCTGTCGTATTTAGACCTTGAATATAGAACAAGGAAACCGGCATATTAATTAAGAAGCCGAAGATACCTGCACCCACCAAGTTCCAGAAGGATACGGCAATGAAGCAGTATACAGGCCATTTTAGTCGATGCATCCAAGGAGCACTATGAAGGCGTGTATAATTTTCAAACGCTTCATATCCCAAGAGTACAAGAGGCACTACTTCCAACGCGGAGAACGATGCCCCTGTGGCCACGATAGTCGATGTAACACCGGTGAAATAAAGATGATGGAATGTACCAGGGATACCGCCGATAAGGTAAATGGCACCGGACGAAATCGCTGCTATGGTACCTGCACGGTAAGATACGAGACCAAGTGTTACGAAAATAAAGGCCATCAACGTAGTAGAGAATACTTCAAAGAATCCTTCTACCCAAAGGTGAATAACCCACCAGCGCCAGTATTCCATGATTGCCAAGTGGCTGTGTTCTCCGTAGAAAAGACCTGGTCCATAGAAAATACCGACCATCACAACGGAGAAAATAAAGGCAGCAATAAGGTTTTTATCCCCTTTATTTTTGAAAGCACCAATGATGCTGCGCACCATGAGTACAAGCCAAAATAGAATGCCGATATATTCAATCCATTGCCATACGCGCCCCAACTCGATAAACTCATATCCTTGGTGACCCAAGTAGAAGTTTAGAGACGCCGGAATCTCATGAGCAACACCTAAATATGTACCTGTAAAGGAACCCACTACCAACACAACGAGTGCCCAGAACAAAATATCCACGCCCAATTTTTGGAACTTAGGATCTTTACCGCCATTAATAATCGGCGCCAAGAATAAACCGGCACTCAAGAATGCCATCGCAATCCAGAACAAAGATGCTTGAATATGCCATGTACGAGCAATAGAATATGGGAAATATTGCGCCAACGGAATACCATAGAAAGCTTGCCCCTCTACAGTGTAATGCGCAATGATACCACCCATACCAAGTTGGAGTAAAAATAATGCCAAAATCGTAAATAAATATTTTCCTAAAGACCGTTGAGATGGTGTGAGATGCAATTTGGAAATTGGATCTTCCGCAGGCGGTGTCAATTCATGTTCATCTTGTTTGCGACCAAATGCCCACATCCATACGACAATACCAATACCACAAAGTAAAATAATAACACTCACAACAGACCAAGCTACGCTTTCCGGTGTTGGATTATGATCTAACAATGGCTCGTGAGGCCAATTGTTGGTGTATGTTGCATCTGTACCAGGACGTTGAGTCGATGCCATCCACGTAGTCCAGAAGAAGAATCGTGCCATATCAATACGATCTTTTAATTCTGGCAACGTATTGTCCTTCATCGCAAAATGATCGCGTGTTTCGGACAATTTAGGGTTATCACCATACAGTTCAATAAAATATTGTCCGGTTAAATTCATCGCTGTAATACGTTCCGGTGAAAGCACAACAGTTCCATCTTCACGAACAGCACTGTTAAAGTACTCTGCTTTAACTGCTTCTTTAACAGCCGCTTTCTGCACATCACCTAACTGTTCATAAAGAACACCAAAAGCTTCTTGAGACTTGATATCAAGCATTACGGACACTTCTTTGTGCAACCAATCAGCTGTCCAGTCCGGGGCTTGATATGCGCCATGACCTAGTACGGTCCCTACAGATTGACCACCTGTAGATTGCCAAGCCGATTGACCATGTAAGATATCATCCTTAGTGAACAAAACCTGTCCATCTTGAGATACATACGCGGTTGGTACCGGTGGCGCTTGATGATATACATCAGTACCCAAATAGCCAAGAATAGAGAATCCAATAATAAGAACTGCTACTACGGCTATCCAATACTTTTTGTATTCGCCCATCACATTACCTCCTTTTCTATAAAAGCACAAAAAGAGAGCCTATGCTCTCCTCATATATAATATACACTAATTTTATAAATAAAGTTGTATCTAAGGTTACAATATATTAAAATTTCTTCTCAATTTGTATCAATAGTATGATTATCCTTTGAAGCCTGAATACAACGTATATGTCACATTATAAAATCATCATTGTTTCAATATATTAGCGATTCAATCCTATACTCTTAATCATCAATATATACAAAATAAAAGGGACCCATTGGGTCCCTTTTATTGAATCTAAAATTCAATTATATAGCTAATGTATCGATACATTGAGCTATAAACTTGTATTAACCTTCGATTTCTGTTACTACGCCAGCGCCTACTGTATGGCCACCTTCGCGGATCGCGAAGCGAAGACCTTCTTCGATAGCGATTGGAGTAATCAATTCGATTTCCATTGTTACGTTATCGCCAGGCATACACATTTCTACACCTTCAGGAAGGTTTACAACACCTGTTACGTCTGTTGTACGGAAGTAGAATTGTGGACGGTAGTTGGAGAAGAATGGAGTATGACGGCCACCTTCTTCTTTAGTCAATACGTATACTTCTGCTTTGAATTTTGTGTGTGGGTTGATGGAGCCTGGTTTAGCCAATACTTGACCACGTTCGATGTCTTTACGATCAACACCACGAAGCAATGCACCTACGTTGTCACCTGCTACTGCAGAATCCAACACTTTACGGAACATTTCAAGACCTGTTACTACGTATTGTTCAGCTTTTTCTTTCAAGCCTACTACTTCAACAGTATCACCAACGTTTACTTGACCACGTTCAACACGGCCAGTTGCTACTGTACCACGACCAGTGATTGTGAAAACGTCTTCCACAGGCATCAAGAATGGTTTATCAGTGTCACGAACTGGTGTTGGGATGTAGGAGTCTACAGCGTCCATCAATTCGTCAATTTTAGCTACATATTGAGCGTCGCCTTCCAAAGCTTTCAACGCGGAACCTACAACGATAGGTACTTCGTCGCCAGGGAATTCGTAGGAAGAAAGAAGTTCACGAACTTCCATTTCTACCAATTCGATCAATTCTTCATCGTCAACCATGTCAGCTTTGTTCAAGAATACTACGATTGCAGGAACACCAACTTGGCGAGCCAACAAGATGTGTTCGCGAGTTTGAGGCATAGGGCCATCAGCTGCGGATACAACCAAGATAGCGCCGTCCATTTGAGCCGCACCAGTAATCATGTTTTTAACATAGTCAGCATGGCCTGGGCAGTCAACGTGTGCATAGTGACGGTTAGCAGTTTCATACTCAACGTGTGCAGTGTTGATTGTGATACCGCGTTCGCGTTCTTCTGGAGCTTTATCGATCATGCTGTAATCTTGGAAGTCAGCTTGACCTTTTTCAGCCAATACTTTAGTGATTGCAGCAGTCAAAGTAGTTTTACCATGGTCAACGTGACCGATTGTACCGATGTTAACATGCGGTTTCGTACGTTCAAATTTTTCTTTTGCCATTAGGATTATATCCTCCTTCACAAAAACAAATTACATTCTAGTATTAATATAATATATTAACCCTAATTTATCAATGGAATATAAGATTTCCTTACCTATTATTATACCATATATACAAAGTCTTAGAATAGCATGTCATATGTAAAGAAATAAAAAAATCCCCACCAAGGTGAGGTTTAATGGTGGCGGCACACGGATTTGAACCGCGGACACACCGGGTATGAACCGATTGCTCTAGCCAACTGAGCTATGCCGCCATGTATGGAGCTAGTGACCGGGATTGAACCGGTGACCTTATCCTTACCAAGGATACGCTCTGCCGACTGAGCTACACCAGCACAATGAACGATCATTTCACTGTGGTTTTTATGGTTGCGGGGACAGGACTTGAACCTGCGACCTTCGGGTTATGAGCCCGACGAGCTACCAACTGCTCCACCCCGCTATGAATGGTGGAGGGAGAAGGATTCGAACCTTCGAAGTCGAAGACGGCAGATTTACAGTCTGCTCCCTTTGGCCGCTCGGGAATCCCTCCATAAATAAAATGGAGCTGGCGATAGGAATTGAACCCACAACCTGCTGATTACAAGTCAGCTGCTCTACCTATTGAGCTACGCCAGCATCATTACGACAAGATGAATTGTATCACCTAGCACACTAAGTGTCAAGAACATTTAAAAACTTTTTTGAAGTTTTTCGTTCACTGTGGTCACTCTTAGTGCTTAATCATAATAACATGAAACGATACCCTATGCAAGTATTTTGTCAAAAAAAATTTATATTTTATCAATCCTCTATAAAATGCCTCGTTTTCAGTATATATCCAGTAATCAACTTTTATTTACTAGTATATTCTTTATATACCTTTACATAGTTTCATTCCTTACCAGTCCATGTCTGCTAACATCCATATTTCAGGTTTACTAAAATCAAATAATAGGAAATTACAAAACTATATTTTTTACCTAATAACTGTAATTATATAACTAAAAAAGGAGATAGCCCGCTATCTCCTTCTATACATTTATAGTTTTCCCTATATTCAACCAATATGTTCAAACATACATTTAGTCGATTGCAATAACATGATCTGGATGTGCAATACTAACTACAGCATGTTTAGGATTATTGTTATGTTCTAAGTACAACTGATCCCCTTCAATATGTCCACGCCAGCCAACGACAATAGGATACTTCTTACTAATAGTTTTTAACAACTCAAATGGTTTTAGATTTAAGATAGGTGCAAAGAATACATTAATGCCATCTAGCAAGACTACTTCCGTATCGCTACGGCTAAGAGCACGGCAAATAACTTCTTCCGCTAATTGAGGCCGTTCATCACGAGGCACGAGCAAAAACTCTTCCTCGATGAGTTGCTTAGCTTCCAAGTATTTCCAGCCCTTCTGCTCAGACAATTCACGAATTAGCAAACTTTTACCAGAACCTGGACCACCAACGATAAACAATATACGTTCATCATCACCTTGAATCTTTTCCCAACGTTCTTTTACATCTTGTACAGTAACCATACCCTTTGCCTCCTCGCTGTGACCTATCCTATTTTACAGGACGGTCAGATAACATAACGGATTTGATATATTGGTTTTTATCATCTAGGGCAAACTGTAAATAAGAGTTGCTTGCCGCTGGATTTTTATATTCATATACGGTAGACGTCCCCGCCTTTGTTGTAGATTCAACAATACGAGTTGGCATACCATACACAAAGAGCAATAAATATTTGGTATCACCCATCGCGATTCCACGACGTGTAGGCGTATAAACATTTAATAATACGCGATTGATAAGATCTTTTTTATCTACACTCACACCGTATTCATTATAGCCAATAAATGTGGAGCCAAACAATATGCCTTGATGTTTCCAATCATTATTAGGATCATTAACAAAATGGTCATTCAACTTGAAACCACGCAATACAAAATCATCAGCCGTAAGTGTACCAGCTTCAAAATCATACACTTCAGCTTTCGGCAATCCAAACCTAGGCCATACTTGTCCACTAATAATGTCTACAGCCTCTATATTGCTTTGTTTAATGGTGAAAGCAATATATTCTTTTTGCTGACCAAGCATAGATTGTTGTTGGCTATTACTATTTGTATTCTCTACAGGACTCTTAAACTCCTTTTTTTGAGGCAATGAATTTTCGGAATGCCCCTCATAAAGGAAAATATACGTCTCATTTTTCTTATCACGCCACATCGCATTAGGACTGCCATAGGCAAATATCAATTCCATCCGTGTGCTACCAGGGCCAATGTCACGTACTGTATTAGCGCCTTTTTTCGTACTATGAATATTTGTAATAGTATTTGGTTCAAAGAAGTAAGTCGCCCCTTGACCGCGCAATTGATTGTTAACCAACAATTCTTGAGCAGGTCCAGTATATACAGTTACTGCTACATCTTTCATGTAATACGTAGTAAAGTTATCACGTACCTCAGTTTTTTCTACATCTTTTGGGACTTCAAACTGATTCCCCAATCGGTATGTGCCAATAGCATAGTCATCTTGAGAACCTAAAGGCGGTAAACTGTTTGCCGTATAAGACTTACCAATATCAGCTAAATTATTCTGAGTGATACTCGGCAAAGGACCTTCGTTCTCACTAGCCGCTTGCCAGAATTGTATAGAATCACCAAATTCAGTTACAGCCATTTGCTCTGCGAGCCATCCAGTTTTAGAACCTTCCTGTTTCGTTTTTGGGTCTAGCTTAACAACTCTAACTGGTGCATTATCAAGGTAAGACAAGCTATCAACCTCACCAGTTCCATCTACACTACCATCATTGCTCGCATTAGCGGAATCTTGAGCTACAACGTTAGTGTCATCAGTAGTTTCTACTGCAACTGGGTTAACAGTGGAAATGGCAGGCTCTGCTGCATAACTGATTGTAGTAGCACACAAGCCCACAAGGAGGGCTGCTACAATACGGCTCTTCATAGAATAGTTCATCGATTATTCTCCAACTGTGCACGCAACCAATTCAACCATGTTTCAAGACCGTTGTGGGCCGTGCAACTTACTTCAAAAATTTCTCCATTTGGATTTAAATTACGGATATCTTGTATTGCCTGCTCCTTTTTGAAAGGCACATAAGGCAATAAATCAATCTTGTTAATAAGGATGGCCTTAGACTCTTTAAAGATTAACGGATACTTAAGGGGCTTATCTTCACCTTCGGTAACAGATAAAATCGTTACTTTCATGCTTTCACCAATCTCAAATTCCGCAGGGCAGACTAAATTGCCTACATTTTCAATAATAATCATATCGAGATCATCAAGATTAAGATCACCTAAGGCATCTTGAATCATCTGTGCATCGAGATGGCACCCACCAACTGTATTAATCTGGATAACAGGCACACCCAACTCATGAATGCGCTTGGCATCCTTTGCCGTAAATAAATCGCCTTCAATAACGGCTAAGCGATAATCCTTTTTTAAATCTTGTAAGGTTGCCTCCAAAAGGGAGGTCTTACCTGCCCCAGGTGAACCTAACAGGTTAAATACAAATATATTCTTTTCCTTAAACAACTGTTGTAAGGACTCTGCAATAGCATCGTTTTTTGCCAGTACATTAGTTTTAACTTGAACTTGCATGTCCTAACCTTTCTATCAATCGATATCCATGGAGGTCACTTGTAGCTCGCGACCGCCTATAGTTTGTACGAAATGGCTGTCACAATAAGGACAAATAAACGTATAATTTTTTACAAAAAATATTTTATCACAATCTAAACACTTTCCTTCAATAGGAACTGTATTGATTTCTATGCGTGAGCCTTCCGCAGGTGTTCCCTTCGTAATGGCTTCCCAACAAAATAGCAATGAATCCGGTTCTACCCCACTCATTAAACCTAAGTCTAGTTGAATAGAATGAATGACTGTCGCATCATGTTGACGTAAGGTATCGAGCGCTACATCAAGAATACCTTCTGCTATAGACATCTCATGCATGATATGCCTCGTATACCGCTTCTAGCATCATTGTCGTTGTTACGGATCCAACACCTCCTGGTACAGGAGTAATGGCAGATGCAATATCTTTTACCGCATCATAATCAACATCGCCTACAGTTTTGCCGTCCAGTTCATTAATACCTACATCAATAACAACAGCACCAGGCTTAATCATATTAGCAGTAATCATATGAGCACGACCAGCCGCAGCAATAATAATATCACCACGCTTTACTTGCTCTACTAGATCAGAAGTTCTAGAATGGCACATTGTAACAGTACCATGTGCAGCGAGTGCCATAAGCGCTACAGGTTTACCGATAACTTGGCTACGACCGACTACAACCACATGTTTTCCTTCTAAAGGAATATTATAGTGATTTAAAATAGCCATACAAGCCTTAGCCGTACAAGGGGCAAAGCCACCTTTACCGGCAGTTACAAGACCAATATTATACGTAGTTAGACCATCGATATCTTTTTTAGGATCTAGCATATCGATAAGAGCCTCTGTATCAATGTGTTTAGGCATCGGCATTAACGGTAAAATCCCATGAACAGCCGCATCATTATTTAATTCTTGCAATGCTGTAACTACTTCATCCTGTGTAGCCGTTTCAGGTAATTGTTTTAACACAAAGCCATAGCCAAAGTTCTTGGCTGTCTTTTCCATAAATGTAGCGTACATATGAGCACCGTGGTCTTCACCAACGAGTAATACTGCCATAGTAATTACAGAGTCGCCAACTGCTGCAACTTTTTCTTGTAAAATCGCCTTGTGAGCGTCTGCTACTGCTTTACCGCGTAATTCGATCATAAGTATCTCCATTCATTCAAACTATCTATAAAATAAGGTGCCTCCGGAGAGGCACCTAAGTCTCTTATTCTATTATATAACGAACTGTCTATAATTTCTAATTATGACCGAATTCGTTTTATCTACGGAAATGAACAGTAATTGCTGTACCAGCCTGAACAGTTGTACCGCTACTTTCATCTTGAGATGTAGCCGTACCAGTTCCATCCGGTTTAAAGGCAAGTCCCGCCTTATGTAACCAATCACGCACTTCACCATAGGTAAAACCAGTAAAGTTAGGCAATGTAACAGAACCATCACTTCCCGGTTTTGGTTCAGGTAATGTATTAGCAGCTTTAACAGCTACTGGTGTACTTTCTTTAACATACGGACTCATTTGGTAATACCGTACAAGTTGAGATACGATGTCCTTAAATACAGGGGCTACAATTTGACTACCATAATAAGAACCCTTTTGTGGGTCATCAATAACGACAAGAACTACAAATTTTGGATCCTCTACAGGGCCAAAGCCAATAAAGGACGCAATGTATTGTCCGTCGAGATAACCGCCATGTTTGGTATCTAGTTTTTCCGCCGTACCAGTTTTACCGCCGAAGTGATAACCTTCTACCATCGCTTTTGTACCGCCACCTTCGGATACTTCTTTTTCTAGAATATCTACAATGGTTTTAGCGGTTTCCGCCGGAACTGGTTGTCCCACAACAGATGTTTCAGTCGTACTTGTAACATCGCCTTGAGAGTTACTATAAGACTTGATGATATGTGGTTTCATCATAGCCCCACCATTAGAAAGTGCACCAAAGGCGCGAACCATTTGTAATGGTGTAACCGCAATACCTTGACCGATGGACATAGTCGCAACGTCTAGCTTACTCATATCCTCTGGATTATACAAAATACCTGCTCCTTCACCAGGCAATTCAATACCTGTTTCAGAGCCAAAGCCATAATCACGTATATATTTCGAGAGAATATCTGCACCTGTTAATGTACCAATTTCAGCCATACCAGTATTAATAGAGTACTTCAAAATATCTAGCAAACGAACAGGACCATATCCCTCACCATTCCAGTTTCTAATGATATGTCCATTGGCAGCGAAGGCCCCTTTATCGTTATACACAGTGTCTAACTTCCATTTGCCTGCTGCAAGAGCTGCAGATGCAATGATAGGTTTGAATGTAGAGCCTGGTTCATATAAATTGGTAACCGCAATATTTTTGAAAGCCTCTTCACCACTTTGGTTGTAGTTATTAGGATCATAACTTGGACGATTGGCCATCGCTAATATTTCACCGTTCTTTGGATCCATAACGATAACGCTGGCATGCTTAGCTCCTGTATCAACCATCGCCTTATCAAGAGCGCGTTCTGCAATAAATTGAATTGTTGCATCGATGGTTAAGGTTACGCTTTTACCCTTATCTGGTAAAAATTTAGATAATACGGAACCAAAGATGGCATTCCCTTTATTATCAGTAGCTACAATTTCTTGTTGTACGCCCCCCTTTAATTCGTCATCAAGAACCATTTCTAGACCATCAAGACCTTTATCATCAGTGCCGACAAAGCCTAATACTTGTGCCGCTAAGACACCATTTGGATAATAGCGCTTAGATTCTTCAACGAAATTGAGGCCTGCAATATTATTATCCTTAATAACTTGTTGTACCCCTTTTGATTTATCTGCATCCATCATACGATTCAACCAGACAAAGGCGGTATCCTCTTGCAAAGCTTTCACAATATTCTCTTTTGACATCGTTACATACGGTGAGATGAGATCGGCAATCTCTTGAGGAGACTGTTTAATCATCTTTGGATCCGCATATAAAGATTTTGTAACTACACTCATCGCCAAAGGCTTGCCATTACGGTCATAGATTGTACCACGCGGCGATTGTAATTTTCTATCTACTTGAACTTGTAATAAGTTTTTCTTCTCTAGGTCAAAGGTATCAAAGACCTGTAACTGTGCTAAACGCCCGATAAGGACGAAGGCAACGGTCATGAGTATGGCAAGGCACCACGTAGTGCGACTCCAATCACTCATGCGTAATAACGCTTTATTTAATAACTTCATCATTTCTCCACTGGACGGCGTAACTTATGGTCTAATGCATCATATAATGCATCTGGTTCATTGGGAATCACCCCATTTTGTACCTGACCTAATAAATACTGCAATCCTTCCCCCACTTTTTTCCCTGCAAGCTTAATCACTCGTTCGTCATAATTTAAGTCCTTGGTATGTACAGGCATCTCTAAACTAAGATCTGCCATACATTCTCCAAAGGCTAATGTTCCGTCTGTAGACGAGTAAGGTTTCCCACAACCTAATACATCGGCAGCACAAACCTTAGCTAATTGCTCCCATGCAGTGCGCATAATTTGGCTATCTCGGAATTCACCACTACGGGCTTCCTTGCGAAGCCATTTTTTCTCATTTGCATCGCCATTTTGTACAAAATAGTGAAAGCGCATGTGGTTTTTCACAATCCACGCCACGCGTTTTACAAAGGCCTCCGGATATCCTAGTCGGGTTAATAACGTTTCTGCCATCTCCGCTCCTAGTGTATCATGCCCACGATCCGTAAGGCGTCCATTGATAACAGCACGTACCGCTGGCATTCCCTTTGCCACATCATGTAATAAGGCACCCCAACGCAACACCAAATCCGGCTCCGTATGGGACACAACGGCTAATGTATGGTACCAACCATCGAATTCATGAAAGTCCTTTTCTTGGGGCAAATTCACGAGATGATATAGTTCAGGCAAGATGGGAACCTCCCGAGCCGCACCATTTTCTACAACACGACAAGAGCATTCTGCCAAGCGGGATTGAACAAGGACATCAAGGCCTTTAGCCACCGCAGGCTCTAACATGAGACGATTAATCTCATTTCGTACACGTTCTAAAGACAAGCCAGGTACGCGGTGAAAAGCCTTGGGCATAGCCTCTAATAGGTCTTTACTCGGCAAAAAATCCAACTTCGCCACAAAACGGCACGCTCTAAATAATCGTAACGCATCTTCTTCAAAACGTTCCTGCGCATTACCAATGGTTCGTAACGTCTTATGTTTAATATCACGTCGTCCACCTACAAGGTCTATAACTTCACCATAACGGTTCATAGCCATGCCGTTGACAGTAAAATCACGACGCAACACATCTTCTTCTAAGGTATCGGCATAAGTAATTTCTTCGGGACGATGGCTATCTGCACCATATCGTTCTGTTCTATATGTAGCGATTTCGTATTGCTTGCCCTCTAATGTAGCTACCACTACACCAAAAGATTTTCCTACGAGGTCTGTCGTTTGAATATCATGACCGCGAAGAACCTCAATCACTGTATCGGGACGTGCAGACGTCACAATATCGAAGTCATGTGGCTTTTGATGCATCAAAATATCGCGCACAGCGCCGCCTATGATATAAGCTTCATGGCCGGCTTCTTCTAATACGGTCAATATTCGATTTGCTTGTTCCATCATACACGCTCCTTTCTGAACTAGTCTAATCTTTATTTTACTACAAATGAAAGCATGAAAAAAGTGCAATCCTTATAAGGATTGCACTCGTTCTGCAATAGCTGTACCTGTCGGTGTCACCGCAAGACCGCCATCACTTGTTTCACGCAATGCTGCCGGCATAGCACGGCCTATATTATTCATCGCTTCGATAACTTCATCTGGTGGAATTTGGCTTTCAATATTCATTAACGCCATTTCAGATGCAGTAATAGCATGGACTGCATAAAAGCCATTACGCTTAACACATGGCACCTCTACGAGCCCTGCTACCGGATCACAAGCAAGCCCCAATAGATTTTTCATGCACAATGCGATAGCATGACCTACTTGACGTGGTGAACCGCCCATCATTTCGACAATCGCTCCTGCTGCCATACACGCAGCCGTACCAATTTCCGCTTGGCAACCGCCAACAGCACCAGCAACACAAGCGCGATTTGCTACTACATTACCAATACCGGACGCAGCTAAGAAGCCTTTTACAACTGTGGCTCTCTCTAATTGGTAGTGGTCTGCTACGGCTTTCACCGCACCAGGCATAACACCACAAGAGCCCGCCGTAGGACAAGCAACAATGCGGAACATCTTTGCATTTGCCTCATTTACAGCAATAGCATACGTCATTGCCTTATACGCAATATCGCTCATAAAACGAGGTGTTTGCCCATTAAGCTGTGCCGCTTGACCACCGGACATACCAGAAGCCGTTTTCTCCGCATAAGCTATGCCATCTTGAATGGAGCTTTCAAAAATATCTAAGCGATTTTCTATTTCATGAACAACCGCATCTTCACTGCGGTCGTAATTCTCTAATTCATAACGCAATACTACATCGCCAAAAGAAATATTGTTTTCCTCACCTAGGCGAATAATATCTGCAATTGTATCATATGCATAACTCATCATTCGCCCTCCTATAATGCTTCAAAGGTCATCACATCCTGGATGCCTGGAAACTCGCGCATAAACTGAACTGTAATAGGATTTACCACCGTATCTGTAGTAATAACCATGACTGCATCCTTATGCTTGCCCTTACGGAATACGCGCATCGTAGCGATGTTAATATCGGACTCGCTCAATGCTTGGCTAACAAGAGAAATCGCACCAGGTCTATCCTCATGGAACACAACGAGCGTAAACTCATCTCCTGTAATGGACATATCATTTCCATCTACTTCGGTAATCATAATCTGACCACCGCCGAGAGAGCGACCAATAACAGTCATATGACGATTATGTTCATCATACATATCAAAACGCACCACATTCGGATGCCCTACATCAAGAGGAGACTCAATAAAAGAAAACTCCATCCCCTCTTTTTTCGCTAATTTATGGGCAACTCGGATGTTCGCATCATCCTCTTTATAACCTAATAAGCCGCCAATCAAAGCACGATCCGTACCATGCCCTTTATAAGTTTTTGCAAAAGATCCATATAATGTTAAATCTACCTTTTTAGGAGTAGCACGAAAAATACACCGCGCCATCTTGCCTAGTCGCGCAGCACCCGCTGTATGCGAACTAGACGGACCAATCATAATAGGCCCTATAATATCAAAAATACTGTTCATACATACCTCTATATACACACAAATAATGTGAGAAATCTCTTACTTACCTATAGTATAACAATCAATATTGATAAATGTCTATATGCACATTAGAGGCATATTTGTTTGTTTACAGAGGACTACTATTCTTGTGAAAGCTGTTTTAAAAGTTTGTATATTGATGGGACGCATCAATATCTACAGTTATAAAAAGGAAAGACTATACTTATGCAGCGACATCAGGTCACGAGGAGCAAAGAAGTATAGTCTTTCCTTTTTAACTAAGTTGTGGATACAAAACTGGCCCCATCAATATACAAACACTCGATAGATAGCTTTCACAATAATAGTAAAAAAACGCACCTAAGGATAACCCTAGGTGCGTTATTTATAACAACAGTCCTAAATCATAAAAGAGAGGGGACGTAGGACTGTAGTTAACAGATTAATAGATCCTATTAGCCCAAGATAGCTTTCATGTCAGCTTCTGGAGTTGTAATTGGATGTAATTGGAATTTTTCTACCAAAATGTTCAATACATTGCTGGAGAAGAATTTAGGCAAGGAAGGTCCGATGTAAATGTTACGGATACCCAATGCTAACAATGTTAACAAGATACATACCGCTTTTTGTTCGTACCAGGACAATACCAATGTCAATGGCAAGTCGTTTACATCACATTCAAATGCACCAGCTAAAGCTACTGCTACTTGAATAGCGGAGTAAGCATCGTTACATTGACCCATATCAAGGATACGAGGGATACCACCGATTTCGCCGATGTTCATGTCGTTGAAACGGAATTTACCACAAGCCAATGTCAATACTACAGTATCATTTGGAGTTTGTTTAACGAATTCAGTGTAGTAGTTACGGCCTACTTTAGCACCGTCACAACCACCTACCAAGAAGAAGTGTTTAATAGCGCCAGCTTTTACAGCATCAATTACTTTATCAGCAATACCCAATACTGTGCCATGACCGAAACCAGTAGTTACTTCATGACCACCGTTGATACCAGTGAATTCTTGAGCTTCTTTGTAGCCGCCCAATTCGATAGCACGGTTGATAACTGCGGAGAAGTCTTTAGTACCATCTTCTTTTTCTTCGATATGTGCACAACCATCGAAACCTACCATATCTGTAGTGAAGATATTAGCTTTGTAGTTTTCTTTTGGTGGCATAATGCAGTTTGTAGTGAACAAGAATGCGCCAGGAACATCAACAAATTCTTTTTGTTGGTTTTGCCATGCTGTACCGAAGTTACCTTTCAATTGAGGATGTTTCTTCAATTCAGGATAAGCGTGGCAAGGCAACATTTCACCATGAGTATAGATATTTACACCTTTACCATCAGTTTGTTCCAATAATTGTTTCAAGTCATGAAGGTCATGACCAGTTACAACGATGAAAGGACCTGGTTCTACAGTCAAAGGAACTGTAGTTGGTACAGGTGTACCATATGTTTCAGTATTAGCTTTATCAAGAACAGCCATACATTTCAAGTTAATTTGACCAAATTCCATCAAAAGATCAAGCCATTCTTCAGCGCTGTGATCTTTAGCGAATTCTACCATGCCTTTAACAAACCAAGCGTCAACATCAGCATCGTGGAAGCCAAGGCGAGCAGCATGCCATGCGTACGCAGCCATACCACGCATACCTAACAATAATGTGGAGCGAAGGGATACGATGTCTTCTTCACCTTTCCACAATTGTTCCCAATCAAAGTTTTGTTGAGCGCTATCCACTTTTGCATGGTAAGCATTTACTTCGTCAATGAATTCTTGAACGCGGTCTTCAGAGAAGTTTACGTTTGTTACACACATGAACAAACCGCGCATAATATAATCGATACCTTCTTTAGTATGACCCTTTACGTCTAAAGCGCGAGCCAAGCCAACTAAGGCAGCAGTTAATTCGTCTTGTAAGTTAGCAACTGGTGCAGTTTTACCACATACACCTTGTACAGTACAGCCACCTGGTGCTGCAGATTGTTCGCATTGATAACAGAACATGCTCATTTGAAAATCCTCCTTTGCGAGACTTCCTCGCAGTCAAGCTAGATAATATAAAACCTATACATTACACTGATGTTTTATCAGTTGTCTGATTGATTACATTTGAAAGTATAACGTAAAGATGATACAATTTCTGTAGCTTGAGCAACAAATAAAAACTTTTTCAAAAATTTTCCTGACTCCCCTTATGGAACAGGTAGACCATTCGGTCTTATACTTTTATTATACAATAATCATTTTTAATTGCTATAGACTTTATCACACCGGAGGTGCCTATGAAACAAATACTTTCAAACGATATCATTAATCAGTATATGCCCACCCTCGTGAAATGTCCTTTATTCAATACATTAGGAGAGCCAGAGCTGCGTGGCTATTTAAATAATGCCAAAGTTATCATCCACAGTTACAAAAAAAACGATTTTATAGCCCTCGCTGGAGATCCTATGGAGGGTATCGGCGTCATCCTTGAGGGCAGCGCTTTACTAACTCGTGAAAATGTCATGGGCCAACGGGTTATTATGGCAAACTTAGAACAATCAGATATTTTCGGAGAAGCACTACTATTTAGTAAACAGCCTTTATGGCCTGCTACCATTAAGGCAACAAAAGCAACTAAAATTATGTTTATTCCGCTTGAAACCTTTATTAAAACATTGCCGGATTGTCATCAATGCCAAACTAAAATCCTATCTAATCTATTAGAGGATTTATCTGAAAAAGCAATTCTATTAACCAGAAAAGTCCACTACCTCACATTAAAAGGGATGCGCGAAAAGATTTTTGCGTACTTAACAGATATTTATAAACGTCAGCATTCTAACACAATTCAATTACCCCATAACCGCGAGCAAATGGCTGAGGTACTCAATGTATCTCGCACAGCCCTTAGCCGTGAACTAGGGCGCCTTCGCGATGAAGGTCTCATTGATATTACAGGGCGCACCGTAACAATTAAAAACATTGAAGACATTGAAGAATTCGGCTTTAACACCTTTTAATACTTAATGGCTATTAAATTTAACAAACTAAAAAGTCTCTCAAGATTATCTTGAGAGACTTTTTTATTACACGACTCATAAAGTATATAACGGTTTTAAGTATATACCCATATTAATAACTATATAATATAATTTTTTAAACTATATAGTGTTTAAAATTGTAAATTAGAACCAATGAGACAAATCAAATTCTTCACCAATGGTTGCTTTCACATGAGCACGGCCTAAGTAAAGGCCTAACAATGTTAAGCTAATTTTAGACATTGGCGTGCTATCAAAGACATCAGCTAAGTCCAATAGAACCGGTGAAATATCATCCATAATATCACGCGCCTCTTGGCCCCTGAAAGCAGTAGGTTTGCTCTTCATCAGAGCTAAAAGATCACGTTGAACCATAGCATTAGAAATTCGTGTTTGTCTAAAGAATTGTGGTGCCAAAGACTCATCTACCAAGGCTAATTTATAAAGATTGGAGTTCAAGCTACGCACCACATAACGTGGATCTACACCATGACCATCTGTAGCACGGAAGAGTTCTTCCTTAGAAAAACCACGATAGTTGAATACAAACGGATATGAATTAGACAACACTTGGCATAAAGTGATAGGCTCTTGTTCTTCTTGTGTACAGCGTAAATAGTCTAGCTGGCGATAGAAGGAATCATTTCGAGGCAAATCAGAGATGAATGGCTCAATATATTTTTCCACATAATGTTGGAAGTGAATCAATCCATAGTTATTAGAGTTTCTAGAATATTGTAACAATAATGTTAAGGCCATAACTTGGAAGTGACCTAAAGTTAAATGAGGTAATACACGTAATGCATCAAAAGCTACGAGGTATGGCGTACTAGATTTAGGAGATTGAACCACATCTAGAAAAGCACCTAACGCAGCGGACTTCATCCACTCTGTATTTGTAGCGGCATATGCCTTTTGCATACTCATCAACGCTTCTTGAATAACAATATTCTCTAGTAATGCATTCACTTCAACAATTTTTGTAATATTGAGAGCCGCTAAAGCATCTCTTGTAATAGATTCTACATAGTGTTGCGTATCACCATGTAACAACCCAAAGGAATGAACAAATGGTGCTATAGCCAACTCAACGCATTTATCCTCATGTGCCGTTTTTGCCCATTGACCATGCGGTTCCTCCTCTTCAGCTAAACTTGTTGCCGCCAATTGTGCTTCAATTTCAGAAGCATCAAACAAACGCGTTTCATCTAATACCGATGGACCTTCCGCGGTTTGTATTTCGTTTGCACCACCTATCATTTGTGTAGCATCTATGCTATCCGCTTCATCAGCTTCAAAGGCTTCCACAGATTCACCCATAGCAATTGTATCTTCAACAGAGTTAGCGCTATTGAGAAGTTCATCTGTAACAACATCGAGGACAATAGTTTTATCCACCAACGGAGTAACACCTTGATTGGCTTGATTAGCTTGCTTAAGATCTGATACAGCTGTCATCACAATGGTTTCATCCCCTATTGGTGTGCCATTATCCGAACCTATTGGTGTTCCATTATCCGAACCTAATGCTAACGCATATTCTCCCTCTGAAACATGACTTGAATTAGACTTTAGAGTACTTCTTTTATTATAAGAGGTATCTATAGGATCAACCAGAGGTTCAGCCGGTTCTCGCTCTTCACCGACCACCGTTTCAACTGTATCCGGAATTGATGCAGTATATACATTAGTTCCACTCGTATGTGTGATTGTTACATTGCCCTCTTGCGACTCCGTTGCAAATATAACATCATTATGCGCTTTAGGATTATTTTTATTACTTATGTTTTTATAGGATTTTTCTTTTGCCTTACTTTCACCATCACCACCGCTAAATACAGCATAGCAAACAGCAAAGAATCCCAATGCCACGACGGCTAATACAAAATACGGTATTAGGTTTGACATACTATCCCCCTACATCAATGCTTCATTATATACAGCACGCTCACCGCCAATGCTCTTCGGACGAACACGACAAGCGGTCACATGTGCTTTCCCAATTTCTTTCACACAAAGACGTACAGGCACTGCAACGTGTTTCATGTGCATACCAATGAAAGTATCTCCAATATCGATGCCTACATCAGCTTGAATAAATTCAACCATCACAGGATCATCAAAATATTCGTACGCCATCACAGCCAGGGCACCACCCGCATGACGTTGAGGAACAACATTAACTTCCTCCTCCCATGTCATCGCACTACGTTCCATAACAAGTGCACGATTAATATGTTCACAACATTGAATAGCCAAGTTAAGTCCTTTAGCCTTAACAGCATTGTATATTTCATCAAATACGACCTGAGCCACATCAAGGTGAGAGTCAGTGCCGATTTTTTTACCTACAATTTCGCTAGTGGAACAGCCAACAACGAATAATTGACCTTCGCGAACCTTTGCTAAATCAAGTAATTCAGCCATCGCGTTGCGAGTTGACTGACGAATAGTTTCTACAGAAGTCATGTTATCGCCTCACTCAAATTGAATGTATAAAATCTATATGTATATTATCATAAAACCGACAGAATCGGTAGACTAAACTCTACACGTAACGGATGAACATCTTATGATTATGGCTTAACAACAAAAAGAGGCTTGCTTTAGCAAGCCTCTTTCAATCACTCAATGGTGATATTAGATTTTTCTGTAAGGTTTTTGGCCTAATTCGTAGAAGTTATTACCTTCAGTATCGCCAACCACGATGCAAGGGAAATCTTCAACAGTCAATTCAGCCAAAGCTTCTGGTCCAAGTTCACCATAAGCAAGTACTTCATATTTTTTGATGGATTTTGCAATCAATGCTGCCGCGCCACCAACTGCTGCGAAGTATGTGCAACCATTTTTCTTCATGGATTCAACTACTTCTGGTTTACGGGAACCTTTACCAATCATGCCTTTGATACCTTGGTCAAGCATTGTTGGTGTGTAAGCATCCATACGACCGGAAGTTGTAGGACCAGCGGAACCAATTGGATCACCAGGTTTTGCAGGTGTTGGTCCAAGATAATAAACGAATTTATTTGTCCAGTCGATTGGTAATTTTTCACCACGCGCTAAAGCTTCAGTCATAACTTTATGAGCAGCGTCACGAGCGGAGTAAATTTTACCAGTGATAAGAACGCTATCACCAACTTTTAATTTGCGGGAAAACTCTTCATTATATTCTTCAGTATTAATGCGAATTGATTCAGCCATTGTTTTTACCTCCTATCGATTAAAGTACTACGTGAGCATGACGAGCAGCATGGCACATGATAGTAACTGCAACAGGAAGACCTGCGATGTGAGTTGCACCCCATTCGATGTTTACACCGATACAAGTTGTAGTGCCACCCAATTGTGGTCCAATACCAGTTTTGTTAACCATTTCCATGATTTCTTCTTCTAATTTTGCATAGTCTGCATCTTTATGAGGTACGCTAATGTCACGAAGCAACGCTTTTTTGGACATAACTGCTGCTTGGTCCATAGTACCGCCAATACCAATACCGAGTACAATTGGAGGGCATGGGTTAGGACCTGCATGTTTTACGATTTCAAGGACTGCATTTTTAACGCCTTCCACACCATCAGCAGGTACGAGCATAGCTACATCGGATTTATTTTCAGAACCGAAACCTTTTAATTCTACTTGAATATCTACTTTATCGCCAGGAACGATTTCAGTATAGATGATTGCAGGTGTGTTATTTTGTGTATTTTTACGATTGAACAATGGTTCAGCTACAACGGATTTACGAAGATAACCTTCAACATAACCAGCTGCAACACCAGCATTGATAGCTTCTGTAAGATCACCACCAACGAAATGAACATCTTGACCAACTTTTAAGAATACCATAGTCATACCAGTATCTTGGCAGTATGGACGATCTTCAGCATCGGCAATTTCTGCATTTTTAATAATTTGATCAAGAACGATACGACCTACTGAAGACTCTTCTGTTTCACGGCCTTTTTTCAAACCTTCATAGATGTCTTTTGGCAAGTGGTAAGCTGCGTCCATACACATTTGACGGACTGTTTTTGTGATTTCAGATACTTGAATCTCGCGCAAGATAATCCCTCCTCAGGAAAATAGTTGAATATTAATTCTAATACCGATGAGATAAAATAAAATTCTCAAACATATGAAAGAATATCTATCTCAAACCGATGAGATTAACTCTATACATAAATCGTAGCACACAATATAGGGGGATTCAACGCCTTACCTATACAGTTTTCTCAATGCTTTTTCGGTTTTTGAGAATTGTTTTCACGAATATTTTTGTATATATTTCGGTTTTTCAATAGGCTATATAGACCTTATTCTCTAGTCACTAAAATAGCCCTGCATTGTGATAAAAGTCATAGTCTATCATATATCAATAAGATTTTTATATCTTATATTTTTACCTACTTTATTATATATAGATTTGGTTTAAAATGAACCACAAACATAGGCTATATCTAATAAGATAAATACACTTCTTTCTTAACTGATACTACTTTTCAACTAAATCTTTTAAACTTTTCTATAATGCATATGTATACCGATTATCTTCAATATACTTATATTGCTAACTCCCATGCATTTGGAGTCATACAATCACCTTAGAACACAGTAAATATCTATAGTTATTAAGCTCTATAGATTTTATTAATTTTAATGACTCTCTCATCAAAATTATTGATAACCAATTTTATTTATAAAGTTATGTCTTTTAGTCATAATTGATAGTATCTATTTTATAGTGTTCTAAAAAAAATGCTTGCTTTTATAATTAATCTAACATATAATAACAATCGTACCATTCCTCGATAGCTCAGTCGGTAGAGCAATCGGCTGTTAACCGATCGGTCGTAGGTTCGAGTCCTACTCGAGGAGCCATTTTTATTGGCCCGTTGGTCAAGCGGTTAAGACACCGCCCTTTCACGGCGGTATCCCGGGTTCGATTCCCGGACGGGTCACCACATGGACGATTAGCTCAGCTGGGAGAGCGCCTGCCTTACAAGCAGGATGTCGGCAGTTCGATCCTGTCATCGTCCACCAAACTAAAGAAGCAAGCTATTGAGCTTGCTTCTTTTTTTTGTATATATGATATAATAATATAAATTGTATAATTTGTAATTTTAAAAGAGTTTTATTAAGAGGAGGAATTATGTTACATAACTTCGGACTCTATAAACGTCCACTACTTACAGTACTTGCTGTACTACTCACAACTGCATTTACAACAGCCAGTGCCGCTATGATCGATTTGAGTCAATTAACACCAAATACAACGCAACCTGTGGCTCTTAGCACTATACAAAGTAGCACAAGTAATGAAGCTCCTACATTGGCCCCTGAAACGAATATGGAGCCTGTCATAAAAGTGGCTGCAACACCAACATCTACACCGATCTCTGGAGCTCCTGAAAAAGCGACAATTAATACTTCTAGTACAAGTCATGATGGTCACTTAGAAAACTTTCCGAGCCGTAAAGTTACTATTGTTGTACCAGCAAATTTGCGCAATGAAAACACAGCTCAATTTGGTCGCTACATGACAGATCGCTTATCAAATACACTTAAATATCCTTACTATGATACAACCATCGTAAGTACTAACACACCAACTGCAGAAATTAAAGCCGCTGATCTTGCTCAAATTGCAGAGGCCCAAAATTCTGAAATCGTTATTATGCCTGTACCATTACAAGACGTATATGTACAAGTTAATACTATTAACAGCCCAGATCCATACAATAAGGATAATCATGAAATTTATATCGCTGCAAAGGTTAATGCCCTTTTATACTATTATGATGTAAACGATAAGATAATCCATACTGTTCGTACGGGCTTCAACCAAACTGATGACTCTTTGACTATGCCAACACATAAATCAGTTTGGAACAAAGTTATGACTATATTACTTGATAAATTACCATACAAACGAATTCCAACAGACCGTGACCGTTACCAAGCACCTGGTATCAATTCTGAGGCACCTGTTGTACTAGATTTTCAAGTAGAACAACCTAAGAATACTGCATACTCCTTAAAAGGTGTGAGCGTTTTATAATCAAAATTAGAAAGATAAAAAGGCTAGCCAGCTGGCTAGCCTTTTTCTTATAACATTTTTGTAACATGCAAGCGCAATAAGGCACGTTGCAATGCTGCTTCCGCTCTTTCTACATCAATATCAGGTGTAGGATTTGATAACCGACCTTCAGCACGCTCTTTAGCTCGACGAGCACGTTCCACATCAATGGATGTTGGATCTTGACAGTCAGGGGTTACAATACTCACCTTATTATGTTCAATTTCACAGAAGCCCCCAAATACAGCATATTCACGAGATGTTCCATCTGGTTGATCAATGCGTAAAGGTGCCAAGTCTAATGCGATAATCATAGGTGCATGGTTTGGCAAAATACCAAAAGCACCATCGATAGCTTTACCTACAAAGAATGTAGATTGGCCTTCGAATACAATCGCATCAGGTGTAATTATCTGTAGGGTCATAGGTTCCGCCATGGATTATTCCCCCTTCTCTTGCATTTCCTTTGCTTTTTGAACGGCTTCATCTATGGTACCAACCATGTAGAATGCACCTTCTGGCAATTCATCATGTTTACCATCCAAGATCTCTCTGAAGCCTCTCAATGTTTCGGACAATGGCACATATTTACCAGGAGAACCGGTAAATACTTCTGCTACGAAGAATGGTTGACTCAAGAAACGTTGAATCTTACGAGCGCGAGATACAGTGAGTTTATCTTCGTCAGACAATTCTTCCATACCGAGGATTGCGATAATATCTTGAAGATCGCGATATTTTTGCAATACTTCTTGTACTCCACGAGCTACTGCGTAGTGCTCTTCACCAAGTACATGTGGGTCCAAAATACGGCTTGTAGAGTCCAGAGGATCCACCGCTGGATAGATACCAAGTTCCGCAATGGAACGAGACAATACTGTTGTCGCATCCAAGTGAGCGAATGTCGCTGCTGGAGCCGGGTCAGTCAAGTCATCGGCAGGTACATATACAGCTTGTACGGAGGTAATAGAGCCTTCTTTTGTAGATGTAATACGCTCTTGCAATGCCCCTACGTCATTAGCCAATGTAGGTTGGTAACCTACGGCAGATGGCATACGACCTAAGAGGGCGGATACTTCGGACCCCGCTTGAATAAAGCGGAAGATGTTATCGATGAACAAGAGCACGTCTTGTTTTTTCACATCACGGAAGTATTCAGCCATTGTAAGACCAGTAAGACCTACGCGCATACGAGCCCCTGGTGGCTCATTCATTTGTCCATATACGAGGGCTGTTTTATTGATAACGCCAGACTCTTTCATTTCGTTCCACAAGTCATTACCTTCACGAGTACGTTCCCCTACACCGGAGAATACGGAATAGCCGCCGTGCTCTGTAGCAACATTGTGAATCAATTCCATAATCAATACGGTTTTACCTACACCGGCACCACCGAAAAGACCGATTTTACCACCTTTTACGTATGGAGCGATAAGGTCAACGACCTTAATACCTGTTTCCAAGATTTGTGTATCTGGAGAAAGGTCATCAAATTTAGGTGCTGGACGGTGAATAGGCCATTTTTCATCAGCCACAACTGGAGCTGGATCATGGTCTACAGTTTCACCAAGTACGTTAAAGATACGACCCAATACGCCTTCCCCTACAGGAACGGAAATTGGAGCACCAGTATCTTCTGCTTCCATATTACGTGTCATACCGTCAGTAGAACTCATGGCAACGCAACGAACTGTATCGTCGCCTAAGTGTTGCATAACCTCTACTACGATTTTTTGTCTATCATGTGCCTTGTGGTCATGGTAGATGTGGATAGCGTTGTAGATAGCTGGTAAATGACCAGCATCAAAGCGCACGTCTACAACTGGGCCGATGACCTGCACAACTTTACCAATATTATTACTCATCGACAGATGTCTCCTTATCTATTGCAAGGCATTAGCGCCACCAACGATTTCAGAAATTTCATTTGTAATACTAGATTGACGCAACTTGTTGTATTCAAGGCCTAAGGACTCAATGAGTTCCCCTGCATTATCTGTAGCAGATGTCATGGCCGTCATACGAGCGCCCAATTCACTAGCCGCAGATTGCAACAATCCATTATAAACTGTAATTTCTAAGTATTTTGGTAGCAACGCCTCCAAGACAGATGCAGCGGACGGCATAAAATCATACTCTTCGCCTTTTACCTCATCTTGTGGTTGCTCTATTGGCAACAAGCGCTCAGCCTGTGCAATTTGCGTCATAGAATTTACAAAACGTGTATAGATCATGATGACTTCGTCAACTTCATGACGTTCGTATAGTGAAAGTGCTTCATGCATGATGGCACGCGCATGTTCATAAGATGGTTTATCCGAGAAGCCCGCATAGGACTTATCGATATGAATACCTCTATATTTCATGCTGTCTCTAGGCTTTCTACCTGCCGTGATAACACGGTATGTATCAGGAGATTTACCATGTAATTGTTCCATGGCAAATTTCAACACATTAGACGAGAATGCCCCTGCCAGACCTTTATCTGCACCTACTACAATATAGCAAGTACGCTCTACAGGTCGCACATCTAAAAGAGGACTTTCAAAGCCTTCTAAATCACTATTAGACATATGACGCAAGATTTGCCCTATCTTCTCTGCATAAGGACGAGTAGCTTCCGCTTTTGTTTGTGCCCTACGAAGACGAGCAGAAGCTACCATCTTCATCGCTTTTGTAATTTGTTGCGTATTGGTAACACTTTTTATGCGTTTTCGCAAATCTTGTGCACTAGCCATACATTACGCCTCCTTACGAGACACTAATGTATGTGTAGAGCCAAATGCTTCAACACATTCTGGGATTGCTTGCTTCAATAGATTTTCAGTTTCTTCATCAATTTTCTTAGACGTTTCAATGTTAGTGATGATATCAGGGTAATTTGCTTTCACATAGCGTAAAAGTTCAGCTTCAAAGGACAATACATCTGCCACTTGAATATCTGCTAAGTACCCTTTCGTACCAGCGTAAAGATTAATAACCATTTCCGCTACGCTCATAGGCTCATATTGACCTTGTTTTAACATTTCAGTTAAGCGTTCACCGCGATCAAGTTGAGCGCGTGTAGCCGCATCAAGGTCGGAACCAAACTGAGCGAAAGCAGCCAACTCACGATATTGAGCAAGGTCCAAACGCAATTGACCAGCTACTTGTTTCATCGCTTTAGTTTGAGCACTACCACCTACACGGGATACGGACAAACCTACGTCAACAGCTGGACGAATACCAGAGTAGAACATATCTGTACCCAAGAAAATTTGACCATCGGTGATGGAAATTACATTTGTTGGGATGTATGCAGATACGTCACCTGCTTGTGTTTCAATGATTGGCAACGCTGTAATGGAACCTCCACCAAGTTCAGGTGAAAGTTTCGCAGCCCGCTCTAATAGACGGCTGTGTAAGTAGAATACGTCGCCTGGATATGCTTCACGCCCTGGTGGACGGCGCAATAATAGGGACATAGCACGGTATGCAGCCGCTTGTTTTGTTAAGTCATCATATACGCATAATACGTGTTTACCTTGGTACATAAAGTATTCACCCATGGCAACACCAGCATATGGTGCAATATATTGAAGAGGTGCACCGGTGGAGGCACTCGCAGAAACTACGATTGTATATTCCATAGCGCCTGCTTCTTCAAGTTTTTGTACTACACGAGCAACCGTAGATTCTTTTTGACCAATAGCTACATAAATACAAATAACATCTTTGCCTTTTTGGTTCAAAATAGTATCTAAGGCAATCGCAGTTTTACCTGTACCACGGTCACCGATAATAAGCTCACGTTGACCACGGCCGATTGGTACCATCGCATCAATTGCTTTAAGACCTGTTTGCAATGGTTCGTTTACAGATTGACGATCCGCGATACCAGGTGCTGGATGTTCGATAGGACGACGTTCTGTAGCTTGGATAGCTCCTTTGCCATCAAGAGGTTGACCAAGAGGGTTTACTACGCGACCAATCAAGGCATCTCCGGCAGGAACGTCCATAATTTTGCCAGTACGGCGCACTTGGTCCCCTTCTTTAATCAAGAAGTCATCACCTAATAGTACGGCACCAACATTATCTAATTCTAAGTTCAAAACCAAGCCATATACGCCGTGTGGTAATTCTAATAACTCACCAGCCATGGCTCTTTCAAGACCATAAATATGGGCGATGCCATCCCCTACGTCGAGAACAGTACCCACGTCATCGACATTGAGGTCAACATCATAGTCCTGAATCTGCTGTTTGATTATAGCAGTGATTTCTTCAGGCTTCATTTTCATATATACCCATTCACCCCTATCTAATAGAGTTCGTTCTTAATAAAGATTTTTCTAATTCCTCTAAACGACGAGATACAGAGCCATCAATGCGTTTATCTCCTACTTGGATAACGATACCACCCATAATTGATGGATCTTGGCGCACAGATAAAATAACATCTTTCCCTGTTACTTCTCGTAATTTAGCTTGTACAGATGCTTCTACATCAGCTGTGATTGGTTCTGCTACAGTTACAGTAGCTTCCAAAATACCACGAGCCTCTCGTGATTTTTGAATAAACGCTGCAATGGCCTGCGCAATATAACGATGGCGACCGCGTTTAATCATCACATAAATAAAATGTAAAGCAACTTTGTCGATACTAGATTCAAAGATGGAACCAACTAACTTAATCTTTGCATCTTCTGTAACGATTGGATTTTCAAGGAATGAACGAAGTTCAGGCTGTTCCGCCATAACAGACGCTACATAACCTAATTGCTCCTCCATGAGTTCCAAATTATTTTGTTCTTGAGCTAATTCAAACATAGCCGAACTGTATTTATCTGCTACAATTTCTATGCTCATCGTATCACAACCCTATCGTTTTACTATCAAGTTGACGAATAGCGTCTTCGATCAATTTTGTATTAGTTTCGCTGTTCATATCTTTTGCAACAACTTTACCAGCCATAGCTACAGACAAAGAAACAACTTCATTACGCAAGCTATTCATAGCACGATCACGTTCGATGGCAATATCTTGACGAGCACGATTTTTTTCTTGTTCAATTTGCTCGCGAGCTGTTGCCAATTGTTCTCGTGTAGTATTTTCTGCTTCTTGAATTGCTTTTTCAACAATTTGTTGTGCTTCTACACGAGCATTAGAAATTTGAGCTGCATAATCAGCTTTAAACTTTTCTGACTCTGCACGGGCTTGTTCAGCAGCTTCTAAATCTTTAGCAATTCGTTCTTTACGTTCTGTCATCATAGCCAATAATGGTTTATATGCAAAACGCGCCAATAGCCAAACTAATATAAAAAAGTTCAACATTTGAGCAAGAATCGTTCCAAGGCTTAAGTCAACCAAGGTTATTCCTCCTCGTTATTATCTGAATAACAAAATAAACGCAACTACTACACCGATGATAGGCATCGCTTCGATCAAACCAATCGCAACGAACATAGTAGACATCAATTGACCACGCAATTCAGGTTGGCGTGTAATACCTTCGATTACTTTACTAGATACAAGACCGTCACCGATACCTGCACCAATGGCACCACAACCTACTGCGATCGCTGCTGCTAATGCGAATAAACCTTGAACTTCCATAATATATCCTCCATATATAATAATTAATGTTCCTCACTAAGAGCCATCCCTAAATAGGATGCTGTAAGAACGGTAAAAATAAAGGCTTGAATAATACCGATAAACAAACTAAAAGCAATCCAAACCCATGGTACAGGTACAAACCAAGGCAATTTGTATAATACTTCTAACAAAATTTCACCAGCTACGATATTGCCAAATAGACGGAAAGCAAGCGTAACAGGTCTAGCTATCTCTTCAAAGATATTAAGTACTAGCAAAGCCTTATAAGGTCGTACAAAATGCTTAAAGTAGGATAAGCCTTTAACTTTAATCCCCATACCCCATACTACTAACGTACTACATAAAGCCAATGCAACTGTAGTATTGATATCAGATGTTGGTGATGTTAACGCCTTAAGTGTAGGCATTAAGCCTAATTCATTTCCTACAAAAATAAATAAGAAAAACGTAAATAACAAGGAACTCACCATCGGCCAATGACGACCCAAGTTTGGAGCTAGTTGCCCCTCTAAGCCTTCTAATATAGATTCCACTATATTTTGCAAGCCTACAGGCACCAATTTACGTCCTCGGGTGGCTAGCACTGTTATTAGTATTACAATAGCCATAGTAACCCATGTAGCAATCAAGGTATCTATATTAAATGTCAACCCCAACCACTGCACGACCTCATGGTGTCCCGCATGTAATGTCACGTTCTCAACCCCTTTCATAGATATAATAAAAACCTAATATATTTATAACAATATAAATATAATATATATATGTATCATCATACATCGTTATAGATATATAATCAACACTTGAAGGGTAAACAATTCCAATTAATCATAAATATAATGTATACAATGCATAATTGGAATACCTTTGTTGTTCCTGTTTTAGGTCATTCTAGAACTAAAACTGGCGACTAAGCCACCAGTACATAGCATATAATGCAGGCTGAATAAGCGCGATACCTATAAACATGCTAACAGCCTCTACACCCGGAATTTTCAGCCCTAAGACCACTAAAGAACCTACTAACATAAGGCGCCAAATCATCTGTCTACGAGATTTACGTACGGCTTTATAAGGATCTCCTGACACAATAGATTGTCCATGCAAAGCTAGGCTAAGTAAGTAGAGAACCATTATAAAGATACCCCAAAGCCATCCCCATAGATACTGTTCTAAGCCACATAAAACTTGTATTATACTGCCCAAAAAAGCAATAAAAAAACAAGTCAGCAGCACGCGCACTATGAATTTTATATATTGATTCATACATACCTCACTACTTAACTTGTTTATACAACATATAAAACCCTGTTATAGCTCCTATTAGGCCAAATATGACCATGCAGAGTGGTTCCGTTTGAAGCCAAGTATCCAATTTATAACCTAGCCAAATAAAACCTCCTATACAGGAGACCAGTGTGACCCCCGCTGATGTTGCCATGGCGAGGGCTTTCACAAGATCCTTATCCATATTATTTACCAAAACGTTCAGGACGACACGCATCACCTAAGAACTCATGTCGCAATGCTTGAATAATGCGTTCAGAGGCTTTACCATCACCATATGGGTTAACAGAGTTAGACATCAACTTATACGCTTCAGCATTGCTCAATAATTCATAAGCGGCTTTATGTACCGCATCTTTATCAGTACCTACAAGGCGAACGGTACCTGCTTCTACTGCTTCAGGACGTTCTGTCGTATCACGCAATACGAGAACTGGCTTACCAAGAGCTGGGGCTTCCTCTTGAATCCCACCTGAATCAGTCAAAATCAAGTAAGATTTAGCCATCAAGTTTGCAAACGGTTCATAGTCAAGAGGGTCAATTAATGTAACACGCTCCACAGAACCAAGTTCCTCTTGTACAACTTGGCGAACTTTAGGATTTTTATGTACAGGGAAAACAACTTGAATATCTTCAAATTCATTAATTAAATCTCGAATGGCTTGATATACATGGCGCATAGGTTCACCTAAGTTTTCTCGGCGATGTGTGGTAACAAGAACCGTACGTTTTTTAGGATCAAGAGCATTAATAGCTGCATCATCGAATACATAGTTGTCTTGTACAGTCGTATCAAGAGCATCGATAACAGTATTCCCTGTTACATAAAGATGTTCTGTATTAATATTTTCTTTTTTTAAATTGCTTTCAGAACTAGAAGTAGGCGCAAAGTGATACGTCGCGATCGAACCCGTCAATTTTCGATTCATCTCTTCAGGGAATGGAGAGTAAATATCACCTGTCCGTAGTCCTGCTTCCACGTGACCTACAGGAATTTCTTGGTAGAAAGAAGCCAATGCCCCAGCAAAGGTAGTTGTAGTATCACCATGAACGAGTACCACATCAGGTTTTGCTTCTTCTAACACATCTTTAAGGCCCATCAAAGCACGATTAGTTACATCATATAGTGTTTGACCTTGGCTCATAATGTTTAAATCATAGTCTGGGGTAATATTAAACAAGTTTAGTACTTGATCGAGCATATCTCGATGCTGTGCCGTAACGGTTACGATAGGTTCCATATCTGGTGCTGCTTGTAATGCTTTTACAAGAGGAGCCATCTTGATAGCCTCAGGTCTTGTACCAAAGATTGTCATAACTTTTAACATAATTGCCTCCAACGTAGTAGGATAGAAAAAATGGGGCGCCAAGCGCCCCACAGATGGTTATTCCTTATGAGAATCATCAGTATTCTCCAAGGCTTTAGCCAATTCATCGCGATCAAAGGATATGGTATTATCCGAGTCGCTTCGTTCAATTGTAGGACGTGGTAACGGATGCCCTGCCGCATCACTATGCATGATAACGCCAAGACGTCGTGCAATATAAATACTACACAAGAAAATTACTAATACCAAGGTCGCTCCGACCCAAGCATTAACCTCTGCAACGATAACAGATACACCGCCGAAAAGAGCTGTTACTGCATACATCAACAATACAGCTTGCTTTTGTGTTAATCCTTGTGCCAATAAACGATGGTGAACATGACCTTTATCGGGTTTAAAGATGGGACGTCCACTGATCTTACGGCGCACAATGGCAAATAAGGTGTCCAAAATAGGCAAGCCTAACACAATGGCAGGTACCACTAGAGCAATCATAGCAGCTGTCTTCACAGCGCCCATAACGGAAATAGCCGCTAATGTATAGCCTAATAACATGGATCCCGTATCACCCATGAATATTTTTGCAGGATTGAAGTTATACCGCAAGAAACCTACAGTCGCACCTGCTAAAGCAAGAGAGATACAAGCAAGATCAGTTTGACCAAGTTGCAATGTCATTGCACAAACAGCGATACATGCGATAAAGGAAATACCTGCAGCCAAGCCATCAAGGCCATCGATAAGGTTTACAATATTTGTAAAACCAACTATCCAGAAAATAGTCAATGGGATAGCCCAATACTTGAGATATACTACACCACCCCAAGGAAGGTTGATGAAATCTACTCGAATATCATAAGCCACCAAAATAGCGGCTGCTATAATTTGGCCCATTAACTTAGTTTTTGGCTCAATTTGTTTAATGTCGTCCCAAATACCAACTAGTACCAAAATGACTGTACCAAGGACAAACCCAAACAATTTATGATCATGCGGAATGGAATCGTTAAAAAGAACCGATCCCACATAACCGAGAAAGATTGCTAATCCACCAAGTCGTGGAATCGCACCATGATGCACCTTTCGAGCATCAGGCTTATCTATTGCCCCAACAGCAACGGCAAAGCGTTTTACCAATGGGGTAAGTGCAAAGGTTATGATGAGCGCTAGTGCAAAGGCCCACACATAATCGAGCACATATTCACTCATAAGACACCTCCAACAAGTAGGTTGTAAAAACAGATTAGTTCGTTAAGCTACGAATAGGAGCAGGAATTCTGCCACCACGGGCAATGAACTCGGCTGCACTATATGGACTCACTTCGATAATAGGAGCATAACCTAATAATCCACCAAATTCAACAACCTCTCCAACAGTCTTACCAGGTACAGGAATTACACGAACCGCAGTTGTCTTATTATTAATCATACCAATTGCTGATTCATCTGCAATGATAGCAGAAATGGTATCAGCAGTAGTGTCTCCAGGAATAGCAATCATATCAAGCCCTACAGAACAAACACATGTCATGGCCTCTAATTTATCAAGCGTCAAACTACCACAGGATACAGCATCAATCATGCCTGCATCTTCCGAGACAGGAATGAATGCACCACTAAGGCCACCTACGTGAGAGGAAGCCATAAGACCACCTTTTTTCACCGCATCATTAAGTAATGCTAGTGCCGCTGTAGTGCCATGACAACCACAAGAGGACAAGCCCATTTCTTCAAGAACATGAGCTACAGAGTCACCTACAGCTGGCGTTGGCGCCAAAGATAAATCAATAATACCAAATGGTTTACCGAGACGACGAGATGCCTCTTGGGCTACCAATTGACCTACGCGCGTGATTTTAAAAGCAGTACGTTTAATCGTTTCTGCTACAACGTCAAAGGATTGACCTCGAACGGATTCAAGCGCATGTTTTACAACGCCCGGGCCAGATACACCTACAGAAATAGCACTATCCCCTTCTGTTACCCCGAAGAAAGCACCCGCCATAAACGGGTTATCCTCTACAGGATTACAGAAAATTACGAGCTTAGCGCAGCCAAGAGCATCATTATCCTTTGTAAGCTCTGCAGTTTTCTTAACGATGATTCCCATGTCTCGCACTGCATCCATGTTGATACCAGTTTTAGTAGAGCCCACAGCAACAGAGCTACAAACGATATCCGTAGTTGCCAGCGCTTCAGGGATAGAGTCAATCAAAATGCGGTCAGCTCGAGTGGCGCCCTTTGTTACAAGCGCAGAAAAGCCGCCAATAAAATTAACACCTACAGTTTTTGCAGCACGATCCATAGCTTCCGCCACAGGAACATAAGATGTTAAATCACTCCCCCCTGCAACTAGAGAAATGGGTGTTACAGAAATACGCTTATTGATAATAGGAATGCCGAATTCTCGCTCAATATCTTCCCCTGTAGATACAAGATGTTCTGCCTCTTTTGTAATACGGTCATAAATACGGTCACACAGCTCTTTACCAGAACTAGATGCACATTCAAGCAAGCTAATTCCCATCGTAATAGTACGCACATCAAGCTTGTTATCATGAATCATCTGATTCGTTTCTAAAATATTGTCGATAGATAACATAAGTGCCTCCTATCCTACACGGTGCATGCTCAAGAAAATATCAGCATGTTGTGCACGGATTTCAACACCTAGTTCTTTACCTTGAGTCGTCAAAGCCTCTTGGATAGCTGTAAGATTTTTCATATCTTCAGACTTGGTTTCACACATCATAATCATATTGAAAACACCATCAAGGATGGTCTGATTAATGGACATAATATTTACACCGTAGTTAGCGAGTACGGTACTAACCCCAGCAATGATACCAACGCGGTCTACGCCGACAACGGTAACAACTAATTTCATAACATCACCTTCTCTAAGCACTACAAACTATATAGCCAGTAAAGGGCATTCAATAAACTGTATTAATATATTATAACACATTTATTATTTTTCATGAGTGAAATCTTTATGAGTTTTCTAGTGAAAACAATATGTTATACTTTGTCAGACAAAGCACTTGTCACAATCTCTTCACCAGCAGTTAACAATGCGATAAGACCTTTGTCACCTTTATAGCTTTCACCATAAATTTTATATAAATCTTCAGTGCCAGATGGGCGTGCTACAAACCAGCCTGTTTCCGTTTCCACACGAACACCATCGATAGGCATATCTTTATACAGAGAAGTAGTGCGAACATTAGTAATCGCATTACCATCTACTTCGGTAGCCGTAATGGAGCTTGCATTTAATTGTTTCAACTTAGCCTTGGCCACCTTTGTACAAGGTGCATCAATACGACCAAATCGTGGATCCCCACAACCTTCCACAATATTGTTATATAGTCTCTCAACAGTTGCGCCCATTACAGCGTACATCTCCATTGCTAAAAGAGCCATAATCAAACCATCTTTATCTGTGGTCCATACGGTACCATCTTTTTTAAGGAAGGATGCACCAGCAGATTCTTCGCCTCCAATGCCAATTTCCCCATCGAATAATAGGGAACTAAAGTATTTAAAGCCTACCGGAACTTCATACACAGGAATTTCTTTAACGGATGCCCACTTATCAATCATAGTGGTACAAACAACCGTTTTGCCTACCCCTTTATCCTTCCAACCACGGGTTGTGAATAGATAATCGGCAGCGGCTACGAGGAATGCATTTGGTGAAGCAAGCCCTTCTGCACTAACAATACCATAACGATCATAATCGGGATCGTTACCAACAGCCAAATCGTAATTACCAATTTGCTTGATAACATCGGCCATAGCGTATTCGGAGGAACAATCCATGCGGACCTTACCATCATGGTCATACGTCATAAAGCTAAAAGTTGGATCATATTCATCATTGATAATATCCATGTTGAGATTATAGCGCTCTTTAATAGCTCGCCAATAACCTAGTCCACTACCGCCGAGGGCATTAACGAGGACCTTAGGTTTTGCACTTTGTATTGCCTCCATATTAATAATAGAAGACAGTTCTTCTACGTACAGGCCTTTATAGTCATACGGAACTTGTTGATCAGGTTCAATATTGTCGATACTAATACGTTTGAACCCTTCTAATTCACAATATGCACGAACATATTCATTAGCACGGGTTTCAATCCATTTTGTAACGAGAGTATCCGCCGGGCCGCCATTAGTAGCGTTATACTTGATGCCACCGTTATCTGGAGGATTATGAGATGGCGTAATCACGATACCATCCGCTTTATCATCATGGCTTTCATTATAACGAATAATGGCACGAGATATAGATGGTGTCGGCACAAAATCCATATCGGAATCAACCATTGCCGTTACACCATTGCCAGCAAGAACCTCTAGAACCGTTACAAGGGCTGGCTGAGATAAAGCATGTGTATCTTGACCGACAAAAATCGGACCTGTAGCGCCGAATTGTCCACGGCCATCACAAATAGCCTGTGTAATAGCGGCCACATGTAAATCCGTAAAAGTACCATTTAAAGATGTACCGCGATGGCCAGATGTGCCAAAGGATACGAGTTGTGTCGGATCTGTAATATCCGGAGCATTATCAAAATATGCATCCACAAGGGTTTGCACATCGATAATATCTTGTTCTTGTACAGGCGTACCTGCTAATTTGTGAGTCATAGAAACCTCTAATCTTATCTTGAGGGCAAGCCCTCTTATTTTACAACCTTGATATTCTATCAATTACATTAAATTATTTCCAAAATGTATGTATCATTCATAAAATATTATATTTACACATAATTAATATAAGATGACAACAGCCAGAGATTTTATCATAATTCTTTATTTTGATTTGTTACAACTATTTTCATCTATTACAACATTATTGTTCGCTTCGGTAGTTATATCTTGTGATTTCAGCTGTTTAGATATTTCCGCAGGAACAATAGGTTGAGTAAAACCTTGCCCGATAACCTCTTGAGCATCAGTAATCAAGATAAACACATTTGGGTCCGCTTCTTGAATAACCTCTTTCAATTTATTTACCTGCAGCAAGTTAACTGCAACCATCACAATTTGCTTAGGCGTACGTGTATAAGCGCCAATGCCATTGATAATAGTAGCGCCACGACCGACCTTATTGATGATGCATTCACATACCTCATCGGTACGATAGGTAATGATGAAAGCAACTTTACGTTGATTAAAGCCGATTACCACCTTATTTGTAATAATAGTATACACATACACACTGATAAGAGTTACAGCTACCGCTTCAAGTCCAACAACTCCGACAGCAACTAAGAGGATGGCACAGTTGATAGCGCTATTAATGGACCCCATTTGAAGGCCATAATATTTGCGAACGATAAGTGCAATCGGATCAAGGCCCCCTGTATTACCACCTACACGGTAGACGATACCAAGCCCTAGTCCAGTTGTGATACCTGCCATCATAGAACTGAGTAGTGGATCCTTAATAATCATGTCATATTGCAAGAAACTAAACAGATCAATCATCCACGATAACATGAGCGTACCATACAAGGTATTAAGCACTACACGTTTACCAAGCCACTTCCAAGCAGCCCAAAATATAGGGACGTTCAAAATAACGTTCCAAGAACCAACGGATAATCCCGTTAAATAATACAAAATCAACCCTACCCCACTAATACCAGTACTAACCAGTTTGTGAGGTAGTACAAAGGCATCTAAACCAGCACCAAAAATTGCACAACCAATAGCAACTATGACACATTGATAGACAACATCTTTATACTTGGCGAACATAGCTCCCTCCAAATTGCCATTTCACTATAAATATTCTATAATGAACTAATTAAAACATACGCTGTTTACAATGCTTTTAATAATCAAACAACAGGTATATACAAAATCATCATAAACCACTTAATGGTTATTTTCAATCACTTTATAACAGTATAAAATAAACATATAAACTGCATATATTTTGTACATTACAAACGAGGCTATTATGAGTAAAAGTTTTGAGCAACTCGGTTGCAGCAAAATTAATATTGGGCTTGCTATTACAGGCAAGCGTGACGATGGATACCACGACATCGATTCTATATTTCAATCGATTCGCCTTAGTGATTCTATTTATTTCGCTAAGCATCATTCCGTAGTATTTTCTGGTGGCGCTCCCGAATTGCCTGACTACATGCAAAAACTCGTAAGCTATGGAGAAGATAATCTCGCGCTCAAAGCGTTACGCGCCATACAGACCTATACGGGTTGTAAAGCCGGTGCCGCCATCCACCTATTAAAACGCGTCCCTATTCAAGCGGGTCTTGGTGGCGGTAGTGCAGACGCAGCAGCCATGTTATTAGGTCTCAACCGCTTTTGGGACTTACGTCTTACACAAGAGGAACTTTTAAATATTGGTGCCTCACTAGGATCTGATGTGCCGTTCCTACTACAAGGTGGTACAGCTCGCGGAACAGGTCGTGGCGAAGTGTTAACCTATAGTCAATCGCCAGAAGCACATTGGCTATTACTAGTAAAGCCAAAGGTATCTATTTCTACAGCAGTTGCTTATGGTCGCTTCAGCGGTAAATCTAAAGCCACCACAAAAACGATCGATACCGTTCTGAATCATCTTAAGAATAATGATTTACAATCTGCTTTTACTAGTAGCGCTAATACTTTCGAAGAATTATTATTCCCAGATCACAAAGAATTAGTGGTATGTAAGAACTTTTTCACTAGTCGTGGATACCCAACTATCATGACAGGAAGCGGGCCTACGATGGTAGTATTACTTAACAAGCCTATGGAAGCATTGCAGTTACAAGAAGAGATTAAAGCTGCTGGTCATGATTGGCTGTCACTCATTACTAAAACATGTACACAGGAGGACTTAGTATGACAAAACGGTTACAACCTATACGACTTGATGCGTATAAACCACTAAGAGAAGTGGTAAGTGAAACATTGCGTCAAGCCATCCAAGATGGAGTGTTAAAACCTGGGGAGCGCATCATGGAAATTCCCCTTGCCGAAGAGTTAGGCGTAAGTCGTACCCCCATTCGTGAAGCCATACGTAAACTAGAACTAGAAGGCTTTGTCGTTATGGTGCCTCGCCGCGGCACCTACGTTGCCAACATCTCTTTGAAGGATATCACTCAAGTATTTGAAATCCGCTCTGCCCTAGAAGAACTTGCAGCCGGCCTTGCAGCAGAACGGATTACGGAAGAAGAAATCGAAACTCTAGAGAGAATGCTTGTAGAAATCGGCGATCATATGGAAAACAAAAATATGGAATCCGTCGTCGCTGCGGACGTAGAATTCCACGAAGTCCTCTACCGCGCATCTCGTAACGAAAGATTAGCAGACATCGTTCACAACTTGCGAGAGCAAACCTATCGCTTCCGTAGTTTTTCTATGAACCAACCAGGTCGTCTTAGAAAAACTTGGGAGGAACATCGTCAATTAGTGGAAGCCATCGCCTCTCACAATGCCACACAAGCTCGTAAACTAGCTCGAATTCACATGGAACATTCTGAACAAACCTTGTTGCAAGGAATGGAAGAGTCACAAGAATTTACTAAGGCATAAAAAATATCCTACAAAATACTATATAAAGCAAAAATCCTTCCTATTTGTGAAGGATTTTTGTTTTACATAGTCTATAGAAATTGATACAATATCATTGATTATTATGAAATATGGATTTTTTATAAGAAAGGGAGTTTTTATGGAAGCAATGCTCAATGATGCTATATCCACCATAAACGGTTATTTATGGAGTTATTTCATCATTTTTATTCTCATCGGCGCAGGTCTCTTCTTTACGATGACAACGAATTTTGTACAAATTCGCATGATTAAAGAAATGATTCGCCTCGTAATTAACGGCGCAGGTAGTTCTACAGAAAAAAATCATGTATCCTCATTCCAAGCATTCTGTGTTAGTACCGCATCTCGTGTAGGTGTTGGTAATATCGCAGGTATAGCTATTGCCGTTGTACTTGGTGGCCCTGGTGCCATTTTCTGGATGTGGGTTATCGCACTTATCGGTGCTGCCACTGGCTTCATCGAATCTACATTAGCACAAATCTACAAAGAACCTGTTGCTAAGGGCGGTTTCTATGGCGGACCAGCTTACTATATTCGGTATGGTCTAAACAACAAGGCATTATCTATTCTATTTGCTATTTTAATCAGTATTACCTATGGTTGGATTTACAATTCTGTACAAGCCAATACATTGGCTGCATCTCTCCAGGTATTCAACCTTGATGTGTCCTATACAGGCGCTGTAGTAGCAGTCCTTCTTGGTATTATCATATTCGGTGGTATCAACCGTGTTGCAAAAGCATCTGAAATCATTGTTCCTATCATGGCGATTCTATACATTGCTACTGCGTTATTTGTGGTAATTATGAATATCACCCAATTCCCACATGTAATCTATACTATTTTCTCCTCCGCATTCGAGCCTGTTGCAGCAGGTGGTGGCTTATTAGGTGCTACTGTTATGAATGGTATCAAACGGGGGCTCTTCTCTAACGAAGCCGGTGAAGGTTCTGTTCCAAACGCAGCCGCTACGGCAGCTGTTAACCACCCTGTGGAACAAGGTCTTGTACAAGCATTCGGCGTATTCCTTGATACATTCATCATTTGTACAGCTTCTGCTTTCATCGTACTCATCGTGGGTGATTACAGCACTACAGGTCTAACAGGTATTGCTCTTGTACAACATAACCTAGCTCAACAACTTGGTTCTTGGGCGCCTACAGCCGTAGCCATTTTCATCGTTATGTTCTCCTTTAGTTCCTTAATTGGCAACTATTACTACGGTGAAATCAATATCAGCCACTTAACAAATAAACGATTCTACCTACATTTGTTCCGTATTGGCGTAATTCTTATGACATTTGTGGGCTCTATTGCCTCTCTAGATCTTGTATGGAATCTAGCCGATTTATTCATGGCTTTCTTAGTATTAACTAACGTAAGTTCCATCGTACGTATGGGGCGCACAGCAGGTCTTGCCCTCGATGACTATATTAAACAACGCAAGGCAGGTATTGAAACGCCAGTATTTAACCGTTCTATTCTAAACCACACGTACGGCATCGTATGGTGGGGTGATGGTCAAACTACAGACTCCTCCGTACCTCCTACTCCGATTGAAGATACTGTGGAAAAATAAAATATATCGACGTATGAGGCTGGTGAAAGTATCTTTCACCAGTCTTTTTCGTATAATCTTTAAAATAGTTTATTAGTACATACAAAAAGGTCTATTTTTTTCAGAATATAAATCTTTATTCTTTTTGTAAAAGTATCCATTTTCATAGATAAAAACATCGTTCATTAGCAAATTGTACTGTGATAAAGATCATAGTAATTATCTATATTTTTACAACTTTTACAGGTCAAAAACTATAGAATATATTTATGAAAATATAAAGGGTATTCTGTTTACAATGTCGAATACTTAAGTATGCGATAAAATTAGCATTAATTAAACTATTAATTTACTCTATTATCCAGGAGGTAATTATGAGCGGTTATAACCCATATGAAAACATGTTAAACACATTAGACGTAGCAGCTGAAAAGCTCGGCTATACTCGTAGTGAATACGAAGTATTGCGTCACCCAGAACGGGAACTAAAAGTAGCAGTTCCTCTTCAACTAGACAATGGCGAAGTTCGCGTATACGAAGGCTATCGATGCCAACATTCCACATTGCGTGGTAGTGCTAAGGGCGGTCTTCGCTTCCATCCAGATTCCGACGAAAATGAAGTGCGTGCACTTGCGGCATGGATGACTATTAAAAACGCTATCGCTAACATTCCTTATGGCGGTGGTAAAGGGGGCATCAAAGTCGATCCTAAAACTTTAAACCCTCGTGAGTTAGAACGCTTAACTCGTAACTTCGTACGCCGTATTGCACCTATCATTGGTGTTAATACTGACGTTCCTGCACCAGACGTAAATACGAATGCCCAAATCATGAGCTGGATTGCTGACGAATACAGCACATTAAAAGGCGAATGGAGCCCAGGTATCGTTACAGGTAAACCAATCGAAGTAGGCGGTTCCTTAGGCCGTAATGAAGCGACTGGTCGCGGTTGTCTCATCGCATTGCAAAGCTATCTTGCTAAGAAAAACTTAGATATTAAAAACCTTACAGTTGCAGTTCAAGGCTTTGGTAACGTAGGTTCCGTAGGTGCTCGTCTCATTGCACAAGCAGGTGCAAAAGTTGTGGCTATCGGCGACGTAAGTGTTAACATCTACAATCCTAACGGTCTCGATGTTGAAAAAGCATACGAATATGCTAACTCCCACGGTCGTTCCCTAGAAGGTTACAGCGAACCAGGCATGACTACAATTGGGCCTCAAGAGTTATTGGCTCAACCAGTGGATGTATTGTACATGGCGGCCCTTGAAAACCAATTAAACAAAGACAACATGGAAAATATCCAAGCTAAGATCATCTTGGAAGGCGCTAACGGCCCTACTACTAATGATGCGGATAAATACTTCTATGAAAAGGGCATCGATATCATTCCTGATGTGCTTGCCAACGGTGGTGGCGTAGTTGTATCCTACTACGAATGGGTACAAAACAAAGCAAGCTTCTACTGGACTGAAGAAGAGGTTAATGAAAGATTAACTAAAAATATGCAAAATAGCTTCGAAGCTGTTTGGGAAATGCAACATAAATATAATGTACCTCCTCGTCAAGCAGCATACATGGTTGCTCTTGAACGACTCGTAGTTGAAACTAAGTGGCGTGGCTACAACTGTTAAACTCCTATACCTCCATACATGTTAGCCATGGAAAAGGCGTAAGCTCACATTGAGCTTACGCCTTTTTATTTACCTATATACATAATCGAAACATCTCTTGAGATTCAATTATTTACTTAGTTTTGTCAATAAAACCACTTATTATTTAAAAGCACCTAATAAAGCAGCCACACTAGGACGGCTCATCAAAGCTTTCACCAATACAGAACCAAGAATCGCTGGAACAGTTTGACCCACGATGAGGTTCAACACTAATGGCCAGTATGGAATACCAAGTAATGGACTGAGCCACAATGGCACACATAATGCAGGCACAAAGACGATTGGAAGCATTACCCACCAAGCACTGAGGCCAAGCTTGCGCATTCCTACGATGATGCCAGTCGTTAATACGCCCACACCAAAGCCCCCCATCATATCGAGGATGCCAAGACCACCGAATAGGAAGTTAGAAATGAGGTTGCCAATCCCCATGGGAATCACCAAGAACGGAAAGGCATAAGCAAGTGCATATAATGATGTTGCTATACGAATTTGATAAGCCCCGAAGGAAACGCTTTGCGTTACATACAATACAACGATGTACAATGCCACAACCATAGCAGAAATAGTCAATTTGCGTGTAGAAATCATAACACTCACCTCCTCAAAATAAAAAAAGCATGGCAAAACTACCATGCTATAAATGCTTATGAATTTCCGTAGTTTTGTTTAGAGACAGGATGGTTTCAAACTGTCTTATTTAGTTGTCGCCTTTAGGCAGTACTAATATTAGCATATATCTAATATTTTCGCAACCAATTTGGTTGTAGGCGGACTTGTCTGTGAATCTACTATTAGTGTTAAGTTTGTAAGGACGGGGTGGCGTAAGATACCTTTCCTCATCGCTCCACTGGCGAACCGGTCATCGGCCGAAGGCCTCAACCTGCCAAAGTCGCTCTTTGAAAAGGTATCTGCCACCACTTCAAATTTAGCAACTCTACTTATACCCTAATACTAGTGACGTACAAGTCCGCCTTAAATCACATATACATGCTACTCTATTAGAGTATATGCAAAGTAGCCGCCTAAAAGGCGACTACTTGTCTAAGCCAGTTTATGGGAATTACAATGCTGGGTCTTCGACTCCGTTTGCGTGAAAGGCTTTGGCTCTGTCGATGCAGGTACCGCAGTGTCCGCATGGTTTGTCTCCGCCTTCGTAGCAGGACCAGGTTAAGTGGTATGGTACGCCGAGGCGTAGACCTTCTTTTACGATGTCAGCTTTGTTGGAGTTAATGAAGGGTGCTTCTAAGGAGCATTCTTTACCGGATCCTTCAAAGATGGCGTCACCCATGGATTTGTAAAAGTATTCCGTACAGTCAGGGTATGCATTGCCCGCCGCATCATCACTATGAGCACCATAATAGATATAGCCACAATCTAAGGATAACGCCAAAGATGCTGCGGCGGATAGGAATAAACCATTTCTAAACGGTACATAAGTGCTTACTATCCCTTTGCCTTCTATATCTTGTTGTTCTTTGTAGGAACCTTGCGGAATATCTTCACTAGATTGTGCTAATAAGGAGCAGTTACTAAAGGCAAATAACTTAGTAACATCCATCGTTTTACCTTCCATGCCATAGTACTCTAAAATAGCTATAGCAGCCTCTAATTCTTTACTATGTTTTTGACCATATTGAATCGATAAAGGCACCACATTATCTTTGCCAAATCGTTCAATGGCAAGGGCTAAACACGTAGTACTATCTACGCCACCACTAAAAAGAACGACGGCCTTTTGTTTTTGAGCCATAGTATCTCCTTTTCTATCACAACAGCCTCATCCGTAGATGAGGCTGTGCTTTTACATTCACTAAAATTTTATAGATCAATAACCAATTCTACTGGACAGTGATCAGAGCCAAAGATTTGTTGGTGAATCTTAGCTTCTTGGATTTTATCGTCAAGACGTTTAGATGTGATGAAATAGTCAATTCTCCATCCTGTATTTCGTTCACGAGCTTTCCCCATGTAGGACCACCAGCTGTATTCTTCAATCGCATCTGGATAGAGATGGCGGAATGTATCTGTAAAGCCTGCCCCTAAGAGTTCTGTCATCTTTGCACGCTCTTCATCGGAGAAGCCTGCATTTTTACGGTTCGTCTTAGGATTTTTTAGGTCAATTTCTTGGTGTGCTACATTGAGATCACCACATAGAATGACAGGCTTTTTCTTATCTAATTCAAGTAGATAATTGCGGAATGCATCTTCCCAAGTCATACGATAATCAAGGCGTGCCAATTCTCGTTGACTATTAGGTGTGTAGCAGCATACTAAATAGAAATTATCATATTCAGCAGTGATAACACGGCCCTCTTGATCATGCTCTTCAATGCCAATACCGTTAGCTACAGACAAAGGCTTAACGCGCGTGAATACGGCAGTACCACTATAACCCTTTTTCACAGCGCTATTCCAATATTGCTCATACCCTGGCAACTCCAAAGAAATTTGATCGGGTTGCAATTTTGTTTCTTGCAGGCAGAAAATATCTGCATCTAATTCATTAAAGGATTCCATAAATCCCTTTGTTACAGCGGCGCGGAGGCCGTTTACATTCCAAGAAATTAATTTCAATTCTTACTCCTTTATAATACTTCGCATCAATCTAATACTATTCACCGTATTTAACTTGGTGAAAGTCTCTTTCACATAGAATATACGTCAAGTTTTTGCTTAATGTAAGCTAATCTAAAGATTATATGTTAGCAATACTACTGCTTTTTATGTTTCTTAGCATGTCTTGCTTCTGCACGAGCCTTGCGGGCATTTTCATTTGCTTTAAGATCGCTTTCACGTTTCTCACGAAAATAGTTAGCCACCGCCGACAAGACAAGGATTACTAATACAGTTACATTAAACATACCAGGTCCAAAGGTATAGATATGATAACACAAATAACCAAAGGCAACGACTGTTAATAATTGTTTTAATAGATTCATTCGCCCTCCTAAGTTAGTTTAATGTTTCTACACCTGTACTAAGCGGGAAGCTTTCATACGTTACCCAGTCACTAGAACTACCAACATATAAAGCAGATTCAAGCCCTACTTCACTCATGGTTAACAACGCATTGCAGGCAGTCACACCAGACCCACAGTACGTTACAACTGGCCTATTTTGGTAAATTTCGTTGTAATACTCAGCCTCTAAATCTTTCAAGGATTTAGGACCATCTACGGTATAACCGCTTTCATAAAAGTGATTAACAGCGCCAGGGATATGGCCTGTCATGCCATCCATCGTATCTACTTGAGATCCATCATAGCGGAATGGTGCACGAGCATCAATGATAACATGATCTCCGCTTTCACTAGCCTTGAGTACCTCATCACGGCTCATAACCATATGCGTTTGCAACTCGTAGTTAAAGATAGATGGTTCAGCAGGTAATGGAGTAGGCTCTTTAGTTAGGAGATGGCCCTCTCGAACCCAACGTTCAACACCACCAGACAATACACGTACATCAGTTAAGCCCATGTAGCGCAACGTCCACCAAAGACGGCCCGCTAAAAATAGCCAAGAATCATATACTACAACCTTGGAGTTGCGAGTAATGCCATAAGACTCAAAGGTATGAGCCAATCGTTCCATATCTGGCAACGGATGACGACCACCATGCTCGCCCAAAGGACCTGTTAAATCCTTATCTAAATCTACCGCATAAGCCCCCTTAATATGGCCCTTTTTATAATCTTGATACCCTCGAGCATCTAAAATGATGACCTCATCGAAACAAGCTAATAATTCTTTAGGAGTGATAAAATTTGACATGTTGTACTCCTTTCTTTGATTATATCGAAAAATACAAATCTGATAATATTATTATATACGAGTACAACGGGATATACAATTTATTTTGGCACAGTAAAAGTTATTTATTTGCGTAATATTAAAACTAGATAAACATGAAAAAGCCCCTATCTAAGATAGGGACTTATACGTAATTTAATGTTTAACTTACAAGCGTTTGTATATGGCATCTACCGCATCAATATCGGCAGGTAACCAATCCACAGAATATAAACTATCTTTAGATAACCATTTTGCAGCTTCATGTTCTACTAAAGTAATATTAGAATCATTTTCCAACGAACATAAATAACAGTGCATTGTTAAATCAAACTTTTCATAACCTGTATATTCGATCGTAATAATATGCTCTTGAACGTTAATATCCGCTTCTAACTCTTCTTTGATTTCTCTAATAAGAGCTACATCATGGGCTTCACCTAATTCAATTTTGCCACCCGGGAATTCCCATCCATCCTTAAGATCACCATAGCCTCGTTGAGTTGCTAGTATGGTATTATCCTTTTTTATAATAGCTGCCACCACTTCAATATGTTTTCGTTGTTCACTCATATATATCCTTATCCATTAACAATATAATCATAAATATCATCCCGTACAGGTACTTCGAGTACATATTCTAATTCTACCGCCGCAGTACCATTAGCCATGGAGATTTCTTTAGCATTTTCCTGACCAGTAGAATGAATCGGTCCCAAATAGTAAAACTCTTTAGACTCTTCATCATCTTTGTTCTTCCTTACAAACAAATGCATTGCAACACCTAATTCATCAGCCTTAAATACAGTTTTTATAGCAGGAGATGTAAACTTTGCCTTATTCTTAGAAATAGCTTTCAGTAAACCTGGGTTTACAAATCTATCTTCATACTTAATAGTATCTTGAATATCATCATCTTTATGATAGTTGATAAACACAGGGTATGTTTTAGTTTCCTTATGAAATTTATATCCTCCAATATTGAGAGGTACTTCGTTTTGAGGCCACTCTAATAATTGGCAAACTTGTTCATATGTATATTTTTCATATAAAGCAAACGGCGTATTACCATAAATATTGTCTTTATACTTTTCATCGAACTGCTTCAAACCATAATCAACGAGCTCTTGAACTTGTTCTTTAAAATTATTATCCTCTAAGGCCTGTTTAAAAATTTGGGATATACCATACTTACCATTAGAGAACTCAATAAACTCACTATCTGCAAAAGTCTTTTGTGCTACTTGAACACCAAATCGATTTGTCATCATATTGATAAGATTAATTCGTCCATATTCAGATAAATCTACATTGTAATTATTATAAAGCTCTTCAGATACATAGTTAATGATATCGTCACGACCATCTAGTAACGCCTGCAATAATAAAAGTTCTCTAGCACGTATACCTGTCGTTAATTTCTGAGATATAAAATGTAGCATTCTCTCCTGAACAGGTGTAAAGGATATTTCATAGTCCTTATCCTTAATCTTTATCAAGAAATGATGATAGGACTTAAATTTACTAAAAATTCTACTAACATCAATCGAACCGTGATCGGCAAAATCAGCAATTTTAGGAATACAACCTAATTTGAAGCGTAAATTGAAATAAGCTTCTTTAATTAATTTCATATCGGAAAATCTTGCCGTATCAATAGATTCATAAATGCGTTGTTTTGCAATTTTATCAAAATGTACAGTTGAGGTACCTGGAATAATACGATTACCAGCTTGTACATAACGACGCAATGTATCTTTGTTATAGCTCCTATCACCTGATAAGGCTAATGGAATCATAAAGTTATTAGTATAATTCCCAATAAAATCCAAGATAACTACATATTCTTTATCTTCAAATTTACGAAGACCACGTCCGAGTTGTTGAATAAAGATTATCGGACTTTCAGTTTGACGTAGCATAATAACTTGATTAATTTCTGGAATATCAACACCTTCATTAAAGATATCTACGGTAAAGATATAATCCAATTGCAGGTCTGAACGGCCCTGATAATCACCAGTTCCCGTTAATCGAGCAATTGCTATTTCCCTAGTTTCTTGACTATCTTCACCAGTTAAACATACAGTGCGATAAACATCACGCTCGTTAAAAGCATCAGACAACGCTTTTGCCTCAACTCGATTGCTACAGAATACTAGCCCCTTTACACGACTACCACTATGTCCAAAATAGCGAATCTTTTCTATAATTTTATCTACCCGCTCTTTTGTAGACAAGTTTGAAAAGGATACCTCCATATCAGAAATATCTTCTTGAGTATCCACCCACAAATCACTAATGCCAAAATAATGAAATGGACATAGTAAGTCTTCTTCTAAAGCCTGTTGTAATCGAATTTCGTAAATAATATTATGGTCAAATAATTCATATAAATCATAGCCATCTGTACGTTCTGGGCTAGCCGTCATTCCCAATAAAAACTGAGGCTCAAAGTATTCAATAATGCGTTGATAGCTATCTGAACCTGCGCGATGTACTTCGTCAATGATAATACAGTCAAACTCCTTTGGAGCATACTGTTTCATTACATCATTACGGCCCATCATTTGCATTGTAGAGAATACATGAGTCGCATTATAGTATTTAGCATTCCCAGAAACTAAACCAAATGTAATAGATGGATCATTATAAATCCGCTCAAAACTAGCGATCGCTTGTTTTGCAATTTGTTCACGATGTACTAAAAATAATATTCTTTTAGGCCTCATTTCTCTCATAGCAAAAGCTGCCGCATAGGTTTTGCCGGTACCCGTACCAGAGATCAAAAGACCTCTTTTAGCATTATTAGCTCTTAGTTCATTGAAGTTAGCAATAAACTGTTGTTGCATACTATTAGGTTCCAGTTGAAGCAAATCTATTTTTCTAAATTGCTCTGCTACAGTCCTTTGTGAAGCGCGCTCTGGCCGTACCCATCTTGGTTTATACCAAGGAATAAAATCTTCATAGGGAATAGAAAATTTTGAATTCCAATATAAGTCAAATTCTTCCGTAATTTCTCGAGCATAGGTATCACTGCAATGAGCTTCAGAGCGAGTATTCCATTCACGATTTTTCTTTAATGCATTAATAGTTAAATTAGAACTACCAACTATTATCTGATAAGATTCATCTTTTCTAAAAATGTAGCCTTTTGTATGGAATCCATGATCACTACCTTGCGTGGTACAATACACTTTTAACTCAATATTATTTAAACTTCCTAAATCTTCCAAAACTTGTGGACTATTAAAACCAAGATAATCTGTCGTTAACACACGACCTCGAACACCACGATCCTCTAATTCCTTTAAGATTGGCTTTAACGTCAACAAGCCTTCTGGGGTAATAAAAGCTACAGATATTAAAAACTCATCACAACTGCGTAATCCATCTTCAATAGCAGATAATACATTACGCCCTTCCCCATTAGCAATAAGTTCCGAAGATGTAGCAAAATTGATTAAATGATTCGATTCTGACATAACGAACTCCCCATATAATGAATACTATACTTGCTATTATACCAGCCGCAGCTGCAACGTCTAGAGAGTATATAGTTTTACTTTTAAAAGTATATTTTTATAACAGCTTACAGCCTCATTCATCGTTTAATCGCTAATTATAAATATAAATACATGTCCAAATCTAACATTTTCATCTATTCCTTATAATTATCGTATCTATACGTCTTTTTTGCCACGTAAAGTTGTGATATAATGTAAATAATTACTCTTAGGACAGTAGTCTGTCCAAATGGATCCAAAAGAGTTAGTGTGTTTTCAAGGAGCGTGCGCAGTTGAAAAAGGGGTACATCAAGTTAATAGCAGCCATTGTGCTTGGTGCTGCTATTATCGGTGGTGGGATCTATGGGGTGTATACACTCTTATCATCCAATACAACGACAATTTTATATCGATCAACCGTTGACGATAAAATCAACGCCATACGACCTTATATTGTTGCATTAGATGCATATAACTCATACAGTGTAGCCTATGCTAGCCAATTACAGCCAACTCTTGAAGAGTTGCGCAATGGGTCTCATAATACGACGATTACCTTACCTAAATATAAGGAACTTAAAGCTGCATTAGAGGTAGCAAAACAAGATAGTTCTACACCCTACGAAGACGTAAACCAAGCGACAAATGACGTCCTCGTAGTACTTGATCAAATTATTCCTATTGCTGATCAGTTGCAATCTTACTATGTGGAACGTCGTTATGAAAAGGATAATTATAAAGGTAGCGATGAGCTAGCAGCTCAATATGTACCTTTAGCAGAACAGTTCTACGCTACATATAATGCATTAGACTTAGCTTTAGATAATCGTAATAATGAGCTTTATAACGAACGCATGACTGAGTATCAGGGAGAAAAGCGGGAAAATGCGGTTAACTTTATAGAGATAAATCTCATAACAGCACAAACTATTGACCTTATTGATCCAGATGGGAATACAGACACCCAAAAGGTAGAATCAAACTTACAACAAATTACACAACGCCTCAATAAATTACAACCTGGTACTACACCAGAAGTACAAAATGCGGTAAGAGAGTATCAAGACTCAGTAAAAGAATTTGTTGCAGAGGCACGCAACTACATTATTATCAACTCATCTTATGGCGAAGCTTATACGCAATTATTTACCAAGTATAATAAAATGATTGGCAAGGCCAATGCAGTTAACATGGCAGACTTAGATGTAACAGAAAAAAAATAATATTTAGATAACACAAAGGACTAGCCCATGCGAGCTAGTCCTTTTATTTTTATGTAAGCAGCAAACTTTATTTCTTTTTCAAATCTTTTGTAATGATGTAATATTCAGACGGTGTTATCTTGATACCATCAATATGTTTATTACCTACAATATTAATTTTAGGATACCCAAGGAATAATGCTACAGCGTTATCTAACATCAGTTGTTGGGCATTGATAACCGCATTACGACGCACCACTGGATCGCTACTACTTTCACCAAGAGCCAACAATTCATCGAAACGAGGATTAGAGAAGCCAGACCCATTAGTTTCAACGCCTATACCCCAATATTGTTTCAAGAACCATACTGGTTGACCCGTATTAGCGGTTACAACACTGGAGATAATCATATCATAATCACCAGATTGAGATAATGTGTCGATAACCGCATAATCTACGATTTTAATTCGTAAATCTACACCGATTTTTTTGTAGTCCGCTTGCAATGCTTCCGCATATAATGGCAATTCAGGACGAGTTGTGTAGGCATAAAAATCAAGTACGAGGTTTTCACCGTCTTTATCTACAATACCGTCGCCATTTGTATCTTCATAACCTTCACGTTTCAATAATTCTTTAGCACGTTCTACATTATATTTATTAGGATCACGCAATTGGTTAAAGCCATAGTCTATGGATGGTGGCAATGGAGCCTTACCGGCTACGAAGGTATCCTTCATGAGGTTCTTCGCATAAGACTCACGGTCTGCTGCTGCAATGAGGGCTGCACGAAGATTAGGATTCTGTAGTTTCCCTTTTTGCCCCATACGAACAAATACGTCACGCAAGGAAGCCACTTCATAGATAGTGAATTTCTTATCATTTTGGAAGATACTATATTCACCAGGTCCAATGTTAACGGCCATATCTACATCGCCCGCTTGTAACGCCATAGCACGAGTATTCGCATCATTAATAGATGGGATTTCAACCTTAGCAAAGCCTGCCTTGCCATCCCAGTAATTATCATTGCGCTTTAGTTCAGCACGCTCTTTTGTGAAAGAGGATACTACATATGGACCAGTACCAATAGGACCTTCCTTTGCAATATCACGACCATTCGCCTCTGCTGTCACATCCATAATCAAAAACAATGGATCTCCTAACAAGTTGGGCAAATTATAATATTCCTTGTCAGTCTTGATGGTCAACTCCTGACCGTTAGCAGTAATTTCTGTATAGTTAAAGAACGTTTTTGCTCGTTTACTTTTAGCAAAAGTTCGTTCTAAAGATGCTTTTACCGCCTCAGCTGTCAAACTATTACCATTTGAGAATTTAACTTTATCATTGATGGTGAAAGTCCATGTTAACTTGTCATCACCTTGCTTCCAAGAGGTGGCAAGCCAAGGCGTTGCTTTCATTTGATCATCAAACTTGATAAGCGTTTCACCTATACCAAATCGTACAACGGCCCAACTAAAATAATTTTCCGTTGGTTCTAATGTGCCAGCAAAACTAATAGCCCCTACCTTTAATACATCATTAGATGAAGCAGAATCTTGATTCATACAACCAATAGTCCCGAGCATAGTCACACCAAGGGTCATACCAATTAGTAAAGACTTGCGTAATCCTTTCATTTATACACCTAACCTTTCTACACACATTAACTATCTATTTATACTCAGATACTCACTATTTTTTGCATTAACATAATCTAGTAAATATAACCTGCTTTTACAATAGTTAATATAAAGAGAATCTATGTACATCACTTCATATGAGCATATCTTATTATACCCATAGGGGTATATTTTATACAGTCAACTATACTATATATTAGGTGTTAACACAATGTATAATTTGAGAAACATTTCAATATATCTATTAAAAAATTTCATATCTTAACTATGCATAAAAATAGCAGTTAGTCTTGAAACTAACTGCTATTTTAAGTTTACCTATCCGATGTAACTCTCTACATTTCAAATTTATACTTTTGAAATTTTGAAAGTAAATTTTCCTATTAAGCTTCTAATGCAGCCTCATCCAAGGTAAGCGGCTTATGATCTTGACCAATTTCAAAGATAGAGCTCAATAAAACCTTTGTATATGGATGTTTTGCATCCGCCAAGTGGAAAGCATCTAGTTCTTCAACGATAGCACCTTTGTACATTACGACCACCTTGTGGCACATAGTACGAATAAAGGCAATATCATGAGCAATAAATAGGTATGTTAAATTTTTCTTTTTTTGTAAACGCGCCAAAAGGTACGCAATGGAGTCTTGTACAGATACATCTAGGGCACTAGTAGCCTCGTCTAACACGAGGATTTCGGGCTCTAAAACGATAGCACGAGCAATGGCAACACGTTGGCGTTGACCACCAGACATTTCATGAGGATAGCGATGCATAAACTCGCGAGATAAATCTACCATTTCCAGGTAGTCACCTGCGATTTGCTCTTCTTTTCCCTTTTCAAGAAGACCAAAATTATAAAGTGGCTCAAGAATGATATCTTTAACCTTCATACGTGGGTTAAAAGCTGCAGATGGATCTTGGAATACCATTTGAATCTTTTTACGATATTCTTTCGTTTGTTCAGAATTCATATGTTGAATCTCTACACCATCTACATAAATCTCGCCTTCCGTAATAGGAAGCATTTTCATGATCATACGAACCAATGTTGTTTTCCCAGAGCCAGATTCCCCTACAATCCCAAGGGACTGACCTTTTTCGAGAGTTATATTAATATCCTTACATGCTTCAAGCTCACCACCAGTAGGAAGTGGGAATCGTTTACATACATTCTTAATTTCTACTGCGTAATTAGTCAATGTAACGACCTCCTCCCAATGTTGGCACAGCGTCTTTTAGTTGTTTCGTATATTCATTAGATGGATTTTCCAAAATGTCTTGTGGGGTTCCAGCATCTACAACACGGCCCTTTTTCATAACAATAATATAGTCAGACATATACGCTGCTACACCAAGGTTATGAGTTACCATGACTATTGCAGAATTATGCTCTTTAGCTAGTTCAAGCATTTGCATAACCACTTGAGATTGTGTTGTTACATCGAGTGCAGATGTCGGTTCGTCACCGATGAGTAATGCTGGGTCCAATGCTAACGCCATAGCAATACCAACACGTTGACGTTGACCACCAGATAATTCGTGTGGATAACGGCGCAATATATCCGCTCCATTAGGAAGAGATACAGATTCTAATAACTCAATTGCTCGTCGATCACATTCATCATTAGTGATTTCAATATGAGATGTAAACAATTCTCTAAATTGTTTACCAATGCGAACAATTGGATCTAATGCACTACCACTATCTTGGAAAATCATAGCCATATCTTTACCACGTATGGCTCTCCATTCTGACTTAGATAGGGTACGAAGGTTGTGACCGTTAAAGATCATTGTACCGTCTGTAACCTCACCACCTACAGGTAATAAACCCATGAGGGCCCGGATTACAGTAGTTTTACCGGATCCGGACTCACCTACAATGGTTAATACCTTACCGCGTTCCAAGGTAAAGTTCACATCCATAACAGCAGGCACACCTTGGTACGCAATGTTAAGGTTTTCTACAGTTAGTATGTTTTCTGCCATTATAGCTCCTCACTATTTTGTAATTTTGTTAGTAATCCAGTAGTAATCACTTGGGTACATTACAGCACCTTTCAAGTAAGAACCTGTAACGATATTAGTTTTAGGATAGCCTAAGAATAATGCAGCACCATCATTCATCAACAATTGTTGAATTTGCATTGCATAATCACGACGTTTTGCTGGGTCGAATTCAGTTTCAGCTGCATCTAACAATTGGTCAACTTGTGGATTGGAGTAACCAGAACCATTTTGAGGGTTGGAGCCATTGTTGTTAGTGTGCCAATAGTTAGCCAAGAACCAGATTGGATCACCTGTATTAGCTGTTACAATGTTGGAGATAAGCATATCATAGTCGCCGTCTTGACCCATTTTATCGATCAAGTTATAGTCAACTGTTTTGATTTTCATATCGATGCCAACCTTTTTAAGGTCTGCTTGAACAGCTTCTGCATAAAGTGGTAATTCTGCACGAGAGTTATATACTATGAAGTTGAATGTTAATGGTTTGCCATCTTTATCAAGGATCCCATCGCCATCAGTATCTTTCCAACCATCTTCAGCCAACAATTGTTTAGAACGTTCAGGATTATACGCATTAGGATCTTTCAAATCGTTGAAGCCATAGTCCATGGATGGTGGAATTGGAGCAGAACCAGGAATAAATGTACCTTTTAACAATACATCAGCATAGTTTTTACGGTCTGTTGCAGAGATAACTGCAGCACGAACTTTGTCATCTCCAAGAATACCTTTTTGATTAATACGGGCCAATACGACACGAAGAGATGCGATTTCATCTACTTTGAATTTATCATTGCCTTGGAATAAACCAATTTCACCAGGACCGATGTTAACAGCCATATCTACGTCGCCAGATTGTAAGCTCAAAGCACGCGTATTAGGGTCATCGATGGAAGGAATTTCTACAGTTTTAAATGGTACTGTACCATCCCAGTAGTTTTCGTTCGCAGCCATTTCAGCACGTTCTTTAGTGAAGGATTTAACTACATATGGGCCTGTACCGATAGGACCTTCCTTCGCAAAGTTACGGCCATCTTTTTCAGCTTGAACGTCAACGATTAGGAACAACGGATCCGCTAAAAGGCCAGGCATATTAGGATATTCTTTTGTTGTATGAATAACTAATTGTTGACCATTAGCTTCCATAGAGTCATATTCAAAGAATGTTTTCGCACGATTAGACTTTGCAAAAGCACGTTCAATAGACGCCTTTACAGCTGCTGCATCAACTTTTTTACCATTGGAGAATTTCACCTTATCATTGATTGTGAAAGTCCACGTTTTATGGTCTGGGGATACTTCCCATTTAGATGCAATCCATGGTTGAGGTTTCATTTGTTCGTCAAACTTAGCCAATGTTTCACCTACACCATAGCGCATTACAACCCATGCGAAGAAGTTTTCTGTAGGTTCTAATGTGGATGCGAAGTTAGTAACGCCTACTTTTAATACATCTTTGTTAGCAGCACCATTATTATCAGACCCACAACCAGCTATGAAGGAACCCATCATTACAATACTAAGACCTGCTAATAGGGCCTTTTTCCAAGATTTTTTCATTTAAAATCTCCTTTTACAACTACATGTAAAACATAAAAACATTTAACATCATCACTATCTAAAATAGTTGTGATGGAAAAACCATAATTTCTTACCAGTCATAATGAAACTTTCACTAGATAAAGATTCAAATTTATGAAGGTAAAAACAATTTTATCCTTGATTTTTTGGATCCACTACATCTCGTAAGGAGTCAGACCAAAGATTAAAAATAGCAACCACGATAAGGATGGACATACCAGGGAATGCCATGAGCCATGGACTCGTTTGCAAGTACTGGCGACCCTCGTTAAGCATAAGACCCCATTCTGGAGTCGGTGGCTGAGCACCAAAGCCAAGGAAGGATAAACCTGCTACCTCAATCATGATAGCCCCGATATCTAATGCACCTGTTGTAATAACGAGAGGCATAATATTAGGAATGATATGACGTCTGATGATGGCCGTCGTAGATGCGCCCATCATAACAGCAGCCGTTACATATTCCTCACCGCGCACCTTGAGCGTCATAGAACGTACAATACGAGCATATTTTGCCCAACCTACAACAGATAAGGCTAAAATCGTATTTACAATGCTACCACCTAGAATACCAGCAATAGCAATAGCCAATACGATACCAGGGAATGATAACATGATGTCTGCTAAACGCATAAGAACCATTTCAACTTTACCGCCAAAATAGCCTGCTATAGCACCGATGATAGTACCAATGCTCACCATGATAACGACGATGGATACGCCCATGAACAAGGATAATTGAGTACCATAAATGATACGAGATAATACATCACGTCCTAATTTATCTGTACCAAACCAATGTTGGCTGCTTGGTGCTTGCAATGCCTGACTTATATTTGAGGTGAAAGCATCGCCCGGTGCAAGCCAGGGTGCAAAGATAGCGATGAGAACAATGATAATCATCAACCCACTATAGAAAGAGAACAATTTATGTTTTTGAATAAATTCTGCCATTATGCTCTCTCCCTTTTCAATCTAGGGTCTAATAAGATATATGATGCATCAACCAATGCGTTAATACACATATATGCTAAAGCAACCCACAACACAAAACCTTCAATCAATGGATAATCGCGCATAGTAATAGCATAAATTGCCATATTCCCAAGTCCCGGCCAAGAGAATACCATTTCTACGACTGCCACACCACCTAGTAACCAACCAATAACAACTCCAAGAATAGTGATGAGTGGTAACACCGCATTAGGTAAAATATGACCGAATAAAATTTTTATCTCACTAACACCGCGAGCACGAGCGCCAATAACATAATCCTTTTGCATTTCCTCAAGGATAACTAGCCGCACTTGACGCATGTATTTAGACCCAACAACAACTGCCAAAGTAATAGCGGGCAAAATAACACCAGACGCAGTCACTCGAGAGGATGCAATCGGTACAAGGCCCAATTTAAGACCGAAGATGTAAATCAGTACAAGACCTAACCAGAACGTAGGCATAGATACGCCTACGAAGGATAGAAATCTCAACACATAATCAACCCATTTGTTACGATTTAAGGCGCTTATAATACCTGCAGGCAATGCATAGAGCAGCGTAAATACTAAAGCCGTACCCGCTAACATTAATGTACCTGGTAAAGCCTCCAACATACGATCTACTACTGGTTTTTTAGCAGAATAACTCATCCCTAAATCACCTTGTGCGGCATTGACGACCCAGTTTGCATACTGTACTACAAATGGTTTATCTAACCCAAGCTGAGCTCGAGTTTCATCGATAAGCTCCTGAGATACGATAGTATCTGCCGTTTCAAGTAACATCGTTACTGGGTCACCTGGTGCTAAATAGGTGAGACAAAATGTCAAAAATGTGATGCCAAACAAGGTAACAATAAATTGCCCCAATTGTTTGACAAAGCGTTTGCCCATAGGCGCCTCCTAAACTCTCTAAACACTAACAACAATTCAAATGACAAACTAATGGTACTAGCTTTTTATATAGCGATGAAGCTTAAAGGCTAGGGAACGAAAAAAGGTTAGTCGCCCGACTAACCCAAATTAAGCACAGCATATGCATACCATGCCTTTAGAGCAGGCTTTCTGACTCTGATTCATCGCAACATTTCGGCCTTCCCAGTTTCCCAGTGACCCTATAATGAAACCTTGCTCCTCATTACAGCTATTTGCATAGTATGGGTTTTTCACCCATTTTCCTCTTTTACGCTCGGTAAATACCGACACTCACTAGTTCATTCATTTTTATCGATTATAAATATACTATATTAACACTCTATTTACAATACATATACCCCTTATGGGTATATATATTTCGTATATTTTCAATATAATTTTTATACTGATAAAAAATATTGATTAATGATTAAATTCACAATCCTGCATAAAATTATATAAATTAACTTATATAAATAATTTTTTATTATATTTACTGTATATGACGGTATATATATTAATTTTAATAATAATAAAGCAATGTAAAAACTTTATTATAAAATCTTTTTATACACAGCAAAAATTTGATTAATAATAATACTCTTTATATTTTTTCATATCTAGCTCGCATTAATTATAAGTCTAATGCATGATTATGATAAAAAAGAGGCTATTACCAAGTAATAGCCTCTAATAAGACGAGATGTATTCAGTTAATCAATACTTTGTTGTAAGCGGTGTGCTCTGCGTGTATCCCACGCTTTACGCAAAACATAGATCACCAAGCCTATGCTTACTGCCACTGCGCTACCTACCATAGCATCAAAGCCACATGCGTAGATTGCATATAGGCAGTAAAGAACGCCTATACCGAACAAGTAATTAGAGCGTTTAATACGACTTTCAGCTACGCCAGCCATACGCATCATTGTAGGTACTGCCAAGATGCACAATACATACGGTACTACGTTAGTTACAACCGCTAAGTTTACTAGGATTTCAAACTGCTCACGCAAGGATTCGCTTGCAGTGAATAAAGTAAGTAATGTTTCAACAGCGAGTAAAATCAATACACCACGAACAGGAGCATCTTTGCTATTTACACGAGCGAATATTTTAGGGAAGTAACCATGTTCTGCTGCACTTTTGAAGACGCGAGACAATGTGAATTGCCAGCAAAGCAAAGCGCCAAAGCAAGAAATAACCATAGCAGCCATAACGATGTTTGCAATTGTATCATTGAACATGTATACGAATGTCAAACCGAATGGTGCGTTAGAATTTAATAAATCAACGTTAGGCACAATACCTGCCATAACGTTTGTGGACAAGATATAAACCACTGCCACTGCTAATGTACCCGCCACAGTTGCGATAGGTACGTTTTTCTTTGGATTCTCAACAGCATCAGCATTAGCCGCTGCGGACTCAAATCCTAGGAAGCCCCATAAAGTTAGGGAAATAGATTGTTTTACCGCATCATAAAGCGGAAGATCATTTGGGTTCCATGCCGCCCAATAGATAGATGGATCAAACCAATACCAGCCGATTGTACCGATTAATAAAACCGGAACAATAGAGCCCCAAATAGTCATATTGCTGAGTCGACCTGTGAAACGATTCCCTCTGAAGTTTAGAATCGCTGCAAACCACAAGAGCACAATTGTTACTTGACTTGTTTGTGTCGCATTGAGGTCAACACCAAAGAAAGCTGCGCCATAACCTACGGCAGATACCGCGATGGCGATATTAGCAATGATGAGAGATATGCTGTAAGCATAGCTCGCCATAAAATGTCCAGTTTTACCGAAGCGATGTTCTGCATAACCGCCCATGCCCCCTTGTTTTTGGGAGAACATACCCGCTTGAGCAAAAATATACGCTAGTAAAAGCGCACCCACAGCTGTCACGAGCCAAGATAAAACTGAAATAGTACCAACTTGAGCCAAATTAGTTGGTAACATAATGATCCCAGCTCCTAGCATATTGGCTGCTACCATTGTGGTTAGCTGGAATACAGACATTTTTTTAGCGGTGGTTTTCATGTATCAATCCCCTTTCACTAAGGTGAATTTTTTCTCGTCCATAATTCACTTAAAATATATATACCGCTAAGTAAATTCAGTTCGTGCTGTGATGGGCTTGAATGTGAATTTACCGTTTTTATTCTTATTACGAGTTAAATAATAACACCTATGAAACCAAAATAAAAGTACTTTATTGGCGGACAAGGCATATTACACGAATTGAATAAATCATAGGTAATTTATCATCAAAATCGAACAGAACTCATTTTAATCGTAGCAAAGTATATTTTTACCCCATTTTATTCTGTGTATAGATGTAATTTTTCCTATCTATCACGGTTGTAGTGTCCTAGTACAAGACTATTATTCTCTCACAGTCCACTATATATGTACATGTAAATACATCATTTTAATAGTGGATTATCAATTAGAATTTTGGGCTTTATAGGTATCGTCTAGCTTTTAAATAAAAAATCGATATACATATAAGTATAATGGGCAATATTAGACCCTTAATGAAATCCTTATATGTATATCGATCTCAGACTTTCAAATTTATATTGATAATTATTCTTTACTTTTATTGTTGATGTATTCTTACACTACTTTTATGCCTGTACGGATTCAATAATATGTTTCCACTCAGCAATTTGTTTTTCTTCTGTAGCGATAATAGCTTTGCCATTATTACGTTGTCGTTCCACACACTCCGGAGCCGTACCAGAATAGTTGTTACGACCCGCTACACAAGCTTCGATGGAGATGGCATCAAGAATATCCGCATCAAAGTGATGAGAGATTGCTTTGAAGTCTTCTACGGATAGATCAAGGAGTACGCAACCTTTTTCGATACAGTGATGCACCGCATTACCTACGATTTCATGGGCTTCGCGGAATGGAACACCTTTTTTCGCAAGGTAATCTGCCATATCCGTAGCATTAGAGAAGTCGTCATCAAGGACTGCTTTCATATGAGCCCCATTGACCTTCATACCGCGAACCATCGCCGCATTGATGGACAATGCAAAGTGTACCGTATCAATAGCATCGAAGATACCTTCTTTATCCTCTTGCATATCCTTATTGTATGTAAGTGGTAATCCTTTCAACGTTGTTAGAAGTCCTAACAAGTGACCATAGGTACGGCCTGTTTTACCACGAACCAGTTCGCAAACATCAGGATTTTTCTTTTGAGGCATGATGCTAGAACCTGTGCAGTGAGCATCATCAAGTTCAATAAAATTAAACTCGTTGGTAGACCATAAGATCAATTCTTCGCTAAGACGACTCAAGTGCATCATCACTAGAGATGCAAAGGATAAGAATTCAACAACGTAATCACGGTCAGATACGGCATCCATACTATTTTCGTAAATACGAGAAAAACCCAAAAGCTTTTGCGTATATGTTTGATCAATGCCATATGTAGAACCAGCTAATGCACCGGCTCCAAGAGGCATGATGTCCGCATGTTTAAATACCATCAAGAGACGATCAAAATCGCGTTCTAACATGGAGAAATAAGCCATCATATGATGCCCGAACAATACAGGTTGAGCCCGTTGTAAGTGCGTATAGCCAGGCATGATAACGTCACTATATTTTTCAGCTGTTTCGATGAGAGCTTTCTGCATATCTACGATGAGCTCGCCCATTTCCACAACAGCCTTACGCACATACATATGCAAATCTACTGCACACTGATCATTACGGCTGCGGCCGGTATGCAAACGACCACCGGCTTCACCGATATCATCGGTAAGGCGTTTTTCAATATTCATATGAATATCTTCAAGAGCCACGGAGAACGGGAATTCCCCTTTATCGATTTGATTTTTGATCTTCGTTAAACCTGCTAAAATAGCATCTCGATCTGCGTCGGAGATAATATGTTGTTTTGCCAGCATAGTCGCATGTGCCTTGCTGCCTGCAATATCTTCGGCGTACATCCGCGCATCAAAAGCGATAGAGGATGTAAAATCCTCTACCGCTTTATCAGTGCCTTTTGTGAAACGCCCGCCCCACAATTTAGCCATTATTTACCTGCTTTCTCTTTCATCAATGCATTAATTTTGAGAGGTAAACCGAACAAGTTGATGAAACCTTCTGCATCAGATTGATCGTATACGTCATCTTCTTCGAATGTTACGAAATCTTCGCTGTACAAAGAATATGGAGAAGTACTACCTGCAGAAATGATATTTCCTTTGTACAATTTAAGTTTTACTTCACCTGTTACAGTTTTTTGAGTTTCGTCAACAAACGCTTGTAACGCGTTCATCAATGGTGCGAACCACATGCCATCATATACGAGTTCAGCGTATTTGTTAGCAATGAGTTCTTTGTAGTGGTATGTAGCTCTGTCAAGGCATAGGTATTCAAGTTCTCTATGAGCATACATGATGATAGAGCCACCTGGGTTTTCATAAACGCCACGGGATTTCATACCTACCAATCTATTTTCGACGATATCTACAACGCCTACACCATAGTGTGCACCGATTTCGTTGAGTTTTTCTAATAATTGTAATGGAGTACCTTCTTGACCATCTACAGCTACAGGTACACCTTCTTTGAAGGATACAGTTACATAACCAGCTTCATCTGGAGCTTGTTCAGGTGTATGTGTTACCAAGTACACGTCATCTTTAGGAGCATTTGCTGGATTTTCAAGATCGCCGCCTTCATGGGACAAATGCCATACGTTTTGGTCCATAGAATATGGATGAGATTTTGTAGCTACAACTGGAATATCGTGTTTAGCAGCATATTCCATGCAATCTGTTCTAGATTTCAAATCCCATTCTCTCCAAGGAGCAATGATTTTCATGTTAGGAGCTAATGCTTTGATAGTCAACTCAAAACGAACTTGGTCATTACCTTTACCAGTCGCACCATGAGCGATTGCATCAGCGCCTTCTTTTTTGGCAATATCTACAAGGATTTTACCGATTAAAGGTCTCGCGAAGGATGTACCTAATAAATATTTACCTTCATAGATTGCACCAGCTTTTACAGTAGGCCATACATAATCTTTTACAAACTCTTCCTTAGCATCAACGATGTACGCTTTAGATGCGCCAGATTTGATCGCTTTTTTCTCAACTGCATCATAATCCTCAGGTTGGCCCAAGTCTACACACACTGCAATAACTTCAGCGCCATAATTTTCTTTCAGCCAAGGAATGATAACAGAAGTATCTAAGCCACCAGAATATGCGAGTACTACTTTATTTGCTTTACCCATGATAACACCTCATAAACCACTATCTATTTAGACTCATATAATCAATACAATATCAGATAATTGTGAAAGAACCGTGGTATCTTCTATCACCAACAGGTATTTTCTCCTTCTGACAAAAAATAGTATACACCTGTATAATTATAAATGCAAGTATTATTTTTATACAATTAAATAATACTTTTCGGAACGTAACTATTCGAGAGTAATAAAACTACAAAATTTTAAACTAACATATGTTATAGCTATTTTTGTGTTACTAATTATTAATACCTGTAAATCATTTATTGGTTCAAGCAAATCATTATTTATATAGTTTTAATTTCCACTTTAAAATATGTGGTCTTAAATTAGATCAATAGGCGAAAATTGGTAATCTAAAGCTATCTTATAATCATCAGTTGTATCAAGGGGTTCTTTTAAAGTCTCAATGATAAAAGACTTTATTTCACCTATAATCGAGTAAAGCTCATTTTGTTCTTCATTAATAATAGCTTCAATGCGAACGTCTAAATCATAAGATCTAGAAATTTTATAATTACCTGTAGAGTAATCTACATTTCTAAATAACTCCAATATATTCATCTTAGATATTGCTGTATCAAAAGCATTTATAGCATTTAGAATATTATGTTTCGCCATTACATTTACACTGACAATGGTCTGATTACAAATATGTGGAATTGTATCAACAATATATTCTTCTCTAACAGTAGCTCGCAACGATTCATCAGCCATTATTAACTCTCTATCCAAGGCTTTATCCCAAAAGCAATGTCTTACAGCCATACAATCATGTTCATCATCATAATAAACTATCCAGTTTTCAATTTTATTAGCATCAGCTTGTTCGATGTAAAAGATTTCACGAGCATAGGAATCTACATCAAGTAATTCAGACTTATAATCTACTCCTCCAGGGCCTCTTAAATAATAGGATATAAAATTCTCCAGCCTAAGCATGGCAAACTTAATAATAGGTTTTGCACCTATATAGATAGAAGAAAAGTTACCCTTTTCATAGCGCTTTAATACAACATTATCCAATATCTACGCTCCTTATGCTCCAAATTCTCTCTAAAAAATCATCTTAATAACACAAATGTATCAAAAAAATCTCTATTAGCCAATTATTAATCAGCCAACAGAGATTCTAAAATAGTAATTTAATTATTCTTCAACGAGTTCCAGCTCTTGTTCGTACGCATAGTCTGCCTCGGCTTGTGTAATCATGCCTTGGTCTACCATTTGTTCGAGCACCAGCTTTTGTCGAGCCTTTGCTCCTTCATAGTTCGTATAAGGATCTAAATAGGACGGTGCATTGGGTAATGCTGCAAGCATAGCACTTTGTCCTAATGTCAATCGACTAGGGCTTGTTCCAAAGTAGCCGTGAGCAGCTTCGTAGATACCGTAATAGTTATGACCATAATATACGGTATTCAAATACATGGTAAGGATTTCTTCCTTAGAGTAGTAATGTTCCATTTCACTAGCGAGGATGGCCTCTTCCACCTTACGACTCATGATGCGCTTCGAGGAAAGGAACAGATTTTTTACAAGTTGTTGCGTAATAGTACTACCGCCTTCTAGCGTTTCACCTGCTATAGTGTTTGTGTACAAGGCGCGAATAATACCGAGTACATCAATAGCTCCATGTTTATAATACCGCTTATCCTCAATAGCGATTAATGCATTTTTTGTATACTCAGGAATAACATCCCCTTTCACCCAATGCTCTTTTGAAACACGTTGATTAAGAGCTATCTGTACTTTATCTCTAAATGTAAACAGTCGTATAATTCGATCCGTACGACTGAGCGTGTCTTCACTTTGTTCTATTTGTTTTTCAACAATTGTATGAGCTTTACTCTCACGATTTGTCCCTTGAAAGCTATGGTATCCGTCATATATAAACATAGCCAAAATCATGACCACCACGAACACTACTAGATTTCGAAGGTAGCGAAATACTTTCATTTCTTTCACCTATTTCTTAAAGGTCTGTAATATAAACACATGTAACTATAGGTTTATAATCTAGCTATCTATACAATACCTTATATACATATACAAATATAAAGTATATTAAATGTATTGTATCACATCAATCAATAAGAAGATATGTAAAACACTAGTTTTTACGTCCACTCATACTACAAATATATTTAATATATCTTAATAATGGCATGATACCCTATATCTATATATACCGATTAATGCATATTAGTTATACTTATTAAGTTGTATTAAAAACTTTAAATAGAGTATAATGTATGAGATGATAAAAACATGCCTATGGAGGAGTAAAATGAAACAGTGTATGGATTCAGAAAATCTGCATCGTCGATTGCGTAAAATCTTAGGTCAAGTGCAAGCTATTGATCGAATGATTGAAGAAGACATTCCCTGCGAAGATGTGTTGAGCCAAATTAATGCAGCTAAGTCTGCACTACATAAAGTAGGACAAGTAATTCTTGAAGGACATATCAACCACTGCGTACGAGATGGTATCGAACATGGTGACGTGGAAAAAACCATTAGCGACTTTACAAAAGCTGTAGAGCGCTTTGCAAATATGGGTAAATAAAAAAGGACTCTACAAATGAATTACACCCAAAAATTGGACATAATTTTTGGAGGTGCAGTTCAAAATGTAGGGTCCTTTTTATTACCCTTATATTAATCGTGGTTAGTTGTTAAGAATTCGCTCAATGCAGCAAGTGCCTCATCTTCGTCAGCACCATCAGCAGTCAAGGTAACGGATGTGCCTTTTGTAGCACCCAAGGTCAATACAGTTAAAATGGATTTAGCATCTGCTGTTTTACCATTAGCGGCGATAGTCACTTTGGATGCGAACTTAGCAGCCAATTGTGTGAAAGCTGTAGCAGGACGAGCATGTAAACCAGATTCGTTAGTAATTTCTACTGTTAATTCTTTCATGATAACCTCTTTCTATCTCGATAGGCGGTGCCTATCCATACGTTCTAATAGATATATTGTATCAATATCAAGCATTTCAATTCAAGTATATTACATCCTATTTGCTATGTAATGATCCAATTTAACAAAAATAGATTTATAATAAACCTTTTTCAGCTAATACAGATTTAGCGTATTCTGTAATTTCTTCTGCTGTGTCCATAGTAAGTGCTTTGTTTGCCACCTCTTCACATTCTGTTTTGGAAACAGAACGTAAAATATTTTTAATAAGAGGAATCGAAGAAGCCGTCATGGAGAATTCGTCAAGACCAAGGCCTAATAGAATCATGGTCGCCACAGGGTCGCTAGCAAGCTCACCGCACATACCTGTAAATTTACCTTGTTCATGACTGGCATCAATAACGTGCTTAATAAGACGCAATACACCTGGATGCAACGGTTGATACAAGCTACCAATTGCTTCATTCATACGGTCTACTGCCAATGTGTATTGGCAAAGATCATTCGTACCGATACTAAAGAAGTCTACATATTTAGCAAGAATTGGAGATATAACAGCTGCCGCAGGTACTTCAATCATGATGCCAACCTTGATATCCTTGTTGAAATCCTTTCCTTCAGCCGCCAGCTCCGTCTTACATTCATCAAGCATTGCATTCGCTTGTTTCACTTCCTCAACGGAAGCAATCATAGGATACATGATGTGAATATCACCAAATGCACTAGCTCGTAACAAGGCACGCAATTGTACCTTAAAGATGTCTGGACGATTTAAGGATATACGAATAGCGCGGTACCCTAGGAATGGGTTCATTTCACTTGGTAAATCAAGGCATTTCAATTCCTTGTCTCCACCGATGTCCATGGTACGGATAATAACAGGCTGCCCCTTCATATCTTGGGCTACCTTTTTATACTCTTCGAATTGTATTTCTTCTGCAGGCAATTCGTCATTTTCCATGTAAAGGAATTCTGTACGGTACAAACCAATACCTTGTGCGCCCATAGTGAGCGCATGTTTAGCATCCTTCGCCTTACCAATGTTGCCAAATAGCTCTACATGATGACCATCAATGGTAGTAGCTTCAAGATTAGCGGATTCGCGCAACCGTTTTAACTCCTCTTGGAACGCCAACGCTTGATTTGTATACTCCGTCCAATCCGCATCAGATGGATTGATTTCCACGATACCATCCGTACCAAGAACGACTGCCTTATCGCCATCTGCAAAGCTTTCAATATCACCAACGCCCATAACTGCAGGAATTTCTAAGGTGCGAGCCATGATAGCCGCATGAGATGTAGGGCCACCTGCTGCCGTAACGATACCTTTTACTACCGCTTTATCAAGGGATGCCGTATCAGATGGTGCCAAATCATGAGCCACCAAGATAACCTCGCCAGAAATATGTGATAAACCGCGAGGGTTCATGCCTAGCATATTACGCATCAAACGATCGCCGATATCCTTAATATCTGCACCTCGTTCACGCATGTAAGCGTCTTCCATACCAAGGAAGATATTTGCAAAGGTTTCAATTGTTTGAGCCGTAGCCGCTACCACATTCATATGGCTAGACTCAACAAGGGATTTAATTCCGTCAGATAAGGATGGGTCTTGAGCAATTTGCATATGCGCTTCAAAAATAGCCGCCTCTTCTGGCCCCATTTCATCCAACGCTTTTTTACGAATAGTATCCAATTGTTTTAAGGTAGATGCCATAGCTGTTGCAAACTTGCCAATTTCTTCTTCTACCTTGTCTTCCGCTATAGTGTAATCAGGAATGACAATTTCCTCTTGAATATATCTATATACATTGCCTACCGCAACGCCACGAGATCCAGAAATCCCTTGAATTCGCATATGTGTTCCTCTTTCTATTACGATTAACTACATTACTCTTTATTTTATCATTTCTCTGTTAAACAATAAAGTAATCCAAATACCTATACTCCCTTAAATAACCATCCCATATGGGGCATTTTTTTGTTTTACTATAACTCTCAATAAACGCTGTAAGCTTTCCTTATTTTCCCTTTATTTAGCTATAAATTTATACGATTCCATGCCATGCTTAGGACCTATTTATGATATAATATTATAATATAGAATATATAATAATAAACATATGAGACTTTCACGGGCTTCATGGTGAAAGTCTTACTTATTGATAGGAGACTTTATGAAATTAACGAAAATGCACGGTCTCGGCAATGACTTCATCCTCTTTGCCGACCCACAAGGGACGTCTAAAGACTACACAGACCTCGCCATCCGCCTTTGCGATCGTCGCACGGGTATTGGTGCCGATGGTCTTGCTATCCTAGTACCTTCCGAAACCTGTGATGTGCGCATGCGCATCATCAACTCCGATGGTAGTGAAGCAGAAATGTGCGGCAACGCCATCCGTTGCTTTGCCAAATACGCTTATGAACACGGTGAAACAACGAAGGAGACTTTCACCATTGAAACCTTAGCTGGCGTAATGAAGCCTACATTGACTATCGAAAACGGTATAGTCACACAAGTTACTGTAGACATGGGCAAACCATTTTTTAAGGTCCAAGACATTCCTATGAATGTAAACCTGGACAAGGTTATCGACGTAGACCTCAATGTAAACGGTGAAACCGTAACAGTGAGTTCTGTATTGCTCGGTGTGCCTCATACGGAGGTATTCATCGACGACATTACAAAAGCCCCTGTTACAACACAAGGCCCTATCCTTGAAAAGCACGATGCCTTCCCTGCCAACACCAATGTAAACTACATTGAAGTGGTAAACGACAAACACATCAAGGTGCGCACATGGGAACGCGGCGCTGGCGCTACCTTAGCTTGTGGAACAGGATCTTGTGCCTCTGCCGTTATGTCCTTTGAAAAGGGCTTAACAGGCCGCGAAGTAGATGTGGAACTCTATTTAGGAACATTGCATATTTCATACTTGGAGGATGGCACGGTGCTCATGACAGGCCCGGCTGAGGAAGTCTTCGAAACAGAACTTCCTATCGGTTAAAATGAAGTGGTTACAACTTATATTAAATGCGTTCCTAAGGTACCAACAGGGCCGCACACTCATGCCACGGAATATAGAGCCCCTTTTGGGACTACTTGCATCCATTCTCGTCATCCTCATCGCCGTAGCCAATAGCATCGCTATTGGTTATGCCTTGATTGTCGTATGGAGCATCATGGCCTACGTGTTCTACCGCAAAGGATATGCACTAAAAGAATTATTAAACCTATCTTGGACAGGTGCGAAAACATCCATCGTAGTGATGCAAATCTTCCTCCTCATCGGTTGGCTCATCGCCATGTGGCAAGCAGCAGGCGTTATTCCTATGATTATCGCCACAGGTATCGATTTAATTGATCCATCCATCTTTATCGTCTGTGCCTTTTTAATAACAGCTATAGTGAGTATGCTGTTAGGTACTGCACTAGGCACTGTAGGAACGATAGGCATCGTACTCATCACCATGGCAAGAGCTGGGAGTATTCCAGAAAATATTGTGGCCGGTGCTATTATTGCAGGCGCTTACTTTGGTGATCGAAACGGTCCACTATCCTCTAGTGCATCTCTTGTAGCAGCCTTGACCCATACAAAGGTATCGACGAATATTCCCATCATGTTTAAAGATGGTATTCCAGCACTCATCATCTCTACAGTGCTGTATCTATTACTATCTCAGTGGTACCCACTCAATTACGAAAATAGTTTACTATCCGATACAATTCACTTTATTTTTAATATCGATTGGACTTTATGGATTCCAGTCATCATCGTCATTGGCCTATTGCCTTTGAAAGTATCTATCCGTTGGCCTATCGGACTCAGTGCATTAGCGGCGGCCATTCTAGCCTATACCAATCAGGATGCGAGCCTCTCAGAGTTGGGATGGTATACCTTAACAGGCTTTGAACTACCGCACTATAATCCACTAGCTAATATCATTCATGGCGGCGGTCTACAAACGATGTTTATCCCTACCCTTTCAATTTTTATGGCTACTGCCATTTCAGGCATGCTCGAAGGGGTTGGCTTCTGGAACGATATACGACAACTGTTAGAGCGAGCTAAAACACGGAGCGATGTATTTGCTGCCAATGTAGGTCTTGCTTTCTTAACAGGTGCAGTTGGATGCAGCCAAGCTATTGCGGTAGTTATGACGCACTCTATTATGCGTATTACCTACGCACAGCGAGGTATTCAAGACGAAGATGTAATGCTAGACTTTGAAAATAGTGGCATTCTCATCGCTCCATTACAACCATGGAATATCGCTGCCTACGTGCCCATTGTCATGATGGGTACAAGTTCAACAGGTTATGTACCATTTGCCTTCTTCCTATATCTAGTACCACTCATCTATTGGTTACGATTACGGAAGCAAGATCAACCAATCATACGCTAATTAGTATTATCTCAAAAGGGGAAATTGTATGATTTATACCATTACCTTTAATCCAGCTCTCGATTATATCGTGCGCCTTGATCACCTCAAGACGGGTACTATTAATCGCACCATCCAAGAATACGTTCTCGGTGGCGGCAAAGGTATCAACGTATCTATCGTGCTCAACAATCTTGGCATGGATACGACAGCACTCGGCTTCATCGCAGGGTTTACAGGCGAAGAAATCGTAACACAACTCAAGAAATTCGGAGTGAAAGAAGATTTCATCCGGCTTCGCGAAGGATTAACCCGCATCAATGTTAAGGTAAAAGCCTCTAATGAGGAAACAGAGATTAATGGCCGCGGCCCAATCATTACTACCGACGAATTAGAATCTCTATACAAACAGCTTGATGCGTTGACTGAAAAGGACACCTTAATCCTTGCTGGCAGCATTCCTTCTAGCCTACCAAGCGATATGTACGAACTCATTATGGATCGCTTACAACATAAAAATATTCGCATCGTAGTCGATGCTACAAAGGATCTACTCACAAAAGTCTTGCCTTATAAACCATTTTTAATTAAGCCAAATAACCACGAGCTCAGTGAAATTTTTGGTCGTACCTTATCTACAAAAGATCAGCTTGTAGAAGCAGCAAAAGCATTGCAAGAGAAAGGCGCACAACACGTGCTCATCTCCATGGCTGGTGATGGTGCTATTTTGGTGTCCGCTGACGGTACGGTATATACCAGTCCTGCTCCTAAAGGAACACTTGTGAATTCCGTAGGTGCTGGCGACTCAATGGTAGCCGGCTTTATTACGGGCTATGAAAAGACAGGTGCCTTACAAGAAGCACTCTACTGGGGTATCTCTAGTGGCTCTGCCTCCGCTTACTCTGAAAACCTCGCTACACTTGAAGAAGTAGAAGCACTGCTTTCACAAGTACGAGTTAAATAGTTTTATATTTTATGTGCATCAAGGAGTACACATATGAAAATCACTGATCTATTAAAACCTCAATCTATCCTGCTGAATGCAGATCCTGTCACAAAAGCTGACGCCATTTACACCTTAGGTGAATTGATGGACAAAGGCGGCCACTTGACAGACAAGGCAGAATATTTAAAAGCAGTGTTCGCTCGTGAAGAGTCTGGTTCTACAGGCCTTGGCGACGGTATTGCCACACCACACGCTAAATCTGTAGGCGTAAAAGAAGCAGGCCTAGCTGCTATGGTCGTGCCTAACGGTGTAGATTTTGAAGCGCTTGATGGTCTGCCTTCCCGCCTATTCTTCATGATTGCAGCTCCAGAGGGCGCCGCTGACACTCATGTAGAGGTATTGAGCCAATTAGCAACGATGGTGATTGACCCAGACTTCAAAGAAGCCCTAATTCAAGCGGCTACTGTTGATCGATTCTTAGAGCTCATTACAGCTAAAGAAGAAGGAAACTTTGACCCATCTGTAGACGGATATATCAAACCAGCAGAGGGTCAAAAAGCAACCAGCATTACCGATGCTATCGAAGCAAAGGCTACAGAAGCGATTGAAAAGGTAGCACCTAAAATTTCTGTAGATAACCCGCATTATGATGTACTTGCTGTTACTGGTTGCCCTACAGGCATTGCACATACCTATATGGCTGCTGAATCTTTAGAGCGCAAAGCTAAAGAAATGGGCATTGCTTTAAAGGTTGAGAAAAATGGTGCATCTGGCGTTAAAGACGCTCTTACAGCAGAAGAAATCGATCACGCTAAATGCATTATCGTAGCTTCCGACCGTCAAGTAGAGATGGCACGCTTTGATGGCAAACCTATGATTCAAACTAAGGTTGCGAACGGCATCAATAAAGCGGAAGAGTTATTGCGTGAAGCTATGGCTGGTACAGCACCTGTATACCATGCTTCCCCATCTGACAAAAATGGTGCAGTGGCTACATTCGATGCGGCAGATAACTTTGGTCGTCAAATCTACAAACATTTGATGAATGGTGTCTCCCACATGTTGCCATTCGTTATCGGTGGCGGTATCTTAATTGCCCTTGCCTTTTTATTCGATGTATTCGACCCAGCAAATCCTAAAAACTTTGGTTCCGGTACGCCTCTTGCGGCCTTCCTAATGCAAATCGGTGGCGCTTCCTTTGGTTTCATGTTACCCGTATTAGCGGGTTACATCGCTATGAGTATTGCGGACCGTCCAGGTCTTGTAGCTGGTTTTGTTGGAGGCTTATTAGCTAATCAAGGTGGCTCTGGTTTCCTAGGTGCATTGATTGCCGGTTTCGCAGCAGGTTATTTGGTATTATTAGTTAAAAAATTAGTATCTGGTTTGCCTCAAGCCTTAGAAGGTACAAAACCAGTTCTCTTCTACCCTGTGCTTGGCGTATTATTCATCGGTATCGCTATTACCTTTATCATCAATCCTCCTGTATCCGCACTTAACCACTGGTTGATGGACTCCTTGCAATCCATGGGCACAACGAGCCGCGTATTATTAGGTCTTATCTTTGGTGCTATGATGTCCGTTGACATGGGCGGTCCTGTAAACAAAGCAGCTTATGTTATCGGTACTGGTGCTCTTGCAACTGGCGAATACGGTATTATGGCGGCTGTCATGGCAGGCGGTATGGTTCCTCCATTGGCAATCGCTCTTTGTACTACATTCTTCCCTAGCCGCTTCACAGAGGCTGAACGTAAATCTGGTATCACAAACTACATCATGGGCCTTTCCTTCATCACAGAAGGTGCCATCCCATTTGCAGCAGCCGATCCAGTTCGCGTATTACCAGCTTGTATTATCGGTGCTGGTACAGCCGGTGCGTTATCCATGTTCTTCGAATGCACACTACGCGCTCCACACGGTGGCATCTTTGTAGTACCAACAATTGGTAATCCACTTCTATACCTTGCATCCATCGCAATCGGTTCCGTTGTGGCTTGCTTCATCTTAGCACTTGTAAAGCCAAGCTTAAAAAATAGTATCACAAAATAAATCATTAAAATTAACCATCAATTATAGCTTATATATGATTGATTGATGGCTGATAATTGTTGATTGTTTATGATGAGTTTCGACGATTAGCGGTTAGTAAATAATAGTTAACATTTAGCGACTAATTGATTAATGACTCTTATCGATGGTGAAAGCTGGTGTCACACCAGTAGATATAATAAAAGGACTAGAATATACGTATTCTGAACTGACATAAAATTGGACACAGTTTTGGAACAACAGTTCAGAAGTGTACGTGATCTAGTCCTTTTCTTATATTCAAAAATAATTAATATTATTTTATATTTTATAATCTAGACCACTTTCAAAAGTCGAAGCAAGTCCTCAAAATTGTACAATTACATCGATTTATGTTAAACTATATAAATATTAATAAACTTTAAAATTATAAATTATTATTAGAAATCTAGTTCGGAGAGCTAATTCATGAAATCATCCAAAAATTGTAAGGTTACTGCTGCATTTCTTGCTGCAGCTGCACTGGGTGGTGTTGCCCATGCAGAGCCTACACTTAACATGAATGATTTAGTAGGTACGAGTACCAGTGCTGAATCAACGACACAGAGTCCTACAAGTATAGCAACTCTAGTCGTGAAACCAATGGCAACTCAGCCAGTCTTACCAACTACACCACAACCAGCCACCGTTGTACAACAACAAGCACCACTGATGGAACAACCTCAACCATCCTACGTGATGCAACCAGCAACGGTTAGCCCTGTACAAACTCAACAAGTTACACCATTGCAATCAGTACCGCAACAAGTAGTACCAATGCAATCCCAACAACAGGTTCAAACTCAACCGCAGTATGTTATCAATAAAGATACAAAGGCTGTCATGGAGCCTACATTAGCAATGCACAGTTTGATAAATGTACAACGAAAAACTGAACCTGTTACTGTAGAGAAACCAGTGGATGGTAAGCAACAAGTACAAACTACACAAGTACAGCGTACGCCTGTTGTTATTCAACAAGAATCCATAGCTCCATTAACTGTATCAAATACTACAGTAACAAAAGCCGTAGTAGCAAAACAGAGGCTTACAATTCGAGATATTCAACGAGCTGAGCGTGAGCGTCTAGCCCAACTAGCCGCTGAAGAAGCATCCCAACAAGAAAATTTATCACAAGCTGATCAACAACAACTTGCTCAAAAACAAGCTGAAGCTCAACGTCAAGCAGCACTACAAGCACAACAACAAGCAGAAGCCCAACGGCAAGCAGCTTTGCGGTCAGAACAAGAACGTGTGGTGGCTCAACAAGCAGAGGCTCAACGCCAAGCTGCTTTACGTGCTGAACAGGAACGCATTGCGGCTCAACAAGCTGAGCAAGCCCGTATTGCAGAAGAACGCCGTCAAGCGGCAGAGCTGGAACGCATTCGTATCCAAGAGGAACAACGCCGTATTGCTGAGCAACAGGCGGAACAAGAGCGTATTGCGGCTCAACAAGCAGAGGTTCAACGCCAAGCGGCTATTAGAGCGGAACAAGAACGTATTGCGGCTCAACAAGCAGAGGCTCAACGTCAAGCAGCTATTAAAGCAGAACAAGAACGTATTGCAGCTCAACAAGCCGAGGCTCAACGCCAAATGGCTATTAGAGCAGAGCAAGAACGTATTGCGGCTCAACAAGCCGAAGCTCAACGCCAAGCAGCTATTAGAGCGGAGCAAGAGCGTATTGCCGCTCAGCAAGCTGAAGCGCAACGCCAAGCCGCTATAAAAGCAGAACAAGAACGTATCGCCGCTCAGCAAGCCGAAGCGCAACGCCAAGCAGCTATTAAAGCTGAACGTGAGCGTATCCTCGCTCAACAGGCTGAAGAAGAACGCTTAGCGGCTGAAGAAGCAGCTCGCCAACGTGCTGAAGCCGCCGCTAAAGCCGAAGCCGAACGACAAGCAGCTATTAGAGCAGAACAAGAACGTATTGCGGCTCAACAAGCTGAGGCTCAACGCCAAGCGGCTATTAGAGCAGAACAAGAGCGTATCGCCGCTCAACAAGCTGAAGCTCAACGCCAAGCGGCTTTAAAAGCTGAACAAGAGCGTATCACGGCCGAAAAAGCTAAAGCTGAACGCGAAGCTGCTATAAAAGCGGAACAAGAACGTATTGCTGCTAAACAAGCGGAACTTGCAAGACAAGCTGCGATTCAAGAAGAACAAAAACGTTTATCTGCTGAACAACTAGCAAAAGAAGAAGCGGCAGCTGCAGCTAAAGCTCGGGCTGAAGCAGAGGCAAAAGCTAAAGCAGAAGCGGACGCTGCTGCTAAAGCGCAAGCTGAAGCAAATGCTGCTGCTAAAGCTCAGGCTGAAGCAGAAGCTAAGGCTAAGGCTAAAGCAGAAGCAGACGCTGCTGCTAAGGCTCAAGCTGAAGCCGAAGCAAAAGCTAGATCTGACGCAGAGACTAAACAGGTTCAAGAAAGTAAATTACCGCAATCTTATGTAAACGCTCGTAATGAAGCTTCCACAAAGGGATCTACTGTTACAGAAGAGAAAAATATTCTCTCCCAACCAATTGAACCCCCATTGCAAGCTGATGCATCTGCAAAGATTAGTCTTGCTTTCGACGCGAAAAATTATGAATCCATATCTACCACAGTAGATAATAAGGAAATCAAATATCGCGCCTTCGAGTATATCCCTTACGTAGCTAATCCAATCGACATAGATCAGCAATACATGAACATTTATGTACCAGAGGAATATTTCAACAACGGCACAATCAACGGTTACAATACCCAAACAGCCCCTATCTTCATGCCAAATGCAGTAGGTGGTTACATGCCGAGCCAAGCTATGACGCCTAAGGTGGAAAATGGAAAACCTAACAGTGTTCTTTACGCATTATCCCGTGGTTATGTAGTAGCTTCCCCATCTACTCGTGGTCGTACCAATAAAGCTTCCGATGGCAACTTTATCGGTAAGGCCCCTGCTGTAATCGTTGACTTACAAGCGGCTACAGCTTACTTACACGCTAACGATTCCGCTATGCCAGGTAATGCAAATCGCATTATCACAAATGGTACAAGTGCAGGCGGTGGTGTATCCTTATTACAAGGTGCAACTGGTAACAGCTCCGACTTCCAACCATATTTACAAGCATTAGGTGCAGCTACAGCGGCAACTAATGTATACGCAGTATCTGCATATGCCCCTATCACTAACCTTGATGCGGCAGATATGGCTTACGAATGGAGCTATAACGGTATCACATCTTTTAACAAAGTAACTATGGTCCAAGGCGAATTACCACAAGCTAATGTAGGTGGCAACTCTGCTCCACCACAACGTACGACGCAACGTGTAAACTTGAATGCAGACGATTTAGCATACTCTAAAATGCTCAGCGAACACTTCCCTGATTACGTAAATAACTTACAATTACGTGACTCTCTAGGTCGTGTACTAAAACTCGACAAGAATGGTAACGGGACTTTCAAAAACTATGTAAAAGAGTTTATCGTTGCTGCCGCTAATAAAGCAGCAGCTAAAGGTACTGATTTATCCAAGCATACATACCTTGTACGAGATAATAAAACAGGAACTATCAAAGACATTAACTGGGAAGCATATAACCACTTTGTAAGTCGCTCAAAAGCGCCTGGTGCCTTTGACTCTCGTGCTAATGATACAGGTGAAAACAATCTATTTGGTACAAGTACTACAGATAATAATCACTTTACCATTACTGCTGCATTACACGATTCAACAGCTAACCAAGATGTATACGTAGAAAATGCTAAGATCGTTACTATGATGAACCCAATGAACTATCTTGGTTCTCCTGCTGCGACAAATGCACGATTCTATCGTATCCGTTATGGCACAGCCGACAGCAATACATCTGTTGCAATTCCTTTAATCGTAGGTACACGTGCTCAAAACCTTGGGTACAGAGTAGATATGGCAACACCATTTGATGTAGATCACTCTGGTGACTACGATTTAGAAGAATTATTCAACTGGATGGATAATATCGTTAAAAATGTTAGATAATTACAATTAAAAACATACCAAAATACTAAAGGAGCTACCTAGTAGCTCCTTTTTCATATACAATTATAAATTTTCTCGTGTATTCAATTATAAATGTTATTGTGAAAGTCCCGCTCCGACTATAAGTAATCTGCACCATTATTTAATCAGTACATCACCCTATTATATTATAAAAGAATTTAAACACATAGATGCCCCCTGTAAAATACAGGGGGCATCTATGTGTTTGAGCCAGTTAAAAGCAATTATTATGCTTTCACCATGATAGGCGATTAAACTTCAGGGAACAAAGCTGTAGATAAGTAGCGTTCGCCTGTATCAGGGAGAATTACTACAATATTTTTGCCTTTATTTTCAGGGCGTTTTGCCAATTCTTGAGCCGCCCAAAGCGCAGCACCAGAGGAAATACCTACCAATACGCCTTCTGTGTGACCGAAGGCTTGAGATGTAGCAAAAGCATCCTCGTTAGAAACTTGGATTACTTCATCGTAAATATTAGTATCCAATGTATCTGGAATGAAGCCAGCACCTAAGCCTTGGATTTTATGAGGGCCTGGTTTACCATTAGACAATACAGGAGAATCTGCTGGTTCTACGGCAACCACATGTACATCAGGGTTTTGTTCTTTCAAGTAGCGACCTGCACCTGTCAACGTACCGCCTGTACCAACACCAGATACGTAGATATCTACGGTACCATCAGTATCTTGCCAGATTTCAGGACCAGTTGTTCTGTAGTGAATTGCAGGATTAGCTTGATTTACGAACTGACCTGCTTCAATAGCGCCGGCTGTAGCCGTTACGATTTCCTTAGCTTTTGCAATAGCGCCTTTCATACCAAGAGAACCGTCAGTCAATACGAGCTGAGCACCATAACCAAGCATTAATTTACGGCGTTCAATGGACATCGTTTCAGGCATTACGATTACAACTTTATAGCCAAGCGCAGCACCTACAGCAGATAAGCCAATACCAGTATTACCAGATGTAGCTTCTACAATTGTACCGCCTGGTTGTAATTCACCAGATTCAACTGCAGCTTGAATGATTGCTGCTGCGATACGGTCTTTTACGGAACCGCCTGGGTTGAAGTATTCCAATTTTGCGAAAATATTAGCGTTTGCACCATATTTTTTACCAAAACGTGTAGCAGCTAATAATGGTGTTTTACCAATTAATTCAACAAAAGATTTTGCAATTTTAGACATAGTGGTCACTCCTTATTAAATAGAACCATCCCAGTTATCATATTTTGTATCAAGTTTTGCGTAAGTCCCATCGATTACATCTTGAAGGGTTACGTTTTCTAAATAATCATGGATATAGTTTTGTAATCCTGCCCAGAAACCAACGGTGCGTTCGTTGATCACTGTATCAGTACTCACCCCTTCATCAAGGGTAGAGATGATAGCCATAGATTCCTCTGTAGCAAGTAGAATTTCAATAATTGTATATTCTTTAGGGCTTTTAGATAAGCGATAGCCGCCATACTTACCGCGAATACTATCCACTAGTTTTGCAGCGCCTAAACGAGCTACGATACCTTCTAGGTATTTTTCAGATATGCCTTGTCGTTCTGCTACAGATCGCAAGGAGACAGGTTTATCTTGACCTTGCTCTGCCAAATCGATGAGGACCATCAATGCATACCGACCTTTTGTGGAAATCCTCATATATTTTGCCTTTCTTTGTAAACGTTAGTGTTAAACACACCCCATATTATAAAGTACTTATATTATATTTATAAAACCTTTCATATTAATAGGAATTAATTTCATTATAGACCACTCACTATAAAAATGCAAGAACTTATTTCCTACTTTTATAAAGGGATATCTACTTATCCTATATTTATTGAGTTTATCCTATATTTTAACTTAGTAACTGCCTCGTAGAAAGCTCAAGTTATTATACTTTTGTTAGCTCTCAACACAATGAAGTAAAAATCTTATAACACAAAAGGACCAGCCCGAAGGCCAGTCCTTTTGCGTATAGTTTGTAGTTTGTTATATGAGGTTTACCATGATGAATTGGAGAGGGTTCATCTGGTATTGGGACTTACCGTATCGTCAGGAAAACGATGCGCGCCCGTGTTTATGTCATTTGAGGAGTTGTCTAGATTACTCTAGCATTTAAGTATAAGTTTCTTAATTAGATTTTACCTACAAGATCAAGACCTGGTTTCAAAGTATCTTTACCTGGTTTCCAACGTGCAGGGCACACTTGATCGCCATGTTTAGCTACGAATTGAGCAGCTTGTACTTTGCGAACTAATTCTTCAGCGGAACGGCCGATACCCATATCATGAATTTCTGCTGTACGCACGAAGCCTTCTGGATCTACTACGAATGTACCACGGTAAGCCATAGCAGATTCTTCTTGGAATACATCGAAGAAATCAGCTAATTCATGTTTTTTGTCAGCCAACATGTAGTACTCGATTTTATTAATGCTTGGAGAAGCATCAGACCATGCTTTGTGAACGAATTCGGAGTCACAAGATACGGAGTAAACTTCGCAACCCAATTCTTTCAACTCTGCATAAGAGTTTTGTACGTCTTCCAACTCAGTAGGGCATACGAATGTGAAGTCTGCTGGATAGAATACGAATACAGACCATTTACCCAACACGTCTGCAGTGCTAACTTTTACCAATTCAGGTTTTTTGAAAGCATCAAGTGTAAATTCAGGAAGTTGTTTACCAATAATAGACATGTTATGTCCTCCTTATTTGAGTTCCATATGTAACGAATATATTTATATTGGTGTACTTAACACCGCATCTATATCTATCTTTGTCTATATAATAACAAATATCATTCAATATTGCAAGCATTATTTTTAAATTTATCGATATATTTTTCCAACTTTTTTCGATGTAAGCAAAAAAAAGAAGAAAGATGCTCATTTCTGAGTATCTTTCTTCTTTTTACGTACTATTTTTTTAGTTCTAAGATTGCATCTACGAAACCACGGAATAATGGGTGAGCATTATTTGGACGAGATTTAAGTTCTGGATGTGCTTGTGTACCAATGAAGAATGGATGATTTTTTACTTCAATACTTTCAACGAGACGGCCATCTGGAGATGTACCAGAAATTACGAGGCCTGCATCAGTCAATTGTTGACGATATTCATTGTTGAACTCATAGCGATGGCGATGACGTTCATAAATCAAATCTTCTCCATAAGCCTCGTGAGTTTTCGTACCGGCTTCTACTTTGCATGGATAGATACCTAAACGCATCGTACCACCTTTTTTATCTACATCAACTTGATCACTCATCAAGTCAATTACTTTGTACTTAGCATTTTCGTCGAATTCGCTAGAGGTTGCTCCTTCCATGCCACATACGTTACGAGCAAATTCCATGACTGCAGACTGCATGCCAAGGCATAGGCCGAGATATGGAATATTGTTTTCACGAGCATATTGGATTGTACGAATTTTACCTTCTACACCACGAGACCCAAATCCACCAGGTACGATAATACCTTCAACACCTTCAAATACCTCTTTAGGATCTACAGATGTATCATCAAGTTCTTCAGAATCAATCCAACGAATATTCACTTTAGTACCCGTAGCAATACCAGCATGATCTAGAGCTTCAACTACGGATAAATACGCATCATGCAACGCTACATACTTACCAACGATAGCAACTGTAATATCTTTATTAGGATTCAAGATCTTATGAACCATTTCTTTCCATGCAGTCATATCGCAAGGACGATCTTCAAGGCCTAATTTTTTGATAACAATATCGTCAAGGCCTTGATCTTGCATCATCAATGGCACTTCATAGATGGAACTACAAGTTTGGTTTTCAATAACTGCTTCTGGTTCTACGTCGCAGAACAACGCAAGTTTTTCTTTCATTTCATCAGAAATGTGTTTTTCGCTACGGCATACCAAAATATCTGGTTGAATACCAATGCTGCGCAATTCTTTTACACTATGTTGTGTAGGTTTTGTTTTCAACTCGCCTGCGGCATTGATGTAAGGCACTAATGTAACGTGAATGTAAAGTACGTCGTTACGACCTACTTCTTTTTTCACTTGGCGAATGGCTTCCATAAATGGCAAGCTTTCAATATCACCTACGGTACCACCAATTTCTGTAATAACTACATCAGCATTATCCTCTTTACCTACACGGTAAACATTTTGTTTAATTTCATTTGTAATATGTGGAATTACTTGTACAGTGCTACCTAGGTAATCACCTTTGCGCTCTTTATTAATTACAGACCAATATACTTTACCAGCTGTAATATTGGAACGTTTACTAAGGTTAATATCGATAAAGCGTTCATAATGGCCCAAATCAAGATCAGTTTCAGCGCCATCATCTGTTACAAATACTTCACCATGTTGGTAAGGGCTCATCGTACCCGGATCGATATTAATGTATGGGTCAAATTTTTGAATCGTTACATTGAAACCACGGTTTTTTAGTAAACGACCCAAAGATGCTGCTGTAATTCCCTTCCCAAGAGAAGAAACAACGCCGCCAGTTACGAAAATATACTTAGTTGCCATGATGCCTCCCACCTATTACATTTTTTCCGGAGCGGAAATACCTAAAATACCCAAGCCTTGACGAAGAACAAGGGCAATCGCTGTAATTAATCCAAGACGAGCTTGTTGTAATGCTGGATCTACGCCAATGATACGACCTTGACGGTAGAATGAATGGAACATGCTTGCCAAATCATATAGATAACGAGCAATACGATGAGGGGCACGATGTTCGGCAGCTTGAACGACCTCTTCCGGATATTCAGCTAATTTCTTAATTAATTCTAATTCCATTTCACTTGTAAGTGTTGTGAAATCAGTTTCACTATAATTGCCAAATGCAATGCCAGCTTCACGCACTTGGTTGTAAATGCTGTGAATACGAGCATGAGCATATTGGATATAATACACTGGGTTGTCATTACTGCGAGATTTTGCCAAGTTAATATCAAAATCAAGTTGGCTATCCAAAGAACGCATCAAGAAGAAATAGCGAGACGCATCTACGCCAACCTCTTCGATCAATTCATCTAATGTAACACTATCGCCACTACGTTTAGACAATTTAACAAGTTGTCCGTCACGGAACAATGCTACCATTTGTAATAACAATACGGTTAATTTATCAGGGTCATAACCAAACGCCGCCATAGCCGCTTTTACACGACATACATAGCCATGATGGTCAGCGCCCCAGATATCAATCATTTCCTTGAAACCACGATCATATTTATTGCGATGATATGCAATATCTGCCGCTAAATACGTAGGAACCCCATTATCACGAATAACTACACGGTCTTTATCATCACCGTAGTCAGTGGATTTTAACCACAATGCACCATCTTTTTCATAGACTTTACCAAGGGCCTTCAGAGCCTCTACAGAATGATGAATTTCATCCGATTCATGAACTGTACGTTCAGAGAACCAATTATCAAAAGTAACGCGGAAGTTTCTTAATGTTTCCTCTAAGCGAGCTAATTTTTCTTTTAAGCCCTCTTCCTTAAACAAGGCTATACGATCTACTTCGTTCATGGCATTTAATTTATCAAAGCCTTCACGTTCAGCAATCGCTTTTGCTGTTTCAATAATATCTGGGCCACGATAGCCATTTTCAGGGAACACTAACGCCCCTTCTGGAATATCGAACTCAGGCATAGAGCCGTCTTCATTGCGTTTAGGTGGGAATACTAATGTAGCACCTTGCAATTCTTGAAAGCGGTACTCAATGGAAATCGCCATGTTGTCGATTTGATTACCTGCATCATTGATATAGTATTCAGATTGTACATTGTAACCCGCTGCACGCAACAAGTTTACAAGAGCACTACCATACGCAGCACCACGGCCATGACCAACATGCAATGGACCTGTTGGGTTTGCACTTACGTACTCTACTTGAATCGTATCGCGCGCACGCAATGGTTGAACACCATACTCAGTACCAGCATTCAAAATGGCTTTTAACGTATCATACACCATATCAGACTTCAAAAAGAAATTAATAAAACCTGCGCCAGCAACCTCAGCACGTTCAAGCCAATCAAAATTCATATGACTAATCAAAGCTTCAGCAATAGCTCGAGGATTTTGACGAGCCACACGAGCGGATTGCATAGCGATGTTTGTAGAAAAATCACCGAATTCCTTTTGAGGTGGCACTTCGAGAACGATTTCTGGATATTCCCCAGCCGGCAAATCACCGCTGTTAATCGTATCTTGTAATGCCTGTTCAATCCCCGATTTCAGGATTTCCTTCATGTCCATGCTCTATATCCTCCCGCACGTCTATATCTAACTGATTATAAAATTGCCATTCACCTTCGACGGAAATATCATATCCTAAATGAACATGACCTACACCATCGTGAAAGTCTACTGTTAATTCATGAGTATTTACGGCCATATGTAAATCACCATATGGTGTTTCATATACGGCTTCACGTTCTTCACCACGGACGTATTGATGACGCATATTGACAGCCCCTGTTCGGAGCAACACGATAGAATCATCATGAATTTTAATGGTCGTCTTAACCCCATCCAATCCAGTCACACTAGATTCTTCATAACGCACATATTGAGCATTACCTTTTTCATGTGACGTACCTGGGGAAATCAGTTCCACTACGGTATCCTTACCATCCATATCTCGTTGTACACTCTTTACGGACACTAGAACCCGCTTCATTTTCAACCTCCGTGGTAGTAATTAATCATCATATTATACCATAATCAAGGACTATTTTGCACCCTTAATGAGTCTCAATTTCTTAGTCTTCGTCATCCGTTTAATAGCATATTCCCTGCGTTGTGCTTCTTGTTTTTGGTGAAAGCTTTCAGCATATACCAAGGTCACAGGACGACGTCCTCGCGTATATTTTGCACCGCCTGGGATATGTCCATTGTGAGCATCTATTCGACGTTTGAGATCTGTAGTCCATCCACAATACAAAGAATCATCAGAGCAACGCACTAAGTAAATATAGTGCATTTCTTTTGATTCATCGCCTTGAACACTAGCGTCGTTCAAGATTGTATCACAATCTACAATTATACCTTGTACCTCTTGTGTAGATGCGCATTCACCAGAAAGAGACTCTTGAGAAGTACTTTTCTTATTTGCCATTTTTCGCATCATCAGTAATCGGCTCCAATGTAATGGTATTGATGATTACTGGTTCTACTGGCTTATCATTGCGACCGGTTTTAACCTTGCCGATTTTTTCAACTACATCCATGCCTTGTACTACAGTACCAAAGATGGTGTGTTTATTATCTAACCAATCCGTAGGTCCCAAGGTAATAAAAAATTGAGATCCTCCTGTATTAGGACCACGGTTAGCCATGGCTAGAACGCCCATTTTATTGAAGTGTAAATCATTGGAGAATTCATCAGGAATTGTATAGCCCGGTCCACCGGCACCTGTGCCATCAGGATCTCCACCTTGAATCATAAAGCCTTCGATAACGCGGTGAAATGTTACACCATTGTAGAAGCCTTTTTTCACGAGATAATCAAAATTTTTGACCGTAATCGGCGCTTTAGACCCTAACAAACGAACCTTAAATTGACCATAGTTTGTATCAAAAATAGCATATTCATCTGCAATTGGCGCATTCGTAAAATTAGGCATCGCCACAGTTTCTGCTTTCACAGTATTACCTTGTGGTTGCTCCCCAGTTTTGGTACTACATGCTGTTGTACTAAGTACTGTAATCCCCAACATTGCGCATAAAGCCAAGCGTTTCCAGTTCATATGTCCCCCAAAATACTAATATTATATTTAACTAAATGTAGATTTAAAATTTACATAGAAAAACCGCTCAACCCATGAGCGGCTCTTTTTTAGTATATCATATTATGGCACTATTGAGATTAAAAATATAAAAAAATAATATAACAACAAAAAACAGAGCTTCAAAGGAGCTCTGTTTTTGTAGGCCTCAACTAATCACTTAGTTAATTCGATTATTTAGAGTCAAATTGGTCTGGAGTTGTATTATTATAAGACTCAATATAATTATTGAAATTCTCAATCATGTCGTTAAGATTGTTTTCATTTGCATCAGTAAGTACTTGACGTACAGAACCAACTACAGAGTTATAAGAGTTAACAAGCACTTCTCCACGATCATTATTTATGCTCTTAAGCAATGTTTGAATTTCATTAAGTTCTTTTTCTACAGCTTGTTTATCTGCATTTTTAGGAGCTTTTTCTACATTTTCTACAAGAGTAGTCAAGCGAAGCGTAGATTCCATTGCTGCTGCATAGCCTTTTTTACCGTCTTTTTTCAATTTTTCGATTTGTTTCTTAGTTTGTTCGGTGTTAGCTTTGTTAAGAGCATCATTGAACTTCGCATAAGCTGCATCAAATTTTTCTACTTGTGCTACATATTTAGCTGCTAGTTCTTTACCTTTAGCACCACCATCGTTCATGTAGGCTTTAGAATCATCATAAGCTTTCAAATCTTTGAATGTTGGTACTAATTCATTAAGAACATTTAATACATTATCGCGTTCTGTATCAACTTCTTTGAACGTAGAACCCTCTTTTTTAGATTGTTCCAAAGCTTCTTTTAAAGTATCATAGTGAGGTTGACGGCCAATAGCACCTTCTTGGAAACCACCCTTTAATTTAGCCAAACTGTCTGCATAGTTTTGACCCCAAGTAGCATTGTCACCATTGAAGCGATTTGTTGCATCAATAAGTGTATTAAGCTTAGCAGCTGCTTTCTCATCGCTACCGCCATCAACTACGGAGGATACTACGGAGCCAATGCCACCCGCTTTATCACTGCCGCAACCAGAAACAAATAAACCAGCTGTCAATGCTGCTACACAAAGTAAAGTTGAAAATAATCTGCGTTTATTGTTCATATCTTCTCTTCTCCTTTTAACACATGAATATTGAACTAAGCGCATTATACTAACTATACTACACCAATTCTGTAGCCACAGCTACAAAAACAAATCTTCATATAAGCTTCACCTAGTTTAGAGGAATTATCAATAATTAATCGATCCATTTAAAATGCTTACACGCATTATAAATACCATCTTTATCACAGTCTGTAGTAATATAATCAGCCTTTGCCTTTAATTCAGGGCGCGCATTACCCATAGCAATATTTAGCCACTCAGGCCTAAACATAGACAAATCATTATACCCATCACCAAATACAACAGCCTGATTTGGCTTCATTCCAAAGTGTTCAAGCATATTACGAATACCCAACGCCTTTTCCATAGGCTCATATAGAACACAGCCATCACCATAACGAATGAGCTTATGTGTCATATGCTCGATATCCTTCTCCTCTTCCTCTCCTTCCTTGAAAAACACATATATCTTATAAAATTCTTCAACACTATGAAAGTCAAAATTAGGGTCTACAGTTGTTTTAAATACATCCCAATTTGGATGCCACTCTAAAATTTCCTTATACGGCGTAATACGACCGAGTTTATTACGGTCAGTTACGGCCCAAGGAATATTATGTGATTCTAAATACTCTAAATATTTAATACATGCATCACGATCCATACCTATCATGGATACCAATTCATTATCAACAGTGATACTGTGACCACCATCTGCTACGAAATCAGTAAGGCCTGCTTGCTCTGCGAAACGCTTAGCATCCACTTGAATACGACCAGTTGCTAAGGCTACACGGTGACCACGACGCTTTAACTCATCTAAACTGTATTGAGCACTTTCAGGGATTTTACCTTCAGGCCATACAGCTAAGGTATTATCGATATCGAAAAAGAAAAACTTCTGCTCCACAGGCCCTCCTAATCACGTCCACTCATTAACTTAAATCGTTCTTTTTGCACTACATCTGGATATTTTTCACAATCCACATCGCTCACAAACATTTCTAAGGGACGTACATACATATCGCGCTCATCATACAGTTTCTGATATACTACAAACTTTTCACCCGTCTCAGAGTGAGTCGCTACATCTAGCACATAATAATACATGCCTTTAAAATGACGATATAAGCCACCCTTTACAATTTCTTGCATTTATAACCTCATCACATAACATACACAAATAGTTACAAACCATATTAATCAAGAGATTCCATATATTGAATAGCTTTAGTCAACATATCTGCTGTAATTTTATATGGAGATACATCAATATCATGAACAGATGTAGCCTTTTCAACAATTTGAGGAATATGCGATGCAGTAAGATCTAATTGTGAAAGTTTAGTAGGCCAACCTAATTCGCGATATACTGGCAACCACCGTTGTAACTCATCCATTTGTTGGTCAACGGTTAACAAAATAAGTAAGCCATAAGCTACTATTTCACCATGCAAATGATTTTCTTCTGTTTCTTTATTAGTAACACAGCCATAACATACAGCATGAGCCATGTTGCTATTATATGCCATAGGAACACAACCTGATACAACACCGGTAGTAAAGATAACAGTCATAGCAATGGTATCAAAGGCATCACTACGTTTATTAGCTTGACTATCTTTATAGGCTTGTATACCATGTGCTAAAATTGGTTCACTACACATAGAAGCTAGAGTAAGGCCTAACTGAGTATTATAGTCTTGCTCGCGATTGCGAGCAGAAAGATGAGTTTCATAGTGTTTTGCAATAGTATCTCCCATTCCTGCCCACAAGTAACGGCTTGGTGCTTCTACGAGAATATCAGCATCAATAAAGCAGTGCACAGGAGGATGATTCACAAAAGCTACGTCATCAAAAGTATGATCTGCCGTGTATACAGCTGCCACTTCTGACGTTGCCGCACAAGTAGATGCAATGGTTGGAATTGTAAAGAATGGTTTATCATCTAACTCTATAGCTACTACTTTTACTGTATCCATGGCCTTACCACCACCAACAGCAAACAAAAAGTCCGCATCTTTTACAGATGCCATTTGTGCAATTTCCTTGCCTCGAGCAAAAGTACACTCTCCACCAAAGTGGATAATATCTAGCACCTTAATCCCCGCTTTATCAAGCACGGGACGAATGTGTGGCAAAGCTTTAGAAAGAGCTGTTTCGCCACCGATGATAGCTACAGACTTGCCATATAATTTTGTAAACTTTGGAATAGCGTCAAATACATCATGACCTCCAAAACTATAACTAGGTAAACAATGAGTACTACGCATAAAATTTCCTTCCTTCTTTTATCATTTATATCCTTATTTATCCTTATTATAGAAACTTCTACACACAAAATCAATTTTATATGACAACAATCAAAACATAAAAAGGCTCTATACTCTCACAAAATGAAAGCATAGAGCCTTTATCTTTATTACTTATTATCGGAAGCAAGACCTTTATGGATAAGGCCTACAACGAAGCCTAATACCGCAAAGCTCACCCATCCCATACCAGCACTTTGGAATGGAATATATTGAGCAAAGAGCTGTTCCAAAGCTGTAGGTGCAATACCTGCAGTTTCAAGACCAGTCATGAGGGCAGAGATCATTGTGAAAGCCATAGTCCATGCATATACGCAACGACGACCACCAAACACATTATGAAGAAGTGCCAACAAAATGATTACGATAGTCAACGGATACAAGAGCATCAACACAGGGATTGCTGCACTGATGATTGTTTTCAAGCCAAACATACTGAGGACAAACGCCGCTAGAGAGAAAATTACTACATATAATTTGTAGCTAATCTTTGGTGTCAGCTTGTGGAAATACGTACCGCAAGAAGTGATAAGGCCAATACTTGTAGACAAGCAAGCTAGCAGAACGATGATAGCCAAGATGATTTGACCGAACTCACCAAACAAATAGTTAGCACTTACGGACAATACAGGAGCCCCTGTCTCGAACAAACCAAAGCGTTCAACACTTGTAGCACCGATATTAGCGATAAATACATACACGATACCAAGAAGGCCTACCGCAATTGCACCTACCTCCATTACTGTTTTTGTAATCACAGCACGAGATGTAGCACCACTGAGGCGTACAAAATCGATTACAAGAATAGCAAATACTACGGAAGCTAAGGCATCCATTGTATTGTAGCCATCTAAGAAGCCTTGTAACACAGCCGTTGGTGCATCACCATATGCCGGTTGTGGTACCGCATACCCACCAAGTGGAGTAATAAAGGATTTAACAATCAACAACAAAATTACAAGTAGTAAAGCTGGTGTCAAAATATTACCGATACGGTTAACAAGTTTTTGCGGACTAATAGATAACCACAAAGAAATACCAAAGAATAATGCCAAGAAAATTGGTTCCATATTCATGCTTAAACCTTCAGCAAAAGGTTTAATTGCGATTTCATAAGCTACAGTACCAGTACGTGGCGTCGCAAACATTGGACCAATACTCAAGTATAAAGAAATTGTGTACAACAAGCCATAAATCGGATGAACACGACTTGCAAGTTCTTCAACATCTTTACAGGAAGAGTAACCCATCGCTGCAACACCTAAGAGTGGAAGGCCTACACCAGTTAATACGAAGCCGAGCAAAGCCCAACCTACATTATCACCAGCATGTTGCCCTAAGGCCGCTGGGAAAATCAAATTTCCTGCCCCAAAGAATAGAGCAAATAACATCATACCTATAGCCAAATAGGCACGGGTCGACAGATTGTCGTTACCATTCATAAATGTAACCCCCTTTAGGTCAATAAAATAATATTACTATTATAATCTAAAGGAGCTAAGGTATACAAGAAAAATATCCTCACTATTCTATATCCGTATAATGTTATTCCCATAAGTAAAAGGATTTAATTTTTAAATATAGCTGTAAAAGCATGTGACATCACACATCTTATACATATTCGTTCATGATATGGTAATAAACTATTATCTATGAAAGGTTTCTTATATGAACTTGCACATCATAGAAGGTACTACCCCAGCCTTGATCTGTGGGACGAGCTGCGGTAAGCGCATTGATTGCCACATGAGGATCACTCGATTGGGATTGCCACCATACACCTAGCGTTACCAAAGTCCCCCGTTGCACTTCATCGTCGTAGTAGGCTTTAATTTTTACACTGCCACGATTGTTATAGATTTCTACCTCAGCACCATCGTTTATGTTATACATTTTTGCATCTTCTGGATGAATGCGAAGTTTCATCAACTCAGGATCATTAAAGTCTAATTCGCAGAAGCTAGAGTCCAAAATTCGAATATCATTACCGATTATGAGCCAAAACGGTGCATTGTCACCATATGGAGGCATATACCGAATTAATGGTTCTACATCTTGCGGATTATATAATTCAATTTTTCCAGACGGTGTTTTGAAATCCATCTTATAATTTTCAGGTACCGTCATCTCCACAGGCTCACCGTTTAAAATCAACTCTTGGTCCCTCTTGGATATACGACTCGAAGTGTGCACAATTTGTTCAATAAGCTCTCTTTCACTAAGGTTAAAAAATGCATCCTCCAACCCCATACGTTTTGCTAACTCGGCGATAACTTGCCAATTGGAACGAGACTCCCCAACTGGATCAATCAATTTGTAACCCGTACCAATTGTGTAATGACCATAAGAATTATAAATATCATCATGCTCTACAGATGTTGTGGCCGGCAAAATAATATCCGCATATTTACAGGTATCCGTAAAAAAACGCTCATGCACAATTGTGAATAAGTCATTACGCATCAAACCTTTACGAACTATATTTTGATCCGGTGCGGTAATGGCAGGGTTTGTAGAAAACACATATAAGCTATGAATCTTAGTGCCTTCTGGATCGGTGAGCATTTCACCCAGTTTAACCATCGGCATCAATCGTTTAGCTGGTGCATGAACATGTACCTGTTGCATCACTTCTTTACCAACAAATTTACTACCACTTGCACTCGATAGTAATCCACCTCCAAGATGTTGCCACGCCCCAACCACTGCAGGTAAAGCATTAATAGCACGGCATGTCATAGCACCATTGCCATATCGAGATAGTCCACTGCCGAGACGAATAAACGGCGCTTTTGACTTTGCGTAAGCATGAGCAAACTCAGTCATCCGCTCCACGGAAACACCGCAAATTTCAGCCGCTTTCTCCGGTGTAAAGTCAAGCAACACATCTTTTACTAACTCATCGTAGCCTTGCACATGTTGCTTGATAAAATCTATATCTGCTAAACCGTCACGATGAATGATATGGAGCATACCTAATGCTAGTGCCCCATCACTTCCGGGTTTAACAATAATATGTTCATGAGCTTGGCTAAAAGTATAAGTTTTATGAGTGTCGATAATCCAAACGCGAGCACCCTTCTTTTTCGCAATGTTCACATCATGTAAAATATGAACATCTGTGGCTGTCGCATTCATGCCCCACAAGACGATAAGATCACTATGCTGCGCCTCTTGTGGTTTGATCGCTAAGGTATCACCGTAAACAGAGCGGAACCCCGCCTGTTTGGCAGGAGAACAAATACCTCGATCTTGGTCTGTAGCACCAATGCGACGGAAGAAATAATCTGCCGCAGGACTTTGAATAACTCCCATTGTTCCTGCATAAGAGTACCGCAAAATACTTTCACTGCCATAAGTATCAATAGTTTCTTTGAAATTATTGACAATTGCATCAAGGGCTTCATCCCAACTAATACGAGTGTACTGATCTTCACCAATGCCCTTTTTACCAACACGCTTCATAGGGGACTTCAAGCGTAACGGAGAATGTATTACTTTTTCATAATGTGCCATCTTAGGACATAATGTACCTCTTGTGAAAGCATGATCTCTATCCCCCCGAACAGAGATTACTTTATTATCATCAACTGATACGATGAGACCGCATGCATCGGGACAATCGTATGGGCATACAGATTTATATTCTTTCATAATAAGCACCTCGCTTATAAATTGTATAAACTATAGGATGTATATTTATATTATATTATAGTATGACTCGTATAAGTATAACCTTTTGCACATATTCTGAATTAAAAAGGTTTTAGAATTGATTATTTTATGTATATCAATGCATTCAATTATCACATTACATTTATGACCTCATCATTTATTTTGATATATATAGTTAAACATTTCAAGTTTTATCGATATCTATCCATTATCATTCTTGTCCAATGCCTAAACAGATATACTAATAAGTTCTATAAAAATACCAAAATTCTTCAAAAAAATCATGCAATCATTACTAAAAGTCATAACCATATAGTTTTAGGTATAATCAGACATTTTAATAGTGTCGTATAGATTATGTGACAAAAATCACCGGTACGTATGCGTATTTAGTAATGTCGTTCAGACTGTAAGACTATTCAATCTCACTTGTTTCTGTGCTATACTGACAGTGTCATTTGAGAGGATATAGAACTCACAAGAAATCATTTTGAATTCATGATTATCTAATGTGAAGTAGCTATATCAGGTACATATTTTCTGAAAAGAGGTTTTAACGATGGCAGACGCAAAAAACACTGTGTTATTCCCTTATGAAACACTAAAAAAATTGAGCATGGACGCTTTCCAAAAATTTGGTTTCTCCGAAAAAGAAGCTGACATCATCCAAGACGTACTTTTGACTTCTGACTTGTTCGGTATTCAAAGCCATGGTATGCAACGTATGGTTCGTTACCATAAAGGTATCACTAATGGTTTGATTAAAATCGACGCTAAACCTGAAATCGTAAAAGAAACTCCAATTTCTGCAGTTATCGACGGTCATGACGGCATGGGTCAATTATTGGGTCATAAAGCTATGGAAATGGCTATCGAAAAAGCTAAAAAATCCGGTGTTGGTATCGTATCTGTACGTAACTCCAACCACTACGGTATCGCTGGTTACTATGCTAAAATGGCATCCGACCAAGGCTTAATCGGTTTCTCTTGTACAAACTCCGAAGCAATCATGGTTCCTACATATGCTCGTAAAGCTATGCTTGGTTCTAACCCTATCGCTTGGACTGTACCAGCTGATCCAGTTGACTTCTTCTTCGATTGCTCCACTACAGTAGTAACTCGTGGTAAACTTGAAATGTACAACAAAATGGGCAAAGCTACTCCAGATGGCTGGGCTGTTAATAAAGACGGCGTTCCTTCCACTGATGCAGCTGAAGTATTGGGCAACATCTCCCGTCATGAAGGTGGCGGTATCCTTCCTTTAGGTGGTGCTACAGAAGTTCTTGGCGGTCACAAAGGTTATGGTAACGGCATGATTGCTGAGTTGTTCTCCTCTATCTTGTCCCAAGGTGGTACTTCCAACAAATGTATGGTTGGTGGTAAATCCAACATCTGTCATGGCTTCATGGCTATCAACCCTGAATTCTTCGGTGACCCTGCGGAAATCAAAAAACACTTCTCCCAATTCTTACAAGAATTACGTGAAGCACCTAAAGCTCAAGGTCAAGATCGTATCTATACTCATGGCGAAAAAGAACATGAATCCGTTGAAAAAGTTAAAGCTGAAGGCATCCCTGTACTTAACGGTACAATGCTTGAAGTTCAAGACCTTTGCAATGAATTAGGTCTAGACTTCAAATCCTACTTCGGCGATTATGTACCAGAAGCTCCTGCTACAATGTTCAAAGGTAACTACTAATACCTAAACTTAGTAATGGCCCTAACAAGGACTTGTAGTTAGTACAGAAGGGGACATAAACACTGTTTATGTCCCCTCTCTTATGTTTTTAACCTCATAGGCTATGAGGTTAAAAAATTTTATGTACTATATCAATTTTTATGATAAGTATATCTGTTATTTTATTGTAAGCTTTTATTTTAACTGAACTTTTACAAATTAACATCATAGCGATTTATTCATCAATTAAATTGATTAAACTACGTCGTCCTGTTGAGCATATATTTTTGTTTTACTTGAAAGGATGATCTTAGAAATGAGTGCTATCACCGTTCTATTAGCGCTATCTCCAATCATTTGGTTGATTGTAGCGTTATCCATCTTGAAATTACCTGCATGGCAAGCAACAAGTGTTGCTGCGATTGGTTCTTTCATTATCGCTATTACAGCATTCCAAGCTGACCCATTTATTATGGTCACTGGTGCCCTTGAAGGTGCCGCATTGGCAATCTGGCCAATCCTATTAGTTATTACAGCTGCTATCTTCGTTTATAACTTGGTAGTACATACGAAAGCAATGGAAACTATTAAAACCATGCTTTCTTCTGTAACATCTGATACTCGTGTACTTGCATTACTACTTGCATGGGGCTTTGGTGCCTTCATGGAAGGTATGGCTGGCTTCGGTACTGCCGTTGCAATTCCTGCAGCTATGATGGTTGCCGTAGGTTTTGACCCACTTAAATCTATCATCGCATGTCTCGTTGCAAACTCCGTACCAACAACATTTGGTTCTATCGGGATTCCAACAACTACATTGGCATCCTTAACAAACCTTGATCCAAGCCATTTAGGTACATTCATTTCCGTACAATTGTTCTTGCTTAACCTTATCGCTCCATTCTTTGTTGTTATGATTATTGGTGGCGGTATTAAAGCGTTAAAAGGCGTATTCCTTGTAACATTGCTTTCTGGTTTAGCATTAGCAGTTCCTGAAACTGTAATCAACGCTGTAATGGGTCCAGAATTATCCGTAATTTCTGCATCCATCGTTATCATGGCAGTTATCATTGGTTGTGCAAAAATCATGCCTCCTAATGATCCTAAATACGCAGTTAAACAAACTGGCGAAGTCCCTAAAGTTTCTGGTGGCGAAGGCCTTGTAGCTGCAATGCCATTCATCTTAATCTTCGTATTATTGTTATTAACTTCTAAATTGTTCCCTGCAATTAATGGTCCTCTTGCGTCCATTAAAACATCTGTACCTATTTATCAAGGTGCTGGTGCAAAACCTTACACATTCGTATGGATTGCAACTCCTGGTATTATGATTTTTATCGCTGGTATTGTTGGTGGTTTCATCCAAAAAGCAAAAGCTGGCGAAATCTTCGGTACATTGGGTAGCACAGTTAAAAACTTGAAATTCACATACCTTACAATCATCACAGTTGTTATGACAGCTAAATTGATGACTTACTCTGGTATGACTGCAGACATTGCAAAAGCAATGGTTGCTGGTACAGGTACATTGTATCCTCTATTCGCTCCTATCGTGGGTGCGTTGGGTGCATTCTTAACTGGTTCTGGTACAAACTCCAACGTATTGTTTGGTCCACTTCAAATCGCTGCAGCTCAAGGTTTAGATCCTACAAACTTCGAAGACCTTGGCTTCTGGTTGGCAGCAGTTAACTCCGGTGCAGCTGGTATCGGCAAAATGTTGTCCCCACAATCCATCGCGATTTCTATTGGTGCCGTAGGACCTGCTTTAAAAGCATACCTAGAAAACCACAAAGAAATCAGTGCTGAAGAAGCTCATAAACTAGAACATGAAATCGAAGCAAGCGTTATCATGAACAGCGCATTCAAATACTTCTTGATCTTCATCGTTATGCATGGTTGTATCTCCTTCTTCGGTCAACATTTCATCCATGAAATTCACCACTTCTTCTTCTAAGAATTAGTGAAACAAAAAGAACAGCTCGTAATGAGCTGTTCTTTTTATTTGTATTAAGATACTATATTTTATTCTTACTAAATATAATTAAAAATACTTGCGTTCAACTTCCCATTTTGTGAAGTTGCCACTAGCTGCATCGATTTCAAAGTCATATTCGTAACCATTGTATCGAATTTCACCTTCGTATTCCAATCTACCATGATCATAGTCATGCCCAAATTCAGTTACATTAGCTTGTGTTGCTCCTGGCACGCGTGCCAAGGCACGATTTAATGCCTCTTGCTCACCAATACTTTGAGCAGACGCAAATATTGTCAATCCAAGAGCAGCTACAGCAGCCAATACCAAGGCTTTCATAAATTTTCTCATAATAACCTCCTATATACGATAAATTATATTGATTTTTTTAGATTTACTTTATACATTTATTCTAATCTATAAATCAAAATACATCAAACACGAACTTTTGATATAGAACCACCTCACAAACACTATACGCTACGTTATTATTTATATACTCATAAAAATATTTTATATATAAATACAAAAATTTAACCTAAGTAAAATAGTATATAAAGGCTAGAAGTATATATGGGCTAGAATAGAAAAAGCTTTTACATATAAATCTATAGAATAATTTATCAAATTATGTTACAATACTTCTCATTATAAGGCAAAATTAAATGCAGTCTGCGAAGTGCGATTCGCAGACTTTTATTTTTCTCACTTTAGTATAGGAGGGTTTTATGACTCAAGAAAATTCTGCTAAGGTCTCTTTCATCTTAGTAGTATTCCTTGGTCTGTTGACAGCCATCACACCACTTGCAACAGATTTATATTTACCAGCATTACCAATTATGCCTAGTGAACTAAATACATCTGCATCAAATATTCAAATGACCATTGGTGTGATGACTTTTGGTGTTGCATTAGGTCAATTATTTGGAGGTCCTATTAGTGATACTATGGGCCGCAAGTTGCCTCTTATAACAGGCAACTTACTTTGCGTTATCTCTAGCATAATCTGTGCTTATGCACCAAGCATTGAAATACTTTTACTCGGAAGATTTCTACAAGGTTTAACAGGATCTGTGGGCGTTGTAATTGCTAAGGCCATCGCTCGAGATTTTGCATTTGGTCAAGAATTGACTAAACTCTTTGCATTGCTCATGATGGTTAACGGTTTGGCGCCAGTAATCGCTCCGCTCATCGGCGGTCAATTATTACTATTCACTACATGGCGCGTTATCTTCGTTATTTTAGCAATATTTTCTGCTATTCTATTAGTGGGATCTCTTCTCTTCCGTGAAAGCTTACCTAAAGAAAAACGCGTTACAGGTGGCGTTGCAACTGCTACAAAGAACTACATTACGCTTATTAAAGATAAGCGATTCCTTGGGCAAACACTAATCCAATTCTTTGCTTTTGGTGGATTCTTTGCGTATATCTCAGGTTCATCCTTTGTATACCAAAACATCTTCCAACTATCTGCACAAGAATTTAGCTATCTCTTTGGTATCAATAGCTGTGGTATTATCTTAGCTAGTGCCATAAGCGCTAGATTAAGTAATGTAATCACAGTTCGACAATTACTAACATTTGCCCTCTGGCAACTAACAATCGGCTCCCTGCTATTCTTAATAGCTATGCTTTTCGAATGGCCACTTATTCCTGTAACGGCCATTCTATTCTTTACCGTATGTACAGTATCCCTATTTGGCTCTGCCTCTTTCTCTATGGCAATGGCTAAATACGGTAAAATGGCTGGAAGTGCCTCTGCAGTACTTGGCTTTGCTAGCATGTTCTCTGCAGGAATTGTATCTCCATTAGTTGGTATTGGTGGGGAATATACAGGGATTCCCATGGGGATTACAATGCTAGTATGTGCAGTGCTTTCCTTATTGTGCCTATATGGTTTGGTAGAAAAAGAATAATCTCTTTTATACATTTGTATGAGCCCCACAATGGGGCCCGACTACAACAGAATAATATTAGTATATAAATAAGATCCCCCTTTCCTTGCTCAGTACTTCGTAAAATCGCTTCGTAAAGGGGGATCTTATTTATATTAATACTACCTGTGAAGGCGTCCCATTGTGGGACTTTACAAGCATATTTCAAAATAGATTAATTCTTTAACTCTACAAACACCTAGGCATAATAACGAAAACCACCTACACAACTGATTGTAGGAGAAAGGAGATGTGCCATAGGCACATCTCCACATTTCTCCCCCCTCCTCTATCCAGTTATATTTTCAATGGGACATCTTCATAGCGAGCGTTTATAGAAAAGAACACAGCCCTCTCTCCTCTTTTTCCGTTAGATGTATTGCGAATTTTTTGTGAATAATGAGATAAAAAAACGATGGAGCTATTAGATATACAGTAGATTGAATCATTTACATTTTATAATGGGACATCTTCATAATTAGCGTATATAGAAAAGAATACAGCCCTCTCTGCAGTGATTTTACGGAACGTAGTGACGTACTGAGCTAAGAGAGGGCTGTATTTTTTCTATACTAGTAATATGCAGTTGTATTCGGCCCCATTATAAAATGTAAGAGACCTTATCACTTATTTACAGTAGCTCCATCAAGTTACACAACTATTAGTTTAGCAAAAATTCGCAATACACTAACTACTTACTCGAACATTGTCGATAGTAGTAGTTTTAATCGATTTGCTTGGTTTACTGCACTGGATCCTGGATCGTAGTCGATAGCCGCAATTCGCACGTCTGGGTAGGCAGCGGATAGTGTTTTCACCATGCCTTTACCTGTTACGTGGTTTGGTAAACAGCCAAATGGTTGTAAGCATACAATTTGCTTAGCTCCTTTTTCGATAAGGTCAATCATATCTCCTGTGAGGAACCAGCCTTCACCACATTGGTTACCAAGACCGATGAATTGAGCTGCTTCTTTAGCCACTTCTGTCATACGTTGTAGAGGATCAAAGTTTTTAGACGCCGCTACAGCTTTAGCGTATGGCAAGCGGTATAGTTCAAGGGCTTCACGAGCCAATGTACCAAAGAAGCCTGATAGCCATGTACCATCAAGGTGTTTCGCACGATAAGTGCTATCCATTGCACAGTACAAGAAGAAATCTAGCAAGCCAGATGTAACGACTTCGCCGCCTTCCTTTTCAATGAGTTCATTAATATGGTTGTTAGCACTTGGGTGGAATTTAACGTAAATTTCCCCTACGACGCCAACACGAGGTTTCTGTACATCCTTGTTGACTGGCAAGTTATCAAAGTCATGAATGATTTCTTTAATATACTTGTTGTATTGACGAAGGCTTGCAGATGTAATGTTTTCACGGATCTTTTTAAGCCAGTAATCACATAATGCATCGGTAGAGCCAGGGTTCTTTTCGTATGGGCGTGTAGCCAATACGCATTGCATGATAGCGTCCCCGTATACTACGGCTTGAATCATGCGATGTAAGAAGCCTTTTGTCAATTTGAAGCCCGGTTGACGTTCCATATCGCTCGCATTGAGGGATAGGATTGGCACTTGTTTCATACCAGCATCAATCAATGCTTTACGTAAGTAACCGATGTAGTTTGTAGCACGACAACCACCACCAGTTTGAGAGATGATAACAGCCGTCTTATCTACATCATATTTACCGGATAACAGTGCGGACATGAGCTGCCCTACAACGATAATCGCTGGGTAACATGCATCGTTATTAATGTATTTTAAACCCACTTCGATATCGTCACGCGTAGGCGCTGGCAACATTTCAAAGTCATATCCTTCATTTTTGAGTACTGGCTCTAAAAGGCTAAAATGCAATGGTGACATTTGTGGCACCAAAATTTTATAAGTCTTACGCATTTCTTCTGTGAAGACAACGCGATTGTAATCGTAAGTTGGTAATTTCTCTACCACTACCTCTTCCGGCGCCTCAGGATTATGATGACGACGCAAGCTACGTTCCATTACAGATTGCAAGGAACGCAAACGGATTGTCACGGCTCCAAGGTTTGTACCTTCATCGATTTTGAGCAAGGTATGGATTTTGTGATTTGCTGAAAGTATATCTTTTACCTGATCTGCTACGATAGAATCAAGGCCACAACCAAAGGAGTTAAGCTCTACAATTTGGAATCCTTCAGTTCTACTTACAAATTCAGCGGCACGATATAGGCGACTATGGTAGGACCATTGGTCTACAACACGTAAATGCTTGATTTCATTGCCTAATGGTGCAACGCCATCTTCTGTAAGAACAGCCATACCAAGAGATGTGATAAGTTCAGGAATACCGTGGTTAATACCGGAGTCCAAATGATATGGACGGCCAGCCAATACGATTGTCGGAATTTGTTCTGCCACTAGGCGAGACACGGTTTTCTTTGTCGTTTCACGGTAAGACGCTTTACAGTTTTCCTGCTCTTCCCAAGCGAGGTCTACAGCCTTAGCAATATCCTTCTTCTTTAAGCCTAAGAAATCCAATGCTTTCACAAGGGCCGGAACAAGGGATTTTTTATCAGCTAGCGGCAAGAATGGTGCGTGGAACGGAGTATCGCCCAATACCTCTTGCATATTATTTTTGATAAGTTCTGGATAGGAAATAACCATTGGACAATGGTAATTATTGTCGCGGCTAAATTCCTTAGGGCCATGTTGAATACAAGGGTACCAAATAAAGTCTACCTGTGCATTCGCTAAATCGCGAATGTGACCATGAACAGCTTTTGCTGGATAGCAAGCCGTATCGGATGGAATCGTATCGATAGCCTTATTGTATTGATCCTTAGTCGTATAATCTGAAAGGATTACTTCATAACCCAAGCTATTGAAGAATGTAAACCAGAATGGGAAGTCCTCATACATGTTGAGAACGCGAGGAATCCCTACACGCATTTTACCTTCAAACTCTGGAATGTTTTTCTTCAAGTAGTAATCAAAGTAACGACGTAATTTTACATCTACCAAGTTAGGAACTGGTTTACGTTTCTCTTGAATCATATCGCCAGCACCGCGATCACAACGGTTGCCCGTTACGTACGTACGACCATCGGAGAAGGCATTAATAGTAAGCATGCAGTTATTTGGGCAAAGGCCACAATTGCGCATTGTCGTAGATACTTGTAAAGAATTAAGGCCTTCACTATCTAGCAATGTACTTTCACCCTTTTGCAACTCTTCCGCCGTTTCCGCGGCAAGAAGAGCCATACCGTATGCACCCATCAAACCAGATACATCGGGGCGAATCACCTCTACGCCCATCAATTTCTCAAAGGCACGCAAAACGGATTCGTTATAGAATGTACCGCCTTGTACAACGATATGATCGCCTAATTCTTTAGGGTCTTTCACCTTAAGAACCTTATAAAGGGCATTTTTAATTACAGAATAAGCAAGACCTGCCGCGATATCTTGTACCGTAGCACCTTCTTTTTGAGCCTGCTTAACCTTAGAGTTCATAAATACGGTACAACGAGAGCCTAAATCGATTGGCATAGGTGCCAATAACCCTTCTTTTGCGAATTGATCGATAGGAATTCGTAGACCGGATGCAAATGTATCAATGAAAGAGCCGCACCCAGAGGAGCAAGCTTCGTTCAACACGATATCTTCGATATACCCATCACGAACCTTACAGCATTTCATATCTTGACCGCCAATATCCAAAATAAAGGATACCTCAGGGCAGAAGAATCGAGCCGCACGATAGTGAGCCATCGTTTCTACTTCGCCTATATCGATGCCGAGGGCGCGTTTAAGAAAGGCCTCACCGTAGCCGGTTACGCCAGAGTGTGCAATATAAGCACCTTTAGGCAATAATGTATAAATTTGCTCAATGATTTCACGAGATTTTTCTAATGGTTTACCGTGGTTAGGACCATAGTGGGAGAAGATAATTTCCTTATTGCTATTAATGAGTACTACCTTTAACGTAGTAGAGCCAGCATCAATACCAAGATAGCAAGGACCTTGAGCATCCTCAATATTCGCCTTTGGCGTTACCGCCTTAGCGTGACGAGCACGAAATTCTTCTAATTCTTGTTCATTCTTAAATAGCGGATCGACACGGTCGGTAGCTTCCATAGGAATACCGATAAGTGCACCGATTTCCTTTGTCAATTGACCAACAGTGATCTCACGACACTCATCTTTCATCAATGCCGCCCCTAAAGCAATGAACAACTCACCATTCTCAGGGATAATGCGATGCGCTTCATCCAACTCTAAAGTATCGCAGAAGCATTGGCGCAACTCGGATAAGAATGTCAATGGACCGCCAAGGAATGCTACATTACCTTCGATTTTATGTCCGCATGCAAGGCCAGCAATCGTTTGGTTTACAATTGCTTGGAATACAGATTTTGCAATATTCTCATGAGATGCGCCTTGATTTAACAAAGCTTGTACGTCTGTTTTAGCAAATACGCCACAACGTGCCGCAATAGGATAAATCGTATCAGCATTCATGGCTAATTGGTTGAGACCAGATGCATCTGTCTGCAATAAGGTCGCCATTTGGTCGATAAAAGCACCCGTACCACCAGCACAGGAACCATTCATACGGTGTTCCGCAGTTTGACCTAAATACGTAACCTTCGCATCTTCACCACCAAGTTCGATGATAACGTCTGTCTCTGGATAGAGGGCTTTTACAGCTCGCGTTTCAGCAATCACCTCTTGTACGAATGGGATGCGCACCTTTTCGGCCATAGCCATCCCACCAGAACCAGTAATACATACATGAACAAGAGCGTCTTCATGACCAACTTGAGCCTCTTGTAACAAGGTATATACTGTGTCCAATATGTTTGCATAATGGCGTATGTACTTTTTATACAAATAATTATCGTGTTCGTCCAATAATACAACTTTAACCGTTGTAGACCCCACGTCAATCCCCATGCGTAGCATGTGCTGCATAAATACCTCTCTTTTTAACGACCGTATGACCACCTAAGTGACCATACTTATTTTTGTGAAAGTCTCACATGTAATATGTATAACATATATACTGTACTAAGCATCTAAAATAAAAATTAAATTAGATAAGGATATAATACTTCCACTAAAATATCTAAATTTTTAAATATCCTATCTTTATTATACAACAATAGCAGTTAAAATCTAAGTTATTTCTATATCTAAAATGTTATAGAAAATATGTTAAGATTTGAATTTCAAAGTCATATATATAATAGGATGTAAAAAGTATTATACCATTTTACAATGAAAAATAACGTAACTTTTGCAACATAACAGGACAAATCAAATATATTAATTGCATTAGACAATATGCAATAGATAAAAAAAACTAACCCCCAAAATGGATTCCAATTGGGGGTTAGTTCATAAGACAGTACATCTTATTCGTATCTATAAAGTTATGTCATGAGAGAGTATTGTATTAAATACATATATGTTATTAACGATCATTGATTAAAACGCTGGAATAATAGCCCCTTTGTAATGCTCTTCGATGAACTTCTTAACCGCTGGAGATTGTAATGCTTTAGCTAATTTTTGAATAGCTGGTTTATTTTCATCACCAGGGTTTACGGAAAGAAGATTTGCATATGGAGAATCCGCTTTTTCTACGAATAAGCCATCTTTTGTAGGATTAAGACCTGCTGGCAATGCATAGTTAGCATTGATTACAGCTGCATCTAAATCTTGAATGGAACGAGGAATTTGAGCTGCTTCCAACTCTGTAATTTGAATGTTTTTAGGGTTGCTAGTCACATCAAACGGTGTGTTAGTCAAACCAGTTGGGTCTTTCAATGTGACAAGGCCTGCACTTTGCAACAAGAGAAGTGCACGAGCACTGTTTGTCGGGTCAGATGGAATCGCTACTTTTGCGCCATTAGGCAAATCTTTCAAATCTTTAATTTTTTGAGAGTAAATAGCTAATGGTTCGATGTGAACTGGTGCAAAGCTTACGAAGCTTGTGCCATGATCTCTGTTAAAGTTATTTTGGTAAGGCACGTTAGCAAAGAAGTTTGCATCTACTTCATGGCTAGATAATGCCATGTTTGGTTGAATGTAGTCTGTAAATTCAATGATTTGAAGATCTACACCTTCCTTAGCCAATAAAGGTTTAATTTGATTTAAGATTTCAGCATGAGGTACAGGGTTTGCTGCCACTTTTAACACCTCTGCTTTAGAACTACCAGCACTGCTGGAACTTGCGTCATTTGTGGAAGAACCACAACCACTAATCAATAAGGACGCGCCTAGTACGGCCGTCGCTGCTAATGCTAACCATTTTTTCATGTAATCCTCCTATCTACGATGAACACCTACATCTATTGACGAGGACTCATGCGTATACAACACACGTAGATATGTTAATAAATCTATATATTCTTACACTGTATCTACATTTAATTATTTAATAATTTCGATGTAGTAAGTATAGCAAATTTAATTCCTATTCGTATAATAGATTTTATATATCAATTAATATAACCTTAATCTATAGCAAGATAAGAGTAATTACATTTAGCTATGCCAAGTACATAAAAACGGTACTAAGATGATTCCCCGTACTACTAGGTAATATACCTAATAGGTACAATCAAACTTAGTACCGTTATAAATATCGCTCTATATAATAAACAATCTAATCAAAATCAAAAGATTCAATTATAAAGTTGACGTTGTTTGCTCCACAGAAATAGTTACAGGTGCTGATAATTTAGCCTCTAACCAAGCTTTTATTCGTTCCGAATCTGCATCAGATACAGTGGACGCGGTATGGATAATCACCATATAGCGATTCGCTTTAGGCTGTTCTAAATTATCTATCAAAGGCATGCCTTCCACTCTGCTTACAAACGGGAATAACGCCTTTGCTTCAGCTTCTGTCGTTTTCATAGTGTTTATAGTTTCACTTACTAGTTGATAAGTCGGCTGGTACAGATTACTCAAGTTTGTATATTTTTCATGATCCTCCGAGGCTTTATTCAAGCTCGTCTTATCCACAGCAGATTTTTTCTCATCTACACTATTAACAAATCGCACTGCATAAGACTGCAAATACTCGTCTTTCTGTAATTTATCATCCAACTGGGATCGTTCCTCTGAAGTCACAGGAGCTCCTACAACTACTATATCTACTAGCTTATTCACTCGGTCCAATGAATAATCAATCACTAGTCGACGCCCATCTTGATTAATATTGGTCTTAATAAACTGCTCTATATGATTTGACTCAGAATACTTGATGGTCATATCATAGCCTGCATAAATGCTTGGTATAGCCATAATAAGACCAATCACAAGAAATATTAGCTGATTACGACGATTAATCTCTTCTGCTTGCTTATGGGATGGCAAACTATATACACCTTTTAAAACAATAAAAGATGCAAAGAAGATGAAAAATGCATTTATAAAGAATAGATACCCAGCCCCAAAGAAATAATGCCAATTTCCATTAGCCAGTCCATATCCTGCCGTACACAGTGGTGGCATAAGTGCAGTCGCAATCGCTACCCCTGGTATGACATTATCTAAGGTCTTACGCGTTTGACCAATAATCCCAGCTAACCCACCAAATATAGCAATGAATACATCAAAAATATTCGGTTCTGTACGCGCTAATAGTTCAGATGTAACTGTCTGAACGGGGGAAATATAAAAATATAAAGCAGATGCCAAAACAGCAATCGTAATCTGTAAGGACAATCTTAAAATAGCACTTTTCACAACTGTAAAATTAAGCGTAGCGAAGCCAAAGCCAGTTGCTAGAATCGGTCCCATCAACGGCGATATAAGCATAGCACCAATAATAACGGCTGTACTATTCATATTCAACCCAATAGAGGCAATAAACATGGAGAGGATCAGGATAACCAAAGCAGGTCCCTTAACCTTAGCCCCACCTATCAACCTTTTAGCAATAGTTGCATCATCGGCTCGTTCAAAATGTATATCAAAGTATTTATTTAGTTCCATTCTTCTACCTTATAATTTCATCAAATCTGCAAAGGTCCCCACATTTACAAACATGTATTGTGTGGTTTTTAACATTTGAACCATCAAGATGGCACCTGTACCTTCTCCCATCGACATTTGAGCTTGGATAGGCACCATATCTTGTGTAATACCTACCTCGGCCAAGGCCAACTCTGTACCTTTTTCACGCGAGTGATGTGATGGCAATGCATAGTCCGTAATGCGATCATTCATGTGTACCGCGCAGGCAGCAGCTACAGCGGTAATAAAGCCATCAATGACAAAGGGCTTTTTAAAATCAACACAAGCTAGCATAGCTCCAAGAATAGCGGCAATATCAAAGCCCCCTACATAGGCTACAATTTTACGAACTCGGTGAGTCTCACTTTCAGCAATAATACGCTCCTTATGTATATCTAATACAGAACGGACAAAGTCAATTTTACGCTTCATCAAATCTGGTTTGTCAGGCCAAGAACCTGGTCCTACTGTTTCTGTTGGATCAGCCCCAGTTAAAGCAGACAACACACAAGCAGAGGTTGTGGTATTGCCTAACCCCATTTCACCAAAGGAAAAGAGATTGATTCCTTTTGCCACATAATGTTCAACTCGTTCATATCCAGCTTGAAAGGCACGATTAAACTCATCCTCAGTCATAGCAGGATGGTTCAAAATATTCTTTGACCCTTTCGCTACTTTGCGATTCACACCGATGCCATCATCTGAAGCGATGCCTACATCGACGACCTCATATGGAATATTGTTAAAGTTACAAAATTGCGTTGCTGATGAGCGACCTAAGAGCATATTACGGGATTGCTTTTGCGTCACCTCGTAGTTATACCCAACATAGCCTTCCATATTACAACCATTATCGGCAGAAAATATGATATGCTGTGGTCGAATTTCGCCATTAATCTCACCCCAAGCCGCGCAAATCTTACGAAAATATATTTCCCATAAACCAAGACCACCTGGGATGAGGCATTTTGGTTGGAGAAATTTATTTAATTGTTTCTCTATCGGTAATACTGACTTATCTTTCATTTTATTCTCTAATCCGCACCTAATGTACCAACTAGCCTTCTATTAATTCGATATTATTCTATCTGAAAGTATAACATAAAATGCATATCTAGTAATGTGACTATTATTAGTTTTTAAAAGTATAATTCAGTTTTAAAATTTAGTATTCTAACAACTATATTTCTAATCGAAATTATCATTACATAATTACAACCACTCTAGTAAATAAAAAAGGTTATCCCCTTACAGGATAACCTTTTTATACTATATAATGATGTATTTCTTACGCTCCTTTTCCCTCTAGAATTAAGCACCTTGGAATTGAGGCATATCGTCGCCACTAGAGTCGTCCAATTTACCTTGAAGGTCATGGTCAACCATGGCACATACAGATGCATCAGACCATACGTTTTCAGCGGTTTCAATCATATCGATAATCGTATAGATTGGCAAGATGATACCAAGCAAACCAATTGGTGCACCGATGGAACTCATCAAGGATAAGGTTAAGAAATAACAACCCATTGGAACGCCCGCATTACCAATCGCAGCGAGAACAGCAATAAATAACCAGGCCACCATTGTGCCCATAGTCAATTCCATTCCCGCATTTTGCATTACGAATAAGGATGTGACAAGAATGAAAGCTGCGCAACCATTCATATTAATAGTTGTACAAATTGGCAATACGAACCGAGCTACTGCAGGATGAGCTTTCAAATTATCCTCAGCAGATGCCAATGTAACAGGCAATGTAGCAGCAGAAGATTTTGTGAACAACGCAACAGCTACGGCTGGAGACATTTTGCGGAATACGTCCACAGGGTTCAAACCGCGGAATAACAAGAACAATGGAATGACGATAAAGAATTGAATCAAGTTACCACCGATAACAACAGCCGTATATTTACCTAAAGCACCAACGATTACGCCCGCTTCAATTTGAGCAGATAATTGACCTGCAAAGGCGAGAATACCGATTGGCAATACATAAAGTAATGCTTTAATCAATGTAAACAATAGCTCTTGTAAACCGAATAAGACTTTCAACACCGCTTCACGATTTTCTGTGCGTGGCATGAACGCAAAGGCTAAACCAACGGAAGCAGAGATAAACATTACAGACAAAACATTGGCTTGCAAGTATGGTTGCAAGATATTGTTTGGAATAACAGATAAGAAATGATCATAATACGTAACATTGCCAAGTTTTTCAGGCACTTGAGCTGCACCGGCACCGATTACATCAAGTGGTAAATTACCTGGTGCAATCCATAGGAATAAGCCAAGTCCTACAGCTGCTGCACAAACTGTAGTAAGCAATGTGTATACTACGGCGTGTCCAAAGATACGGCCTGTATCCTTTTTAGCACCTAACATGGATAATGTAGTAATTACTGCTAAAGATACGGTTGGAATTGCGATAAATTGGAACAAACGGGTAAAGACCGCTGCAATAAAATTAAAGAGCTCATTTAAAGCCGGAATATGTTGCCATCCTAAGATAGCACCAATGATGAGTGCCCCCATCCATAAAATGAACTGACGCAATTTACCTTGACCACGATTTTGTAAGGTAATCTCTTGCGCTAAGGCATCCACATTTTTGTTGTTTTGATCTGCCATAATAACACCTCTCTACAAACTAAACTACTAGAGACTAAAAAAAGAAATCCCAGCCCTAGGGCTGGGACAGTGAATATCCGAGTCTCTCTTTAATTCACATTATAGAGATATGATTTAAAATTGTCAATTCCAATATTTGAACACATTATAATATATTCAAGTATTATTTCAATTTTTATAGACATTCTAATAAAAACTAATGATACATATCTATATCTACAGTAATCATTCGCGTTTGCTCTGGATTAAACATAAAGTAAATGACTCTAGGCTGGTCATGATCAAAGTTATGGTAAACAACATATACTATATATTTCTCAGCTGATATCCGATTACTATAATAATAATCTTCCTTAGGATTATCACCGACACTCTGTGTACCATCAATTACCCAGGGAAATAATTTCCAGTTTTGTCGTTGAACGGTAATAATCTCATAATATTCATTCACGTCACTAACTAATAAATTTCTATCCTTTGGATATGTAAATGAATTAAGTGCTTTAAAGGTACTATCATTTTTCCTACCATTTACAAACGAATACCAAGCATGAGATTTAACAGTTTCCTCATACTGTGAAATAGTAGCTTTATCACCATCTAATACCAAGCAACTATAACTCCCACCCAATCCAATTACCTCAGCAGAAGAAACCACTTTCAAGCTCTCTGGTAAAGACTTAGGTGTTTGTAATGGAGCCGGAATATACCCCGCTTTAGATGAGGGCCATGTAGAGTGCCACTGTTTTGTATCATAATGAGATACCCCTATAGCAGAAAATGCTAAATTAACAGCTAATGTAGGAAGCATACACAGGAAAAAGATTACATAAAAATATGTTAAAAATCTTTTTCGTATAGCTTTCTCACTATCGATTACTCCACATTTTTCAAGCAATAACACAATCGTAGCTACTAACAAAATCAGATAGTATAACCCAGAATATGATATCTCATCCGAAAACAAAAATGTTAGTATCCAAAGAATTATAAAGAACCATATACTTTTTCTATATGGAGGCTCAGTAAACAAATTCTTTAAATACATTAAACACTGTCGTATATACACTCTCCACAACAACACCTATTCAAGTTACTTAGATTGATAAAACACCGCCCGTGTCCCATCATTACTAATCAAAAGTTCCACAAAATGAGGTCTCTTTGTATTACCATCATCAACAAATACATATAATCTATGATTCCGCGTAGAATTATATGTATCCTTGACTACTGTTTTTGTTTCTTTTCGGGGTGCAAAGCGCAACCACTCTATAAAATTCCGTTGCGGCAAATTTAAAGGTTCTTCTCCTATACTTTCTATAATGTTATAGCTATTTGGGTGAGATATAAAGCGCTTTTTCTCCCCAGTATCTAAATCACGCAATACACCATCCGCATCAATTTGCGCTGTATAAGCTGCATTTTGCTTAGCTATCGCTTCATATTGTGAGATTACTTTAAGGTCTCCTTCAAGTACTGTATATCTTTCTCGATATGCATTAGCCCATACTAAATCACTACGAAAAGCAGACGCTCTATAAATACCTTCTGGAAGTTTCTCTGGTCGTTTTAACCCCTCCGGCAATTCTTCACTATTAGGCCAACCACGTTTCCAATCCATCGTACTAAACTCAAAACCATCAGTTTGATCACGAGTCGTTTGAGTATCATATTGAATCCAATCAGCTACAAGCCAAGATATACTAAGGGTTATAACAATAAATAAACCGCAAGCTAGTCGGCTATGGGCTTTTTCAGATATGGTTCGTTTCTTAAAGCGACCATATTGCAGTAACACACTCAATACTATGGCTATACCAAAAACCATGTATGTAATAGGTGCTATGTTAAATAGCGCTACCACGATTGCAAACAACACGCATAACATAACCGTTAATAGGCCATAAAATCCTTGAAACAAAACTCTCTCCTATCATGACAATACTTAGAACATTTTCTTATACAACATTTCTATATCTTCCCGACTCACGTCGGCCACTGTATTAGCAATATTCCCGGTAGCTACAACGTATACGTTATCGACGAGCCAAGGAATGTCTTTTTTCGTTAAGCCTAGTTCTGTAAGGTTCGTGGTAAGATCCAGGTCATGTACAATCAAACGTAATGCTTCACCTAGTTCGGAGCCATCTCCATGGTTGAATATACGAGCTAAGGCACCAAACTTATCAGGGTTTGCACTCCATGTATATTCCACTGCAACAGGTTCAATAACGGCAAGGCCTACACCGTGGGTAATATCCTTAAGCCCACTTGCAGGATGTTCCATGCCATGAGCAAGTGTTACACCGGCGGTATTAATAACCATGCCTCCAATTGTGCTAGCCAATGTAACGGACTCCCAAGCTTTTGTAAGTTGAGTTTCGTTGAGAACAGCTGATTTGCCTTCAGCCATTGCTTTCACATGTTTATATAGAGGCACAAGATATTGTGCTAACAAAGTTACAGCATAATGAGCTAATGCATCGGTAAAAGGTTGTGCCGTTTTAGAAGTATACGCCTCGATATTATGACAGAGTGCATCAAAGCCCACAGATGCCAATACATGGGGCGGCATTGTGCCCATCACTGCGGGATCTACGATGGATACTTTTGGTACGATGGCATTACATCGCAAGGATTTCTTGTCTCCTGTTTCGGGATTAGTAAGTACACCAAAGCCATTACCTTCGGAGCCGGTGCCACAGGTTGTAGGAATTACAATAAGAGGCAACGCCTTATCACTGGTTTTACGATTAAAGATATAATCGTTAATGTCACCTTCGTTAACGGACATAAATGCAATGCCTTTTGCACAGTCCATGATAGAGCCGCCACCGATGGCAATGACCATATCACAGCTTTCAGATTTAGCTAAAGCAGCGCCGTCCAATGCAGTCGTTGTTAAGGGATTAGCATCCACTTGATCAAACAACACATGTTCAATATGTGCCGCATCAAGTTTTGCTGTCACACGGTCATATAGTCCAGATTTTTTAGCACTTGTCCGCCCTGTTACGATGAGTGCTTTATTGCCATAAGGCTTAACAAAATCAGCAACACTATCGACTTTATCCCAACCAAATTGGATATGTACTGGTAAAAAATAAGAGAACTCCATGTGAACGACCTCTTTTCTATAAATACTAGCTCTTAATGTTATTGTAATGTATATTCAGACGCCTGTAAAACCTCATAGGACTTTCACTAGAAAACATGTATACTACAGATAAGAGGGGGCATTTATTTTTATAAAGGGAGAGAATCTATGAAATCTGCAATTACACATTTATGGTTTTCGCTGCGTGACCTAGCAACGCAGTCACCTATATTACTGGCATTAATTGCCGTATTTTCATGTACACCGTTTTATCTAGAGCAAGATTGGTTTGCCGATATAGACCTTTGGTTCTATGGGCTGTATTTCTTCATCGTCATACTACAATCATATATAACACGAGATCGAAAGTTCTCCATAGTATATACATTATTAAGCATAGGTATCAGCGTTGGTCTATATACGATTCATGAAACGTACCATCACATACGAGGCATCGAGCTAGCCACAGAAAACATATCATATCTATGGCTGTACTCTATGATTGCTCTATATTTTACATCGCCTGGAGAATACTACATCGGCGAAATCATCAATCGCCTGAAACGGATTGGTATTACCATTGTTACATCAACACTGTACAATGTCGTCATAATCATGACTCTATGGTTTTTCTTCATCATTCTGAACAAACCATTTACCTTTGATGATCTAATCTTTAAAGTACTAGCCGCTATTAATATTTTTATCTGTATGTCCATGCTGTGCACTTACAAAGAGGAGCCTGATGGACCACCAGAACCAAATACATTCTATAATGTTGTTTTTGGAATCATACTACCAAAAGCTTCCATCATTACAGGTATTCTAGCTAATATCTACTTGGTATTGATCCTCTTAGGCCTCCGTGAAGATGCACGGTTCCTTTACACATATTATCCGTATGTAGCCATTTTCTATCTATTTTACTTGGCTAGTTTCAGGTCTAGTGAAAGCAGCAAGACACAAAGGATCCTATGTTTCTTATTTATTACGATTACAATATTGTGTTTAATCCTGATTGGCAAGCGCGTAATAAATGAGCCCGTACTCTGGCTCAATACGATTTACGTAGCCGCATTCAATCTAATCTTCTTAGCACATAACGTATATTCCTTTGTAAAACGTTTGACTCCATCGATCCATACAACGATTATGGCACTCGCCCTAGGCACAGTCCTTTTAATGCCTTTTATCGGTTACACATCCCATCGAGAGTTTACAAACTATACGAAAATTGACGGTCAATGGCACGTATACTTGCCTATTACAGAAACATTTAACCCTGATTTTACAGATTACGGCAGGACGATTATACAGGGGGATTCTTCAAAATCAGGAGCAACGGAAATATATAAGGAACGAAATATTCAGTTTATCAGCTTTACGGCCGTTGAAGAACCGCATGTTATTTCGCTTGTAGGATATAATAAATTCATTTCTAACATCGAATTAGAAGTACGTGAGCCTGCTGATAGTACAGCTGACATACCAACAGCATCCTATGAATCTATCAATTTTAGATTCATCAATGAAGGTCTTGATTTAGAGGTATCTCTACCCAATGGTGTGACCGAAGTTCATCATATATATGAAAAATTCCTCACTGTTCCAAAAACGGCTTCAGATTCAGTCATTATAGAAGGCACGGGATACAAACTCTTAATCCACTCCTACTACGCATATCAAGACAGCGCACGAAGAATTATTTTTAGCGTATTATATAATTAATTATGAAAGCTAGTAATTTAAGGCATCTTCAGCCATATCGACATTTTTTGTAAAACTATATTAAAAAATTTCCAAATGTCAATATTGAATATATAGATTTTTTTCGCTATAATCGTAACATAATGTATAAGCCAAATAAGAAAACTACCATATATAGTAGTTTTCTTATTTTTCTGATTAGACTCAACTTAAAGATAATTTATATAATTCATTCTAATCTTATATATGCTTATACGACTATATTAACAGTTTTATGACTTTTTGCTCTCAAGGGGAACAGTAATGGAGATTATGATCAAGAAACGGGATGGCCATTTCGAGCCGTTGTCCGTTGAAAAAACGAAACGAATGATAGCCTTCGCATGTTTGGGGTTAGATTCTTGTGATCCACTAGAATTGGAAATGGATGCGAAGTTGCAATTCGTTGATGGCATGACTACTAAAGAAATTCAAAAGACTTTAGTCCAAACAGCTATCGAAAAAGTTATATCTAAAAAAGACGACGGCTTCGGCAACCAAGTTAATAAAATGAACCAAGATTGGCAGTTCGTAGCAGCCCGCCTATTCTTGTTCGATCTCTATAAAGAAGCCGCTATTACTCGTCGTTACAAAGCATTTGGCTACGGAAACTTCCCAAATCTAGTCAACATGCTTGTAAAAGAGAAAAAATACGCAGACTTCTTCGTTACAGAGTACACAGCTGACGAATTGCAAGAATTAGGCGATTACATCAAACCTAAGCGCGACTATCTCTTCAACTATGAAGGTCTCAAATTATTGGCTGACCGTTACTTGGTAAAAGGTTTTAACAAAGAAATCTTTGAATTACCTCAAGAACGTTTCATGGCTATCGCAATGCATTTGGCTCTTGTAGAAGGGGAAAATAAAGTAGAATACGCTAAGAAATTCTACGATTTGATGAGTCAATTAAAAATGACGACAGCTACACCTACTTTGGCAAATGCTGGTACACCATTCCACCAATTGTCCTCTTGCTTTATCTCTGGTGTAGACGACAATTTATGGTCTATCTACGACGTAAATAGCAAGTTCTCTCGCGTATCTAAACACGGTGGTGCTCTTGGTATCTACCTTGGTAAAGTTCGTGCATTGAACTCCGATATCCGCGGTTTTAAAAACTCCTCTGGCGGCGTTATTCCTTGGATTCGCTTGTACAATGATACAGCTGTTGCAGTAGACCAATTGGGTAAACGTAAGGGCGGCGCTACAGTAACACTTGATATTTGGCACAAAGACTTCTACGAATTCGTAGAACTTCGTACAAATAACGGTGATGACCGCCGTAAAGCGCACGATATATTCCCTGCTATTTCCGTTCCAAACATCTTCATGGAACGTATGTTAGCTCGTGAAAACTTCACCCTCTTCGACCCTCATGAAATTTTAGCTGTAAAAGGCTACTCTTTAGAGGACTACTTCGATACAGAGGACGAAAAAGAGTTCACGAAACGCTATATCGAATGTGAACAAGATCCTAATTTACACGGCATCGAAGTGCCAGCGTTGGACATGATGAAAAAAATCATGCGCTCCGCTGTTGAAACTGGTACGCCATTTATCTTCTTCCGCGACACTGTAAACGCTGCAAATCCTAACAAACATGCAGGTATGATTTACGCGTCCAACTTGTGTCACGAAATCGCACAAAACGTTGGCTTCACTAATCTTGCTGAAGAAATCATCAACGAAGACGGTACAATTACTACTAAAACAAATACAGGCGACATGGTTACATGTAACTTGAACTCTATCAGTCTTGGCCGTATTACAGACGAAGAGTTGGAAGAAAACATTGCCCTTCAAATTCGTATGTTAGACAATGTTATCTCCATCAACCAAGCACCAGTACCAGAGTCTCGCATGACTTCTGATAAATACCGCGCTATCGGTCTTGGTACGTCTGGTTATCACCACTACCTTGTAAACCATGATATCCAATGGGAATCTGATGAACACATCGAAGTAGCGGACAAATTATTTGAAAACATTGCATTCTATGCGATTAAAGCTTCTATGGAGCTTGCAAAAGAAAAGGGCGCGTACCCAGCATTCAAAGGTTCCGAATGGGAAACTGGTGAATACTTCACACGTCGTGGTTACACATCTGATCGTTGGAAACAATTGGCTGCGGACGTTGCAAAATACGGTATCCGCAACGGTTACTTGATGGCCGTAGCTCCTACAGGTTCTACATCCAACATCGCTAATACAACAGCTGGTATCGACCCTATCTTCAAAAAATTCTTCATCGAAGAGAAGAAAGGTTCTTTCACACCAAAAACGGCACCAGATTTGAACGACAAAACATTCTGGCTATACAAAGAGGCACATACAATCGACCAACAATGGTCCATCAAAGCTTGTGGCGTACGTCAACGTCATATTGACCAAGCACAATCTTTCAACTTGTATATCACGCCTCAAATGAAAGCAAAAGAAATTCTTGACCTTTACGTAGAAGCCTACAAACAAGGGATCAAAACGATCTACTACATCCGTAACCAATCCCTTGAAATGGATGAATGCACAAGCTGTTCCTCCTAATATAGGATAGATACACGCTACATTCTATAATACAATTTAAGCTATGGTAAAAGTTGAAGATATCATTGCCATAGTTTACAAAAAATATACTCTATAACTAGAGAGCACTAAACCTGTAAAAGATACTTTCACCAGCACTATAAATCTGATGACGACCTATAGTCATATAAGTCGCATCATTGTATAAAGGAGTCCTACTATGGATAAAAAACTGATTTTCAATGAAAAGGGTGATCGTGGCACGCAATCCATGATTGGCGGTAATACCACAAACCTTCGCGAGTGGAATCGTATCAAATACGACTGGGCAAACCAAATGTACCGTACAATGCTCAACAACTTCTGGATTCCAGAAGAGATATCCTTGAACGAAGACGTTAAACAATTCCCATACTTAACAGATTACGAGCGTCGTGCCTTCGATAAAATCATTGCGTTCTTGAACTTCCTTGATTCCATTCAATCTGAAAACTTGCCTAATTTGAGCCGCTATATTACAGCATCTGAAGTGGCATCCTTATTGAATATCCAAGCATTCCAAGAAGAAATTCACGCTCAAAGTTATTCCTACATTTTGGACACTGTAACAAATCCTATTACACGTGACAAAATCTATGATGAATGGCGTACAGATAAAACATTGCTTGAACGTAACCGTTTCATCGCCGATGCATACCAACGTTTCAGTGATGAGCCTAGCGAAGCAAATCTCATTCATACAATCATCGCTAACTATATCTTAGAAGGCATCTACTTCTACTCTGGCTTTAGCTTCTTCTACACTTTGGCACGTCAAGGCAAGATGACAGCTACATCCACTATCTTCAAATATATCAATCGCGATGAAGTAACTCACCTTGTATTGTTCCAAAACATCATCCGCGAGTTACGCCGTGAACGCCCTGATTTATTTACACCTGAATTAGAGGCGAAAATTACGGACATGATTCGTCAAGGTACAGAAAACGAAATCGCTTGGGGTCAATACATCACCGACGATAAAATCCTCGGCCTTAACAACGTTCTTATCGAGCGCTACATCAAATACCTTGCCAATATCCGCTTAGAAGCAATCGGCTTACCTCATTTATATCCTGAAATCAAGGATAATCCAATGGAGTGGATCGAAAGCTTTTCTAACTTGAATAGCACAAAAACTGACTTCTTCGAAGCTAAAGTTACAAACTATACAAAAGCAGCGGCATTTGATTTTGACGATTTAGAATAATAGACGTTATAAAATACAATATCTAAGGACATACGAGCCAATAGAAAAGAGCTAATAGCTATAACGCTATCAGCTCTTTTTTCATGATTATTTAAACCTTAGTTATGAGGAATTGCTGCAAATTTAAACAGCTCTCTCCTATTTATCTCTAAAAAACAAAAAACTATCATATCAGTGTATATGTTGCTAGAAATATAGTCCCCAAACGCCACCCTCGTTTTACAGTTGACACATGGTTATACATTGTAAATTATATCAATACATTTGTGCGCAAATAGGCCTACACCGTAGATTTTCATTCGCCCCATGAATGTATTCATAATAAGCTTGGTAAAAGCAAAAGTTTTTGTGTCCACCCTGTTTCAAACTACCAACTATTATCAGCTTTCAATCAATTCAGTTGTCCAGTTAGCAGACTGCAATAGATTGTCTAATAAACGTACTTGTTTTGCGATATGATCAGCTTCTTTTTGGATGTCTGCCACATTCACAGTCGGCATTAGCTTAATCTCAGACCCTCTCGCACGGAAATTGATACTTCCTGCGCTAGATGCCAAAGTTCGATAAGCAGTTAGGCGCAAAGCAGCGCAATCTTTTTCGGCAATGATTTCAGTAATAGTTCGACCTTCTATAATAGTTTTGCAATTAGTTAAATTAATATCTGCAATTAATTTTTGAAGTCTATTTACACATTGTTCTAATGTTTTCAAAAGTTCTTCAGGGTTCTCATTCGGTACTTCCCCTTCTTGCACTAAACTATTTTGAGTTAAGCGAAGCTCTAAATCGCTTATTTTATAATTTAAATCAGATCGTTCTTGTAATGCTTCTGCTAGTTTCATAAACTCTCCTCTCAAAAAGATATATCAAGTTACTTATAAAATACTATGTACAACAATATATATATCCACCAATTCTTATTATACAGCACTATTGAACGGCTTATAATACTTTCCGCATCATCACGTGAGGACAGCCTTCATCTAGGTATTCTTCTCCTTCAGCACGATATCCAAGGGATTCATAGAATGGTTTGGCCTGTACTTGCGCTGACAAGGAGCACGTTTTAAAGCCGTCACGACGAATAGCATTTTCGGCGGCCATCATGATCTTAGTACCTAAATGTTGTCCACGATACAACTTACGTACCGCCATGCGCCCAATATGTGCATCTCCAGCTGTGTCACTTGGAAAATATCGACACGTACCAGCTGCTTTACCATCAATGGATAAGAGCACAAACTTTGCAGTCTCATCGATTTCATCAAATTCGTCTTCAAACCCTTGTTCTTTCATAAATACATCGACACGAATTTGTTTTATTTCCTCTGTTATATGATCTAAGATTTGAATAATCATAGGTGCCCTTTCTGATTATAAGTATATTTATAAGAATCGATTTAGGCGTATTACGAAATACCCTATAAACAATGAAAGCTTCTTATTTTTATTATATCAAAAATACGCTTAATTCCACAAAACTTCTCAGTTCCTATTAATTCCCGCATCAAAAATATTTTAAAACTTCCATGAAATTCATTTTTAGGTATTGCATAATTTTATCATTTGGGTTTATACTATACCCAACATTTTAGAAAGGAGCAACCAAAAATGACTAACCAAATTAGCCTCACAGCAAAGCAATACTTTTATTGGTTCTTTATCCAACGTACGGGTAAGGAACTATTTGTGATGCGCTAATTAAGGATTATTCAACATTAGTTGCTTAGAATAGTAAAAGGGCTACCCGTATTAGATTACGGGTAGCCCTTTTTATTTGCTATCCGTATGGTCAGCCCTACTATTCACTGTAGTTAAAAGGAGGAATTATCATGATTATTACATTGAAACAAAACGCAGCAGCGGAAGAAGTATCCCGTTTACGCGGTGAATTAGAGGCGCAAGGATTCGTTATCCATCCAGTAGAAGGTACTCGATACAATATTCTAGGACTTATCGGTGATACTGCATCTCTTGATGCCCGTCAAATCGAGTCTCTAGATTTCGTAGATAAAGTAACTCGCATTCAAGAGCCATACAAAAAAGCAAACCGCAAATTCCATCCAGATGATTCTATAATCAATGTTGGTGGTGTCCTCATCGGTGGTGGTCACTTCGCAGTAATGGCCGGTCCTTGCTCTGTGGAAACACCTGAACAAGTATTAGCCACTGCTAAAGCATGTAAAGAAGCTGGTGCTACCATCCTTCGTGGCGGCGCTTTCAAACCTCGTACATCCCCATACTCCTTCCAAGGCATGGGCCCAGAAGGCTTAGAACTATTAGAGCTTGCAAAAAAAGAAACAGGTCTTCCTATCGTTTCTGAGGTTATGGATATCTCCCAATTACAATACTTTGATAATGTAGATATGCTTCAAATCGGCGCTCGTAACATGCAAAACTTCACGCTTTTAAAAGAGGTGGGCAAATTAAATAAACCTGTTCTCTTAAAACGGGGTTTATCTGCTACATACGAAGAATGGTTGATGGCTGCTGAGTACATCATGTCCGAAGGCAATGAACAAGTTGTATTATGCGAACGCGGTATCCGCACATTCGAAACTAAGACTCGCAATACCTTAGATGTAACAGCAATTCCTATGATGCATGAATTATCTCACTTGCCAATTATCATGGACCCTAGCCACGCAGCAGGTATGAGCCGCATGGTTCGTCCGCTTTCACTTGCATCCGTAGGCGGCGGTGCAGACGGCCTTATGATTGAAGTTCACAACGATCCAGCCAAAGCATTGTGCGACGGTCCGCAAGCATTGCGTCCAGACCAATTCACTAGCCTTATGAAAGAAATTAATGCGTTACGCCAAGCATTGGTAGAATGCACTAAATAATCTTACATATCACACAAATAAGCTAGTATCCGTTATAATAGATACTAGCTTATTCTTTTAAGAAAGGAACCGTTATGACTCGCATCCATATTAATGCATCTACACCGTATGATGTTGTCATCGAGAAAGGCGCTTTACAACGCATCACCGATTATATTAAACCATTAAAACCAAATTGCCGTGTTATCATCGTCAGCGATAGCAACGTGGCACCTCACTATTTGGACTCTGTGAAAGCTAATATGGAACATGCGGGTTATGCTGTTTGTGATTATGTTTTCCCTGCTGGTGAAAGCTCCAAAAATGCTCATCAACTCATCGATTTAGTAGAATACATGGCGGGCCAATCATTGACTCGCAAAGACTTGCTCATCGCCCTTGGGGGCGGTGTTGTAGGCGATATGGCGGGCTTTGCAGCAGCAACCTATTTACGTGGTATCGACTATGTTCAGGTTCCTACATCTCTATTAGCCGCAGTAGACTCCTCTGTAGGTGGTAAAACAGCGGTCAATCTCGAAGCTGGGAAAAACCTCTGGGGTGCTTTCAAACAACCTATCCTCGTCCTCTGCGATCCAGCTACACTCAATACATTGCCTGATATGGAATGGATTAATGGGTGCGGCGAAATTATCAAATACGGCTTCCTCGACGTACCTGGTTTATTAACCCAACTAGAACATAAACCATTAATTAAACATCACGATAGTGTTAGTACTGTCATCGCTCGTTGCGTTCAAGCAAAAGCGGATATCGTGGAACAAGACGAACGCGAGTCTGGCGTTCGTGCCCTCTTAAACCTCGGTCATACCTTTGGTCACGGCATCGAAAAAGCAAGTCATTTCGAGGTACATCACGGTTATGCCGTTGCTATTGGTATGGTGCTCATGGCACAAGGTGCTGTCAAACATGGAGAATTAGATGTAGAGTCGTTAGACAAATTAAAGGCCCTCATCAAAGCACACGATTTGCCAACCACAACAACGATAAGCAAAGAAGAAATTCTAGCTGCCGCTAAGCACGACAAAAAAAGCGAAGGAGCAACCATTAAAATCGTAGTACCTACTAGCTATGGTCACAGCGAGCTCAAAGTAGTAACGCACGATGAACTTGCAACCTATTTAGACTGAGATATAAAGGAGATTTATATGCATTCCGTAACGAACGCCATCCCTACAGGGACTATCGCGTCCATTCCTGCAAAAGCTCATGCGCACCGTGCACTGATTTGCGCAGCTCTCGCAAACTCGCCATCTACCATACTACTGAGCCGCACCTCTAAAGACATCGATGCAACTATGGACTCCTTGCGAGGCTTAGGCGCACAAGTTGTATATGAAAACAAAGTTGTCACTGTTACACCAGGTCCTGTGCCAACAAAGGGCAATGTAGTTCCCCATGAATCCGGTACCACATTGCGCCTCTTATTACCAGTAGCAGCGTCCATTTGTAATGAGGTAGACGTGGATGCGAAAGGGCGTTTACCAGATCGTCCTTTAGAGCCCATGCTCGGTGAAATGAAAGCTCACGGCGTAACATTCTCCCAAGATAAACCACCATTCACTATGACAGGTCGTCTACAAGGCGGTGAGTTCGGTATGGTTGGAGATGTGAGTAGCCAGTTCTTCTCTGGATTATTATTAGCAGCGCCACAATGTGGAGGTGCTACAATCACATCTACTACACCACTTCAATCTAGCGACTATGTAACATTGACGACTACAACAATGGCAAACTTCGGCGTAACAGTCGACCATACTCCCGCCTCTGACACAGTCCAAGAGTCCTTTGCAGTAGCGGCTAATACTACTTTTAAAGGTCAAAGTAATTACCAAATCGAAGGCGATTGGTCCAATACGGCTATTTGGATGGTAGCAGCGGGCATGACAGGTAAACCAATTACCATTACGGGTATGAACAAAAATTCTGTGCAAGCGGATCGTCGCATCATGCAGATTATGATTGATACCGGTTGTGATGTAGTATGGGATGGCATGAACGTAACCGTTATGGGTCGTGCAGTAAAACCAATCCATGCCGACCTCGAACAAATGCCCGATATGTTGCCAGTTATGGCAGCCCTCGCTTGCTCTATCCATGGTGAAAGCTCCTTTGTTAAGGGTGCACGCCTACGCTTGAAAGAATCCGATCGCCTCGAAGCCGTTGCTAATCTGGTCAGAGATTTAGGCGGTACGGTTCGTGAAGATGGTGATGACCTATATATCATCGGTAGTGGTATACTAAAAGGAGGACAAGGTGATTGTGTTAACGACCATCGCCTTGTTATGGCAGGTACATTGATGGCACTCATCAGTGAAAATCCTGTAACATTAAAAGATAGCGAAGCTATCACAAAATCCTATCCAGACTTCTTTGAGGACTGGAACTTACTAGGAGGTAATGCTAATGGCATCTAATTTCGGTAAAACCATACAAGTATCTACCTTTGGCGCGTCTCATGGGTATGCCATCGGTGGTATCGTGGAAGGCCTCCCTTGTGGACATACCATCGACATCGATGAGCTACAAACCTTCTTAAAGCGCCGTGCGCCAGGTCAAAACCAATTACAGACGCAACGTAAAGAAGCCGATATACCTGAATTCTTAGCAGGTATGGTAGATGGCATGCTCAGTGGATCTCCATTGGCATTTATGATTCGCAATACCTCTCAGCACTCTAGCGATTACAATAATTTGCGCGACATACCTCGTCCATCGCACGCAGACTTTACGGCTCGCATGCGCTACGGTGACAAGGTAGATATGCGAGGTGGCGGCCACTTCTCAGCGCGTCTAACAGCACCTCTTTGCGTGGCTGGTGGCATCGCCCTTCAACTACTACGTGAAAAAGGTATCGAAATTCACGGTCATTTAAAACAAGTTGGTACAATCCAAGATGCCCCTATCGATATGGTTCATCCAGATATGAAAGCACTTTCTGAAATCGCTACAGAACCTATCGCTATGGTCGATGCAGACAAACGTTCTGAAGTAGAAAACTTAGTCATGAAACTCAAAAAGGACGGTGACTCCACAGGCGGTATCGTTGAGGTTGTGGCTACGGGATTACCAATCGGTCTTGGCAATCCAAACTTTGACGGCATCGAGAACCAATTAGCTCGTGTTATCTTTGGCGTACCTGCCATCAAAGGTGTGTCCTTTGGAGGTGGCTTCGACATGTGTTCTCGCCTTGGCTCCGAGGTGAACGATGCTTTCACCATGGACGGCGATACAATCACAACAACTACCAATAATAGCGGTGGCATTCAAGGCGGTATCACCAACGGCTTACCCCTCATTATGCAAGTGGGCATTAAGCCTACTCCGTCCATTTATAAGGAACAACATTCTGTGTCGCTTTCACAAAAAGAGGACATATTACTCACCATCAAAGGTCGTCACGACCCATGTGTAGCACTTCGTGCAGTACCTGTTATCGAAGCCGTCACGGCCCTCGTCATTCTTGATTTCTTAGGAGATATTGACCATGAACTTAGATGAAGTACGCGTTAAGATTAACGATATAAACGACCAAATGCTCGCCCTCTTCAAAGAACGTATGGAACTCTCTAAGGACGTAGCGGCTGCAAAAAAGGAAATGAATAAGGCCATTTACGATGCCAAACGAGAGCGCGACATCCTCGACAAGGTAACAAAAGATGCAGGTCCAGACCTCGATCTATATGCACGCCGTTTTTTTGAGGCATTATTTAGCTTAAGTCGTACCTACCAATCCGAACAACTATTCCAAGACAATGAATTTACTTTAAAAATGAAAAAAGCCATTGAGCAATCCCCTACTTTACCACCTCAACGGGGCAGTGTAGCTTGCGCCGGCGTATTTGGTAGCAATGCTCAAATGGCGTGTGATAAATTATTACCTCTTAGCCAAATCCATTATGTAACAGGTTTCCGTTCCGTATTCGATGCCGTCGAGTCAGGTGAATGTCAATTCGGTGTATTGCCTATCGAAAACAGCTCCAATGGTTCCGTAAAAGAAGTATATGACCTCTTAGAAGAGCGCAAATGTTATATCGTTCGCGGCACGCGCCTCTGGATATCTCACGACTTGCTCGTGAAAAAAGGCACAAAACTAGAAGATATTCATACCATAATTTCCCACCCTCAAGCGTTGGGCCAATGTAGTCACTTCCTAGATAAGTTAGAAGGCGTAGAATTACGCTCCTATGACAATACGGCTCGAGCTGCACAGCTCGTAGCAGCTAGTGATGACCCTGGAGTAGCGGCTATCGCAGCACCTCAATGTGCAGACCTATATAATTTGTCTCCATTGTTGAGAAATATCCAAAATAGCGATAACAACTATACGCGCTTTATCTGTATTAGTAAGGACTTCCACGTATACCCAGGAGCCAATAAAATCTCTGTTGTAACCACTGCAAGTCATGCTCCAGGCGGGCTTGGTACATTGCTCACCAAGTTTGCTAATATCGGTGTGAACCTTACAAAACTTGAGTCCCGTCCGATCGTAGGACATAACTTTGAATTCTTGTTCTACCTCGATTTAGAAGCATCCTTGGCAGATCCAAAAGTACTTTCCGTATTAGCAGAGCTCCACGCATCGCAAGATAAATTCCGCTTGCTCGGCAATTATCCTGAAAATTGATATTTTCCTTTATGGTAGTGCTTATTAATGGCATATATAGTACAATGGATATAGTTTTAAAACTCCAATGGCTAATAGGTGACAGCCTATTAGCCATTTTGTGTATATTGACCTAGGAGGTCCTATGAAATTTGGTTTACTTGGCCGTACGTTGGGCCATAGCTTTTCCCCACGCATCCACAATGCTTTGGGAAATACTAATTATGAATTATTTGAACGAGAACCGAGCCAACTGCAAGAGTTCTTTGCAGACCAAGAATTACAAGGTATTAATATTACCTTCCCTTACAAGGTTAACGCCCTTGAAGCTTGCGATGTAGTAGACCCTCGCGCAGAACGCATTGGCTGTGTAAACACGATGGTTCGTAAAGACGGCAAATGGCATGGTTACAATACAGATTACGATGGTTTCGTATTTACTCTAGAACACGCTGGTATAAATGTATCCGGTAAAGAATGTATTATCCTTGGCGATGGTGCCTCCTCTGCTACGGTTCACGTAGCTCTTGAAGACCTAGGTGCTAAGAGCATCACGCATCTATCCCGTAAAACGGCTCCGCTCTATACTGATGCGCCTAATTACTATGAAACAGCACAGATTATTATTAACTGCACGCCTATCGGTATGTATCCGCATAATCCAGCTAACCTCATAGATATTATGCAATTTTCTAAATTAGAGGGCGTTGTAGATCTCATCTACAATCCGCGCCGTACAGTTTTGCTTTTACAAGCAGAAATGATGGATATTCCGTACTGTGATGGTCTACCTTTCCTCGTGGCACAAGGTGTTGAGGCGGCTAATCATTTTCAAGGTGAAAGCTTTGGTACCAAAGAGATAGAACAAATCTTGCGAGATATGCGCCGTGAAAAGGAAAATATCATCCTCATCGGTATGCCTGGTGTTGGGAAAACAACAGTGGGCAGAGCAATCGGTAAAGAGATGGGCCGTACTTGGCTTGATGTGGATCACGAGCTAGAAAAAGAAATTGGCAATGTTTCTACCTATATTACAGAACAAGGGGAGGCTACGTTCCGTGAAAAAGAGGCAGAAATGATTGCAAAATTAGGCACTCAAACAGGCCTTGTCATCTCCACTGGTGGCGGCTGCGTAACAGTACCTAAAAACTATGCACACCTGCGCCAAAATGGCCGTATTTACCAATTAACACAACCTGTAGAAAAACTATCTACTTCAGGTCGTGTTCTATCTAGTGGCGGCATAGGACGTTTACGTGAACTCGAAGAAACTCGCACTCCAATGTATGAAAGCTTTGCACAATGCATCGTGGAACATAATCGCAATGCACCAGAAACAGTGGCAGCTATTCTCGAAGACTTTGAATCAAACTTATTGTAAGAGTTTATATAACGGTATTTATAAGATTGTTTCCTCTATATAAGTAAGGGCTTCTACATCTTTAGAAGTAAGAGCATTTACATCTGTATTTTTAGATAAAACTAAAACTCATATCATGACATACATGATATAAACTGAAAAGCAGTAGCTATCCTCAGGGTAACTACTGCTTTTTTAGGTCTCCTATGTATTATATATATTGGTAGAAAATCGCTTTAGCAATTACAATGTAATTACACAAAAAGTTTAAAATAGCTTTCACCATGGAACTATCAAAATATAATGAACTAATTTCTATAAGCAATAGTCTTAACGTGACGACCATAAATAGGAGGCATTATGAAAACTGTAAATCTACAAGTTCGCATCAATGAGGACTTAAAACAAGAGGTATCTAGCATATTAAAAGCACAAGGTCTATCATACACCTCTATGCTAGATGCACTATTCCGCCAAATCATCAAAGAGCGTCGCATTCCGTTTGCCATTGCGTTACCAACGGCACCTATAGATGAAACACCTACACCAAGCACACTCAACAACAGCACCTATGAACAACCACAAACTACATTAAAAGCCTCAGATCGTATAAGTGCGTATGGTACACCAAGAGAAGAAAATCAAGAAATATCTTTTGATACAATCGATAAGACAGGAGTTCTTAACATCCGTATCAATCCTAAAGTTAAGACGCTAACAACGGCTATTCTAAAAGAAATGGGATTAACCATGTCACAAACAGTTACACTTGTATCTAAACAAATACAATTTAATAAGGATATTCCACCTACTATCCTCCGTCCAGAATGGATTGATGCTATTAATAATGATTTCTGGACTGAAGAAGATTTAACTACAAGAATACAATTAGGGCTAAATCAAGCAGAAAAAGAAATTGGTGAACCTGCGGAAAAAATTTTTAATGAACTCCTTGAAGATTTATAAATTTGGAGAGCTGAAATGAAGTATACAGTAATTATGACGCCTACAGCTAAGTCTGATATAGTAAATCTCAAAAGTTCACTAGAACAACAGATTATAGATTCTTCCTTTATTAGAAAAGAATTAAAGTTGATTTATCAAAAAATTTCTTCATTAGCTATCTTTCCTGAACGTTATCCTATTGTAAATAGTAATACCAATTACAGAAAATTATCATACAAAAAATATCTTATTCTATATAAAGTCATTAATAATAACATATATATTTTTTATATCCGCCCTTCAAAAATGAATATACTACAAGAAATACAAAACATATAAAAAAGTCGGCTCTCGCCGACTTTTTTAATGCACTTTTACGCGTTTATGTTGTTGTTCATCAAATACGCCATCTACGTCGATGGTATCTAGAATTCGTTTTAAAGCATGTACATCGATTTGCCCTGGTGCTGATGTTTTACCAGCAGAAGCAAAGGTCATGGCATTTCCAAATAGAGCACCTGCAGTGCGTGTAACAGCACCTAGTTCTCCCATTGCCATCGTAATAATTGGATCCGAAGGATACAAAGCCTTTACTTCGGCTGTTGCTTCAAGAAGCGTCAATACATCACCAGTTGTGTGAGGCATAACGGCAATCTTTGGCACATCCGCTAAGAACTCTTTCATTTGAATGAGTCGATTTACAATGACTTCACGACTCGGCGTACCATGGAAATCATGGTTACTCATGATAATAGTAATTCCATGAACCTTAGCAAACTCTATCGTTTTAAGCATTCTATCTTGATCAAAGAATAACTCAATATCGATAGCATCCACCAATCCGGTAGGAATCAAACGTTCTAGCATTGTAAAGTAATCTTGTGTGGAAATCGTTCTTTCCCCACCTTCACCTTTGGTACGCCATGTAAAGAGCAACCCACGACCTTTCAGTTGTGGCTTGATGAGCATTAATAATTCAATGATAGCGTCAATGGAGTGGGCCCGCTCATAATAGTCAATGCGTAGCTCCACGACGTGACACGGTGTATTACATGCTACCGCAGTGGCATCTAGAATTTCTTTCATTGTTGTGCCCACAATAGGCACACATATTTTTGTACACTTTTCGCCGAGTACAGTATGACCGATACGGACCATAATAACTCCTTTCTGTCCCACACGGTGAGACTAATGACTTACCTTAAACTAACTATATACCAATATTTTTGTAAAAGCAATCAATCCACCCATATTGGATTGCTATTCACTAAAAGTGTATGAAAGCCTGTTATTATGCACTAAAACAGTATTCTTAGATTAACGATTAATGTCATTTTTTGTTATATCATGTCGCACGGATAGTTTCCGTGATTGGAATCCCATATAGAGTAATAACAAACCTGTAATACTAAATACATAGGATATCCCAATGTAGGTAGATACAATACTTGCGAACACAGGCCCTACCATAGAACCAAATTGTTGAGCTGTCGTCGTCATACCAAACATGCGACCTCTAAAGCTTGGATCCGTATTGAGAGTTACGGCTGCACTCAAAGATGGGTTGATGCCCACAATACAAGAACCAATTAGCACTTGTAGTACACCAAACCACCAAATACCTACTGGTAAACTTTGAAGTAAGAGAACAACACCACTACCAAGCATACAGTAGGAAATGGTTCTAAAGTAGCCACGGTGCTCACCAAGGCGCACCCATAAGTTAGTCGTTAAAGAACCAGCTAAACCACCGATACTAAGAATTGTACCCGAAATGATAGCAGCCCCTTCCATAGTGCCTTGCATATCACCTACATAAAGCGCCAAGATAGGCTGTAGCATCATGATCACACATTGCATAAAGAAGAAAATCCATAAAAGTCTTACTAATACAGGTTGTTCTTGAACTACTTTAAAATCCTCTCGTAAAGATGTAGATTTTACCGGTTTTGAGGACTGTTCATTAGAAGCTATATTTTCTACATTTAGCTTTGGTTCTTTTACAAGGAACAATACTGCCAAAGTAGCAATGAATACGGCTATACCTGAAATATAAAACACAGGACGCATACCTACAACACTTTCAACGGCACCGCCCAAAAATGGACCGACGACATTACCTAAAATTAGACCTGTTTGGAATATGCCGAGGGCACGGCCTACCTGTTTTTCATCCACACTGAGGGAGACCATGGTCATCGCCGCAGGATAAAAGCCATTAGCAAAACCTACTAAAGCACGGCCCATCAACAATTGGTACTGATCCGTTACCATACCGATGAGAACATAACAAAAGGCAATTGCGAAACCAGCTCGTAGAGCCATCCGTTTCTTGCCCTTATTATCTGCAATTTTCCCCCAAATTGGCGCCATAATACCAGCGATTAGGAATGTAATACCAAAGACGAGACCAGACCAAAGTGCCACATCATCCTTAGGAACACCGAGTTCCAATAAATATATTGGCAGAAAAGGAATTATCATTGTATAACATATGGCTAGCACCGTCATACTAGCTGTAATAATCCATACATTGCGCATGCCGCCTCGATCATCATATACACTTGTACTCATAGTACCCTCCCTTCCGCATAAAATCGTTTAGATAAACTAATATACACATAAATCACTTTTAATTACAGTTCCATTTAAATTACAGTCCTACTTAGATTTCAATCTATGTTACTATTCATAAAATGTTACTACATTTTAATTTCATATATAAAGAAGAGCCGCATACGAAACGCGACTCTTTCCATAAAAAATACCTAAAATATAGGTATACAATGTAGTAATCCTCAAAGATTATTCAAACTAAAGTTTTCGGACTATCAATTATTCCGTAGGAAATTTGTGATCCATTACATCTTGCAAGGAAACATGTTCCATAACATGTCGGAACTCATCTTGTAAATACTGCCACAATGGAGCTGTCAAGCAGTCATTAAACATAGGACACGGTTCTACATCATCTTCTAAACAAGACACGAGAGCAATGGAGTCCTCTGCGGCATATAAAATTTCATATACATTGTATTCAGCCGGAGATTTCACCAAACGATATCCTCCATATTTACCACGTCCACTTTTAACAAGGCCCGCAGAGGATAAACGAGATACAATCCCCTCTAAATATTTATCGGAAAATCCTTGGCGTTCTGCAATCTCACGAATCGGTACATTTTTTTCTACCCCGTGTTCTGCAATATCCGCCAATATCCGTAAGGCATAACGCCCCTTTGTAGATATTTTCATAAGTTAACCTCTATATCATTCATAATATATTAATAGTATATCACAAATTCATACAAAAAATGGTGGGAAATATGATACACTATACATATATCGAAATATCTTTATTTAGGTATGATTTTAATTTCATATAGGGAGGATTTTATCTAATGTTAGATAAATTATTTCAACTCAGTGAGCGTGGCACAACCGTTAAAACAGAAATTTTAGCAGGTATCACTACGTTTATCACGATGGCGTACATCCTATTCTTGGCGCCAAACATTCTTAGTCTTGCAGGCATGGATAAGGATGCGGTCCTCATTGCCACAGCCTTAGGTGGAGGTCTTGTGACGATTGCTATGGGTCTATTCGTAAACTACCCAATTGCTCTCGCTCCAGGGGTTGGCCTCTTGGCATTTTACTCCTTTACCGTAGTTCTCGGTATGGGCGTATCTTGGCAAACAGCATTAGGTGCGGTATTCATTTCTGGTCTCGTTTTCCTCGTATTAACATTGACATCAATACGACAAATGATCGTTGAAGGTATCCCAGCCTCCATGAAAATTGCCATTACCGTTGGTATTGGTCTTTTCATTTCTATCATCGGTTTGAAGTTATCCGGCTTGATGGCCATCTCCATTAGTTTGTCTCCAAACTCCTTAGGTCAGGTTGTACAGACACATGGTAATTTAGTCCCTCCAGCATCTGAGGCACTCTTAACGCTTGGTAATTTGCACAGTGGTGAAACATTGTTAGCACTATTCAGCCTCATCTTTACAGCTTTATTGATGGCTCGCAAAATTCAAGGTTCCCTCTTGATTGGCGTTTTAGTAACAACAATCATCTCCTATGCGACAGGCCTTTCCACAATGCCTGAGAACTTCACCGTATTGGCTATTCCTGATTTCTCCAAAGCAGCATTCCTGCAATTAGATATTCCTGGTGCGCTTCACATGGGCTTAATTACGATTATCTTCTCCTTCACCTTCGTAGAATTGTTCGACTCGATGGGTACTTTGATTGGTACTGCTACAGAGGCGAAAATTGCAGATCCTAAATCTGGTAAATTCCCGGGTCTTGGTAAAGCCATGACCGTAGATGCTATCGGTGTTAGTGCCGGTGCATTGCTCGGTACTTCTACAATTACGGCTTTCGTTGAAAGTGCGGCAGGTGTAGGGGCTGGTGGCCGTACAGGTTTAACAGCTGTCACAACAGGCGTACTTTTCTTAATTTGCTTATTCTTGGCTCCATTGGTATCCTTGGTTCCAAATGCAGCCACATCTCCTGTTCTTATCATCGTAGGTGCCCTCATGTTAGGTGCCATTCGCAATATTGACTTCGATGATTGGACAGAAGGCTTCCCTGCATTCCTCGTTATCGTATTAATGCCGTTCACATATAGCATCGCTAACGGTATCTCTGCAGGTCTTATTGCATACCCTCTACTCAAAATTATTGCGGGACGTGCAAAAGAAGTTAATTGGATTATGTACGTATTGGCGGTACTCGTTATCATCCGCTACGTATTCTTCTAATTAACGTATGTCCATAATTATACTATTAGTGAAAGCTGCTTTATATTGATAGCTATAAAATCACTAATACCTAAGAACAAATTATATATAAATCACATACACTAAAAGCACCTATCTCCAAAGATATTACCCTAATATCTAGGAGATAGGTGCTTTTTATTATGTACGCTTTTACTAAATGCTAACGTCGTATGGCATTACCGAATCGTACTATAGAGTCTTATTAGGGTTTAGTATTAACGAATCGTTTTTACACCGATTAAGTCTGTACGACTTGAATCAATATTTTTTAATGGTACTACATGTTCTTTATAAAACTCTGCTTCAGATGCTTTCACAGGCACTTGAAAGAACAAGAAATATGCCATGTTATCCTTGCTCCACGTAATACTGCGAACTAAGCTCTTATCTAAATTACCTGTATACTGCACATCACCTGTTGGCGTAGAGTCAATCCACTGTACGTCATGGTATTCCGTTGGAACATATTCTTTAGGCCATACAGTATCCTTAGAGTAACTCATGCGGAAGGCCATAACATGATTTACCCAACGGCCGCTATGTTCTTTGTACTCTTTATCTTGCTTCCAATATACAGTTTCTAATACATCATTATCATAAAAATGTGTAGCATAGTATGTATAGCCAAGAGGCAAGTAACTTGGTACAAATACGTCATACGGCATCTTACGAGATGCATCCATTACACCGCTTGGTAAGCCGATGGATTTATTCGTAAGTATAGGCCACTCAGAATTCGTATGTGTGCGCAATGGCAGTCCAATAGATTCAAAATGAGGTCTATCTTGTTCTCCATTTTGTTTAACACTTTGCGCATTATTGCCTTTAACATTTTGCTTATCATTTCGGTCACCACGTAATCTAGTATCATCAGAAGCCACATTACTTAACGACCCTACTGAATCTACAATTTTGCTTACATAGTTTTGGTTTCTTGAGGAAGCAAAGTAAAGCATATTAACTTTGTTATCTTTTTCCCAATAAGCAATTTGAACAGAATCGTTGCTAGAGCCTAAAGTATGTACAGAGATTCCATTAGGGGTAGTAAAGCTAACGGCATCATCAGCATTGTATTTTGTCTTTTCCAAAATAGGCTTTACTACGGTATCGATAGCCCACCCCATACGATACACAATATCTGTATTAGAGAAAGTTAATTTCGGACCATATTCTCCATCATGGCCCGTTTCCGTATATACGATTTCTAATACGTCATGATCCCTTGACTTTACATCGCGTACTGCATAGTCTTCAGGCATATAAGATGGAATTTGTAAATCATATCCAAAATAATTTGTACTTGCGTCAACATTAAGCTGTACTATATCACCATTATCAACTTGATCATACCACCGATAACGATTCATTAGCTCTTTATTCTTTTCCACTGTATCGATGGTAACAGTATTTCCATTTTCATCCACTAAAGGGGATAACGCACTAACTGGTTGTACTCCAAAGCTACTTACCACAGCAGCTAGTATTCCCATGGCTAATAATGATTTTGTTATTTTCAATCTCATAATTTCTTCTCTCTAAATTTAGATATTTCATAAGTATATATTACCGAGGTAATCACTTATCTATTACATTTTTAACTCAGATCACTGACTTTTAATAGTGCTACGTAATCTTAATAAAACACGCCAGTCTTTGCTTTCATAGGACTACATGTTCCTCTTTTATTTCTTCAATAGTTTTAGGTTTAATCGGTGTTGTCAGATAGTTACCAACTAGTTCATAACAAGAGCTATCAATACTTTTCAACGGTACCACATGGTCCTTATAGAATTCCGCATCAGCCTCTTTCACCCGTTCTAAGAAGAATAGAGAATAAGCCATGCCATCCTTCGTCCACGAAATGCTGCGAACCATATGTGTTTCAGGATCACCTGTAAAATAAACCTCACTAGAATCACCTGATTTAGACCATTCAATATCGCCGTACTCAGATGGAACATATGGTATATCTCTTACGGTATCTAAGGAATATCCCATTCTATAGGCCATAATACTATCTATATATTTTTTCCCATCCCGATAGATAGTCACACCTTTTTTGTAATATACAACCTCTAATACATCATTTCGATCTTGACGTGCTGTATAAAGCTGATAACCATAAGGTATATAACTAGGCGCCTTGACCTCATACGGCAGTTGCTGTGCAGCTTCTACTATTCCTTTCCAATTACGAGCCCCTTCTTGCGTTTTCATAGGCCACTCTAATAAAGTCTTTCTTGGTAATGCTTTGATTGCTGAATCAGGATGAACTCTAGGCATATCATTTGTAATGGTAGCGGAAACGCCAACATTATCGGTAGATATTGAATCATTAACAACATCAGCTGAAACATATCCTGCACACAATAATCCTACAGCCATAGCAGATAAAACGGACTTAACTAGAAGCTTCTTCATGATCTCTCCTTTTATAGAAACTTGATATACTTTACACATATAATGATATATTTTCTTATTTATATCAAAAACATGCCACCGATTCTGTTGCCCTAGCTACTTCATAAAACTTTTATCTTTCCTATTGTGAAAGTATAGTTATGAGCCATTAGCTGCTTTAATGCTAACTAGTTATACATAATAAAACATCCTACTAAACGCTATATTACAATAGAGTTCAATAGGATGTTTTGTCATTATTTAGTTAATGGAGGCATAATAATATCTTGTTCAAGCTGTCTTCGTCTCTTTGCAGTATAGTCTACAACTTTAATTTGAACTACGCCCACAGAGTTTACCATAGCATCGGTAAAGGTAAATTCTCGACCAGTCTGATGCTTCATCAACACTTGTAAACCATGAACTTTTTCATCAACATTCTCTAAATAAGCAGCCTCTCCTCGTCCCATTACACTGGAATAGACTGAACTATATTTACAAGGAATATCTCCACCTGAAACGAGAGCCTCATCATCACCATCAATTTCGATAAATACATGAGGATTCGCTTGCATCAAACTAAACTTCTTCCCCTCATGATGTCCATGCACAAAAATATGAAGTACATTATCTATAAATTCATAGCCGAAATGCAAAGGTACCACGTAAGGGTAATCACCATCCATCATCCCTAAGTGAATGATGCGAGTGCTATTTAAAATACCTTTAATTTCATCTATATTTGTAACCATACGATCTTGACGTCTCATAATAGCCTCCACAAGAATCAGAAAATTGATATACCTTACGCTTCATGTAATCTGCCAAGAAGATGTTTAAATTGAGCCTCATCACTATTCAGCTTTCCGAAAAAAACTTCATCAATTTGTTCAACTAATGGAACTGCTTTTTGTAATATTTCACTGCCCTTTTCATTTAAAAGAACCGCTTTCGCACGTGTATCTCTAGAGTGCTCTTTTCGCTCTACAAAACCACGTTTTTCCAATAAGCTCAATATTTGAGATACCGTCATAACATCTATCCCTGAAAGTTTTGAAATCATAACTTGTGTAACTTCGTTATCATGTTGTGATAAATACGCAAGAGATGCTAAAACAACAAATTGAGGATGTGTTAAGTTCAACTCTTTTAACGCTTGTTTTATAGTAAAATGCCATTTATTGTACACCCTCATGAACAATAATCCTGTTGATTTTTCTGAATTGTCTTTATATTTTGATGTAAACAAACAGCAATCACCTTATCTTTCTAAACAATTTTTTAGAATAAATATAGATTGAGGAACATCCGAAAAAACTTGACTTAAAAATTCCAAATGTTGCTTATCTTCACTTTCTAAACTTACAGTATGTTTTACATTTACACTTCCATCATGATTATCAATTATTTGATGTCCGAAAAGTATAGCTCCAAATGGAGTTTCAGTCTTATCCCAAAACTCTTCAAAAGGTTTTACAAGAGTAAGCTGATATTCCATAGGTGGCATGCCTTCAAGCTCCATTGTACCACATGAACCAGTCTCAAATTTACCGTTCAATGTAATATTTTTTAGATCCTCTTCCCAGTCATACCATTTTTCGATATTCGCATAGTACGCCCATACAGCTTCTTTTGTTGCTTTTATTTTCAAACTAAAACTAAATTCCATTTTATATCCTCCTTTTTTACGAGTGCTTTATTATAAGTATACTTATTATAAATTATTTTATATTATTCGTCAATTAACTTCCAAAAAAGGATATTCTATGCGTTTATCAATATAAGGGTATACTCTCATCAGAAAATCATCAGGTCTTTTGTCTACTGTAAAAATACATTTGACTTTTTAGAATAGATACTGTATTATAAAAAAATAGTTTTAAAGATTCTATAGATTGTTAAAGCTGTGGTAATCCATAGCCTTTATATTTATAGATAGTTTGTAGAAAAGAGGTCTTTATTATGTCTGATACGCATCAGTTAAAACGGGGTCTTAAGAACCGGCATGTACAGCTGCTCGCCATCGGCGGTGCTATTGGTACAGGCCTATTCTTAGGCTCCGGTCGCGCCATTCACTTGGCTGGTCCATCCATCATATTCGCCTACCTAATAACAGGTGTTATGTGCTTCTTTATTATGAGAGCACTAGGCGAATTATTGTTATCTAACCTAAATCACCACTCTTTTATCGACTTTGTAGAAGATTACTTAGGAGATCGAGCAGCCTTTATCACGGGATGGACATACTGGTTCTGCTGGCTTTCACTAGCCATGGCAGATTTGACAGCCGTAGGCCTCTACATGCAATACTGGATACCGTGGCTTCCTCAATGGATACCAGCCTTACTTGTTCTAGTCGCCTTGCTGTTAATGAACTTGACAGCTGTAAAATATTTTGGCGAAATGGAATTCTGGTTTGCCTTGATTAAGGTGATTGCTATCATCTCTCTTATCATTATCGGTATCATCATGATTGTTACTGGTTTCACCACAGATGCTGGCGTCGCCGCCTTTAGCAATATGTGGAATTACGGAGGATGGTTTCCGAATGGAACGATGGGCTTTATCCTATCATTCCAAATGGTTGTATTTGCTTTCACAGGCATAGAACTCGTAGGTTTAACGGCTGGCGAAACAGAAGATCCTGAAAAGGTTATTCCAATGGCCATAAACAATATTCCATTGCGTATTATTTTATTCTATGTAGGCTCTTTAGCCATCATCATGAGTATTTACCCTTGGACTGCCGTTAACCCTGCTGCAAGTCCATTTGTGGCTGTATTTACCGCCGTTGGTATTACAGCCGCTGCAGGTATCGTAAACTTCGTTGTTCTTACCTCTGCAGCATCTGCTACAAACTCCGGTATCTTCAGTACTGGTCGTATGATTTACGCCTTGGCAAAACGCGGTCACGCCCCGAGTTCGATGCGCCGCTTGACTCACAGCAGTGTGCCATACCAAGCAACGATTTTCTCGGCAGCCGTATTATTGATTACGGTTGTACTCAACTACGTAATGCCTGAAGCAGTATTCGTTATGATTACATCAATCTCTACGTTCTGCTTTATCTTTATTTGGGCCATGATGGTTATTTGCCATCTCAAATATCGCAAAAAAAATCCTGATGTAGTGGCACAGTCTAAATTTAAAATGCCTCTATACCCAGTAATGAATTACGTTATCCTCGCGTTCTTCGTTTTCGTTTTAGCCATTCTAGCCTTAAACGAAGATACGCGAATTGCCCTCTTGTTCACACCAATTTGGTTTATTATTCTTTGGGCCTTCTACTCCATGCTTAACACGGACGATGAAGATGCCCTTGGGGAAGAACTCATCGAAATGGCAGGCGTAAAAGAACTTTACAAAAAACCTAAAAAAGACGATTCCGATGATTACGTAATCTAACAAAAAAGCTCGTGCTATGCACGAGCTTTTCTTTTACTTCATTGACGGGAAGTTTTGTTGTTCATATTGTTGTAGATATGCTGGTAAGTTACTTGTATCTTCATTGTAATTAAAGATAGTCTTAATGCGATAGCCTTCTTGAGTGATTATGATATCAATAGAGGATGGTACTTCTTGATCATTCTGTTGCAAGTGATTAACTAATTCTTGCAAGGCCTCTGTTTGATGTAAAGAACCGGCCATATATTTACCCTTGGATAGACCTGTATTTCTAATGACTTGGCCATTGTATACTTGACCTCTATTATCTTTGTAATAAAAGCGTACAGCATCCTTATCTCCCGTAGGAACAGCTTTAATATAAATGGTCTTCCAATTCTTTTTAATCATCACTTTTGTAGCTTCTGCTAAATTATTAGACAAACGTCGTGTTTCTTTATTTGTTGATTTAGACACACCATTAACCTGTTGAATTTCATCATTCATAGGCATATCAATAGGTGCCACTACTGGATCTTGTTCTACCTTTTTTGCATCTGCAGGCTGAACCGCGAACATACCAACAACCGCCATTACAGCTAATGCGGTAAGAGCAATTTTTTTCATTCCATCTCTCCTTAGAGAATTTATCAACACAAATTACATTTTATACAATATATTATATTCATTAAGCTATATAATATCAAGTTAATTTGATTTTTCAGTATTTACATTCTTAATTATTTGATTCCATTGTTCGAAAAGTTCAGTACTATAATTCATATCCATATATTTTATATTGAAAGAAGTTATAGACTTTAGATTATCATAACTTTCCATTCTATTAGTCTTAACATTCCAAAACAACATCATATTTTCATATATAGGAATACCATAATACTGTTCTGCTTTAAAAAACTCAAAAGGTAAATTCATATTTGGTTTCGCATATATAAGAGGAGTAACTGTTAGTAAATAAGTATCTCCTACCTTACCATTTATATATAATTCTCTAGGAATAAGAGAATCTAATATTACTTTATCATTTTTAATACCATGTTTATTTACTTTCTTTTGTTGAACCAAACGTGGATCTGTATCAACTATTTTAGTAGCAGATAAAGTAGCATCTAAAATATATTTTCCCTCCCTATTAGAGGCTATTATATTACCATTGATATAGTCTAAGGAAGCAGAAAACTTATCAAAATCATATCCTATAACATTAGCAGTCAAAGATGTATCAGTGACCCTCAAAATCAAAAGTGGATACAAATTCATATTAGAAATAGTATCATTAGAGCGTGCAAGCAGATATAATTCATCATTAACGATAAGATAATCAAAAATATAACAGTTATATTTTTTCATAATAGGTAATACATCAATGGCATAAGACTCAGAGTAATTACTTGCATTTATAACTGTTAAGATTGCATTAGGATTACGATTAATATCAACTGTAATATCCTTTTCTAAAATTATCCCTTGTTTTGGTAAAATACATTTCTCATTTCTCGTACCACTGAGGTGTAAGGCACACAAAATAAGAATAAGGATAATTAAAAGACTTACAATATAATGTTTCTTTATCCATTGCAACATAGGACCACCTCTCTTACCTATAGTATAACTAAATCTATCGATTAATAAAAGAAAAGGCTTCTACCGATTCTTGACCGATTATATTCGGTCAATTACTGGTAAAAGCCTTTAATTTTATAATATTAGTTATGAAATTTTCCCATATAGTAAAGAGATATACTTAGAAGTTTCTATTCGCTTAGATATCTAAAATCAATATTACTAAACTAGTTACTAAAATCCGTATCCACAATAGCGAATTGTGTATAGTCAGGGTACCGTTTTTGCATTTCTGTCTTGATTTTTTCTAATGTACTATGTGGATCTTCTTCGTCAAAGTCAAAGATAATATCGTAGTAAATAACCTTCTTTTCTTCTTGTACGTAGAAGGCATGTACTTGTACTACATGTGTATATAAACTAATAACTTGATCAAGAGCTTTTCTAATTTCAAGTACTTCTACACTTGGTTTGTTTTCAGCATATACACCAACAGTCATATTGATGCCAAACTTTTTATAAAGATGAACCGCAATGCCCTTTGTTAGGGGGTGAACTTCTGCCATTGTCATCGTATCTGGTACAGAAATATGAACGGAACCAATTGTTTCTCCTGGCCCATAACTATTTAATACCAAGTCATATACACCACCCACATTTGGATGCTGTGCGATAGTTTCTTTAATATTACGGATTAAATTATCATCTGCTCGAATACCAAGCAAATGATTGTACATTTCACGTAAAATATCATACGCCGCTTTTAAAATCAAAACAGAAATAACAGCGCCCACATAACCTTGAATATCAAAGTTAAAGAAAAATACTAAGCCTGCAGATACCAATGTGGCAAAGGTAATCACTGCATCAAAAAGGGCATCTATACCAGATGCTACGAGTGCATCGGATTTATATTTCTCACCTTGTGCCTTGATATAACGACCCATCACTACTTTCACAACGATGGCAACAGCGATGATAACAAGACCTGGAATATCAAATGTAGATACCTCAGGATGGATAATTTTTTCCACAGATTCCTTAAGGGATCCAATACCTGCACCGAGAATGATGAAAGCTATAGCCATGGTAGTCATATATTCTATACGACCGTGGCCAAATGGATGCTCCTTATCAGCCCCTTTGGCGGCTAATTTTGTACCCACAATAGTTAATACAGAGGACAATACGTCTGTTAAGTTATTTACCGCATCAAGGATAATGGCGATGGAATTAGACGCAAGGCCCACAATCATTTTAAAAATAACGAGAACGACATTACCTATAATGCCTTTTATACTGGCAAGCGTAATCCCCCGATTACGTGCTGCACTATTATCTTGTAAAATCATACTACACCTCTTACATTCTGATTTATAGTTTTTAAATTGAACTATATCGATTTACTTATAATCCTATTATAGCTTATCGATTATCATTTGTCATTATTATTCTTGAAAAATATTTTTAAACTTATTGATTTTGCTGAGTTATCAATAATTCTCATTTCTCAATTAGATTGTTTTAGGTATTGTGACTTCACAATATATAATACAGACCTATTATCAAACCAGTACTTAGGCTCGCGTAATGATTTAAGGAAATCAGATTATGCCGTAACCGTAATACGCTCGCCTGTGCGCATATGTGTAAATACTACCTTTTGAGCCCGTAATTGGAATGGCTGTCCCGTAGGTTGTGCACCGTATAAGATATCTCCTACAAGAGGGTGCCCTATATGGCTGAAAGCTACTCGAATTTGATGTGTTTTCCCTGTGTACAAACGAACTAAAACCTTAGAATATCCACATTTATTGGACTTATACACAGTTTTGTCCACATTTTGACTACTTTTATCAACATCTCCTAAGTTTATATCCACATTTTTTGGTGCTATATCCACAGAATTTTTAGACTTATTCACAGAGTTATCCACAGCCTGCGAAGAATGTCTACATAGGACGGAAAAATCTGTACGAGTCTCTTTTCCCTTTACATTTACTTCGTAATGAATCCCATCAGCACTGCGTTCCATAGGGAATACTAAAGAATCCTCATCGGCTTCTACAATGCCTTCCACAGTCGCCATATACCACTTTTCAAAGGTATTATCATCCATTTGCTGTTGATAAAGGCTTTGAGCTAACCCACTTTTTGCAATGACAATGCAACCTGTCGTATCTCTATCGAGACGATTCAAGAAACGTACCTTTCGCTTAATACCATGTTCTTTAAAATAATGCGCCACACCATTGGCAAGAGATACTTGATCTTTGGAGTTTACCGTCAAACCGCATGGCTTATCCACAATAAGGAGATCAGTATCTTCATACAGAATGCGTAAGTCCATTTCGATAGGGTCATGATCTATTTTTTCCTTCGCCATAGCAATCCAAATCTCGTCGCCTTCGGAGATTGTATCCTTTGGTGTAGCCTTATGTCCATTAATGTGGATTAATTTCTCTTCAAAGAGTTTAACTAAGGACTTTCTAGGATATCTAGTATCTAACACTTCACCAAGTGAAATATCACATATTTCTCCAATATGCTCAGAATCACGACTTGATATGTCTTGATTGCTACTCGATATATCTCGATTTTTACTTGATATATCTTGACCATTACCTATTAGCTTTTGTCTTGCATTTTTCTTGCTAAGTACAGCTTCTATATCTACAGCTGTCACAGTCCACAGAATATCATCGGAGCGATGTGTTTTTCGCGCCATTAGTATCTCCTTTCTACGAGTTCAGGATCTCGTGGCATATAGTTGAGTAGCGAACTTGGTTGAACTGCCCTACCTCGTATATTCGTCTGTTCAAAGGTAATGGTCAATTCTTGTTTAGGTCGCGTGATGGCCACATAGAACAAACGCTTTTCCTCGTCTTCACGACCTTCTGAAATGGCAAAGGGACTCGGGAAAGTTCCTTCATTTAGCCCGGCCAAGAATACATGGTCAAACTCGCTGCCCTTCGCTTGGTGAATGGTAATGATAGGAATACGATCTTCATTTCGTACTTGCTGTGCAGGTTCGCCCGCCGTAAGGGCCGCCATCTGTAAGATTTGATTTAACCGCGCTAGTCCTGGTGGCCCTTCATAAGCCGTATCTAGTTTTTCCATGATGCGATATAAATCGCGTATATGCTCTACCTTTGCCGCTTCTCCATGAGATTTATAGTATTCTAGAACCCCCATTTGGTTCATGATATACGCCAATAATTTCGTTGGCATCTCCGTATAGGCTTTTCTACGCAAGGTCGCCATTTGAGAGGCGATATCCGTGAAAGCTGCCTTATATTTATTTATAGCTACCATGCGACCCGTTGTGGTCGGTACGATTTTTTCTTTCACCGCATAAATTAAAAGCTGTGCAGTGGCCAAGATATCATCCATTGCATTATGTGTTGGCTCATGGTGTATAGGAAACTTAGATGCTAGGAAACCCAATTTATGATTTGGCAAATTAGGATAGAAACGACGGTAGATATCGAGGGTATCATAAATAGCCTTGAACTCAGGATTGCCTAAGTTATGACGCGCCAATTCATTCGTAAAGATGGTCACATCATAGTTTACATTGTGACCTACAATAATAGCATTCTTAGAGAATTCCTTAAAGGCTTGTAACACTATAGCTGGCTCTTCGCCGTGCTCTTGTAAATACGCATCGGAGAAGCCGTGTACCTCTTCGGATTGACCAACAGGTACACCAGGATTGATAAAGCGTTCAAAAGGCTCTAAGACCTGTCCATGTTCATCGATGCGGATAGCCGCAATTTGAATGATATGGTCTTGAGCCGTATCTGTACCGGTGCTCTCCACGTCATAAACAACTACTTCGTGCTGTTCTAATCCACTAACAAGCTTTGCATAAGGCTCCGCTTCAAAAATAGGCATATCCATGAAGTCCGTCAATTTTAAACCTACTTGGCGCGTCTCAGGGCTTTCAATTGCAGCGATACGAGCGTCACCAATACCTGCAACATAGCGCTTGATAATGCGCTTCGCACTGACAGAATCATTAGGATTCATCAACAACTTGAAGTAGGCCATAACGTCTTTAATTTCTTGACGTCTAAAGAATTTGAACTCGTCGATAATCATGAAGTGACGGCGTTCCTCTTCAGGTCGTTCGCCGTTAAGACGTTCAAAAGAATCACTTAACTGCTGTGCCTTTTTATTATCCCTCACAAGAACGCCGATATTAGCATCTTTTGGTAAAGCGCAGATGGATTCGTAGATATATCGACCCTCAAGATAACTATTTTTACAGCCTTTAATGAGAACTGGCTTACCCTTGCTTTCACTATTGGCACGAGGCAATTCAGTGTAGATAGACCCAACTAGATCGGGGAACATATTTTGCAAGGTTTTGAAAGCCATCGTAAAAAGCGTCCAGTTAGAGCGATAATTTTCATAAAAGATGATTTTCAAGGGCTTGAAATCCGCATCAAATTGCTTAAGCAAGCGGAACGGATCGGAGCCACGCCATTCGTATATGGTTTGGAAATAGTCTCCACATAGTAGCACGTGATTACCTTCCCACAGCATTTCTAGAACCTTGTACTCTAGTACGCCTGTATCTTGCATTTCATCTACAGAGATATAGCTGTAACGGTTGCGCCAGCGTTCACGAACTACAGGGTCTTGAAATAGGCGATGAACACCGCAGATGAGGTCTGTAAAATCTAGGCCGTGCACGGAAGCTAAGCTTTCATCATACGCAGCAATCCATTCGTGACCATGGTTCAAGAAATCATGGAGTTCACTGTAGAGGACATTACCAAAGCTAGAGAAGAGCTGTTCAATGGCTTCGCGCTGTTCCTTCTGTAAGCGTTCGATTGTCCGCTTGTAATCCCCTATGAGATCATCAGAATAAAAGCCATATAAGGAACGATATTCTTTCACCATAGCGATAACATTAGCAAAGGACATTTCTCGCAATTTACCAGGACGGTACGGTTCAGATAGTTCCTTGCAGTCTTCTTCGTCAAAAATGGTCACGTCCGTGTACAAGGTTTCATTGCGCTTTCCCTCTTGTTGGAGAATGAAAAAGCAAAAGCTGTGGAATGTACTAACCTCCACAGCCTTTGCAGGACTGCCCACGAGCGATTGAATGCGGCCTTTCATCTCGTTTGCGGCCTTGTTCGTAAAGGTCATGCACAAGATATTCTCCGCTTTCGCATAGCCACCCTCGATGAGATGAGCCACCCGATAAGCAAGTGTATTCGTTTTTCCCGTCCCAGCGGACGCTAACAAGAGGATATTCTGTTCCACTTCATCAATAACGCGTTGTTGTTCACGATTGATAAGCATAAAAACCTCCTGTTATTTAATGCCGTAATATATAGCAGCTAAGACCATAGGAATAGGGCCTAAAATTGCTGTTAATGCCCAAATACCCACCCCAATATCCATTGGAATATTAAGTATATGAACGCATACCCAGTAGGTTAACCCACCAATCACAACATTCATAGCCACCCGTTTAATGGTGAAAAATGCTACTTTGAAAGCAATGTAGGCTACAGCAATGGAAATAACCGCCGATATAATCGGTGATGCTAATAAAGCTCCCATACTATTATCCTTTCATTTCTTGACGGTTCACTACGGCACCGCCTAGCGTTAATTCATCGGCATATTCGATATCGCCGCCCACAGGAACACCGCGGGCAATGCGCGTTACCTTGATGCCACTTGGACTTAATAAGCGCGCCAAATACAGAGCTGTTGCTTCCCCTTCGACATCCGGGTCTGTCGCGAGGATAACCTCTTGTACAACACCATCACGAAGGCGTGCAATCAACTCTTTTACGCGAATATCGTCAGCACCAATGCCCTCCATAGGGGATAAAGCGCCTTCCAATACATGATACAAGCCCTTATAATCACCACTGCGCTCGATAGCAATCACATCGCGAGATGTTTCAACAACCATAATCGTCGTTTGATCGCGATTTGGATTGCTACAGAATTCGCAAGGATCTTGAGCTGATAAGTTAAAGCAAATAGAACAGTGCCTTGTAGCCCCCTTCGCTTCTACGATAGTTTCCACAAGGCGGTCTACCTCTTCCTTCGGCATTTCTACCAAATGATAAGCCAAGCGTCTAGCCGACTTGGAGCCGATGCCAGGCAAGCGGCGCAGCTGTTCTACGAGCCGTTCTAAAGCGTTTGTCATTTAGAATAAACCTGTTGGCAAGTTTAGACCACCAGTCACTTTGCCCATTTCTTGAGCCAAGAGGTCGTCTACTTTTTTGCTAGCTTCGTTTACCGCAGCCATTACTAGATCCTCTAACATTTCCACATCTTCAGGATCAACAGCTGTAGGATTCAATTTCAAGGATTCGATGATTTTTTCACCGTTCATCACAACGGTTACAGCACCGCCACCTACGGAAGCTTCTACAGTACGAGTTTTTAACTCTTCTTGCATTTTCTTCATGTCTTCTTGCATCTTTTGAACTTTTTTCATCATGCCAGCCATGTTGCCCATACCTTTACCAAACATTGTATTTCCTCCTTTTAAGACATCGTCCTATACTAACATTCTAAGTCCACATCATTAACAATATATGACATAGATTTATAACATATGTGTCACCTAATAGCCCTAAGGCCAAAGGTTATTATATAACAATTACTTTTTTATCTATTCTTCGATAACCTCGACTATGATGTCATGGTCTTCAGATAATTTTTCTAATGTTTCCGCCAAGAGAGGATTGTTTCGTTCCTCTTCTGTCATATGCTCTGGATCCCAGGCGTATTCTCGAGCCACCGTAACACTATCAATAGCCTCTACTTCAATAGGTGCTGATGAAAGCATAACTTTGTCATCACTTTGATGCAGGGTTTCCTCATGAGGTTCACCCCCATCAGACTTTGGGACAGCTTCAACCTCGATATGTGCACCGCTATCCATAGGGCGCTCTAACACTTCACCATCCTCGCTGATAACAGTCACACTATCTAATGGATGTGGCGGCATATCATCTAAGGATGATACATAAGAATCCTCCATATCATCTATAGGCACATCATCAAAGGAATGAACTGGAATATCATCCCCTTCAATAGAACCCGCTAGAGACTCAATAGGAATCTCACCATCGGGGACCTGATTAGATGGACTGCCATCAAAAGTTGTAATCGGCACATCACCACCGAATGCTGGCTCTGTTTCTACATCAGCTCCTACTGCAGTTTCTGATGCAGTTATTGTAGTCGTATTCGCACTATCACTAACTGCTGTATTTGCAACAGCACCGCCGGTTTTCTTGGCTAAGAATGCCATAGCCGCAGCCTTAGCCGCGTCCACGGCTGCAGAATCAGGCTTACTCTCTTGAGGATCATTGGTTAAATCCATTTGTGTCGGTTGCCCACCAGAGGTCGTCTTTACGTCAACCATCGGTTCTTGTGGTCGTTGGGGTGCTTTTACTTGGCGTTGTGTGGTGCTACCAGCAGCCTTTTTATAGTCTTTATAAACTTGCGTGAGGGCATCCACGATTTCTACGTGTACTGCATAGCCCAGTGTATAGGTGAAAGCATCAACCGCTTCCGCCAAGTTCACTTCATTGGTCATTACATTGAGATGTAATGTATTTTTAAAGGCCATGACCGCCTTGCTTTGGTCTACATACACTAGCTGACCTTGACCGATAACGGTAGAAGTCATATTGCGATTGCTATCCTTCAAGTATTTAATCACATTGGATTGTACATTGCGATACTCTTGAGCAGACAAGATTTGGTCACTAATGATGGCCTGTGTACTAATGCCTTTTTTACCGCGACCTTTAGCTTGGTTTCTCGTGTTTTTTCGGGAAACTGGGTCTCCATTATTCGGTGGTGGCGCCATGCCAACGCCGCCCATTGGTGGCGGAGCTATACCCACTCCATTCATCGGAGGCGGTGTACTACCTGGTGCTCCCATCGGTGGTGGAGTCATCCCTACACTCGCAGTCGGTGGAGTCATACCCACATTCGCAGGCGGTGGTGTCATACCTACGCTGCTTGGAGGTGGCACAGTGCCAACAGCAGTATTTTGAATACTACTCATGGAAGAATTCTGTACAGCAGCATTATCTACAGGAACAAAGCTGTTCGCATAGCCGCTAGGTGGACCAAATGCATTAGCACCATAAGCTGGTGTAGGAGCCGCTGGGCCTCGTTGTTCCAATTGAGCCATGCGGTTCAATAAATCATTTCGTTCAGATCGCTCAGCACTTTCTAGAGCATATACACGGTCTTCTAAGCTTTCATCAACAGAGCCTAATTTAGCACAAAGCACGAGTAGACCCATTTCGATGATGGTTCGTGGATTGTCCACTTGTTTCGCATCATTCATGATGGATTGAGCACTGCGTACATATTGGTTAAGTTCATTGAAATCAACACTATTGGCCTGAGCTAAAAACTCATCCTTAAAGGCATCGTATACCTTGAGCTCATCCGCATCAGGAGCCACCTTACCAACGAGCAAGGCACGCACATGTTGAATGAGGGCTTCCATAATCTGCGTCGCATCGCGACCTTCCGCCAATGCATCGTGAACGTAGGATAATACTTTAGGGCCATCGCCGTTGCGCAAAGCATCTAGAAAGTGAATAATCCATTCCTTACTTACGAGACCGATTAATTCTTCCACAACTTGCGATGTAATAGAGCCCGTTGCCATACCTGCACATTGGTCTAGAATACTCAAGGCATCACGCAAACCACCATCTGCATGAACAGCAATGAGCTGCGCCGCCGCAGAATCAAGGCCAAAGCCTTCTTTTTCTGCTACATAGGATAAACGCTGAGCGATATCATCAGAGGTAATACGTCTAAAAGTATAGCGCTGACAACGAGACACGATAGTAACAGGCAATTTTTCAATTTCTGTAGTGGCAAAGATAAACATCACATGAGCAGGAGGTTCTTCTATGGTTTTTAAAAGTGCATTCCACGCCTCTGTAGTGAGCATGTGGGCTTCGTCTATGATGAACACCTTTTTACGCCCCTCAACAGGCATAAATTTGACGCTTTCACGAAGAGCACGAACCTCATCGATACCGCGATTTGATGCGGCGTCGATTTCAAGGACGTCCATGGACTGTCCACTCAAAATCGATTTACAAGCACTACACTCATTACAAGGGTGATCCGTTGGGCCCTGCTCACAGTTAATAGCGCGCGCAAAAATCTTCGCCATACTCGTCTTACCAGTCCCCCGAGGACCGGCAAATAAATAGGCATGAGCTACCTTATCCTCCCGGATAGCACGCATCAACGTATCAGACACCTGATGCTGACCAACTACATCGGTAAATGTCTGCGGACGATACTTACGATATAGCGCAATATATGCCATTAGAACACCCCCTTTTTCCGAAACTTACAATACTTTATTATACCATATTCAAGAAAATCTGACTTCTTTAATATAGTTCTCTCCACATTCCCAAAGTAATATATTTATTTATAAACTTTGTAGATATTTACTAGTCAGAATTCCATCATATGGTTTACGATAAAACATCGTATAGTCCAGAATAAAGTATCATACATTCCTAAATTAGACATAAAAAAAGCGGCCCCACAGGCCGCCTTGCAATATTCGATCACGACAGCCCCCGGGTTCCCCGTGGCACATGAAGGTTACCGCTTAGTGCTGCTACCTCTCAGTCCTGACACGATTCACAGGCCCCCATTGCACAGGCCCGAGAACTGCCATGATCCAATATTGCAATACAAATATTATACATGAAAAAGCCTCTATAGTCAAAGCTATAGAGGCTTTTCATATATCCTATCCAAACGATATTCAATCAAATTAAAAATTATTTTGCATATTTCTCTTTAAATGCAGCCAATTGTGCTTCTTCTAAGGATAAGCCTTGTTCTTTGAAGCGTTCAATAGCAGCTTGCATTTCTTCATAGGCTACAGGCACAACTTTTGTAAATCTGTTTACAAAGTTATTCCAGTTTTCTAAGATGTGACGGCCTTTAGCAGAGTTAGTATGCAATACATGTTGTTCTACTAGTTCTTTAATGCGTTTAAGGTCATCATTATTGGCAGTACGTAATTCTACGAGACCTGTGTTGACATAGCGTTCATCGCAATCAAGGATGTACGCATAGCCACCGGACATACCTGCTCCAAAGTTACGGCCAATTTTACCGAGTACGAGCACTTCGCCACCAGTCATGTATTCACAGCCATGGTCGCCGACGCCTTCCACAACGGCAGTGATACCGCTGTTACGTACGGCGAAACGTTCACCAGCTACACCGTTGATGTAGGATGTACCAGAGGTTGCACCATAGAAGGCAACGTTACCGATAAGGATATTTTCATCAGCTTCAAAGATGGATTTCTTAGGTGGATATACAGTGATAGTACCGCCGGACAAGCCTTTACCGAGGTAATCATTCGCATCACCTTCAAGTTCTAGTGTCATGCCTTTAGGAATGAAAGCACCGAAGGATTGACCCGCAGAGCCTTCGAAATTCAACTTGATTGTATTGTCTGGCAAGCCGCTTTCACCATAACGACGTGTCACCTCAGAACCAACCAAGGTACCTACAACGCGGTTGATGTTAGTGATAGCCAATTTAGCGCGAATCGGTTTTTGATCCTCAATAGCAGGACGGCACATACGCAAAAGTTTGGACATATCCAAGGTGCGTTCCAACTCGTGATCTTGGTCAACCATGTGCATATGTCCCACAGAGGAATCAATGTATGGACGGAACAATATGCGTTTAAGATCAACGCGAGACAATTTGAAGTTATCATCTTGAGATTTTTGACGCACAAGATCGATACGACCAACGAGCTCAGCTACGGAGCAAATACCTAAACGAGCCATAATTTCACGCAATTCACGTGCGATGAAAATCATCAAGTTTTCAACATATTCAGGCTTACCTGTGAAACGAGCACGCAATTTTTCATCTTGTGTAGCTACACCGTAAGGGCATGTATTAAGATTACATACACGAGCCATTTTACAGCCCACCGCAACGAGTGGCAATGTACCAAAGCCGAATAACTCAGCACCGAGCATGGCTGCTACAGCCACATCAAAACCAGTCATCAACTTGGAGTCTACCTCTAATTGAACACGGTCACGCAATCTGTTGAGCATCAAGGTTTGATGAGTTTCAGAGAGACCAAGTTCCCAAGGTACACCTGCATGTTTTACAGACGTGCGACCTGCTGCACCTGTACCACCATCGTATCCGGAAATCAAGATGTTATCTGCTTTTGCTTTCGCAACACCAGCAGCAATTGTGCCAACACCTGCTTCAGAAGTCAATTTAACGGAAATACGCGCATCTTTGTTGACGCATTTCAAGTCGTAAATCAACTCTGCCAAGTCTTCGATGGAGTAAATATCATGATGCGGTGGTGGAGATACGAGCTCAACGCCTGGAGTGGAGTGACGAGCCTTGGCAATTTCAGGATATACTTTTTTGCCTGGTAATTGACCGCCTTCACCTGGCTTAGCGCCTTGAGCACATTTGATTTGCAATTCTTTTGCATGAATGAGGTAGTTTGCGGTTACCCCAAAACGACCAGATGCAATCTGTTTTACTTCGGAGTTCATGCTATCGCCGTTTGGCAATGGTTTAAAACGATCTACATCTTCGCCGCCTTCACCAGAGTTAGATGTGGAGCCTAAACGATTCATAGCGATGGCAATGGCTTCATGCGCCTCTTTACTGATCGCACCGTAGCTCATAGCACCAGCTTTAAAGCGTTTTACGATGGATTCTTCAGGTTCAACCTCTTCGATAGGAATACCGCCACCTACAGGGTAGTTCAATTCCATCAAGGAACGCAATGTAACGTGGTAATCATTGCGAATCGCTTTGGAATATTCTTTATATTTTGCGTAGTCGCCGTTGATAAGAGATTCTTGTAAAAGCTCGATTGTCTTAGGATTGAATAGATGCTCTTCCCCATCTTTTACAGGACCATACCAACCGCCTGGTTCGAGTACTGTTTCATCGGATTTGAAAGCACGTTCAAAACGAGCTAATGCTTCATGTGCTACCCCACCAAGACCAATACCGCCAATACGTGTTGGTGTATTTACGAAGAACTTATTAATGAAGTTAGTATTCAAGCCCAACGCTTCAAAGATTTGTGCACCGTGGTAGGAACGAACTGTGGAAATACCCATTTTGGACATGACCTTCATAATGCCACCTACAGCGGCCTTGATGTAGTTCTTTTCTGCCTGTTCTGGTGTAATATCGCCAAGGCGTTTCCGAGCTTGCAAATCGCGTACAGTTTCAAGCGCCAAGTATGGGTTGATAGCTGTTACACCATAGCCGATTAATGTACAGAAGTGATGGACTTCACGAGGTTCACCAGATTCAAGGATGAGACCAATTTCTGTACGCAATACTTTGCTAATCAAGTGATTGTGAACGGCTGCTACAGCCAACAACGCTGGAATTGGCGCATGATGTTCATCGACACCACGATCAGATAAAATCAATACATTTTGATCTGTACGAGCTGCTTCTTCTGCCTTAGCACACAATTCATCTAATGCATCGCGCAAGCCTTCGGCACCCTTAGTTGGATCAAATAGGATTGGCAAGGTTACAGATTTCATGCGACGGCAATCAAGAGCTTTAATGGATGCCAATTCTTGGTTTGTAAGAATTGGGGTACGCATGGACAATGCATAGGTACCAGCTTTGTTAGGTTCTGTTAAATTACCAGAGTTACCAAGCATAACCCGTGTAGATGTAACCATTTCCTCACGAATAGAATCAATTGGAGGATTCGTTACTTGCGCAAACATTTGCTTGAAGTAGCTATATAACAATTGTGGTTTATCTGACAAGATAGCTAAAGGCGCGTCCGCTCCCATGGCACCAACAGGATCTTTCCCATCTTTTGCCATAGGCACGATCATGCGCACAAGGTCTTCTTGGGTATAACCAAAAGCTTGTTGTTCTTTGAATAAATCATCTACTGTTGGAATTGTACTTTCATCGGCTTGCGTAATTTCAGACAAATGAATAACGTGTTCCTTTACCCATTCATTGTATGGTAATTCAGTAGCGACGCGATGTTTGATTTCTTCATCAGAGATGATACGTTGCTCCGCTGTATCAATGAGTAGCATTTTACCTGGTTCCAAACGGCCTTTAGCGCGGATGTTTTCAGCATTTTCGTTTACAACGCCAACCTCGGAGGCCATGATAACGCGATCATCTGTTGTCACATAGTAACGAGCAGGACGCAAACCGTTACGGTCAAGGACACCGCCGATAACTGTACCATCGGTAAAGCCCATAGCCGCAGGACCATCCCAAGGTTCCATCATAAAGCTATTGAACTCATAGAAATCATGTTTTTCTTGACTCATGAGATTATTGCGTTCCCAAGGCTCAGGAATCATCATCATAATCGCATGAGGCAAGGAGCGGCCTGTCATGTGCAAGAATTCTAATGTGTTATCAAACATAGCAGAGTCAGATCCGCTATCATCTACTACAGGGAATACCTTTTTGATATCTGGGAACAATGGAGATTCCGCTTTACCTTCACGAGCATTGATCCAGTTTACATTGCCGCGAATGGTGTTGATTTCACCATTGTGAACTAAGAAACGGTTAGGATGTGCTCGAGCCCAACTTGGGAATGTATTCGTACTGAAGCGGGAGTGAACCATTGCCAATGCGGAGGTAAAATCAAGGTCGCTCAAATCAAGGTAAAAGTCGCGCAATTGACCAGGTGTTAACATACCTTTATATACAATGGTTTTAGAAGATAAAGATGCGATATAGAAATCACTGGATAATTCCTTGCTTAATGGAATAATGCGTTTTTCCGCCAATTTACGAATGATATATAATTTGCGTTCAAATTCCTTATTGTTAGTTACATCTGGACCTTTGCCGATGAGGATTTGAATCATCCAAGGACGAATCGCTGCTGCCTCTTTACCAACCTTTGTACCATCGACCGGTACTTCACGCCAACCGAGAACAACTTGCCCCTCTTCACGTACGACCTCTTCGAGGATTCGTTTTTGCTCGTTACGGAGACTTTCATATTTATGGGCAAAGACCATACCTACGCCATATTCGCCAGCTGCAGGTAGGTTAATACCAAGCACTTCGCACTCGCGCTTGAAGAACTCATGCGGGATTTGTACCAAAATACCGGCACCATCCCCGGTGTCCTTGTCAGCACCGGCACCACCACGATGTTCCAAGCGCTCCAAAATGCGTAAACCATCGTCGATAATATCATGAGACTTTTTTCCCTTAATATTAACAACGAAGCCCATACCACACGCATCCTTTTCAAATTGGCTGCTGTACATACCATTGGCTTCAAGTCTAGCTTGATCTAGACGTTGTTGCTCTATTGTGCTTTGCTTCATATCCATAACGTGCACTCCTTCATATCACTTGATTATTCCAAGCACTGCGGCATCGTTCCGTTCGGTCTTGGTAAAAGTATAACTAACAAACTATTTCTCTATAAAATTTTTAGTTTAATATTCTATAGAATTTTATGTCTATACACAGTATACTCCTGTCCACTGTGAATTGAAAATATAAAAAAAACATAGTCTATGCTTTTCATGCATAGACTATGAGTTTTTATCACTATTGTTTTTTGTATACAAGGATACAGGGATAATAAGCTTCTCATCCAATAAATACGATAGTCTTATTATTTTGAGTGGAAAAATCAACAGTTATTTTTCTCGACCAAAATTATCCCCTACTTCACAGGTAATCGTAATAGCTTCATCCTTACCATACGGTACAAAGGTTAGCTCCGATGCGTGCAAACATTGGCGTGTATAGGGCTTATTGCGCGTACCATACATAGCATCACCAATAATAGGATGTCCAATATGTTCCATGTGAACCCGAATTTGATGAGTTCTGCCAGTCAACAATTTAAAACGTAACAGAGTATTGTCTCCTTCATAACCGAGAACGGTATATTCCGTTTGAGCAGGCTGACCAAACTCATCGATAACACGGCGATTATCGAATACTGGATCTACCCCAATAGGCTCATCTACCATGCCATCCGCATCAATATGACCTTCTACAAGTCCTGTATAAATACGATCGATACGACCTGCTTGTAGCTCATCCGTATAATATTGTTGTGCTTCCTTTGTTTTACCAAATAGAATACACCCCGATGTCTCTCGGTCGAGGCGATGCACAGGGCGAACCTTATGAACTACACCCTTTTTCGCATAATAACCAGCTATATAATTGCTTAAAGTGCAAGACTTTGTTTGCCCTGCTGGATGAACGAGCATAAAAGGAGCTTTATTTACAACTAAGGTATGAGCATCCTCGTAGAGAACGGTAATCGGTCCTTTTTCTACGTCTACTCCATAATCCTTATCTTGTGGTAATTCTAAGGTTAATACATCACCCTTTTTAAGTGCTCGCTGCGAATGAGCCACACGGCTATTAACTTTTACCCGTTTCTTGCGAAACATCATTTGGATATCCCGAGAGGATAAGGAAAATCGTTCCTTTACATATTTAGAAACCGTCAACTCAGTTGGTTCTTTCACCGTATATGTTTTCCAACTCATATTACCACCATTCGTTAATATACGTTTTTTGTTCAGGATAGAGAATATCGAAATAGTCTAACCATTCTTCGCTTACTGAAAGTTTCCCTTCAAACGCAAGGTCTCGAGCCGTAATTGTGCCCATTAATAACTGGCTCAACGCACCGACCTCAATGGTAATATCTGTTTCCCCCTCTATTGTATCAGAAATCTTTTTAACGGATGGAGTTAATGCACTGCCATATTGTACTTCATAGCGACCTTCGTTCCAACTGCAAAGCCCATCTTTTACAGCAAAGGTCATTGTTATAGGCATCATCAATGTCTCTTGATTGACAGGAATTGCTTCAAAAGCAGCTTTTACATCTACAATACGACTCATCATATATGGCATGGTAGCGTGGCCAGTTCTACCATCAGGATAGAAGCGATAATATGTATCGTGAAGGCCTTCATTCCAACGGATAGACGTACCTTGAGAACGGTGATTATAGAAATAATTTAATAATGCACGTTGTGCACGGCGTGTCGTGTAAACCAGCTCAGTAACAGGAATTTCAGGCTGACCTAAACGATACACTGCATAGCCTTCAATGACATGGTCATCGTTGCGCACTACAGCAACATTTACACCTTCTGCAAAGAAGCTGCCTAACAAACGTTTCCATTCCTTTTCGCCACGTTCTGCGTAGCCAGAAAGACGAGCCGTATATGTTTTATATACTGGATCTAACAAAGTCCATTGATCTACGCTATTTAGTAAGCCAAAGCTCAACGTTTTATCTGTCATAGGGCGCAAGTCTTCTAGCGACATGGTGTTCACCCATTGATGAGCATAAAGTTCCCAACCATATTGCTGATAGAACGCTGCCTTGGATGGCATCAAAATCGTCATAGCTTGACCGCGTTTACGAAGCTCCTCTAGTGCAGCAGTTAACAGTGCACCGCCTACACCACCACGGCGAGCTGCTGGATGCGTTGCAACGCCTACCATATAGCTCGTAGGTAATACGGCACCACGTACATTAAGATTATATTGACGCAAATGAACGGTGCTCAACAATTGGTCCTGTTCTAACCCGACCATTGTATTCTCTGGTTCATAGCAATTTGTAAAATAATATTGAAAGAATGGATCTTCCTTTGGTTCAAAGCAGTACGCCCATAGATTTTCCACATGAGACGTATCTTGAGCCGTCGCAATTCTAAATTCCATAATTATGTCCTCGTTATATCATAAGAGCCGTTATCTATCTGTCGCGTCACAGCGTATAATATCTAATCTGATCTAATTTAAGCACATCACATCACCATATGGCCATATCGCCATGATGATACGATAGTTACATTCAAATAGATAGTCTAACAATTCTATTATAACAAAATGAGCTATGAAGCACATCGACTTCATAGCTCAGATTTTATTTACCACCTGTCGCATTATCTGCTTCGTTAGCATATACTGCGTCATATTTTTCAGCAAAATGATCTGGGTTATAAGATTCTTTTGCTTGACGAAGACCAGGCAAGCCCATATCTTCTTCACGGTTGATGAATTCTACTTCGCTAAATTCATGACGAATGAATTCATTATTGATAGCTTGATACAAACCACGAATATCTGGATTTGCTTTTTCAATGTGAATCAAAGCAATTCTGTCATTGAGAAGTTCACCGATACTAAAAGCCTCAACACGGCCGAATAATTTAATGGCACCGCCTTTAAGACCCAACACGTCCCAGTTATCAAACAACAAGTTGATGGCTACCAATTCATCTTCGATACCTTCTTCATGATGCGTTTCTACCCAAGATGCTGCCGTTTCACGACATAATGGGATGATATCATCTGTAATTGGCACATATTCATAGTTAGAATATTGCATGCGAAATTGGTTTAAATGGTTTTTCTTTTGACGGAATTTCTTACCAGACAAGTTGATAAGATCTTCGGACTTGTAAATATATTCGTAATTGTCACGGTCAGGTGTAAATGCATAGCGACCAGGACATAGGTCTTCCATGCGTTCTTTTACATCTTTGCTAACGCCTTTAAATCGGAACGGCAATTTATTTTCTACGAACCATTCTTTAGCACGCAACAAACCATCAAGGAACTTTGCATCTTTACCAGCAAATGGAGGCAATAGGAATGGCTCACGCTTGCCACCACCTTGGATATACAATACGCCATTCTCTTCAGCCCAGCGAATACCGTATGGATCTTGCCACATAAACAGTGTAGTAAAGCAATTATCGGATGCTTCGTAATGATGTTGTTCAAAATATTTGTCGATTAATGGTTTATCTCTCAATTCAAAACGTTTAAATTCTAAAATAATAATCCCTCCTATCAGATTCCTCTTTTGAGGTTACTTTCACAATCTGTGAAAGTTTTGATTCCATCACATTTAAACATAATCCTAACAATCTAGTACTAAAATCTTAGGTCTCATAATTACAATTTTACAGATTCACCTAATACAAAGGTGCCATCCGTCGTAATAACCTTATCACCTTCGTTTAAGCCAGAAATAATGGCTACGTCATCGCCTTCAGTGATGCCTACCTCAACAACACGTACATCAACTGTATTATTCTCAGTCAATACATATACATATTTCCCATCTTGATTTTCCCGAACCGCCTTAGTTGGAACGGTCAGCATCTTGGCTTTCACATTAGATTCAATAACGAGTGTATAAAATTCACCAGCCTTGATTAGGCCTTTCTCGTTATTGAAAGTGGCTTTCACAAGAACACTTGGCACATTTTCAGGTTGAGTAATATCTACGTAAGTCAATTCACCTGGTAATTCTTGGTCCCCTACCTTGAGAAGTACCTTCATGCCATTCTTCGCTTCAGGTGTACCTAATTTCATAGCCGCATCACGAGGAATGCTGAGGGATGCAACCATCGGAGTAGATTGCTGAATCATCATAAATGGACGGTCTGCAATCGCCATTTGACGGTCTTCATTATAGATAGATGTTACAGTGCCTGCTATAGGAGCCACGATTGTAGATGCCGCCATCTGAGCCGATACTTGTGCGATTTGTGCCTCAATGGCCGCCGTATTGATGCCTCCGCCACCACCGCTTGTAACTGTTGTAGTTTGTGGTTGAGATCGTTCCAAAATACGATCATATTCTTTTTGTGTGATTATGCCCGCTTCACGCATGCGTTGAGCCTGTTCCAGTTGAGTACTGTCTATAGATGCTGCAGTCGTAGTCGTCACAGCTGTGGCATATGATTGTGATTGGGCTTGCGCTAATTGTCCTTGCAAGGATGCTAGCTGTTGTTGTAAAGCCGATGTATCTACAGTTGCCACAGTTTGACCTTGCTGTACTTGATCGCCTACTTTCACGGCATACACGACCTGCCCCGTCAAGGTCGGCGTTATCGTCGCCTTATTAAGGGCCGTTACATTGGCATCATTATGAATCTGCAACGGCATATCCTTGTATGTTACATCAGCAACGGATACAGTTTTTGTACCGCAACCAGCAATGGCCAAGGCCATCATTACAACACCAAGCATAGCAACTACAGAATAGAATCGATTTAATTTCATTCTGTCACTTCCTGTCATATTGATTTTTATCAATACCTTAGTATATCATAAAATCAATCAGAATTGTATGAAAGCTAATTCCTTTAATTAATGGATATAACGGAGGTTCTCATGGAAGAACGGATGGACTTTAGAATATTAAATAACAGCAGTTTTATTCCCTCTATCGGTTATGGCACATATAAAACAGGTAGCGAAGGGGAAACAGAACAAGCCGTAACTAATGCATTAAACGTAGGCTATCGATTGCTCGACACAGCTGCATACTACGGCAACGAAGAAGCCGTAGGCAAAGGCATCAAAGCATCTGGCGTTAAACGTACGGATATCATCATTACTACCAAAATCTGGCACACTAATGCAGGCTATGATAATACGATGCGCGCTGTTGAAAGCTCTCTAAAAAATTTAGACACTAATTATATCGACATCATGCTCGTTCACCAACCTTTGGGCGATTACTACGGCTCTTGGCGCGCCATGGAAGAATTATACGATCAAAATGTACTCCGTGGGTTAGGTCTATCTAACTTTTACGAAGACCGCCTCATTGACTTGCTGTACCACTGCAATGTAAAGCCGGTGGTCAACCAAATCGAATGCCACCCGTTCAACCAACGTCAATCACTCTTACAATTGATGAGAAAGCATCAAGTTGTAGGTATGGCATGGTCTCCATTTACCCGTGACCGCCAACCGATTTTTGACCATCCAATCATCAAAAGCTTGGCGGAAAAATACGGTGTTTCAAAACATCAAATCATCTTGCGTTGGCACATCCAACGCGGCATCATTCCATTGCCAAAGGCAAATAACGTGAGCCATATGGAAGCTAACTTCGATGTATTCGATTTCAAATTAACTAACATCGACATGGACGTTATGGAATTATTAGACCAACAAGACTTCTTGGAAGACCATCATACTGCACCAGGTCTTGAAAGACTTTTACAACTAAAATAAAACATAAAACCACGTATATCTAACCTTTCATAGGAATAGATATACGTGGTTTATTTTATCTTGTTACATTAAATATGGCTTGTACAAGAATCATATACGCTACAGTTCCTGCCCCAATAGACATGAACATATTTCGCTTCCACATATGAAGCCCCACTGTAACTAAGAATGCAATTAATTCAGGAAGTCCGTAAGGATATATTAGAACTACAATATCTTTAAAAGTGTACACAACAAGCAGACCCATAATCGCTGCAGGTAGAGCCTTACCTAAGTACAATACAAAGTCTGGCGCCTTTTTACCGGGAGGGAAAATGAGAAAAGCCGCAAATCGTGTGAGCAATGTACCTGCTACTACAATAGCAACAGTAATGACCATTTCTAAACTAGTCAAGGCGTACACCTCCCCACTTATACGCTATATAACATACTACGAGCATACACCCCATAGAAGCAAGCATAAATAAGGATTTTCCCGTTAATAGAAGCATTGCTAGGGCTACAACGGCTCCAACAGCACCTAAGCCTCGAATATTATTACTTTTAGCATTAAATAACATTTCAAGGAATATAACAATAAATAAGCCAGGTAATACAAAACCAATACCTCGCAAATCTACAGATGCTAATAAATCGCCGAACAATCCCCCTACAAGAGTACTCACAACCCAGAAGATATAATTAAGCCACGATACATGGAAGTAGAACCATTTTTCATCTACATCATCGGGTAACTTCGTAGATACATTAATTGCAAAACTTTCATCACACATCCACGCAACTGTAGGAAACCACTTCCATCCCATATGCACATATCGCTGTAGTGCAGATAGACCATAGAAGAAATGACGCCCATTGACAAACAAGGTCAACATAAAAGTATTCACTGGATCAAAGCCTGCCATTAACAGCCCAATAGTTACGAACTCCATGGAGCCTGCAAATATGGTACTAGCTAAAACAGGAGCGGTCCACCAAGGAAACCCTTGACTGGTAGCATACAAACCAAAGCCTACTCCAAGAAAGAGGAAACTAAGCCCCATGGGAATCATAATAGGAAGTGCAAAAGAAAATGCACTTCTATTTTTTATTTTATTTATAGGGAGCGCCTCCTTTCCATATCATACAAGTTTACACTGTTAATCCCCTTAATTATAAGGCACGCATTAAAATCTCGCGAGCTACTTCTGGTGTTACATCACCATTTTCACCAAGTTGTGTCATGCCATGGTCCTCTAATTGTTTCACAATTTTATCAACTGCTTCTTCACCAAGACCATAGTCTTTCAAATGCGTAGATACGCCAAGGGACTCGAAGAATTCACGAGTTTTAGCGATGGCCTTGTCCGCTTTTTCTTCGTTTGTACCTTCTGTAATATGCCATACCCGTGTAGCATATTGTGCCAATTTTTCAAGTTTGTCTGCTTTTTTCACTTCTAACAATGCAGGTAATACGATAGCCAATGTAATACCATGGTCAAGATGGTACGCCGCAGTTAACTCATGGCCAATCAGATGAGTTGCCCAGTCTTGTGGCACGCCGGCACCAATTAAACCATTTAATGCCAATGTAGAGGCCCACACGTGGTTAGCACGAATATCGTAGTTTTCTGGATTTTCTACTGTTTCTTTGCCGATTTCAATCATAGTTTTTAAAATACCTTCGCTGAAACGATCTTGAATACGACCTTCTACAGGGTATGTTAAATACTGCTCTGTGGTATGCACAAAGGTATCGATAACGCCATTCTTAACTTGTCTTTCAGGCAAGGTGAAAGTCAATGTTGGATCAAGCATGGAGAACTTAGGGAATACTAAGCTACTGAATACAGGGTATTTACCGTCACCATAAGTAATAACTGCACCATTGTTCATTTCGGAACCAGTTGCAGGTAGTGTCATAACTGTGCCAAATGGTAATGGATTTGGTACCATGTCTACCGGAACCTCTGGCACACCAACTTTCATTACCTCAATAACGGGACCATCATAGGTAGCACCCATAACGATAAGTTTTGTAGCATCTACTACAGAACCGCCGCCTACAGCGAGAACGAAATCTACGCCATGTTCTTTAATGAAAGCTACCGCACGTTCACAAGTTTCAAGAGATGGGTTTGGCTCAATACCACCAAACTGCTCAACCTTGCGGTTACCAAGAGCTTTCACAATGCGATCAATAAGACCACTGTGCACAGCGGAGCCACCACCATAAGTAATGAGCACCTTTGCATCCTTTGGTACCAATGTATCTAATTCATCTAAACGGTCTTTACCAAATACGATATGTGTAGGGTTATAAAAATCAAAATTATACATACATCCTCCATTAATCCGACATATAGATATATGAATCCATATTAGAATTATACAAAAATATTTAAAATATAAATTTACTACCTAGCGATCACACATTCAATATAACACATTAATCAATATATTATATTGAATTGTATTATAAATGAGCTAGAATTTCACCATAGTTTTAATCTATAGCTAACTGATATGCTTTTATCATATACAAATCCCCTTCATCCATGATAGGATATAACCATTATAAGACTTGAAAGGGATGATTATATGAAATTAAAAACATTGTTAGCACCATTACTTATCGGTGCTCTTGCATTTGCTATCGCTGGTTGTGGTAGTACATCAAATCAATCAACACAAACACAAAAAGAAATCAAAATAGGTGCTACATCTGGTCCTCATGCACAAGTAGCTGAAGCTGTAGCAAAAGAAGCTAAAAAACAAGGAATCGATCTTAAAGTAGTTGAATTCTCAGACTATGTAACACCTGATAAAGCCCTTGCAGATGGCGATATTCAACTGAATGCTTATCAACATGTACCATTTATGGAAAACTTTAACAAACAAAATGGTTCCAACTTAGTAGCAATCGGTAAAACAATTTTGGTGCGTATGGGCTTATATAGTAATAGCGTACACAGCGTACAAGATGTACCTGAAGGCGCTACTGTTTCTATCCCAAATGACCCTACTAATGGTGGTCGTGCATTAGCATTATTAGCTAAAGCTGGATTAATTACGTTAAAAGATGGTGTCGGCTTCAAAGCAACAGTTGCAGATATCACATCTAACCCGAAGAATATAAAGATTCAAGAACTAGAAGCAGCTCAATTACCTCGTAGTCTAGATGATGTAACAATTGCAGTTATTCCAATGAACTATGTGCAAAGTGCTGGTCTTAGTGTAGAAAAACAAGGTTTCTTCTTCGAATCTAAAGATGAACCACTAACAGTTATCGTACTTGCAGTTCGTAGTGAAGACAAAGACAACGAAACATACAAAAAAATTGCAGATATTTACAAATCTGATGCTATTAAACAATACATCGACGAAACATTCAAAGGCACTATTACAACTGCCAACTAATAAAGTTTATATCGTCACTATATAACTAAAAAGAGATGCCCCAATGATTACAATCATTGGGGCATCTCTTTTTTACTCTTCTGTATCAAATGTAACATCTAATGGTTGACGCTCTACAATATTGCGATATCGTACTTTAGGATATCCCATAAGAATGCCACCAGCTACAATTTTATCATCAGGTACACCTAATTCATCTAATAATGGTTGGTATTCAGCTTCTCCAGCATGTTCAAAGAAACCAGCCCAACAAGTACCAAGGCCTAAAGTCGGCGCATATAGCTCAGCATAAGACAAGCAAGAGTGACCACTATCATGGGTACGATGAATATCTTTTTTAGAGCCAATTGCCACTACGAGAGCCGGCGCATCGCGCAAGATATACTCCTTGCCTTTATCTACCTCTGCTTGAGCAGCACGAGCATAGAGACGCATAATCGGTACTGTTTTTGCAGCCAGATGCATCCACTCTAGAACAAGATCAGCAATACGGCGCAACGTTTGTTTATCTCGGATTACTATATACGAAATACCTTGTGTGTTAGTCGCTGTTGGCGCCATTCTTGCAACGTTTAGCACTTTGCGAATGAGCTCTACAGGGACTGGTCTATTTTGATAGTTACGAATAGAGCGACGACTACGCATGAATAGCTCAGCTTGCTCAGGCGTTAACTTAGGTTCCTTTGTAATATCGATTTGCTCCTTACGCGGTGTCATATCGCTATCAAGAGCAAGCGTTGGGCATACGGAAATACAATGCCCACAGGAGATACAACCTCCCCTGCCAGTTACAGGTCCAGCATCGGACATCACCAGCAATCCGGTCGGACAGTCAGCAACGCAAAGGCCGCATCGTGTACAGACTTCTGTATTGACGGTAAATAACATCTGAATATCCTCCAAATACTACTATAAAGCCTATTATAACATACAAAATCAAGTCATATCTAGTTTTAAACAATTATTCTAATTGTAATGGAGCTAATCCCTGTTCCTATATTTGCCTTTTGGATGGGGCCCCGTTTCATTAATACAACTTGGTAAAAAAAGTAAGAATACGCTTGCTTGCTCCGTTCTTCGCAAAGTCGTTGCACAAGCGTATTCTTACTTTTTTATCACTGTATTTATAAAGATGCCCCATCCAAAAGCGTAAATAATCTAGCTAATACTTATATAGAGTCATTACAATTACACCTTGAAATAAATCATAGAAAACACTATCATTTTACACATTATAATAAACTTTATAGTAGTGGCGCCATGCCCACCGTATGGGAAGGACTAGCCAGAGGCTAATCTACTGGCTTGTCTTGATGCAAATTCAGTCAAAACTACTTAACCGCTCTCGCCTCTCCGCTCCTCTAATTATAAAAGCATATTGAGTAAATATCGAATGTAGCTTGTCATGGGGCCGCTCTGTATATTAGTAGGGTAAGTCGCTTTGCTATGGGACTAATTTACATCAGGTGTTATAAAAATGAAACTGGATACCCCTGCAGCGACTTTACGAAGGACGGAGCAAAGAGGTACCCAGTTTTATTTTTAATTAAGTTGTCGCAATGAAACGGGGCCCCATAGCAATCGACGTAGAAACTACTTATATGCTAGGGCCCCATGACAAGCGGAAACCACATTTACTCAAATGCTTTTATAAGTTCCATGTATTGCGCTTTGTGTGTCATTCTCCATGTCCCAAAGTCTGGTTCTGGAGATTCGTTTAGAATATTTGCCAAAGATTCCAAAAATTCTGGAATTTTTGTAGCTACAATATTGCCAGCCATTTTACCGAAGTTTTCAGAACCCATGTGTTCTGATCCACCATCTACAAGGATGAATGCTACCATAGGTTTTTTATCTACTAATTTTACAGCACCATGGAATCCAATTTCACCGATTTGGTGTGTACCACAAGAATGTGGACAGCCGGATATATGTAAACGAGGTAGTTTTCTTGTGTCTACACCCTTTTTTTCAAGGTGTGCGAAGATATCTTTTAACAGACCGTTAGAGTCTTGCATACCAATCTGACATATAGTAGAACCAACACAAGATACGGAACGGCGGAAATCATTTTCGGCACTATCATCAGTTATTTCCGCAATTTTGCGTGCTTCATCAGCTGTAAGATTAATGAAGAACAATGCTTGGTCTGGCGCAATACGTGCTTCTACTTGGTCAAGTGTCACTGCATAGTCAAGGGCAGCCAACAAGTGTTCTACGTTCGCATCACCACCTGCTGGATGGTATTCTACGTAATATAAACCTTCTTGTTTTTGACGGTGAATACGATAATTTTCCACAGAATCATCACGCTTACCAGTTTTTGTAATTTCATAAGCATAATCAGCTGGATTAATAGTTAGGTGTTCTACTTCTTTTACCATAGCTAGAGTTTCTTCATAGATCTTGATGAAAGCTTCCGCCCCACCCATTTCAGCAGGCATATAACGGGTACGAGCCTTACCGCGGTTTTTGAAGTTACCATGGTTAGCAAAAACCATAAGCATAGCTTTCACATGGTACAAAACATCCTCAGGCGCTACATCATGTGCCACCGGAATACCAATGCGAGGATTAGGACCAATACCACCACAAGCATACACATCAAAAGTATTGTGTTTTGTTAAGTTAAAACCTAGGTCCTTGAACGTAGAATGTGGGGTACTATCAAAACCATTATCTATACCCATTTTAAATTTGCGAGGGATCTTGATATAGAACATTTGCTCCATAAGAAATACGCTAATAGCTGTTGCATATGGCGTAATATCTAAAGTTTCACGAGGATCAATGCCACGTAAAATACTAGCCACCACATTGGGATTGTCACCGCCAGCGCCACGGTTATAGATACCGTGGTCATAACATTCCTTATAGAGACTCAATATAGTATCACCATCAAGGCCATGCATTTGTAAGCATTGGCCGGTAGTGAAATGTACGTGTTGCAGGTTATATTTACGAATGGAGTCCGCTAAAAACTGCATGTGCTCGCGCGTCATGCGACCACCGTTGAAGCGCCAACGGCTCATGCCAGTATTTGCACCGCGCTCAGCGTAACTACCATAAGCACCAGATTGTCCTTTATAGTCTGCAATGGATAGTTCTTTCTTATAGAACTTATGTGTCATATCCTCAAACTTTGGATAATCTGCAATTAATCGATCTTTCAATTCTTGTGTAATCATACTATTACCCTCTTGGCTTATATTTATTAAGCATAATTCGTAACTTTATAACGCTTAGTATACCATATATGCATAAGTATGTTAGTAGCTAAGCTCACAATTTCAATATCGATTATTAATAATATAGTTTACAATCTGTAATAATTATCACTTTTAAAAAGGCAAAAGAAGCTGTAACCAAATGTGGTTTTACCACATTCAGCTACAGCCCCTTTTTATAATAATTATATGATTAAGTGTTGCTAGTTTTTATACGCGACCTTCGTTAGGATTATTGTATGCGTCTTTATCGATAGTTCCCATGATTTTATCTACTACGAGAGCATTTGTTAAGGAACCAGATACGTTCAAGCATGTACGGCCCATGTCGATCAATGGATCGATAGCTAAGATTGGACTAATGGAGGTGAAGTATGCACCAAGGCCTGTCCCACTAAGGGATACAGATGCCGCCATTGTAGCCGTACCTGGCACGCCTGCGATACCAACAGAACCAATAGCAATAACGATAACACTCATGATGTACATAGTCATATCGAATGGAATATTGGCTACATTAGAGATGTACACCACAACAAGTGCTGGGAACACGCCCGCACAACCTTGCATGCCCGCAGTAGTACCGAAGGAAGCTACTGTATTAGCAGTTGTAGCATTTACACCAAGACGTTTTGTCAAGGTCTCTACAGTTAATGGCAATACCCCCATCGAAGAACGAGAAGTGAAGGCCAATAAGAGCGGTGCTTTCGCTTTCTTGAAGTATGTAATCGGATTGTAGCCAAAGCTAGTAATCAAGATCGCTTGTACAACAAACATAATCAAAAGACCAACGTAAAGCAATACTACGAACAAGCCCATATCAAGAATAGCTTGTACACCGCGTGTTGCCAATGTAGAAGCTAACAAAGCAACTACACCATATGGCATAAGACCAATTATGAAATCAGCTACCCAGGAAATCAATTGGTGAAGTTCATCAAATAGTTTTGTGAACACCTCCATAGAGTTTGTCCCTGTTTGTTTTAATAGACGAGCTACGCTACCCAAGATAATTGCAAATACAACAATGCCGATAACATTTGTTTCAGCAGCCGCTTGAATTGGATTGCTTGGGATTAGTGCTCGGAATGTATCAACCATAGGTTTGATTTCACGAATCTTCTTACCAGATTCAACAATATCAAAACCTTGACCTAAACCGAAGGCATTCCCCAAAATTAGACCGACTATAGCAGCAACGGCTACCATGCCGAGATTCGTAGAAATCATAGCAACTACTAACTTTTTGAGGTTAGCACCTGCCTCCATGTGCAAAATAACGTGAACAATAGAGATAAAAACGATAGGAATAACAAGCATGCGGATTAAGTCGATGAAACCTCCCCCTACGAGAGAGAACCACTTTGTACTTTCCTTGATGTAAACCACTTTGGATGGATCATCAGGGAAACCTGCAATAATTTGGACCGCTATACCAAGTACGGCACCAGCAATAGTACCAATAATAACAAGATTACCGAAGGATGTGCCCTTGCGTTGCAATACATAAATACCTATTAACACGAGCACGAACACCGCGATAATACCAATACTTAGTGGATTGCTTAACATGAGGTAATCTGTAAAGAATGGAATATTCATAATACACCTCTTTAATTCATATCACAATAATAGGTTATGAACTTAGTATAGCATATATCGAAAAAAATACAAGTACAATATTTAATTTTTGATAACATTTAATGTATTCTGTAATATATGCACCAAAAAGGCGATTTTCTAAAAGAAAATCGCCTTTAGTAAATCTAGCTATTATATTATCTATTAACTAAGATATAGGTTACTTGGATAGGACCATGAGCACCATCTACAGTTACCAATTCGATATCCGCCGTACGGGACGGACCAGAAATCAAGCAGATATTTGTAGGGAACTTAGCTGGATCGTTATGATACCGTTCAGCCAAATGTTCCATTGTTTGTGTCATGCGAGGATTAATTGTGTCAGTATATAACACAGCAATATGTGTTGTAGGCAACAAACTAATCGCACGGCCAGAATCCTCACCAGAAGCTTGTACTACAGTAGCAGTTTCCGCAATACCGCAGTATGGGAATGTAATACCAATATCAGCATTAGCAGTATTAGAAACACATTCTTCACGACCTTTAGCTGGATCCCATTGGAAGTATGTACGAGTGCCGCCATTATTAGCTGCATCTTGTTCGAACAATTCTTTTAATTTATATTCTTCTACTTCAGGAGAGCTTGGGAATACAATTTTACCGTTTCCCCAGTCTTCGATAGCTGCCAAAATTGTTTCACCTAGTTTGTCAGGTGTAGTTTCAATGAATTTTGTACCAACACGTTGACATTGTTCCTTAAACATTGTCAAAATTTGATCGCGATTCAAATCTTGGAACATAGTTTCTTGAGGACCATGGCTATAATCAAAGCCTTCTACAAAAGCAGGGCACATTTCTTGATCACGGCCTAATGCACGAGATAAACGTGCAATAAATTGATTACGTTTAGCTACATCCATTATTTTTTCTCCTTCTTCTTGTTCTTTTCATGTTCAGCATACAAATCACGGAATTTCTTGAATTTCAAGGAACCCAATTCTTTAGATTTAGTCCAGCCATTCATAACTGGAATAGCTTGAGTCCATTCAGGCATGTTACCCTCTTTATTACTAATTAAGTTCATACCGATAGCACCAGCTTTTGTGCCAAGATCAAATAATGTTGCATTACCGAACATCTTAGCAGCTGCTGTGAAGATAGCTTCTTCTGCTTTTGGACGAGTCTTTTCAATATCAGCCATGATATGACGGTGCTCCATCAACAATTCATGCAATGGAATAGCTACTGGACAGTTCTCTGTACATGCACCGCATAATGTAGAAGCATATGGAAGATCGCCGGCTACATCGTAACCTTTGAATAATGGAGTCAATACAGCACCCATTGGACCTGGATATACAGAACCATATCCATGACCAGAAACGTGACGGTATACAGGACAAATATTCATGCATGCGCCACAACGGATACAACGTAGCATTTCTTGGAATGTCCCACCCAAGATGCCAGAGCGTCCGTTATCGATAATAATGATATGAGTTTCTTCGGGACCATCAGCTTCACCAGAACGCGCAGGGCCAGTCATCATGGAGAAGTAGTTAGAAATTTTAGAACCTACTGCAGAACGGTTCAACATTTCCATCATAACATCAAGAGCTTTAAAATCAGGAACAATACGTTCTGTACCTAAGAAGATCAATTGAGTCTTAGGAATAGAGCTAGCCATACGACCGTTACCTTCGTTGGAAACGATTGTACATGTACCAGATTCAGCAACTGCAAAGTTACAGCCGTTAACACCTACATCAGCTTTTAAGAAGCGCTCACGTACATAACCGCGTACAAAGTGAGTCATTTCCGTAGGGTTTTCAGTTCCTGTATAACCTAATTTTTCAGCGAAAATTTCGCGAATTTTGTTACGTTCAAAGTGAAGACCTGGTACTACGATGTGAGATGGAGGACTTACTGCAGTTTGCAAAATAAATTCAGCCAAGTCAGTTTCGTTAACTTCAATACCAGCTTCTTCTAACACTTCGTTCAAACCAATTTCTTCAGTTAAGATAGTTTTGGATTTAACGATCATTTTTGCTTCGCGTTGGCGAAGGATATCTAATGCAATTTGAGTTGCTTCTTTGTCATCGAACGCAAAGTGAACTTTAGAACCAGCTTTTTCAGCGTTGTCAGCAAATTGACTTACATAGTAATCCAAGTTGTTAAGTACGTGATCGCGAATTTTAGCCGCTTCAGCGCGGAAATCTAACCATTCAGGAACATCCGCAACTACTGTATTACGTTTATCATAAAACACGTCTTGTGCTTTTTTAATAGCTGCAACTTTGAAATCGTCAGCCAAACATTCTTTTATACGTGTTTTATAGGGGCGATTGTCATATATAAGTGCCATGTCGTCTCCTCCTTAACGGCAGTTTAAGATTTCAGCAATATGCATAACTTTGATACGGCGATCAATTTCGCCTTCTTTATGAAGACGATCAAGCATACCAGCGATGTTCATCAAGCACGCTTGGTCAGAACCGGAGATAACGTTGGCACCTGTGCCAGCAATTTCCAATGCTTTTTCGCGTGTCATAACTTCACTGATTTCAGGGTTTTTAACTGAGAAAGTACCGCCGAAACCACAGCAACGATCTGCACGTGGTAATTCAATCAAGTTGATATCTTTAACGTTTTTAAGGAGTTTGAAAGGAGGCTCTTTAATGCCCATCAAACGAGTTACGTGGCAAGATGTATGGTATGTTACGGATTCGTTGAAACGAGCCCCTACATCTTCAACACCTAATACGTCAGTAATAAATTGAGTGAATTCGTAAATTTTACCACTCAATTTTTCTGCGCGCGCCAACCACTCTGGTTGATCTTTTAAGAAATGATGATATTCATCGCGGATTGCAAAAGCGCAAGAACCGGACATGCTGACTACATATTCAGCGTTCTCAAAGCATTCGATTGTATTCTTAATTGCATCCATAGCTGCGTCATTGTAACCGGAGTTAGTAAACATTTGTCCACAGCATACTTGTTTCTTAGGTACTACAAGCTCACAACCTAATCTTTCAAGTACTTCTACACCAGCCATACCTACATGAGGGTAGAACATGTCAATCAAACACTGTTGGAAAAGATGAATTTTCATATTATCTTCCTCGTCTTTTCTAGTACTTAACCTAATAAAAAATTTTGATATGTATGTGTTATGGCAATTTTTAGTAGTGAATTTTTCGACTAAATTTCTGCCCTGAACATTACTTATGCTTTCAAATAAATATTCAAAAGCTCATCGCTATAATTATAAATTAATCATGTAGATATTGTCCAAAGAATTGCTATATTCGTATGTACCCTTTTATTTCTTATATCGTTATGACTTTTTGTAATAACAAACATTGAATTTTATCACATCTATTATTTCATTTATCATTTTTTCTTGTAAAAGCCCCATAAAATCTAGATTTTGCGAATGTTTATCATTTTGCATTTTTAACTACTAGAAAATCAACTTTTATCTATATTTCATTCTATATTTATATAATCGTACTCAAATTTTCAAATTCATGTAAGTTTTATCCTTATAGATTACATTTTCTTATAGTAGTGTATAAATTTAAAAAGTGTTATAATTTATTTTATATAAGTATAGTTTGAAAGGAGCCCTTTTCATGAAACTAAATAAATTATCTTTGTCTTTAGCAATTACATTGGCCCTTGGTTCTACATTCAGCATGGCTCACGCTGAAACAACTGCGACTCATATAAAATCCGAAGTATCTAATGTGGCTACTAGAGCTGAGGTATCTGCTAAAGCAGATGAACACCGTGTTGATACATCTGTTAAAAACGATGCTAAACGTATTGATACATCCGTCAAAAATGATGCTAAACATGGTAGCACAGTTGTAAAACGTGATGCAAAACATGCTGATGCATCCGCTAAAAACGCTGCTAAACGCACTGATACATCCGTAAAAAACGATGCTAAACGCGTTGATACTTCTGTAAAAAATGACGTTAAACGCATTGATACTTCCGTAAAAAATGATGTAAAAGAAGATGCTGCAAAGGTAGAAGGTAAAAAAGCTGTAAAAACTAAAGAAAACTTACCTACTGGTGTATACCCTGACACAAAAGATAACTGGGCTCGCGATGCTATCCAAGCAATGACACAAGCTGGTTACCTTTCCGGTTATGCTGATAATACATTCAAACCTAGTGCACAAATTACTCGTGAACAAGCAGCTGCTATTTATGGCAAAGTACTACAACACAACTTAAACGAACAAGAATTAGCAGAGATTGCAACAAAAGAATCCTCTACCTCCTACTCTGACGTGGAAGCAGATCGTTGGTCTAGCTCTGCTATCAAATTAGTTAGTGCTGCAGGCGTAATGGAAGGCACATCTAAAACAGCTTTCACACCTAGCAAAACTATGGACCGCGAACAATTCGTTGCATCTGCTGCTAGTCTAGCTAAAAAATTGAATCTTTCTACACCTGTAAAAGCAGAAAAAGTAACATTTAAAGACGAAGCTAGCATCTCCTCTGCTTACTTGGCAGATATCCAATACATGGCTCAACGTGGCATCGTAGCATCTGGGGCAACAGAAAACTTTAACCCTAAACAACCTGTAACAAGAGCACAAGCGGCAACAATCTTAAATCGTATGCTTAATGGTGCTGGCCTTGCAACACCAAAACACACTACAACTGAAGCTAAAGCTGAAACAGCTGTAAAAGAAGATGCCAAAAAAGCTGATACAGCATTAGAGAAAGATACATCTAAAGTAAGTAAAGATGCAAAAAAAGATATGTCTAAAGCTGATAAAAACATGAAAAAAGAGGCAGCAAAGACAGATAAAGCAGCCAAAGCTGAGGCAAAAAAAGCTGAAAAAGACGTAAAAGGCAATAAAGATGCTGCAGTAGCTGAAAAAGCTGAACCTACTCGCACCGTTCGCCCTGTTCGTCACAGCACACTAAAAGCACTTGATCAAAAACAACAAGCTGCATTAGAAGACAAAGTATTTTTTGAATTAAATAAAACTTACAAAACAGAAGATGCATTCCAAAATTATGGCGTAATGTACTGGCGTGACAACCAATTACACGTAGCTTTGAAAACAGACAGCGATATTTCCACAGTAAAAGCTAACCTTGCAAACCGTGGTGATTCTACTGTAAATAACTATGTTGTAGTTGAATCTTCCCAATACAGCCAAGCCGAATACGATGCAATCGATACAAACTTCCGCAACTACTACAACAAAAATGAAAAAGCAGGTACAATTCTAGCTACATTCCCTGATGTAGAAAATAACCAACTTTACGCAGTTGTATCTACAGCATCTAAAGAAACACAACAAGGGATCTCTAAATTATTCGGTTCCAAAGTAAAAATGACAGTAAAACGCTAATCGGCGTTACACTTAACCAGCCAAGGCAGCGTATACTCAATAGTACTACGCTGCTTTGTTGTATATCACAATGCATGCCAACTAATTGACTATGATGCGACGGATATAGCTTTTTATGCTGGTGAAAGTTTATATTCTACGGCTATCAAGCACTAGCCTTTACCATGATTAGGAAGGATTTTTATGTACAAGAATACCCCTCACGCATTACGTGCCCTCGTACTCGGCACATTATTGACTACAACAGGCCTTGGTTTTGCTTCTGCAAACACAACCACTACAACTCATGCTCCTGCAACTACTGTTGAAGCCACTAAAATGGAAACTACTAGAGCAGATGTAGATAAAACAGAAGTAGCTAAAATGGATGTTACTAAAACGGAAACAACCAAAATCGAAACAGCTAAAATTAAATCTACTAATACTGCATCACCTGCAATTGTAAACACCTCTATTGGTACACCTCAAGATATTCAAAAAATCCGCGCCCACATCTTTACAGATGTGCCTAGTGATTTTTGGGCGGCTAACTCGATTAGCACTGTAACAAAAGCAAACCTAATGAAGGGGTATTCCGATGGTACATTCCGACCTAACCAACCTATGACACGTGAAGAAGTAGCAGCTCTCTTCAACAATATCACGGATGATGGTACGGCCGCCTTTTTATCAAGTAAATTTAAAGATATTACATCTGACCGTTGGTCTGCTCTTGCTATTGAATCTGTAGCTCGCAAGAATATCATCAGCGGATATGGTGATGACACATATAAACCAGAAAAATATATGTCCCGCCAAGAGTTTGCGGTAGTAGCAGATAACTATATCCATTACTTAGGATATACCACTGAAGACCCAACAGTTCTTGATAATATATCCTATGGAGACCAAAAATTCGTGGCTCCTTGGGCACAAGATTCCGTTCGTGAGCTTGCCTATCTTGGGTTCACAAACTACGCTCCAGGTACATTGTTTAACCCTGAAAAATATGTAACTCGTGCAGAAGCAGCGGAAATTGCGTATCGCATGACACAAACAGAACAAGCACTTGCCTTCCACAACACATTGCTCAAGCAACAAGTAGAAAACAAAACAGCTAATATCATCGACAAAGCATTAGGCTATGGCAATGATTTCACCAAATTCCGTCAAGACGGAGCTCTATTCTGGGAGGCAGGCCAATTACATGCATCTTTAACGGATCAAAAGAAAACTGACCTTGTTTCCAAAGCGATTACAGAGGCTCATGATCCACAGCTAGATAGAACTGTAGTCGTATCAAAGGGTAAATTAAATCAGGCCCAACTAGAGGAGTATCAATCCGATGCCATCGCCCTTTACCAACAAAAAGAACCTCAAGGAAAGATTCTTTCCATTTCCCCAAATACTGATACGAGTGCCCTTCTCATTACCGTTGATTCTATTCAAAAATCGACATTGAAAGCATTTAAAAAGAAATTCCATGATAATGTATTCTTACAATTACCACCAGAACCGCTTACAAAGTCAGACGGAAACATTCAATTCCCATTACCACCGCGCGTAAACTATTATAACGACAAACAATAACATAGACAAAAAAGAACCGCCCCCTTAGGAGCGGTTCTTTTCACAATTAAACAGCTGTTACTATACACACATAATCGAATTTACACAGTTCGATTATTTTTTTGTTACATCATTTTCGCGGTCACGCAAGATACCAACTGGTACATATACCGTACCTGCGCTATGGATTGAATCTACGTCTTGTTGCAAGATCATTACAACGGAATAATCATCTGTTGTGTAGAATTCAGTAGGCATTTTATCGATATTTACATCGCCACCTAATTTATCTTTCACATCTTGATTATTATTAATCGCATTCACCAATTCTTTTTTATTAAGACCACCAAGATCGTACAAGGACAATTGTCGACCTGTTGTGGTGTTAAATGTGAAGCCTTTTACATAGTTTACACCATTGGCATCATGATCACGCATTGTATACGTATGAATCAATACGCTGAAAATGCCGTTTTTATCTGTTTTAACATCATAGTACATAACTACATTTGTTTTATCAGATTCTTTAGCATTTAACTTTTCTACATCATTTTGTATTTTAGAAACATACTTTTTGATGGTCGTATTGATTGCTTTTTCTACCGCAGGGCTAACAGATTTAACCTCTGGGAATACTAAATCCAAATGATCTGTAGTAGATTCCACAGGTGATACAGCAACCTCTTTACGATCCATATAACGGTCCGCATTTGGAGCTACCACTTCAACTGCATTACGATCTACTTTAGACGCTTTAGAGCGCAACGCACGATTCTGCTCAGGTGTAGCAGTACTAGAAATACGATATGTTAAATCATTACGATTTACACGTTTCGCATTTGTTTGATTTGCTTGTACATTTACAGTATCTTGCGTTACAGGTATTACTTCGCTTGCTGCGAAGGAGACTACTGGCAATGCAGCAGCCATAATGATGAGTACAGACTGTTTTAATTTCATTGTTTAACCTCTTATTGTTCTTGCTCAGCTTTCATAGCAAGAGCTTCTTCTTTATTGAACTTGTGTGTAACAACACGGCGAACAAGATAGAGACCAGCGAATATGAATGCAAGCAATCCTAACCATTGTGCTGTGCTTTCAAATTCAGGACCTACTAATTCAAGTGGAGCTTCCCCACCACCAGTTGTAACAGACAATACAATAATAACAGCTATGATTACACCAATCAAGCTTTCACCAACGATCAGACCAGAAGCAAAGAGAACACCGCGGCGATTGGATTGCTCTACATCGTAGTCAGCAAGCTCACCGGCACGCATTTTAGCACGAGCTACAAGATAACGACCTACGAAGTAGCTGATGAAAGAACCAATAATAAGTGGTACTTCTAAAGTAGGTGGTAAATAAATACCCATACCAACAGCCAATGGAGGCAATGTTAAGGTAGCAGTTGTGCTCTTGAGAATCAAGTTGACGATAATTGCCACAACACCAACGCCAACGCCGATTAAGATATAATCCCAATCCATGCTAGAGTTGAAGATACCTTGCGCAATGGTAGTCATCAAAGTCGCTTGAGGAGCCGATAATGCAGCGTTTGGATCCATTTCAGCACGTGGTAACGCACCTGTGAAACCGTATGCTTGATAAAGCAAGTTAAGAACTGGAGCAATTGCAATGGCACCGGCTACAGAACCAAGTAACAAGGCAATTTGTTGACGCCAAGGTGTAGCACCAACGAGTTGGCCAGTTTTCAAATCTTGTAAATTATCATTAGAAATAGATGCAATCGCAATAACTACGGATGTCATAAAGATAGCCATAGCAGTAGCGAACTGAACACCTTCTTGTGTAGCAAATAAATTATTTTCCGCTGCGATAAAGTATACAACTAAGGAAGAAATAATAGTCGCTAAAATACCGATACCAGAAATTGGAGAAGCAGATGTACCGATAAGGCCTGCCATATAGCCACATGCTGCAGCTACGAAGAAGCCAATCAATAAAGCTACTACGATACCTACTACAACGAGTGTCCACATTAAACCTGCACTAATAGGTACGACAGATACGAAATCCCAGAATGTAAATACTAAGCCAATAAGAATAAGTATGAATACACCTAAAACGGATTTTGTACTCATATCTGTATCCATGCGATGCAATTCACGTTCTGCGGAGCTGCTATTCATGGATTTAACAGAAATTTTCATACCTTCGATGATAGGTTTGATTAAGGTAATCAAAGTCCAAATCGCAGCAATACCGATAGCACCAGCACCGATAAAACGAACTTTAGATTTCCAAACAGCCATTGCAAACTTGGCAGTAGCACCGCCATCTGGAGCAAACATATTAGTGAAGTAAGGTACGAAGCCAGCCCACGCGATGAGTACACCAACGAGGATAGCGATACCAGAGGCGATACCAATAAGATAACCAGCACCTAACAACGCTGTAGAGAAGCCCAAAGGAATTTGAGTAATCCCTTTGCTACCTACAGGAATCCAGAAGCTCATGCTATCGCCAAGCACTTTGAAACCATTTGCACAAAGGCTAATAAGGCCAGCTACAAAGCCACCGGACACAATGTCTGTCATACCGGAGCTAGATTGAGGGCCTTGTTCACCATTGTGAGAGCCAACCTTTAAAATTTCTGCTGCTGCACGGCCTTCAGGATATGGTAGATCACTATTCACTACCATGGCACGACGCAATGGGATGGTGAATAATACACCTAGAGAACCACCACAGGCACAGAGCAAAAATGTTTGCCAGAATGGAAAGCCATTCCAATACCCAAGCATGAGTAAACCTGGCAAGATAAAGATAATAGCGGACAATGTACCAGCGGCAGAAGCCTGCGTTTGTACCATGTTATTTTCAAGAACGTTAGAATCCTTGAAAAAACGCAAAATCGCCATTGAAATAATAGCAGCCGGAATGGATGACGAGAACGTCAAACCAACCTTCAAACCAAGATATACGTTAGATGCTGTAAAAATAACAGTAATCAATGCACCAAGTAGCATCCCACGTAACGTCAGTTCCGGCAGATGAAGGTCATGGCTCGTAAAGTCATGTTTCATAAGTACTTACCTCCTCTGTGAAATCATAAACTTAAAACAATATACTAAGCTACTTTCATTTTATCGTGTTAAAGCGATGATTTCAATATATATGCGATATTTATAATGTATACATATAAAAGATTATAAATTTAGCTTCCTCCAACAGATATCTTAAAAGGTCTATTCTGTACCCTAAACACTTTATTAGACGTGGTAGCCCTCCAAAAGCCTCCAAAGCCACCCACCCCGCTCCGTGGGGCCGCTAAGTCGTTTTTGTAGGACCACCACGCTAATATATACCTAATCGTCTTACTATAAGAATAGACCTTTCATTATTCACCAAATAAAATATTTTATTTATAATCTTTCTACATATAACGCATTATCAATCTTACATATAGATTGAAATCATAAAGGTATGGGGAAAAGGAGTGCGCAATATGCGTCCCCTTTCTTATATGCGCATTATGCATATACACCTATCAATTATATGAAAATAGAAATCATTCTCTTTTATTCTGTACAAATATACAGGATTTTATATAATTAAAGTACCGACAATAGAGTCGGCATGTCTTTTAAGGAGGTTGTAAACATTATGGAAACAAGAATTGAATACGATTCAATGGGACCAGTCGAAGTCGACGCTAGACGAATTTACGGACCTCAAACGCAACGCTCGTTCAATAACTTCAAGATCGGTGACCACCGCATCCCTATTGAACAAATCAAAGCGCTTGCGCTTGTCAAAAAAGCATGTGCTTTAACCAATGCAAAGTGTGGCGCAGTAACTGAGGAAAAAGCGAAACTCATCGCTCAAGTAGTAGATGAGATTGTAGACGGCAAATGGGATGAAGAATTCCCGTTAACTGTATTCCAAACAGGTTCTGGCACACAAACGAATATGAATGTGAACGAGGTAATCGCTCACCGGGCTAAACAGTTAGATGAAAGCAATCCGCTTCATCCTAACGACGATGTAAACCGCGGTCAAAGTACAAACGATACATTTCCTACGGCAATGCATATCTGTGCGTACTTTGAAATTACAAAACGCGTAATTCCTGCATTGGACGGCCTTATCGGATCCTTTGAAAAATTGCAGAAAAAAGGAAAAGGATTGCAAAAAGTTGGTCGTACGCATCTACAAGATGCTACTTTTATCATGGTAGACCAAGAAATTAGCGCCTTTGTGGACGGCCTAAAAACTGCCAAAACTATGCTCCTTCAAAATGCTGACCACCTACTCGACGTAGCACTCGGTGGTACTGCGGTCGGTACAGGTGTGAACACACCTAAGGGCTATCTAGACGTTATGGAAACTGTATTGCCAGAGGTAACAGGCGCTCCATTCCGTGTTAAGAATAACAAATTCCAAGGCCTATCTTTGAAAGATGCATTTATGATGGCTCACGGTGCACTTAACACATTAGCGACTACCCTATTCAAAATCGCTAACGATGTGCGCTTCTTAGGCTCTGGCCCTCGCTGTGGCTATGGCGAATGGCATCTTCCTGAAAACGAACCGGGCTCCTCCATCATGCCAGGCAAGGTAAATCCTACACAATGTGAAGCCTTGACCATGGTATGCGCCCAAGTATTCGGCCATAATACGACTATGACACTCTGTGCAGGTAGCGGTGCATTCCAATTGAACGTGTACATGCCTATCATGATCTATGACTTTGTTGAAAGCTGTCGCCTCCTTGCAGATGCTATGAATTCGTTCACAACACACTGTATCGACGGTGTAGAATTCGTACCTGAAAAACTCAACTTCTTTGTAGAACAATCCCTCATGATTGCTACATCCTTAACACCATATATCGGCTACGATAAGAGCGCTAAGGTGGTAAAAGAAGCGTACAAACGTGGTTGCTCTATTAAAGAAATCATCTTGGAAGAAAAACTCATGACCGAAGACGAATTTGCTGAAGCAGTTCGCATGAAATAAAATCTCTCACATCTCTATGATATATCTGTAACATCCTCTCATACCTCAAATGAACGGAAAAAGCCCCGATACATTATGTATCGGGGTTTTCTATTTATTACGCCACTCCATCAAAGAATGTAATGACTGTAATTTCTCGTGGGCAGTTGATACGGATTGGGAACCAGTGTCCTGTACCATTATTAACATAGCACACGCTTTGTTCTTGTACATAGCGACCTTTTGTATATGGTGTGCCCGTTGGTACTAATGGCATACCCATGAATACGATTTGACCTCCGTGTGTATGACCAGATAGAGTCAATGGAATTTTACGTTCAATAGATTCTTCGAAGAATTCAGGGTGATGGGCCAATAGGATAACAAAGGCATAGTCTGGAATTCCAGATAAAGCTTTGTTAATCATGGCTTCTCGGTTATCCTTTTTACGATCGTTATCGTACGCAACGCCCGCAATATATACAGGTTGTTTACCACCCATGATTTGAATATTACTATTCACGAGAATATTCATAGGTGTATTTCGTTTAAGTGAATCCAGTACCTTATTTACATCGTGATGATACTCGTGATTTCCCAAGATAAAGTCAACACCATCAGGGATTTGTTTTGCGAAGGTTGTCAGTCTTTCACAGACTTGCGGCAACCATGCAAGCTTATCAATAAGGTCGCCAGTGATAACAACGCGATTAGGTTTTTGTAAAAGTGCAAGTTTCAGGATTTCATCAAAGTCATCTAAGTCGATACTCGGTCCTATATGAATATCACTAAGTTGTACAATTTTATAGTTTTTCAAACCAGGTGGTAGGTTCGTGTAGCCAAAACTTTCATGAGTTACCACTACCTCTTGTTGACCCGCAAAGGCAGCATAGCTAGAGCCACCAATAGTAGCCAACGGCACTATAGTTGCAGCAGTTCTAAAGAAGGCGCGACGGCCTGTTCTATTTTCCTCTGGTGTTTTGCTCCAAATCTTATTGATTGTCCAATATAATAGACTAAGTATGATAAATACAGGAATCGCTAGGAATACACCAAAGAGGAATCCGTAGCTTTCAGTACGGAACATATTCATCAAAGGATAGTACATCGTACCATATAAATCCACTTGATTGAGTATATAGTATCGGATAGCCGCGAACCACGCACCGATAATGATTATATAGCCCACCCAGGCTGGCCATTTCTTTTTAGGCTTCCACAAGTTGAGGAATAGAGCCCAAAATCCTACCAGACCTATTGCGAGGATGGCAGAAAAAATGATATTAAATAGAATTCTCATTCATTGCTCCTACAAATTACTTTGCGATTTCCGTCAGTTTACCATGAGGTCCCGCCCAAGCATAGTCGGAGAACTCATCACGCTTGATGAGCATCCAGTCCTTTGGCAATTGCTGTTGGATATCTGCAATCGATATATTATTAGCATCCCCTGTGTACGTTAAATAACCGCGGAATGCTTTCATAAACCATTTTCGGTGAGAGAAAACATGTGTTATTTCTTTCACAAGTACTGGTTGCAAAGATAGATCAAATCCAAGGGCCTGAACTAATTCTTCAAGGCCTCGTTCTCCGTCCTCAAAGGCAGATACCATTTCCACAGATGGGAATTCCCACATGGATCGTAAGAGTCCACGGTTCGGCCGTTTATGCAATAAATAATAGCCTTTATACTGCAAGATCCCCACGAATAAAGGCACCTCTACTACCTTTGTTTTCTTGATGCGCACAGGCAGTTTATCTGTATCCTTATGTTGGTATGCTTCGCACATATTTACAATAGGACATTCGCCACAACGGGGTGTCTTTGGAATACATACGGCAGAGCCAAAGTCCATCAAGGCTTGGTTAAAATCACCAGGTCGATCGTGAGGCAAAGTCTCCTCCACGATGGCTGTAATAGTCTTTTTACCCTTAGTGCTTAAAATATCGTCAAAGATGCGATATAGACGAGCATAGATGCGCAATACATTGCCATCTACAGCCGCTTCTGGTTCGTTGTACGCCATAGATAGTACAGCCCCAGCCGTATAAGAACCTACGCCCTTTAGGGACTCCATGGTTTTACGATCGTGAGGCACGATACCGCCGTAATTTTCAACTACGTCCTTTACACCGAGGCGCAAGTTACGAGCACGGCTATAATAACCAAGCCCTTGCCAAGCATGAACCACCTCATCTTCGGAAGCCTTTGCCAAGTCTTCCAAAGTTGGGAATAGACGCATCCAGTTGTCGTAATAAGGCTTCATCGCCTCAATGCGCGTCTGCTGGCTCATCACCTCGGAAACCCAAATCTTATAAGGGTCCCCACAATCGCGCCACGGCAACTCCCGTTTATGCACATCATACCACGCCAATAGCTGTGGTACCCACTTTGGGTTCTTTTTATCAGTCATATTACCTCAAAATAGTATAAATTATGGAGCATATTACCACTCTCATGGTCATATAGCCCCTTTTTACATTTTAAAATCCACCAAACCATCATCTTGATGTTAGTAAATTTATGTTAATAATTAAATAGGTATACACTAAAATTCGTCGGCATAGTATAAAGAATACCTATATTCGACAATATAACGCAAATAATCTATACGTATCAGCCATTAATATACAAATCAATGCGCGCCAAGTGTTCGCTTTCAAGAACGGTATCAACAGTGGTCAAATCCATCTTATCCACCATATTATTATCTCGTCCAAACACAATAGGTCCTTTTAATTTCTTACCTTCTAACAACATCGGCAACCATCTGCGGTCACCATCCCACATATGTTCATAAGGAATTTGATTCGGTTCTAGCCAATGAGGCTCCATTTCGTCTGTTTCCTCTACAGTACCTGTGAAAGTACGCAAGAAATACACATAGCTTACGTGCGTTAAGCTCTCATCAAAAGGAAATTGAAAATCAAAAGCCGCTACACATTCTAAGTCTTCGACACGTCCTTGAAGGCCAGATTCCTCATAGAGTTCACGAATGGCACACTCTCGGAAGCTTTCACCATCATCAAGTTTACCACCGAAACCATTATATTTATTAGCCCCAAAACCACGCTTCTTACGCCCTAACAATATACGATTTTGTTCATCAATGGGAAATACGAGCGTCGTTGGTTTCATAGGGCCTCCTTAGTCACAAAAATAACACACTATTATTATACCATTATTTCATGTACGAATGTGCTAGTTGTGGTATGATTAAGAGTATAGAATTTCTTACAAGGAAGGAGGCACATGATGAACAAACCACTTAGATTTAATATCGAATTAGGACGAACAAAGCCCGTCAATATTCGCAATGAACAAGTGCGTTGTCCCTTCTGTGATCGTTCCAAATTAACGGATATTCTCGATACATCAGGTCATATTATATGGCTCATGAACAAGTATCCTGTATTAGAAAAAACTTGGCCTACCGTCATTATCGAAACGGAAACTGACGAAGGCGAATTTTCTACCTTACCTACAGACGAAGCCGCCCACATTCTCCAATTTGGTCTCGATAAATGGCGCGAAACTCGTCAACGTAAAGAGTTTAAATCCGTACTCTTCTTCAAAAATTATGGCTATATGTCCGGTGGCTCTATTCGCCATCCTCACAGCCAAATCATAGGGCTTGAGAATTACGATTACCATAAAGATATTACGGCCCAAAATATGGAGGGTTGGCTCTTGCACGAGGATCAAGATGTACGCATCACCTTGTCTACCCATCCGATTATCGGGTTCTTTGAGTACAACATTCGCTTCAAACCAGATGCACCGGTTCGTACTGTAGCCCTTCGACTACAGCAAATTTTGCGCTATGTATTGCATAGTGTAGCAAACTTTAGCCAGTCCTATAATTACTTCGTATATAATCTTGAGGACGGCTATGATTACATCAAGGTAGTGGCGCGTTATGTAACGACGCCCCTCTATGTAGGCTACAAAATTCCTCAAACTTGTGATGAGGGACGAGCTGCTAAAATCAAGCACGATATTACGCCTTATTTTCAAGCTACTAAATAGCTCTAACCATATACCGTATATAATTTGATATATTATTTTATATGGTTTTAACCATACATAATTGAAAGGATTTTTATGAAAGTATTTGCCATCGGCGACCTCCATCTATCTGGCCATCCTCCGACGAAGCCGATGGATATTTTTGGCCCGCACTGGAATGATCACTGGTCCCGCATCAAAGAGCATTGGAATGCCAATGTAAGCGATGAAGACATCGTCTTTCTCGTAGGTGACATGAGCTGGGCGCTCCGTCTCAATGAAGCTGCCTGCGATTTACAAGAAATTGCATCTTTACCTGGTAAAAAATATATGATTCGTGGCAACCATGATTATTGGTGGGCATCAGCAAACAAGATGCATAATCTCATGGGTGACGCTATTACCTTTATACAAGGTCACGGCACCGCAGAAGTTATCCAAACCGAAGAAGGGCCGCGCCTTATTGCATTCGGTGGAACGCGCGCCTACCTCTGTCCTGGAGACTCCCACTTCTCCCCAGAAACGGACCAATCCATTTACGATAGAGAACTGATGCGTACCGAAGCAGCACTACAGGAAATGGATAAGGCAATACATAAAGTACTTGAGGAACTCAGGACGGAAACAAAGGTCTGTATAACAGAATCATCCGGTTCTAAAAAGTCCTATTCACCAACACCTGATTCAATTAGAGATATAGAGAATATTCCTGTAACAAAGTTATTGTTGCTACATTACCCTCCATTTAACGAGTCCAACGCACCTTCGGGCTTTACGGATCTCATGGAGCAATATAACGTAGATATCTGCATTTTTGGCCACTTACACGATCAAATTTCTTTTAACCGGATTCCAAAGGAATTTGGTACGACAAAACTAGAGTTGGTATCTGCAGACTATCTAGATTTTAAGCTAAAGCAAATTATCTAAGGAGAGACCATGAGTCGTATTCATAAAGAACATTTACAAGCTGGCTATATCTTTGGTGACAATGTTAACCAAGAATATATTTACTTGCCTTCTGGTGAGGTAGGCACGGAGCATCCGTTAGCAGTCCTAGAAACACCAACGAAGCGCGAAGATATTACATTGGACGAAGCAGTCCATATGATTGATACCCTAACACTAAAACGTTGTAGCCACCCTACACTAGGTAAAAAATCATTTTAATAACGCCATCAATAATGTAATTAATTGAACAAAATAATAAAATAGCGGATAGTTGACTATAATCTGCACTCCAGAAAAGGATCATAATTTCTGATTTCTGAAAGTGCAGATTGTTATTAACTCAACTATCCGCTAGATGAAAAGAGGCTGTTTATCACGGCCTCTTTTGTTTTTTCTTTAGTTTATAAAAGAACTATTTTGTTGTCTTCCTTTTAGTTTAAAAGGTTATTTCAAGACAAGTAATTACTTCGCATTACGCTCGATATGACTACCGTAAACATCTCTGTAATCATTAGTTTGCTTATTGTCTTTATTGTTTACACGAAGTCGTTCTACCTTATGACGATCATTGTCTTTACCAGAGATTCGATCCACACGAGTACGATCCAAGTCACGAAGACGAGCCAATTCAGGATTAAATTCGTTAATCGCACGCCCCATTTTGCCATCAATTGGGGCACCCAATTGTAAAGCACGGTAAATGATCGCAGCATACTCATAACGAGTCATCGCACGATTGCCTTTAAATTCGCCATCAGGATAGCCTTCAACAAGACCTTTATCAGCCAAGTCTTTTACATATTCATAAGCCCAATGATTAGCTGGTATATCAGGGAAGTTCACATCTTTCTTGTCATACTGAGGTGCCATTCCCATGGATACCTTCATTTGTTGAATCTCTACATTTTGGGCTTTTACAATGGCCTTTAAGTCTTGAACCTCTTTAGCCAAAGCTACTCTAGAAGTAGATACACCATTTTTTTGACCTAATTTCAATGAAACGCCGGCATTGACCATGTTTTCACCGTTACCCATGGCTCCAGCTACGCTGAACATAGTGTCTTCATTTGGTCTGTAGAAAGCACCTAATGCCATCGCATTTTCACCGGCATAGTTACCGTAACCAGCCGCAAAATTCCATTTATCATCAGGATCAAAATCCAATGGATGAATAGCCGCTAATGCAGCCGCACCAGCACCAACTTTTCCTATTTTGCTATTTAATAGGTTCACACCATTACTAATACCGCTAGTAGCTTGATACAATTGGCTACCGTTAACGGCATCTTTAGATGTAGCGGATACTTCACCATCGGCTACATTAGTGATTTTATTGCCACCATTATTTAGACCTTTATTGTCCAAAGAAACATTACCAAATTTAACTTTATCTACAGATACTTTGTAATCAGTACCACCAGCAGCATTTGTGCTTGTAGTTACAGTTACATTATTACCTGCAGAAATGCTAGTATGTTTTTTAGCTTCTTTTAATGCTTCTGTGGCTAAAGTCTTATTATATTCAATACGACGTTCATGACTTTCGATACGCTCACTATGATTTTCAATTCGAGCATCATGATTATCAACACGATTATCTAAATAATCTAAACGCTTATCTTGATTGTCAATACGTTTTTCTTGATTATTCATACGTTCAGTTTGATTTTTTAATTGAATGTCATGATTTTGAATTTGATCTTCATGACGAAGTAAATCAGCATCTTGACGAAGATTTTCTTTAGTTAAACGAGTAATTTGATTATCATGATTTACAATTAATTTATTATGTTTTTCTAATTCTTGACTATGTCCATTTAAAATATCTTCATGTTTTTGTAAGACATCTGTATGATCTTTTAATTTTCGTTCATTGTCGGCAATTTTTTCTTTATTTTTATCGATTTCATTAATATTATTTTGAATTAATGTATTGTGATTATTAAGAATTCCGCCCACTGTATTTGCTACTGCATATAATTGACTACCATTTATAGCATCCGTGCTATCAGAAGATACTTTCCCAGATGCTACATTAATCACCTGACGTTCTTTACCAGATGCACCAACACTCGTAACGCCGTTACGAGCTGACCCTACCCCAGCAAAGCCGGAATAGTTAATACCATTTATATTAGCTTGTGTTTCTGTTGTGGTAGCTCTATCGGTAGATGCATTGCCTAAGAGAACACTATTTCCTTGTGTTGACGTCACATTACTGCCCAGTACATATGTATTTGCTTGCGCTACGTTATTTCTAACCCCAAAAGCGCCAGAATCAATGCCAGAGACAGAATTACTGCTACCAATTCCAACTCCACCACGTGCAGTAATCGTATTACCTGAACCTAGTGCAACAGCATTTGCAGCACCAGCATTAGCATTATTACCTACAGCAGTTGCACTCTCTTCAGCTTTTGCATTATATCCAACAGCTACTGAACGATTTCCCTTTGCTCTAGCATCATTACCATATGCTGAAGAGAAATTACCAAATGCCTCAGCATTAAAGCCAGTAGAGGTACTTGAAATACCATTAGCCTTTGTACTATTACCAACTGCAGTAGAACCTTCAGCAGATGCTTTCGCGGATGAACCAAAGGCATTTGAATTACGTCCAGAAGAAACAGATCCATGGCCTATTGCAGTGGCATTCTCGCCTTCCGCCCGTGCACTCCGACCGATAGCATTACTATTATTAGCGGTTGCCTGCGCACTTCGTCCGATAGCCAGTGAGGTTCCACCAGATGCGGTAGATGACTGACCTACAGCAGTTGAATACGAACCGGATACCGTATTTCTGAAGCCTACTGCCAAACTATGGTCACTGGTAACCGTGTTTTCATCACCAAAGTGACGTGAATACTCTGTCGGATTTCCTTGTGCTTCTACATGTAATACAGTTCCCGTGCCTAACGCAAGTAGTATTGCCAATGATAATGCAACTTGTTTGCTTTTCATCGTTTACTATTCCTCCCTACATCTAAAATTATAAATACAACGGATAATATATTATCATTTATAATATATATTCAACAAAACTCAGCATAAAATACGTCCGTTATTAAATAATGTATTATCATTATCCTTAACTATTATTGTACTTTAAATATTAAATGAAGTAAACGAAATTTTTAATAAAATCGATAAAAATATCAATTTTATCGATAAATAAAAATTCTACCAAATTCATCATACTATAAATTAATAGCATAATAACAATATAAGGAGATAAGATTTATCTTATCTCCTTATATTGGCTATATTAACTATATTCATTATATTAGCTATACTAATTATTCTAGTTATATTGTTTGCTTTAGCTATATTACTTAAAATAGCTATATTGGTTATTCTAGCTAATCTTGTTATACTAGCCTATTAGCCCAAGAATCCTCCATGTCCCATACGGATACAATCTTCTTTGGTGATTTCATCATCTGCGATAAGACGTGGCACAATTTCATCAAAAGCAGTCGGTTTACTGAACAATACGCCCCCTGGCACACCAAGGATTGGTGTGCCATCTGCACAGTAAGCAATGCAAACCATGGATCCTGGTAATACAGGTAATCCATAGGTAACAACGCGATCTGCATAGCGTTTAATCGCTCCTGGGGTGAGATCATCTGGGTCAACGCTCATACCACCGGTACAGAAAATAATATCTGCGCCTGCTGCTTTCACCTTGTCGATAGCCGCCACGATATCATCTGTATTATCCGTTACAATTTCGTGAGCTACCTTTGTAACACCAAATTCAGCACAACGTTCTTCAATGATTGGTGTGAAAGCATCTTTAATACGACCTTCAAATACTTCAGAACCAGTCGTAACAATCCCCATTGTTTTGCGCACGAACGGCTTTACATGTAACAAAGGCTTACCATCAGCAATTTTCTTTGCATCCTCTACTTGTTGTTCTTCTAATAATAATGGAATACAGCGCATGCCTGCTAGTTTATCACCTGCTTTTACAGGTGTATTATTAAATTTCGTTACAATAGTCAACTCACCAATGCTATTGATAGCATGTAATCGGTCTACATCGACCTTGAAAAGGCCATCTACATCCGCAGTGGCTTCAATTTTACCTTGTGCCATAGGGCCATCGTGCATGTTTTCACCGCCTGCCATATGGTATAAAGCACGAGCTACATCCTCTTCGTGCAAGAACCCCTCATCTTCCGGCTCCATTACAAATACATGTTCCTTGCCAAGATCCAAGAGTTTAGGAATATCCTCTTCTGTAATTACATGTCCACGGCGGAAGGGCGTGTCTTTCACCTCACCTATGACGATCCTTACGAGATCGTGTAATAATATTTGCCCTACGGCATCTTGTGTTCTAATAGATTTCATAATATCTCCCAAGCCATTAATAACAAAATACGTTACTGTATAACATCAAAATGTATTTAATACTATTATTCAATATTAATATGTTTACATAGTACAGAGTAGACGCACGACTAGCATGCCAACCCAACAGAGGATTAAGCCCCCTACGACTTGTACTGCACCGTACCATAATGCTTGTACATAGGATTCAGCCATCATAAGCTGTAGCATTTCAAAGGCAAAGGTTGAGAAGGTGGTAAATGCACCTAGCCCACCTACAACGAGGAAGAATCTCACCCATTGAGGTAGATCTGGCTTTTGCATATAAAGGCCTAAGACTAGACCGATAATGAGGCAACCAACGAGGTTTACTACTACCGTACCATACGGAAACGAGCTGACCTTTGTCATCACCCATTCACCGAGAGCCATACGGCATAAGGCCCCAGTGGCGCCACCGAGGGCAACGGCTATGTATTTTTCCATATTGCCTCCTCTACTCAAGATAACATACTAGATGGTATGCTCACATTACTATAGCATACATGTAATACTACTTTCACAATTCGTGTAATTATCTGTAATAGCCGATAATTATCTAGTTTTCTATATTAGTCAGATGCTAACAATCTCAGTATACTATATTTAGAGAGTAGGGAAAAGGAAGGAGTCCCTATGCACCCCTCGTCTACACCACTCACCAAACTGCGGATCAACACATACGAAGACCCGTTTTTACAACATCAATATGTTTGTTTAGGTCATAAAATTGCCATTATTCGCGTATCCCTAAATATGTCTCAGCAAGAGTTAGCTCGTCATATTGGTATCAGTCGTAGTTATTTAAGTAAATTAGAATGTGGTACAGGCATCTCCGGCATGTCTTTGGAAATTCTTTTTAAAATCGCCCAAGCCTTTCAAATCAACGTAGGTCAACTCGTAAGACTGCGTGTTGTAGATTATAAAAACTGTAATGCGCACCTAACATCACACTATAAACGGCTAGAGCTTCTGAACCACACCAAAAGAACATCTCGAAACAAAACAAGAACGAACTAATCCGATAGACTAAAAGAACAGTTAATTAAATACAACAAATGATAACTAATTTATATCAAGATGCTCTAAATACTCTAAATGAAAATTGAATTAACTATTCAAAATAACAATCAAAAAAGCTCCGCCAATGGCGGAGCTTTTCATATGTCATTATGCCTATTACATGAGCATCAGCATCAGCATCAGCATCAGCAGACATTATACTTCATTAAGTTTTTTATGTTGTACTTCTGCATTTGCTTTTTTAAAGATAAATGCATTGTTGATATGCTGACGCATAGCTGTTTCTGCAGCTACTTCGTCGTGACGTTCAATAGCGTCTACGATTTGATCATGTTCATCATCACAGTCATGTGTACGTACAGCATTGAAAGAACTGATGTACATGTCACGATTAACACGTTCACGGAAACCTGCTAGATAATCTACAATGCGTTCATTGCCAGAGTAATGAGCAATCATTGTATGGAATCGGCTGTTTACATCAACACGTTCTGTGGCATCTTCAATTTCATGCATTTCTTTACAAAGGGTTCTTAGCTCTTGTACTTGCTCAGGTGTAGCATGACGAGCACATAATCTAGCACCAAGTCCTTCCATTACTTCACGAACTTGGTAAAGCGCTACGATTTCTTCTGGCGTGTCAGCTTTTACAGTAACGCCTTTCCAAGGAACGATAACTACGAGGTTATCTTTAGCCAATTTGCGGAATGCCTCACGCACAGGTGTAGCACTCACTTGTAATTGTTCTGCAATCTTTACTTCGTTAAGCTTCTCTTGAGGCATCAATTCGCCTGTTAAGATAGCTGTTTTTAATGTTAAATATACTTGTTCACTGAGAGGTAATCTTTCGATAGAATCCACTGCGGACAATTTGTATTTATCTTTTGAACTTTGTTTTCCCATTACTAGCCCCTAAACCTTGCTAACCATTCGTGCTTTCAGACTTTCAAAGAACGGTTAAAATGAGTATAATATAGTATACAACATATCTTAAACAGTATGTTGTGCGAAATTAAGTGCATACATTACAATTATAGAACTCATCATTAAGACTGTCAATTTAACTATAGATAATAGCTATATCTCATTTTTGAAAGTAAGGAAGTATACTATGAGCCGTTGTTTGATTATCATCAACCCTGTCTCAGGAGGCGGTGCAGCGCGCCGTTACGCCCTCGATTTACAATGGAAATTGAGTACCTTGTTCGAAACGATTGAAATCAAATTCACCAGAGGTGAAGGCGATGCTACACGTTTCGCTAAGAACGCTTGTGAGCGCGGGTTTGATGCCGTATTCTGCATGGGTGGTGACGGCACTGTTAACGAAACCGTTAATGGTATTGCCCAAGGTGAATTCTCCTGTACCTTTGGGTTTATCCCCGTTGGTACAGTAAATGATATGTCTCGTGCGCTCGGTATTCACCAAAATCCAACACAAGCTATCAGGCGTATCGATATCAATGAAACTCGAACCATTGATATCGGCCGTTGTAATGATCGGTATTTCTGCAATAATATTGCAGCTGGTGTTATTCCTAAGGTTGTGGATGAAGTTACACCAAAGGAAAAAAGCATACTCGGCCCTCTTGCGTATTTCTTGCGAGCAGGCCAAGCGTTGTTCACTACAAAGGACTACACGTACCACATCAAAACAGAGAACGACGATTTCATCTGCAAATCCCCTCTCGTTTTAGCCCTACTTACCAATGTAGTGTCTAGCTTTGAACGTTTTATGCCACAAGCCTCAGTAGATGATGGTTATATGCGTATCATTATCTTCAAGGAATATTTTATCCTCGATATCCTCAGCGTATTACCACTCATTATCAGTGGTGCCATTTATAATTCTCGTTATACAACGACATTAACTGTGAAAAAAGCTCATATCGAACTTCTATCTGACGTCGATGATTTATCGACCAATATGGATGGTGATGCAGGTCCGGATATGCCTGTGGATATTGAAGTATTGCCACGCGTACTCAAAGTATTTGCACCTGTAAAACACAAAAAGAAAAAAGCCTTAAATCTGCCTAAACTACCACATATATAACAAGTAATTGGTAACACAAAAGCTCTCTATCAACGGATAGAGAGCTTTTGTGTTTATTAGTTTATAAGAATCTATGTACATTAGTCCACAATGATTGCATCATGTAAGCGGAAGCTATAAATGTAACATGCTTTCACGGGCATTCCCGTCAATCGCTGCAAGGCCTCTTTATAGAGGTCCATTTGGATTTTATAGCGCTTAATGAGTTCTTCTCCGGATGTAACGCGATCCGTTTTGTAATCTACGAGAACCCATTCGCCATCCTCCTCAAAAGCCGTATCAATAATACCTTGGAGGAACAGATTTTCCCCGTCCTCTAAGGTGTCGTATACGCGTTTTCCTTCAAAGAGCATGCTAAACGGCAACTCTCGTTCGATACGTTTTGCATTGATAAGGCGCTTACCAAGATCAGAGCTAAAAAATTTATACAAACTCGTATCGCTTAATAAATTCCGTTCTTCCTCTGTAAAAGTCCCATTCGCCACCAGTGCATCGAGTTCTTTCGTCAAAGAAGCTTGCGTATACGTCACAAGAGGTAGCCATTGCATAGCCTCATGCATCAAGGTCCCCCATTGAGCACCGGTTAATACATCATCTTCAGACTGTAATGCTTGTGGCTTTCGACCGAATACGGAGTTTACTAGGTCATCTGCTGAAACTTCTACCGTTGCAATCGGTTCATTTAGAGTATCAATAGTTCCTGCTTCAAGTTCTCGTTCTTGGAATCGTCGTTTTAATTCACTGACAGAAATTTTTGCGGTTCGGCGAGTAGCATCATTGTACGGATAGCTATAGTTGAAGCGGTCCACGATTTCCTGCGGTAATTCTACAGAATTAACAGCTTTTAACTCACGCACCTTGTTGATGGTTGTCTCGTCGATATCCGCTTTGTAATCGAGATCACCATAAAGAGAGCCATCATGGATTTCAACCTTTAAACGACACTGTTTATCCGGTAAATCAAAATAAGTTGGCCCTTCGTACTCGATGGCTACGCGCAATGGGTTACCACCATCTAAATGACGAGCAAAGCCCATCATCATCCAATCTAGATAGGTATTAGCTTGTGTGATAATATCTGTCGGTAACTGTTGAGTTTCTACGGAAGCCGCATTTTTAATGAGCTCACCTATGGTGCTTAATACACCTTTAGAATTTTTAAAGCCTTTAATAAAGCCTGTCATGAATAGCTTATCTCGTGCCCGTGTCAAGGCAACATAGAGAATGCGCTGCTCCTCCGCCTTGAGGGCCGCCTCTTTTACGTCTTTCACATAGAACCAAGGCATGGTCGGGAAGGACACTCGAATATCTGGAAAATATCCTTTCAAACCAAGACCTGCATTTTTATCGATAAGAAGCTCTGAACGCAAGTCCATCATATTGAATCTTTTTTGTACACCAGATAAAAATACTACAGGGAATTCAAGGCCCTTACTCTTATGGATGGTCATGAGGCGCACCACATCGTCCGCCTCGCTCACCACATTGGCAAGTGGCATATCTTGGTTGCTGTCGCGCAAGCTTTCCACAAAGCGCAAAAATCTAAAGAGCCCGCGGAAGCCAGAAGCTTCATAGCCCTTAGCTCTATCATATAAGGCAAGCACATTAGCGCGGCGCACGAGACCATTCGGCATAGCCCCTACATAGTTTACGTAATCTTGAGATTCGTAAATATCCCACAACAAATCGGTCACACCATGGCGACGCGACAAGGTGCGCCACCGCTCCATATGGCCAATGAAAGCTAATAAGCGCTCATCTTGAGCCACTTCTGCATAGGCTGGCATGAGCGACCATAGGGAACCCTCACCAGACAGGCGCAATGCGCCTAGTTCGTTGGCATCAAGACCTACAAGGCCGGAGTGCAATACGGCAGCCATCGGCAAATCTTGTTCAGGATTATCTATGATGGATAACAACGCCAATAAAAGTTGAATCTCTTGTGCTTCAAAGTAACCGTCTCGCTCATTTACAACCGCAGGAATCCCCGCTTGACGCATGGCTTCTACGGCACGCGTCCCCCAGCCCGCTAAGGATCTGCGCAAAATAGCAAAATCTCGCCATTCGATTTGACGAAATGTACCATCGGGATTTTGCACCTGCTTCTTAGCAGCATGGATTTCTTTGATTTTTTGAATGATAAAATCTAGCTCACGCTCGTTGTTTTCAGGGTCATCCCCTTCATCTTCGTCACTTTCACTAGCACCAAGGGTATCCTTACTCACATCTAAGAGCTGTAATTCCACGTCACCACCGACCCAATCCTCTGGCGCATCCTCTACGATACGGCCAGGAATGAGCGATTCAGCCTCTGTGTAATTGAGCTCTGCCGCGTCTTCCGTCATGATTTGATAGAACAAAAAGTTCGTAGCAGCCAAAATATTTGCATCAGATCGGAAGTTTTTCGCCAAGTCGATACGTCGTTCTACCGCATCAGTACCACCGTAAGTATTGTACTTCTCCATAAATAGAGAACTATCGGCCATACGGAAGCTATAAATGGCCTGCTTCACGTCCCCCACGTAAAACCTATTATCGACGCGAGAAATCAAGTTGATAATCGTCTCTTGCACGCCATTCGTATCTTGGTATTCATCGACCATGATTTCTTTGAAAGTATCTTGCAGTTCCTTTGCCACTTCAGATGGCTGAGGGTCATCCTCTGTGCCAGGTTCAACGAGAAGGGCCAAGCATAGATGCTCAAGATCGCTGAAATCCATGATGCCTTGCTCTTGCTTCATGTCTCTATAAGCTTTATGAAAAGCAATCGTCAGCTCTACAAGACCTTCTATGATTGGATATTGAGCCTTAAACTGCTCTTGCAAGGCAGCTTCCGGAACGGTGAATATAGCGGTTTCCATGGCTTTAAGGTCATCTTTATTTTGACCGCCCAAAGATTTAAACTCTGCCACCAATATAGGATCATAGGCTTGCGCCTCTTTGGAGCCCATGCGGAACTGATCCTTAATAAAGGTATCCATATGTTTACAAGCTTCCCCCATGTCGTCCCAAGTTTGAGCCGCTGAAAGCATGCCTAGTGCAGCCAGTTGATTATCGTATATATTTTGCCATTTATGAGGCCCTGTCGGATCGAGCAAGATTTGTTCCATCCGCTCTAAGCGCTCGCGAATGCGATCGATGACAGCCATGTGATTCGACCACATATATTCACCCCACAACGTATCGCTAGGGTTTATGGTCATCGCCTCTTTATAAGGCTCTAACGCTTTTCGTAGCCATCCATCTGGATTGGCGAGGGACATGGCGTAGTTATACAGGGACATAATCTTCGCCGTTAAGCCTGCATCGGATTTATCATCGCTGAAGAAATCCGCTAGCTCATAGATATTATAAAGGCCCTCTTCATAGGATTTAGTTAATAAATCGGCTAATACCTCTTGTTGTAGCAATGCCATTTCTGCTTCATTGCCGATGCGCGCTGTCGGATTAATGTCGAGCTTATAGAAATAGGAACGAATCACCCATTGGCAAAAGGAGTGCAATGTAGAAATATGAGCCGAGGGCAACAGATTGAGCTGTCGTTCAAGGCGCGCTTGTAGTGCAGCATCATCTGTAGATTCCATGGCTTTAGCCAAGGCAAGGCCAATACGAGCGCTCATCTCTTGGGCCGCAGCCTTTGTGAAAGTTACAACCATGAGTTCTTGAACAGATAAGGGATTATCCATGTCCTTAAGGCGCGTAATAATGCGTTCTACGAGGACCGCTGTCTTACCTGAACCGGCAGCGGCCGCAACAAGTAAGGTCTGATTATCTAAGGAGGAATCCTTAGGCGCTATGATGGCAGACTCCTGCTCTGGCGTCCATTTAACACCCATGGTTTTCACCTCCTTCGCTACTATTATTTCCGTCGTTACTGTTATTTCCGTTATTGCTGCTATTTCGGTCGTTATTGCGATTCCCATTGTTATCGCTATTTTCGTCGTTTAAGACCTCTTTCATCCGTTCTAATGCGTCATCTTCGGACAATCTAGACAAATAATTATATCGATTACGGCTAGAGTCAAAGCGACATACCGTTCTATAATCGCAATATGTACAAGGTCTAAAGCCATTCAGTTGATATGGCTTAATTGGGAACTGCCCTTCCCCAATGTGACGGCCCGTCTCAACCATCACGTGATTTGTATAGCGGCACATTATGTCAAATTCACCTGTAGACTTAACCTTCCGCAAATCTCTGCTAGAAATGGTTTGATCTTTTTTCGTAGCAATCGGCACATAAGGCCCTCGCTTAGATCCATAGGACAAGAACTTATTGTCAATATGCGTCAACAGCTCTATATCATCGGAGAAGTACCCACTGTTTTGCCAAGCATCGCTTTCATTAGCCAACGAAACGGCATCTTCATAAGATATAGGCGCATCAGCAGGGATTTTAGGGTTCTTCACGTAAGAGTAAACCACCGCCGCAGGGGACATAGATCCGCCATGTGTTTTACCATAAGCGGACTCCAAAGCCAACAGATAGGTCATGAGTTGCAGTTTAAGTCCATAATACACATCTTGGGCCGTCACATGAGCACCACCCGACTTGTAGTCGATAACCATGCCATAGGTTTGATCATCCCGTGTATATTCGTCGATGCGGTCAATTTGACCGATGAGTCGCAAGTAACGGTCTTCACCAAGAGGGACCCGAATAGGATCCCAGCCACCTTGACGACCAAAATCTTGCTCTAAATACTTCGTATCAAAATCGCTGCGCTTAGACCACTCTACGAGGCGGTCTACCGTCACATGTAATGTTCTCTGAACACGCTGTTCGATGGCCTTTTGGTAGGCATCGCTCGTTTCTTCACCTAGCTGATTTTCTTGCAAGATTTCGTCTGCCACAGTACGGCATAGATTTTCTTGTTCCTCTTCGTCAAGGTCACGCCATTGTTTGTTATTTTCTAATAGATAATTACCTAAGCGCTCTAAATTAGCATGTAAGAACGTACCGATTTCAGGAGCTCCAAAGGAGCGTACTGGACGCGGTTCTAGTTTCAAACCATATTGGGCATAGAACTTAAACGGACATTGTTGGTATCGTTCAAGGCGTGTCACAGAACCAGACATGTAGCCTTTAGACAAGAATAGACCATTCACTAAATCCTGCGTTATGACAGGCACATCGTTGTTATCTCGAATGCCACGTGACACCTCCGCTAAACGAGGACGATAGGTTTCGCTTTCACGAGCCCAATTATAGAGGCCCCACCAAAGAGGATTAACCTCATAACCACTAAAGAGCGCACCCCAACGCTCCGATAACAATGACAGACTTTGAAGTGGGCGCCACACGTAATCTGCCTCCGTATCAAGTGCAATGGAGAGAGGAATCTCTGCCGCCTGTTCTACGTACCCAAGGGATTCTAATCGTTTCACAACGAGGGACGGCTCAAGACCGGTTCCATCCTCACCAGAGCCCGCATAGGACAAGGTCAACGAATCGGATGCCCGCGTCATGGCGAGATATAATAGGAAATTCTCGTTGAAAGCCTTCGGCAAGGCCCCTTCTGCTAAGGTAATGCCTACATCGGCCAATTCTTGACGCTCCTTATCCTTGATGAGCCCTTCATCGCCCATACTTTGAGGGAATACGCCTTGGTTGAGGCCCATTACGAACACCTTAGGCCACCACTGGCTGTAACCACGTTCAATAGTGGTAATCACCACATGGTCTAAAGACGGCGGAATCATAGAGTAGTTTACATCGCTAAGGCCTTCTTCGAGGAGGAGCATCATCTCATCCAGAGTCAATATTTCATCCTTCATGACCATAGAAATTTCGTCTATAAAGGAAAGAACCGCATTATACATCTGTTCATGACTAGCTTTGGATTCTTGATCACCTATAGTTTCTGCGTCCTTCGCCCATTCATAGAGCCGCTCTGGCACTTGTAAGATTTCTAATAAACCATAAAGTTGTGTACCCCACTCAGCCCCTGTATGACCCTCCGCATTAGCAGCAAAGTCAAACCATGGAGATAATATATCCATAATGGTTTCTCTTGCTTTGTTAACACGTGCTCTGCGTGGTACATCTACGTGGTTCTCTTCATCTTGCCCCTCATGAAAGCCTCGTAAGTACGGCCAACTTTCACGTTCCCATTTATAATGATCGATGCCAAACTCGAGAACATAGTTCTCTAGCTCATCTACAGCCTCACGGCTAAGAGGCATCAAGTCTGTCTTGAGCAAGAGGAACATACTGTCTCGACTATAGTTATGACGCACGATATCAAAGAGAGCCGTCAATAGCTCGCCTAATGGATGGTTTTTCATAGGCCGCTGACGGTCAATAAAGTGCGGAATACCGTAGCGAGCAAAGACCTTTTCTAAAGTGTCACCATAGGTTTCGGACTCGCGGAGCATAATACATACATCTCGGTAACGAGCCTCTTCAGATGATTCTATATAGGCTAAAATACGACGAGCCACCGCATCGGCTTCGCGTTCCCTGTTATAGCCTCGAATAAGCGGAATCGTTGCATCTGTAGTATTTTTCTTACTAGGGCTAGCAAAATAATTAGCCTCTAGCTCTTGAACGATTTGAGGGCCTCGTTTTCCATCAAAGCCAACCCAGTTGATACTAGAGCCATAACGAGCAACTAAGGTGTCGTAAATCTCTAAAGGGCGGCTGAAGAGATGCTCCCCTCGACGAGCTAAATTTAACGCCTTTGGAGCCATCGGTAAATCGATAGTAATAACGGCTTCCTTCGCCAAGTCAAACAAGGTATAAATCAACTCGTAGTGTGTGGGCGTAAACCAATGAAAACCATCGATAAAGACGTGGCTATTCTCCATGAGAGGAGATTGTGGCAAAGCCTCTACGATTTCCATAATAGGATCGATGTCGCGCTCCCCATGTCGACTGAGTTCCTCTTCATAGGCAGACATACAAATAGCTAGCTCGCGCAATTTCTTTTGTAATACATTATTTTTAACAGTCTCTGCCCCTTGTTCTAGATCAGCAGGGCCTACACGAAAGGCGTGGAATTCAGAAAAGAGCTGTTGCAATACGGAGGAAAACTCAGGCCGCTTTGTAGCCTGTTCTAACAGCCCCAGTTCCGTTTGCTTTCGTTTCATTACAAGGCGCAACAACATAGACCGGCCAAAGCTTGATAAACTTGATTGACCAGCCCCTTTTGAGCCTATCGATTGATATACCTGATAACCCAAACGCCCAAAGCCTACGACACGAACTGTAGTAAAACCTTTTTCAGGCATAAATTCAGCTAGCTCCCGTTCTACCCGATAGGTGGCAGGTTCAGGAACAAGCAAAATTATTGGTTCCCCTGGACAATCTGTCATGACCTGACGGATGCGCTCATATACGGCACGTGTCTTGCCTGATCCAGCCCGTCCATAATAGACGCTAATACTCATGAGACCTCCCTAGTGAAACTTTCACCATCTCAATTGATGTAATCCACAAATGTATATTGCTCATATCAGTTAACGCATTAGATATAGCACTACACAAATTAATTGTAGCACTATACGAATTAGATATAGCATCAAACGAAGTTTTTCGATATAATAAATTACTATACTGATTATTATTATATAGTAATATGACATTCTATGGCTAATTGTACAATATTTGACTCATCTGATTATATTTATTTATAATTAAGATAATATTTTATATTTTATTTACAATTAGCATGAATTCCTATATAATACAAGTTAGTATCTGTGTTATTTGTAAAATCATGTATTTAGGAGTAAATTATTATGAACAAAAAACATTTAGCAACTGCTTTTGCAGTATTTGCAGCGACAACAATGTCTTTCTCTGCTTTTGCTGCAACTATCGATGCTAATGCACGCGCTTATGAACGTGCTTCAGCAGAGCAATATTCTTATCCTGCACCACAAGCGGCTACGCCAGCTTACCAAACTAGTTATGCCACAAGTGCACCGCGCCCTGGTTACAAACCATTGCCAGCAGTGCCTTATACAGCAGGCGATATGGCTCAACAAATGCCTGTATCTAAAGAATTAGGTGATCCAATCTTTGTGGCACCACAAACAACAGCTGTAGGTCTTCAAATCATGGATCCTATCCCTACTGAAGCCCAACCTGTATACCAAGAAACTGTAAACTCCGTAACAGCTAATGGCAACGGCAGTTCCTACGTTTCTCGCTACAAAGCTAACCAATTGAATGCGTTTGACTTATTGTTAAATGGCAAAACTTACACTTATGACTTGCCTGCATACACTAATGGCTACCAAGTAAAAACTGCTAGCTCTTACAACCGTGCTGGTAACGGTGTTGCGAATGTATTCTCTACAAACGTAATCACTGAAGCAGTTGTAAATAACAACTCTTTGCGCATCACTGTAAACATGACTCAACCAACAGCTGTAGCAGCTGCTAAATTGCGTTCCATGCAACAATCTGGTCAAGTAGCAAGTGGTGAAGTAGCTGCATTGTTCGCTTACAATGAAAGCTATGATGGTGTAAAACAAGCCGCTCATTATGATATCTTCAACAACAATGGTCGTTACATCGTTGTTAAATCCGGTGCTGTAACTGTACCAAATGGTGCGCAACATCCTTACGCAACTGCATTATTCGCAGTAATTGAAGACACTGTAGCAGCTGTAACCGTATCTGGCAACACTGCTGAAGCTTCTGATTTAGTAAAAGGCACTGCATACGCAATTGCACAATCTGCTAAGGTGTCCAATAACAAAGTATCTACTAAATCTAAAAAATAATTCGTTACGAATTTAATTTTATCTGGTGAAAGCCCCCAACTTTCGCTAGCACAAAAGACTATAAATCACTAACTCCCCCAATGAGGCAACTCATTAGGGGAGTTTTTATGTTCTTTATATTACGTTGTATTATAATCCCGTTCCAGTTCTATTATAGCTCCGTTATAATCGCGTAAAGACCTCTAATGCCTTATACGCCATTAATCGATAACCACGCTCGTTGGGATGAACCTCTCCGGCAAAGACAATTTGTCCAATTTGATCTGCTTCAAACAAGGTAGTATAGAAATCTATAACTTTAATATTATGCGCCTCTGCGTAAGCTTTTAGCTGTTCATTAACCTCTCGTACAACCAGATCCAATCCGTCCATATCGCTATCAATTTGAGTTTCTAAACCGATGATTACCGTCCCTTTTGTACTAGCAAGCTCAATAGCTTTCACCAAAGTCTTGTACACATAGGTACTATCTCGACCTTGTAAAATATCGTTAGTGCCACACATCAAGAAAATATGACGTGTTGGATCGGATACAGCAGTAACCGCCCAATTTTCAATATTATAAATCATACCCTGTACGGAGCAGCCATCTTCACCGTAGTTTGTAAAATTAACACCCTCTATGGATGCATCACAGATTTCGACCCAACCGCGTCCATAGGGCACATCATAGCCACGCGTAATGCTATCGCCAAAACAGATGATTTCCATCTTCACCCCTCCCTCCTGTACTATGACTTAATCATATAATAAAAGAACACTATACACAATATACATATTAATTACAAAAAAGGATCCGTTTTGATCTGCCCTCCAATTAGACGCAATTTTTAGAAGAGCAATTCATGTACGGATCCATTTATATTATTTAAGACGAATAAAGAATAATGCACATGCACCAATAATAGGAGCTATAGCGATAGACATCAAAGACATTTGGTAGCTACCCGTCATGACAAGGACATTGCCCAAGAGAAGTGGTGCCAAGAGTGCACCAATTTGGTTAAACAAGTTTACAAAGCCCGCTGTAGTACCGCGCAAATGAGGTGCTGCAGATTGAACTACGAGAGCATTGGTCAACGCACTATGCATGAAGGCCCCAATACCAAGAATCGGACCTGTTACAAAGAGCATATTTGGATTTGACGTGCTTGCAAACAAAATTAAAGCTGGCCCAAACAAGAACATAACGAGAGCCGCTAAATGGTTCTTCTTAATTGGTAAGATATCAGATAAAATACCGATCGTTGGTTTCGCAATGAGCGCAGCCGTACCGAACACGCTCATGACTTGGCCTGCATAGATAGCCGTTACACCTAATTGTTTAACCATGTACAAATTCGCCCATTGCGTTACACCCCAAGTCGTACCTGTGGCGAAGAAGCCAGCAATTGCCAAGCAACGAATGTTACGGTTTGAAACGATATGCTTCAAGTTTTCTACTAAAGACGTTTGTCCTACGCCAAGCTTAGCAGTCGCTTCGGAAGCCTCTGCTTCTCGTTGTGCGAGAATTTCTGCACTCGGCTTACGCACTGTAAAGTAACATAATACAAGTACTACCAACGGCAAGATGGCTGTAGCAAGGAATGCAGTTTGCCAGCCGTAATGTGTAGCCACATAGGGTGCGTAAAGGTTTACCGTAGTAATACCAAAGGAGGTACAACTCATGAAGATACCTACGGCCGCACCCCGTTGGTTCGGACCGAAGTGATCGCCGATAGCACTCAAGCAAGAAGCTTGTACAGGACCAGACATAATCCCTAATAAGAAGCGCAAGCCCCAAGCCATGTTATAGTCTGTAATGGTACTCATCAAAGCTGTTACAGCGGCCATACCAATCAAACTAAACAAGATAGTACGTCTGTAGCCGATTTTATCGGCTAAGATACCTCCTGGCAATACCGTTAACGCATAACCAAAGTAAAAGGCCGAAATGTGTTGAGACCCCATTTTAGCTGTAAAATGCAACGCCTCATTGAGGATAGGCATAACAGATGCCCAAGATAAGCGCATAACAAAGCTCAACAAGAACGTGAGCCACACGCTAAGGAGAATTAATATTTGAGTCCGCGAGAAACTAAGTCGATTCATACGAGCTCCTTTCTACAGAATATCTAATAAATATATCGATAGCATATCATAGTGAGTAAAGATTGGCTATATAAAACTATTCTCTTTATCGATAATTCTCATTTGCTTTCACCTATGCTATACTGAAAGCAATAAAGAGTCTTTGTTGTTAATATTCATAGTATAATTTAGTATCTCCAGCAATATAACTATAGATGCTAAAAATATTACTAATCTGTAATTACCCGCATAGGAGATTGTATTATGTTTTTCTTTAATGATATTCAGCCCATAGGCAATAATACTGAAAACTCTTTCGACTCTATCAAACAAATTGATGCTAATGGAAATGAATTTTGGTATGCACGAGATTTACAAGCTATTTTAGAATATACAAAATGGGATAACTTCTTAAATGTTATTGAAAAAGCCAAAATAGCTTGTCAAAATAGCGAATTATCTATTTCCGACCATTTTGCCGACGTCGGGAAAATAGTACATGTTGGGGTTGCTAATAGAGAGATACAAGATATTGTATTATCTAGATATGCTTGTTACCTGATAGCGATGAATGGCGATTCAAAAAAATCGGTTATCGCACAGGCCCAAACCTATTTTGCAGTTAAAACTCATGAACGTGAAATGCAAGAACAATTTATATCCTTGTCCGAGGATGAACGTCGATTACTAATCAGGCAAGATATAAAGGAACATAATACAGCATTATCAGAAGCAGCCAATAATGCAGGAGTTGAAACACCTCAGGACTTTGCTAAATTCCATAACTCAGGCTATCAAGGTTTATATGGTGGCTTAGGTAACAAGGAAATCCATAAGCGAAAAGGGCTGAAACCTTCACAAAAAATATTAGATCATATGGGAAGTGAGGAATTAGCGGCCAATTTGTTTAGATTAACACAAACAGAAGGCAAATTACGTCGCGATAATATTCAAGGTAAAGAAAATGCAAACATAGCGCATCGAGAAGTCGGTGCAAAAGTGCGTCAAACAATTAAAGAATTAGGTGGTACTATGCCTGAAGACCTACCTACTCCACCAAAAAGTATTAAACAATTAGAAAAAGAACAGAAAAAGTTAGAAAAAAAATAATCTCTTTCCCCATACAATTGCCATTAAAAACATTTGCTATACTGGCATATATATCAAAAAGCAATAGACTTACTTGTATCAAATGTTATAAACCATTGCCAAAACTTAAAGAAAAACTTCATGTATATACGAAAGATAATTTTGATAAATCTATCTATCAATGCTTTTATAGTCAATATATTATCAAAGCGTATCCTCATTAATTAATTAATTATATAAAGGAGGTATAAATTCATGTTAAAAGCAACCCACCAAGGAAAGATTAAAATTGGAGAAAAAGAAATACCTTGTGCAGTACTCGAAGATGGAACACGAGTTCTAAGTGAAACGGGTATTACTAATGCTGTCTTAGGTGGTCGTAGTGGTGCTTCAATACTATTAGCAAAAGAATTAAAAAATAGTGGATCACCTTTACCAATCTTTTTAGCATCAAATAACCTAAAACCTTTTATTCATAGGGATTTATTGGATGGCCCTCTTGCTCGTATAGAATATATTAATAGTAATAATAAAATTGTAACTGGATTTACAGCTGATGCACTACCAGCTGTTTGTAATATTTGGTTAGAAGCTAGAGCTGCTGGTGTTTTAATGACAAATCAGTTAGATAAAGCACAAACCGCAGAAATTATTATGCGTGGTCTAGCTCACATTGGGATTGTTGCATTGGTTGATGAAGCAACTGGATATCAAGCCGATAGAGAACAAGAGGCTCTTCAAAAACTTTTATCCGCTTATTTATCTGAGGAACGTTTAAAATGGGCTAAAATGTTTCCTGATGAATTCTATAAACAATTATTTAGATTAAAAGGTTGGTCTTATAATCCAATGAGCGTTAAACGTCCTCAAATTGTAGGTAAACTTACAAATTTACTAATCTATGAGAAATTACCACCTGGAGTATTAGAGGAGTTAAAACGACTAAACCCTATCAAAAATAAGCGTACTGGACGAAGAGAAGCAACACACCATCAACATTTAACTAACGACATTGGTCAACGTGATTTACATGATCACCTTATGCAAGTCATTGCAATCATGAGAATTTCCAAAAACTGGAATGATTTTATGAATAATTTTGAGAAGGCATTTGGTAACTTTGTTCAAGATGAATTAGATTTTGACAGTAAATTTTAGTGTTAGTTTATAGAATCAGCCCCCCGTAAAACGGATGGTTTGCTCACGGGCTATAAGCCCGTAGTGAAAGCCGCATAACCATTTTGTGTGCGCAAGACTCTGTGTCTTTGTTGCCATATAAAATCACCTTACTTAAGTATAATGCGGCTTGAACACCTACATTATACTTAAGCAAGGTGATTTTTTTGTATAACTTTCGTTGCCGCACCCGCATAGTGGGTGGTTTTATGATTCGCGACTACGTCGTGAACCAGTCTAAAGACAATAATATAAAAAAATGCCTCGATTGCATACTACATGCAATCGGGGCATTTTATTCTTTTTATAGCAACTTGGTAACAAACTGTGTCCATAATTCGTTACAATTTATAATAATCTGTAAATATTGTTTTCATGGTGGCGGAGAGGGTGGGATTCGAACCCACGGCCCCTTGCGGAGTCACTGGTTTTCAAGACCAGCTCCTTAAACCACTCGGACACCTCTCCATAACGGTACTATTATATCAAATTGGTCTAATAATAAGCAACAACGTAATACGTAAATAAGCAATAATATAATACATAAGCAGGCAAAAAAGCTGACTTGCAGCCAGCTTTTTCATTTGTATTTAACATTTAGTATTGCCCTAATCTATTAGTTATTTGTCATATATGTTAGAATAGGTCTTTTTTCCACATGCCGATGATAGCAATGATGGAACACACCACGGAAATACCTACTACTTCGTAGAATCCATTCGGATCATCTTGGAACGGCAAGTGCACGTTTGTCCCCCACAAGCTAAATATGATGGTTGGCACCGCCATTGTAATAGTTAGGGTTGCCAACATTTTCATAACCATATTGAGGTTGTTAGAGATGATAGATGTGAAGGCGTTCATCATGTTCATCAAGATATTGGAATACATTTCAACCATCTCGATGGCCTGTTTATTCTCGATGATAACGTCCTCTAGTAGGTCCTCATCCTCTTCGTACATCTTGAGCAAATGTCTATAAGTGCTGTGACCACGCAAGCGCAATAGGCGTTCCATAACAGTTCCATTCGTACGCAACGCAGAGGTAAAGTATGTCATGGATTTCTGCAATTCCAATAGTTGGAAGAAGTCTTTATTCTTCGTCGTATGACGCAACTGAACTTCAATATCGTCGGTACGGCGGTTAATTTGTTGCAAGTAACGTAAAAACAATGTAGCTGTACGGTACAAGATTTGGAACAAGAACCGCGTCTTTTTATATGTATAGAACGTAGACAGTTGGTTTGAAATGAACGGATACAACACCTCGGACTCTTCAAGACATACGGTAATAAAAAAGTCAGGCGTCAAAAAGATACCAAGTGGCACCGTATCGTACATATCATTACCACGAATCGCAGGAATGTTGATAACCACGAAAATATAGTTGTCCTCTAACTCCACGTGAGAACGTTCTTCCATATCGAGGGCGGTCTTTAAAACGTCCGTTGGAATTTCCGTCAAAATATTGATGAGGGACAACTCATCGGGGTCTGGGTTCACCAAATTTACCCAAGAACCTTTTGTGGCATCTGATACAGTGCAGTCTGAAACCAACTCTTCTTCTATGTGTTTGTACACCGTGATCATGCTATCCCTCCTTCCAACGAACATATAGTAATCATCTAATAAATTATATACTATTTTATAGCTATTATTCAATTCAATTGTGAAAGTTTTGTTTATGTAGTATATACATAAACCGCTTTATGTCTATTAACAATGCACAACTGTATATGTTAAAAGCATCTCAAAACTATTCTTATATCAAATCTAGCGAACAGATAGATTAATAAGGCTGCTAAACTAAAAATCCACCAAAAGATTAAACCACTAAAACTTACAGTGAGTAAGTATGCAAACAAATAATCAGCAATATATCATTAGGTTAAATCTTATAAAAATAACCTCTATACTAGCTTATCGCTAATATAGAGGTTATTTGTTTTATCCTACTCTGTCAAATCAGAATCATGTCATTTGTTATATTTCTGCATTAATCTATAAGATTACTTTCACCAAATTAACGGCGCAAGATACGAATAGAGTTCAAAATACAAAGAATGGATACGCCAGTATCACCAAATACCGCCCACCACATGGATGCATAGCCCATGAGGCCAAGCGCCATGATAAGGATTTTAACAGCAATAGCGAACACTACGTTTTGCCATGCTACACGTAATGTCGCTTTGGCCAAGTCAAGAACGTGTGCAATAGCAGTCAAAGATGGACGCATGAACACAACATCTGCCGCCTCGATAGCCGCATCAGCACCACTACCCATCGCGCCACCTACATCAGCACCTGCAAGTACTGGAGCATCGTTGATGCCATCCCCTACGAACATAGTTGGACCATATTCAGAGCGAATATCTTGTACAACAGACAATTTATCTTGAGGCAACAACTGAGCACGTACAGCACTTACGCCAGTTTCTTTAGCAATGTAATTTGCACTTGCTTCAGCATCACCTGTAAGCATAACAGTTTTAATATCTTGACCATTAAGATTAGCAATCGCTTCAGCAGAGTCTGGGCGAGCTTCATCGGCGATGATGATACGACCAAGGTATACATTACCTTCTGCTACTAATACTTCTGTGCCGTATTCAGTAGTTTCTGTTGGGTAGCCTTGAACAGCATAGCGTTCCATGAGACGACGGTTACCAACGAGGACTTGTTGACCATCAACGGTGCCCACCATACCTTCACCGGCTAATTCTTGAACAAAGTCAGACGCTTCTACTACAATACCTTGTGCCTTTGCTTCGGAAACGATGCTTGTTGCGATTGGATGCGTAGATACTGCTTCAATAGCTGAAGCCATGGATAGCAATTGAGCATTGCTCACATGGGAGCCTACAGTTTCTACGTTTTGTACTTTAAATTCACCAGATGTGATGGTACCAGTTTTGTCGAGAGCTACTGCTTTCACATTAGCCAACGCCTCGATAACACGACCACCTTTAAGCAAAATACCATTTTTAGAAGCATTGCCGATACCGGAGAAGAATGCGAGTGGCACACTAAGTACCAATGCACATGGACAGGAAATAACGAGGAATGTTAAAGCTGTGTAGATCCATTTATGCCATTCACCTGTAATAAGGGATGGGATGATAGCTACAGCCAATGCAAGAGCTACAACGATTGGTGTGTATACGCGAGCAAAACGCGTAATGAAACGGTCGATTTTAGGTTTAGAGGATGCTGCATTTTCCACGGCATCAAGAATTTTAGTAACCATGGATTCTTCAAGAACCTTATCTACACGCATTGTAATGCGACCAGATTCGTTGATACAACCAGACATAAGTTGAGTGCCAGGTACGGCGCGAACAGGTACAGGTTCACCTGTTACAGGTGCTGTATTAACGCGTGTTTCACCTTCAAGCACTGTGCCGTCTAGAGGAATTAAATCGCCAGGACGAACTTCGATAGTCCAGCCTACTTCAACCTTTTCAGGAGCCATAACTACGATTTCACCACCGCAGTCTGTATCTACAACCCGCACCTCTTGAGGACGCATATCGACAGCGTTCATGATTTCTGTACGACTACGATCAGTTGCTTTTTCTTCGAAGAACTCACCAATACGGTAGAACAAGATAACACCTACGGCCTCAGGTAATGCATCGATAGCAATAGCACCCAATGTAGCGATAGACATCAAGAAGTTTTCATCGAATACTTCACCTTTTAAGATATTGCGACCTGCGATACGCAATACGGGGAACGCAAGAAGAATATAGGCAATATAATAAATTGGAGTTTCAATACTCTCTGGCAAGCTGATGGATGGGACAAAGGATGATAAAACTTCATAAAGCATGAATAACAAGCCTGCTACGATGACTGCAATTGTTACAGCATCACTACCGTGGTCGTGATCATGACCATGGTCATCCATAGTCGCTTTAGATTTACGTTCATAATCAGCTACTGTAACGCCCTCTTCGATGGCATCACAAATGTCTTGAATATCACGTTTAAGAGCTTCGCGGTCTTCCCAAGAGCCGGTTAATTTTAATTGATGTGTAGCAAGTGTAAAATTGGCAGTCTCTACAACATCCATTTTACGGATACGATCTTCAATTTTTGCTGCGCAGTTCGGACAGTTCAAATGCTTCAATAATAATGTTTCTTCCATGATATCTCCTTTGATAATAGTGAAAGTTTCTATCCTGTATTATAAGTTAATTTATTGTCTATTTCTAATACTTATTAGACATATCTTGTTTCATATCTTGTTATATATGTTCCTAAACATTATTCATCAGATATTTTTATTTATATGAATATCTGTTCATATGTTTATATTACATTAAAGGAGATTAAATGTCAATACAAAATTATATTCACTATATATCAAATTTTATTTACTTTAGATCTAACTATATTCAGTTTATATCAAATTTCGTTCTACCAGGAATTTATGTGCTACATCAGCTGGCAGTTGATGTTCCGTTTCAACGGCGTAATTCATCTTCGCCATCTCTTGATCTGTAATCGTATGATTTAAACTTTCTAATACAGGCCGCAGTTCAGGATGAGCAATCAACACTTCGCTACGTACAACATTACCAGCCATATAGGATGGATATAAATGTTTATCATCTTGTAACACCGTAATCGGTGCAATACTTAATTGACCATCAGTCGTGAATATCGGCATTGCATCCACCTCACCACGACTAATAGCCGTATATTTTAGCCCTATATCCATATCTTTAGTAGCTTTAAAGCTCATGCCATACACACGTTGTAATCCAGCATAGCCATCCTCACGGCCAAAGAAATCATATTCCCCTCCTAATGTTAGGGATGGTGCTATACGAGCAAGATCGGAATATGTTTTTACGCCATAACTCTGAGCGATTTCATTACGCACCCCTATGCCATAGGTATTATTAAAGCCGTACATGCCGACCCACTCAAAATTATATTTCTCTTTGTAGGCCTGTGAAAGCTCATTAAATAGGCTTTCATCATACGCATCTGTACGTTTCAGCACAGCAGACCAAGCCGTACCAGTATATTCAGGATATATATCAAATTGGCCAGAAAGCATAGCTGGTTGAATATTTGATGTACCACCGCCTACACCTTCTGTAACCTCTACAGTTAAATCAGTCTGCTTCTCGATTAATTCTTTTAAAATATTCCCCAAAATAAGCTGTTCCGTCATAGGTTTCGTTGCAATATGAATAACATCGGTCTTCACATGACGGCAATACATAGCCCAGCCACCTATACCCATTGCAATTAGCGTCATAATCGAAACAAATATAATCGTATAACGCTTCATATGAGGGCTAATACGCGTTACTCTTTCACCTAGAGAAAATAGCGCATCAACCGTAATGGCTAATAGGGCAATCAGTAGACTACCTGCAATAGTCAAAGCACTTTGATTCGTTGTAATCCCCCTATAAATCGCCACACCTAAACCACCAGCACCAATAAAGGATGCAATACCCGTTAAGGCAATGGTCATAACGAGCATGGTCCGTATACCAGCCATAATGGTCGGCATAGCCAAAGGAATCTCTATATTCCACAAGCGTTGAATCCGCGTGAGTCCCAACGCAATTCCCGCTTCACACATGGCTTTATCAATCTGGTTAAGACCAGTAAATGTATTTCGTACCATCGGTAATAAAGCATATATAACCAATGCAATAATAGCGGTCGTATTACCGACACCGGATACATACAATAAGAGACCTAACATCGATATAGAAGGAATCGTATATAGGAAATTGACCATTACCATAACTGGCGCAGCTAGCCTTTTATATTCGTATATAAGAACACCCAACAATCCGCCGATAATGATCGCAACAACAGAAGCTAATACTGAAATTTCTATATGCTCCCATAATAGCTGGAGGAAAAAATCATAGCGATTTATAAGTAATGATATGACATCATGCATTACATACACCGCCTTTCTAAGTCAAAAAACACGAAAAATTATATAGGTATATTAGAGTCAACAAAACTAAAGAAATCTTTATAAAGCTATATTTACCCATGATACTATTATATACCTAATTATTTCTTAACTCTAGTCTATTTACCATACACAGTAAAAGCCATCATTTATATTTATATATCATACAAGTTTAGCTCTTTAATATATCTGAAAGGAATAACAGTTCCTTGTACAGATAGAATTTGTAATTGCTCACTAATCATATCAACAGCTCCTATAAGTTCCGTATATTTTCGTTTGTTGTAGTAAACGATTCGTACCCACTCCCCACAACGTACAGATTGTAAAACTGTATTTAACTCGTCTATTTGATCCTCTGATAACTCTGCCCGATTTTCTTTTGGCTTTGCTACAGTGGCTAATAACGCTTCAAATCCCCTCAATGCCGCAAAGGGCATAAATTGTTTTGCTCGCTGTAACCGAGACATGCGATGTTTCATTAATGTATACCTCCCCTTACGCGACTAATGTATTTCCAATGTATCCATTATAATATCTATTCCCCATTATGACCGCCTACCAAGGTATTTCTAAAGCGCATGGTTCCTTCCTCTTGTAAGCTCGATGCACGCAAAATAGAATTCTTACCAAACTGTTTCTTAATGGATAGCATAGCCTCTTGTACCTGTCGCTCTTTTTCCTCTTCATTTGTAGTAAGAGTGCTAAATAGGTCCACCTCTTGAGGTATGGCGGATCGATTGACTAAATCCTCAAAGCTGATTCCTATGCGACGGATGAGCTCATTTTTACGGCAATGCTGCTCGTATAATTTAATAACTGCCGCCGTTAACACCTGCAAAGAGTCAGTGTACTGCTTAAGCTTTTTAGAACCTCCTGTAGAGCGCATCATTTCATCAGCATAGCCGATATGAACATGGATATGATTCGTGACCCCTTTGATTTGTAAAAGCTCTAGCACCAAGGACTCTACCATTTCACGCATAGGCACGTATGCCTCTTCATAGGTATAATTACGCAACAAAATCTGACTATGCGAAATAGAGTGCTTAATGGGGCGATATGCTTGAATATCCGCAATCGTACAAGGTTCACGGCCCCAAGCATGATCAATAATGAGCTCTGCATTAACGCCAAACTCCTTGTACAACTTCGCCTCTGGAATCATGGTAATACCATGTAAATCATAAGCACCGTACTTATGCAAGCGATTAGCTATGCCTTTACCAATCTGCCATATATCAGTCAAGGGCTGATGATACCAGATTTTCTCTTTAAAGAGACTTTCATCAAGATAGCCTATAAAATCAGGTGCATGTTTCGCCAAAATATCGAGGGCAATCTTGGCGAGGAACAAATTCGTTCCGATCCCAACGGTGGCATAGATTTTTGTTGCCTCTAGCACCGCATCAAGCAGCATCTGTGCCAACTGATGAGGCGTCTTCTTATATAGTGGCAAATAGGGTGTAATATCGATGAAATACTCGTCGATAGAGTATACATGTACATCTTCGGGCGCTACATACTTGAGCAAGGTTCCATAAATCTCAGCAGACACCTGCATATACCGCTTCATATGGGGCTTCACCGTCAAATACTCAATATGCGGTGGAATCTGAAATAATCGGCTACGATTTTTTACACCTAAATTTTTTAAAGCTGGAGAAATAGCCAATGTAATAGCCCCCTTGCCACGAGAACCATCGGCCACCACCAGAGGTGTTGTAAACGGATCCAGTCCCAAATCGGCACACTCTACAGACGCGTAAAAACACTTCAAATCAATACACATATACATCCGATCCGTATCACCTGAACCCATACAAACACCTCCCTAAACAGCTAAACAACTGGCTTTTACAAAAATTAGAACACAAAAATTTCTATGATTAGTATAACAAAAATATAGAATATTTTCAAACATATGTTTGTTTTTATATTTAAAAAGAAAGGACTATACTTATGCAGCGACATCAGGTCACGAGGAGCAAAGAAGTATAGTCCTTTCTTTTTAATTAAAATGTAGCCATGTCACGGGGCCCCATCAATATAGGCACGCCTCGATAGCTTTCATTATTGTTCCGGCCCTAGGTCTCGGAATTCTACGTCTCTAAATTGTGTTAATTCTCCAACAAATTGGAGTTCCACGGTACCGACGGAACCGTTACGGTGTTTACGAATGAGGACTTCTGCATTGTCCCCTTTTTCGGAGTTTTCATCGTAATATTTATCACGGTACAAGAAGATAACAATATCCGCATCCTGCTCGAGGGAACCAGATTCACGAAGGTCCGAAAGTACAGGCCGTTTATCTGGTCTGCTTTCAACACTACGAGACAACTGCGACAAAGCGATAACCGGCACGTTAAATTCACGAGCAATCAGTTTAAGATTACGAGAGATTTCGGACACTTCTTGTTGACGATTTTCACTGCCCTTACCAGCATTTCGACCTTGCATCAACTGAATATAGTCGACGATAACGAGATCAAGACCATGTTCCACCTTGAGACGGCGCAATTTAGAACGCATATCTTGTACAGTAAGGCCCGGTGTATCATCGATAAAAAGCTTGGATTTGCTCATGCGGTCCGCTGCGGCAATCACCTTTTCCCAGTCAGCAGGATCCATATTCGCACGGCGCAATTTTTCAGAGCTCACACCTGCCACGGAGGACAAAATACGGCCCACAAGCTGTTCCTTGCCCATTTCTAGGGAAAAGAACGCCACCGTCTTGTCATACAACATCGTTACGTTTTGAGCAATGTTCAAGGTGAAAGCTGTTTTCCCCATCGCAGGACGAGCTGCTACGAGGATGAGGTCAGATTTTTGTAAGCCGTTAAAAATGTGGTCCACATCTTTAAAGCCTGTCGGCACGCCTGTAATAGCGCCATCATGCTGTTGCAATGCATTGAGTTTATCTAGATTAGATAAAACCACTTCCCCAATGGCAGCAAAAGATGATTCAGACTGGGTTTGACCGCTTACATCTAATACCATTTGCTCTGCCTTGTTAAGGATTGCCGTCGGCTCATCTTCGCCAGCATACGTCATACCAACGATTTTATTCCCTGCATCAATAAGGCGGCGCAACTGAGCTTTCTCGCTGATGATTTTCGCATGTTCCTCAACATTGTAGGACACCGATTCATTCGCAAGAGATGTAATATAAGCAAGACCACCTACCGCATCGAGGCGCTTGCGACGATCTAGTTCTTCACCAACGGTGATAAAGTCAGCCGTCTTATTGGCATGCACGATTTCTAAAATGGCATCGTAAATAATACGATGTGCATCGCGGTAAAAATCTTCAGATTTAAGAATACTCGTCACCGTATCTACAACGGCTCCCATATTGGATCCATTAGTTAATAAAGCCCCCAAAACGGCCTTTTCCGCATCTAGATTATGCGGCGGAATGCGTACATCCATGATAATCCCCTTCACACAACCACTATGGATAAAAGAATTCACCATACTCCAAGAGCATGGTGAATACTATTATTCGGCTACTACATTAACCTTGATAGTACTTGTAATTTCAGGATGAACACGCACTAGTACGTCATGTACGCCCAATGTTTTCAATGGTTCTTTAATTTCGATTTTCTTTTTATCGATATCTACTTTATATTGAGCTTTAGCAGCATCGGAAATATCCTTAGCAGTAACGGAACCGAATACGCGGCCTTCTTCACCCATGCGAACTTTTACAGTCACTTCAACCTTAGTCAATTGAGCGGCCAAGATCTTAGCTTCGTCATTTGCAACGGCTTTATTATGAGCAATAGATTCTTGTTTTTGTTTCGCATTATTTACATTAGTTGCTGTACCTTCAAGGCCGAGACCTTTCTTGATCAACACGTTACGGCCATATGCGTCACTAACTTCAACAATTTCGCCTTTTTTACCAACTTTTTTAACGTCTTCTAACAATACTACTTTCATTGTTATTCCTCCTCTTGTTCTGCGGAATGAAGTGCCTCAAGAGCATGCTCCAAAATGGCCTGCTTCGCTTCCTCTATGGTCATACCTTGTAATTGAGCACCAGCCACAGTTCTGTGACCGCCACCACCCAAGGCTTCCATTACAACTTGTACGTTTACCTTACCTTTGGATCGAGCACTAACGCCGATACCGCCATCATTTAGGGAATATAATACAAAGGCAGCTTCAATATCTTCATTACTGATGAGCATGTCCGCACTTTGTGCAGCCAACGCCATCATATCCTTCAAGCCTTCAGGCGCTACGGAAATAGCAATCCCTTCAGTACGACTTGCTTCAAATACCATTTTAGCACGCAATTGGATAGAATCGAAAGTTTCAATAAACAATTGTTTGACTCTGTCGATATCCGCCCCTGCACGACGCAAAAATGCTGCAGCCTCAAAGGTTCGTGCCCCAGTTTGTTGAACAAAGTTCTTCGTATCTAATACGATACCTGCATAAATACCTGTAGCTTCCGCTTTTGAAAGTTTTACAGGAACGCCTGCATATTGTACAAGCTCTGTTACGAGCTCTGATGTGGACGATGCAGTTGGTTCCAAATAGGTAAGCAATGGATTTTCCACAAAGTCCGCTGCGCGACGGTGATGGTCGATAACGATGCGTCGTTCAGAAATTTCAAGCGCCTCTTGAGCCGCCACCATTTCCTGACGATGCGTATCACACACGACAGTGAGCGTATTCGCATCTACCCATACTCTTGCAGCTTCTGCAGTAATAATATTCTCTTTCCAGAACTCTGACTCGTTAAGAACATTCACCATTTTATCGATGGCGCTAGTTTCTTTTGAAAGCGCAATGCGCACGTCTTTGCCAAGTGCTCGAGCAATGGCGGCTACACCGATAATGCCACCTAAGGCATCATAGTCTTCGCGCTGATGCCCCATGATAAGAATCTTATCAGAATCAATCATAAGCTCATGTATAGCTTGAGATACAACACGAGCACGAACACGCGTATTCTTCTCAACGCCTGCCGTATTGCCACCAAAGAAACGTGTACTTTCACCATCCATAATGCACACTTGATCACCACCGCGACCTAAGGCGATATCTAAGGCTGCACGAGCACGACCAGATACATCTTTCACAGAACCTACATTTTCACTAATACCAATAGAAATTGTAGCCGGTACTTGACGGGGAGATGGCACTTTACGGATTCGTTCGAGCACTTTAAACCCATCTTCCTCCATCTCATGAAGCGCACCACGAGAAATGGCAAAGGTATACATATCATCTTGGAAGTTACGAATAAAACCTTCGTAGCGGTCTATTTCATCCATGATGATATTGTTTATATCTGTCCAAATACTAGTATACTCACGATCACTAAGACCTTTTGTCAATTCTTCGAGATTATCGATTTGAATCATCCCCCATACAGGCTGTCCCTCTTCGGCTTTAATACGGGCTTTTTCTAGGTCTGTAATGTCCTTGAAGTACAATGCCATCACTGCATGTTCCGCCAGTTCATCTTCACTATCAATATCTGATCGCGTATCCCGAGGATCGATAAATTTATAAATAATTTGGAAGTATCGATTTTCATATTTTTCCGTCATATATCCGGACTTACCCCAGATTTTATCGATACGGAAACCAGGCAACAAAGCAGACATTTTTTGGAGCTTATTCCAATCCACCTTAACCCAGTCAGCGAAAACACTATTATTCCACACCAATGTGCCTTGTTTATTAACAAGAACAATCCCCATTGGCAAATTTTGTAAAGCAAAGTTAGAAGCTTGTGTGACATTTTTCATCATCGCACTAAACTGTTCTCTCGCTAACCGACGCCGGTTATGAAGGGTATTATAATTAACCAAATACGCCGCTACTACAATGATTAATGCTAAAATCGCAATAGCCCAATTTAAATAGGCCAGCAATAAGAGCAATAATACGAGAACGGCAACAATGGTAATTTCTAAACCTTTCCATCTCCGTTGAAAGGATTTCATAACGGCCTCCTTTCTATTACTATTGACGCGCTTTGTAACGTGTCCGTAAATCTAAAAACATATCTATAACACCAAATATCGCTAGTGCTTGTCCAAAGAAGAAGGCATATACACCAAGCAATATCCACTTCAATTTATTACTCATGTGATAACTACTCATTAAGTCTGCTAAAGCTGCAAAGCCATGAACAGAACACATAGAGCTACCGAGGAGTAATACATTAGTACTAATGGCTGTGACCCATGAAGAGTCCATATTAATATGTGGAGCACCATATATACCAATAATGCCTAACGCATATAAACCGGCACTCCAGATAGGCATCTTCCACTCTTCAATCGGTAAAAATCGAGGTATGGAAATATGTAACCGCTTGCCTAACCATATAGATATCTGAATAGTTATATAACTATATGATACGGCAGCTATAGCTACAGCTACAAAAAACGCATCCTTCAAACCGGTAGCTAACTTATCCACATTTTTCACAAATAAATCCGCTTGTTCCTGTGTAATATTAGAATTCGTTTGTAATGCTTGGTCAGCAATCATACGAGCTTGCTCTGTCATCTGTATATCTATCATTGATAGGTCAATACCAGATATATACGCTTGTGCAATGAAAGTTACTAATACAGCAACAAACATAGCAATACTAGGGAGTAGTAACCGTTTAATTGTTCCTAAAGAAAGGCGATTACCCTCTCCTACTCCTACACCTACCGTAGCAAATAAGCCAACAGGGATACCATTCCATGGTCCAAATAAAATTACTGCTAAGAAAGTAGTAACAATAGCTGCCGATATACTATATTTGCGGCCCCATTTTGTTCCAATTATGCCGATGGCCGCAGGTGTAACAAAAAATGATAAAAAGGCGAAAGCTGGTATATAAACACTGATAGCACTAAGGATAACACCTATAGCACTAACAAAGCCTGTTTCCACCATCGCTCTTGTATTTGTTTTATTCATAAATCACCATTCTTACATAAGAAGATATATTAATTGGTATCTTTTAATTATAACAGTTTAAAAGGGTAACTTCAAATACCCCATATGGTAGATAATTGCGATAGTAGTGCTATTTATAGTACTGATAGCACACACAGGCAACGTAAAATAGGGAGCTACCTAAAGTAGCTCCTCATCTCATATTACCATATGTAGTTGGCGCATCATTTCAAATACATTCACATATGAAACATCAAAATACTCACATATATCCGGTATCTTGACTTTTGTAGTCTTTGGTCCCGCTAGAACTTCGTGGGTTACAACTACACCTCTGTGGACACTCGCATAAGCTATAAGCCAAGGATCCGCTTTAGCCAAAAAACGATGTTTTTCAGCATCCTTATATTGTTGATTTAACATCACATATTCAGCTATATCTGCATATGTATTTTGTATCTCAACATCATTTGTCGCTTCGGTAAACCTCAAATAATGAGTGTCAAACCAAATAGATAACTCATCATTACCACTCATAATTTCATTTTTAATGTGATCAATAGTTAAAATATTACCTCTGCTGTGAGATATCAACTCATTCCAGAATGATGGAACAATATCAAACCCATAATATCGGTTCTTTGCATCTATAAAGGTATTACTATCAAGGACATACATAGTTTTCTCTCCTAAAAACTATATTCATTCACATATTTTGTAAAAGTACTACCACGTAAGCCTAACAACTCATACGCATCTCGATATGCCAGTTCGCCTGCTCGAGCGGCTTTGACAACAGTACGACTAAAACTTTCCCCCAACCGAGCATGAGCAGTGACATAAAAATTTCCACCATCTCTTGTCTCTCGTTCAGGTAAGCTTTCTAATCTCTGATTAAAACATTCCACTAGGTTATGATATTGAATTCGAGTAATATATCCATGCTCTAATGCTATCCGATAGATAACATACTCACTCACCTTAAAGCGCTTAGCTATGGTTTCATAATCCTCCGGATGTTCATTCCACAAAGGAATAAATTGGGATTTCGGCACAAGAAATTCACCTGCAAAGCTGTTACAATACGGCTCAGAAGAGCTATCAGTAACGCCTTCTTCACCTAATAATATATGACAAAGCTCATGAATAATCGTAAACAGCCTACCATGATTCGAGTCAGTTCCATTGATAAAAATAATAGGTGCATAAGAATCAATTAATGTAAACCCTCTAAATTCATCAACGGATAATTTACGTCTAGTATTAGAGCCCACGATGCCGTTAACAAATACAGTAACACCTATAGTCTCGATGCGTTCGCGTATATATGTAAACGGATCCGCTACACCTATTTGCCAGCCAGCCTCTATATCTAATAATGAATAAGCTTGATGCACAAGATCTCTGCTATCCATACGTTTAGAAAAGCTCCCTACATAAGGTAACGCATCTATTCCTAAATTAAGCTTTCGATATTGGCTCAACCAATCTTGTCGAATCTGCATATCATAAATAGTATCTCTTAACTCAGGACTATATGGTCTGTCAGCGATTTCACCATTCAGTTTTCTAAAATCAGTAATCTCTTTATCCGATAACGGTGGAGGATTCTTTAAATAAATATATCCTAACGGTACATTGGAAAAAGTAGCTAATGCCTGTATTTGACAAATTGTCGGATGCACACGACCTGCAATCCACTCTCCATACTTTGGAAATCGCTTATAGAAAGCTTCATAACCTTTACCACTATATTTAGGCAACCAGTTTAAAATAGCCCCACTCACTGGGAACCGTTCAGACATACCATCACCTCCTTTTATCCCTTATTACTCTTCTACTAAATAGTATTCGCTACCAATTGTAAAACTCCTACTTTGATTACATTAATTTTACAATCATATACCAATGAAAAACAAGCAGTTGTTAAATAACTACTTTAACAACTGCTTGTCTTAATTATATCTATACGTCTTGAATAATCGGCAAGATCATAGGACGACGACGGGTTTTATCATAGAAGAATTTACCCAATGCGTCACGTACGTTTTGCTTAATGGTTGTCCAATCTTTGATGCGTTGCATTTCGCAATCTTCAAGAACTTGTTCTACGCGGCGCTCTGCAGCAAGCATGAGTTCTTCTGCGTCACGAACGTATACGAAGCCACGAGATACGAGGTCTGGACCAGCTACGATAGTACCAGAAGCTTTGTCCATCGCCATAACAACGATAACCATACCTTCTTGTGCCAATTGTTGACGGTCACGGATAACGATATTACCTACGTCACCAACGCCAAGGCCATCAACGAAGATAGCGCCAGCTTGTACGCGGCCACCTTTGCGACCACCATCTTTATCAAATTCAAAGATTTGACCATTATCGCCGATAAGAACTTTCTTAGGATCTACGCCCATGGCCACACCAAGTTCACCATGACGACGCAACATACGGTACTCACCATGAACTGGGATAAAGTATTCTGGACGAACAAGGTTAAGCATTGTTTTAAGCTCTTCTTGGCTCGCATGACCAGATACGTGGATACCACGGTCTTTACCATATACCACATTACAACCTAAACGAAGTAAGTTATCGATAGTTCTACCTACAGCACCTTCGTTGCCTGGAATTGGTGTAGCAGAAATGATAACAGTATCATTCGGTGCCAATTCTACAGTGCGATGATTGCTTGTTGCCATACGGGACAAGCCTGCCATCGGTTCACCTTGAGAACCAGTCGTTAAGATCATGATTTGGTCATCTGTGTAGTTGTGCATTACATCTACGTCGATGATTGTATTTGGTGGAATATTCAAGTATCCGCGCTCTTGAGCAATTTCTGTAACATTGACCATGCTACGGCCCATAACTACAACCTTACGGTTGAACATAACCGCCGCATCAATAGCTTGTTGGATACGGGATACGTTGGATGCGAATGTTGCCAAAACAACGCGGCCTTTTGCTTCTCCAACGGCTTGTTTAATCGCAGGACCTACAGAACTTTCAGAACCGGTAGTACCTGGTTTTTCTACATTTGTAGAGTCCGACAATAGCGCTAATACGCCTTTGTTACCGAGCTCAGCAAATTTGTGCATATCCATCAAACGGCCATCAACTGGGGTTTGGTCAATTTTAAAGTCCCCTGTATGAAGAACCGTCCCGATTGGTGTATTAAAGTATACAGCGCAGGAGTCAGGAATGGAGTGATTTGTTTGGATGAAACCAACAGTCACTTGACCAATTTGAACTTCATCACCAGCAGCAATCGTACGTAGACATTTTGGAGATACCTTATGTTCTTTAAACTTGCCTTCGATTAATCCACAAACGAGGTTTGTTGCGTATACTGGGCAACTAATTTCTTTCATAAGGTACGCCAAAGAACCGATATGATCTTCGTGACCATGAGTAATTACGACAGCTTTCACGCGGTCTTTATTCTCGATAATATAGCTCATATCAGGAATAACGATATCTACACCAAGCATATCTTCACTAGGGAATGCAAGCCCAGAATCAAGAACGATAATTTCGTCCTCGTATTGGAATATGGTCATATTTTTACCAATTTCACCAAGGCCACCTAGTGGGATGATTTGGAATTTGCCCTTGTTGGCGCCATTTGGCGTACGACCGACTAATTCTACTTGTTCCTCTTGATTATTCCAACCTGTAGAACGGTTATTGGAGCGGTTATTATTGCGGTTCTGACCATTTTGGCCATTGCGACCATTATTAGTACGCGCATTACGTGTATTTTCACCACGCGGTGCACGAGTTTGGCGAGTTTTGCGTTCTTGACCTTCACCTTGTTCCGCATTGCGGCGTGTATTTGTACGGCGAGTCGTATTAGTACGACCACTATTCGCACTTGTACGAGTATTTGTAGACCGGCGTTGGCGTGTTGCACCTTCACCAGCTGTTTGTTGGCGCGTACGACCTTCGCCAGCAGGGCGGCGTGTATTTGTACGGCGACGCGTTTGTTTTTGCTCGCCTTCAGTCGCAGCTGTAAGAGTAGCGTCTTTTGCTACTGTCGGTTCTGCTTTCACTTGCGCAGTAACCTGATTATCTGTTGTATTCACAGTTCCTCCTAAAATTTTGTTCATTAATTTATTTAACATAGTTTTTCTCACCTATCACTTGAATTGATCTATGCCACGAGGAAATGTCACACAAAGAAAAAGGCGCTATTATACTAGCGTCTCGTCAAATGGGCGCAAAAATGCGCTATCAAATTTTGCCGTTCCTAGTTTGTGTGCCATTTGCCGCAGCAAATGAGTATAGTGCACTATCAGATGCTTCAACCGCAAGAGACCTCTGTTTTTATCTCAATCCGATACGCAGTGCAATATAGTCCGATCTGTTTTGATGAAAGCCTCACTTTCATACGTTGTGCTCATTATAACATAAAAACAACATAAACAAAAGAGTTCTACGCTTGATTCATTAAAAGTAACATAAAATTTTACTACTACTTAAAAGGGCGGCTCAAATTGAACCGCCCCAAAGCATTTCATTATTTATCATCTGGCATACTTTTATAAAACCCTTCAATATGCCATTCGCCATTTTCTTCGACCAGAGATATGTAGCGTGTCATGTGCGTAGCCTCAACCGCGCCATCTCCGGGTTTAGTGACTTGCAGATCCGCTTCGTAAATGATGCGTTTCATGCCATTTATACGACTGATACGACTCGTGCCTAAGGACCCGACAACCACCTTCGGCGCCGACATCATAGCTTCCATCCATTTCTGCTTTTCTACGGGATTTGTCTTAGCCTGATTGGTAACATAGGTGAAAGCCTTATCATAGTTCTTTTCATTGACAGCGTCAAAATAACCGTGAACAACATCCCATGCAGCTTCATCACTGCCTTGACCGACGATGATATTCGTAAACCATCCGCCCGGATCCAGTTCATTTTCCGGTCCCATATAACGAGACGAAACACTGCATACGCAGATAGCACTCACCAGCAATGCAACGAGAATTCGAGTAGTGAAAGCGCTGCTCGTAGGCGATACTTTCATAATAGATGCCAACCGTTTGCCGATAATGATGTTCCTCAACGCCTCACCATATTGATTAGCCTTCGGTTCACCTTTCTTACACAGTAGAGCAAATAGAATTATTGGCCCTATAAAAGGTATTAAAACAAAAAATAGATGTTCACTACTTTTACCGGTATCATGAAGGCGACGGATACATAGAGCCCCCAACGGAATTAACGAGACTAGACCGATGATTGTCAGTAACATCCATGCCAACAGGATTAAATAAATACCCCTATGAAGCACCGCCGTAAGTCCATAAGCAAACGTCAGAATTCCAACGATAACTAATAGCCACAACAAAAAGAACCGCAAAAATTCCCCTTTAGACGCGCGGCCATCTGAATTCATAAATTTTCGGCCTACCACATAAAGAAATGTATCCTTATAACTCAACTGATAATGCGCCAGCGGATAGATAATATCCCCTTCCGGTGCGATTCTCTCAACCTCCACCGCAGTCGTATACTGCCCGCAATGCGGACAGAACATGGCCGCCTCGTCACAATATTGACGGCAGGATTCACAATAACGTTTCATATGTAATACCTTCTATCTCAAAACTCTCTCTATATAGCTTCAGCAAGACCTTCACGGTATAAATTGGCCTATAGCTTTAGCAAAACCTTCTCGGTATAAATTAGCCCCACCGTTAGCCGGATGTCTAAGACCGATGGCCGAAAAGCCGAATCGCCCCATCGTGTCCGCCGATTTTTGACCGACAGCGAGCACGAGCGGCTTCGGTCCACCTAATTCGGTGTGCAATGCCAACAGTTTTTTCGTATATTCCCAACCCAGCTGCTGCTCCGACTCAGTCGGCGTCCGATTAGTGAGCGGTTCGCCCGCCTTGTGAGGGTGAAAGGGAAATATATTCCACAGCAACGCATCGTACGGATCAATTTCCTGTTCGATGATAGCACTCCATACTACCGTATCCGTAGGCTCGTTGAACCCCTGTTCCTGTTGGGTCCGTTTTAGCATAGGGCTCACAGGAGAGCTGGTTCTTTGTAATGTAACAGGCGTTATCTGATGCGCCCGAATCGTTTTATGCTTATCCAGCAACATGCGCTCACAGGTAATGGCAATGCCCGAAAAGCGCCCACCTTGATATCCGACAGCCTCCGCCACCACAAAGATCTTGGAGCGTCCCAACCGCGGCAGCAAATACGCCATCAAATTGTTACGACGCACCTGAGCCGCATCAAAATCAGGCCGAACAATTTCGAGGTCAGGATTCACCTCGCCCCATGGATTATGAACAAGCTCGCCCCTATATTGACCGAGCCAGTCTATAAACTGCTGTACTTTTGCAATCTGATTCGTATCAAACGAGGTCATATATTCATCAAAAGACAGCGTTTTCTCTTCCTCTGATGTAAATAAGGACATAGGCTCTCCCCCAATTTATACTACCGAACCATATAATAAATAATGCTGTATATCATGATTATCAATCCTTTATATACTGTATTTATACACTAAAGCCCATAATAATACAATCCATATATTACGATATCCAATCATAATATGTGATAATATATCTGATAATCACGCACTACATAAAATGTATGCCGTTACTATATATTATAATAGCATCCATTTCTGAAAGTTTGATGCGAAACTAATATTCAAAATATCCACATGCAACAAAATATAAAAAACTGTAATTTCAAAGCGACTTTAGATTCTCTACCATCAAAACGACAGGCCTCATGTAACAGCCTTGATGGTAATGAACGATCCTACTATCTTTGAAACTACAGTTTTTGTTGGACTTCTGTTGCTACTAATATATACAATATCACATTTATATATAAAACTCGATTTTGTCTTCTTTGGCGAGTTGGAATTGTTCAAATATGTGATTTCGAATATTGACGAAGGATGCGGAGGTCCTGTCCGTCCTATCGATGAGATTGACGGGGATGATCGTTTGCACCCGTCCCGGATTAGCGGCGAGCACTACGACGCGATCCGCAAGAACCACCGCCTCTTCGATATCATGCGTAACGAATACGACCGTTTTACCCTCTTCACGGCAGATACGGGAGATTTCATCCTGTAAATTGATGCGTGTCAACGCATCGAGGGCCCCTAGTGGCTCATCCATGAAGATAATGTCCGGATCGACCGCCAACGCCCGCGCAATGGATACACGTTGCTGCATCCCGCCGGACAACTCCGCCGGATAGCGATTGCGCGCATGGTCGAGCCCCACCATTTTCACGTATTTGTCGATGATAGCAGGTCTCTCTTCCTTAGGCACATTCTTACTTTCAAGGCCCAGTTCAATATTGCTTTCCACCGTTCGCCACGGCAACAGTCCGTAATTTTGAAAGACCGTTACATACCGCAGTTGAGGTGCTTTCACCTCCGCGCCGTCGATGGTAACGGAGCCCGAAGTAACGAGCTCAAAGCCTGCCATAGCATTTAAAAGCGTACTTTTACCTGACCCGGAAGGACCTAAGAGACAAATAAATTCACCTCGTTCAATGTCCAGATTAATATTTTCAAAGATGGTGAGCGGTTCTCCATCTTTCATAAATTCCTTGTGTACATTGCGCACCGAAATGTAACCCATGCGTCCACCTCCTATTTTTCAATGCCCCAACGTCTATAAATCCATTTTTCGATGAGGGATACGCCCCAATCGAGCAAAAGTCCCACGAATCCAATCGTCAAAATCGCCACCATCAGAAGATCGTTACGCAAATTATTCCGCATATCGATGATGAGGAATCCAAGCCCCGTCTGGGAACCTACCATTTCCCCCGTCACCAGGAAGATCCACGCCGTTCCGAGCGCGATGTGAAGTCCCGATGCAATACCGGGAAACACGGCGGGCAATACAATTTTAAATAACAGTTCCGGCTGCTTGATACCAAAATTTCGAGCCACCTTGATGTATACGGGGTCGATATTCTGAATCGCGGACACCGTGGACAATAGAACCGGGAAAAACGCCGCGATAAAGATGATGACGATGGCCGGCGCCTGTCCGATACCAAAGAACAGTACGATAAACGGCAACCATGCTACCGGTGAAATGGGACGAATCACCTGAACGATGGGATTGATATAATTCCAAATGCCCTTATACCAGCCTAAAATAAGTCCTAAAAACACGCCGGCTACGACGGAAATGATATAGCCTATGAAAAAGCGCACCAAACTGTCCGCAACATCCTTGAATAACACGCCGTCTCCGATGAGCTCCCCAAAGCCGAGCAACACTTTGTATGGCGTCGGCAGCAAGGCTTCGTTAAATCCGCCGAGGCGAATGATTAATTCCCAAATTAGCCACGCTGCGATAAATGAGCCTGGCACATATGTATATTTCTTCATGGTCCCCCTCCTATGGTAACAATGTTTGATCTACAAACTCTGAATAGCTCGGCACATTTTTGATTAAATCAATATGTGTCATGTGATGCACGAGCGCATTGTAACGCTCCTCTGTAAGGGCTAAATCTTTAAACCCAATCACTTTGAGGGAACGTTCAATAACAGGATCCTTAAACTTCATGTATTTTAAGGAAATCTCCTTTTGCGCCTCCGGATGCTCGTCTAAATATGTACCTGCATCGAGATAAGCTTTTGTGAAAGCCTTCGCCAAATCGTGGTGTTCATCGACGAATTGACCGTTGAATACGAGGGCGCAGCAAATATTGTCATGCCATAAGTGATCAGGGTCTTCAAAGACCTTCCCAGCTCCCATTTCTATAGCAAGAGAACCGAAAGGCTCCGCCACGCTATATCCAGCGATTTGACCGACCGACAATGCGGACGGCATTTCGGGAGGACTCATCTCCACTATCTGTACGTCCTTCTCGCTAAGACCCGCCCGTTCAAGCATGAGGTCTACGAGGATTTTTTGAGTTGATTGCTTATGAGGGATAGCAAAGGATTTGCCTTTTAAATCCTGTACAGAGTTAATATCGTTATTTACAACGATAATGTTACCTTCCGTATGACCTAATGCCGCTGCGCGCACATCTATGCCCTGTTCACGAGCCTTTACACCGAGCTCAACGAGAACGGCTGCAGCGTCTACTTTACCGGTGTTGAGCGCATCCATGAGTTCCGGCCAGGAACCGTATTTAACAAGCTCTACATGAACGGGACCATCTGCTGTCTCCAGTTCCTTCATAGCAAATACGGGTAGCGCATGCGTAATCGGTAAATACGCAACGCGCACGGTTTTTAATTCTTGGGCGGTCTTTGGTTTACTGTGTTCATGATAACCATACGCTAGCCCACTTACTATCAACAGCACGATAGCAATGAATAGATACCAAAATTTCTTCATAATGTCCCCTCTTTCTACCTCACAACAAGGGGCGTTTATGACTCATATCATTTTCCGCATTTTTCTAAACCTTAGATGAAATCAGGCTTTAGAACACCTCGTCTTCTAAACTTAATATAACCTACTATATCAATATGTATTAATTATGTCAATAAATCATATTAATATTGTAGGTGTTATTATTTATGTACGAAAAATATCAATATGTACAGAATCATATTCTCTTTAAACAAGCATTTAACTAAGAATGACAAACATAATAAAAAGCAGGTAGCATCCGTTGAATACTACCTGCTTTTAATGTTTATTAAGTTTTCACAATTATTTGAATAGAGTCTTTTTATTTAATACGTAAACTTCAGATGTACCGGCTTCACTAGACTCAGATACATGTGGATAAATGGAGGACTGACGGAAATGCTTAATTTCCCCTTTAGGAACGATTAACATAAGTGGCTTACCAGATTCGATAATCTTGTTAAATTCCTCTTCACTTACTTGTTCCATAAGATATTTCTTCTGCCATTCAGCGCTACGTTTTTTTAATTTATCTCGATCATCCCAGCGGCTTTCATCACCATTAATCTTGATAACCTTATGGCCCGTATAATACACAACAGCCGTACTATAGCCGTTATAGTAATAGACATCCCCTTCATAGGAATCCACTACTGGAACAACATCAATATTACTACGTTGCTTAACGAATGGCTCTAAACCTTCCATAACAACTATAGAAGATATAACCATCGTACCAAGGACAATAATTGTAACTAAACGATATCCTCGTTTCGTATACCATGTATAGAACATAGCCAATATTGCCATAGCAACCACGACATAGAGCAAACAATAAAAACCCCATGGTGCGAAGAAAGAACCTGCTACATAAGCAATCCACAAAAGCAACGTCGGCCCCATAATAATCCATTTTAAGGCTCTAGATTTGCCTTTGCGAATAAGCTTCATAACGCCCAAAGCACCGATAGCACTAAATGGGACTAAGCTAACAAAGGTATATAGAGGGTATTTTGTTGCCATCAAGGTGTAGAATAGCACAATTCCAACACCCCAGGTCATATTATAGATAAACCCTGTATGACGTTGTTTGAAACCATCGATTATGCCGTAAATAACAGCACCTGTCCACGGCATAGAGGCGCCAAGGAAGATAGCGAGGTAATACCACCATACGTTATCTTCCGGATGTTCCGATTGAGTAGCACGAGTCACATTGTGAAGCCCTAAGAAGCCATTGATAAAGTCTTGACCATGAACACTGTACATGTACACATACCACGGCAAACAAACTACACAAAAGGCTAAAATGCCACGCCAATCAAAGATAGCTTTCACCATAGACCAAGAACGATTAATACCTGCAAAAACAAGTAAAATCATACCAGGCAACACAATAGCTACAGGACCTTTAGTGAGTACACCTAAAGCAGCGAATACATAAGCTACAATCATGGCATATGGTTTCTGTTCCACCAGACCCTTGTAGGAGTAAATCATGACCATCAACGTCGTATAGAGGAGCACCATATCCGTAATAACGCCATGTGCTACGGTCCAGAACATGAGAGATGTGCCTAGAACGGATGCCCCAATGAGACCAAGCGCCCACTTACCGCTCATGGTGCGCGTAGATTGATACATGGTCGCCACCGACAAAGCACCAAAAATAGCACTCGGTAGGCGCACCACCCAATCAGCAATTCCAAAGATTTTAAAGCCAAGAGCAATGAGCCAATAAATCATAATTGGTTTATCGTACCAATAAGTACCATAAATCTGCGGAGATAGCCAATCACCTGAAAGAACCATTTCCTTTGCTGTTAACGCATAATTAGATTCAACGGGATCTGTAACAGGCAACATATTATTGCCAAACATATAAAACACTAGCCACACAATAAATACGACTGGTGTTAATCGAGAGAGTTTCATAAGGGCCTCCTTATCGACGATTACGATAGTATCTAAAGCCCAGTACTACAGCTATAATGACAAATACAACGATCATAACAATCAAGAACTCATGATTGTACTCGATAAGGTCTTGCCAATTTTCACCAAGTACCTTGCCTAAGTAAACGAGCAAAATCGTCCAAGGAATCGTACCGAGTACCGTCCAGATGATGAAATGCCACATGGGATAGCGTGCCATTCCTGCAGGGAAGGAGATAAAGGTACGAACACCAGGTAAAAGTCGACCAAAAAATACAGCTACACCGCCATATTTATTAAACATCTTTTCTGCCAGTTCAAATTTATGTTCATTAAAGAATATATATTTACCATATTTCAATAATAAAGGGCGCCCACCATGCTCACCCATCCAGTAGGATACTATAGAACCAATAATACCTGCTAAGATACCTACCACCATTGTTGTATGCATATCAAATATGCCTTGAGCTATCAAATACCCCGCAAAACCAAGTACGATTTCACTTGGAATAGGCACGTTAGCATTTTCTAGAACCATTGCAATAAACATGGCCGTATAGCCATATGTTTCCATAAACGAAATAATATATTCCACTATTTTACCTCATTAAAAATCCCCATCCGGGTTCTATAATGTACTTATGCTTGTACATCATTTCGTGAAAATTTCACCCAACCATTTAGTACACTATATATTTTACCATAATAAAGAGACCCTCACCACAGGTGGGGTCTCTTTAAAGTATAAACAGTATGCAATTTTCGAAATAGCTTTTTTGCTATTGTGTACATTTCAGTAAAAACAGCTAACAATTAACTGACTATACGGTACCTAATCTACTCTGTCTAAGCAAGACCATATGGTACACATATAGGACATGTTTCTTCACTGCGAGGGCTTTGTAAAATATCCGCTTTAATACCGAACCACTCTGCTAAATTCTCTGGAGTCATCATCATATGCGGAGTTCCATCACCTACAATAGCTCCCTCTTTAAGAGAAATAATGCGGTCACTATAGCGTAAAGCTAGATTCAAATCATGGAGCACCATAACGACCATAATATTTCGTTCCCGCTGTGTGCGTTTAACTAGCTCCATCAACTCAATTTGATGACGACTGTCGAGATAGGTAGTCGGTTCATCGAGAAGTAAAATATTCGGTTCTTGCGCCAAACTTAATGAAAGCCATACGCGCTGCCGTTCACCGCCGGATAGTTCCCCTATTTGCCGATACCGATATTTCCATACATCTGTGCATTTCATCGCCTGCTCCACAGCAGCTAAATCCGCATCAGATAGTTCCTTAAAAATCGATACATACGGATTTCGTCCGGATCGAACCAACTGCTCAACTAACATTCCTTCAGGGGCGGTCGTAATTTGCGGTAACAAAGCTATATGGCGCGCTAATTCCTTTGTATTCCACGAATGTAAAGATTTTCCATCTAACGATATAGTCCCTTGTTTTATCTTGATAAGCCGCGCCAAAGCTTTCAAAAACGTTGATTTTCCCGAACCATTTGGACCGATAATAGATATTATTTCCGGTTTATCAAAGACGATGGATTGATTCTCCAGTATCAATCGTTTTCCATAGCCTACCGTTATATTATCGACGGTTAACACACTCATCTTCGCCCCACCCCTTTCAATAGATACAAGAAGAATGGAGCACCCAAAAAGCTCATCAATACGCCTACAGGAATTTCACCAGGCGCAATCATCATGCGCGCCAATGTATCTGCATAAACAATTAATATACCACCAAAGACCATAGACGTAGGAATCAAGTAACGGTAATCCACACCTACGATGAGGCGCGCCACATGAGGCACTATAAGACCTACAAATCCCAACATCCCCGACACACTCACTGCTGATGCGGCTAGCAAAGAGGCTAATACGAGCAACAAAAGTCGGCATCTTTCAACATGCACACCCAAGGTGCGTGCCGTATCATCGCCTAAACTAAGCAATGTAAGCCATCTGATAGATATCATAGATCCAATAATGCCTATAGCCGTATAAGGCCAGATCATCATCACATCGTCCCAGCTGCGCCCTACAAAACCACCTGCCATCCAGCTCACCGTTCCTTGAACACGATCTGGATAAAAAACGGACAAAATCGTATTAAACCCGCCGAAGAAAGCCGCTACAGCCACACCGGCTAAGATAAGGCGCAACGGATTAAGTCCACCTTGCCAAGAAATACCGTAAACCAAAAACGATGCCACTAACGCACCAACAAAAGCACCAATAGGAACAAGCATAACGTAAGTAGGCATGAGAATCATAATAATCATAGCCGCCAAAGCACCGCCAGAGGTAATACCGATAATGCCAGGATCCGCCAAAGGATTTCGCAAGATGCCTTGTAAAATCACACCAGCTAAGGCAAGATTCATGCCCGCTAAAAATCCCACTACAACACGTGGTAAGCGTATAGTCATGATAATTTGACCAATTTTTGATGTATCGCCACCCGTTATAATTTGGTATAATTCACTCCAAGTTAATGGAACGGCGCCCAATTTCATACTCAGCAACACACCTGCTATTAACAGAATCAGAGCAGCCACAAAAACGCGTAAGCCACGACGTTCCTGCACATTAATGAGATTGTCCATATAACACCTTTTCCGCATATAATAATACTTGATCCATTCGAGCGGTTGGTACCGACGCAAACAACGGCCCCGGCAAGACCTCTATATTCCCATTAGCAATAGCAGGTACATTCTGCCATGCCGGCGTTTTAAAAGCCTTTTTAAAAGCTGCTATATCTTTCTCACCGCTACTGCCATGATTAATCAAGATAACCTTGTCGCAATCAAGAACGGCCATCGTCTCCAGATTAAGCGGAATATATCCATCCAAAGCATTCTCCGATACATCCTGCGGCAAATATACATCAGCCACATTTTTTGCCCCTAATCTTTGGAAAATATCTCCCACATATGTTTTACTGGAGGCTAGTTGGTAACTCGTAGGTGTCCCAAAAACAATGAGAACACGCGGCGCAGACTCATCTTTATGACGCTGTATGATTTCTGTTAGGATATCATTATATTTCTGGACCAATGCAGCCGCCTCCCTATCATGACCAGTCATGGTGCCCACATGCCGAATATGGTCCATGATGTCATCATAATTGGAGGATAGATGGTAAAAGCTAGGAATATGATTCGCATTAAATGCTTTGCGCAACGCCGTTTGAAACGGCATGGCAATGCCGATAACGAGATTCGGATCGGACATAATAATTCGTTCAATACTTGGAGATACAGCACTATTCATATTTGGATACTGTGCAATTTTAGCCTGCACCTCTGCCGGTAACTCCCTTGAATTTACTACGCCTACCGGGCTAACACCTAAAGCGATGAGTAATTCGCTATCCGCCGAAGAAATAGATACTACTCGACTTGCTGCACTCGGCAACGACACTATTTGCTTCGTATCATCTTCAATCTGAATAGCACCTACCTCGCTGAATACCTCTCGCTTGCCTTCAAAACTTATAACCGTAGTGAAAGCTCCCACAACGGCAACAATACCCAATAAACATAATAATGGCTTATTGATAATGATCACCTCGCAGATAACTTATGCAAGCTAAACCTCATAGATTATAATTTCAAATTAATGCCACTATATTATGTATGAAATACATGCATTAAAGCCTCAGCATTTCATACATACATTAATATCTCACTATTACATACGCAGGTTAAGGCCCATGCGATAAGTGGCGCCATGAATATCTCGTAAGTCTTGTTTTTCACCAAATATATTTTCAACCCCTACATACATGGATGCATTGTCATTCAACTGACGAGTAACCATGACGTTCCAAGTTTGAATATTTTTCTTCTTCGGAATGCTGAGACGTGGGTTAACAACGATAGCATCGATGCCATCAAGGTAGTTAATATAATAATTACCCCAGAACGCACCAGTCCATCGACCTTGATGATAATTAACACCACCACTAAATACATGGCGACCACGGTTTAACAGACGGTCGTGAGTCACGTCATTTTTGGCATCCAAATATGTATAGTTGCCGAATACATCCCATTTATCATTGAGTCTATGATTTACAGATAATTCCACACCTTGCAATACAGCACGAGGTAAATTGGAATACGAAACATAAATTCGGCGATTTGCCATATCAATACGATTAGCACCGCTTTCAATATAATTTTTAATAACATTGTGGAAATAGGACGCCTTAACATTTGTCCGTTTCCAATCTTTTTCTACGGAGAAATCAAAGTTATATGAGCTTTCAGGTTTCAAATTAGGATTACCTTGCAAATATATATCGAAAGCTCCTAATCGCCCTCTCGGCACATTAGATGCCATAAGCCAATGATGATACATTTCCGTCATACCAGGTGTGGAGTAGCCTGCACCATAGTTCATTTTAAAACGGAGACTATCATTTGCTTTATAGGTAACACCAATCTTAGGCGACCAATGGCTATCAAATGCATTTGACGTATCGTAGCGAACAGCAGGAATAATTACCCATTTACGACTAGGTTTCCATTGATGTTGCACAAAGTAACTACCGTAATTAATGGTTGCCTTACCCGCGGTATCTGTAATGCCTTCTCGAGTTCTTGACCATGCTATGGATCCATTATTAATACGCGTACTAATCGCTTCTTGACGGCGGAATTGAACGCCATACGTCAAGAGATTTTTCTTATCAATTGCCGTGTTAACCTGTGCGTCTGTAATCCATTCTTTATTATAATATTCATCCCAAATGGATAGTTTTTTTATGCCACCCATGCGCTTATATTGATCATAAGTGTCTTTGTAATGATTGTAGTAAGACTGCACCATAAGCGATGACCGGCCGCGACGGCCATTCCAACGAAGACCTGTGCTTGTAGTAGTCGTATTTTTATCAACCGATTGAGTTAATGCGCTACCCTTTTTCGTATTCATATCCAAGTCTTCAGTTTCTCGATCTATAAAGAAGGAAAATTTATCCCTTTTTCCCGCTTGATAAGATACGTCAAAATGAAGCGGTATTCGGTCACCATGATAGTTATTATCCGATCCAGAATCATTATTTCCCGCTATATTCCTACGAATTCCAGCACCAATCGATCCGTTCCACTTCCCTTTTTGTCCGCTACGAGCCAATACATTGAAGTTATATCCTGTCGCACTCGATGCATCACGTCGGGAGATTTCAGTATTAACCTCTACACTTGGCTTTCTGGATTGCTTTGTAATAATATTAATAACCCCACCGTTCGCCTCGGAACCATAAAGGGCACTCGACGGGCCACGCGTTATTTCGATGCGCTCCACATTATCCATGCCTTGACGAAGCCAGCCCATAGCATTAGCTCTTGTTTTCGTCAACTCTCCCGTAACACGTCGTCCATCAATAAGAATTAATGTATGACGAGATTCGGCACCACGCATCGTAATATTTTGTCCACCGTGAGCATCGGTGCTGAAAGCAACGCCTGGCACACTTTGTAAGGCTTGCTCTAAATTACGATATTGGCGACTTTTAATTTCTTCTTGTGAAATAATCGTTGTCGCAATTGGCACATCCCGAACTAAAGCCTCCGTACGAGTAGCAGTAACCGTAATATCTTTCATGCGTCTCGACTGCTCATCACTCGCATTATTTTGAGATTCATCCACACTAACTACACTTGTAGAACTATTATTTTCTGCACCTACCACACCTGCAGCAGATGTTAGATACACAACACACAATAGTGCTGCCCATGATTTTTTCATCACACACCTCCAGAAAATATATTAGGGCTCTAATAGCATAAAACGATATCTAATCTCAATTATATATTCATTAAGAATAACTATCAATATTATTTTATGTTATCAAAGTAATATATATACATATAAAAAAACTAGTATCTATAAAGATACTAGTTTTTCATTATACTTATAAATTATAGTGAATTGTGATATCTGCATATTGTTGTATACCTGTAGAATTTTCAGCACCACCCACACTATAAGCATATTCTCTAGCATGTTCTGATAACATAGGGTCATCAGAGTTAAGAACTTCCACACTGGCAACACTGCCACCTGGGGCAAAATAAATTCTTAGTGTTACATCACCTTGAATTCCCATAGTGTATGCATCTGTAGGGTAATTACTATTAATTGCACTTTGTAAATTACTCCAATACCCATCATAACTGAATGTGCCGCCACCACCGACATCAACTTCAGTACCTCCGGTACCTTCACGATCGCTAAGCCCTTCTCCGCTACCTGTTGATGCATACCCGATTCCAGAACCTTCAGCTCCGACAAGTCCACTCCCCGTATTGCTACCAACAGAAGATTGTTTAACCGTTCCTATTTCACCAGCACTCGCTTGTTGACTAGACGGACTTACATCACTTTTTGTAGGAACAGCAGAGTTTCCATTTTGTCCTCCATGACCGGCTCCTCCGTTATCAAGTTGAACATTATTATTTTCCAATTCTTTTGAGTGTTGAAGCTCATGAGCTTTTTCTTCTTTAATTTGCTCTTTAATTTCCTCTACTTGTTTCTCTGCTTCCTGTTCCGTTAGAAAATTAATTTGTAACGATCCAGTCATTTGAGATTCGATATAATCAGAAAAAGAAATAAAGGCAACACCAACCGTAATAATACTTATAATGGTAGCAATAACAAAGGCTTTTTTATAGGTCATATGTGGATATTTCCACACATCTACATATTGTTTCGCCATAGCATCACCTATTTATTAACAGTGGCAATACTAATACTTGCAGCGCCGGCTAATTTCATATCATCCATTAATTCCACGACCTTGCCATAACTCAACTCCTTGTCGGCACGAATAAGGAAGTTTTGATTTTTATTCTCTCCAATTTTGGCTTTCACAGAGCTAATAAGCTGTTCTTTCGTCACATATCCATCATCAATCATCAGCTGCCCAGATTTTTCAAAATCAATTAAAACCGGGCGCAACTCTGCGGACTGTTGTGTTTTTGTTTTTGGTAGCATAATAGACAAGGATTGTTGTGGAATCGTATATATGGTGCTAATCATAAAAAATACGAGCAAGAAAAAGATGATATCAATCATAGGGATAATCATCAAAGTAGGCTTTTCTCCCTCCATACGGCTCATTCGTTTCATGCAGCATGCCCCCGATCATAAGAATCTAAGACACGAGAAAATGAATCTTCTAAACGAGATATTGTCATACGTACATGATGAGTAAACCCGGCATGAAAACACAATGCCACAATAGCCACGCAAAGACCAGAAGCAGTTGCAACAAGGGCTTCCCCCACACCACCGGTAATAGCAGTAGGTACCGCACCGTCAGCACCGAACACCTGAAAGGCACCAATCATACCCGTTACAGTACCAAGCAAGCCTAATAATGGTGCTATCGTAACAATAGTAGAGAGCCAATCAAGGCCACGTGAAGCGTGTGTATAAACATGGGCCACCATATCTTCCATTTTGGATTGCAATACATTGCGATCATGACACTGTCCAAGCACGCGAGTTAGATTATACGAAATATTAGCTGTATATTTAGATTCTAAGCTAGTTAATAAGGATTGCCAGTTTATTTCGCTCTCTTCTAATGCATCATTCAGAGCAAACATTTCCCGCTTCAATTGTCGATAATAAGCTATACGTTCTATCGCTATAGCTACGGTTATGATAAGTGCCACTAGTAGCGGCCACATAACAAATCCACCATGTAAGAATAATTCCCACGCCTCTTTCATCGTAAACCTCCTTTATAAGTAGCTTAATTCTATATACTAATTTCCTACACTAACAAACTGATTATAAATAGACTATCCTATTGTAAATTGATAAATAAAATCACTTAATAAGTCTATCATATCATACTACATTTTCCAATCTTATATGTATAACAAGCACTTTAAGAGCATTATAATCTGTGAATCTGAAATAATTTTGAATTTATATCTCAATTAATACGCAAAAAAGCGACCAGGATTTCTCCATGATCGCTTTTATACTACCTTTAGATTATATTTGTACCTTTCTAGACTACATCATAGAAGCAGTACTATTGCAATTCAGTAGTTTGTGTCTTTACTTCACGAGCTGTAGTAAATGCTGCTAATTCTGCATCACCAGAACCAAGAATTACTTTATTAGCCACTAACGCATTAGCCGCTGTTTTAGCATCTTGTAAAGTAATTCCAGCACGAGGAGCACTAATTGTGATTGATGTGCTTTTACCACCGACCGTAGAAAATGTAAGATATACAACGCGTTTCTCCGCCATGTGGGCGCCTCCTTTCACGTTTCATAAACAAGTTCATCGAATCTAGATAGGCTGTAAACATGTTAGATTACAAATATACGTATCTTCGATTCATATCAATAAGGATGGGAATGTGTGGACTTGCTATTTCTACACCTCTTTACGACTATGTGAGGCTGTATGAAATCAGCAATTAACAATGTGTTTGGATCACCTAAAACAAGAATGAGTAGAAACTCTACCCTTAATGCCCTAAGGATACTTCATTGACGCGGACCACGTCGGACAAGCTGTGGTCATACAAGGCTGCCAGCGCATTACCAACGGTTTTCACATTATCGTCAGACGCTTCTTCTGCAACACGAGTATAGGTTACGTCTTTGTACTTCGGCGCATCTTCGGTACCGATGTTAAAACGCAACACCAATTTAGTGCGTTTAATGTTAGCCATCGTATCACCTCCTTTCACCCTCTTATATTCCTGAGGTCCTCATTCGACAACCCCTTTGCCGTTATTTAAGGTACTTATGGTGAAAGTAGCTGAACTCTACTTGTAATATGATGAATTGAAATAGAAAAAGACCTCTACCAAGTGTTATCTAGAAACTTAATATTCTAGATAGCGCCAGTAAAGGTCTATAAAGCGCTCTTACTACGAGTACTATTCAAATCCATATTATTCGGTTTTCAAAGCCAATATAAAGTCATATGCTTTAACAGCGGCTTCAGTGTCCACAAAATGTAGAGGGTTTAACATACGACAGAATTTAAAAAGATATTCATGTTTACTCAAAATGTCTTTTATATGTAGCACTGTCTCACGGGCTGTACAGGCTGAGCTATAGCCATTCATCATAGCATATAGATAAGAAATAGGTAAATTATCCTCTCGAAAGAAGCTGTGAACAAAGATGAGTAAATCCCATCCTTGTGGTGTTAACTCAGGCCAACGGCGAGTATTCTCCCAATCGAGTAATGTGATCTTATCTAGTTCAGGCTCATATGTAATGTCGCGCATAGCAGGACGACCATGACTCAAACCATAATCATGCAAGCGACCCAATGTCTTGCCAAACATATAAAAAATATGACTTAACATATCTTGCAAACTATCATCCTCTGGATGTTGAGCAGGCAATTGGCTATAATATGTTAACGTTTTGCCACAATCTTCTGTAACAAAATAATGTTCTCTAAAACCAGCAATAACAGGAGCTACTGGTAATTGCGTATTCACAAAAGAAATCTTGTAAAACTCATAATCAAAAGAAGCTCTAGGTGCGGGCTTAATCCAACTAGAGCGATGGTTACTTATATCCTGTTTTACAAAGTACTGTTTGTTGTTAAAATCCACAGAAAAAACACGATGTTCTGTCTCTTGATCAATCATTCGATCGATATATTCTAATAGCATATCATTCATTATTTTCCCCCGTATATACACTCTATAATGCTAATGGCCCTCTCAAAGCATAATAACTAGCATTTCCAATATAATATCTCCCAAATTTATATTGTATAGTCTAGTATGTATAGCATTATAATAATTTATGAATTACAACATATTAGCTATTACTCATATAAGTGTATACAATTTATGTACTTATTATACTACAATTATCAATCGATATCAAAATCAAATTTATTTATAAAGTTAGTATTTTACTGTATTTATTTTACATTTATCGGTTTATATATATTTCACGATTAATATTTCAGTACACTTAAATCCAAATCTATTACTATTACCATTAACATTACTGGAGCTCTATTTATAAAAAAGAAAAATCCCCTAGCCTAAGCTAGGGGATTCTTCTGGTAATTATGATAATAGGTTTAGATTCAGACTACTATATAGACCAACTCTGATCATGTCTAAATCAAACGAATTAACCTACAAATTTTGTCACTGCCGCAGTATCAGTTAAGTGACGTTTAGGCATACCCATTTCAGCAGGAGAAATGCCAAGAGCAAGACCTACTAATTGGGACATGTGCAAGATTGGCATATCTTTGCCACCGCCAACAACTTCTTTAGCTTCTTTTTGGAACATATCAAGTTGCATTTGGCAAAGTGGGCAAGGAGTTACTACGCAATCTGCGCCTTCTGTAGCTGCATCTTTGTTGATGGAACCAGTCATTTGCATTACGGAATCATGTGCAGGGTATACAGCATGGAAACCGCAGCAATCAAGTTTACGGGAGAAGTCGATTGGTGTAGCACCGATAGCAGAGATCAAATCTGCTAAAGATGTAGGCATTTGATAATCTTCGAAGCCCAATTCAGTTTGAGGGCGAAGAATATGGCAACCATAGTATTCAGCTACACGTAAACCAGTTAACGGTTTAACAACTTTAGCTTTCAATTTGTCCAAACCGTAGTCGCGGATCAATACCCATAAGAAATGAGTAATATCAGTTGTACCGCGGTATTGTTTACCGATTTGAGCTAATTTTTTATTAACTTCGTTCTTTTCTTTTTCGTTTGCATCAAGTTCATTTTTAGCTTCACGAAGCATCAAAGTACAAGTGTTACATACAGTTAAAAGGTTCAAACCTTTTTCTTCTGCCAATGCAATGTTACGAGCATTTGTAGCAAGTGTAATTTCTGGAGCGATGTCTTGAACGTGGGACGCGCCACAGCAAGTCCAACCGTCAAGTTCTTCCAACTCGATGCCTAATTTTTTAGCTACAGCAACTGTTGCTAAGTAGTCTTCTTTGGCAGCGCTTTCAAGAACGCAACCTGGGAAAAATGCGTATTTCATTATTTGCTTACCTCCTCAGCTGCTTTCATAAGTCTGCGAACACCATCAATACCATTTACAGGTTTTTGAGGTACTACAAGTTCGAATGGATTGATTTTGCTGTGTTTCCACAAACGTAAAGCATAGAATGCTTGTTTAGCGGAATCAACAACACCATCAGATTTCAAGCTCATAGAAACTTCTTTCAAGCGACCAGTTTTGTAAAGGTCCTCTTTGAAAGCAACTGCATGGCGAACGCCTTTGCTGTTAGTAAGACCAGCTTTTGTAGCTTCTTTACGCAAGTTGGAAATATCTTGAGCAGGTTTTAAGTGTTTAGGGCAACGGGAGATACAGTTCATGCAATGAACGCATTTCCAAAGGCCATTGTCGAATGCAGGTTGAATGTGAGCCATAGGTGCATCATCACGGCTATCCAATACGAAACGGTTAGCTTTTGTGAATACATATGGTTCTAAGAAGTCATCTTGACGTGCAGTCAATTTGTTACATTCAGATGCGCAACAACCGCAAAGAATACATTCTGTACCAGCAACGAATTTTTTGAAGTCAGCTGGAGTTTGGCGAACGATTTTGTCCCCTTCGTTGAATTCAGCTTTAAGGAAAATCCAAGGAGCAACTGTTTTCAAGCGATCAACTTTGGATTCCCAGTCAACAACTAAGTCACGGATAACACGGAAGTTGCCAATCGGAGCGATTGTCAATTCGTCTGTGCCATAACGTTCTGTTAATTCATCGATTTTAGATTCACAGCCGAGCATCGCTTCGCCGTTTACACGAATGGAGCAAGCGCCGCAAACTGCGGAACGGCAAGCTGCCAAGAATGTCAATGTTGGATCCTGTGTATCTTTAATTTTTTGAAGGCCCCAGAGGATTGTACGGTCAGGTTCGTAATCGAATTTGAAAGTCTGTACAAACGCGCGACCTTGTTGGTAACGGTGAATATGGTAGGTGATTTGTCTCATCTTAGTACTTCCTTTCTTGTGGTTCGTATTTAGTGAACACTACGTCGCGTTCTGTTAATTCGTATTGACCGTCAGCACCTAATTTGATCAAAGAATGTTTTAAGTATTTTTCATCATTACGTTTAGGATGGTCTTCACGAATATGAGCACCACGAGATTCACGGCGGTGTAAAGCGCCCATAGCAATAGCTTTTGCTACTGTTAACATGGAGCCGATTTCACAATAGTTTACGAATGCCATATTGTAAGTACGTTCAGGGTCACCTACATAGCAAGTTTTATAATCTTCAATCAATTGTTCGATTTCTTTTAAGGCTTCAGTAATACCTTCTTCATTACGGAAGATACCTACTTTATTCCACATTGCATCAGCCAATGCATCGCGGATTTCTACAACCGGACGACCGCCTTCACGGGATGTTACTTCTGTGAAACGAGCTTCCCAAGCTTTTGCAGCTGCAGCAAGTTCCGCATCTACGTTAGGTTGTTCATGTGTTTCAGCATAATCAGCTGCGCCAGCACCGGATACCTTACCGAATACTACACCGTCTGCCAAGGAGTTACCACCCAAGCGGTTCGCACCGTGGATGGAGATACAAGATGCTTCGCCAGAAGCGAACAAACCAGGCAATTCACATGCACAAGTTTTGTAATCCACTACGTCGATACCGCCCATTGTATAGTGACATGTAGGACGAATAGGTACCGGTTGAGTCAATGGATCGCAATGTTCGAAGCACATAGCTAAGTCGCGGATACCATGAAGTTTTTCGATAATAACTTCAGGGCCCAAGTGACGAAGGTCAGCTACTACATATGCGTTAAGGCCAGAACCGAAACCACGACCTGCAGCGATTTCATCTTCGATGGCTTTCGCTACAACGTCACGAGATGCCAATTCCATTTTGTTAGGCGCATATTTTTTCATGAAACGTTCGCCTTCAGCGTTAAGAAGGTAACCACCTTCACCACGAACCGCTTCGGACATCAAGATACCAGTACGACCAAGACCAGTTGGATGGAATTGGATCATTTCCATATCTTTCAAGCCGTTACCAGCGCGGAATGCTGCTGCCATACCATCGCCTGTGGAAAGGAATGGGTTTGTAGTACGAGTCCAGAAAATACGGCCTGCACCACCAGTAGACAAGATAATAGCTTTCGCTTTAATTTGTTCTACGCGACCTTCTTTCATGTTCCAAACTACAGCGCCACCAACGTGTCCTTCTGCAGATTTAACAAGATCTAAAAGATACCATTCTTGTAAGAAGTGTACGCCTTCTTTCAAGCATTGTTCGTAAGTTGTGTGCAAAATAACGTGACCAGTTTTATCCGCAGAGTAGCAAGTACGTGGATAGGATTGACCACCGAAGTTACGTTGCGCAATTTTATTCTCTTCAGTACGGGAGAATGGAGCACCCATGTGGTCCATTTCAAGTACGCCTTCTGGACAACGAGAGCAGAAGAATTCGATTGCATCTTGGTCGCCAAGATAGTCAGAACCTTTTACAGTATCGAAAGTATGAGTTTCAACTGTATCTTCAGCTGCAACGTTGTTCAAACATGCATTTACACCGCCTTGCGCCATTGCTGTTGCAGAGCGAGTTGGGAAAATTTTAGTAATAAGAGCTACTTTTAAGCCTTTGCGACGACCTACTTCAAGAGCCGCACGCATGCCGGCGCCACCGCTACCTACTACTAGAACATCAAACTGTTCCATAATGACCTCCTCATAACTACCTATTAATAAGAAACCTGTTAGACTATCTCATTTCAAAAACTTATAAAAATTTTTGATAACCTAATCATTTTTCTTTCAAGAAAAACCCCATACTTATGCGATTTTTCTTATTTCTTTACCTATAATTATAGAGAGCATTTCAGGTCATGTCTAAACCCTATTATGCATAATTAATTTTGATTAATCTAATTGATAATTTATTTCACTTAGCATTTTTAGGGTAAAAAGAGGAGTCAAAAAATTACCTATATGAATAATTTTTACAAGAAGTTAAGGATTTTACGAAAGTAGTTCGGTTCCGAAATTTTTCTACTTTTTTATTTCCTTTGATATCTATATAATTCGCATAGATACTAGCTTTTTAATTGTCGCTAACCGTTCATAATAATTAATATCCATTAAATTCCTACCAAATCTACCTCGAATTTAATTATCGAAAATTATCGTATTTATCCGTTCATAACAAGCATTTATTTCTGTGATAATAATTATCATAAGTTTTTTTAGTGATTTATCGCACATCATCTAAAATCGATAAAATCATCCTCATCTATGCGCATACGGCAATCTTCGATATAGTTAAATTTTATTCATTAGCAGAATTCATTAAGTTTCTGTCTTCCACCATTTTTAAGGCTTTTAAAGATGAAGAAAAGTCTTGTAAACTCGCATGTACATTCATCTTTTGCTCATTACTATTGTATAAGGTATGATAATAGATAAATAAGTTATATAATATTATATATATAGTCACCTTATATGGTGTTGTAGCTTTCAAAAAAAGGAAGTTTATATATATATAATGACTATAATTAATGTAGTTGGAGAGCTATATTTTTAAATCATACATAAGGAGAACAGAGAATGAAAATTTTACTTGTAGAAGACGAAGAAATGCTGAATGGTATCACGGCTAAATATTTACGTGCAGAGAATATGACAGTTGATACATGCTTCAACGGGCAACAAGCGATCGATTACGTTAACACATCCAGCTATGACGTTATCGTAATGGATATTATGATGCCAATCCTCGATGGTATCAGTGCTCTTGCACAAATGCGTAACGACGGTAATACAACACCGGTATTGCTTTTAACAGCAAAGGATTCCTTGCAAGATAAAGTTACAGGCCTTAACACTGGTGCAGATGATTATCTTGTAAAGCCTTTCGATCTTGAAGAGTTAACCGCTCGTATTTATGCATTGGCTCGTCGTAATGCGCGTCATGCACAAAACGATATCCATGTAGGTCCACTTACCATCAATGTTCCTCAACGTACTGTTAAACGCGACGGCGAAACAATTACATTGACTGCAAAAGAATTCGACCTATTATTCTATTTAGCAAGTAACGAAAATATCGTATTATCTCGTCAACAAATCCTTGACCATGTTTGGGAATACGATTATGAAAGCTACTCTAACCTTATCGACGTATACATTAAAGATTTGCGCAAGAAAATTGATACTGATGAAAATGTAAAACTCATTCAAACGGTTCGTGGAGTAGGGTATGTCCTCAAAACAGAAAACTAATGATCCTCACCGAGATCTAGATACCATGTCCGGGGCAGCCACCGATTTATTTAATCGGCTGCCCCTAACCTTTAAAATTATGTCGTGGTATACCATCTTTTTGCTTATCATTTTGATGGTTGCATCCGCATGGATTTACGCATATACACATGAATCTGATAACAAAGAAGTGCGCGAACGTTTACAGCAGCAAGCAATGATTATGGCTACGGATATCCGCAAGTTTAAACCGTACCAAGATAATACATTCTTCTTTGTATCAACTCAAGACGGCTATATTATTAAAGGCGCCTTGCCAGATGGGTTTCCAAACCAAACAATCCTTTCCTTAGGCCAAGTTGGTGAAATTGCTGCTGGTGATGATACCTTCTACTACTACGATACACCGGTCAATGAGCCAAACTATCGTGGTATTTTGCGTGCTGTTACAAAAGTAAAAACAGCCTCTAAAAAGACAGAAAACCTTTTATACAGCTTACTGTTAGGAAATATCATTTTCTTACTAATTTCCTCCCTAGGCGGTTATCTTTTCATCAAAAAAGGACTTAAACCGGTCCGAACTTTGACAAAAACAGCTAAAGTCATCGGTAAGAACAACGACTTGAGCCGTCGTATCGACATTCCGGCTCGCACAGCGAGAGATGAAATCTACGAACTAACTACAACATTTAACCGTATGATTTCAGGTCTTGAGGATTCTTCCAATCGTGAAAGACAATTTAGTTCTGACGTATCTCACGAGCTACGTACACCAATTGCCGTTATTAAAGCAGAAAGTGAATTTGCTTTAAAATACGGTCGTACGGAAGCAGATCTACGGGAAGGTTTAACACATATCTTAGAGCAAGCTAAGTTCATGACTAACCTCGTAAGCCAACTGCTTGATGTAGCCCGCCTTGAAAATGCACAAGGTCTAAGCTTTGCACCTGTCAATGTATCATTGATGTTATCCAATATGGTCCACGACTATACAAGACTCTGTACAGAAAATACAGATAAACAGATTACGATTACATCTCATATTGAACCTAATTTACATATGAATGCTCACGAAGTATCATTACGTCGAGCTATCACAAACCTAGTGGACAATGCCATTAAGTTTACAAACTCTACTATTGATATTTCGGCTAAACTCGTAGGCAGAGACTTAGTCATTACCGTAACAGATAATGGTATTGGCATCGAACCTGAAGCTCTGGATCATATTTGGGATCGAATGTATCAGACGGAACAATCGAGAAACAAAAAATCTAATCATGGCATCGGCCTAGGCCTATACTTTGTAAATAAAGTTATTAACTTACACCATGGCACAGTAACGGCCACCAGTGAACCACAAGTAAAAACTACATTTACCGTGCGATTGCCGTACAACACAACTGAAGAATAACACAAACGGGACTGACCATTGGTCAGTCCCGTTTCTATATCCATTTTAATTCAAAAAACCCATAATGTAGAATTAATTAAACCATAAAAAACGAGCATATAGAAGCTCCTTCTATATGCTCGTTTTTGTGTATTTAATTTTAAAGCAACTTATTATAGATAATTAACTTTAGCCTACAAATTGTTGCCAAAACGGCATATATACATATTCTAGGAAGGTCCATACAAGCAGACCCGCTACAGCACCAACGATAGCACCATTAATGCGGATCCAGCTGAGATCGTCCTCCACCTTAGATTCAATAAAGTAAATAAATTTATCTGTACTGAGGCCACCTAATACTTGACGTATGATAGTTTCAATAAGGTCATACCCTTGTTCAAGTACGTAGTCGCCAATATCGTGTAAGGTTTTTTCAATACGATTTCTAAGATCTTCCGATTGACCGTATACATTCCATAATTCAAGAGCAATATTAACTAAAACCTGAGCCGGAGTCTCTCCGTTTTCATCCCCTACGAGCAATAGTTCTTCTATATAAGGGCATAAATGATTTTCGATAACAGATTCCCAGTCTTGTTCTCGAATCCAACGTTCCCACGCTTCATTAAGAGCATCGCAGACTTCATGATTCTCTTCAATATTACGAATTGGTTCTATCCATTGTCGCAACCAAGCAGTTCGTTCGGGGCTATTGGGCCGCTTCCAGCTTTCCAGCATCGCATAGGCCTCTTGAACAATAGCCTCTGCCATTTCTTGATAGTTTACTACATCGGTAGCTTCGGACATAGAAATAAGGAAATCAGACCAGAAGCCTTTTCGCTTTTTCTTATGTGCCTCTTCTGCTACAACAGCGGTAAGCCAGGTAACCATAGCTGGATGATTAATCCGTTCTTGAATCACGTTTAAAACTTGCACAACCATACTTTCATAGCGATTATGCTCACATAAATCGAGTAATACGTGTTTCAAAACGGGCACGAGAGAATGTTGTTGAAGCAATCCACGAATGCGTTTTGCCCCCCATTGTGCCCATTCTTCATTAGTTTGAGATTTCCATAAAAGGTGTAATCCTTGATGAATCACAAGACGTGCTGCTCGCTGCCCCTCAGGAGACAATAAGAACTTTTCAAACAATGGCACAAATTGCACATTTTTTAATAATACTTTACAACGCTCCTTAGTAAGCATCTTCGTCTCTACAAGTTTAATGACACCGTTAATGAGGCGATCTTTATTTCGAGGAATTAGCGCTGTATGATATGGGAAACCTAGTGGCTTACGGAATAATGCTGTTACAGCAAACCAGTCGGCCACACTGCCGATAAGGGCAGATTGAACAGCCCAGTACAACGGTTGATACCAACTTTCATAGCCAAAGAAAAATTGTCCTACAAAAGCAAAACAATACAATACGGCAGTCAAGCCTAAAATGCCATTAGCACGCTGTTTCAAAGTAAGGGATTTCAAATAACTAATCATTTGAGCACCCCCTCTACAATGATGGTCAAACCGTATAAGATGCCGCCAAGGATAGCCCCTATGAGGGAACCATTAATACGCACCATTTGAAGGTCATAGTACATTTTGCCGCGAACAATTTGAGTGATTTCATCAGGCGAATAGCGGGATAATTCTTGACCTACCACACTGTCGATGAGGGGGTTCAATTTCTGCAACCACGGAATACTACGCAACAAGAAGAACCGCTCAAACGGCGCCTGCTTGTCTGGATTCAACAAAATTTCGGTACCGAGCACATTAAAGCGATCGATAACGATGTCCATGAGGCGTTTCCAATCCAATGTATCCCCATCGATAAGTTTGCCTTCCCATTCTTCAAGAACCATTCTAATCCACTGATTTTTATGTTCTTCGATGAAAGCTTGCCACTCTGTATTAGTTTCCAAATTATTGAAAAAGCGAATGGCTTGGCCCCATACATAGCGTCCCAATGCAGAGTCAATAGATTCATTTTCCTTCAAGAATTGAACGGCCTTTTTCTGTACCGTTTCTACCAATCGTTCTGGTGAAAGTCCATCTCCGCCAAAGGCGATGGCCAATTCACGAAAGAAAGAATCCTTTGTATAAGTTTTCATAATGTCTAGCATGACGCGATACAAATAGGGATATACCTGATTTGATGCGATAACACGCTGACATGTGCGGTTAAAATAAAGCCAAAACACGCTTGCTGTGTGACGTTCTAGCATACAACGGCCAAAGAGAATAACAAGGGGTGTTGCTTTCCAGTTTGTAACCCCTTTATAAATGGCCTTATTAATCTCTTGGCGCATCGGTTCAATATCCATATGAGATAAAACTTGATTGCCCACACCGTACAAGAGATTTCGAATTTGAACTTGTCCCACATCGCTCATGCCGTATTCAACGATACGGACCATAACGCGTTCTTTTTTGATAGCATAATACATCTGTGGCACGCGCAATAGCTCTTCGCTGAGCATAGTGCGGCCTATCTGAATTAATCGTTCCTTACTGCGCGGCAAGATTGCCGTTTTGAAAGGAATGCCTAAAGGCTTCGTAAAAAGAGCCGTTACTGCATACCAGTCCGCGAGGCCACCTATCATAGCTGCCCCAGAGATATGCATGATAAAGGCCCAAAATGTATCATGTCGCTGTGGATATGAAATTAAAAATATAATAGCCATGACAACCAACAGGGTGGTTGCCACTGGTTTAGTTTTCATCATCACTTGATCCTAACTTACTCAATTACGCATATAGACTGTCCCTATATAACGTAGTGACCTCGATGTCTACGGACTTTCACAATTATATCTACAATCTAAAAAGTAGCCTCATCGCCATCTTTTTGAGGTTCCCAAATCGGCACCTCCCCAAAGAGAGCTTTAAAGTATACAGACGGTGTCCATAATGGACCATTCAAATGCATTGGAATAAAGGCTTTATTCACCTGTACACGGCGCAAAAATTCAATACTGCCCCACTCCATAGCGTCTTCCAAACGATTATCTACAGGGAACATCGCTACATCTACGGACAAACCCTCTAATTCCTTGAACTCACGCCAAGCCATACGCTTTGCATCCGCATTGTTTTCTGGCGTATCACCAAGCCAATGCCACCAGTTAAGGTCTCCTGCATGGAAGATAGAGTCAGAGTCGATATTCGCCGTATTTGTCTTTACGTAAAAAGAACCGCCTTCATCGGTGCTGCCATACATATGGATGCCTACATCGTCTAATATCGCATCTTGGCCAGGCCGCATAGTAATACATTTTTTTACCTTGCCTTCTAATGGCACATCTTGATGGCAAATATAGCGCGTTTGAGGACCATCAAATTCCGTAATGGACGGATTAAAGTGATCTCCATGAGTGTGGCTCACGAAGAACCAAAGCTCACGACCTCGTTTTGCCAATTGCCAAACAATATTATTAGGATCCTTATAATAATCAAACACATAGCAACGCTTACCATCCTCTACGAGGAATCCGCTATGCGCCAAAAAAGTAACATGTAACATTATTATCAATACCTCTAATTTATTGAGAATTTATATCATTCGTACTTTTTATTATACCATATTTTTCTAAATGCATGGCATAAACAAATGGCTATTCATGACACATATAAAGGACTTTTTTTAAGACTTATCAAATATATAGTGCCCCATATGTATCATAATAAGGGCAGAAATGCCGCTGGCATTTCTTAGATGCGGCCAGCGGCTTTCATATAGTCGATATATTGGTTACCCCAGTTTTCAAGGGAAGCTAATACAGTTTTAAAACCAGCTCCCACTTCGGTAAGGCTATATTCAACCTTTGGTGGAATGGTTCCATATACTTCACGATGTACAAGGCCATCATCTTCCATTTGGCGCAACGCTCTTGTAAGTGTTGCTTGTGTGATTGGATGTAATCTCCGTTCTAATTCACGGAAGCGCACAGGACCTTCAGATAATTCATGCATAATCAACAAAGACCATTTGCCAGCCAATAACTTTTGACTCGTTGCAAAAGGACATCTGCCAACTAGATCATGAACATTTACGAGTTGCTCTGCCATTGTCATTCTCCTTATATATCTAGCTTAAGTAGCTTGTTATAACAAAATTAACATCTATAACTAAGCTACTCTTTATAGCTACATTACAATTTCTATTTCGGTATTAGAAATATTTCCACTTAATGTAGTTCAAATCATATCACAATTTTTTAGAATTGCAAGTATTTTATAGTATCATTTTTTAGGGTACAAAAATTTTTGAAAAATTTTTAATCAGTAAATATCACAATTCTATCATATTTGATAGTACCTATCTCAAATAATTCTACTATTCAAAATATTTGCACCAATATATAATAAACTTACTAACTAAATACAATTATCAGTTGGTGAATCAATAACTATTAGATTTAGTCATCAACATTTATAGCTAAACAATTGTATCAATTTTACAGCATTAAACAGATTACACATTATCAATTGAAGGATTAGGTCATATTATGAAACGCATGCCTACACTATTCGTCGGTCACGGCAGCCCTATGATGGCTTTAGAACATACAGAAACAACAAATACTTTCAAAAGTATAGGACAAAATATAATTAACAACTATGGCAAACCAAAAGCCATACTTGCCATCTCTGCCCATTGGTATGCAGATGACACCTATGTTCAAAGCGCAGAGAACCCAAAGCAAATTTACGATATGTATGGATTCCCTCAAGAACTTTACGAAGTTGTGTATCCTGCAAAGGGTGACAGCAATTTAACAAAAAAAGTACAAAAATTACTGGGTAACTCCGTTTCTATAAATGACACTTGGGGTATCGATCACGGCATGTGGACTGTGTTAGTTCACATGTTCCCTGATGCATCGATTCCCGTTGTCCAACTATCTATCAATAAATACCTAAGCCCAAAAGAAGCCTATCAATTAGGCGTAAAACTTCAATCATTACGCGATGAAGGCTATCTTATCATGGGCAGCGGCAACATCGTTCATAATCTAAGACGCATAGAATGGGATAATCCATCTGGCACCTCCGCCACAATTGAGTTTGACCAATATATTTCTAAGGCAATCTTAGAAAATGATGTAGATACTGTTGTTAATTACACCCAACATCCTCAGGCTAGCTATGCTGCACCTACACCAGATCACTATCTGCCATTACTCTATATTATGGGTGCTAGTGAAAGTGCAAAACCGACTGTATTTAATCAAACCTATAATTCAGGTTCCCTATCGATGACAGGTTTTATATTTGAAGATGAGCCTCAAAACATACTTTAAGCCCATAATGATACAAAAAATCTCCTAGGAAATTTTGTTTCCTATTCACATAAAACTTTACATTAGTATGTATAAACAAAAATAAATATATATATTTATTTATATTTATTTATGCAAAAGAACCGCTAGTTACAAAAACTAGCGGTTCTTTTCTTTACCATACTAATGACTCTACTAAATGAGTTTTTTAATGAAAGCTTCCATTTCCATCGGTTTTACAACAGGCTCGAAGCGCCCTACCACATTACCTTTACGATCTATAACAAACTTAGTGAAGTTCCACTTTACCTCATCGTCCTTTAAATAATTAGGATCGATACCATTGAGATAATCTATAAGCATTTCAGTTTTATCACTAGGTGGGAAGCCTTGGAATGGTTGTTCCCGTATCATGTATTTGAAAAGGTCTAATGCACTTTCATCGCGTACATCTGCTTTCCCCATAACGGTAAAAGTAACACCGTAATTCAATTTGCAGAAAGATTGGATTTCGTTATTAGAACCAGGTTCTTCCTCTCCAAATTGATTGGAAGGAACAGCAATAATTTCTAATCCTTGCTCTTTATATTGCTTATAAAGAGCCTCTAGACCCTCATATTGGTGAGTAAATCCACATTTGCTCGCCGTGTTAACAATGATAAGAACCTTACCTTCATAAGTTTGTAAGGATTGTAATTCACCAGACTTAGTAGGCAGGGAAAATTGATATACAGACATGGAATCTCCTAATTTAAATTAAAAATCTTTATTACACTAATAATGTTTTCACATCATAATTAAATTTTGCCGTTGTTTCCGCCGCAGTTTTTTGCCATTCTGTTGTTGCTGTACCATCTTTTTCAAGGAAGAATCCAGAGTCAAGATAGCGAATAATAATATAGTTGGAATCCTTTTGATCAAAGCCATTACCGCGGGAGAAATCGATACCATGGCCTGTATTACGCGTTACGATAGCTTCCAACAAAGGCAACGTAATAGCATTCAACGTGATTTTCATATCACATTTGTCGAAAATCTTTTTGAAGAAGGAACTAGGTTTTTCTTCTTTATATACTAATAGTTTACTAATTGTACCATTAGATGCACACACTACGCGACGAATTTCATTAATAGGAATATCTACCTTACCATTCGAGATAACACCGTTTTTAATGGTAATTTCTCGTTTACCCATGTAGGAGTAATCTAGTGGTAATTGAAGAGTGTCTAAATTTGCAGGGAAGTCCGCTGTCAATTTATGGCGAGCAAAGGCAGCAATGATTGCTTTAGTTTCACGAATATTATGACCAGCATTAGATTCTGTACGGTCCGTATCTAAATCTTGACCTTCTATATTTTTCCAATTATGGTCTCTAAATATAATCGAATAATTACTATTTGAATTTAAATATCTTGTAAGATGAAGCTCATTTACATCATCAAAATCAATGTCAGTTATCACCTGACCATTTGCATCTTTGCAGAGTACACCATTGTAACTAACCGTCAATATACGATCCGTACTTTCAAAAACAACAGGATTTGTGTCGAATACAGAAATCATAGCCCTCTCCTTTTCACGACTTCAAACATACCTACACCTGTATATATCAAGTGCATTTACTCAATATATTGATTAAATATATTAATCAAATATAGTTAATTTAATCATACACCTTCTATATGTATTTACGCAAATGAGATATTTTCACCATATATAGTTACAAACTCATAATTTTTAAGATAACAAAAGACACCAACCATTCGATTGGTGTCTTTACTACATACAAGGAGCCATTTTGCAATAGCTCCTTGTCATTATACAGATGATATTATAATCTATTTCATGTCAAACAAAACAGAGTTTTCTAAGAAAATATGTTCATGCAGGCCTTCTTCTAAGGCTTTCATGGTCTTAAATACATACACATAAGTAGCACAGCCATCTGCTGGTGCTGTGTACTGGTTGGTCAATGCACTTAAGGATTCCAAAAGTACACCTGCAGCTTCGTGTTCAGCCCGAAGTTCTTCAAAGTCTACGGGTTTACCCGCTTTAAACTCAGGGAAGTCTACATGCTCTTCATGCCGGAAATGAGGTACAAGAGCGGATTTGAGTTGCAAAAAGGTTTGATAAATCTTTGTCAATTCCTCACCATGATGGTCATAATGTACATTTAGCAGTTTTGCCAACCCTTGGTCAATTTCATCAATCATATTTAATTGTTCTCTATGATAGGTATGAACAATGTAATCAATCAATTGGTCTTTAGAATAGCTAAGCACCTCTGCACGAGAAGATTTCTGAGCAACTTGTACATCATTTAGCATAGCAATGTATGCATCCACATCTTTACCTTTTTCTGCAATAGCCTCCGCTAAAGGATGTCCACCACCACAGCAAAAATCAATTCCATCTTTTGCTAATACATCCATTAACTCTGGATTTACTTTAACCGCATCAGCTACGGTCATGGATTTATTAATAGTTCCAAAACTCATAAGATACACCTCCAATGGTTTACGCCGATCTATATTCTTATAGTTATACTATACGATCAACCATGGATTCTGTCTGTCGCAGTGGCTACGAATTTGAAAGTAACATGACAACAATGGTAATGCTGTAGAAAATAACATAAAGTAATGAATATAAAAATACATAGATATATATTGAACATACAAAAAGCTGGCCCCATAGAGCCAGCTTTCAGCATATCAAAACATATACGACATATGTTTATATATAATTGTGTGAGTAACTATTAGATGCTTTCAACAGCAGCGATAGCGGCAACGTCTACAACATCTTGAGCGGAGCAACCACGGGAAAGGTCATGAACTGGTTTAGCCAAACCTTGAATCAATGGGCCAAGAGCATCAGCGCCGGAGAAGCGTTGTACCAATTTGTAACCGATGTTAGCAGCTTGAAGATCAGGGAAGATCAAGATGTTAGCTTTACCAGCTACGTTGGAGCCAGGAGCTTTCTTTTCTGCTACGGAAGGAACGATGGAAGCGTCCAATTGTAATTCGCCGTCGAATTTGAAGTCAACATTGCGTTCTTTCAAGATGTTAACAGCTTCAACCACTTTATCTACTTCAGGAGTGGAAGCAGAACCTTTTGTGGAGAAGGACAACATGGATACGCGAGGATCAGCCATGCCAACAACTTTGCGAGCTTTTTCTACAGTGGATTCTGCAATATCAGCCAATTGTTCGCTAGTTGGGTTAGGCAATACGCCGCAATCGGAGAATACAAGCATACCGTCGTCGCCATATTCTTTTTTGCTTGTGAACATGAACATGGAAGAAGATACAGTTTTAAGACCTGGTTTAGTACCTACAACTTGTAATGCAGCGCGCAATACGTTTGCAGTTGGGCAAGCAGAGCCAGCAACCATGCCGTCTACTACACCAAGACGAACAAGCATAGCACCGAAGAATAAGCAGTCGCCTTTCATAGTTGCGTCAGCTTTTTCAGGAGTCATACCTTTTTTAGCGCGCAATTCTACGAATGTATCAACCATTTCTTGGTAACGATCGTAGTTAGCAGGATCGATGATTTCAGCGCCTTCGATAGAAACGCCAGCAGCTTTAGCCGCTTCAGCGATTTCAGCAGGATTACCTACTAATACAGGTGTGCAGAAACCTTCTTTTAAAATGATTTCAGTAGCTACCAAAACACGTTCATCTTGGTACTCTGGCAATACGATTTTTTTACCTAATGGTTTTACTTGGTTTTTCAAATTTTGAATTAAATCCACGATTTTTGCCTCCTTAACATTGGCATTACGCCATATCAATACTATTATTATAGCAAATTCAACCTATTGGTAAAAGTAAAAATTATTTCTTAACATATCATTCCTAGTATTATACTCTTTTTGTGAAAGTTGAAACTCATTCCAACTTTTCTCAATTTTAATTATCAACTTGGATTTCATTCCAACTTTTTATCATTTTAAATATAAGATTGGATTAGATTCCTAATTTTTTAATTTAAAACCTAACGCCTCAAATAAGTTTTATCTACGAACTACATACCAATAATTGAACTCTTTACACATACACGCTACAATAATAGAAACAAAATACGGATAGCCAAATGCCAATTTATATTCCTTATACACCCATTTAGGAGGGCTTATGGCAAATACTGAGACAACAATCAACGCCGTTATAAATCCAGAAAATAACGAAACGCCTATAGACATAGAGAAAACGATTAAAGCCTTAGAGCGAAATAAATTTATAGTCCATTATTTCAAAACATGCTCTGAAGCTATTTCCTATTTAAAAGGTCGTATTCAAAACAAATGTGTAGCCATCGGTGATTCTCGCACTTTATTAGAAATAGGTGTTCATGATGCTTTATCTGAGGTCAACGAGGATGTAACGGATATTCAACGTCCGCTTCCCGGTGAAAGCTTCCGCGATACCGCATTGCGCACAATGGGCCGTGATGTATTCCTCACCTCTGTAAACGCTCTTGCTCAAACAGGAGAAATGGTGAATATCGACGGTACAGGCAATCGTGTAGCTGCGTCATTATTCGGATCCCAAGAGGTATTTTTTGTATTAGGTATCAACAAAATCACACCTGATTTATCCTCTGCCATTTATCGTGCACGAAATGTAGCCGCTCCACTCAACAGTAAAAAGAATAAAAAGAGCTCTCTCAATCCATGTGCTACATTAGAAGAAAAATGCTATGACTGTGGCTCTCCTGACCGCATATGTAACGCATTAACCATTTACTATAAAAAGATGCGCAATATGCAAACCATGGAAGTCATCATCATTAATGAATCTTTAGGCTTCTAATAGCTTGAGGTCCATTCAAAAAATCTTGTACACTCATTTCTCCGAGTCCGTATACAACCCGATAAATTGTAGACCACCTCGGATCGATAGAACCACTTTCAAGATCACTAATATAAGATTGGGCTAGACCAGATTTATCTGCTAATTGATACTGGGTCATTCCCAATTGTCTGCGCCAAAGTAAAATCAATACGCCAAGTTTATGAATTTCTTGTCGAACTTGTAAGTCTTGACAACATACGATAGGATTCATGCCAACCTCTATCTACTTTCTCCCTCAACACATACTTATGCCTTTACTATACGGCTAGGCTCAGTCAGTGCCTAGTAGTAGTTGAAATGCAATAACACAAAAGCCTTAACAAAAACTAATGTCTAAATCAGTTTAGTTAAGGCTTTTTACTATGTAGATTACGTTGCGTAGGATTTCATCATTTCGTGGAATTTTAGTATATATAAAAATTATTATCATTAAAAATACAGTGAATAAATTAAAAAATACAGGTATTATCTATATATTACCATTTCTATACAGCATTCATACATTATGCATACACTTGATTTATAAAATTACCTAGTTCTATTCATAATACAAGAAGACTATACGATATAAAGTAAATGCGATATATAGTAAATACGCAATATTGTTAAAATACATTTAGGAATAATAAGTCTATTAACAATACAAAAGGACTATACGGTTCAACTGTATAGTCCTTTCTATGTATTTATATAAGATTATTGAGTAATGCTTTCTTGTGCTTTTTTGATTTCCATGTATTTAACCATGCCATCAACAGCTTTTTTAGCTTCACGCATCGCTAATACTACAGTAGCTGGTTTATGTACAACGTCACCGCCTGCAAATACGCCTTTACGGTTAGTCATGCCATAAGGATCTTCAGATGTAATAATATAACCTTTTTCATCTACTTTTAAGTTATTACCTTCACCTACAAGACGAGCATTTGGTTTATGACCTGCGGCGATAATGATTTTATCAACAGGCATTACTTGGAAGTTACCAGTGCCGTGGATACCTGCACCATCTTCGTTAAGTGCCATCACTTCGTATTTGAAGCCTTCTACCTTATCTGTACCTTCTACGCCTACTGGAGAAGCGAACCATTGGAATTGAACGCCTTCAGCACGAGCTTCTTCGTATTCAGACAACAAGGCTGGCATTTGTTCTTGACTACGACGATATGCTACAGTTACCGCTTCGCAGCCTAAACGGACGCATGTACGAGCCGCATCCATCGCTACGTTGCCACCACCGATGATGATAACACGATCGCCTTTTTTAACAGGGATTTGAGCTTCATCAAGCTCGCCATTTTCTACCAATTGTACATTCGTCAACAAGTACATCGCTTGGAATACACCATGCACTTCATCGTTTTCCATGCGCACTTCTTGAGGAATATGTGTACCAGTACCGATAAAAATAGAGTCAAAACCTTCAGCAAAAAGATCATCCAAAGTTTTATCTTGACCAATAAATGTATTACATACGAATTTAACACCTAAACCTTCAAGACGAGCGATTTCACGACGTACAACGGCTTTGGACAAGCGGAATTCTGGAATACCGAATAAGAGTACGCCACCTGGTTCAGATTGGCCTTCAAATACAGTTACCTCATAACCGAGTTTAGCCACATCACCAGCTACGGACAAACCTGCAGGCCCAGAACCTACTACAGCTACCTTACCGAGATCTTGTTTGATTTTCTTAGGCTTGCGAAGTTCATTGATGCTTTCAAAGTCAGCCGCGAAGCGTTCCAATTTACCAATGTTAATAGGCGGTTTTTTCGCCTTATTCATGATACAGTTGCCTTCGCATTGATTTTCTCGTGGGCATACGCGACCGCAGATAGACGGTAAATTTGTTCGTTCCGCCAAGATATCATTAGCTTCACCAAAATTACCACGTGCGATAGCTTGGATGAAACGAGGTATTTCGTTTTCAATAGGACAGCCCATACGGCACAAAGGCTTTGGACAATTTAAACAACGTTTTGCCTCTGCGAGCGCTTCCTCCATCGTATAATCCGCATCAAAATGTAGTGGTTTTAATTCGTTACTCATGGCACATGCCTCCTAACAAGGATCCAGTACTATACTTACAGCGTTGCATGCACCTAAGCATTCCGATGAGCCCTCTCACATAGGGACGCCGCCACATGCTGCTAACATTTATCTTTTGTAACCATTTGATAGACGTGTGGTCACTGGTCAGACTCACACTATTCTATAGTATATTCTAAATTGTGAAAGTCCCAACAGTCAAGCAATTATCACACCTTTGGTATGCCAATATAGCCCCTATACTTGCAAGGATTGCATAGAAAAAGAGGCACCAGTAGGCCTCCCCCCCTTTCATAGCGATATATAGCTCAAGGTTTGGTTTAGGATTGTTTTTTAAGATTAAATATGTGTGCGAATAAAACCTTCTGTGTGTTTTGTTTGAGATTTAAGAAAATGATTATGACATCGCTAATGTAATACTGATTTAGCACTACCTTAGCAAAACAATTATGTAATTAATAACATAATTGCTTTAGTACTATATGCAAGATTAAACTATGTTAATATTTACATATAACTTGATACATATATATTGATATAATATAAACAGAGATTTACGACTTTTGTACGCTAATCACAGCCAAATCTATCCTGAATTTTGACCAATGTGAGGCTCCCTATGAACACAGCAGAGTTTACCAAAAAATACTATATTGATCGCCGAGGATCTCATTCCAGAAAATGGAACGGACAACAGTTAAAATTCAATCGAACTGACCTATTACCACTATGGGTTGCGGATATGGATTTTATGCCGCCTCAGTGCATCCAAGAGGCGATTTGCAACTATGTAAAAGCCAATCCTTTAGGTTATACCATGACAAATCCCGATTACCTAAAGGCTGTCATTAGTTGGTATAAGCGCCGCCATCGTTGCATAATTGATGGTAGTTGGCTCACCAGCGCACCTAATGTCATTACGGGCATTATGTGGTGCATAGCAGCTTTCACAAAAACAAATGATGCCATCGCAGTGTTAAGCCCTGTGTACGGCGCATTCGACAGTAGCGCCAGCGATGCGAAGCGGCAAATCATCGCCGTTCCCATGACACACAACGAAGATAACCGCTATGCTGTTGATTACGCGGCCTTTGAAGCGGCTATCGTCAAACACGATGTTAAGTTATTCATTCACTGTAATCCGCACAATCCAGTAGGCCACGTATGGACTTTAGAAGAAATGGATCGACTATTTAGTATCTGCCAGCAACATAAGGTCCTTATCATTAGTGATGAAATCCATCAGGACCTCATCACGGGACTTAAACCATTTACATCTGCATTAACTGTGTCTAACGGAGCGTATACAGACAGGCTCATCGCCATGTCCTCGTTGTCAAAATCGTTTAATATGGCTAGCCTGCACCACGCAGAGGTCATTATCCCTAACGAAGAGTTGCGAAATCATTACAACGCCTTTAAAGCCCTTGTATATCATACAGATTCGGACGTCATTGCCGAGGCAGCCATCACAGCTGCCTACACGCATCCAGAAGCAGAAGCATGGCTAACGGACCTACTCGCTGTAGTGAAAGAAAACTATGATTATATGTACAATAAACTACTTGCCAACTTGCCTGAACTTCGCATTAGCCCTATGGACGGCACCTATTTGGCTTGGATCGATTTTAGCGCTTATCTTAAACCAGAGGAAATGCGTGATTTCTTTGAAAATAAATGCGGTATTGCACCAAGCTTTGGTGAATGGTTTGGTGGTGAAAGCTACGCAACCTTTGTGCGCTTGAACTTGGCCACAAGCCTTGAGAACATCAAAATTGCTACGGATGCTATCCTACAAAATATTTAAATATTTCAAACCTAAAATAATAGTTAACTTTCAATATCACTATATAATCAAAAGAGGCAGTCACAGCTGTTTATAACACGTCTATGACTGCCTCTTATTATATTTAAACCTACTTTTAGCTAATCATACGTTACTATTAACGACATCTAAAGCCTTTATTAGGAGTATTAAAGCAATTATTTATCAGGAGTATTTGAAATAATCGATTATTCGGAACGTTTGAAAAGCCTTTTAGCAGGGATATTTAAATAGCTTTTACTAAGAATGTTTAAAATGGCCTTTTAGTAAAGATATTTAAAATAAAATTTACTAAGAACGTTTGAAATGGTCTTTTGCAAATTGCATGTCTTGTACTAATTCTAATGTACCAAGGTAATTATTGTTTTGGTCGCGCACCGCCATATAGTTTACATAGAATGGACGACCTACCTTTTCAAGCCATACCGCCACATTATCGCGTTCCCCTTTGCGGAAGGATTCAATAATACCGCGTACGATAGGCTCTATCTTTGGAGGATGGCAAGAGTATACATCGCGACCGATAGCTGTAGTAGGGCGTTTAAAGACCTTTTCACCATCGTTGAAGTAACGGTTAATGTCTTCGTGGTCAACGAAGGTTACTTCCATTGGCATTGTATTAAGCATGGCATTTAATTGATCTACAGTTAAGCTACCACCTATTAGAGCAATAGTATTATCATCGCCACTTGCTTTTGTTGTTTGTGTAGCTAATGCGGCTTCAGCCTCTGTCCAAACAGTGCGTTTTACCCCAAAGATTTCTTCATACTGCGCTGTATCTTTGTAGATTTGATACCACTCTTCAGTACTAAAGTTCTCTGCACAAATTGGGAACAAGATATTTTGCTCTTTATAGATCATCTCTTGAACACGTGTGAGAAGACCATCAAACTCTTCGTACCAAGCATCATCAATAGACTTAGCACGAGCTAGACGACCAAAGCCATCGCGAATATCGTCATCAACCGTCCACATAACCATGGATGGGCCAGAAATATCATAGGCTACTTTCAAATGTGGATATAAAAGGTCGCCCTTCTTAGCGTAGTGAATAGACACTTGGCGCACTTCGTTCACATCATCTACCGTAGCAGTTTTATCGGCCACCTTAACCTTTGTAGCTTCAATCAACGCATCAAGAGCTTTGTTTTCTTCTGTTAATCGATTGAGTGGATGACCTACTGTTTCGACTAGCGTTACTACGCTTTGACTTTTTTCTTGTGCTTCTAGTACAGCCTCAACCTTAGCGTGTTCAGACTCCATTTGTTCATGGATAGTGGAGCCGTGGAACAAGGCAGAGTGAAGGTCACATAATTGTTGAACCTCTGCTAGTGGTGTGCCTTCACGCATAAGGCCTTGTTCAGCTTTCATGATTTCACTAGCCTCAACATGGGCGAATTGACTAGCAAAGTCTTCACGAACCGCACCAAGGTCTTCACCTGTGCCTAAACGTTTCAAGAAGCCTTTGAGCTGCTCTACTCGTTCGCTATCTTGAACAGTATCTTCAGCCTTAGTTTCGGAATCTTCATCAGTATTAGCTGTCGCTGTAGTAGATACTGGTTCACTGTTTTCTACTGCATTTGCTGCAACTGTACTAGATGCTACGTTAGCAGATGTGTCCGTAACATTAGACTTTGTAGCCGTTGCAGTAGGCGCTACGCCAGGATGACCCGCAGTTTCCGCATCATCACCAGATAAATTTGGCATTTCACCTTCTAAGGTAAAGCCAGCTTTCATGAAAGCGCCCACGATATCGATCATGGATACGCCTTTCATCTTAGCCCCTTTCGGGATGGTCATGATTTTGCCAACAGAGTTCAACATCACCTTGTTTGTGATTTCGCTGAACCCTAATTCTTTCATAATATCTGCTACTTCAGGATATTCTTTTACCAAATCATATACAGATTTGGATAGATCTAATTTCTTTTCCATTTTGAGCCCCTCATGTCAAAATCTTTTAAAATACTTACTAATATTAATGAGCCCCTATACGTAAAAATCTCGCATATAAGGCTATCTATTTACTGTAAAAGGTCTATATATGATGACCTATGAATCTATGATAAACGATATCGATTAGAAAATCTGTATCCGTGGCAATACTTTTGAAAGTAATTCAAAAATTTTCAAAATATCATGTAACGCTTTACCAATAGTAACTCTTTACCAATAAAATAAATTATACCCTCGAAAACAGTAAAAAGAGATAAAAATAACGGATAGATGATTATCCATCCCATTGCATAAATGAAGGGAGACACATCAACTATCCGTTATATATTTAAATTACTTGTCTATTACTATTACTATTACTGTTATTGTTTCTGTTTCTGTTTCTGTTTCTGTTTCTAACAAGTGTACCACTTAATCATGATGTGGTTTCAATGCTTTTTCGTAGTTTTCAGAAACTTTGTCCCAGTTAATAACTCGGAAGAATTCCTTGATATAATCTGGGCGACGGTTTTGGTAGTGCAAGTAGTATGCATGTTCCCAAACGTCTAAGCATAGAATTGCTTTTTTACCTTCCAATAGAGGATTATCTTGGTTTGCAGAGGATGTCACTTCTAGCTTGCCATCTTGATTAACTACAAGCCAAGCCCAACCAGATCCAAAGCGTGTAGCCGCCGCAGTAGAGAAGCTTTCAACAAAAGCATCGTAGCCGCCAAGTTCAGCGTCGATAGCCTCTTTCAAAGGACCTTGCAATTTAGAAGTATCTGGTTTTGTCATGATGTCCCAGAACATGGTGTGGTTCTTGTGACCGCCACCATTGTTGATAACTGCTTGACGAATATCTTCAGGCACATTAGCAATATCGCCGAGAATACAGTCTACACAACCATACGGAAGATCAGGGTATTTCGCGATAGCAGCGTTCAAATTATTAACATAGGCTTGATGATGCTTGTCATGATGCAATTTCATTGTTTCAGCATCGATAACAGGCTCAAGGTAATCATAAGCATACGGTAATGGTGCGAGTTCGAAAGGTTTCATAGTAGTCCTCCTTAAATTTAGGGCATAGAACAATGCTAACTATTTCGTATCATCGTTCTTGTGAAAGCGATTCGATGCACCTGCATCGGTAATATAGAATCAATCTACTAGCATAGCATATATACTTTAAGAAGAGACTGATTATCCTAACGTAACCAGAAGTTAGGATATAATCTTTTAGCTAACAAATTGATATGAATTATCATTCTTTATCTAATTGTACACATTATATAGAAAAACGTCAATATAAAAGACGAACATAAAAAGGCCATAGGAACTCCTACAGCCTTTAATTAGTTAATTGTTATGTGACTTTTGATCAGCAAAAACACATAGTTTTATATAAATTTAATCTACAAATTAGTCAATAATGCACTGACACATTCTCATCGTTGTTAATGCCGCTTGATGGGACTCCTCTGTTACGCCAGCACAGCAATTCGAATCAATATGAATAGGAATCTCTGGCAAGCCTGCTTTCAACAAGATTGCATTGGAAACAACACAAATATCCGTGCATAAGCCGATGAGAGTAATAGACTCGATAGGATTAACGGTATTCATCCCCTCTAGTCGATTCACCAATTCAAAAGATGCGAAATTGGGTTTATCCACAAAGGATACGGGGCTCATAATTTTACGGTTCTCCGCCGCCTCGATCAAGCCGTCTACAATATGCCATCCCTCGGTATTTTTCACGCAATGTGGCACTGGTAAAAGCTTCCCTTCTTGACGCTCCAAGTAATCCCTATCATGTGTATCGCGAGTAAAGATAATAGGACCATCAAAGCTTTCAATTTTCTTACGCACATTATCTACGATTAACTGTGCTTGCGATGAACCAAGGGCACCATCTACAAAATCATTTTGCATATCGATAACTACTAGAACCTTTTGCATAGCTCCTCCTGTATATAGGCTACAAAACAAAGTACTTATTTCCAATCAATATTATTTATACTCTTTATTATTTATACTCTTTATTCTTTATACCATCAATAGTATCTAGCAACTCTATACATTATTATCATGTTGTTGTGAAAGTGTCATCAAGTTATTGTGAAAGTGTTATCAATGAGTCATCGAAGCCCACCTCATACTTTATCGACAAGTAGATATATAATGGACTTCTATTCTTCTGCTATAGCATGTTGCACGCGATTTGGTTCATTATGTGCCAATTTTCCTGCCGCTGCTGCCGCTACGGCACCTACCAAATCATCGAGGAATGTATTACAGCGTCCCCCTTCTTCGCTATCTAGTTTTTTGATGATACCTGGCTTCACCTTGTCTAAATAGCCATAGTTTGTAAAGCCAATGGACCCATATAAATTAACGATGGAAAAGGCTAAAATTTCATCAATCCCATACAGGCTTTCATCATTAGCAACAATGCGTTGCAATGGCTGAGATAATTTATTCTGCTCCGTTAACTTATCAAGCTCTACACCCGTAATAATCGCATTATGCACCTCGCGTTTAGATAGTACAGAAGCCACACTTGTGCGACACTCTTCTAGTTTTAAATTCGGCATATACGGTTTTTGTACGTAAAAAACAAGCTCTGCAATGTCATCTAATGTGACACCACGCTCAGCGAGAAGATCATAAGTATATTTCTCTAAATCTTTCGTAGTTTCCATAAGCCCTCCTTTATCGTTTCTTAGAATTAGTATCAGGTAGCATGACAATACTAACGGGAATCGTTACAACAAGCGCTTCATCAGTATCAACATGTTTAGTATTCCAAGCCGCTTCTTTAGCAGCCTCCTCAAAGATAGGGTACGCTTCACGATCTAGTTTCCAATTATTAGGACCTGCTTCAACAGCTACAATATTACCCTTATCATCCGTCTTAATCTCTATAGGAACGATTAATGTTCCATCTGCACTCGTTTCAAAAGCCTCTGGTGGAATGATCACATTATAAGAAATCTGTTGTTGCAATTCATAATTACGCTTGTCCGCAGGCTTTATATCTGCAGCTATAGAACTAATAGGACTCATCACAGACACTAATAAAGCCAACAATATAACACGGTTAAACATAGTTTCCTCTCATCTAAATACTCTCATACTATATGCATTATAAGTTGATTATACCACGAAAAAATCCCTACCGAATTTTTATCGGTAGGGATTCCTTAGATTAGATTTTCTTAACCATTTCAGATTTCAATGCCATCGCACCGAAGCCATCGATTTTACAATCGATATCGTGACCGTCGCTTGCATCGGTGATGAGTCGAATATTTTTTACGCGCGTACCTTGTTTTAATACACCCGCACCTTTTACTTTGAGGTCTTTTACAACAACAACTGTATCGCCATCAGCAAGCTCGTTGCCATTAGCATCGCGAATGATACCCGCTTCAGCTGCAGCTTGTGCATCAGCCGCTGTCCATTCGTTGCCACACATAGGGCAGATAAACATATGGCCGTCTTCGTATGTGTACTCATCGCCACACTTAGGGCAGTTAGGTAAATTTGCCATTTAGATCTCCTTTTTCACTACATAATGAAAGTATTATACCATACCTTGGAAACCGAGCTCTATATTGATATGATGACCACTGGCTTCATATTAATACAATGGCTATATAATATCTACAATACAAAACTACTCAATCTCATTTTTCTTTACTAAAGTTTCATATAACTTCAATTTATCTTCAAGATTGTTCTTATAGCCTTCCAATCGTTTGATTTCAGCCTCAATAAACCGATAGTGTTCCTGCAACAGTATCATTCTTTCACGGGCCGTATGAGCTCCGGCATACCGCAAGTCCGCATATCGCTTGATGTTCACAAGCGGCATCCCCATGTCTTTCAAGCGTTTAACAAACTGTACAAAACCCACGTCCTCCGCATGGTAATTGCGAATGCCGTTCTGTCGCTCGATGTGAAGGAACCCCTGATCCTCATAATATCGCAATGTAGAAATAGACAGTCCTACCAATTTTGAAAATTCACCGATTTTCATACTTTCACCACCTTGACCTCAAGTATACTCGAGCATATATCATACGTCTAGACGGAGGTAATAATTATGAAAGAAACACGTTTTAACATCGGTATGAACACATTGAAACAAATTGACGGACTGCACGGCGAGGAGGTGTATAACACAATTCAAGAGATTTCACCGGCCATAGCCGCTTTATTGGTCGAGCTATTCGGCGACATCTACACGCGCCCCAACTTGAATTTCAAGGAACGGGAACTGATTACACTCGCATCCCTCTTAACGCTGGGTGGTTGCGAGGCTCAACTGAAAGTACACACTAATGCGGCACTCAATGTCGGTATTGCGCCCGAGCAAATCGTAGAGGTCTGCACCCACTGCATCCCCTATGCAGGATTTCCACGCGTACTGAATGCACTATTTACGGTGAAAGCAGTCTTTGAAGAACGAAACGTACTATAACGACGGCAACAAAAATAGAGGATCCCGACGGACCCTCTCAACAGCATTATTATATTATGTACATTACACGACGCATCCAGATTGACGATATACGACAATCTCATTATAATGTAATAAAGAGATAGTCGACGAGTGGTTCCGTCAGGCTCATCCCAAAACATTATAAGACATGCAAAAATGGCCTTTCGTTTTCAGCTACCAGTTGGTAACGAAGGGCTATTTGTCGTTATTACGACAAATCAGCACTATCAATGCGCCAAAGGAAATAACGACAGTTAAAATCCCGAGGACAATCATAATGACTTCATAAGCATTCATAGGCTTTCACCCCCTTCAAAGAAAAAGGGTATCCCAACCTCGTTCGACTATCTTACGTTTATTATAAACCGAACTTATGTTCTATGCAATAAAAATCTATTAATAAATATTAGTCTATTTATAACTAATAAAAGGGAGACTCTTGATAGAGTCTCCCTTTTATTTGTGTACAAGTTGTACGAAATTAATCCATATTTTTCAATCAATATTTTCTGCTATATACTAATAACGAAAGAGCCATTAACGTGAGTTGGGTTCATCTCCGTCTTTTGAGGGAGGTGACATTATGACTGTATACGAAGCATTATCATTAATGATTTTATTCGCTACCCTCGTAGTGTTAATTCTTAAGAAATAATCAATATATTGATTATAAAATAAGATAAACCTAACGTTTAAGACTAAGTACGGCAATACTTAGACACGTTAGGTTTATCAAATTCACAATTTCTTTGATGAGCCTAACGCCTAGAACACGTTAATTGGCTCTTTTGTACTTATAGTATAGTCTGAATTCTAAAGACTGTCAATTTACTATCCAAGTCGTTTACGCAATATCGCATAGAGTATTATGCTAATAATAACGCTCATAACAGCTTGAATAGTATTAGTTAAAATACTTGCAATCGCTACGCCTGGGTCGAATACAAAGTATTCGGCGATAAAGTAGCCAGCTACGATAACAATACCGCCTACGATAGTTGCTACCAAGGCAGAGGTAGTTGTCTTATTCTTATAGACAGTACCGACAAGATAGCCTTCAATGCCTTTCACAACGAAGGTGATGGGTACAAAGACTGCATAGCCGAGGAATAAATCAGCTAGCGCCGGGCCGAGAGCACCAATATAGGCGCCATATTTTCGACCTAATAATAGAGCTGACGTCATAATAACGACATCTCCTACATTGAAATAGCCGCGAATGCCAGGTACTGGAATTTTCGTGTACATGGTAAACAATGTTGCGAGGGCAATCAATACGGCTGTGAGTACTAACGCGGACGTAGTACTACGGGTTTGAACGTGTTGCATAGCGTCCTCCTTATAAAAAAATAGACATGTGACTATATCCATCACATGTCTATACTATATACCTTTATAGTAACACCTGCAAATAAAAGAAATTAACAATACTTCCTTAGCAAATTCTATTGTCATTTACTTTCAGAATAAATACTCTTCACTAGACTTTAACTTAATATAGATACCATTTTACTATATAAATTGCTTCAATCTGACGATGATTAAATAGAAAGGAACTAGCCATGAATATTTTAATCATTTACACCTATCCTAATCATCAAAGTTTTAATGACGCTATTCTGAAAGTAGTGCAACAGAATCTTTCAAAAGACCACAATGTGAACACCTTGGATTTATATGAGGAGCAGTTCGATCCTATATTGCGATTTGATGATACGCACAAACGTCGAGATTTAAGCACTGTGCCGGACATGGAAACCTATCGCAATCTGATTACTTGGGCAGACCATATCATCTTTATCTACCCAATTTGGTGGAGCGGTATGCCCGCAATGCTCAAAGGCTTTATTGATCGCGTATTTACAGCAGGCTTTGCCTATTCATACGGCAAAAGAGGCCTTATAGGTCATTTACAAGGGAAATCAGCCTGGATTATCACCACACATAACACTCCCGTCTTTTTGACGCCGTTTATTCAGGACTATGGCAAGGTATTAAAAAATCAGGTTCTGAAATCCTGTGGCATTAAACCTGTTACACATACCCAGTTGACGGGCACAGAAAACAGTTCGGACGAAAAACGCCGGCGTTTCTTAGATAAAATCGCTAAGATCGCCAGCAGTATTTAACATTTCTAGTATACTATGATTTTTTACCAAAGATTACTTGGTTACCAAAATCACAAATAAATTTACATTAGACTGCTTACAGTTTGCGCTAAGTCAAAAACAAACTGTATACGAAAACCTTCCCAATTACATAGATATTACTCTTCAAATCTCTCTTCTACATTGTAGAGAACCTCACAATCACACCCGCCACCTTCGTTAATAATCCAGGCTAGTACACTTTCAACATCTACGCTCTGCTTTTCCAAAAATTCTCTTGTGAAAGTCAAACTATGATCGCAACCATCATTTGTCTCTAATTTCTCATCTACATAGTCAAAGAGATTCCAAAATAGCTCTTCATCCATAGGCAGATTATCTTTAAACGATTGCCTTTGCTCATCAGCATAAGCCTTTAGCAATTCCTTTTTACGCGCTTTGTCCATTATAACCACCTTTTTAACAAATCGAAACTACTGCGTGGCCCTTCGCTTCTAGCACTTTTTTATAGAACACCTTCATCTGCTCGAAGTCATGGAGAAGCTCATCTATGATTTCCTCCTCTTCTTCGTCATAGTCCCAAATATTTGGGTATAATTCAGCCTCTTTACAGGCTTTCATATCGAAAGATTCGAGTGCTTGATCCATATCAAACTGCTCTAGAGCCGCTACGATATCAGCTATTTGAGAATGTTCCGTATAGGCCATATAGTCTGATAAATCCTCTATAGACGTTACACCAAGCACAGCTTGACTAAGTGGATTATCATCTATTCTATGATCAGTACTCACACCAGTAAGCACGAAGTGAAGGACATCCCACATCTTATCGATGTCGAGCAATAACTCGTCCTCATCGCTCCACTCTTCAACGGTTTCAAAAAGATCCCTCTTTGATGAGCCTAACCCTTTGAGTTCTTTTAAGCTTTCATCACTTATACAATTATAATTTGCAATGAGTCCCATACTCTAAAACCTCCCTAGATACTCAGTAATCTAAAACTTACATAGTTACTTAGGAATCTATAATCTCCATAAATGCCGAATAATTCGAAGCCTCCACTGATAGTTAGTTCTCTATCTCTGTCAACAATTCTAGCAACGTAACCTCATATTTGTTATTTTTGTCTAACAATGGCTTACATAATAGAAGCACTTGTAAAGAATAGTAGTAGAAGCTAAAGAACAGATCATCCGGAAATACCTCTTCTTCCTCATATCTAAGAACATCTTCATCTTCATCATATTCTTCAGACCAAAGATACTCTTCGTTGAGCATATCCTCAAAGTTCGATAATTGATCTACATGTTCTAGCATAAGACCATCTCTAATACACTCAGCAATAATGATGAATAATTCAGCTAATTCTTTTACTAAATATCTTGCGATCTCATTATGGCCTTGTTCTTCAACGGCTTTTTTAAAAATACGTAATAGAAAAATCAACGCAAAGGGCGTAGCATGCCATAAAGTCGATTGATGCTCAATGTTTTGGGCCAGCTCTTCACCTGCCGCATCAATGGCATCAACGTCCTTCATATCCCACAACACCTCAAGATGAGCAGGAAAATCTGTAGCACGGCCGTAAGTTGTGGTCAAACGATGCCAGGGTATATCACTGACTTTCACAGTTTCTATATATGTTTGAGTTGTTGCATTCATCGCATCTACTCCCTTTTTTAGCGCAATAATTATTGGTGAACAATATCTTTCACCAATTCATTAGTATCTATCAGGCGAATTCTACCTCTTCTAGGCTCATCTGTAATCTCGGTGTAGATATCGTCCAATGTGCCTGCCGGTGCTAGTTTCCACAGCTTGCACGGATACAGTTCAACAGCCCCAATGATTTCTAAATGGTCTAGCAATAGGCCTAGATCTTTATGATTAAACCAACAGTCGGTATCGATACCGAAATTTGTATTATCTTTACGACAGGAAATTTGACTATTTAAAAAATCATCCATACTAGGTTTGTGCGCTTGTAAAAGTCTTGTACAGGCCAAATGGTACTCGATTTTCCGCGGTGATTGATCCACGTCAGATACAAAAATAGCTCCATACTCATTTTCAAACTTAACAGCTAATACGTCGCCCACCTTAAAATGAGGTTCTCGCTTTGTTTTAGATTTACGAACCTTTAGAGGCTTTGGATTTTCACTTTGTAGTTGTACGGCTAATGTATCTAACACCTTTTGCCGTTGTTTGAGCGCCTTACTATCAATTTCTAGCCAAAACTCATGAGCGCCCTTCGCGATTATGTCTAATGCTTTCTCTTTGATATCCTGCGGCAGATGACCTATCTTCCACAGCGAATAGGCTACGGCAGTCCAATAAATTTCTGTATAGAATTCGTCAGTACAAAAATTCTGCTCTTCAGCCAGAATTTCTGAAACAATGGTATCAATACTGATACCATCTCTATAGCGCTCAACAATCAAATTATAAATATCATGGCCATCATCACTATCTATGATTTTTACTCCATCAATAGCCATATAATTCTCCTTTTAAACAATACGTCTAGAAAAACAGATTATGTGATTCTGTAACGGTTCCATCATCTTCATGGAAATAACAAATATATAAAGGAGCTCGATGTGCAGCGTCATAGAATTTTTGTAATTCAGCAGCCACATTTGCTTCTAAAGGCATGCCTAGCACCTGAACAACGGTTTCCCATACATCCATTTCTGTATAAGAAGCGATTTGATCATGTCGCTCATTGGCATAGGCTTCAAGAGTAGATATGTCCGTATATTGGCTGGCGTCACAATAATCATGCCAGCAAATGCTATACACCAACAAATGGATTAAATCATCTACACTTTCAGCTATACGACCACATTCCCCTTCGCTACTCATATATCCGATAGAGCCATCCTCTAATTGATGATATTCGCCACCGGCACCATCACGAGCAAAAGCTACTCCGTCCACGGAAAAGGTACATCGCCCCTCTACCTCATCACGTTTTGTAGGTTCATCGAGTAAAAAGAAATCAAATAGAGCATCAAAATTTGCTGCCAAGCTAGAATCTTCACACAATAGTTTTAAATAATCCATATTCTTCCCTCTTATTGATTCTCTCATCTCTCTATTTCATCTATTATTTTCTCGTAATGCCAATAATGCAGAAACTTCATCCATGTCGAGATTAAACATATTACTTTCAAGATCAATTGGCTCAAAATAGTAGCGAACCGTATCCGCCCCAAATTCATCGTCTAATTTGGACCATTCTGCCCCTGAAAGCACGGTAAATCCGAGCGTATCATTTCCAAGGCTTTCAACAAACCAACGCACCTCATAATCAGGTTTAACGAAGTCGTTGAAGTATTTGATGGTCACATCCCGATCTTTCTCATCACCGTAAGGAATTAAGAGTTCTTTATCGCCTTTTTGTAGCATAATATCGTCACCATAGGGCTTGCCATTGCTAACGGTTTGAATATCGATAGGCTCATCTATCATATCATTGAAATAACGCACCACATCTTCGTCATCCTCGTGCCAGTCAACCCAGATAATAGCCTCAGAATCAAATAAATCATCTAAATCCATATCATGACTAAAGAAATCTTTGACTAATTTATACATATCTTCCATAGGCTCTCTCCTGCATATCACTTATATTTTTAGGTAGAATACAACACCAGTATCACCACTTTAAAACAACTCTATAAGGTTTCGTATATCACATCTTGTTGAGCCGTAAAGTTTTCATCAAAAGGAACCAAAACATATAGATGTCCTGCTGAGGATTCTCCCACATCATAGCCTAGTGCAAATGCATCGTAACAACCTGATTTATCCAGCATTATATCCGTTAGCGTTAGTACAACAGACTCTTCTTGCGGTATTCCCTTTTGTATGAGCCCCTTCGCCAGTTGGTCTAATTCATCTAATTGAACATATAATTGCTCCCATATTGATAGTGAAAGTACATCATCTTCAGTATAACCGGTACAACTAATATTAAGTTTTTTAAAGGCTTGTCCTACATTCTCTAAACGATTAATGCCCAATCGGCGAGATACAAAGTAAACGCCATACGGTTCTTCAGACCAGCTTTCAACATTCCATAATGTCATTAATTCCGATTTTCTCATTAGGACGCTCCATTAGTTAATCAGCCTGCAATATCTGCATCAACAGGGTTCCCATCCGCATCAATATGAGCTATGATACAGTGCCCCCAGAAAATATCATCATCGTCATAATAGACCTCTATGGAGCCATCGTTACGAAACGCCAATTCACCCATCGTAATACGCTTAGCAAATACGTCTGATGTAATCGGATCTTGATCGTCATTGTCGAGCCAGTAATTAGCGAGTTCTAACAAGGTCTCACTAATATATATACTAATTCGTTGTTCAAATGCTTTGAAATTATCGATTGTATTGAAAGCAGCCAATGCTGTGGTACAGCTTTCATCAGATCCCTCATCCACATCAAGAGTGAATGCATAATCACCAATTCTCGCTGTGTAATATTGATACTCTCGATTTAAGAGGAAATCGCCCCTATCGGTATGAAGGTATTTAGGAGTTTTCAAATACGCCGACAACGCCTCTAACTTGCTATGTTTAGCATGTTCCTCTAACACCTCGAGTACATAATAGCGATTATTCCAAGACGGGCGCATATAGCCCAAGTCCTCTAAGGGTTTTGCTTTCTTAACTAACAATTTATAGACCCCATGAGGCTCAAAAGAATACCCCCATCTATCGTCAAGACCCTCAATAATCCACGTCAAAATGCCTTCGCTACGGTCAAGCACACCGGTTCGAGTATCTAAAATAGCATCGGTAGACACTAATGGCCTATGGTACTTATCTAAATAAGGACTAGCTCCATTCGCATCACTGCGCGGCAATGCATAAATCTCAAATACTTCCGGCTCAAACTCTGCTTCATATTCTGGTACACGTACAATACTCATATGACTCTCTCCTACATTATAATCACGCTACTCATCATAATTTCTGTTATATCATGATCGTTCTGCTACATCGATTCTATGTAACAGCTCTTTTGCTAGTTCTTGGGCCGTTTCGAATTCCTCATTTGAAAGCACCATAAGTACAAAGCTATCGGTTCCGATATCCATACCTACTAACTTATAGGTTTCCCATGTGGCATTAAGATCCGCACTCCAGTCCGTAATACATTGGTCTTCATCTAATGCTGCTGTATCAATAGTTAGATTTTCGCTAGTATCTAAAGACTTGTTACGTATTAATTTCTGTACATTATGAATAAAATCCTCTAGTTCACACTTGCAGCTTAGCTCTACAGCATATCCTTTAGATACTAGTTTCTCATAAAGGTTCCACCAACTATCTTCTAATTCTTCCATGGAGCGCAACTTAGCCTCGGTCATAAAAGATTTAGCTTGTTTAGCATCGCCTAGTAATAACGTTGCTAGCTCTGTAAATGTTGGTTTCATCTGCTCTATATCTAGATTTGCTACTTCTACACACAAACTACGATCAGGTACTCTGCGTTTTTTCACAAAAGCCCGCATCATCTTCACCGCATCAGGATAACTCACATCTGCCATACGATAGGTCTTACCATCTATGTCTAAGAATATATCCACTGCATCCTGCGTTTTCCCTACACGGGCTTTCATCGCAGTACAACCATTGATCGCATGAGATGGGTATAACTCCATGTACATGAAAAATCCATCATGCATGGCCTTTAGAGTATTATCTATACCAACTATGTTAAAGCCGTTTCGATTATAATCAGGGCTCTTCATATGCCACTCCTTGTAGTTATCGAAGAGCTTTTCTTGAATCCAATTGTAAAAGCTCATATACACTCTCCACTATACACTGCCGTTTACATACAATAATTATCTTAATTATATCATTATAAAGAGATACTTATCATAAAACTTATGTTTAATTAGCATAAGAATAATTTCTGATAAAATAGGTTTTCAAATCGATTCTGCTCTATGAGACAGTGTTTTAGGTCTCAAAACCTAAAAAGAGCCAAGATTTAAGTCTTGGCTCCTAAAAAGACATAATACTAAAAAACATATGCCCATTAATTATTTTATTGGTGCGCCTAACCGGAATCGAACCAGTGACACGCAGTTTAGGAAACTGCTGCTCTATCCTACTGAGCTATAGACGCATGTATACTTTATTATATCGTTTTTAATAAAGTATACGCAAGGCGTCCTTATTGTTGTAGGTATTGGTTATTTACTTGTTTTTGTTCTTCTGGGCTGAGGTTTTGGTAGCCTTTAGCTAATGCACTTACCCAAGATCCGTAAGCAGGGTTTGGGAATACCACAAAGGTAGTACCAAAGTCTTCTTTATGAGCATCGATGATGCTATTTCTTTCAGCTAGTGTCTTACCTTTTGTGCCGATTGGGAAATCACCGGCGTTATCGCCCATATATACAATGACATAATATTTTTTAGCAATCATATCAAAGCGAGGTTGTTTGTCAGAGTCTTTTTCGAATAGTAGTACATGGTCTTTATCAACAGATGGAAAGCCTAATTCTTTAAAGTTCTGTATCGTTACATCAAGGTTTACTGGGGCGTAACGGTTTGATACGTAGAAAATTTCTACCCCTTGTTTATGTACTTCATTTAGGAATTCAACAGCGCCAGGCATGGCTTGCGATTTGCCTTGATACACGGCTTGACGCCACCAAGGAGCATCAAAACGGCCATTACCATTTACAATGCTTTCACCCATCAACTTGGTATTATCCACTACGGTTTCGTCCGCATCAAGAACGATAGCTAAAGGTTTTCTTTGATGAGATGGATCAGTAACGGCCATCTTAACGGCATTCATTGCCACATTATACCCTTGATACGCCAACGCTCTGTACTCTGCAGAGGTACGCATCCATAGCAAGCCCATCGTTTCAGTTTCGGCTTGGTACTGTTGCTTTTGATTGAGGGCTTCCTGTGCCGCTACATCATTAGCTACTACATTATTAGTTACTGTATTATTTGTTGTAGCACTAACTCCATCATTCTTAACTGCTGTAACAGTAACAGGCTGAGCTGGTTGAGCCTGCGTTACAACAGCAGCAGAAACAGGGCTATTTGTTTTTACCTTAGTCGGAGAATCCGCTTGTACCACAGGCCCCATACAAAGGCTTCCTCCAATACAAGCCACCGCCACATACCATGCCAAACTACTAGATTTCATAACTGCCTCCTATTCACATGTAACATTTCGTGTAAATTCAACACATCATATAATTCTACATAGTTATACTAAAATCCTTTTAAAATTTGTATATTTCTAAAAGCAAAAAAAGATCCTATGCACCATACCATAAATCGATTCAGATAGTTGCTTAGGCTCTTTTAGAAGTTAATAAATACGGTTTTAAATTTATCTATGTAAAAACTATGCTATAATACAGCTATCGATGGTATTAGAGATTTCTTACTAAAGAGAGGTATATGTAATGAAACTATGTAAACGATCAATTATTGTCAGTTCACTATTAGCTGTATTAGCTATATCATCTGCATATGCAGCTGCCCCTGTGCAATCTACCGAAAACACAGATACTGCTATGGTTGATATGGATTACTCCAATCTTCCAGAGCTAAAAAAATCTATCGAAAATGCAACACCGGCTATGGTCCAATCTACTCTTGCTGCTTCTAAGGGAAAGCCTACTAAAGATAAGCCCGTCTATTCGACAGTCACTATGACCGGTAACCGTGTTGTATCCGTAAAGACCTACAAAACTAAAGAAGAACAAGAAAAGGCCATGTTAAAGGAGCGTGAACGCTTAGACAAGGTCAGTGCGGAACGTCGTGCTAAACGAAAAAATGAAACTCGCGCGGATATGCTAAAAGGTTTAAAAGCAATACCTATGTATCCACCTGTTAATGAAACACGAGCATTACAAAGCGAAATGTTCTCTCAACCATTTGGGAGACAACTCGATTTGCGTTTAGTAGAGGCCTACACACAAGATTATGACAAGGCCAAACCTGGCGATATTTATGTCTATGCAGATTATGTGGACTATACATCTAAGCAGCTATTAGGTGAAAAAAATGATACTACTGCTATTTCAGCTATGATTCTACGTACAATCATGAGAAAAGACGAAAATAAAGCTTTCAGCATCGATGTAAATGCGTACTTCATAAACCCAACAACGCATACCATTTCTATAAGTCGTTCTGAAGATGTAAAAGGTATCGATATCAAGAAAAGTGAAATAGCTGAAACTGTATTTAAACTACCGACACACCAGCTACAACCGGGTGATCCACAATATGAAATTGCTAAGCTTATGTATCAAGATCTAACAAGTAAAAAATTTGATTAGTAATATTTAAATACACTCTCCACAACAAAAGCCCCTCCTTACTATGAGCTACATAGCAAGGAGGGGCTTCGTGTTAGTTTAAGGAAGTTCTTTTATCGCATTAGTGTTGTGTAGATAAACTATTTTAATATTGTTTAAATAGTATCATTAATCTTATTTTACATCGCTGAAATCGATGTTCATGCCCAAGGCTTTAGCAACGCCTTTACCATAAGCGGGATCGCATTGGTAGCAATGTTTTGCATGACGTTCTTTGATAAAATCAGGTACGCCATTCATAGCTGCTGCGGTGTTATCAAATAAGACTTGTTGTTGTTCAGGGCTCATGAGGCGGAACAGTTTACCTGGTTGTGTAAAGAAGTCAGAGTCGTCTTCATAGAAGTCATATTGGTAGGCTGGGCCAGATACGTCGAGAGGAGGATTTTTGAATTCCGGTTGTTCAGCCCATTCACCAAAGCTATTTGGTGCGTAGCCAATTGTAGACCCATGGTTTCCATCTATACGTCCTTGACCATCGCGATGATAGATATTTACAGGACATTTAGCGGCATTAACAGGGATTTGATAATAATTTGCCCCTAGACGATAGCGTTGCGCATCCGCATAGGAGAACAAACGACCTTGTAGCATTCTGTCAGGAGAGAAAGAGATACCAGGAACGATAGTTGTTGGTGCAAATGCAGCTTGTTCTACATCTTGGAAATAATTTTCTGGGTTGCGGTTAAGTTCCATCACACCAACTTCGATTAATGGGAATTCGTCATGATACCATACTTTTGTTAAATCGAATGGATTGTATGGCATATTGTTAGCTTGTTCTTCGGTCATCACTTGGATGCATAATTTCCATTTAGGGAAATCGCCTCTTTCAATAGCCTCAAAGAGGTCACGTTGATGACTTTCACGGTCACTAGCTACCACATTAGCCGCCTCAGCGTCAGAAAGATTTTCAATCGGTTGTTGGCAAACCCAATGGAATTTAACCCATACGCGCTCATCGTTTTCGTTAATAAGACTGTATGTATGACTGCCAAAACCATGCATTGTGCGGTAGGATTTAGGAATACCACGGTCACTCATGACGATTGTTACTTGGTGGATCGCCTCTGGCAAGCTAGTCCAGAAATCCCAGTTTGCTGTCGCATCGCGAAGATTTGTTTTCGGATTCCGTTTTACAGCGCGGTTCAAATCAGGGAATTGCAATGGATCGCGGATAAAGAATACAGGTGTATTGTTACCTACGAGGTCCCAGTTTCCTTCTTCCGTATAAAATTTTACGGCAAAGCCACGAATGTCGCGTTCTGCATCGGCCGCACCACGCTCACCGGCAACGGTGGAGAAACGTACGAATAACGGCGTTTGCTTGCCTACTTCAGAGAAAATTTTTGCTTTCGTATATTTTGTAATATCGTTAGTTACTGTGAAAGTACCAAATGCACCGGATCCTTTAGCATGCATGCGGCGTTCAGGAATCACTTCGCGCTCAAAATGCGCTAATTTCTCCATGAGCCAAACATCTTGCATCAATACAGGACCACGTTTACCTGCTGTAGCAGAGTTGCGATTATCTGGTACGGGAGCGCCAAAGGCGGTTGTTAGTTTCTTTTCATTATTCATGTTACAAACTCCTACTTAGAGATCAAAATTAAAGTAATTTACTTTACATAATTTTTAAATCATATATCTCAATTACGATAAAATTATTAATGGATAATTATTATCCATTAATATGTAATTAGAATAGCACAAATTTTTTAACATAACAACCCTAAACCTTTATAAATTTTGTATACACGATATCATTTATAATTTTAAAATGAGAATTTCAATGTTATATATTTAAATTCTGTTAAGATATACCTACAAAAATACGCAAAACAAAAAACACCTTGTTTCTACTAACTTGTAGATCACAAGGTGTTTTCATTCAATTTATGCCGGACGACTCCAATCAACTTGTACGTCGATCGCTTCCCACATACGTGTTAAAGCTAACTTAAGATTATCCAAAGATTCTAATGGTTTTACGGTCAATCGTTCATACGTATCAAGACCTGTAGCATGCTCAATAGCATGTTCATTATTCAAGTAAGCGATTACCTTATCAACCCACTCTTGTTCAGGTAAATCTACGGACACTGTTTTTGTTTCTGTATCATAGGACAAGAAACCATTGCTGTTTACGCCATAATGAATGGCCACACGAAATAAACTCATATCTATACCTCTCTTGCGGTAATTTATTAACACTCCACCCATATTGTAACACGAACAATTATATTAGCGAAAGTATTCAATATAATCTTTATAAGTCCTTTTTGACGGTCTTTTTAGGTCCTTCAATAGATGGGTGTGTATCTGCAATTGTAGACCGATTAGCCTCTTTAGTTGAGACTACATCAACATTAATAGACTCCCCATCCTCTTGATCAGGCTGTGCATCCACTGCCGCTTTCAACTCTGACCGTTTTCTGCGTATTCCATTGTCTCCGTGAAAGCGTTGCCATAACGCCCCACTCATGACAGCGGTTTCACCAAATTTAGACTCTAAGGAGTCTAACACACTAGATAGCTTATCCTCTGTTTTATCCTGTGGGGATTCAAAGAGACTGTCCTGCATAGGAACCTCCTCATCGAGACCACTCACAGTAAGGCCTAATAAACGGATAGGACCAGGCGGATCCATAAAAGTAATCTCACTAGAACTACTATATTTAGAAGTACTATATTTAGAACCAATATGGTTAGAACGATTATCTTTAGAACTACTATATCTAAAATCAGTAGATTTCACTTTCATAGTTGCCCCTAGTGCTTCTACGTCTTTCTTTGTACCTTTCGGATTCTTACTCATTTTATCTTGCATGAGCTTATTCCACAAGAGCAGCGCAGTTTCAAAAAATACATGCTCATGATCTGACGGCGTATCTAGCCGCTTCTGCCGTGATACGGTAGTGAAATCATCATACCGAACCTTGATAGATACAGTATGTCCATAAAGGCTACGTCTCCGAAGCCGTTTCGATAAACGGTTTGCAAAGTACCTAAATTCTAATTCAATAGCACGGCCTTCTGTGAGATCTTCTTCATAGGTTTCCTCAGCGCCAATCGATTGTGTCTTTCGGTCTGTTTCAACAGGTCTATCATCGATACCATTCGCGAGTTCCCATATGCGCTTTGCCTGATTTCCAACAAGAGGAATTAAAGTGCTTTCATCAGGCAAAGACTGAATATGACGTATCAGATGAAAGCCACCAGCTTTTAAAATTTTCTCTGTCCGAGGGCCAACACCCCAAATACGTTTAATAGGCAAAGGAGCTAGCACCTCTTTTTCACGACCGTATGGGATGACCACAAGACCATCTGGCTTATCTAAATCAGAGGCTAATTTAGCAAGAAATTTATTGGGTGCTAAGCCTGCAGAGATAATAAGTCCTGTTTGCTCGAATACACGATCTTTAATGGCTTGTCCTAGCGCTTTAGGACCACTATACATGGTAGACATGCCGCTCACTTCAAGAAAGGCTTCATCAATAGATAGAGGCTCAATATAAGGGGTGAATTCTTTCATGATGGAAAAAATTTGGTTCGACACTTCTTTATATCGATCCATCCGAGGATATACATAGATGCCATCAGGACAGAGTTTCTTAGCCCTCGAGATTGGCATCGCAGAGTGAACACCAAATTTTCGAGCCTTATAGGAACAGGTAGCTACAACACCACGTGAAGAAAGACCACCCACGATTACGGGGTGGCCTTTATACTCTGGATGATCCAGTTGTTCTATGGACGCGAAGAATGCATCCATATCAACATGCATAATCCAACGTCTCATTGTTACGCTTCTTTTTCGTGCTCAGAAATGCGGCAGTATTTAATTTGCGCGCAAATGCACTCATCTTTAGTTTTGTATAATTGAGGGAGAATATCTAAAATATCCGCAAATGTAGCTTCATTAATGGAGTAACGCGTCCATAAACCATTACGTTGAGAGTTAACTACACCTGCATCAATTAAGATTTTCATGTGGTAACTCAACGTAGATTGAGACAAATTGAAGCTCGCTAAAATATCGGCTGCACATAATTCATTGCAAGACAACATATCGATGATGTGTAATCTCGTTTCATCACTTAATGCCTTAAAAATCGTCGCTAAACGTTCGTAAGAAACTTCAACCATATCTTTAACTCCTCAGATCCTTATCAAAAAATATCAATCTACTTCTTGGTATTATTATATACTATTTCTTAATGTAAATCTATTTTTTTCTTTATATTTGTATCTTAATAATTTATTATGAATACAAAAAAATTATAGATAAGTAAATTTCGTCTTATTATAAACTAATTTAAGCACGTATCTCTTTGTATAAAATGAATATTTTAAACAAATTTTCATTTTATAGATTTATCTGAATATACATTTTTTTGTATATATAACAATTGCGCTCTATTATCCATTATATATTTCTCGATATACTCACACTTTAATAACTATATAGCATACTTCGATATACCGCACCACTGTAGCAACCTAAAGGATTAGATATAGAGTATCCACGTTTATATTCTACATCTATTCAACACAAAAGACCCCTCTACGAGGGGTCATATCTGTATAATTCTATAAATCGATTGCATAGCAAAAAATATTAAAATGTATAATATTATATCAATGCTACCAAATACAAATTTCCTATTATATCAAATTAGTATAGCTTAGAATACATTTACTAAGTCGATAGTTTGGCTACGGTTAGGGCCAACGGATACGATACCCAAAGGTACACCTGTTACTTCAGCAATGCGTTCTACATATTTACGAGCATTTTCAGGCAATTTGTCGTATTCACGAATACCAGAGATATCAGTTTCCCAACCTGGCAATGTTTCGTACACTGCTTCGCATGCTTCAAGATCTTTCAAGTTAGCTGGGAAGCCTTCTACGTCTTTACCATTTAATTTGTAACCTACGCAGATTTTCAATTCTTTGAAAGTATCAAGAATATCCAAGCGAGTAATAGCCAAATAATCAAGGCTGTTAAGACCTGCTGCGTATTTTACAACCATGAGGTCTAACCAACCACAACGACGAGGACGACCCGTTACAGTGCCGAACTCATGACCAAGTTCACGAAGGTTATCGCCAGTTTCGTTAAGAAGCTCTGTAGGGAACGGACCTGCACCAACGCGCGTAGCGTAAGCTTTTACTACACCGAAGATGTTTTTCAAGTAGTTAGGACCCACACCAGCGCCTGTGGAAGCACCACCTGCAATTGGATGAGAGGATGTTACAAATGGATATGTACCATGATCAAGGTCGAGCATAGTAGCTTGAGCACCTTCGAACAATACCTTTTTATCCTCTTTTACAGCTTTAAGAACAGCCGCATTAGTATCTGTTACATAAGGCTTCAACGCTTCAGCGTATTTGATGTAATCCGCTAAGATTTCATCGTAGTTAACAGGTTCAGCATCGTATACCTTCGTAAGCATTTTATTTTTGAACTCTACATTGTACGCTAATTTTTGTTTAAATGCTTCCATATCATACAAATCGCAAATACGGATACCGATACGATTGATTTTATCAGCATAGCAAGGACCAATACCATTTTTAGTAGTACCGATTTTAGCATCCCCTTTAGATGCTTCTTCCGCAGTATCTAGAGCGATATGGTATGGCATAATAACATGTGCACGGTCGGAAATTTGAAGGGTTTTAGCAGATCTGCCTTGCTTTTCAAGGCCTTCAATTTCTTGTAACAGAACTTTAGGGTCGATAACAACACCAGTACCCACAATATTTTGTTTGTTATCGTATAAGATACCACTTGGCAAAAGGCGAAGTGCAAACGCTTTATCATCAACTACAACAGTATGACCCGCGTTATTACCACCTTGACTGCGCACCACAACATCCGCACGTTCTGCGATCCAGTCAACAATTTTACCTTTCCCCTCGTCACCCCATTGAGTGCCGATAACCATACTAGTTGCCATATCTATATCCTCCATGTAACAGTCGAAACAATTCATTTTTATTATACAACAATGTTCGGATTCTGTGAAAGTATTTATACAAATTCAATCTTTAGTTTCTTCCCAAACGCACGGGCTATTTTCTGCAATGTTTTCAAAGATGGATTTCCATTGCCATTTTCAATCTTACTAATATCAGACTGTGTAATACCTGTTAACTCAGATAATTGCATTTGCGTCATATGTGCTGCTAATCGCGCCTCAACTATATTCTGAATAATTTGGTATTCATCATCTAAGGCATCCCACTCTTTTTTAAACTTCGGATTTTTTAATTGCTTTTCTAAATATTGATCTAACGTTTCCATATTATCTATACCTCTCAATATAATCCTTTTTATACTTAACAGCCAATGTAATTGCATCCTTAGGCGTTTTCATAGATTTTTTAACAAAACCATTCGTCAAAACAATGCATTTTCCCACAAAAAAGAAATATAATATCCTAGAAATATTTGAACCTTGTTTTGTACGCAACTCATAAATGCCCTCTTCTAAATATTTAGACTGAGGCTCTCTCAAACGATTGCCATATAATTCGAGTATCTTTAGATCTCGAATTGTTTTAGCTCGCTGCTTATCTGAAAGTTCATTTAAGAATACTTTTGCTGGTTTATCTCCACTTAGAGTTTCATAAAAAACAACAGAAAACGTATCCATCATATTCCTCCTAATACTAGAAGAAATCTTTACCTCAATTATATGTTAAAACATATATCCAGTAAAGATACAGAAATATAGAGATATAAAAATTTAAAGTCTTACTATATCCAATATAGATAACTGGTTTATTAAAGTAAACAAATGGGAGGTGACCAATGGTCACCTCCCATGTATTGACATTTTAACGAGTCAAAATATTCTATTTTAGTTCTTTTATACGATTTTGCTACTTACATGCTATTATGTCTTTAATATGACCCTATTGCAGCGATGTTATTTTGGTTCTTTTAGCCAGAAGCTCATTAAGAGCCCTATCAACCCTACAGGTATTAATGTCATCAATGCAGTTTGTACGTCATAAATATCTGCTAGATGTCCTACATAAGGTGCCACAAGGCCACCTAAGGTAATGCCAAGACCTAGCGTAATACCAGATGCAAAGCCCGCATTTTTAGCAAGGTATTTTTGACCTAACACCGTAATTGGCCCGTATTGTGAGAACACACCAAAGGCCATCGGTATCATGGCACCAAAGAAGCCCCAAATATTAGACACAAATATAAATACTAAAACAGAAGGCAAGAAAATCAGATTACCTAAGCGTACAGTTTTAAGAAATCCAAGTCTATCAGATAAAGCCCCTCCCATATAGGTAAGAACGGCCCCCATCGCAAAGTACGCAGTAAGGGCCAAACTAGATGCACTAGCTTCACCATTAATAACGGTAATATACAAAATAGGAATAAAGATAGCCAATACAGAGAAGAGTATAGATCGAGAGGCAATCACAAAAAATAACTTACCAAAGCTCGCCCAATCATTTGTAGCAGTACTAAGAACCTTAGAACGACTTTCACGGTTACCAGTATCAGCAGTATCATCGGTATCAGCTTCACCCTCGCCCATAAAGGCATAGAGATATAGCAATACGCCAAGTAGCGCGATAATCGTAAATACCCAAAGGAATTGTCCCCCAAAGACATATACACCCCCAGCGATGAGAGGTCCAAGTGCAAAGCCAGCGCTACCACCGACTGCAAAGCGCCCCATAGCATTACCAAGCTCATGAGATTGCGTACGATTTACCAGTAGAGCTGCCTCAGGATGGAATAATGCGGCCCCTACCCCGGCCAAGAGCGACAAAGCAAGAATCATTTCGTAACTCGTAGCAATCGCTATAGCACTAATGGATACCAATGTAACCGAAAAGCCTACAGGAATGAACCACGGCACGCGCCAACGATCTGCTACATAGCCCAAAATAGGCTGAGCTATGGATGCAACTACGGTGTTACAAAATATAATAAACGCCGATTGATAATAATTAAGTCCAAAGTTAGTAATAAAGAATGGTATCAACGCAGCTAATGAACCTTGCCCAAAGTCATTAATGCAGTGAAAAATAGGTGGTCCGTACTTTCTTATGATACGTTTCATATAACCTCCTAATACAAAACAGGTAGGCACAGCCAACGCCTATTGCATGTACCATTGTACCATAGGCTGGTTGGTCTATACCTACCCTAGTCTTTCATATGTTATGTGGGAAGTACCCTACAATTATAGGCCAAAGCGAGCCATGATTGTATCTACATGTCTTAGCAATTTATATGGATCGAAGCATGCATCAATTTCCTCATCAGTCATGTATTTCTTAATATTTTCATCAGCTTTTAAACCTGTTGCAAAGTCTTTGCCTTCAAGCCAGCGTTCCATAGCATGTTTTTGAACCCAACGGTATGCTTCGTCACGTACCGCACCTTTATCTACAAGGTGTGTCAAAATTGTTTGGCTAAATACGAGTCCCCCTGTGAGGTTAAGATTTTTAAGCATGGTTTCAGGGTATACCAACAATTTATCAATGGTGCGAATTGTTAGGTGCAACATATAATTTAACGAGATTGTCGCATCCGGCAAGATCACACGTTCCACGGAGCTGTGAGAAATATCGCGTTCATGCCACAATGCTTGATCTTCGTAAGCAGATTGTGCATAGCCACGAAGCAAGCGAGCCATACCGCAAATTCTTTCACATGTGATAGGGTTGCGTTTATGAGGCATCGCAGAGGAACCCTTTTGTTTAGGGCTGAAATATTCTTCTGCTTCGCGTACCTCTGTACGTTGTAAGTGACGGATTTCCAATGCGATTTTGTCTAATGTACCGCCTACAACAGCGATGGTAGACAACAACTCAGCATGGCGGTCACGTTGCACCACTTGCGTAGCAATTTTAACAGGCTCAAGGCCTAATTTTTCACACACATATTGTTCTACGAATGGATCGATATTGGAGTATGTACCAACAGCGCCAGACAATTTACCAACGGCAACGCTTTTACGCGCATGCTCCATGCGTTCAATATCACGTTCTACCTCTGCCATCCACAACGCCAATTTCAAACCGAATGTAGTTGGTTCGCCGTGGATGCCGTGGGTACGACCGATCATAGGAGTATATTTGAACTCAGCTGCACGACGACGCAATACTTCGTGCAAACGCTTTAAGTCACCAATTAAGATATCGCAGGCTTGTTTCATCATGTACCCAAGCGCCGTATCTTTCACATCTGTAGAGGTAAGGCCAAGATGGATGTATTTAGCCGCTTCAGGACCTACGTATTCGCCCACTGCTGTTACGAAGGAAATGATATCATGGTTCGTTTCCTTTTCGATTTCATGAATGCGCTCAACGTCGAAATTTCCCTTTTCCCGGATTGTTTTCGCCGCTTCTTTAGGAATAACGCCCAACTCAGCTTGTGCCTCAGATGCGAGGGTCTCCACCAATAACATTGTGTCGAATTCGTTGCGTTCGCTCCAAATATGGCCCATTTCTTCTCGTGTATAACGTGGTATCATGATGTCTCCTTTGCATGATAAAAGCTAGATTTATAGGATTATTGTACCATATGTGAAAGCTCCATTCAACGAACGGAGCTAAATTTTCCGAATGATAATTATATTAATTTTACTTATCGTTCGTGTTTATTAAATTAATTATCACTTTAACGATTTTCTTTAAGACTTTGCTTGAGATTATATACCTCTATCCCTTCATTGATACGTTGTATTCGCTTAATCATTTTTGGATGAGTAATAAACAAGCGACTGAAAAATCCTGTACTTTCACAATCATATAATTCACCATTCTCTAGAATACCAATTTGTTCAGTAGCAAGTCCTAATGAAACTAGACCATCACGCAGCTCCCGCCCCAAACCAATCGAAACGGCATAGGCATCAGCAGCATACTCTCGACGACGGCTATCAAAATAATAGGTAATCCACTTCGGTAATAGAAGTACATATTTCACGATTGCAATCATAACGATAAGAATTAATTGAATAATACGTACTACGATATTAACAATTGGTATAATAGCCAGTATATTTAAAGCAAAATTTAGATATATTACAAGATTTAAAATTAATTGCCCTAGTCGATCCATAGCATAGGTAATGGTTAAATAGATAGTATCACGATGTCGTAAATGGCCTAATTCATGGGCAAGAACACCTAATAAATGCCGTTTATCTAACGAATACAAGGCTCCTGTATAAATCGTAATGTGATTTAATCCAGATGCAAAGGCATTAATTTCCTCATCTGTACGCATGCGCAATATCAGTGAGTTACGTGCTACACCGCTAAATGCACATAATTCCTCAAACAGCGGTTCAATATATTCAGATTCTTCTGCATTTGGTTTTCTTTCACCTTGCAATACATGGACAATCCAACTAAAAGGTGGCAAAAATAATCCGATGGCCACAATAATAGGCAACGCAAAGGATATAATAATATATACATCGAGCTTATCCACTAAATGTAGCGGTTTTATAAGCCAGTCCCATGAAAACGGATACACATATTGAACTACAGATTCTAAAATAGGAAAAAATACAAATACAATAATAACATTAACAATATAGGTAAGAATAACTTGAATCATAATCTCTCACTCTAATTTCTCATATAGTTATATAGTAATAAATTAATCAATACTATATCATAGCTATACATTGTGATATATAATAAACATACAGACTAAATGTACTGCGAATAATTGCTCAATCTATACACGAGCTTTATACTAATAGTAACAAACATTTCTACTATGGGGGAGGCTTTCATGGCAACTTTAAATCGTAAGGAACGCCGCGCACAGCGCAACGAATCTAATACTATAGGTATTCTATTACGTCTATTCTTTGGGCTCAGCTTTATCGGCTTGGCGGTAGTCCTTTTTGGCGAGTTTGATTACAACTTTATCTTCTCCATCTTTACGGCAGACATCGTAGTATCTTTAATTTACGTAATGATGAATAAATCGCGTATTACTACATCCTTAGCAGTAAACACAAATGTACGTGTTATCATCGCATTTCTCATCATGTTAATTACTATGTTCTTCTACGCTTTTGCATTGTGGCGAGCTGATCAATTCAGCACACCTATGCAAGTCACATTATTCATCGGTGGCCCCATCGTATATCTAGCGGTCTTCAACTCTACGAAAACGATGCTTACCAATCAAAATTAATACAATCTTTTTTTACAACCATAACAAAGAGGCATATCCCATACTAATGTATGTAAGATATGCCTCTTTATTGTCCTAAAACAACAGGGACTGCTAGATATACAGGTTCCCCTCTTCGATTGATAATAGAACCACTGCTTTTAACGATGCGCATTGCTTCCTCTTTGACTGGTTGCGGTACATCCTCTGCGATGAGCGGTGTATGTTCTCCCACGATGACATGTCCATTAACGTCAAAGTTAACACGCACTACAACCTTACCTGTTACGATTGACCCCTTCCCCTGTTCTTGTACCGTTCGTAAATATTCTTGAGGGTTGATATCCGACTTTTGTAAAAGCGCTTGTTGCCCTGGTGTTAAGAGCCCCCACGCAAGATCAGATAGGAAGGATAAATCACTAGCTTCGGCAAAGCCGTTTCCATTGGCATTCGGATCAGATGTTATATCCTTACCCTTAGGAGCATTGTCAGGCTTAGAGGATTTTCCGTCTTTGGAATCATTTCCACCCGTAACTACAGCTTGTTCATTATTAGTCGTTTCCGATTCTATGGCCTTGGGAACGGCCCATTCGCGACGAGCATTAGATGTAGTCTTATTGGCATTTAAATTATGAATACTTTCATCACCTGTATTTTCCGTTACAAGAGGATCTGCCTTAGGCGCAGGGCCTTCTGGAGTCGGAGGTTCAACCGGTGGCTTATCCTTAGGTATAGGCTCAATAGCCGTAGTTTCCGCATCACTTTCACTATCCTCAGGCAGATGAAAGCTAACCTCTGCGGCATCATACGCCACACCGGTTCCAACGATACCACGCAAAGAAAGCCCCATGCCAGAGATAAGCATGATGGTAATGCCTAAAGATACAATAAAAGGTTTCAGATAATGTGATTCAAACATGGAATCACTTCCGTTCCGTAGCGACGCTAATATATTTAGCACCGTTCACCTTGAGCATGTCCAAAAGCTCGATAACATCGTTATAATATACATCTTTTGAAGCGCGAATCACAAAGGCCTGTTGAGGTGCTTGTGTAACGATAGATTTGACCTCTTGCGCCAAGCGATCCGAAGAAATTTCCTGATTATCGATATACAGCGTGTGCGTTGTAGTCAAGGTAATGGTGATAGGTTCGATAGATTTCGCCGTAGACGACGATGCAGATGGTAAATTAAGCGGAATTTGTTGCTCTGTATTCATGTACAGCGTGCCTACCATGAAAAATACTAATAAAAAGAATACGATATCAATCATGGGAATAATCATGATGGTAGGCTCTTTTTTAACCCCTAATGTGCGTCGTCTCATATATCATGTTCCTCATTGTACGCATCAAGGATATTACCGCACTCATGTTCTAATGTCGCCACAGAATCGTTGACCTTTGCCGCACAGTAACTATGAAAGCCAAGCGCAATAATGGCCACGGTCAAACCTGTAGCCGTTGCCACTAAGGCCTCAGAAACACCACCTGTAATAATAGTTGGGGCCCCAATATCGCCACCTACCACAGCAAACGCACGAATCATGCCGAGGACCGTCCCCAACAAGCCCAACAACGGAGCCATTGTTACAACCATACTGAGCCAACTAAGGCCTCGTTTTAAACGTTCATCAGCGTACGACACTACATCTTGAAGGCGGTTTTCCAAGCCATTATAATTCTTTGCACTGCGGATAGCACGGGCAAATAAAGAACCAAGTTCCTCTGTATCACGTTCCAAAACACTTGGTAACATAATCCAAGATTGGTTTTTCTCTAAGACCTTATTAAAACGGTGCAAGTCCTTTGTAAACTTGCGATACAGAAAGATACGTTCAATGCCAATCATCAAGGTAAAAAGTAAAAAAATCACCAGCGGATACATAACAAATCCACCAGCTACAAATAAATGCGCTATACTACTCATACTAACCTCCAAAAGCCACATACCTTTAGGCTCTATTCGGGTTAATTATACCACGTTTTATCCCACCGAAAACAGATATAGAGCGTAAAACCACAACATAAATAGATATAGGACGACTTGCAAGATAAATATAGACTAATTCGCTAGATAGACATAAGCTAGCTAAAGTCCACAGGATAAAATTAGGGTTATAGGGCAAAACCAACACGTTTTGTCCTATAACCCTAAAATTAAAATACAAAAAGGCTGCACTAGAAATGATATACATTCTAGTACAGCCTTTTATGCGTTCCTAAATAGATTAGTCTTTTTTAATAAAGCCTACAATGAAACCACCTACTGACAGTGCAATGCCTAAACCGCTACAGAACATACCAATAGTATACCACAATGTGTAAGATTGGTTATTCTCAGAAATCGCCTTTGCTGCCGCTTGGGCATTTGTAGCGTTTCTCGCAATTTCCAAATTAGCCGCCGATGGATCTGGATTTAATAATAGAATCACAATACCAATAATTAGAACAACTACACCTACAGGTAATAATAATTTTTTGTTCATTTGAATGCCCCTCTCGTAATATTAAACGATAAATAAATATTATAACTTAATTATACACTGACTTTTGCATTTTAAAAAGATGAACTTATATATTAATCATCTTTTATTAGACAATTAATCAGAACTAGTTATTATGACAGAGAAAAAGGCATAGTATACAACTACTATTGATCTAAATCCAACAGTGAAATTGATACTATGCCTTTTACAAATACATCTTTAATTATATCGAAATACATACGATTGCTAACAGAGTTCGTATTAAGATAGGTTATGCCGGCTTATCTAATATGTATTTAGCAATACCATATATATTTATCAATACAATATGTATTTACCGGTCTACTTATTGTAAAGACTTATCGAAAACGCCAATAAGTTCTTCAACGGCTTGTGATTCGCTCATTTCACCGTCTAAGACAGCATTTTCGACTTCGCCCATGCGACCTTGAATGACTACATTGTTAAAGAATAGGTTGTGCAAGTGTTCGTCAATCATATCGCGTACCCAACGGAGGGATTGTTCTTGACGGCGTTTTAAGAAGACTCCATTTTCTTTGCCTTGTTCAGTGAATTCTTGGATAACATCCCACAATTCATCGAGGCCATCCTTTGTGACAGCTGAACATGTGTAGGCTTGAGTCTTCCATTTTTCCGTAGCCGGACGGATATAATGCAACATACGGTCGTAATCGCTACGAGCAATGAGAGCTCGTTTGAGATTATCCCCATCAGCCTTGTTGACCACAATAGCATCAGCAAGTTCCATAACGCCTTTTTTAATGCCTTGCAATTCATCGCCTGCCCCCGTTAAAACGATGAGCATAAAGAAGTCTACCATGGAGCGCACAGTAACTTCGCTTTGCCCAACCCCAACGGTTTCAACGAGAATGATATCGTACCCAGCAGCCTCGCAAAGTAGCATAGTTTCTCTACTTTTACGAGCCACACCGCCTAACGTACCACCAGCCGGCGATGGACGAATATAAGCCTCAGGATGTTTCGTCAACGTTTCCATCCGCGTTTTATCACCCAAAATACTGCCTTTTGTGACTTGGCTCGTAGGGTCTACAGCCAGTACGGCAACCTTGTAACCCGCTTCAATGAGCATGTTACCGAAGGCTTCAATAAACGTACTTTTACCGGCCCCAGGCACACCAGTAATACCGATGCGCAATGCCTTGCCCGTACGAGGCAATACGGCTTGCAACACTTGTTGAGCTAGTTTGAAATGGTCCTTATTATTACTTTCTACTAATGTGATAGCCCGTGAAAGTATAACGCGGTCCCCCTGCTCGATACCGCGTACATAATCAGCGACAGTTAATTTCTTTCGCCGCTGTACGGGACGTACCGCTGGAGCCAGATGAGCAGAGCTAGATAAGAGGCCGTCATGCATTTCCTTGACGCCTTTCATTACGTGACACGCGTAAGTGTCATCTTTCTTCGCTTCTTCTGGCACCCAGTCGGGACGATAGGTACTACCCTCGGTGCTTGCGTTTTTTACACCTAATTCAGGGGCTTTGCCTTCACCAGTGGTGAAAGTTGCGTCCTGTGTATTGCGCAATTCATCCGGAGTAGGCCGTTTGTTATCAGTCATGAGACTCGTCTTGAACGTGACTAGTCAATGTTTCTAGTAATTTTTTCGCCGCTACTGGCAAAACTGTACCAGGGCCAAAGATAGCCACTGCGCCATGTTCGCGTAGGAATTCATAGTCCTGAGCAGGGATTACGCCGCCGATGGCAACTAAAATATCTCCACGGCCCCGCTTGTTGAGTTCCTCTACAAGTTGAGGCAATAATGTCTTATGCCCCGCCGCAAGAGAACTAAATCCGACAATATGAACGTCATTATCCACCGCATCTTGTGCTGTTTCTTCTGGAGTTTGGAACAAAGGTCCGATATCCACGTCAAAGCCCATATCCGCGAAGGATGTAGCGATAACTTTGGCACCACGGTCATGACCGTCTTGGCCCATCTTCGCAATCATGATACGAGGACGACGTCCTTCGAGTTCTTCAAAGTTATCTGCCATTTGGCGTACTTCTTTGATTACATCGTCATCTTCAAATTCGCTGGAGTATACACCGGAAATAGAGCGAATAACCGCTTTATGACGACCGCATACCTTTTCAACAGCAAAGGAAATTTCACCCAAGGATGCACGAGCACGAGCCGCTTCAAGTGCAAGAGCAAGTAAGTTGCCTTCACCCGATTCTGTAGCCTTTGTGATCGCTTCAAGACAGGATTGAACCTTTTCTTCATCCCGGTTAGCACGCAATTGTTCGAGACGACGAATTTGCGCTTCCCGTACAGCTGTGTTATCTACGTCGAGGATATCCAATGGATCTTCTTTATCTAGACGATATTTATTGATACCAATAATCGCTTCACGACCAGAGTCGATACGAGCTTGGCGACGTGCAGCAGCTTCTTCAATACGCATCTTAGGAAGCCCTGTATCGATAGCTTTCGCCATACCGCCAAGGGATTCGATTTCTTGGATATGACCCCAAGCGCGACGAATCAATTCGTCTGTCAACGCTTCTACATAGTAGGAACCGCCCCATGGATCGATAACCTTACATACCTTAGTTTCATCTTGGATGTAAAGCTGAGTATTACGCGCAATACGTGCAGAGAAGTCCGTAGGCAACGCAATGGCTTCGTCAAGCGCATTGGTATGTAGAGATTGCGTATGACCTAACGCAGCACCCATCGCTTCCATACATGTACGAGCCACGTTGTTGAATGGATCTTGTTCTGTAAGAGACCAACCAGATGTTTGGCTATGTGTACGGAGTGCCATGGATTTAGGATTTTCAGAGCCGAAGCTATTGATAATCTTAGCCCACAACATACGAGCCGCACGCATTTTTGCCACTTCCATGAAGTAGTTTTTACCGATTGCCCAGAAGAAGGACAACCGTGGTGCGAACTGGTCAACGTGAAGGCCTGCATTAACACCGGTACGGATATATTCGAGACCATCGGCCAATGTGTAACCTAATTCGATATCCGCAGTAGCGCCCGCTTCTTGCATATGGTAGCCGGAAATGGAAATACTGTTGAACTTAGGCATGTACTGGGATGTATACGCAAAGATATCGCCGATAATGCGCATGGACGTAGCTGGAGGATAAATATAAGTATTACGCACCATGAACTCTTTCAAGATATCATTTTGGATTGTACCAGCCATAACCTTTTTATCTACACCTTGTTCTTCACCAGCCAAGATGTAGAACGCCATTACTGGCAATACGGCGCCGTTCATGGTCATGGATACAGACATTTGATCAAGTGGGATACCGGAGAATAGAATTTCCATATCGAGGATGGAGTCTACCGCAACACCCGCTTTACCAACGTCACCTACTACACGAGGATGATCGGAGTCATAACCACGGTGAGTAGCAAGGTCAAAGGCGATAGACAAACCCTTTTGGCCCGCAGCCAAGTTACGACGATAGAACGCATTGGATTCTTCCGCTGTGGAGAAACCAGCGTACTGACGTACTGTCCAAGGACGAGTAACATACATTGTGGAATAAGGTCCACGCAAGAATGGAGGTACACCAGCCATATAGTCAAGGTGTGTCATTCCTTCATAATCCATCTCTGTATAGAGAGGTTTTAATTGGATTTGCTCCATTGTTGTATTATATAAATCTTCAAAGCTTTTTCCTGTTTCTTTTTGAAGTTCAGCAAGCCATGCATCGCGAGATGTTGCTGTCTGAGATCCCAAGCCAAGAGAGGAGAAGTCTGGATTTTTAAACATGAGCTCACATCCCTTTCTTATCTTGTAACGTATTCAAGATTTCGTAACAATTTGCACGAACAGAAATGAAGTCGTCCACGCCAGCTTCACGGTACACAGGTTCTAAGTCCTTAGGAGGTGCCCCTGCTAAAATAACCGTTACATTCGGCATAGTTTCTTTCAATTCCTTAGCAAGTGGTGGTACCAATTCTGGATATGTATCATCTGTAGAACAGATAACGACAACATCAGCACCACTTTCACGAGCAGCTTTCGCAGCATCAGCCGTTGTTTCATGACCATCATTTTTGATAACTTCAAAAGCACCTACTTCGAAGAAGCCTGTGGAGAAGTCCGCCCGAGGTTTATGTTGAGGGATTGGGCCCATATTGGCCAAGAATACCTTCACATTATCTTTCGTACGTTGTTTATAATTCTCAGTGCGCATGCGAAGTGCTTCAAACTGTTCAGTCCAGCGATGAGCTGCAATGGATTCAATGGTTTCGGAAGCAATATCGCCAGCATCTAAAGCCTTCCGGATTTGACGTATTGTTAATTTTTGCAATGCACCGAGTTCAATAAGACCAATCAAAGCGCCTGGCTCTGTAGTACCTGCTTCTAGGGTAGCCTGTGCTTTCACAACCGCATCTGGCTCCGCACTTGCCAAGTACTCCTCGATTTGAGCAACCCGTTTTTGACGCAATGTTTCTTGATTTTCTGGTTTTGGATCAAGCAATTCTTCAGTCATGTTCGCATACATGTTGTTACCTACAGCCACATCTCTGCGGAATGCAAGGTTTTTGAAGCGTTCGTCAAGAACTGCTTTAACTTGAGCTTGTGGATAGCCTTCTTTCAAAGCTGCTACGATACCACCTTTAACCTCAATAGTTTGGAACTCAGCCCAAATTTTTTCACATAATTCGGCTGCCAATGTTTCCACATACCAGGAACCGCCTACAGGGTCCACAGGTTGACGCAACTCGAATTCAGTTTGCAACATAACTTGGATGTTACGGGCAATACGACGAGAGAAGTCGTCAGCTTTGCGAATTGGTTGGTCAAATGGAGATACTTCAAGGCTATTCAAACCGCCTACAACGCCGGAGAATGCCTGTGTCGTGTTACGCAACAGATTTACATACGGATCGTATACAGTCTTTGTGAAAGCCGATGTTCTGCCGTGTACATGAACAGCACGGTCAGCTTCTTCTGCACCAAAGGCCTCCATAATGCGCGCCCAAAGCACGCGCAATGCACGTAGTTTAGCAATTTCCATGAAGAAGTTTGCCCCCAAGGAGAATGTAAACATCATGCTTTTAGCAATAGTATGAATATCGATGTTCCGTTGTGCTAATTGACGCACATAGCAAACTGCTGTTGCCAATGCATAAGCAACCTCTTGCACATCATTAGCGCCACCATTAGCGTATACATCGCCAGATACAAGTACAGTTTTAAGCTCTGGAGCTTGTTCTTTAGCCCATACAACAGTATGTGCCATTTCATCAAAGGCTGTATCTAAAGACATATGCAATGTACCATCTTTAGCCCAAACACCAATAGGGTCTGCGCCAACGAGACCTTTCAAGTCAGAGGTCTGTTTTTTAGAGCCTTTCACCGTAGCGGCTAGCATACCGAGCAAGATAGCTGCAGAAGCACCTGTTTCAATGTATAAAGGATTTTCCTTTAAATTAAAACGTTCAATCAATTGGCTACAATCATCCATAGTAGACAGAGATGTACCGCCGATACCAACAGCTGCGCCTACTTGCACATCTTGATCATGGCGTGTTGCTTCATCAAGGCGAATATTGTGAATGGTGCCACCTTTTACAATTTCGTATAAACTTGCATGGTTAGCATCCTTAGGAAAGGATTCGTCTACATATTGGGATACGCCCCAAGAGTCTTTAATATAACCACTTGCCTTTGTGCCACGTAGGAACTCACCTGCTCCAGGATATACACCCTTTGGAATTTTTTCTCCATGCAATGCAGGCGTGTAAATTGGTTGTAACGTTATTCCCTCATAGGTTTTAGTGAACATCTTCTTATGGAAGTCGCCACCTTTTAACGCTTTTTCAACCTCGGCCTGCCATTGTTCATACGTAGGTTTCTTAAACTCATCAAAGGATACAGGTGCTAATAAATCACGTTCAGCATCCTTTGAAGTCTTTTTGTCAGACATATATGTGCCTCCTTTTCAACTCGAAACCATACCGAGAAACAGCGCACCGTACCTGCGAATTGTTAGATATATGAATCACTCGAGCTTTATCTTATTGGACCACATCAACCTCAAAATGTGTCCATCGGTTTAATGTCTATAAAACTTGACGCATATACTCAACATCCACTCTAAGGGCAATAAAAAACGTGCCACCTAAAGTGACACGTAAGGTTTCTTATTGAAAGGTACACTAAAAAATACTGTAGCCAGCATACCCCAATCCCCTTCCTATCGCTCGTAGGTACATAACGGTGATTATCAAATAGGCAGTTCTCCTGGCTCGGGATCATCACCTCGCTTTCGCCTTCCCAGATTACTCCAGTGACATATATGAAAGCAGGCTCATCCTTACAGTGGCGGGACCGCATCGGCTTATACCGATTTCTCTATTAAGTCTTACGACACCTATTCTCTATATTCGTTGTTCTAAGTCCAATATAGTGTAACAATATGCACAAAGTCAATGAACATAACATTTAATCATAAGTACCAAAACTAAAGTTATAACTGAAAATCATATGCAATAACTAAAATGCATGAGTTAAGAATTTAAGGATTAATGATATAATAAGTACTATCACGAGGAGGCATTATGGACCATACAAGTAAAAAAGGGTTAATCACAGCCCTTAGTTGTTATATAATTTGGGGCTTACTCCCTCTATATTGGGCATTATTAAACCATGTTTCACCGTATAATATACTGGCACAACGCATTATCTGGTCAGGTATTTGCATGGCGATCGTTGTATTTGGCCTACATTTTAAACAATTCAAAAAGGACTTTCAATTACTAAAAGAACAACGTTCACAACTATTCCTACTTTTAGTTGCGGCAGTCATCATCAGCGTAAACTGGTTCACCTACATTTGGGCCATCGCCAATAATCAAGTTATGAACACGAGCCTTGGCTATTACATCAACCCACTCTTCAATGTAGTATTAGGTGTCATCCTATTTAAAGAGGTTCTATCGATACCCAAAAAGCTGAGTGTCCTCATCGCTACCATCGGCATCGCCTTACTCACCTATCAGGTAGGATCCTTGCCATTAGTGTCGATGATCCTCGCCGTTTCCTTCGGTCTTTATGGGGCTGTAAAAAAGAAACTACTCATCTCTCCCTTTACGAGTATCGCCTTTGAGGCCTGGCTATTAACACCGCTAGCCTTACTATATACGACCATGGTCGATAATACCGTGTGGTCCTATTTCGGCACAGACTGGTATACAACCATGTTGCTCATAGCCTGCGGTCTAACTACATCTGTTCCATTGGTGCTATTCTCCTATGGTGCGCAGCTATTGCCGCTCAACCTACTAGGCTTCCTGCAATATGTATCCCCTACCATTGCCTTGTTGCTAGCCATCTTTTACTTTGGTGAAAGCTTTGGCACACCACAGATGATTGCCTTCGGTTGTATCTGGATAGCCTTAGTATTATTCTCCTTATCAAGCCAAATTACAACGCGCATTAGCCTAAAAAAGTAAGGTATATCCTATATATCAACTAAAAAGCTATATCAAATGATACTCTCATTTGATACAGCTTTCTTTTATATAGACGTATTAATCTAACTCATGTTAATCTAACTCATTCATATTGGTCGTATTCAGATTAGAAATGTAATGGTTATAGGCCTCAATCATACGATTATAGTCATTATCTTGTTTTGAACCCATATAGGTACGGATTGCCCCAATTGTAGAGTTTACAGAGGTTTTAACAGAATCATACTTAGGACTAGTAATACCATTTGATACATCACCAATAGCTTGCAACTCTTGATTGATAGCATTTACGTCTAGTTGTTTTTCACTATCGATCTTTTCTAGGACCGCAGTAAGTCGCAAATGAACCTCTTGTGCTGCAGCTGCATTTTTCTTGCCTGCATCACGCAATTGTTGCAACCGTTGTTGCAAGCGGTCCGTATTGATTTTATGCATAACATTATCAAAGTCAGCATAAATAGGAACAAATTGTTCATACAATTGAACATATTTAGGACCTAATTGTTGCTCCTTAGCATAGTTGTCTGTGGTATACCCTTTAGATTTATAGTATGCATCGAGCTCTTCCGCTACCGGTGTAATTTCATTCAATTTTGAAAGCAGCTTATCTAAAGGCTCCTTCATTTCATCATAAGGAATACCGGCTTGCTTGGCCTCTTCTAATTCTTTTTGTAGCTGCTTAAAGTTCGGTGCATTAAATACAGTTAAATGCTGCCCCGCTTTTAACTCATTAAGAGTTGGCGTATTCGCATAATCAAACATTACAGCCATGCGATTGTATCGACTTACAGCTTTCACATATTGATTAAATAACTGCACCTGATCCTGCTCAGACCGTTGCGCAATTTCCTTACGGCTCTGTTCAGTACCCTGCCATAACTCTGACATACTACAACCGCTCAAAAAAAATGGGGATGTCAATGTCGCCGCACACAACACAGCCATTACTACCCTTTTACCAAATGGTTTCATGATGAATCCTCTCCTTTCATCAATACACAACCTAATTTATACATATTAATTATATACTAATATGATTTTTATGAATAGGATTAATATATAAAAGTCATGTATCAATTTTGTCAAGCGACTAATAGAATCAGGAAACATCATTTCTACTCTAATAGTATTATTAATTGCTCAATAGATTTAAAAACTATAACCCAACCAATGTTTTAAATCGCCTATTATTGTGAAAGCGTTCAAAATGGTCTTGTTCAGCTGCAACAGCTTTTACAGAAGGATCAATTTTTATAGCCTTTTCTAGCCAATCAAGGGCCTTAGTATCATCCCCTTGGTCTGCATAAATGGTAGCAATACCATACACAGACCAAGTGTTACTAGGGTCCTTTTCCAATACCTTTTCAAACCATTGTTTAGAATCGTTTAACTGACCTTGTAGCTTATAAACCATAGCCATATTATAGTAATTGGCCACATTATTAGGGTCTAAATCATAAGCCTTTTTAGTATCTGTCAAACCTTTAGCCGCATCACCGTTTAATGCTGTTGCAAAGCCACGTACAGAATAGGCTTCTGCATTATTAGCGTTATTCTTAATGGACGCTGTAGCTTCGTCTATGGCTTTCGAATACTCACCAGCGGATAAGGCTTGCTTTGCTGCCATTAGATGGTCATCTTGCTTGGTAGTCGCTTGGCTGTTTCCCGCAGCAGATGTAGAGGAACCAGTTGCAGTAGCAGAACTAGTTGCATTTGATTCTGTTTTATTACTATTCGTATTTTGATTCAATCCACATCCCGTAAGAGCTATTATTAAAAGAAAGAAAAGCACAAATTTCTTCATTAAGAATTCTCCGATCATTAATTATATACAAGACTCCTTAGCATGATGATATAATATAAAATACCTCCCGAAAGGAGGTGGTATATTGCAGGAGCTGTTTTATGCACTCTGGGGCACCTTGCTTGCCCCTATTATTGTTGCCTTAGTTGTAACTACCTACAGCTACTGGCTTAACAATAAAAACAAATAATAAGCAAGAAAAAGGACGAGCTGCCACTCGTCCTTTTTTTTGGTTATATTGCAGGTAATTTCATACACTCTACTACCTACGTTTAGTATACCACATTTCTTAGAAAAATAAAGAATTAGCAATAAATCTCATAAAACCCCTAAAAAACTATTACTAGTTTTAACATAATTTGCGAGCAATATTAAAGCAACATTAATATAAACTACCAGTTACTTTAACATAAACTACTAGCAACGTTAAGTAAATAGCAATAGATATACAAGACTTATTTCTTAGCCTTAGAGCAACGGTCTAGTAGGAATGCAACACCAACAAATGGGATGCCACCGCTTTCGCCAAGACCGATTTCACAGGTAGAGCTGGAGCTTACGCCTAATGTTGCGCCGTATTCAGCGATTTCACTAGCGAGGTCTTTGGTAGCAGATTTATTGAGTTCTGGTGTGAAGAAGCCTTTTTGACCAGCAAAGCCATCGCATGCAAAAGATTTAATGTTAAATACATGGTCTGTGCATAGACGAGCCAAATCTTCAATATATTGAGATTTATTCAAGGATTTAATCTTACATTGTTTGTGTACGATGACCCGTTCATCACATTTTTCAATATCGAGATGAGGTACAACGTATTTACACAAGAATTCAGAAATATCATTGATTTCTAAGTCTGGCATGTATTTGAAAGCATGGTTGAAACATGCACTATGATCAATCACGATTGGATATTTACCGTTTTGAGATGCTTGCATCAATGCATCGTGTAAGTCCTTAACAGCGCGCTCATGAACGTCATCATAGTTTTCAAAACTCAAGCCACAGCAGAGGTTTTCGATATGTTGAGGGTAGATAATATCGATATGGGCCTTGTTGCAAAGGCTTTCCACTACTTGTTGCAAGCTACGTTCATCGTCGTAACCTTGATTAGGTTTGAAGGCGCGGTTCGCACAAGTACTAAAGTATACAACCTTTTCAAAATTAGTCGGTTTAATACGGCTTCTCAATCTGTAACGATTGGCCTTAGGTGTAGTCTTAGGAATGTACGGAGTAATACCTGTTACACCATGTAAGCCTTCTGTAATCTTGGAAATCGCTTTTTGTGTAACGATAGAACCTGCAATACCTTCGAGACTTACGCCGGCACGAGCCATTTGAAGTGTAGTAGGAAAATTATCGTAAATCTTCTTAGCTAATTCCGGTGCTGGAGGATCGATGCGGCGCATGGATAATGCAATTTGAGCAGTATCGATGCTGAGCGGGCAAAGACCTTTACACATGGAGCACGCAGCACAGGTATCTACACCAAAATATTCATAGCCTTTTTTAAGTTCCGCAGCCAATGTGAAATTGCCTTCGTTTTCAAGGCGTTTTGTTTCACGCAACAATGCAATACGTTGACGAGGAGTCAATGTTAAATTGCGGCTTGGACAATGTTTTTCACAGAAACCACATTCCATACAGATTGTAAAAGCATCATCGATAACGCATTGAGCTTTAAGATTTTTCTTATACACATCTGGGTCATCAGTAATGATAACATCAGGATTCAAGATACGTTCAGGGTCAAAGATAGCTTTAATACGACGGTTGATCTCGTACGCTTTACGCCCCCATTCCATTTCAATAAACGGTGCCACCATACGGCCTGTACCATGTTCAGCTTTTAAAGAACCACCGAAGCCAGAGACGCGTTCAGACATTTCTTTTACCAAGTCACCGAAGTTCTTAGTATCTTTAGGATCGCTGAAGTCAGGTGTAATGTTAAAATGAACATTACCAGATAACGCATGTCCAAAGATTACGCCACCGTCTACGAAATCGTATTTGTGGAATAATTCGGTAAGCATTTCGATGCCCTTAGTGAAGTCTTCGATTTGGAAGCATACGTCTTCTGTAATAACAGTGGTGCCTTTTCTACGTTGACCACCAACGATTGGCAAAATGCCTTTACGGATAGCCCACCAAGAATCGTATTCTTTAGGATCTTGGGAGTAAAGACTTGGAATAGCTGTTGGAATATCTTTCAATTTATCTTTAATAAAAGCTAAGTTTTCATCGACAGTTTCTTTGGAGTAGCTTTCAGTTTGGAACAAAATAGCACTTGTACCTTCAGGAACTTCGCGAACGAAGTCAGGCACATTGTCTAGCGCTTGAACGGCCTTAAGGGATTGATAGTCCATCATTTCCGCAGCAACAACCTTGTCACGACCCATATTAGCCAAGGCTACAACAGCAAGAGATGCATCGTTCAATGTTTTAAAGAACATGAGACCGCAGCCTTTATACGGTACGTCCTCAACAGTGTTATATACGATTTCAGACACGAAACCTAATGTACCTTCAGAACCGATGAACAAGTGGTTGATGATATCGATAATATCTTCAAAATCAACAAGGGAGTTCAAGCCGTAACCTGTGGTATTTTTGATTTTGTACTTATGGTGAATCAAGTGTGTCAATTCTTCATCGGCCAAAATATCCTTACGCAATTGTAAGATATCCTCTACCATTTGAGGTTTTTCTTTAAGGAATTGATTAATACTCTTTTGGTCAGACGTATCAAGGATGGAGCCATCTAATAATACAACGCGAATGGACCGAATTGTTTTATAAGAGTTTTGCGCCGTACCACAGCACATACCAGAGGAGTTATTATTCAAGATACCACCTACTAATGCTGTGGCAAGCGTTGCAGGATCTGGACCAATTTTACGATTGTACGGTTTCAATAAATCATTCGCATCGGAACCGATAACACCGCATTCACATTTCAAGGCTTTCCCATCATCAATAACTTCCATTTTCTTGAAGCCATCATTACATACGATGAGCACATCTTCACTGGAGCATTGACCAGACAAGGAGGAGCCGGCCGCACGGAATGTAAATGGTGTCCCACATTGTTGACACAAACGAATAAGTCGTCTTACTTCTCGTTCATCTTCAGCTTTAACAACTACCTTTGGTAAATAGCTATAGCAAGACGCATCAACGCCATATGCATAACGACGTAAATGATCGGTGTATACGCGACCTTTACAAATCTCATTTGCCTCCTTGGCAAAACGTTCATAATCTCTAATAAGTGTACTCACTTCTATTTCCTCCTATCCTTTCTTAAGGAATCTATTACTTTTAGTATACGCCGTTCTCATTCTCCTCACTATAATTATGCATAATTTATATCTCTTCTAATAAAAATCGATATGCATTACCTTTTTATTTCCTCAGTTGAAAGTACATCTCATTAGCATTATCATGTACCCATTTTTCCTCATATACAATCAAGAATCCTTATTTATTAAGCATGTATAGATATAGTCAGTAATTATATGCTAAAACCTCTCTAAATAACGATTCGTACTACCTATAATTCTATAGTAAATACATTACTAACATTATGCATAAAAATAGTATGATTTATATATTTTAAATTTTTCATTCTCATTTATAGTTCTCTATGACTTTTAGTTATACCCTTTTATAAAATGCTGAAAATACAGAAAGCCCTCTAATGATAAACACTTACGAATCACCATTAGAGAGCTTTACTAAATTATGCTTATTAAAGATAGATTAATTATAAAACCATATTATCCCAAAATACCAGATTTAAGAATGAGACGTACCGCCAATGCAAAGACAGCTATGCTCATGAGGGCGAGGATAGCTTTTGCTTTGAGACGTTTTGCAATACGAGCACCTACTTGAGCACCAAAGATAGCGCCAATACTTGTAGGAATAGCAATACTAAATATGATGTGGCTTTCAATTAAATGTGTAATAACCCCCACCGTTGTTGATACGGCGAGAATAGATTGACTTGTAGCCGTTGCCATATGTGTAGGAAAGCCCATGAGATAAATCAAAGCCGGCACATGGATGAGGCCACCACCTATACCAAAGATACTCGAAATAAAGCCAACAAAAAAGCTAATACTAATACCGATAGGTTTACTATAGCTCAACTGCTCAAGAGTAAGGCTTTCTTCCTTTCTTTCCCCTTTTCTAAAATTTTTAAAACCAATCAATACGGATGCACACAGCATAAAGCATCCAAAGGCAAACATAAAGCCTTTACCAGAGAACCATCCAGACATTTGGGCACCTAAAATAGCCCCCGGAAAGGTAGCAAGACTAAAGATGATAGCAGCGTTAATGTATACCTTTTTTTGCTTAAGATACGCTATAGATCCAGAAATGGCGTTACACATAACAGAAAAAAGCGATGTTCCTACGACCATGGATGGAGACCACTCTGGGAACCAGTACATAAAGAGAGGCACAAACACAAGGCCCCCACCGGCACCGATGATGGTACCAATCATAGCTGCTAAAAAGCCAACTATGGTAAAGAATATATAGAATACCACTATATTATCAATCACATTAAGACCTCCCATGCCATTTGAATTATTGTTTCTCCATATATACAAAAGATAATCCCGTTTCATCCTGTATTTCTCTAACGGCTTTATACCCCATTTTTGTATATAACTTTATATTGATCCAGCTTTTCGTACATGTATATAATACACGCCGGTCTTGACTGCATTGTTCATCTACGAAAACTAATAACTTCCGAGCCAACCCTTGTTGCCGATAGTTTGGATGCACCATCAAGCGACCGACCTCTACCACGCCATCGTCATATTGATAGCGAATACCTCCGATGATTCTTCCCCCATCATCTACCAGTTTATAGGTATGCCATTGGGTGAAAGTAGCTTTAAACTCCTCTTCCGACTCCATCAATGCAGGAACCATTCGACTTCCAATCATCTCCGCTTCGCTTTCAAATGTAAGCAATTGCAAACGGTACAGATCCAATACATCTGACTCAGTAGCTTTCACAATTTTCATAAACTACTCCTAATATATACCACGAATCAACGATTAGCTTTAGATATAATGACTAATTTGATTGGAAAAATTCCTTAGCCGCCTTCAATCGGCCACGTTCACAGGAGACTTGTAATTCATCGCCTGGCTCGAGCTTCACATCACCAAGGGGCACAATGTATGTGCCGTTGCGACGAATGCTTACGATGAGCGTCCCATCTGGCAAGGCCAAATCTTGTAATTGTACATCTGTATAGTTTGCCACCACAGGCACCTTCGTTTGAAAGAAGGTTTGCACCGATTCTAGATTGCTTTGACCACTCATGGCTTGCAACAAGGAATCGTAAATCGGCGGTTCTTTTAAAAGCTCCGCCACAAGATAGGCCACGAGCGTAACGATACCGATAGCATAAATATTAGAGAAACTATCCGTCATTTCAAGAACGAGCAAAATCGCCAAAATTGGGGTCCGCATAGCGGCCGCTAACATGCCACCCATGGCACAGATAACGAACTGTGGTACAAAATCAGGAGAAATAAGTCCTAAGGTTGAAAGTAAGCTTTCACAAAAAGCACCTGTTGAGGCACCAATTACAAGCATGGGCAAAAATATGCCCCCTTGAGCACCACTGCCATAGCAGAAGGTGGTAAGTAAAATCTTGCCTAATACGATGCCACCTAAGAGCAATACGCCATGAGATTGAAAGGCAAGCTGACCCACAAGGTCATTGCCCCCACCCAAGAGGAGCTGCGAATCAAAGCCAATGGCTGCCACTGCCACAAAGGTAAGGGCTAATTTCAAGAATCGAGAACATTTGAACCAATCAAAGAACCTCTTGAAAGCAAAAATCATACGGCAGAATAACACGCCACATAGCCCCATGATAACACCAACCATGAGCAATATTGGAAAATATTCAATAGGAACCCCTGAGGTCACCGTAAAGCCTAACGCTGGTGTAAGTCCAAAGATACTAACTGTAATATAGTTAGAAATCAAAGTTGCCACGAAGGTTGGTACAACGAGATACGGATAAAAGCTTTTATGTACCTCTTCAAAGACGAACATCGCTCCCGATACGGGCGCACTAAAGGCAGCTGTTAAGCCTGCCCCAGCACCTGCGGATGTCAAAATACGCTGTTCTCGTAGCCCCGAATTCATCCAGTAAGACACGATTTTGCCGGCAGAACCACCAATCTGTACGGCTGGCCCTTCACGACCTACGGAAAATCCTGCAAAGCCGGTCAGTACGCCACCAATCATTTTAGATACTAGTGTCCGATAGGGCTTCATATCAAAGAGTCCAAGCATTTCCCCTTCAATTTGCGGGATACCAGAACCACCAGACAATGGGGCCCATGCGAGCAATCGATCTACAATAAACGCAAAAATGACCATTACCACAAGCCAACCTATGGCCCATTCCATGGTAATGCCTTCCATCAGATGCCACCTAATATGCTCTGATTCAAGTATCAAATAACGGTATGATGCCCCAAAAAAGCCTGCAATCACCCCAACAAAGGCCCCCTTTGCAATGAGCTCCGTTAAAAGCACGCGATTCATAGACATATCTGCCAAGGTAGAACTACGCTTATTAAATTTCCATAATTTCATAAGATTCTCCTTAGCATTACTATCTAACACCTATCTAAACATCACATGTAACCATCTCAGCGATTTAACAAGTTGAACTAAGCACCTAGTCATTGAGTGCCATCTACCAAAATCGCTCAGCTCTCAGTCAAACTATCTATTCATATCCTTAGTATACTTATGTAAACCACCATTTTCAAGAAAGGATTATGTATAAAAATAGCTTTCTCACTGAACACGAGGTCAAAGGTCCGAATCACAAAACAATAGATAGCGCTTTAAACACAGAGCTAGCCACCTCTAAAAAGAGATGGCTAGTTTTGTTAAACAAGTGTGTAAATGTATTTTCTTTACACATTCGGAGGCATTTGAAATATGTAAAGACGCTAATTAGAATATGGATTCATAGATACCAATGATTTCTTCCTTAGATGCATCTCGTGGGTTGCCAGGTGTACATGCATCGTTGAAAGCAGATTCAGCGAGGAATGGAATATCTTCCCGTTTTACGCCTGCTTCGCTAAGAGATTTAGGAATACCTACGTCATCAGCTAATTTCTGAATTACGTCGATAGCCGCTTGACGATAGGTTGCTTCATCCATAGCATCTACATTAGGAACGCCCATAACGCGAGCGATTTCACGATATTTTTCACCTGTAGCAGGGGCATTGAATTTCAATACTGCTGTTAACAGCATCGCACAAGCCTTACCATGAGGGATATCGTACACAGCACTCAATGGATGAGCCATGGAGTGAACAATGCCGAGACCTACGTTGGAGAAGCCCATACCCGCAATGTATTGACCTAAAGACATAGCTTCACGGCCTGCATAATCGCCAGCCACAGCGCTACGCAAGGAACGACCAATGATTTCGATAGCTTTCAAATGGAGCATATCAGTTAGCTCCCACGCACCTTTTGTGATATAACCTTCTACGGCGTGTACGAGGGCATCCATACCTGTGGCCGCGCAAAGACCTGTCGGCATAGACGCGGACATATCAGGATCTACGATGGCAACGATCGGGATGTCATGCGGGTCAACGCAAACAAATTTGCGGTTCTTTTCAACGTCTGTAATAACGTAGTTGATAGTAACCTCTGCAGCCGTACCAGATGTTGTTGTAACAGCGATGATTGGCAAGCATGGATTTTTAGTAGGCGCTAAACCTTCAAGGCTGCGTACATCGGCGAACTCAGGGTTCGTAATAATAGTAGCAATCGCCTTGCTTGTATCGATCGGGCTACCGCCACCAACAGCAACGATAACATCGGCGCCAGCCGCTTTACAAGCCTCAACACCAGCCGTTACGTTTTCGATGGTAGGATTTGGTTTGATACCGTCGTAGACTTCATAAGCAATACCTGCCGCATCAAGCAAATCCGTAACCTTTGTAGCCACTTTAAATTCAAATAAATCTGGCGTAGATGTAACGAGGGCTTTTTTGAAATGGCGATTCTTAATTTCGTTCACAATCTCCTGAATCGCGCCTTGTCCAAAATAGGACGTACCGTTCAGCATAATTCTGCGAGCCATATACTTCACTCCTAACAAGACAAACTATACAATAAAAAATAAACCGACAGAGAATCACTTTACTTATTAATTCTCTATCGGTTTAATAAAATCCTTGATAGCACGTTATGTATACACTATATATTTTTCTATTGTAACGATTCTAAAGTTTGTCTCCATTAAGTGTCAACTCAGATTCGCCGTCCATGAATAGTATTTCCACTGTCTATATTCGTGATATACTCTTAAAATTCCTTCCTTAAAATAAGAAATTCTAAGAAATTTTATTCATTTTCATGAGCAAGATTCGTTTCACCGATTCGTCGAGTCGTTCTTTCGAGATACGACCGTCTTTCACGGCTTTCATAAGGCCGTTATACGCCTCTTGCATGTGTTCGTATTCGTGACACACGAGCAAGATATCACTGCCGGCGAGGATGGATTGCACCGCCATATCGCCAAAAGTATAGTGATTTGCAAGGGCCCCCATGTCCATATCGTCCGTTACCACAACGCCATTATAGCCTATGTTCTTGCGCAACCAATCGGTAATAATTGCTTTCGATAAACTAGCAGGATGATCTGGATCGATTTGTGGGTACATCGCATGAGACACCATGATTGTATAGGTATTCGGTTTGGACTGTTTGATGAGGTCTACGAATACCTTTGTATCCTCTGAAAGCAATGTTTCTTTAGAGACAGGAACGATACTTGTGTCAGCGTGCAAGTCTACATCGGTCTTACCAATGCCCGGAAAGTGCTTATAGGAATACCACAAGCCCGCTTCATCGTAAGCCTTGCCAACGGCGCCTGCATAGCGAACGACCTCATCAGGGCTCGTACTATAAGAGCGACCATAGGTTAATCCTAAGTCCGCCACAGGAGCAAAGTTAATGTTAAAGCCCAAGTCTTTCAACTCAATGCCTACCTCTTTTGCCAAGGATGAAGCTTGCTCAACGGGCATTTTGCCTACCTCCTCAGCGGGAGGAACCTTGATGAGCTTATCATCCATGCGCGCTACTGCACCGCCCTCTTGGTCGATGCCGAGGAACAGTGGCGTTAAACCGGCGCTTTTACCAGCCTTATTAATATCTGCAATGAGCGTTTTAACTTGATCCTTGGACTCCATATTTCGATCAAACAAAATGATGCCTCCCACGCGGTACTCGTTGAGCATGAATTTAGCATCATCATTCAACGTCTTGCCGTGAATGCCAATCATCAACAATTGCCCCACCTTGTCTGCATCGGACATATTAGCCACTAACTTGTCCACCTTTTGCTCTGGTGAAAGCTCGCTTTGTGCCACGGACTCATAGGTCACAGGCTCTGCCTTTGAAGTAAATGGATTATGTAAACCGCAGCCCGTTGTGAGTGCTAATGCACCAATCATAGTGGCTGCTACGAAACGTCGAAACATGCATACCTCCCTTAAATCTCAAAAAAGTATTATGTATAGTATATCAAAAAATATAAACGAGCCCAACATAATCAATACACGACAAGCAGCAGTATAGTACATGCATCTTACAAAACAAAAAGATTGTTACTCGAAAACCCAACGGGTATATCCATTGAGAGAATCAAATAACAATCTTTATATGTTTCATTTTTGTTGTATAAACATTATAGTTTACATTTTGGAGTGTAAACTATGTATCTTACATTTTGGATGTATAAAATGTGTATATTACATTTCGCAAATCAGATTTTGCCTTGCTCTTTCATTTCCGCTAAGAGCTTTACGATACGAGGCCCACAGCCTTTGCCACCGCAAGCGCCCGTGCCAGCACGAGTTGCTTCTTTTACTTGTGGAAATGTATGAGCACCATCTAAAATGGCTTCCTTAATCGTTTTGCGCGTAATACTACGGCATGTGCACACCTTTGTAAGCTTGTCCAGAATCGCCTCTGGCACTTGATTTTCTTCAAAATTCATATGTAATTCCTCTTGTATTCACTTGAATATCTATATACTGTATCGATTTAATATATCGATTTACGTGTCAATTTAGTGTATTGATTTACATATCGATGTAGCAGATCAATTTACTCTATCGATAGTATCTAATAATACACTGTAATATTAATATATCGAAAATTTACGATTTCTGTATTTATTATAACACAATTGAGGAACTACATCGATAGTTTTTAATATAAAATCCAAAGAACAGTCAAAAGTAAAATTGTTACTATAAAAACGGAAAAAATTTACAAATACATTATATGTAAAGATAAGCTAAATCTATCTATAAACTATAAAAAACTACCATAAAGATATTATCTTTATGGTAGAAACTTTCACAAAATATAATTATAGTATGAGCCCAATAATGGCAAAGTAGATTTTAAATATCGTTTGTTGTAATGGACGAATAACCATGGAAATAATGGGTGTATTAATAAGGATGATAAAGAATAATAAATTAAGCATCCCTAATTGGTAATATCTCATCTGCCACTCTGTAGGCAACCACGGTAAGATAATATTAAAACCAGGCAATGGTGGGAACGGAATCAAACAGAAGATTGATAAGCCAATACTATATAAAATAATATATTGCATAACCATGGCAAGACCTTGGGACTCCATGAGGCCTAATTTTCCAAGAAGCATATATATAAAGGTGAATATGAAGCCTGCTATAAGACCTGCCACAGGACCTGCAAAAGCAAGCAAGCTTATATCACGTCGTGGATCTTTAAAGTAAGATGGATTAATTGACATAGGTTTTGCCCAACCGAAGCCAACAAGAATAATACAGATGGTACCAATTAGATCAAGGTGCGCCATTGGTGACAATGTGAGGCGTCCCGCCAGACGCGGCGTTGGATCACCAAACCAAGTTGCTACCTTCGCCTCTGCATATCCAAAGATAGAAAAAACGATCATAATAGCAGGAATACTTGCTAATATCTGAACTGGATTTAAATCAAACATAGAACTCCTTTATTGTTTAGCTTCCCATGCGGTGTAACCTTCTTGAATGCAACGAAGGGCATTCAAGGTACGAGGATAGCCGATATACGGCACGCATTGGGATGCGATGTTAATCAAATATTGTTTGCTGTTCCCTACGTTCAAATTACCCTCTACATGAGCCTTGAGTTGAGCTTCACAGCCACCTTGAGCCGCAAGGAAGCAGAAAGTAATCATTTCACGATGAGCCACGCTAAGGCCTTTACGCGTATAGTAATCGCCGAACATATTGGCAAGCCATTTGTTGATGTGACGAATATCTTCTGGCCCTTCTTGGTAAGAATTACGCATAGGCTCGCCAAAGATTTCCACTTGCTTTTCTACGCCTTTTTCAAGACGAGACTCGCCAGTAATCGTGCTACGAGATGGATCAACAATAGCTTCTCCTCGATAGTCAAAAATCTTATTGGTCACCTTAAAGAATGGGCGCACACGTCCGATGCCAAGATAGGGTACCGCTTGATAAATGAGCTCTACCACTTCATCAGGAATAAGACCAAAGTTTAATGCTGCCGGTAGCATTAATGCATATTCATCAACAGCAGAGGCGCCTACTAATGTTGCAAGAATGGCTAAGAAGCGATCTTTTGCCGGTACATTACGGCCTTCTTCGGTGATGACTTCATCAAAGGCAAAATTATCAAACAATACTTCAAACTCTGGATCAATATAACCTGCTGGGGCTGCAATATCAGGGAACATACGCTCAGTGTAGGCTTGAGCAAATTCAGATTTAGACATAAAAAACCTCCATAAACAACACTGGTGAAAGCCCAAAAGGAGCTTTCACCAGCAATAGTTATGTAATTATTACGATACGGGCCATCAAATTATAACGCTGGGAATTCGAAAGTTGTGCCGTATACTTCTTTCCAAGCAGCCATGAACATATTGAACTCATTTGTTCCAGGTTGAATTTGGTAAACTTGACCATCTGGAGCGTAACGATATACAGTATGTAAGCTTGGATTAACAAGATATTTGAACAATGTAGCTTCCCCGTATTGGTTATTATGCATGTTAATTACATTAACACCAAATACGTTGTTACGGCTGCTATCGATACCTTTAAACTCAGATGCTTTATCAAAGAAATACGTTTCTGTACCATTTGCACTATTTGGAACCTCTGGGTAGTTAGCTAACCCATTCCAGTTTGCTGCGTTTGCAACACCACCTACTAATAATGTACCGGCTAATACAAATGCACCTAATAAATTTTTATTCATAATGATCTCCTTTGTGCCACGAGGGCAAATCATGAATCAGTCATACTCTCACATGACTTGAATACAATACGCTATATGTATAGTATATCACATTTTTAATAAAATTTTTAGATTTCCAAGGTTACAGAATATATGCATATGAGGTTGTATCAAATTAGCCCTTCATGTTCTCTGCTGTTTTTGCGTTTGCATTATCGATTGCTTCTAGTAATTTATTGAGCAACATACGCAATTGACGTGTCTCTTCTACATCAAAAATTGGACCTGACGCTTCAGCCAAGCGGCGTGGTATATGAACAGCTACATCACGTAATTCTTTGCCCGTATCAGTAAGGGTTACCATAACTACGCGTTCATCTTGACGACTGCGTTTGCGTTTCAAGAATGCTTTAGCTTCTAATTTCTTTAAAAGCGGTGTTAATGTACCGGAATCTAGGCGCAATACTTGGCCCAATTCCTTAACAGATAAATCACCATATTGCCACAATGCCATCATTACGATGTATTGAGTATATGTCAAATTTAAAGGATCTAAGTGATTACGATATGCATTAACAATTTCCTTCGCCACTACATAAAGTGGGAAGCTCAATTGGTTTTCCAATCTTAAATATTCTGAATCAGGAACATCTTCTTTATGTTTGTACCCTTCAAGTACACCAATTTCTGCCATATTCTACCTCCATATGCACACAATTATCTACTAATTAATTGTACACAATTTTACGGTAAACAGTCAACGCAAAAAGCCTACTTTGAACAGATATTTTTAAATTTGTCAATTAATTAATATTTATTTTCTTATTCGTTAAGAATTAGGCACTTCTATAGAATTTATGGGTAAAAATCATACCATAAAATTGTTACTTTATTTATAAATTATTTTAATATTAAATTAGAAAGTTATAACTTCTGTTTTCAATGAAATCTTTTTTCGTTGCAGGACCGTCTCCTAATAGATGACTTAGTAAAAATACGCCCCCTACTAGGTCCTTCCTTGTAGTATAATAAAAGAAATTCTATATCAAAGCTAACTTATAATAGGAGGCCTATATGAACACCTTAGAGTGCATCAAAACTCGTCATAGTACGCGTAAATTTAAAGCAGATCAAGTATCTCGAGAACTTATTGACCAAGTACTCGACGCTGGTCGACGCGCTCCATCCGGCGGTAATACACAATTAACACATTTCATGGTCATTACAAACCAAGATGTGCTTCAAGAACTAGTAACACTCATTCAAGAAGAATACGGCAAAATGCCGATTACAGAAAATACTTTACCTTACATGGTGAATATCATTAAGATGTCCTCCGAAGGCAAATTTGTATTCCACTATAATGCACCTGTGCTCATCGTATTAGCTAGTAAAGCAAACTATGCTAATAACTTTGCTGATGTATCTTGTGCTATGCAAAATATGATGCTTGCTTGCAATGAACTCGACCTTGGCAGTTGCTGGGTTAACCAAATCCGTCATCTTCAAGATAATGAACGCATCCAAGCCAAAATGCGTGAACTAGGTCTTAGCGAAGACGAAAAAGTCTACGCTAGCCTCGCTATCGGCTACCCAGATCTACCAAATGACCTTAACCGCCGCGAAATCGAGCCAAAAGGCTATCCTGTAACATACATTGATTAATCGAGACTAGAAACCATCGATTTCATACTATAAATGAAACAAAAGCGCTATCTATCCTACAACTCTATTTGAGTTTCGTTAGGAATAGATAGCGCTTTTTATTGACTATATTATTTTTTAACGCTCACCGATTTAGTAATCAAATCGATGCACACTCCATACTTATATTTATAATGAACTACTATTAAGCCTCAAACACGCGTTTACGTGCTGCTTTCACAAGAACGGAATGATCATCATCTACTACATGGTTAGATTTGTAAGCCCAGCGCAACAATAGTGCAGAGTTTGCAACTACGAGAAGGCTCCCTCCGTTATGAACAAGGGCCCCCCACACTGGAGATAAAGTACCAACCATTGCCAAGATGATAGCTACGAAATTCAAAAGCAAGGAGAAAGAAAGATTAATTTTAATAGTAGTCATCATGCGTTTAGATAATGCTACTAAGTGAGGAATTTCCTTTACATTATCGCTGCCGGCGTTGCCAATACGAGAGCACAAGGACAGAACACAACGAGGATGGTTACGGCACGAATGATTTCTCCAGTTACCACATAGGTGCCAACCGCGGCCAATAACGCAATCACTACAATCCATGTGGCCCAACGGTCAGCCAAGCTAACGATTTTCGCATTACCTTGTGTCAATAACAAAATATGTACAATTATTCATATACACTCAAAAGTACAGGAAAAATGCGAATTCAATAAGATTATATTATTCATGCATAGCCTCATTACGCAAATACATGAACAGCCATTCATATATATATTTGCAAATTGATAATATTTACATAGAAGATATTTTGATATTTTCAACCTATTCAATACTATTTCACCCTAATCAATGTTATCCATAATTCAATTTTCTAATAACTATTTATTATAATAGAAAATTAAGTATAGTCGACTACATACCCTACATGGTATTATTACAAATGACATGTTGTAGAAAGGATGTGTAACGATGTCGATTTTCTCTCCTGCTCCTCATATTGAACGTTTACCTGAGGCGCAAATCGATTCCACCTACAAACGTCTTCGTCGCGAAGTCTTTGCAGGTACATTTATTGGTTATGCTACATTCTATTTGATCCGTCAAAACTTTAGTTTAGCTGTTCCGTACATGATTGCTGAGTACGGCTACACCAAAGCGGATCTTGGTATAGTTATGACCATCTTATCCGTAGCTTACGGCGTAAGTAAATTTGTTATGGGTAATGCGTCTGACCGCTCTAACCCAAAATACTTTTCCACAGTAGGTCTATTGCTTAGTGCTTTAGTTATGTTATTATTCGGCACCTTACCAGGTGTTATGAGCAGTATTCCTATCATGTGTGTTCTTGCCTTATTAAACGGTTGGTTCCAAGGTATGGGCTACCCTCCATATGCGAAAAACATGGTAACTTGGTTCTCCCGTTCCGAACGCGGTGCTTGGTGGTCTTGGTGGAACGTGTCCCACAACCTAGGTGGCGGCATTATCGCTCCTCTTGCTACGCTTGGCATCTACCTATTCGGTACATGGCATAGTATCTTTTTCTTCCCTGCCCTTATCTCTATCGTGTTAGCGATTATTACCTTTGTATTGTTGAAAGATACGCCTCAATCTTGTGGCTTACCGCCTATCGAAGAATACAAACATGAAGTAGTTCATACACATACAGCAAATGAAGAAAAAAGTACTTTCAAAGAAATCTTCTACAAATATATTTTGCATAATAAATACTTATGGTATCTTGCGATTGCAAACATTTTTGTATACTTCATCCGTTACGGCGTAGTTAGCTGGGCACCGACCTATTTAACCGCTGTGAAAGGCTTCACAAAAGAAGGTTCCCGTTGGGCTTACTTCTTATACGAATGGGCTGGTATTCCAGGCATGCTCGTAAGTGGTTACTTGAGTGACCGCGTATTCCGCGGCCGTCGTGCTCCAGCTACAATTTGCTTCATGCTATTCGTTATCTTGGCGATTCTCGTGTACTGGTTTAACCCTGCAGGCAATATTCTCATCGATAACTTAGCACTCATCGCTATCGGCTTCCTCATCTACGGTCCTGTTATGATGATTGGCCTTCAAGCAGCAGATATGGTGCCACGCGTAGCAACAGGTGGAGCTACTGGCCTTACAGGCCTTCTTGGTTACCTCATCGGTTCTGCCGGTGCTGGTGCTTTCATGGGTCTCATGGTTGACCTCTACGGTTGGGATGGTGGTTTCATTGCCCTCGTTGGTGCATGTATCCTATCCATCGTATTCCTACTCCTCACCCTTGGAGACAAAGGACAACAATAGAATACGTACTGTATAATACGTAATGTATAAATACGTACTGTACAACTCACTGTTGTATATACAAAACTCCCCTAGTAATACTTATGATTACTAGGGGAGTTTAATTATTTATGCGACGCACAAGGAACCGTTTAATACTTTCAAATTATACACGAGACCAAGTCGAGCCAAGCCATGTAATGCAGCAGCTGTTACTGGATTGATAGATCCTAACACACCAGCACCGATGATGGCAACGTGGAACAAAATAGACACGATAAGTAGGCCCAAATGGCATTGTTTTGCCTCTTTTGAAAGCCCCGCTGTTGGAGAGTTTTCATCTACGAGAGAACCCATCATGAGTGCCACAAGAACGAGTTCCAAAGAGCATGGGCAAAGGATAACTAGCAATGTAATGGTATGCATAAAGTTCTGCGTCAATGCATAGGAACCCATGGAAAGCAACATAACAGCCACAACAATAACAGATGAATAATTGTTAATGCCCTGACGCAAGGCTACAAGCTGTGTAGGCATGGTCGGCAACATATCATCATCCAATGTATAATGTACGTCACCCGTAATAAGCTGCTCTAAGAAAAAGCCACCATGTACGATGATTCCTACATAAGCCGCCGTATGGTAATCTCCAATCGCAATAAGCGCCACCATGGCTATCACGATGAGAAAATTAGCATGAATCTCTAAATGATCCAAAATACTTTGCACGCTGTTAATGAGCAATGGCAAGCCACAAATGATGACCGTTACCCACGCCAAATCAATAGCTGGGTTCATAGGCTCCGTAAGCGCATCTAATATAATAAATAACAAGCCGAGTGCCAAAATAGCCCCCTGCGTACGCAGAGAAACCTGCGCTGATAAAGACTGTAAAAACTTCATATAGACCTCTCTATAAATGAGATACCGGCCTTACTTAATCCGGAAATAAAATACAAAACAATTTATTAAATAGTAAGGTACACCCATGCAATATGACACTAATCTTGTGTTAATATCGTACTAATATTAACCTAATAGTAATCAACTACCGATCTGAAGTACCTTTTGTTTCTATTCTAAATTTTTATAGTACCCATAGGGGTATATCTATTGTGTAAATATTATACAAAATATATAAGTTATATACAAATCAAAATTTTTGATAAATGAAAAATATCTTAACTGTAAAAGAGATCCTAGTCGTGAGCTCTAATTTCTTTATTAAAACGTAGAAAGAACAGGTCCCTAAAAACGACTTAGCTCACTTTGGAGCTCATTTTAATAGGCACTAGTTGAAGATCCTAATTTCATATAAAAGGAAAAGCCCCTATCTCTAAAAATGACTTAGCTCGCTATGGAGGCTTTTAGAGATAGGGGCTTTGACCAAGGTTATGAAATTAGAGCTTCAACGCCTCAATCCATTCTGCTTCTTTAAATCCAACAAGTACTTTGTCTTCAAGAACCAAGATAGGACGTTTTACAAGCATGCCATTAGATGCTAATAATGCTAGTTTTTCTTCTTCACTAAGGTTCGGCAATTTATCCTTTAATTGTTGTTCACGGTAAATCATACCAGAAGTATTAAAGAATGCTTTCAAATCCTTGCCAGATTGTGGATACCAAGCAGCAATTTCCTCTGCTGTAGGGTTTTCGGACTTGATGTCACGATCTGTGTACTTAATGTTGTGATCATCTAAGAATTTCTTTGCTTTTTTGCATGTTGTGCATTTAGGATATTCAACGAATAACATAGGTTCTCCTTATATCAATATTCAATGTTGTAATGACTTACTAATTTAAGATAATTGTACCAAATACATCGAAAATTATCAATCTCTTATTGACAGTCTACGGGTTCTAATGAAGCACAATGTGTAATAGAGGATAATACTTCATCCATCCCCTCACTAAGTTTTGCTGTACGCAAATCAACATCCATCTGTAAACGCAAGAAATACCCTTCCGAAACACCAAAGTATTTCGCTAAACGCAACGATGTATCTGCTGAAATAGACCGTGTACCATTCAATATTTCTTGAATACGTGAAACAGGCACATGTATATCCTTAGCTAATCGATATGCAGATAGTCCTAATGGATCCATAAACTCTTCCTTTAATATTTCACTAATGGTAGGTGTAGGAATAAACTTTTCCATATTAATTTCCTCTCTATTAATGATAATCTACAAATCCGATAATCATAGAATCTCTCTTTCAATTATACCTGTTAAACAGGTATAATTCAATAACATATACTTGATGAATAACTATACATAGAATTAAAATTATTCTACAAATAATTTTAATAAAGAGATTCTATAAAACATCATCTAAATCCTACACTTGAGATGACTCTATTGGCCACCTATTTCGGAATGTAATCAATTTACCCTATCGTCATAATTGAATTAAAACTGTCATTAATTCCCACTTCAACTAAATTAATTTTAAAAAGTAAAAAGACCTACATCCTCGACCGTATCATGTATAAAATACATATTAAAGGTTGAGAGAATATAGGTCTCTTATAAAAATCTATGTATTATTTATAATGCTAGTTATAGCAAAAATGTAAGCCCCATTGCCACGAAGATGGCTGGCAAAAGGTTTGCAATACGTACTTTGCCAGGCCAGATGAGGTCGATACCAACGCAGAAAATCAGAATAGATCCAACGTAAGATAGGTTATCGATGGCACTAGGTGTCATCAACGGCGCCGCAATATGTGCCATAGCCGTAATGAGCCATTGCGTAATACCTACTGGAATAAAGGAGAATAGCGCCCCTTTACCCATAGAGGATACCATAACCATAACGATGATGCCGTCGAGGATGCCTTTTAAAAGTAATGTCTGATAATTTCCAGTAAGGCCATCTTGAATGGAACCAAGTACACCCATAGCACCTACGGTAAACGTTAAAGATGCAGTGATAAAAGCATGGGTAAACTTTGGATCCCCAGCGTTGCCAGTGCGAGCTTTCACCCAGTCACCAAATACAGTAATCCAATGATTAAGGTCGATAATTTCGCCAATAACGGCACCTACAACCATGCTAATAATCATCAATAGAGGGCCCGTTGTTTGTAGAGATCCATTGACAATGACGAGCATATACTGCATGGCCCCGCTCATACCGAGGAGGAGCACGATAATACCGCTCACAATCATGAGCGTTTGCTTTAAATTTTCTTTCATAAAGCGACCAAACGCGAGGCCACATAGGCTGCCAGCTATGATAAGGCCAACATTAATGGCCGTTCCCAAACCAATCATATATTTCCCTTCTTTAATTGTGAAAGTAACACTATCAATTTACTTCAGTATATCAATCATATCGAAATAAATCAATTTATATGGTATAAAATATATAGTATGAAATTGGATTAATTAAAGTTTTTTAGGACCATACATATAGCCTGATTAATGCTGCTATAGGTTTTCCTAATACAGTATGACTCCTTTTATAACATTATATAGCAAAAAGCCTCTACCCAATAAGGGTAGAGGCTCTGTATAGTTTATAGCGTTGAGAGAGAACTAATGATAGACCCGCTTAGGAGAGAGAGAGTATATGTGTTTATATATAAAGCGGGCCGACATGAGATGAGTCGCTATCGCCTCATCGACTTTAGTGTACACCCAATTCCACATAACAACAAATTCAATTATGTAAACACAAGTATGCATAAAAACTATTGTTAACTAATTTATACTTATCACCCTTACGCTTCATCGTCTACAGGTAACCGTACGATATCTGCTGTTTTATTAATCTCCTCAAAGCAAGGGCAGTCTTTACCGTGATCATTGATAAGGCCACTAGCTTGTAGATGCGAATAAATCGTAACAGGACCTACAAACTTAAAGCCCCTCTTCTTTAGGTCTTTGCTAATCCGCGTAGATAAACCATTCTTTGTAGGGAAATGACCTTCTGGATGGTTTTCATAAATAATCGTTTTATGATTGGTAAATCCCCAAATATAGTTACAAAACGAACCAAATTCAGATTGAATACGTTTAAAGGCAGCAGCATTGTTAATAATGGCTTCAATTTTAGGACGATGCTTAAGCATCCCCTCCGTCTGCATGATGCGTTCAATGTCGCTTTCACCATAAGCAGCCACCGCATCAATATCAAAATGATCAAAGCATTCTCGAATGATGTTCCGTTTATTCAAAATCGTAAGCCAACTGAGTCCACATTGGAGACTTTCAAGACAAAGATGTTCAAATTGATGTTGGTCATCATGAATTGGTCGGCCCCACTCGTAATCGTGGTAATCCTGATATAAAGGCGTTGTCGGCCATTCACAAGTCGTCATCACACACCTCCATGAGCCCATACGAGGACGTCATACATGAGCGCTACTACGAGGCCCATTATGAGATGACCACCCACATAAAATGGCACTAGATAATAAATGAATAAAAGCAAGGAATGCAAGGCTTTACGAAGCCATATAATCGGCGTAGATGTGTCGCCACCTACTTTACTATCAAGCCAATTATGGACGGTGTAAATAGGCGTTCCTAAACGGCGAATCCAGTCTGGAACACGTACCCCAGGATTCAAACCAGGGCAATAGAAGATCACCAAGGGCAACGCCACCACATCAATGACGAGCAATAGGGTTAACATAAAAGCAAACCAATCTAATTCGCCTTCCCACGTGAAGGGTTGTGCCATGAAACGGGTACCCCACAAATAGGCTTTGTATACGATATACGGTTCTAATAGCCATAATAAGGGCTTCACTACACTCATGGGACTACCTACACCAAACAAAAAATAATAAAAACTACGCATTTGCGTAGTCATTTCATATATACAACATTCCGATTATATCGACTGAATACCAAGGGCATAGCGATTTTCTAGGTTAGAAAATCACTTCATACACACCATTTTTTAGTCCTTACATACATCGATTTTCATATTAATATTATATCAGATTTTGCACTTCTTGTGGGATTATATTTTATAAAAATTTTATCAATTTACACTATTTATAGTACTGATTAACAAAAGAAGTCACTATATAAGCTATTTCATCATTCTAAAAGCCCTTTATCCAGTTTAATAGATAAAGGGCTGCATATATGTATTAAGACTTTCACTAATAAAAACAGTTTAGTTGTCACTAATAATAATTTTCGTCACCTTGCTGCCATTGTGCTCGAAAAATATACCTACAATATTGTCACTGTTATAGCGTAGATATCCATAGAACCATCGATTATTAAAGTCTATAAAATCAGGACGGCCATAGATGTCCATCACTTTTTTCAAGGAATCGCCAACAGCAATGCCACGGGCAGTCACAGCATCACGATTGCTGACAGTCATATACCATACGATAGGACGACTATCTTGCATCAAAGAATGTCCTACAGGAAGTAGTAGCATGTAAGCAAAACACGCTCCATGTCACTTAAAAATATAGTCATTTAGTTATATAATTATACTTAATAACATAACCTACGGATTACTACAATACCAATAAATACAGAAATGTAAGCGGGAGATACCACCATGACTAAACTACCACTATTAGCGTGTGCTTTCATCATGAGCACTATATTATCACCAATAGGAGCCATCGATGTTAATATTCCTGGTGCAGATTCGAAGATCCCAAAGGATGCCTACGTAAACTACCAAGCCACAAACCCTGATATTGAAAAGGATGTAGCAAACTATGTAGAAACATTAAAAGCAACTGACAAGGCTAAGGGTATTAGTAAAAAAGAAATTGAGTATGCTAAAGCTGCCTCTATATATCGCGGTCAACATTACCATAATACAGTCATATCCATTCACGATAATTACAACCAAATTCGGCTTTCATTCCCTGTAGCAGGCATAAAAAGTGATTATCATATAGGACGTTACAAAAATCCAAGTCGAACCATTGAGGACTATCGAGTTTTTACCGATAATGGTAATCTCAATTTAGAAGTTGACTACGCAGATTTTAAAGACTACGACTGGCGTAATACAAAAATAGCTTATGAAAAGCTAACAGATAAAGACGTCCGTAATTTCTTTCAAGACAAGGCAAAACACAATCCGGCAAAACACATTTCTGATATAAAGGGTACTGTATTTTCATATCCTACTGTTACCTACAGCACTTGGGATAGCATGAAGATGCCACACTTTAAAAACGGTAAAAAAACAACGCTCACCATCGACACAATCAATTTTAAATTTAAGGACTATAACATGCGTCATCCCTTATATCACGCAGGGTTTATCTATTATGATAACAACCCCGTCCTGAACAAGGTTCCTACAGATAAATTATTGGCTAATTATGTGCTTCCCTCTGTACAAAACCTAAATGAATTAAATCAATATTCACGCATAGAAAGCTTAAATGGTATACAATACCGCGTACCAAAAGACGCCATATACGAAGGTGAAAGTAAGGGCTCTGAACACCAAGATATTAGATACTACAAAAAAGGAGATATAATATTCTTTGTTTCTACTGACAATATTGCTAAAAACCCATATGCGCATGAACTTGTTATAAACGGTCATTACAATTTTAAAGCTGATTTAAATACGTTCTGGGATATTTACTATTACCACCCAACATCAGATTATATTAATTATGCCGTTATATGGAATAATAATATTCCTGGACTATCCACACACATCTATAAACCCCATAAAGATGATTATATCCTAACCTTTAGCTCCTATGATGGGATCTATAGCTTTACCTATACCATCTTTTATCCAAGTTTTTTAAATGCTGAGGAAGTTCAAAAATTACGAAATATGATTGAGTTCTTTGATTCTACCAATAATCCTAGTTTTAAAATGCAAGAACACGTTCTATTTCCAGAAGCATAGACGATTTATATCAACACCATTATAAAATAGCTTTCATAAGCATTATATTATACAAATATATAAATTAACTAACAAAAGTCGAGCAACTAAACGATAGAAGCTCGACTTTTTTAGTACTAGAAAACTAAAATATACTTAGTTAAGATGCAGCATTCACGGTATCCCAAAGAATTGTATGTATGTCTTCATTTGTTATGTGGACAGACTAGTCCTCTATGGCGTCAACTACTTCGCCAATGTACATATAATGTGGTTCCCAACGATCATGCCCAGCTTGTGTATATACAGCAGGATTAGATGCGTAATAATCTTTTACCTTTTCTGCCAAATAGGCTTCATCGAATTGGTGTTCATATAGCTTTTTACATACAAAAGTTAACTCTGCTTCTTTGAAAGTTACCCCATCGCCTGCCACAACTGGTGTTAGGCCAGAATTTGCCACCTTATTTTCGTCGCGGCCAGAATGAGAACCTAAATAACCAAGAGCCTTGTGATAGCTTTCAGGGAAGAAACTAACTGTAAAAGTATCATATTTAGCCATAAACTCTTGAGTGTAACGCGCTGGATGGATGTACACCGTCACAGTGGATATATCGCCACCATTAGGGCCCCATATGTTGCCCATACTGCCCCAACTAACCGTACATGTATTAAAATCATCAAGCATTCCAGCCGTAACAAGAGCCCAACGATTCTCAAACATGGTAAAAGCTTTATAATCCTTTGTTTCAAATGCTTTCATAAGAACCTCCAGTTTATCTCAATTTGACGATATAAATCTTTACCCCTATAATATAGGTAGATAGTCAGACGAGTCATACCGTCAGGCTCATCTCTGAAAACAAAAAAGCTTGAGAAATGGCCTTTCAGTTATCGAATCATCTAAGATAACGAAGGGCTATTTGTCTTTTGTGAGACAAATAAGCGCTATTAAAGCTCCAAAAGCAATAACCACAGTTATCACCTGTAATAAGAGCATGATTATTTCATAATCACTCATAGGCTTATCCCTCCCTTCGATGACGAAGAGAGGCCCAACCTCGTCTAACTATCCTATGCTTATTATATAGCGAACTAATATACGATACAATAAGTATTATATTATACAAATATATGAATACAGTAATAAAAGCCGAGCTAATTCTATGAATTAAAAGCTGGCGGTAATCGCTTACACCATAAAAACTTTAAAACTACATTTCTTATTGAGTTAATATATTAATCCATTCCATATACCACGGTATAAATACTGGGTTCTCTTCAAGTTTCTCCTTATAAGACCCTTCTTCTCGCCATTGTGGCTCTTTTCGTAATCTTACCGCATCATCAAAGCCCACATATTCGATCATATCTCTCAGTTGTTTATGTGTATAAGATGTTTTACTTTCATCATAATTAATACGATAACTGTAAACGTATACAGAATCTCTCACAACATGACGAAGATAGGATTCACTATTAGGCTTATAGGAATCAACCAAAGAGCCTGCAATCCCATTGTTCCATACTACTGCATACTGTGTAGGTGTGTCCAAATCATTATATTTATGTAAAAAATATAATGTTGGGATCTTAATAATCGTTACATCTGGCGTTTCTTTCTTGATTAAGCTACGTATTACCCGTATTTTAAATCCTGTATCTTCATAGGTTCTTACATCATATGTCTCGTCTTCCACAGTTTCACTGATGAGCTTAGCCGTTTTAGGAATACGATAATTAAAATTACCCCAATGCTCAACATTAGTATAAACATCTAATCCAGATAATGATTCGATAGATGGAATAATATAATTACTCATCACCACTTCAGGCGCTTTATCTTGATATGGATCCTCTGTATTTACCCAACCGCCATAAGTAATGCCATAAGATGTATTTGTATCATTTGGTGTAAATTCCGTATACATTACATGGGCATTATTTGACATGAGCTTCCAAGATGTGTTCCGTAATCCTGGATACATATATTTTCCTTTACTTTCAGAATATTTATTAAGCTCTTTAGCATGCGGTGGACCGACAACTAAAAACGCACTAAGGCTTCGAACAGCAAACAAGGACCCTTGTTTTCCGGATGGAGACTCTACAACATCACCCCGTAAGCTAACATTTGGTACGGATAATCTGATATTCTTATCCCCTTCATGAAGCAACACAACTGTAGACTGCGAATAATCTGCAAGCTCCGAAGCCTTAACAAAACCAGACCGTTCTCGATATAACTTATCCAGTTTCGATGCCGGATTTACAGACTTCGATTCTACAAATTGAATATATGACTCTACCTCTTGCTCCGCCACCTTATTAATATGTCGATAATCTTCATACGCATTAGCAGGAATACTCGCATCCGCCCCAGGCATAGGTGGTTGCCCCTCTGGCACTTTGATTTGTACAGCACTTACATTCATAGTAAAAGCAGCCGCTAGTGCCATCATGATTAAACTTTTACGTAACATAGTACCCTCTCTCAATTTTTATAAAATAAATAAGCACAGACTTATTAGCATAAGTATACTATGCAAATAAGTCTGTGCCTATGATTAATAATTTTATAATTTAGTATATAAGATTTACCTATATTAATATTTATAAGGTTTATCTCAATTTGACGATATAAATCTTTATCCCTATAATATAGGTAGATAGTCAGACGAGTAGTGCCGTCAGGCTCATCTCTAAATCAGTAAAACATTAGGAAATGGCCTTTCAGTTATCTAGTTACACTAGGCAACGGAGGGCTATTTGCTTCTTGTAAGGCAAATAAGTGCTATTAAAGCCCCAAAAGCAATAACAATAGCCATTACTTGTAACAGGAGCATGATTATTTCATAATCGCTCATAGACTTATCCCTCCCTTCAAAAACGAAGAGAGTCCCAACCTCGTCTAACTATCCTAAATCTATTATAGAGCGAACTAATATACGATACAATAAGCATCATATTATATAAATATATAAATTAACAAATAAAGCCGAGCTACTAAAACAAGGTAGCTCGGCTTTTTATGTCGTTTCACAAATTTATAATCTACTAAATTCTAATTACATTACTCTCAAACCAAATCTTTAAAGAAGAATCTAATTTGCTCGTTTTAGAGGTTTACAGAATCACACTACTCTCAAACCCTCTGCTAGTTTTGCATAATCCCAATCGCATTTTAGAGGTTTACAGAATTACACTACTCTCAAACTGATCTTCTAACGTATCGATGTTAAGAAATGTTTTAGAGGTTTACAGAATTACACTACTCTCAAACGAATATGATGCGGCTGTATATGAACTTGATGTTTTAGAGGTTTACAGAATTACACTACTCTCAAACACACTTAGTTATATGTTCCATAAAATCACCGTTTTAGAGGTTTACAGAATTACACTACTCTCAAACATCTTCAGACGGCCAAATGAAATTGACTGAGTTTTAGAGGTTTACAGAATTACACTACTCTCAAACGAAGCTATGGAGAAATACATAAACGCTAATGTTTTAGAGGTTTACAGAATTACACTACTCTCAAACAAGGTGACGCCGGCGAATGCAATAAGACGCGTTTTAGAGGTTTACAGAATTACACTACTCTCAAACCGCTGGCATAACACCCAAGCATAACTATTTGTTTTAGAGGTTTACAGAATTACACTACTCTCAAACAAGGAAGAAGTTTTAAAACGAATGTCATAAGTTTTAGAGGTTTACAGAATTACACTACTCTCAAACCTTGGATTGCTTCATAAAAATAAAGACTTATGTTTTAGAGGTTTACAGAATTACACTACTCTCAAACTAGATAGGCTTGCGTTTAACATCGGTACTAGTTTTAGAGGTTTACAGAATTACACTACTCTCAAACCGAGATAAGTTATTTGAACTCGCGGATAATGTTTTAGAGGTTTACAGAATTACACTACTCTCAAACGTATCGTTCAAACTCAAGAATGATACGAGGGTTTTAGAGGTTTACAGAATTACACTACTCTCAAACAAAGTTCCAAGTTTGATTTGAATTCAAGTCGTTTTAGAGGTTTACAGAATTACACTACTCTCAAACGATTGTTTTGTAAGATTGCTGGAAGTAAGAGTTTTAGAGGTTTACAGAATTACACTACTCTCAAACCACCACTATGCCATATTGTGTCCCATGCCTGTTTTAGAGGTTTACAGAATTACACTACTCTCAAACAGAATAGCCTTTACTATATGCACCTTTTACGTTTTAGAGGTTTACAGAATTACACTACTCTCAAACAACAGCAAGCGATGGTAATTGAATATGCCAGTTTTAGAGGTTTACAGAATTACACTACTCTCAAACTGGAGCAATGAATAATACTTCATCTGGATTGTTTTAGAGGTTTACAGAATTACACTACTCTCAAACCAATGGGACGTAGCCGTTAAGAAGTTATCAGTTTTAGAGGTTTACAGAATTACACTACTCTCAAACTTGTAGGTGGTGCTGGCGATTTATCGTTACGTTTTAGAGGTTTACAGAATTACACTACTCTCAAACAATAACAAGCGATGTAAAAACACAAACAAGGTTTTAGAGGTTTACAGAATTACACTACTCTCAAACCGCGTAAAGGCGAGTACACGCCGGAAGTCAGTTTTAGAGGTTTACAGAATTACACTACTCTCAAACCCCAAATTAAATTTGAGGCTCAAGAGTAACTCGGGCTACCACCAGGTGTAATTCTGTATACTCCTTAAATAACACAAAAATCATTATCTAAAATATACCCATTAATAAGACTTTTATCAAGATTTTCTTTAACAAAAGATCCTGTCGTTAAACAAACTAATCGTAATTGTCTACTCAACATGTTGTGATAAAATGCATTAATCTCATCATCATTTAAAACTAAATCTAGATTTACCATAATATATACCATGGGAGATAATAATGTATCAACCACTTCTATGTAGGACATGAAATCCATAATATCCCCTGTACGATTAAACTCAAAGTTAAAGCTACCTAACTTAATAAGTTCAGCAGTACCAATTTCAAGTTTATGTTGGATTGATAAAGGATATCCAAATTCTAAAGAATAGTAAAAGGCATGAAGTCGATTTACAATATCCGCTACCTCTTCAGTCATCAATAAAGCGTCTTTAGATAGTTGGTTTTGTAATTTAGTTAATAAAGTTTTACTATTTACATCTACATATAATGGATTAAGTATCATATGGCTATACTTATCTATACTAAAAGCTTTATTATTATCGTTTAAGATCCAAGGCCCTTCACCACCATCACACTGTATATCGAGCTCTGTAACCATATGTCGAAAAGCTTTACAATCTTCAAAAGATATAACGGTTACCTTATCATGAAATATCTCAAAGTCCAATATAGAATCTTGATACATTAATTTCATATCACGAGCACCCTCTCCGTTGAGTCTATAACCTCACTTTGCTTATCTCCTACTACAATCTCCATTCTTGAAAACTGTTTTTCTGTAACAGTTAACATAAACAAGCTACCACTAGGTGGCTTATTTTTACGTACATGGTCCATTATAATGTTGGCACTAGTTGTATTAAGAACTAATTTTGAGTACACAGATTCTTGTAACATGAGGAATCCTGATACAATTAAATACTTTCTAAAATTCCTATATTCTTTTCTATCTTCCGAAGTCGACGTCGGTAGATCAAACATCACTAGTATTCTCATAAATCTATAGCTCATATTCTATAAACCTAATCTCTGAAGCATCTTGATTCCGCAATGCATCAAATACACTTTTACAGTAAATGCGAATAGCAGCACTAAATGTCTGAATAGTATCATTAATTTTTACATCTTCAGATAGTAATTCTATAAGTGACAATTTAACATCTCGATTGAATTCTGTAGGTATCGACTTGATAACAACCGCATCAACAAAGCCTCTCAACGGTTCCATCAAATCAGAACCTAAATTATACGGATTAAATTGATTACAATGATTAAGACCTAGCTGAGTAATATAACCTAACGATAAAATCTCTCGATTTACCGCAGAAAGCAATATCGCATATCCATAATTCAGTGCTGCATTAATAGCATTATCCTGTTCGCGAGAAAATGATTTTCCAAACAAAGCATTAAAATATACTTTTGCAGCATGCCCCTCACGTTGAGTTTCATCATTTAGAGTCAACTCATCAAGATATTGGTATAGTAAATCTGCTTCAACTAACTCCTGATACTGTAATAGCTCTGCTTGATTCATAATCTTACGTCGTACAATTTCTGTCCATATAGAAGCTTTCAACTCTTTAGACCATTCAGCCTGTTCAAAACATCGTTTACTACTATTGTGACTACCATGTAACGGAAGAAGCTCACTGGCTGGATTCCGTTTCTCATCACAAAACACAATAGCCACTTTTTTCTTAATCAACTCGTTTAGTAGTACGGCGGTGAGACTCACCGCCGTAGATTCAACAATCAGCATATATATTTCATCAATATATACCTTAGTCGTCTCAAAGTCTTTGCGAATAATCATGTAATTCATTTTAAAATCTAACTTAGAACGACTACTTATGACTACCGTACGCCAACTCATAATAACCCCTAATACTAACACATTCGTTTTAAACTATAGTTACTTCATTAGAATATAATCCTGTAATGGATTCATTGATAACTTTAAATTCATCTTGATTACTTATTTTACTCCCCACAGTTGATCTAGATGCTGTTATTCCTAAAGGCTTAACTTCAAAAGTAGTTTTTTGATTTGTTAATAAGTTTAAAAGCTCTATCAAATGAATACTCTGTTCTTCTAAAGACATTTTTTTAAATAAACCATATCCCTTTTCTGATAATTCAGCTGCTTTATTCCCTTTCATCTTTTGATATATAGGCATTTTAAGTTTACTTACCAAGTAATCAAAGAACTCTATATTTTTCTCTTCTACGATTCTAACCTCTATCGTATGCTTATTATCAAGAGCTCTTGTTGATACAACATTTGCCTTCAAATCCTTATTATCTTTTCTCATATTATTAAACTTCTCAAGCACTTTGAGGTATGGAATCCATTCATTTGAAACAATGACTTGAATCGCATTATCAATACAGAATTTACTATTAGTTTTCCCACCCAAATAATAATAGAATCCATTAACCTTAACAAGTTGATTAATACATAGCTTTCTATAAATAATAGAAATATCTTTCGCTTGTGGAATGATAGATGCTACATAATCAATTAAATCTTGATCTGTTGTATTTCGATTCGTTAAATAAATTGGTAGTGGCACAATTTCTTTAACAACTTCTCCCTTTTTGCCGGCATATTGAACAATGATAGAGTAGGCATTCTTAATTTTTGTCATACCACCATATTTAGATACATCCGCAAATACACTAGATTTTGTTTTCATCCCAATATAGGCGCCATCTTTAGCTTTTTCTGCAACAGCAGCTTTATATACAGTCGCATCAGCTAATGCACCAGATTGTTCTAATAATCGCTTCGTAACTCGAACATCATTGCTAGCCATCATTTTCTTAACAGTGTCCATGCTTGTTTTTACATCCCAAGCTTTTCCATCTTTAGCATTTGTGCAATTTACATCATAATTGAACATCTTCGCTAAGTTATATGTACGATTAGCTCCATTCTTTTTAAAGAATGCACGGAAGTTACGAGTAAATCTTTCATGATATACATTACCAACAACAATATTTAAATAAGCATCTTTAGCATGATGGTGATGATTCAATGAGCGAACTTTGATAAAGTCATTATCATGACGGAAGTCTGTTACATTTTCAGCCTTTACAAAAACTACATCAACACCTGGGTAAAGACGACGGAGTAATGTTGTCGCTGCCTTAACTGATTGATTAGTTTCAACTAATTGACGAGCAATAAAACCACTTAAATCATCAGCTGTAAGCGGTGTAATGCGAGTAAGGCGCTCATATTTCCGTTCACTAATAAGACCTTGTTGCTTTAAGAATATCCAGAATGCCTTTTGTGCCTTTTGAATTTCTTTACTAATTGGATATGTATCTGATTTCTGAGCATTTGCAGTTCGTTTACATAACACTAAGTTATCAAAACTATCATCCTTGGTAAGGCTACGAGGATAAATATGATCAATATCATAGTTATCTGTATTTAACTGACTTAAATCTATAACTTCACCAGTATAAGCACAGCGTCCCATTTGAGTGTAGTATAAATAAAGCTTTTTACTTCTTAAAGCCGCATCATCATATTTAGCTAGTCCTGATTTTAGCCCTCCAAACTCTTCGTTCGTAAGTCCACTTAATAATGCATCATCTTTTTTTATTGCTGCATATAAATCTGATAATCGTTTTTGGCGAGAATCTTTTTTCTTTTTCTCCGCTTTATTTGACCGTGTTACTTCTACAAAGATACGAGCCGGTAAAGTTTTTTTAATATGTACAATTTCATCAACGATGCGCAATGCTTGCCATACCGCACGTTTAACAGCAGGTGAAAGCGCTAAATCATCGATAATATCATGAGGGTTCACGATTTGACCTTCTGTTAATTTATCATTTATCTCTTGAATACGTTCCATAAATGAAAATCTATCGCCTAATAGTTCCATCAAGTTATAGCTAAAATCACGCATTGCTTCAATAATGGTTACAGAAGTACCGTCTCCAGCCTTATCACAGCCATCGATACCATTTAGTAATTTCTTAGAAAGACGTCCCCAATCTCGATATCTTAATTTTGACAATTTTTTGATAGCTTCATCATCAAGGCACGAAGCGAATTTTTTACGTAACGTTTCACGTAACATTTTTTTACTTTCACCAAAGATAGTAATATCCGTAATAATCTCTTCGGCCATAGACAAATCAAAATTATTACCAAGAATACGAACCATATCACGATAAGAGGCTAAATCATTTTTAATTTCTCCATCAAGACCTGTAATCTCAGGTTTATGCTTCTCAGGGATATAATTATTATCCTTTAAGAATTGCTCTATACGATTTTTAGTCATCTTCTTATGGTCTTGCTTAAATACGGCCTCAATAAGATGTTCTTTTACTGCTTTCTCTAATGGCTTACCATCAATACGCACATTATTTAGCTCGTTAAGCAACATGAACTCACTATATAAAAGAGATGATTTAGGCAGCACATCTTCACCTAACAAATAAGTACATTTATTCGTAAGATTTTTAATAAAAGCAGCTGCTGATTTTTCCCGATCAATTTTATCATCAAAATTCCACGGAGTTACTCGTCCAGATGCTTTCCGAACCGCCCAAGCAAAACCACCATTATCTACATTATGAGAAGTGTTTAAAGGCCCTACGTAATACGGAATGCGAAACTCAAGCATTTTAATAAGTTTCTCTGCTACAGAAAAACCATCCGCCACTTCATTTAAAAATGGGAATTTAGGACCACATTTAGCAAGAATTACTTTAAGTTCTTCTAAATGTAATTGATACGGAATTACGCCATTATCTTTAATCCGTTGTAGTGGCAATAAGGTTTGTAATTCAATTTCACTAAGAATATACTCTTTATCCTTAGAATCTGGTAATCCCTCTACTACCTTTTTAGTGTACTTATAAAAATCTTCACGGTTACAACTCGTTTCCTCTGTACGACCTTGTTTAATATAGTGCACATAGTTATGCAAACCTTTTTCATCAACTTTGAACATCGCATTGTAAATGCTTCTATCAGACTTTAGTAAAGATTTCAATATAGCTAAATCATCTTTATGCTTGTTAAAAGCTTTTACCTTAGATTCAGAAATAGTAAGACCAGGTTCTTTAATAGACATGAGGATAATAGCATCATATACAGATTTACAATCATCAATAATATGAATCTCATCTCCCCAAGCTTTAGCTAGGTCATCACGTTTCTCATCATATGTATCCCCTACAATTTGTAACTTTTTAAGATCTTCATCTAAATCCTCTACAGAGCCGAATAAGTCAGTAAGGCTCGCAGATAAACCTAACACCAAATTAGCAAATGATTTAAGTCTTTTTTTATCCTCCTTGACCTGTTCTTTTTGAGTTTTACCAGAAGTGTCCACTTCATCAGTAATTATATATGTATCAACAAGACGTTCTATGGCCTTTGCTTTGTCAGATTTTGTTTTACCTAGCTCCATAAGGATTTGACCGATAGAACCAATTGCAGCACTAGAATCAAAACAATTGAACGTAATATTTTCTAAGGCTTGTTTAAGCACATCATCAAGCGTTGAAGCATTTGAATCAAATGAAGCCCCTTCATAGAGAAAATTACCACGGTATTTTAAAATATGATGTACTGCCAAGAATAACTTACGAATATCATCAGTACCATCTTTCATTAACTCTGCACGCAAATGATAAATAGTAGGATACGCTTTATAATAATCTTGATCAGTATAGTTTTTATCGATAAACAAAATATGTTTAGAACTATGACCGGTCGTTTTATCCTCATAGTGGTACTTACTTTCACGAAGACGCATAAAGAATGTAGAATCCACCTGTGCCATAGCATCAGCAAACAATTCTTCTAATAGTTTTAAGCGTAATTTACGACGCTCCAAACGACGACGCATAGAACGAAATCCGCGACGTACTACAGCGGATTCTCCCTCATCAAACAAACGACTTCCCCACATTTTATGAGATCGAAATTTCAGCAACTCATAGGACTTATTGGTTACTGCCCAACCCACTGAGCTTGTACCAATATCTAGCCCCACAAAATAATCTTTAATCGGATATCCTTTTAAATGGCTTGAAATAAGTTGGTTCGATGCTTGCGTTTCCATAAGTCTTCTCCTTTGGAAATTAATAATTGACATTCATCAAATGCTTAACTATACTATAATTAATCCAACTAGTTTTGGAGGTTTACAGAATTACATTACGAGTTCAAATACAAATTAATTTACAATGCCTTCGGGCTGCCCGACGTAGGGCACCTACTCTCAATTCTTCGGAATTGAGTTTTTTATTGCCAAAATTTACTATTTAAACGTGATATATAATCTATAAGTCGCCAAACACCGTATAATTAACTTCATTTTAGCATAAAACAATAAATTAATTCATATGTTTTTCATAAATCTTATAATTATACTCATAATCGAGTACATAAAAGTTAATAAATAGTTATGTTTATAAGTAAAGCCGAGCTACTCAAAATTTAACGTAGCTCGGCTTTTTCGTCTCTTTTATTCTAATATAATTATCTATAAATCATAATTTTACTTACTTTATCGCCTTTTTGTTCAAATTGTATGCCATGCATCATATCCGTACGATAGCGATATTTCCCATAAAACCATCGATTATTAGAGTCTACTAAATCAGGTCTACCGTATCATTAAGGACTTTTCGCATGGAGTCGCCTACGGCAATGCCTCTATGTGTTGTGGCATCACGATTCTCGATCATCATATAGGTAACAACTGACTCTACACCATCCATTTTAAAACTCCCAAAGGTAACACCACCATAGGTGAGTCCTCTACTAGTTTCTTTAGTAGGCTGCCCCAAACTTGCTTTCACACTATCAAAGGTATTACCTAATGAAACACCAAGAACCATCATATCCTCGTCTGGTAAGTTAGCACCTACAAGTTGTCCTCCCGCATAATGAGTATACTGCTCAGCTTTCGGCCAATCGTAAGACTGTTTCGCTGCATTTGTTTCAAGGCGATCCCACGTTTTGCTCAACCAACTTGCATCTGTCACATAACTATAACCACTTACCAATTGCAGGCCGATAACAAGCCCCGTAATCATGTATTTTCTTTTCATGTTCTCTCTCCTGAACGATCTTATAAACAACTAAATTACATTTTATCTTTACTTTGCATACGGATTACTTTATTCCGCAGTGTCTCAACATTTGCAAAATCAGAATATTCTACCGTATTACGCAGCTGAATATGAGAATATGGCGTAGCCCCATCAATATAAACTAAGCTCATTATATATACATTCTTGTCATCACGTAAGAATCGATGCATTAAAGACGTTTTTCCTGGTTGATAGTTATCTACTAAAAGACTAGGAACGCCATTATTCCAAACAGATGCTGATTGAATAGGTGCATCACCTATGATTTGACTTTCTGGCTTTATTTCCGAAATCTCGTCAATAAATGAATAGATATATTTATCATCTACTTTTACAGGTTTCTTAGCTACAATAAGTCGGATACCTGATCCACGATAGTCTCTCATTTCGGCAGAGTCCTTTAACGATTTCTGTGCTATTAGTTTGAGCCCTTTAGGAATACGATATGTGAAATTATCCCATTGAATACTTTCACTATAATGATCCATGTCATCTAACGATCGAATCGACGGAATTACATAATTACTCATAACGTGCTCGAGCTTGCCGGTAACAGGCTGATTTTTGTAGCTAAGACCTACCATATATTCTTGATTCGGTTGATTAAATAAACCAACTACAGCAACCATAGCAGGCGTATTCTCACCGAAAGACTCAGTTTCAATAGCCCATTTACCATGTGTGATACCCGGATATGTAAACTCCCCTTTTCGCTCTGATTTTAATTTGCCTAATGCATCATCATAATTCTGTTTTGTACCAATCGCAAAAAATATGGAATTCTCTCTTACAATAGATAAACGTTCACCATCACTGCGTTTTGGGTAATACTTACTTGCTAATAGTAGTCCAGGAACAGATGCCCGAATGTTATTACGCTCATCATGCAACAACACAACTGCAGACTCATTAACAAGTAAGTCCATCAACTTCTCCGAATCGCTTGCTATCTGATTGACTTCATCTCGTGTTAGTCCCCAGTCAGTTACATACATGTCCATGCGTTTTTTAGATTCAGAATGTAATTTTATAACATCACTAGCTCCTACATTGCTCAAGCTACCGGCCCGATAGTTTTCATAGGCATTGGCAGGGATATTCGCATCTGCCCCTGGTATAGGTGGCTGTCCTGCTGGCACTTCTATCTGTACAGCGCTTACATTCATGGTGAAAGCAGCTAGTACAGCCATGATAATCAAACTTTTACGTAACATAAAACCCTCTCTTTTTTCTCTCACATTACAACATAAATAAGCACAACCTTATTAGCATAAGTATACTATGTAAACAAGGCTGTGCCTATTATTAATAATTTTATAATTTAGTATATGTATGATATATCTATAATTGGTATATATAAGGTTTATCTCCATTTGACGATATATCCCTTTATCCCTATAATATAAGTAGATAGTCAGACGAGTAGTGACGTCAGGCTCATCTCACAAACAAATAACATGTAGAAATGGCCTTTTCGTTTTATCTAATTTCCGAAGAAACGAAGGGCTATTTTGCTATTTCTAGACAAATAAGCGCCACAAGTGCTCCAAAGGATATCATGACTGATAAAATCCCAAGGATAATCATAATGATTTTATAACCACTCATAAGCAACCCTCCCTTCAAAAACGAAGAGAGGCCCAACCTCGCCTAACTATCCTAAGTCTATTATAGAACGAACTAATATGCGATACAATAAGCATTATATTATATAAATATACGAATAAACTAATAAAAGCCAAGTTATTCCTAACTATGAATAGCTTGGCTTTTACATTATGTAAATAAGTTAAAAATATATCAGAAATCTAATATGCGTATTTAGGAGCTTTCAAAAGCTAATGAAATATCAGTCCAATAATAATCAGAATCGGAGCCAGGTAAGAAACACAAAAATAACAATAGCTAAAACAATAATAGTGCCATACATTAATATCCCTAGCTTTATAACAAAATCTATACTATAAAAGATAAATGTCCCCACTAAAGATTGGTCTTTCAAAGAAAAGTACCAAGCTTTCACTCTATAATAAATTTTTGGTTTATCAAACGCTGGATATAGTTTCTCATGCCACAAAATAAGCCACGGTAAAACCCAAATATTCCCAAAGGTAAATATCAATACTGGCAAATAATCCCTTAATGGATATGCTTCTAATACATATCGATCATAGAGCAATGTATAGAAAGCCCAAATAGAGATTCCCCAAATAAGTAAAAGTACAAGCTTTATTAGGAGTCCAAAAACAAGTTTTATCTTTAATCTATGTTTATTCACTGTTTTAACCACTCTAGTGCCATACATAAATATTACAACTCATCATCATAAGATAGTCCAAAGATCTTTTTATAGATCAAATTAGGCAATTTATATTTTTCATCACCAAATTCAGCAGGTAGAATCATAGCTTTTAGATTTTCTGCATATATACGTTGTTGGCGAATTTGTCCATTATTGTAATAGGTACCGCCATCATTAACGGTCCCTGTAATTCCTGAACTTCCTTGCTTTGCACGCCAAATAGAGATATATGGGGTCTTATCACCTTGTTTTAAACTTCTATCATGATCATTAATCAAATGGCGCAAAGAACGATCCATTTGGTAATCGTATTGTACTGAAAGTCCTTGAATCATATTCGCAGCAGGCATGGAAACATAAATGACGGCTTCAATACGACGATGGCCATTCGGCGCCGTTACAGACTTAACAGATGAAAGATCCAAATATTTTCCATCTCCTCTTCCAGAGTCAGCACTCGAATCGATGTGTTCAAATCGTTCTGCGTTTAATAAGTCAGCTTGTGATACGGCTTGGATTTGCATTGGCAACACGAGGCAGCTTAGTAACCATAGTGAAAGTAAATATATGCGTTTCATCATCCACCTCATTGGGCCACAATATCATCAAAATGCTGCTGATATACAGATACAAACATAGCATCCGCTATATCATATATAATAGTATTATTACGGTTAAGTGGGACCTTACGCGTATCGTTTACATAATGCATTGGCTTTGTCGCCCCATCAAATGTATATCTCGCTACATCTACCCCTGTCATAGCTAAACCAGACTTACTTTCACTAGCCTCAATCAAAGCCAACATAGACGGGCTCGGATTCATGATACGAGACGAATGAATAAGTGTCGCTAACGAATAGTTAGTATCATAATCCACGGTGAGCTGTCTCTCATTGATGATAGATTGATAAGACGTATCCATCACAATATAGTAAGTCCCGCGCAAGGAATACTGTGGCGGTGCATAGCGTAGGGCCTCAATCGAATAAGTGTTTAAATAGATATACAAGCCACCACTCTCTATGGGCCCATTCATCGACTGAGAATAAACAAGCTTAAACTGTGGCGACGTCTTCAGCTCCTGAAATGTAATTGCCTCTGTAGGCATGGTGAAAGCCAGCAACACAAGAGCTAGTATCAAAATACGTTGAATCATAAAAACCTCTCTCAAAAAATGAATCTTGTCTCTCAATAAAATAAGCACAGTCTTATTAGCATAAGTATACTATGTAAATAAGGCTGTGCCTATGATTAATAATTTTATATTTTAGTTCCTAATGTATATATATTCTCCAACGAGCAATAAAACTCCTCTTTGTATTTTCCCCAGTTTTTATGGATAATTAAACTATACTTGATATATGCACCGCAAGTAGTAAGGGTGATTTAGTATGAATCTCTAGATAGTGTAAATTTTTGGAGGTGTCATATGGATTCTCTGACTATTATTTGGTTTATTGTTTGCGCCTATTTATTACTAAATTTATTAGTCGGCGTGTATTGTCATATTCGTGTAAAAGATAGTACTGACTATCTACTCGCAGGTCGTTGTATTGGGGTTCTTATGACGGCAGGCACATTAGCAGCTACGGAAATCGGTGGTGGGAGCACCGTAGGTGTAGCAGCGAAAGCGTATGGTTCTTGGGGTTTGTCTGCAGGTTGGTACGTAGTATCTGCAGGGATTGGTGTTATTCTCGTTGCTTTCATCGCACCACTCTTGCGGCGTGCTATGGCAACAACCGTACCGGAGATCATCGGCCGTCGTTTCGGCGCGTCTAGCCATCTCATTACTTCCATTCTGTCCATGCTGGCAACAATTACACTAGCAGGCGTACAGATTACAGCAACTGCAACCATTATTAGCGTTCTCACCGGACTTTCAACAGAGCTCGCCATCCTCATCTGTGGCGCGGTACTCGTAATTTACACCATGTCCGGCGGCATGTGGAGCGTAACGATGACGGACGTAATCCACTTCTTCGTTCTCGTTGGGGGCTTCTCCCTCGCGGTACCGTTCGTCTTACACAATGTGGGCGGCTGGGAGTCGGTAGTGACAAAATTGCCACCTGAACAGCTAGGCTTTACAAAGGTGGGTTGGAAAACCATCATCGGCCTTGTCATCATGTATTTCATGACCTTCTCCACTGGGCAAGAGTCAGTTCAACGGTACTTCGCAGCGAAAAATGAAAGAACGGCCGTTCTCGGTTCTATCATTTGCGGGATTATTATGGCTCTATTCGCCTTTGTTCCTGCCGTATTAGGCCTCGTAGCATTGGCTGAATTCCCGAACATCGAAGCGAACAATGCGGTGGCAACGGTAGCGCTTAACCTCATGCCTCCTATAATGGCAGGCTTCGTTATGGCCGCGGTCGTGTCGGCTACGCTTTCATCAGGCGCAGGCGACCTCTTAGGCGCCGCAACTGTATTTACCAAGGATATTGTGGAACATCATTTTGGTAAAAGCCTCACCGATGCACAGCTCACTAGATATAGCCGTCTATGCGTGCTATTCCTCGGTATCATCGCCATTATCATCTCCCTCGTAAGCAAAGCCATCATTCCGATGCTCGTATTTGCTTTCACAATGAGATCCGCTGGCCCATTCGCCGCATTCCTATTGGGCCTCACGTGGAAAAATGCAACAGCTGGCGCTGGCATTTGGTCCATCGTGCTCGGCTCCATCGCAGGCGTATACTGGGAATTCGTTGGCAACCCATATGGCATTATGTCCATCATCTTCGGTTCCATCGTCAGCCTCATCGTCTTTGTCGCTGTGGTATTTATTGAAAGATCCATGGGTAAACCACCGGCTCCACCGGCTATACCTGATGATGTAAAAGAAGTATAATCAATTTGTTATAATCTGTCACTTAATAATAGACTTAAAAGTGCTATAAAATTACAATTATAAAACCAAAAACTCCTATCGGTGAAAGCCAATAGGAGTTTTCTCATTTTACAATACCATCATCAAACTGTATGCCATACACGTGTTCATCATAATTTGACGATATATAATAACCTTACTATAATATAAGAAGATAGTCAGACGAGTCGTAACGTCAGGCGCATCTCGAAATTGAAAAAAGATTAGGAAATGGCCTTTCAGTTATCTAGTTACACTAGGCAACGGAGGGCTATTTGCTTTTTGTAAGGCTTTTTTAGTTATCCTATACAACGATTTATCTATATAGATACATCATATGTGTATTGAAGTACTCTTTATATTCATCAATAGTGGAGAATTTCCCTTTATTCTCCTGTATAACAGCCTCAAAATCTGGCTTTATTTCAGTTACTGCAGATTTTGTTTCAGCTATTGCTGTTTTTCTTTCAACTACGGACAGTTGAGTTCCCTTCCAAAGGCTACTATATTTACTTTCATAATAAGCCCAGCTAGCTTGTGTATAGGCTTTTGTAACATAGGCTTTATCATAGTTATCTTGCGCTGAATCTAAATTACCAAGGGCTTCGTCGATTTGAGCCATCGTATAGAATGCAAAGGTAGACCATCCATAATCACTTGGTGCGGGCTCATGCCAATGTCTTGCCCTCTCAAAGCTTGTGTGTAAATTCTGCTTGATGTGTGCTGCCGCTTCTCTATCCCCCATATGTACAGCGAGCACAACCATATACTTAGCACATAAGCATTCTGCGTAATAGTCTTGGAAATTTCGTTTACCATACATAGACCATAATTGGATCAACTCTTTCCATAAATTTTGGTCTAATTGATCTAGGTAGAAACGATGGATGGTTTTCAAGAGAACTAAAAAATATATAATATCATTACTATTGAGTTCAGTATCTAAGTCTAGCAAATCGTGTATTTGTCCATATGCCTTGAAAGGCATCTTGAAGTATGGATGATCGATAGACTGAACACGGTGCTCGTAGCTTTCACGATTATCTTTTTCAATATCATGATGCAACAATAAATACCGCAAACATTCCAAATTAAAGACATTGTCCTGACAGCTTACATCACAAATATAGTTATTGAAATAAGGCTCATGAACCAACGGCGCTTGCTCTTGTGCTGTAATGAGGTCTTGCAATAAATTCCAATAGGTATTATTCCCTGTGAAAGCATTCCCTAGCATGCGGTACCATTTAGATAATCGAGATACTCGCTGCACATACTCAGCCTGCCAAGAGTCAGGAGATTCGATATCTACCTCACCTATAGTTGCATCCAAAGTATCAACGATAGGCACAAGCGCTTCATAGTTCTGATATCGTCGAATAGCCTCATAACAAGCATCTAGAAGGCAATATATACGTTCCAATACCGTCAACTGAGTTCCTTTGTGGGACAATGATTCTACATGAGACAATAGACCTTCACAAGTATTCCCATCATCAGTCATATCGTTCTGGCAGTCATCATCTTCTTTAACGCCTATCTTAATAAGCATGTTCTTTGCATGGTTAGTATAAGGCACCAAGAAATCAAAATACGCTCTAGCTTTATCCAAGCCAGGATATAAATCGACGCGTAGCTTTTCCTGAGATAGTTCTCTAACAAGTTCATCCGCCAAAGGGCTTAGTATACGATATCTCACATAACCAAGTACGCCTTCATTTCCTTCCTCCCAGTAGTCGAGTCCCTCGCTGAATCTATCATACAGATTATAAATATAATCATGTAATAAACTATCAGCCCAGTCGTTGCTTTCATCATATACAGAAATGATGGCATCATTGGTCAAATTCCTATAAAACCGATGAACAGGTTCACAAATTTTGCGGAAAAATGGATCTTTAGACAATGTATCTAACTGTTCAGATTCTGTCTGCCCATGCATGGTCTGCACCATATAAGCCCCCAATGCATCAGCAATCAACAGAAACTCAGACCGGTTTGATTCATCCATAGAATAGGTATTATCTAGGGCTTGAACAGCAATTAACTCAGGTAAATAATATCTATCAATGCGATTTATTGCTTGATGAATGGTATAACACCGCAAAGGAGTGGTAATACGCTGTGCTCCTGCTGCCATTCCAAAAATTCCACTCCTACCATATAAAGACTCTATTAAATATCCCACCATATGGTCAGATAAGTAAAGCAGCCCATTCGTATCCCCATAATTGCGTTGGAATAGTAAATCTCGTCCACGTTCGCTCTTATACAAGGCATGGACATTGTAACGCCCTCTTCTCTTTGTTAAAAGTAGCTCCTCACCTTTATAGGTACCATTTAGCATAAACTCAGGCAAAGCCTTTACGAACTCATCTCGTAATTCGTTATACGGTTTACCATGTTCTGCGCAAAGAGCGATTATAAAGGCTCGAATCCGTTCATGCTCTAGCTCAATCTCAGGTCCATTATCCGTAATATCATCGCCCTCTTCAAAAGGCAAAATATCATCCGTACTATACTCCAAAGCATTTATAAACGTAATCCCTTCCTTGCCCTCTACAAGAGGAAACAAAGAAGGACGAATCTCATTAAAAATGCCTGTCGTTGTAATTGTTACATTATACATACAACACCCTTTTATTATAAAACTATATACACACTAAGAATGATACGTAATCTATACCCATTGTAACATTAAACATTAGAAATGATAATTTAATGGTTTATAGATAAAGGCTCTACCTCAAAATAAGGTAGAGCCTTTATCTATTTTCTTATTTATTTATAAATTACCAACTTCAAATTAGTGAATAATCCAAATAGCAATTGTACTTGTAATGAAGGTAACAATTACAGGTATGCTTGTACGTTTTACAAGATCGAAACTAGAGATATTTGCAATACCAGCTACAGCAATCATAACAGCACTAATTGGGCTGAGTAGGCGGCCTACACTCGCTGCATTTTGCATACCGAGAAGGATTGTTGTCGCATTACCACCTAGGTCAGCTGCAAAATTTGGAACCAATGGAGCAAATGCAAACATAGATGCAACGCCAGAGCCCATTACGATACTTAAACCTGTAATAATTGTAGATACAATAACACCTACTACATCAGCAGAAATAGCAAGGCCTTGAATAGCAGCAACGAATTCTTTTACGATGCCCAAAGAAGTTAATCCGAAAGCAAACGTTTCACCTGCAACGATCAATGTTACAGTGTTAGCAAATTGGTCGCCCATACCTTTGAAGAAGGTTTGGATGCTAGCCGCCATTTTACGGAAGTCGCGATGACGGATAAGTTCACAGCCCATAGCGATAAACAAACTAAGGAACATCGCAAGGTTTACATTCATCTTAACACCTTGAATACCATATTCACTGAAGCCAAGGATAAAGATTAATGGCAACAATGGTAAGAATATATACGGTAATGGACCAACTTCGAGGTCATCAGATTTATGAGCCTCCACATATTCCGTAGGAACATGGCCAGACTTTTTATCCAAGTATTTTTGCCATACGAAATGAGCAATAGCAGCCATTAAACCACAGATAATATATACTTTCAACTGATAATCTACAAAGTACTCATGAACAGGCATGTTTACTGTTTTGGATACGAGCAATGTAGTGGCAGAGGCAGGACCGATGTCGAGCAAGTGACCTGTAGCAACAGCCGCTGCAGCACCTACAGGACTAACACCTAAGCGTACAAGAATTGGGAAGATTGTCACCATCATAAGCATTGCAAGGCCAGAAGCACTTGGAATTACAAGGGACATGAACATATTTAGAATAAATGTAAGCGCCATTACTAGGTATGCAGATTTCATTTTACCGAGTGGTTTAATGGCGGTTACAACGAGGCGAGAGCTAGCACCGATGTGGTCCATGTACTTTGCGAAACCAGTACAAGTCATGATCATGAGGCCAAGGTTTGCCGCATCTTTAGCAGTAGTAATATTAATAAATTCAAAAGCATCAAAAAAAAGAACACCTGTGGCCTTCTTCGCTTCTACAAAGGATGTTGTGTATCCAAGCAAGTACGCGGCAAACATCATAATGAGACCACCCAATAATAATACAGTTTGTGCTTTAAACTTCTTAATAACCAGTGTTCCCGTTATAGCTATAACCAATAAACAAACTAACAAATTCATACATGTTCCCTCCATTCACAACACAATACTTAGAAGTTTTCCTTTGCGTGTTTGAAATCTTCTTTGATTTTTTCTAACAAGCCCGGTGTTTCAAGGATTTCCTCCACAGATAAAGCAATGCCCTTCGCGCCATACATGATAGCATCCTCTGCGAGTTGGCTTTTACCATTGTCTAGCCATTCCTGAGAATGACTCGTCACACCCTTGCCTACGAATTTCACGCGTAAACATGCACCTGGCACGCGAAACGTAACACTAGAAAAATCGGTAGATCCCGTCACCTTACGAGGCTCGGAAATCTCTGGGGCACCTACCTTTTCTGCATTTTTTAAAAGTATATCGTTCAAGGTCTGTACATTGACTTTGTTGTCGTACGCCTTAACCTCTTCCCATTCCATCGTAGCGCCCACCTGTAAAGCCGCACCTTGCGCCACGTCTTTCACACGAGCCACAACCTCGTCGAGACGAATGCGACTAGAGGAACGAATATACCACTGGGTACACGCATAATCAGGTACGATATTCGCGGCTTTGCCACCGTCAGTGATAATGCCGTGCATGCGAACCTCAGTCGGTACGTGCTCGCGCAAATACTCCATACCGTTAAAGAACAACAACACCGCATCTAACGCGCTGATGCCCTTCTCTGGGGCAATCGCCGCGTGAGCAGACTTACCGTGGAACTTGATATTAACGAGATTTAGCGCCAAGGACTTACCATCTACCGTCGTCGTGTCGCTACCGTGCATCATGAAAGCAAGATCTAAATCGTCAAACACGCCTTCACGGGCCATGACGAGCTTGCCGCTCGCCGTTTCCTCTGCAGGCGTACCGTACACAACTAACGTGCAAGGTGCTTGTAACGTGCGTTTCAAAGCGATTGCCGCCGTGCAAATAGATGGACCTTGCAAATTATGACCACACGCATGCCCCAAACCTTCAAGGGCATCGTACTCACAAAGCAAGCCGATCTTAGGTCCTCCACCGTTTACATGGTATACCGCTCTAAACGCAGTCTTAAGACCACTCACCTCACGGTCTACTATGAACCCTTCCTTCTCTAATAAATTTGTCAACAACTCATGAGCTTTAAACTCTTCATTTCCGAGCTCAGGATGATCAAAAATGAAATCGTTTAACTCCTTCATGGGCTTTCTTAATGCTTCAATCTCTTGTAAAAGCTGACTCATTTCTACCTCCAACATACACACTATAAAAACATAAATTCATATAACTACAAATACAAGCCTCAAAAAACCTGTATCTAATAACCTATTTTTTATCTATCTTTCTATTATTAGTCTATTAATACACTAATATTTGTTCCGCATAACGGAACGTCATTCCATAAATCAAGTAAAAAATAAATTTATAAGGTCGCTCCCATTTGTTTGGAAATGGTTTGACCTAATTCCATCATGACTGATAGATACTCTTTGACATGCTCTTCCGTGTAGTCCCCTATAGGACCAGAGATAGTCATCACCGCTTCAAGCTTATTACCAAAGGAGAAGATAGGCACTGCGACGGATGCCGCATCAGGTACTCGATTGCCGCGAGTCACCACATACCCATCATGACGAATTTGGGCGCTTTCACCAGCACTCATATCAGTATCCTTGAAGTCCACCATATAGGCACCGAAAATCTTGCCTGCCGCCCCTTTAAAGATAGGATACACCGTACCGATCTTGATGTCGTGACGCAATGGCTTGTCCGCCGCAACACGCTCGATACAAATGCGATAATCACCCTGCGCCAAGAACAAATTCACGGACTGCTGCAACTGATCGCGGATTGCTACCATATAGGGCTGCGCAATAGCTCGCACATCCAAAGACGCAAGGAAAGACTTTGCCATCGGCAAAATGCCCCAAGACAACTGATACTTCTTGGCCCTATTAAACTCAACCCAATGATGAGCTTCAAATGTCTTGAGCAATCGATGCACAGTGGCCTTGGGCAACGCCGTCGCATTCGCCAACTCGGTCACACCAAGCGGGCCTACCTCTAATAACTTGAGTATCTCTATACCACGCTCTATTGATTGAACCATATTCATATCCAAAGAAACATACTAGATTATTACCATTTAATACGTTTCTATATTCTAATAAAACTAATGATAAATTTAACAATATACATAATCTGTTAGATCACTTTTGATGCCTCTGAAAAACATATAGTGCAACTAAGTCATTACAAACATAACAATAACACATTCATGAAAAATTTAAAAATAACTAAGATGCATAAGTCGTAATTTCACTACCACCAAAAAGAACCATTAACACAATGCACCGTATTGTGTTAATGGCTCTTTTAATATAACTAAAATTTTATAGAAAGATTGCAGTATAGCCAAGCTTTAAGTATTATCCCTACAACAGAATTAAACCTCATGTGTTTCTCCAAGTTTAGCAATAAACACTTATTCTCCTAATAGCCGTTCTACTAAATCGATCCAAATAGAAACACCATCTTCTAAGGCACTTGTATCAAAACTCATGTCAGGATGATGCAAACCTGGACGCAAATTACACCCAAGCCCAAAGAAACCTGCTTTCAAGCTTGGCTTTTCCACAGTGTAGAAGAAGAAATCTTCCCCACCTGGTGTGTAAATTGGATCAATGCAGTTGCTTTTACCAAGAATAGAAGATATAGAGTCAGCTAATAGAGCCGTTGCCTCGTCATTTAACTCAGCCGCAGGAATACGGAAGGAATCCAAAACCTCAACAGTCGCACCGATAGAAGCAGCTGCCCCTTCAATAGCTGGTAAAAACTTAGCACAAAGCTCATCCATCGTTTTATTATATTGTGCACGTAAATCCCATGTAACAACCGCTTTCGCTGGAATCGCATTCGTTACGCCAGAGTCACAAAGGAAACGAGTCGCCTTAACACTATAATTATCAGTTGGTTTTAAATGGATAGCATTAACTGCATTAACCGCTTGAGCCGCTGCATCCAAAGCATTAATCCCTAAATGAGGGCGAGCACCATGAGCTGGCTTGCCATGAAAAGCAATGACCATACGGCAAGAGGATGCATAATGAATCGCAGGGCTAGCCTGCCCATTTTCTGCTTCTTCAAATGGACGCACATGCGCACCAAAGATGTATTCTACATCATCAATAGCTCCACCCCTAATCATGCTATTCGCACCAGAACCTAGCTCTTCCGCGGGTTGAAATAAAATCTTTAACTTACCACGTTTTACTAATTGCTTTTCTTTAATAATTTGAGCCGCAGCCAACAGCATTGACATATGTCCATCATGACCACAAGTATGACGAGATACATGTTTGCCATCGATAATATGACCAAGCGCATCCATATCGGCACGAAGCGCTACCACAGGACCAGATCTACCGCTATCATAAATACCGATAATGCCCGTTTCTCCGCCCACATTACGTGTTACATCGTAGCCGTAACTTTCCAATTTTTCTGCTAAAAATACGGAAGTCTTGAACTCTTGAAAACCTTCTTCAGGAATTGTATGTAAATAATTATAGAAATTTAATACTTCACTCATCGCCAACACCTCTTTCTATAGAATAGCGTCTAACACATTAATTATACTACACAAATATCTGCTTTTAAATCAGTTGAAATAAAAACTTTTAATAATATATATAACTTTTATAAATGATATTCTTGCACTATTTATTATCTCTACTATATAATTATAAATCATATAACTCTATATGTTTTATGTAGGAGGTTGAAAATCATGAGTGACCCTAACAATGAGAAAAACTATACTCAATTTACTAAGAAGGTGACTGTCGGTTGCTATATTGCATTAGCTGTAGCAGTCCTATTCTTCTCAGGATTACTTAACAATGTAGAAGGTTTTAAATGGCTCTCTGCATTAGACTTTGCGACTGTTTCTGGTAAATTTGGTACCATGGTCAACCCTGCAAAAAATACCTTTATTGGGGAAGGCGGCGTCAGCGCTCGCGCAGGTTTCCTCTTTGCCTTGGGCTTAACACCAACAGTTATGTTGGCATTGGGTGTACTTGAGATTTTAGAACATTACGGTGCAATCCGTGCAGCCCATAAATTAATGACTCCATTATTGAAACCTATTTTAGGTATCCCTGGATTAACTGGCCTTGCAATGATTACGGACTTACAAAGTACAGATGCAGGTGCAGCGATTACCAAAGACCTTTATGACAACAATCTAGTTAACCGTAAAGAATTAACAATTATGACGGCATGGCAGTATAGCGGTGCGGGCATGATTAACAACTACGTAGCCATTGGATCTGCTATTTTTGCGTACTTAACAGTACCAATTATCCTTCCACTCATCGTAGTATTTGTTATGAAGTTCTTTGGTGGTGCCGTATGTCGAATCGCACTTAATACAGTATTCAAGGGAGATTTCAAAGATGAGCAACAATAAAGAAACAAACAATCCATTTGATATATTTATTCGTGGTGCACGAAAAGGCTTTACGCTAGCCACTCAAAACTTATTACCAAACGTATTGATGGCATACACACTTGCCGAGCTATTACGCATCTTAGGTATCATGGCATTTTTAGATAACCTATTTGCTCCTGCAATGGCTCTATTTGGTCTTCCAGGTGAAAGCGTAACAATCTTGTTAACAGCGTGGTTATCCTACTCTGCTGGTATCGGCGTTGCAGTTAACTTGCTTTCTAACAATACGATTGATATGATACAAGTGACTATTTTGGCTCCAGCTCTACTCTTAATGGGCTCCCAAATCCAATACATGGGCCGATTACTAGGTGTAGTTGAAGTACCTAAAAAATATTGGCCAATGCTTATGACTATCAGCGTTGTAAATGCATTGATTTCCATGGTTATTATGAAAGCATTTGTATAATATCAAGACAATAGAATACTTTAACACTAATACAATAACTGAAACAAACCAAAAGGCAGTACTAATATGAAATATAATAGTACTGCCTTTATTCTTTTAACAAAATACCAAATATCTATATCACTATTAAAATATAGAATATGTCTTATTCTCAACATTGCTCAATATGCATAATATACATATTGAATATTCATTCCCCGTATGTTTTAATGAAGACAAATACCATTCGTTTATGACAAATTAAATATCTATCCTTTATTAGAAGAATTCACTATATTTACGCTACATAATAGGTCTTTACTACCATGCTTATATAAATCTTAAACACATCATGGTAGATTTTTTATTACGTAAAGGAGTATAGATGTATGAGTAAGGAGAAATTAGAGTTTGTAGAACCAGTTGATACAAACACAGATAATGAGTACTCTAGAGAGCCTGTCCCATTAGAGGCAAGAAAGTCCTGCTTTTCTCTCACCATCGTTTGGACTGGGTTCGTTTTTCTTGTTACTAGTATGATGGCTGGTGGCGGATTAGCTGCGGGGCTGACTTTCAACGAATTACTATTAGCCATGATTCTAGGAAATATTTTCTTATGTATCATCGCAGGACTAGTGAGTGTAATCGCCTATAAAACAGGCCTTACCTTTGCCCTTTTGACTCGATACAGTTTCGGTCAGGAAGGATCTAGAATTGCCTCTCTCTTCGTACCTATCGTCAATCTAGGTTGGTACACTATTCAAGCGGCTTTATATGGACATTTTATTGCTCAAGTATTCAACCTCTCCTATACGGGCGAAGTCATTGCTATGATGCTCAGCGCCGTTATTATGGGTATCTTTGCAGTTCTCGGCATTAAATCTCTCGCCGTATTCGGCTATATTGCGATTCCGTCCATCGTATTCCTTTCCCTAGGAACGGCGGCTCGCTCGGTTCAAACAATCGGTGGTTGGCAAGAATTATTTAACTATGTGCCATTACAACCTATCGATTTACTTTCAGGCATTACCATCGTTATCGGCACATGGATTTTATCTACTGCCACATGTATCGCTGATATTATGCGCTATGGTAAAAGCAAGAAAGACGTTATTACAGCGAGCACAATTGGTCTATTGGGTGGCAATACCTTGATGATCAGCTGCGGTGCTATCGCAGGCGTTGCTATGAATGATGGTGACTTAATCAACGTACTATTAAGCTTTGGACTCGTTTTCCCAAGCTTATTATTGTTGACTACAAATATCTTCACAACAAATGGTGCGAACCTCTATTCCACATCATTGAACCTAGCAAACTCTTTCAAACTAAACCGAAATATTATGCTAGCCGTACTCATTGCAATCTCTGCATTAGCAACAATGACGCAGCCGTATAAAATCGACTCTCTCTTTGTATTCTTAAGTACATTAGGCATCATCGTTCCGCCACTATGCGGTATTATCTTAGCGGACTTTTACCTGGTTCATCGTGGAAAATATATCGATTACAACAAAGCGACTTTCAAAAAATGGAATCTAGTTCCATGGATCACATGGGCCATCGCATTAGTCTGTGTTAAATTCATACCATTCGGATTGGCTTCGCTGAACGGGATTGTAATCGGTGCTTTACTGTACGCAGTCATTACGTATATTGTTAAACCTAATGTTGTTAGTGAAAGCAAAGGGTGATTATCATGGCAATTCATAAACTATCTGCTATACTAGGTACAATCATTATGGGCATCGGATCCTTTATTACCTGTCTAGCCACAAGTGAAAGTGCCATTACCCTTGGTAACGGCATGCTCGTGGTGAGCATTATTATGATGGGATTTGGATATTCAAAATGGCAGCCGTAATTAACTAATATAAAAGTTCCTCATCCTCATATTATAAAAAGAACCTTCCTTTTATAACAGTAAAGTTAATAAAGAAAGGCTCTTTTTAAAGTAAACTCTTAGCAACTAAAAAGTAGTCATAAATCTAATTATTAATATAAAAGGACTTGTAAAATGTTAGAAAAATATTCTGAACTTACAGCCGGTATGGACTTCAACGAGACAGCACTAATAGTAGGGAATGGTGCTAGTATATCACTATCAGATAGTTTTAATTATAATAACCTATTTTTAAAAGCTGAGGAACTAGGATACCTATCACCTGAAATTGCAAGAATATTCTCCCAAATTGGTACCTCAAATTTTGAGGCTATTTTAAATCAACTGGATATAACACAAAAAATAAATAATGCACTTTCTCTACCTGATATTTTAATATCGCAACTGCCCATAATTAATAATTCTATTTCTACATCTAGTAAGCAGATAAAAACTGCCTTAATAGAAACTATTAGAAGTGTACATCCTAATTATACCGAACTATCAATAACACAGGACGAATCTAATGGTATATTAAAGCTCAATAAGTTTTTAAATCAATTCGACTACATCATTAACCTTAATTATGATTTGTTAGTGTATTATATTATTCTTTCAAATAAGACAGATTTCATAGACTCTTTCCGAAATGCTAGTACAAGTAGACATAATTTGGCTTTTAATGAAGATGTTATAAATACAAGATATGGCTATAAAACCAAGTTATATTATCCCCATGGAAATATTGTACTTTGTGTAGATTCCAATGGAGAGGAGCAAAAAATTCGTTGCTCTGAAGGCAATACACTTTTACAAGAAATTTTAAATATTTGGGAAAGTACAGCGCAACTTTATCCACTATTCATTTGTGAAGGTTCGTCTAATGAAAAAGTAAAGGGTATATATAAAAATTACTATTTAACATATGTATATAAAAAAATCCTACCAAATCTCCCCAAAAATATTGTGTGTTATGGCTGGTCACTAAGTGAAAATGATGAACACATTTTAAAACAAATACTAAAAGATAATAGTGATCCCTTTAAGATATTTATTTCTATTCACAAAGGACACAAAGAAGATTATATAATAAATGCTGAATGTACCAAGATAATTGAGAGAATTACTAATATAAATAATAATACTGATATACACTTCTTTAATGCTGATGACGAAGGATGCTGGCTAAACTATAATCCGGACTAAAAATAATAAAATACTTAATACAAAGGTATACGATGATATAACCTTTCGTATTGATTTTATAATCAATAGAAATAATAAGTTACTATTGTTATCAGTATTTAAATGTAAACCTAGAAATTAGATAAAATCCTTATCATTAACTCTAAATCTTTATCTAATGGTACCTTTATAATATCAGGCATTTGCACTAAACTTAATGTCGCTCCACTAATACTAGCTAACCCAACTGATAGCAATCGCAAATAAATTCCTTTATCAATCTCTATTGATTGTAAAAATATAGAATTATTCTTTTCTTCAATTACTCCGTTTTTAGCTTGCTCATAGATTCCTTTTAAATCTAAGTCTATATTATATTCCGATTCTTCAAATTTACAAGATAATAAGGTTTCTATATCTTGAACTAATAAAAACTCAAGTGCATTAACAAAAACACAAAATCGTTTCCAATCTAATTTCTCCTCGATATACTGTTTAAATAGTATCCCCATCCATTCTGCCTTTTTTTCTTCATTGAATGAGTCAATCTTAATCATAAGCCATTTTATATGTTCTAATCGTACATCTTCATTATCAAAGTATTTTTTTCTATACATTTTTTTAAAAGATATAACACCTTTTTCATCATTTGAAGTAAGAGCTTTAATAAAACAATCTAATTTTATTAAAAAAATCTCATTAGGTATATCTTTTATAAATTTGGCTGTTTCTTTAATAGAGCTTAATATTGGAATACCACCAGTAGCAGTCAAATCCAAAATACCAAGAGCAAAATCAATTATTTTTTCAGTTATATTATCTCTCAATTTATCTTCTCCTAACACCACATATTTTCATCCACTATAAATCACTAACTTTTACTGACTGTATACTATAAAGTTTGAACAGATTTTCTTAATTTATCTAACATTATTAGAACTAGAACTTAAGACCTGTATTGCATTTTTTAAATCATGAACTAAACAGTCTAAATTGAATTTCATAATCGCTCCATATTTTTCTTTTTCTATCTTGCTTTTAACTATTACCAGTATTTCTTCTAAATAGGGTTTATCAGCCCCCAAAAATTGGCCGATATTAAGTATCTGCAAATACACTGTTCGAATTATGCCTCGAAAAGAATCTATGTCACATTCACTTGCACTCATAAAATATCCTTTTAACTCATCTATTGTGCCTAGATATTTGGCGAATTCTTTGGCATTATAATACTCATTTATATTAGAATGTATATATTTTAATAGCTCCATATTTGACATATGATTGCTAGATAAATACTTAAATAGATTTAATTTTTCCAACCGTTGTCTATAATTCTCATCAGCAATTTTAACTAAAGGACTAATAAGCTCTTCATATGTTTTATAAACACTATCATCTTTATTTTGTTGTAACAATATATCTCTGGTTATTTCATTGTCACTATAAAATGCTATTTTAATGTCCTCAACAAAGCTTTCAAAATCATATTGTAACGTTGTATAGTGCTTTATCGATGCAACACGCCATAAAATTTGTCTAAGCATTGAGGTTTTATATTTATAATTTTTTACTTCATCCTTTAATTGATTTAACCATTCGCAAACTTGCTCATCACAATATTGAGTCCAGTCTGCTAAATGATTAAATGCCAAAAAAGCATCTTCATATAGCTTCAATTCATTTTCATAAGCGTCTCTTAACAACTGATTATCTAAATATGAGCTATTAATATAAATATCTATAAATTTAAACCCCCATATTATGTTTTCGGGAGTATCTGGATCATCTACCCAAGAAATAAATCCAAAATTCTCTTTTCTCCAATCAATTTCTTCTTTAGGATCAACTTTATATTGTATAGCTCTTAAGACAATATATTTTAAGAATCTATCATACAATTCACTATGTTCTAAGAAAGACTTATTCTCCAAGTTATAAATTTCTCTCAATAAATTGACTAAAACGGCTAGCACAAATTTTAGAGTCCTAATATTATTAGGTTGTCGTCTAAAAATTTCCTCTAATATAATTTCTTTATTACTTAATATATATTCTCTGATATCTTTTTCTTCGTATTCATTTACTAATTCATCAAAAATATTAGCTATTTCATAAGAAAATGCAAGAGTACAATAAACGGCTTTCTCTTTCTCTGTTTGATAATTGTCATTTTCTGAATCTTTCTCTAAAATTTTATTCTCGTTTGCTACAGTAATTACAGGAATACCTCTATTCTCTGTCAACTTATTTATAAATCCCCATAACTCAGTAGCAGATAATTCACAACGTTCAATATCATCAAATACAAAAATACACTTCTCTAATTGTACGAGATCACTCTTATGTATTAATTCGGCTAAATTTATCTTTACTGGTACTCCAATAGCACTTGTATCGATTGTACTAGAGACCGAATTAAATAATCGTTCACAAATATTTTTTGTTTTCTGTGCTTTATTAGACTCTCCTAAATATTGATTAATAAAAATTTTGTCGTAAAATGAAGTTTTAAAGTCAACTAAATTATTAATCCCATATAAGGAGAATACTATATAGTTTTTATTATCTAAAATGCCATTTTTTCGCAAATATTCTTTTACACTATTTTTTACAAAATAACTTTTGCCACATCCCCATTCGCCATTAATCATCAAGGCTTGGTTAATGCCACGATTCTGAATATAATCCTTAATTACTGATAATATTTGTTGATCATTCATAGGTCTCTCCAAAAATCATAATGCTATAAATAAAAGCTCTACATAAGTATAAACTTTTATTGTAGAGCTATTTATAATAATTAATTTTCCCAAAATATCTTATTGAGCCAGAGATTCTCTATATTCTTCTGCAGCCGCATCATAAGTCCATTGTACAGTTGCATTATGATGTTCTGTCACAACTTTTTCAATTTTATCAAGCGGAATAGAGAAAAATTCTTTTCTATGATTTACTTTATTTACCTCATATTCTCTAAAGGTATTATGTAAAATAGATTCTAATGTAGGTGCATCATCTGAAAAAATTAATGCATGAACATCAAATTCAAATGGCACAGATGCACTACTTAACTCCTTAATTCTATCCATAGGTTCCAAACGTCTAGTCATACCAATTTTAAAAATATTTTCCCCAAATGAACCAATATTAGAGATAATATAAACAAAACCAGCACGTGTATTCTTTTCTCGATTTAATACATCAGATTTAACAGTTTCAAGCTCAGAAAGTTTTTCTTCACATTCTTTAATCTTATCAATGTATAAGGTCTTTTCTACTTCATTATCAGTCTTTTGTAAGTATTTCATTAGCTTAGAAATTTCATTTTTAAATTGAATTTCATCTTTCTCAATTTTTGCTTTTTCACGTTCAATTTCACGACGGACTTTTTCTTCTTCTTTTAATTGTTCTTGTATAATTCTCTTTTGTTCTCGCTCATCCTCTAACTTTTCTTGATATGCGTGAGCTGTAATTAATTGTTGTAACTTATTTTCAAGAAAATCTTTTGTAATTTGTACTCCATCAGATTTATAAATTTTATTTAGAGTTTCATAGGATCTTAGGATTTTACTCCTCATAGTATCAATATTTTTAAGTGTAACATTCGATATAGCTAAATCACATTCAGCATTAAATGAACGTAAAATCTGACGTATTTGATTATTTACAAACTTTTTATCATCGTTAATAAGCGCATCTACAGCTGTATTATTTTTTACTAATTCAGCTTCTTCTAACTTATATTTAGATAATATATTTTTTAGTTCCTGAGATGTAGCAAGTTCAAGTCCTTCCGTATCTATATTAACTACTGTTACTAAAGGCTCTAGATTTTCAACCTCTAGCTTTTTATTTTTTAGTTCCTTTTTAACTTTTGATATTTCAGAGGACAACTGATTAAGCTCAGTACTCTTTTCACTAATACGTGCTTCAATATCATGCTCTATTTTGGCCTTTTCTCTTTCAATAGTCTCTTCCAATGTAGCCAATTTTGATTGATTGGCTTCTATATTCTGAATAAGAGTTTGATTTAAAATATGCTCTTTGTAAATTTCATTTTCAACCATCGCCCATCGATGATATCTAGCAAGTAACAATATTGCAACCCCAATAAGCATAATCGGCCAAACTACACTAATGGCAGCCATTAAGAAAACAGCAATATCTCCTACAATAAATCTTTTTTCTCCATTATTATCCATAATATTTCCCCCAAAATACCAATAAATAATACAAAATTGTAGATAAGAAGTAATCCCTGCATCAATATAATTTTATGTATATTATATCACAAATTATGCAAATAATGAAAAACATATGAAAATAGAGCCACCTTATATAAGGTAGCTCTATTGAGGTGCCATATGTAACTTATTTTCAATAATTCATCTGCTCCCGTAGTTCTATTTATTTTCTTATACGCCTATCCTCCTTTTCCAGATTTCTCTCCACCCTCCTATTTCTACTTTCACCGTCCAACGAGTTATCTCGTTAGGTCTCTCCAGGCGATAAATAGTTCGGCCACGACTTGAGGGTTTTGACTGAGTTTGATGCGGGCTAGCATTTTGCGCACGTAGTTGCAGTGTTCTAGCATCGCTTCGTTCAGTTTGTGTTTGACATGACGCGGGGATTGGTACACCAAGATGGGTGCAAAGTCCGCCACATAAATATAGCTCGTATCGGGTTCTGGACCTTCCGTAACGATATATTCATAAGGTATAGCCACGTTAAAGAGGCCGTACACTACGTCCTTGCCGATAGGGCGGCGACATTTAATATGAGCAAAGGTTAGATGCGGACCATAGGTCTTAGGTGCGGTATAACTGCTGCGTCGACCATCGCTGGTCATGATGTAATTGGGTCTCAGCCCTTCCTGCATCGCCAACTCTCGCGTGATCGTGCGCATCGGCAGATAGACCATTTCTTCCCGTCCATCCACAAAATAACACTTCGTACTGTCCCCACCACTAGGTTGATAGGTAGGAATAAAACAAACAATGTGATTCTTTGGATTCGTATAGATCAAATCCAAATCTTCTCCCTTAGATAGCCGAGCGGCCATCAAATCTGTTAGTTTATCATCTATTGCCATGGAATCCTCTCCAATCTAATCAGGAACATTCCTTTCAACAATACAATGAACACGTGTTCTGTGAAAGCAGATTAGCATGCTTTAATCTGCTGCTGACTTAATTGTATATCAGCCTGTATAATTTGTAAATATATATACAAAACTATAGAAATTTATGTATATTTAAAGACTTTATGATCTTGTAAAAGTTATATATACCTTGATGTGTCATTATTTTCTCATTTAAATTGAGAATTGCATATTTTATGTATATTCGTTAATCGAGATTAAAAGAAATATGCAATATATAGGATATAAATAAGAAATTAAATTATAATAACTAATGCACACGCACGTCTGTAAAGTCCGTACTCAAATACCTGCGCAGCTTCCGAATGGCTCGTTCGTGGCGCCGTTGAATAGCTTGACGACTACAGTTCAATTCTTCACTAACCGATACCAAGCTTTGGCACTCACCGTAGACACGGCGCAGTAGGTCTCGTTGATCAGGTGATAGTCTACCTAAGGCCCACACAAGGCGTGTTCGCAGTCTCTGCTCTTCATCGGCACTCATCACCATATCCGCCACATTCTCGCCAGATGCGAAGATATCCATGCCAAAGGCGACTTCTCCATCATCGGTGGTGCGATCTGGAATGTGAATTTCACGGCGATAACGCAATCGCTCACGTTTCCAGTACCGCATATAACCATACATGATGCCAGCTTTCACAAAGCCTGGGAACGGTACAGCCCCGTTCAAATCAAAGCTATAAATCGATTCTATGAGGATGGCCCAGAGATAGCTCTCTACGTCCTCGCGGAACTCGCGGTTTCCCATGCGATTCGTATAGTGCAAGATGAGCGGTCGATACCTGCGACAAAGCTCGATTTGTGCCGCATCATGACGAAGCTCGTCAGCGGACCACGGCTGATACCCTACCGTCTGAATCCGCATATTCGGCTTTTGACAGATGGACACGAGGCTCTTGTCCGACAAGGACGATAAAACTTGATGACCACAGACGAGGGTCTGTAATTTCAATTCCTCTGGAATACTTTCCCTAGACTCATTAGCTTTCGATAGTAAAGAATGAGATGGTAATGCCTGTGTTTCTAACGTTTCTGACTGATAGTTATCATGTTGTAAGTTTGCAGTTTTAATACATGTTTTTTGTACTAAAGGTTCTTCGTTTGTGTATAACATAAATCCCCTTTCCTGCCATGGCATAGCGCTTATGTACACAATACCGCGGAAAGAGTGTTTTGACAAATTGGCAATTCCTTGGAATTTCCCTATATTCTGTTATATTTGAACCTTAATTTCTATCCATAGTACACCGTACCTATGCGATTCAAAGGGTAATTGCTGAAAATATATAATTACTAAAAATGACACCACATACGCAATGTGGTGTCATTTTTAGAGGAAATATACTATCATTGGGAAATAGTATTCAATCTTTAGGTAGTAGTATTCAATCTGAAATTGTCTGATTAAATCGCAATACACGCGGCTTGGACAAAGTCCTTTAGCTGCGGTTTTACATGATTATAATATACATCAGCGCCATAACCGCGCACGATGTCTCCCCAGTATTTATATACATAGCGGTACCAGAAATGGAACATACTGTTCGTAAAATGGTAATCCGCGTACTTTGCGTTCCCACGGTTACTTGCTTGAATGCGACCTACGAGTCCCATCGACATAAGATCGTTCAAACGGGATGTAAAGGTACCACTTTTAATTTGGCTTTCTTGTAAAAGCTCCACGTAGTACGGTCTTTCCAAGCTAGCAAGGCCCGTTAAAATAGCATTGGCACCGGTTATATTCTTCATATCTCGATGCAAGATATATTGTGTTTCTTCAAAGAGAGCTCCTGTTACTGAGAAGAACAAGTTAATAATATTCGTATCGATGCTTTCACCATTATCAAAGTATTGCACATAGGCAGGTAACCCACCAGTTACGGCAAAAACGGTGCGCAAATCATCCTTTGCATAGTGAAGGCCCAAAGATTTCATATCAACTAAGGAAAATGGTTTCACTTCAAGATATTCGGACACGAAAGGCCCGATGAGGCTACGATCGCCAATGATGCGGCCATCGAGCTGTTCCAGACCATTAGCCATCAATATGATATTCAAACGGCTCGTATCTTTGTAGGTATCTAACAAATCGCGCAAGTGAATGGGAAACTGAGGAACTGCTTCCACCAAGGATGGATAATCGTCAATCACCACAGTCTGAGGTGTTTTCACACTGCTTTCAAAAAGTCTCACAAAAGCCTGCTGCAAACTCTCTACAGGCTCGAATGTGTCCTGAGCATTAGCTGGAACAAAACGTGCCTCAAGAGCTCTATTTATATCAGCCACATGGACGGATTCATTGGCCATACGCCCCGCCAAATATATCGCCTTATGACGGCGTACAAGTTGCGAAGCCACATAGGATTTACCACTGCGATGAGGACCATATACAACACATAAACTCATTTGGCCCATTGCAATTCGGGACTGGATACGCTCTATAATCTCAGCACGTCCCACAAAATTCATATACTCACCTCCAACTATTTACGGAAATTATTATATCATAATTTTAAATCATTATTAAACTTTTTTTCATATAGTTAACATAGCTTTTTATTATGTTAATTTTTTTACGCATCAAATTAGAGCTTTTATGCGATACGTGTTGCCTTACCATCATAAAAGGCTTTATGATTACTTTATTTTCATATACTTTTGATATCAGCATATCCTATAAGGCGTGGTTATATAAGTTATACATTATAAGATAAGCTATTCATATTAAACTATAGATTTTAATCTATACAGTTTAATCTATATAATTTAATCTATATAGTTTAATCCATATATTTTAAAAATGACGTGCTACCTAAAAGGTATAGCACGTCATTTGCATGTTAAGTATATTAAATTGTTACTGAATTTTCTTATACTAAGTTTCTTAATGGTAAATTTCTAACTTGTAAATATCTAATTCGTAAATTTCTGATTACAAAATCTAATATTCCTGAATATCTTATGGATCCATTTGCGTTTGCATTTTCATCAATAAGATGCGCTTAACCGATTCATTGAGACGCTCGGTCGTAATCGTTCCATCCGCCACCGCTTGCGTCAACGCACGATGGACTTCATCGATATGAATCGTATCCGCATCAACAAGAATGAGATCACTGCCCGCCAAAATAGAGGCCACAGCGTAATCGCCTATCTTTTGGTTAGATTGCAACGCACCCACATCGATACGGTCCGTCATAACAATCCCCTTATAGCCGAGCTCCTTGCGAAGCCAACCGTCAATAATCGTCTTAGAGGAACTCGCCAAGTGTTCGTTATCGATAGCAGGAATCTGAATGTGGCTCATCACAAGCATATAGCTATTCGCCGTCGTCTGCGCAATGAGCCGTTTAAAGACAGATACATCATTATTGCTGAGATACGCTTTCGCCTCATTAACTGAGCCAAAGGATGCATCCCCTAAGGTCACTGCCGGAAAGTAGTTATAAGCGAACCACATATGATTAATTTGGTAACGCTCCACCATGGCAAGGTTTATATGGCCTGCCCACGTGGGATCGGATGTATAGGACATATTAGGTACACCAAGATTAGCATTAGGCCCAATAACTAGGTTAAAACCCATATCCCGCATTTCAATAGCAGATCGCGTGGCCAGGTTAATGATACGATCCATAGGCAGTTGCCCCCACCGATTGGGCTTCGGCAACCGCAAGAAACTTTCATTCCCATGCAATATGCGATCACGATGTACCCCGATATAGGGTGTCACCATGCTAGAGGTTATCGCCGTTTGCATGATATCGCTGGTGAAAGTTTTCACTTGGTTCTTATTAATAAGATTTTCATTCGTTAGCATAACGCCACTGACACGGTATTTTCGGATCACATCCTTTTGGGATTGTCCTATCGTACTGCCATGAAGGCTGATCATCATCAGCTGCCCCACCTTATCCTCTTGAGACATGGCCGCAAGCCAAGTATCCACCTTTTCAGAAACCGGCTTGTCGGACTCCATGACGGCACGGTACGATACGGTTCGTACCGTTTCTTGTTCTGCCTGACTCTCATGTTGGCATCCAGTTGTACCAACGACAGCAACTAGTAAGGCAAGGCCACTCAGGACCCGCCGAAAAAACTGGTTCATCTCTCCTAAAAGCTCCTTAATGCTTACGCAATATTATGAATATTATGGGCTTTTTATGTTGCTCTCCCAATGCAACACCCATAAGTCCCCCCCTTGATCCGTACAGTATATTTTTATATTATACACTAAATGATTCATCTTTTCCTCATAATAAAATAAATTTTTTGTACTGAATTATTATAATAAAGTTATACAGTAAAAATATGTGAATTTTGAATAATTATATAAAAAAATCCTACGAATCGTTTAAAAAGTGACCGCACTGTAACAAAAGGCTACGTGAGTATCAAGTCACTCATGACCCGTAGGATTTTCTATTTTATGTTGTTATACCCTAAATGGCTAACGCTACTATGAGTGTATAAACATTTGATTACTTTATAACAGCCTGCTGTTTGAGTAATCGACTATTATTAACCTTTAAATTTTTCTTTCTTTACTGGCACATAGTCAACACCATCTTGCACCATATTCAAGCAATCGGCTATCATTAGCCTTTGAATTTAGGGGATGTTGGGCATGTTTCAGGTGTTACGTCTTTACGAGTACCAAGAACCGCGCTACGGTCTGTGTAGTGTGTGTGTAAAAGTTCGTGTGCCTTATGGCCCAATGGTTCGCCTAAGAAATCTTTGTACAATGTTTGGATTTCTTCATTTTCATAGGACGCAACCCATTTGTAGTTTTCGTCAGCTTCGTAAAGACCGCCAATACGGGCTTCCTTAGTTTTAACTGCTTGTGGCAATTTAGTGCGCGGTTGACCACCGCCACCGATACAGCCACCTGGGCACGCCATAACTTCGATGAAGTCGTAGTGTTTACCGCTGTCTTTCAATGCATTCAAGAAGTCACGTGTGTTTTTACCACCGTGAACAACGGCAACCGACAATGTTACATCATCACCCAATTGAACAGTCGCCTCTTTTACGCCTTCCATACCGCGAACGTCCTCGAGGTGAGTCAACGCATATGGAGGTGGCTCTTTATCAGTGATGAGCTTGTAAGCCGTACGCATCGCCGCTTCCATAACACCACCTGTGTTACCGAAGATGATGGATGCACCAGTTTCCATACCGATTAAATCATCAAATTGGGAATCTTCAACGGCATTGAAGTCGAGGTTTTCCTCTTGGATCCAACGGATGAACTCACGAGTTGTGATGGAAATATCTGTATCCATGCCAAGGGATTCATCATTATGGTAACGAGCCGCCGCATTTTCTTCTTCCCGTTTCGTTTCTGCTTTTTTAGCCGTACAAGGGTTTACAGATACGGATACGATATTACGAGGATCGATGCCTTTTTTCTCTGCAAAGTACGTTTTAATCATGGCCGCTTCCATAGCGATACAAGAACGTGTGGAAGACAAGTTAGGAATCAATTCAGGGAAGTAGATTTCCGCAAAGCGTACCCACGCTGGGCAGCAGCTTGTGAACTGAGGAATTTGGCCGCCGTTTTTAAGGCGTTCCACAAGCTCAGACGCTTCCTCCATGATGGTTAAGTCCGCACCAAAGTTAGTATCTACTACATAGTCTGCACCAAGTGCACGCAAGGCACCGACCATTTTACCTTCCAAGAATGTGCCCGGTTCATAACCGAAGCCTTCACCAATGGCTACACGAACAGCAGGAGCCGTTTGGATTACGACGATTTTTTCAGGATCTGTAAGGGCAGCTTTTACCTTTTCAAGTTCGGATTTAGCATGCATGGAGTCAAATGGGCATGCTGCCGCACATTGACCGCAATGGATGCATACAGGCACATCGCCGTTTGCATCAAGGTCGTAGTAATCAAGTACGCTCATTACATCCGCACAAGCGCGACGGCATAACGTACAGTTTTTACACTTGGAAATGTCGTGATAAATGGATGGATTGTCTAGTGCAATCGGCACGCGTTTATCGATAAATTCGTATTGAGACATGAGGACCTCCTCTAACAAACTATAACTACCAAACCTATTGGGGCGAAATATGCCAAACTACGGAGCACTGCGCCCAAGCCATACTTCTGCATCTTACCTATAGTATACGCTATAGTGAAAGTTTATACTATGTAGAATTGTTACACTTTTGCACAAAATCTCCGAAAAAGTGTAATATAAATCACATTTTACCATGAAACAATAAATAATTCACATAAAAAAACGCACGCCCTCCATAGGAGAACGTGCGCAAGTGAAGCTTTCACAAAATCATTCAATCTAGACAAGCCTGTACTAATTAACAGTGTACTCATCTGTAGGATTCAATTATTTACCGCCCCAAATAAGTTGGAATACAGCGTAGGCAGGCGTACCTGGCTCAACTTTACGGCTATCTTTATTAACTTGTTCCTCTTTCACAACATAACCTTGTGGGTTATAAAGAGTCACCTTAAGATCTTTAACTTCCCGTTTTTTATGATTGAACTCTTCAGTCACGATGTAGTGGTAACCTTCGTAGTCCATAGCTTTAATGTCCATTACCGCTTTTTTATCATCTTTTTTAACGGAATCGTTGTCGATAGACCAAGTAACACCATTGCTATCAGTGCCTACTGTATACCAATTAGCCGCATCAACACTACCAATACCGCCGATTAATAATGCACCTGCTGCCAAAACAGCTGCCAATGTTTTTTTCATATTAATACCTCTCAAAGAAAATACAAAAATATACAAATTAGTATATAAGGGAAAACTAAATGTTATATGAAAACTATCTCTATCAACCCACAACATGGTAATTCATCTTCTCTTAATTTCGAAAGAAGCGATAGAAATTTGGCATAAGTTGAGTAACTAACTCTGTCGGTTCATATAAAACAAACTTCTTCACTTTTCTTGCTTTCAATAACTTTGCATCTTTTAAAATTTGTAAGTGTCTCGATACACTTGAATCAGTCATTAATAAAATTTGTGCTAAAGACTGCGTCGTACATGGTTTCTCCAAAATATAGTTCATAATTTGTAGCCGCACTGAATCACTCAAAGCTTTAAAAATAGTAACTAATTCCTCCGGCGTGGAGTTATAGTAACTTGGTTGCTCCATAATATCATAAGTAATAGCAATTCCTTGATTAAAAGGTTCAACAAACAGATGTGGCCAAATAAAATAGCTTGGTAACAACATAATAGAATCGCTATCCTTTAAATGAATCTCTTGGTCAAAAGGTTTAATAATGGATAAGGCATCTTTTTCCCAATGGATTCGATCAATTTGTAAATGATTAAACATCTCTATAAAACCTTTTTCCCTCAAAAATGAAGATTGCTTTTGTATTTCAATTAAAAGCTTTTGCTCAATTGATTTTTCTTTCCAAGTATCATCAAAAATTGATTTTCTATACCAATCAATAAAAGAAAAAAGTCTCCTGTAAACACTTGTAGCATTTCGTCTCAAATCTTTAAGCAATTGATCATTTTCATTTAAAGAAAAATCTTTCCACTCTAGTCCTTTAGCTAATGTTGGAATAAAGGCATTTTCTCTATCATCTACTATTCTCTCCAAATACTCAATTAATCGAATAGTTGAATAATTAGCAAGAAATTCCTTTAAATTTTGTATTTCCTCTTCAATCGTTGTCATATGAGAGCGAAAATTACAAAGCAAAATAGGAGAGACCCCAAGTTCATAAAAAAGTTGGAAATAATGAAGATTCTCATAAAATTCTTCAGTAAGTTTATCTTGTATCTCAATCACCCAGTCAATATTAGTTCCATGATGGCGAGGATTTAGAAGAACATGTAAACTTCTAAAAAGTTCATTTAGAGGGGAATACACAAATTGTATTCTTTGTATCAACGTTTCATTTGTTTTCAAAGCATAATCGCTAAACCGAATTCTAATAGCCATAAACATCCTCCTGAACGATTCGATATTTTTTGAATCGTTTGATTATAGACTTTAGACTTATTATATTATACTTAATAGTTTTAAAGAAAAGGAGAAATCTTTATGAATAAACAATTGCAAGATTTACTCATAACAATTGTTGCAGGTATGGGAATGTTATTATCCACTCTTGATACAGGAATTATCAATATAGCATTACCCTTTTTAAAAGAACAGTTTCAAACTTCAACTGATATTGCAGCCTTCACAATAACTGGTTATACTTTAGCTTTAGCTATCTCTATCCTACCTTTAGGCGTATTAAGCGATAAATTTGGAAAATTAAAAATTTCTTATTTAGGATTCATGCTTTTTGGTCTGAGTTCTCTATTTTGTGGCTTAATTAACAATATCAATTTATTGATTATTGGACGAATTTTTCAAGGCATAGGAGCCGCTGCTTTACAAGCTACTTCTGCCGCACTAATTACAACTTTAGTGTCTGAAAAACGTAAAAATAGCTCTATTGGTATTCTAGGAATTATGATTGGTCTAGGCCCCATCCTAGGGCCTTCTTTAGGCGGGATTATACTTTCTTTAAGTTTCTGGCAACTTATTTTTTTGATAAATATTCCTTTTGTAATTCTCGGAATTGCATGTAATAATTTTCTTCTCAATAAACTCTCCGAAAAAAACAACAAACGACAATTAGATATGCTTGGAATTACTATAAACACTCTCATGTTAGTTTCTCTCTTATTAGGATTATCTTTATTAAACAAATCACATCTATTTGTAATTGGTATAATCCTGATACTATCCAGCTTGTTGCTCGGAATTATATTTTACTATGTGGAACTTAATAACAAACACGCACTTATCGATATCAAAGGATTAAAAAATAATCCTCAAGTAATCTCTTACCTCTTTCAAACAGTTACTTTCGGTTTTGCCTCCGCAATGATCTTTTTACTTCCCCCCTTCATTTTTGAACAATCATATCATCTAGAAGTTGGGCAAACTGGATTTCTTGTTCTAGGAGCTCCTACAGGGCTGGTGCTTTTTTCAAGAATATCCAGTAAAATCAATAACGGCAATAAAAATAAGCTATTCAGCCATATTGGTCTAAGTATTATTCTCATATCCTTGATTTTTCTCTTACTAATCAATCCTAACTGGCCTTATCAACTCTTAACATTAGGATTATTCATCTACGGTATTGGTGGAGGATACTTTCAACCTGCTAATATTGCCAGTATTATGCAAGCCAGTCCTATGGAAATCCAAGGAAGTACAGGAGCTTTGCAGCGAATGCTGCAAAATGTTGCGATTTCAATCGGTTCAGCTGTTGGTGCAACTTGCTTAAATCTTTGGTCAAATGATTTATTATTAGCAACTCGAATTGGTTGGGGAATTACACTAATTCTGGTTATTATAAGCTTAAAAGAAGTAATTAAATTTTCCCATCATAATAGTTAATACAATCTAATCCAGAGGCTGTAATTAAAACTTAGTTTTAATTACAGCCTCTTTGTCATATCTATTCAATAACACACCTACCTAAAACAAAAGCACACTCACCTTGGAATATTCCCTCTGTATGGAAAAAATGAATCTGACACGATTTAATATGGATATTCGCCCTGTAAGAGTACTAATGAGTACTAATGATATAGAAAGCCCCGAACTATTCTGAAAACGACTTAGGTCACTATGGAGGCTTTCAGGATAGTTCGGGGCTACTTATACGTTCTGAGTATCTAAATAGATAGAGCGAATATCAGCTTCTATTAAATTGTTGGATTATTTTCCCCATAGGGCCTGCATAACTTCCGCCCCCATGGTGTCCGGTTCAATTTTCGTAGGTTTTTGTGTTTCTTTACTGGATAGCAATGCTATACCGGCATTGCTATATACTGTTGTATCAAGTTCTGTCCATGTTTTTTCTTTGCGATCGATCCGTACTGTGTAGATATATGTAAAGCCTTCCACATTGTTAATTTTAACAAGTACTGTAGCCGCATCATCTGTTTTATATACAGAAGAGTTGTCAATAAACCATGCCGCATCGTCAGCATCAGCATCGATATAGTACCAGTCAGCAGCACTAGCTTGACCAAAGCCACCTACAAAGAAAACTCCTGCTGCAAACATAGCAGCTAGCCATTTTTTCATTTTTAAACTCCCCAACACTAGAGGCGACCATCTAAGATGGTCGCCCATGGTTACTCAATAGTTAATATAGTGTTTTATATTATTCTACTTCTTCTTCGATTTCAGCGCCTGGAATAACAGCAATACTAGCTACCTTATCGCCTTCGTCGAGATTTTGTGTTTTCACACCAGAAATAGCTTTGCCTTTCTTCACAGCGATATCGTTCATGTTGAAGCGGATGATTTTGCCTTGCTCAGAAATAAGCATAACTTCATCATCATTATGAACAACCTCTACGGCCACTACGTCGCCTGTTTTGTTCGTAATCTTGAAGTTCTTAGAGCCTTTACCACCGCGTTTTTGCAATGTATAAGCTTCCGCATCATTGCGTTTACCAAAACCTTCTTCAGAGATAGTAAACACTTGTGCTTCACTTTCATCAGTATTAAGAACACCAGCGCCTACAACTACGTCGCCTGCATTCAATTTAATGCCACGCACACCGTGAGCCGCCCGTTTCATGAGACGCACATCGTGCTCGCTAAAGCGAATAGCGATACCCAACTTAGTACCAATCAAGATGTCTTGATTGCCAGTCGTTACGTTAACGGAAATCAAACGATCGCCTTCGTCGAGGTTAATCGCATTGAGGCCAGAACGACGGATATTACGGTATTCTTCAATAGCCGTACGTTTTACAACGCCAAATTCAGTGACCATAAATAAATTTACATCTTCATGGACCCGTTCAAGGTCGATCATAGTCGTAACGGATTCGCCTACCGCGAGTGGCAATACGTTAACCATAGCGGTACCGCGAGAGTTGCGGGAACCTGCTTCCGGCACTTCGTATGCCTTGAGGCGATATGCACGGCCTGTAGATGTGAAGAATAACAATGTATTATGGGTCCGCACATGCATAATTTGCGTTACATAATCGTCTTCCTTCGTCTTCATGCCGATAACGCCAGCGCCGCCTTTATGTTGGTTGCGATATACGTTCGCATTCATGCGTTTGATGTAGCCTTGTTTAGTCAAGGTAATAACCATCTCTTCGTCAGCGATGAGGTCTTCTACATCAAGGTCGGACGTATCAATTGTGATTTCAGAACGGCGAGGGTCGCCGTATTTTTTCTTCATATCATCGAGTTCGTCTTTGATGATTTGACGTTGACGCGCTTCGCTACCCAAGATAGCTTTCAAGTCTTCGATCAATGCCAACAATTCCTTGTATTCGTCTTCGATCTTCTCGCGTTCCAAGCCTGTTAAACGGCGTAAACGCATGTCGAGGATGGCTACCGCTTGTTTCTCTGAAAGCCCGAATTTTTGCATTAATGCGTTGCGTGCAATTTCGTCAGTTTGAGAACTACGGATTGTGGCAATCACTTCATCGATATGGTCAAGAGCGATCAACAAGCCTTCTAAGATGTGTGCACGCGCTTCGGCTTTGTTAAGCTCGAATTGAGTACGGCGTACAATAACGTCTAGACGATGATCTAAGTAGTAACCCAATACTTCTTTCAAATTCAATACGCGAGGATGTCCATCTACGAGAGCTAGCATAATCACGCCGAATGTTTCTTGAAGTTGAGTGTGTTTATATAATTTATTAAGTACGATATCCGGTTGCACATCGGCGCGCAATTCGATAACAATGCGCAAGCCTTGGCGGTCAGATTCATCGCGAAGTGCTGTAATGCCATCGATTACCTTATCACGGCTCAAGTTCGCAATTGTTTCAATCACGCGAGCCTTATTCACTTGGTAAGGAATCTCAGTCACTACGATCTTATGCTTGCCCTTGGACATCTCTTCGATGGTTGCACGAGCACGCATTTTAACGCTACCACGACCTGTGGAATACGCTTTTTTGATGCCTTCTCGGCCCAAAATGAGCGCTCCAGTCGGGAAGTCTGGACCTTTAATAGCGGTCATCAATTCATCTACAGTCACATCTGGATTGTCGATGAGCATCGCTAGGCCATTACATACCTCGTTGAGGTTATGAGGTGGAATATTTGTCGCCATCCCTACGGCGATACCACTGGAACCATTGATGAGAAGATTTGGAATCTTCGCTGGCAATACAGTTGGTTCTTGCAAGCTTTCATCATAGTTCGGCATGAAATTAACAGTTTCCTTGTCGATATCGGCAAGCATTTCTGTTGTAATCTTCGCCATACGTACTTCGGTATAACGCATCGCAGCAGCACTATCACCATCGATGGAACCGAAGTTACCGTGACCGTCAACCAAGAGGTAGCGCGTATTGAAATCTTGCGCCAAGCGAACCGTCGCGTCATAAACGGGTCTATCACCATGTGGATGATACTTACCGAGTACGTCACCGACGATACGAGCGGACTTCTTGTACGGTTTATTTGGCGTCATGCCTGTTTCGTGCATCGCGTACAAAATACGGCGATGTACTGGTTTCAAGCCATCGCGCACATCTGGAAGAGCACGCATAACGATTACGGACATCGCGTAATCGATGTACGCATTCTTCATTTCTTTATCAATCTGAACGGGATGAATATTCCCGTGGGACCATTGTTGGTCTGCCACAATCTCACCTCATTTTACTAACACTGATACTAATTCATCATATAATTATAGCATTTTTAAGGGTTTAAAGCTATATTTTGTAAAAGTTTCTTCCCATTACATGGCTCAATTGCCCAACTGTTGCATAGCTGTAATTAATTCTATAAAATATAGTAACCTCTATCTCTTATTTAATGAGCCGCATGTTGTATCATATGATCTAAAATGCTAACAAAATCTCGTTCTACAGCCGAAGTGTCATTACCAGTACTACCAATGCCAGTTAGCATAGTTTCTTTCCAATCATTTTTTGCCATAAATCGAAAGGCGATCAAATACTTAGCTTTTGTTTTGTCCGCTTCTCCTTTTGGTAGATAATAAAAGCCTACGCTTCTATCAGAACGAGGGTGCAATAATGCTGGATTGTCTTGCGGTTTATACAAACTATATATAGATTTCATAAAGGTTAGAATATCTTTACCCTTTACAGTTTCATCTACAAAGATAATTTCATCATATGTGAATAGAGATATCTTATTAGTACCTGCCACACGTGTTGCTTTAGACTTAGCTAACTCCAAGGCTTCCTCGTGCGTCGCCATCCGCATGCCATACTGCTTAGCACGCTCCACTAACGAACCATTCAAATGAACTAAATACGCTTGTGAATACGCAAAATCCGCATCATTTTTTCGCTCGCCGCCAGGAGCCGGCAATGTTGGCCTCTTGACTACAGAATTTGTAGTAAAGGAAAAACCATTACTTTCATCATAAAACACATACACATTTCGCTGGAATGGCTTCTCCTTCTCTACCACAGACGACTGGAGAACAAGATTCGGATGCACAACCGAAAACTCCTTCTCCACACTAGACTTGATATCCTCTGGTGTAGCAGGATCACCATTCTCCGTCGTCCAAATGAAAGAACAACCACTCAATACAACACTACAAACACACACCAAAGCCAACAACACAAACCTAACAAACAAAGGCATACACAACCACACCTCTCTCCAAATATTCCATGTGTATCAAAGAATTCTATCAAATATGTAGCCACAATTATTGATAAAATCAGCTGATTGTTGATACTCTACTTCACTGCCTTTTCCCAATCAGGGACCTCGCCCCATACGAAAGGAAAAGGGCTTTTGTTGTTAATGGTCGAAGCAACTAGTTAATAGAAAACATAGGTATGGATGGGACGAATTCACATATAACGTTATAAAAAAGGGATTCCCTTATTGATGAGTGACTTAGCTCGCTTTGGAGCGAAGAGATAAGGGAATCCCTTTTTTAACAATCTAGCATATTTGTATTCGGGCCCCATCCATACTATTTTCGGTTATTCACCATTAACAACAATCACTTAACTAGCGCATCCAATTGATTCATACGAAAATCTTCTATCACATTCATAAATTTTTTATTATGTATCGGATTTTCGCTCATTCCGAATAGATGGCTGTTGCATTCACAGTCGCTGCACCCAAAGTTCGGTACATTCCATTCCGCAATAGCTCGCACCGCATCAGCAAGAGCACATTCTACGTCAATTTTGGTTAAATCTACATCTGTGCTTTCACGAGCAGCCGGAGCATCGTCAGAGAGTTTACCTTTACCCCATTCCTGAGAAGAAGTTGTCATAGCCTGCGGCCTCCCACTAGTACGAATCGGCAAACCCGCTATCATTTCACAGTGACCTCGGAAGTAATCTAAATGCCAGTGCATTTTCTTCCGTTTTCGTTTATGACGTTCAATGCGTTTTGTTAAATTTGCCTTCGCAGAACCAACGTACATATAATAACCAGATTTGAAATGCATTATCCCTTTAGAACCGATTTCGAGATCTAGATCGTGATCGAGGTGCATGACCATCACATACACGCCACTATCATGAGCCTCTGTGTCGAGGATACTACTAGGATAGGAACATTCGTGTGTCATCGTAGGCATGGTGAAAGTTTCATCCCAAGCCACAGCAACGGCTTTCCAATCTAAAAAAGGTGCTACCTCTTTAAAAGTACGGGCAAATTTCAAATCCGTATGATAATCTGGCAAGAACCACTGTGCTTGGTCCCATTGCACGAGGAATAGAACGCCTGTGTGGTAGCCTTCATTTTGCAATTCTTTCAAATGCAATAAATGCTTGCGGCCTCGCTCTGTAATCGCATCAGGGAACATGGCTCCCGTCTTGGAGAACAAAGTACAGGACTTAACCTCTAGTAAGAACTCATCGCCCTTATCATTAATGAGGAGTAAGTCAAAACGGGAAGATGTACCGTGTAGTTTAACCGTATATTCTCGTCGTACAACGCGCCACTCTTCCCATCCAGGGATGAGTTTATTTTCGATCAAATACTGCGCTACATCATTACTATAGTTGGTGTCGAGCATAATCACAACGCCATTGCGCTCGATGCCTACCACGCGGTATTTCGTTTTCGCATCCGGCTTATCGTGAGGGACGATGTACATCGTTACCCCCGTAAACAAAAGCTCCCACATGCGACCAGGATTTGGCAAATGAGCGAGTACGCTTTCACCATTCAAATCTAAAGTCACCACAAATCGGTTCGGGCGACCTATATATGTTGCTTTTAAAATAGTATCGTAAAGGACTTTCATCATTTCTCCTACATCAAGAACATTCTATATGTCTATTATACGATATGTTACCCCTGGGTTTCATCTATAAACAGTATCGTATATAATTATAGTTAGTAACAATCAATAATTAATATTAAAAAGTTCCATTTTTGTAGCTTGGGTTACATTATTGTTTGTTAAAATGGTTTATACTAAGAGCGTCGGGTCAGTATTCTAAATACCCATACTGATCATTACGTCGGGTTTTGTTGAGGCATCGCCTAGTTGATCTCATCCCACTTGTCCGTATATATGTGCGAAGCTTTCACAAAACCCTAGGGCGTAAATAATTAATATATAAAGAGTTTTATAGATTAACTAAGTAGTTTTAGCCACTATTCTCCGCAGAGAGGGCTCGAGAAAGGATTTAATATGGCACAAATTGCAGCAAATTTACAACGCATAAAAAACGGTCAACGCCGTTATGCAATTACACCTCGCGTTCCAGGAGGTTTCATTCAACCTGATCAATTACAAAAATATATCGACGTAGCGAATGAGTTCGGCGCTGTTCTTAAATTAACTGGCAGCCAACGCATTATGATTACGAATTTGAAAGCAGAAGACGTAGATAAAGCATGGGAGATGCTTGGCATGGAGCCAGCGTACACTGTATCCAACCGCGTACGCAGCGTAAAAATCTGCCCAGGTACTACCTTCTGTAAACGCGCTAAACAAGACAGCGTACATCTTGGCATGCAAATCGAACGCAAGTACTTGTCCCTTGAAATGCCAAGCAAAATGAAAATCGGCGTGTCCGGTTGTCCAAATTCTTGTACTGAAAGCCGCATGAAAGATGTGGGCGTTATCGGTACTGTAGAAGGTTGGAATGTATACGCTGGCGGTAGCGGCGGCGCGCATCCTCGCATCGGCGACCTCATCGCAGAAGTTAAAACAGAAAAAGAAGCTCTTGCATTAGTTGATCGAATCATCGCATACTATAAAGAAAACGCACAAATCGAACGCATGGGCGAATTCATCGACCGCATTGGTTTAGAGGCTTTCAAAGCAGCTGTATTGGGCGACCTCGAAGGGGCTCCAGCTGAAAGCAAGTCCGAAGAACCAGCTGTGTTCTTACCAGGTCAAGGTAACGATCCTGAAGTGGAAGCACCACGCCTCGAAGCAGGTGCCCCTATCACTCCAGACACAATTATTCGCGACATCGTTGAAACCTATCCAAATGTTGTACCTGTATTACAAGGTATTGGTATGGGTTGCCTAGGTTGCCCATCTGCAACAGCTGAGCCATTATGGCAAGCCGCAGAAATCCACGGTTTTAATGTATACGATTTAGTAGAGAAATTAGAAACAGCACGAAAAGGAGCTTAATATGTCCGCATTCTTAGGTCACATCCATTACTGGTTATATCGCAAAATTCAATTGCTTGTTGAGCGTGAAAATTTGATTTTAGAAAAAACTTCTAAAGTTGTTGATGATTTGGCGGAGGAACTACACTCCATCTCCGTAGATACATACGGCGAGCCAATCAATCCAAGCATTCCTTTGGAAAACATCATTGACCACGGCAATATTCACGGCTGGTTAGCTAACCAAATCAACATTGCTTCCGTTCGTGAAGCAGCTTTCATCAAAGATATGCTCGACACAAATTCCGGTGATGAAGCAGTACACGTGGTAACAGCTATCCTCGATGCCTTTGCAGTGCAAGGCCAAGCATGTGGCGTTGTGGCACAAGACAGCCTTGAGGAACACACTGCACCAGCGATTTACAATGCGTTACAAAACTTCTACGTAAATGGCATGCCTTGCGATGGTGGTGACCAAGTGGTTTCTGAAAGCCCAGAAGAATTTACCTGGGTTGGCGACCACAGATTACAAGCAGGCTACTGGCGTACAGCGGGCGTTGACCCTAAATTCATGACATTAGCCTACCAAACATGGTTCGAGGCCTTTGTGAAAGCTATCGATCCAGCCTTTGAACTTGTAACAACTGAAGAAAACGGCACACGTTTATATACCATTCGTAAAAAATAATATAAACTATCTACTCTCAGATATATGTACTGAAAAAGGAGCGTAACTTACGCTCCTTTTTTCATACCTATTTTTATATAAATTATACAATAGCTTAACTATTTTCGAAACTGTAGCCATAAGCACAGCATTGATAAACAATATCATTTATAATACAATTATAAGACAGATATACAACATAGTATGTATTACATTAAACTTTCAATATAAAAATTAGAACTAGGAGGTCTATTATGGCAGGCACAGTTAATCAAGAATTAGGTTTATTATTCCAAGGCCCTAACTATGTAATCGTAAAAAAAGGCGGCAAAGCTGGTGAAAAGGTGGAAAAACACAACCACCCTGAAGCTAATGTCATTTTTACAGTTGTAAAAGGTAAAGTTCAAGTGTTCCTTAACGAAACAGAAGAACATGTACTCGTACCAGGCCAAGTATTGGAATTCAACGGCGATAACTACATCCAAGCAACACTCGTAGAAGACAGCGAGTTCGTTGTAAACCTCATTCACAAACCTGAATAAAATACCAAAGGACAGTTGATACAAGCAACTGTCCTTTTTATATGGTGTATGTATTAAAAAGAAATAATATAGTTATTAGGTATTATATAGCTATTTAGTGATTCAGTTATATCCATAGTTATTAAATACCCACAAGATAATACATAATCTAAAGAGTATTCTTTTAAAAGGAATTATAAATTGTAAATTCTCCCACATCAAAGCGTTTCGTATGACCTGGTGCAGGAACACAGTCTGGATGCGGATATCCTATTGGAAAGATGGCTACAGGAATGATATTATCAGGCAAGTTATATGCCTTGCGTACTTTAGCAGGATCAAAGTGAGCAATCCACGTTGTACCTAAACCGATATCGGCTGCGGTAAACATAATGTGAGAGCCTACAATGCTGGCATCTACAACGCCTAAATCTTCATCATCGTATTCCCGTTTCCAGCTCACCGTATTATCGTAACAAACAATGATTGCCAACGGTGCATTAAAGTGACCATTTGTGCAGCCTTTTAGTTTGTTTAAGCTCTCTTCAGTATTTAATACAAGCAGTCTTTGCGGCTGGTAGTTATGAGCCGTAGGTGCTAATCTAGCTACTTCTAACAAAATATCAACCTTCTCTTGCTCCACTGGTCGAGTATCGAATTTTCGAACCGAATACCGCTCTGTGGCTAATGCTTTAAATTCTTTCATTAGATCTCACTCCTTTATCGGATTTATCAAAATATATTTTAAACAGTAAGTATCCCATACAATAAACTACCCCCTATCTGATTACTCAGTTAGGGGGTTTTGTACTTATTATTTTTTAAGACGGCTAATTACTTCGTTAGTAATGTTTTCGATTTTGCTGTTTGCGTCAGCAGCACGAATTGTGTATGGATCATCCAATACTACGTCCATTTGTTTTTCAACACGGATAGCTTCAACAGTGTTATGAATTGCTTGCATCATAGGTTGAGCAATTTTATTGATTTCTTCGTTTTCTTTTTGAAGCAATGGAGCTACAGTTTTGTTGAATTCTGCTTCTGCTTGTGCAGAGTCTTTAATCTTTTCAATTTCTTGTACTTTTTTTTCAATTTGTGGACGGTATTGAGCGTCTACTTGTTGCATTTTCATATCTAATGCACCATAGCCAGGGTAGCTATTTACTACTTGGCTCATATTTACTAAGCCAATGTTAGCAGCACTTGCTACTGCAGCAGTAGCAGACATAGCACCAACGATAGCTAAGGTAGTCAATTTTTTAGATAATTTCATCTGAAATCCTCCTCGATTAAAAGTGTCACTATACAATCCAATAGTGTACTATTTTTACTATAGCAAATCTTGCTAAATTTCACAAGACTATGATAAATAGCATAATAAAGCCCTATGAACTACTTATGAAAGTTATTAGAACTTAAAATAATACCCACAAGCATACTCTGAGACCCTTAAAGCAGTCGATACAAACATATTCAGAACACACATGTGGGCATTTCGGCTTTCACCAATTATTTATAATTTGTCATCAAATTATGGTTCATTATTCACCGAATTATTGTTCATCATTTAAATAGATGTATTTATCGGATTTCAATTTGGACACGAGATCAGGCACCAAACCGATAAGGCGATCAAAGCTGCTGCTGTAAGGGTTGCCCTTAATGTTGAACAATTCGATGCGGTCACCTTTAATAACAAGGATCGCACTTGGTTCCATCTTGGCACCACCGCCACCGCCGCCAGATTCTTGATTTTTATTGGCTGTGCAGTGGTTTGTACCAGTACCGAAGCCAAAGGTTACATCAACAAATGGAACGAGTGTAGTATCGCCGATTTGCACAGCTTCACCAACTACAGTTTCCACTTTGATCATATTTTTAAACTTCTCGAATAGGACTTCCAAATTCTCTTTTACATTACTGTTCTCCATCACAGTACCTCCGCTTTTTGTGAAAGTATTATAGCTATAATAATATAGCTCATATACTCAATTGACTTTATATATCCTTACGCTGTTTGACCCTGTTCGGCTTTTAGCTTTTCTAGCTGCTTTGCTTCCTTCCGTTTAACCCAGAAGACACGAGCACTTTCACCCAATAGGGAACGCATAGGTTTAGATACCAAAAATCTAGTACCATACCACGCCAATACAGCAAGAATCATACGACCTTTAATATGGCCGCTACCTTCAGCTACCCAGTTCACATAATCTATCTCAATAGACTCTACTTGCTCAGGCCAAATGCTATACAACATAGATGCAATAAGCCCCATTCGATACGGATCACCAATGCCAAATCGGCCCTCTATAGCCATATCACGTGGTTTAGAGTGGTTATAGCATCGTTTCGACACAAGGAATATCTGACGCCACAACTCTGTATTTCTCAAGTGTTTCATGAACCAGAATGTAGGAATTTCAGACTTGAATGATGCTACCGGATCATTGGGATCAGGCTTTCCAAAACGTTGTTTCACAGTCGTTTTGATATCATTTACCTTTGTAAATACCTTTTCCTTGATAGATCCGTCACTATTGAAAGTAACATGACTTACTACTTCATCATCATCTTGAATATGAGCCGTTGGATCCTGTTGTATCGAATCATACCGCTCAGCACGAGCTTGTGCATCCATATCCTTAGAAGCCGCATCAGGTCGCTCAATGCGCTCCTTTGCCCTAGGCGCACTCCCTGCCCCTGGTGATTCGTCATCATCAAAGATGGTATCGGAGCCTTGAGCGCTCTTCAAGTCATCAAAGCTTGTGCCGCTAGAGCTTGCAGTTGGACCTTGTCCGCCTCCTTGCATAGCCTTTGCAAAAGCTTCTGCTTGTGATATGTCGCCGTCATCATCCATTACCTTTTGATATTCTTCATCTACACGATTTTCAAGCCATTGCTCATAGTCTTTCACAGGACCGATCTTAAGTACACCTAAAACGTATAATTCCTTAAAAAATGGTTTATTTTGAATGTACGCTAAGTGGAGTGAAAATACGCGCCACAGCCATTTGATGCGCAGCTCGCCACGATATGGCGTCCGTCCATCAATCTCGATGCTATATGTGATTGGTGCCAGTAGGATAGTCAAGATGAGTGCTACAATGATGGCCACAATAACGAGGACCACAATAGCCACTGTACTCAACCACATCACCTCCTTAGGTGTTCCTATGATTAGTTTTCAATGCCTTTTCGAGCCATTACGCCTTGTAGGTAGTAATGTTTAATCTCTTTCATCTCCGTTACGAGATCGGCCTCATCAATTAATTCTTGAGGAGCCCCACGGCCCGTAAATACGAGTTCCGTTTCTGGATGACGAGCATCGAGTAAGGCTTTAGTTTTATCCCATGTAATGAGTTCAAAGAAGAGAGCCATATTGTACTCATCAAGTACAACGAGGTCGTACTCACCACTGCTGATTGCAGCGAGTGCACGTTCATAGCCTTTTTCAATGAGAGCCACATAATCCTTCGGAGGATTACCAGACTCAAAGACAACGACTTCATCGCCCCATTTAGCAAGTTCATCCTTACTCTTCATGCCTTCTTTGATGATAAAGAATGGCTTGCCCACAGTTTCTAAGGTTAAATTTGTTAAGGTAGGTAAAATAGTATGCTCACTATATACTTTAGATTTCATAAATTGTAAGAAGAGGACTTTCTTGCCAGCGCCGATGGCACGAATAGCTAGGCCAATTGCGGCAGTTGTTTTGCCCTTGCCTTCGCCGGTATAAACTTGTACATAGGCCTTCATAGATATACCTCCGTTCATATACTTTTATTTTACAATATATATATACAAAAGGAAAGAAAAAGAACTTGCTATAAGCGCATATGTACGCATAACAAGTTCTTTTTAGGTCTTATATAAGCTTTTATATTTCTAATTGCTAATTGGTAAGAAGATCATAGGGTCTACAGGCGTATTGTTAAGGCGTACCTCGTAGTGAACGTGGGCACCCGTACTTTTACCAGTACTACCCATCAAAGCTATGGTTTGACCTTGTTTCACGCTCATCCCTACCGTTACCAATACGGCACTATTATGGCCATAACGGGTAACAAAGCCATTGCCATGATCGATTTCAACGAGGTTACCATAACCGCCGCTTGTATACCCCGCAAAGGTTACCACCCCGGCCGCAGTAGCCACGATTTGGGAACCATAGTCATCAGCAATATCGATACCTTCATGGAATGCACCAATAGCACCCGTAACAGGGTCAACACGGCTACCAAATGGAGATGTAATAACACCCTTACTTGGCCAAATACTAGGTGTCGTACTATTCACAGCACCACCAGAACCAGCGGAGAAGTTGATGGATTGTAATGCCATCAAATCTTGTGCGCCACCATCGCGAAGGATATTGCGCATTGTATAGAAACTAACAAGCAATTTTTGTGCTTCCTTATCCATTTTGGATAGTCGAGCCGATAATTGTGCCGCTGTTAACGTCTGTGCTTCACTATTATCAGCGGCTTCCTGCTTTGGGTCGCTACCATCCCCGCCACCTTGAGCTGGTGTGCCAGATTCAGCGCCCTTCAGCATTTGCTTATTCTCTTCACTAATTTGATTTAAGTTTTGGATTTTCTTATCCAGAACCTCTGTTTTTTGTTGTAACAATTTCAACTGTTCCGATTGCAATTGCGTTTGTTGACGTAATTGCACAACCTCAGCCTGGCGCACGATGCCCCAAATACCGAGTACCAATGCCAAGACCAATACTACAGAACCAATAATGGCAACGAGTTTCGCTTGCTTGGTAGTTAATGTCAATATGCAGTTGTCACCATTTCTTTCAACTTTGTTTGAAATGAATGCCGGTATTTTCAACATAAAACTTCCTTATTTCGAGACGATAGCGCTCGTCAACGCTTCCTCATTGGTACGCTCACCCAACGCTTCGTTCAAACTTTCTAATTCTTCTTGTGAAAGACTTACTAAACTTTTACCTTTCACAATAGGTTTACTAAAAATACGAGATTCGCTACGACCGTAAATACTGGAGATACAGATGCCATTATTGTTGCCATCTAGCAAGGTAAGCGCAAAGGACAAATCATTTCCGATATTTTCAAAGGCATTATACTTAATAAAGCCAATTTTTTGTATCGTATTACTCTGAATATTGCGAATTGCCACTTGCTCGGATAACAAGGACTCAAGGCCCTTCGCAGCATCGCGAATTTCACTGACCTCTACAGATAATTTACGCTCTAGGCTCGCACCATGCTCCCCTTGCATAAAGAAATCGTACTTTTTTTTCAAGCTACCTAAACGGATGTGTAAGATTACACAATATACGAATAACACTATAACAAGAACGATGGTAACCATGCCTATCCACGGTTGAATCGATTCGAACATGTATTTTCCTTCCTATACAATCATCAAAACTCCAACAGTTAATTATACCATTCCTATTGTAAAAGTTAAATGACTGCATGCAATTTAATTTAATATATTTAATATATCTAATATAGATAAACGATAGCTATATAACAATGTATATAACAAGTATGTAATGTATATCTAAATGTATGTGTTACATACATATTACAATGCTATTTATTAGCCCTCTAGTTCGTCAACAAATGGGCTTATTGCTCGTTCTAGTATACCATGTAGAGCTGCTATGAGTACACCGTAATTTACAATGGGTGTACCTTGTACAACAGCGCATTCTATACGACGTAACACCTCACGGCGTGTTAGCATACAAGCACCACAGTGGATGATCAAATCATACTGTGATACATCCTTAGGGAATGCTCCCCCACTAGTGAATTCTAACTGTAAATCTGTATAGCCTTGCTTCTTTAAAAGATTAGGTATTTTTACAGTCCCAATATCATCGCATTGACGACGATGTGTACAACCTTCACTGATAAGTACCTTGGAACCAGCTTTCAAATTCTTAATAGCCTTAACACCAGCTACTAAATCCTGTAATTTTCCCTTGAACCGCGCCATCAAAATAGAAAAGGACGTCAACGGAATCGAATCAGGTGTTAACTCATCAACCCGATCAAACGCTTGAGAGTCACAGATTACCATTTTAGGGGGATTCTTAAGCGAGTGAATCATAGCCGGTAATTCTTCTGTTTGGCAGACTAAAGCTAAGCCTTTATGATCGAGAATTTCTCGGATAGTCTGTACCTGTGGCAAGATGAGTCGTCCCTTTGGTGCGGCACTATCGATAGGACATACAAGAATGATTGTATCCCCCTCTTCAACTAAACCTTGTAAAAGAGTTTGCTCCCCTTCTACATCAAGTGGTGTTAGCCCACCGAGTAGATCAAGCAACTCTAATCGTTTCGCATCAGATGTGAATTCAGCAGAGCCAATGACAGTAACCAATTCAGATAAACCCGTATGATCTGCTATATAACGCTCTCCCAGTATATCTCTACCTACACTAGCTTTAGACTCCGTTAAATTGTTTGGCACCGCATTAATCTCATTAATAAAAAGTGCAACAGGTACATTATTTTGTTTCAAAAGACCTAACCAGTGCATATCGTCTGAGGTTGGCTCTTCATCGGTGCGAAGCACATAAACAGCCAAGTTAATCTTTTTCACGACCTCTTCTGTTTTCTCCATGCGCAATGCACCTAATTCAGTTGTATCATCTATACCAGCAGTATCAGTAATCACTACAGGGCCAAGTGGCAAGATTTCCATAGCTTTGCTTACAGGATCTGTTGTAGTCCCTGCCACATCGGATACTAACGATACAGGCTGATCAGTTAACATATTGATCAATGTAGATTTACCGGCATTACAACGGCCAAAAAAGCCAATATGTATGCGGTTTGCCTTAGGTGTTTGTTCCATAACCTATCCTTGTTACTTAACCTTCACATATATTACAAAATATATTATAAAACGACTTACATCTTATCTTATTATTTAATAAATCTCTTACATATAGTAAAAGCGCAGCCCGTAGACTACACTTTTACTGCAAATTGTTATTATTACTATTACGACTATTGCAATTGCTATAGCTGTTATTATTGTTTTTGTTGTTATTGTTGTTATTATTATCGTTACTATTATTGTTGGTATTACGGCTATTACTATTGTTATGACTTTTGCTTTTGCTAGCCAATTATACTCTAAACTCTATTGTTTCCGCATCTTCTGTTTGATCTTGCCCATCCATATATGCAATAAGTCTTTCTAATTCAGCTTCAGAGGAGAAAGCAATTTCAATTTTTCCTTGTACCTTTTTGCCTGCACGGAATTTAATATTCACAGGGGACCCTAAGCTTAGTTTTAAGCGGTCCATTAGAGCACGAACCTCTGCCGTATTTTGAGGTTTACCAGCCTTTGCTTTAGACGATTTATTTTGCATAGACTTAACAAGGGCCTCTGCTTGTCTAGCGCTTAGCTCACCCTCTTTAATACGTTCAGCTGCTTCCATTTGTTGAGCTGCGCTTCTTAACGCTAATAATGGACGAGCTTGACCAACTGTCAAATCACCTTCGATAAGATCCTTTTGTACAGAATCACATAATTTTAAAAGGCGAACCATATTAGCAATATATGAACGACTACGGCCAAGACGAGCGGAAATCATTTCTTGCGTTTGCTTATAGGTATCCATCAATCCTTGATAAGCCAATGCTTCTTCAATGGGATCTAATCCTTCACGTTGTAGGTTCTCTACAAGAGCAACCTCTGTCATTTCTTCGGTATTATATTTTTTAACAATAACTGGTACTGTTTTCAATCCAGCAATCATAGCAGCACGATAACGGCGCTCACCAGCTACAATTTGATATTTATTCTTTTGTTTACGAACTACAATCGGTTGGAAAATACCAAGATTCTTGATTGATTCAGCCAGTGTAGCTAGACTATCTTCATCAAAACTTTTACGCGGTTGATCTACATTTGGAACTAACTCAGAAATTGGCAGTTCATGTATCTCCTTTTCAGGCAATACAGACTCTACAGAGTCAACCTTCATTAAATTCTCAAGGCCCTTCCCCAATCCGGACGCTTTACTTTTCTTGCTTTTAATTTCTCTTGGCATACAACTAACCTCTCTCGACCTTACACATATTTACAACTTTAAAATATGTAAATCACGCAAACCACCAAAAACTAATATTCTTAGCATTAGATACATACATATAACAAATACTTATTACCTTTAGGTACTTACTTCGCTTTTGTGTTTATTGAGCTTTAATACTTATTTATCTCTAGTGCTTATTTAGTTTTAGATGCTTTAATTACCTCTTTAGCTAATTTCGTATATACATCAGCACCTTTGGATTTTGGATCATATACAATGATTGGCTCCCCATAACTAGGTGCCTCACTTAAACGTACATTACGAGGAATAATTGTTTTATATACTTTATTGCCAAAGAATTTTTTTACTTCATCGGCTACTTGAATCGATAAATTTGTGCGGCCATCAAACATAGTCAATAGCACGCCTTCAATTTCAAGATCCTTATTTGATGTTTGTTGTACAATTGTTATCGTTTTAACTAATTGACTAACCCCTTCCAATGCGTAAAATTCACTTTGAATCGGAATCAATACACTATCAGCAGCAGTGAAGGCATTTAATGTTAATAACCCGAGAGATGGTGGACAGTCAATAACGATAAAATCATATGTATCTCTTACTGACGCTAATGCTTTTTTCAACATTGTTTCACGTGAAACAACGGAAACTAGTTCTACTTCAGCACCAGCTAGTTGAATTGTTGCAGGCGCCACAAATAGGTTTTCAAGCATTGTAGGTTGTACAATATCAGCAATTGGTTCTCCATCAATTAGAACATCATGCACACAGAGCTCTAAATCATCCTTTTCAATACCTAACCCAGAACTAGCATTACCTTGTGGATCCAAATCAACCAGTAATACTTTTTTACCTGCATCAGCTAAACAAGCACTCAAATTTACTGATGTTGTAGTTTTACCAACACCGCCTTTTTGATTAGTAATAGCTATAACTTTGCCCACTTAATTCACCTCACATCTTCGTTCAAAATATTTCTTTTCCATTATAACATAAAACAATGCTAATTACGGTATTTATAAATCAAATTCTCATTAATTTTTTATCTACTATATTATTTTATTTATCTACTACATTTTTCCCACTTACATTTATATTACGCACATAAACTTATAGGTAAATAACTTCATTAATATAATTACAACACTTATTTTTTATTGTTTCACGTGAAACATAGCAATTTATTCCTTTACTATATAGTACAACACAAAATAAGAAAAATTACATCAAATGTTTTATAAGTTTTACGATTAAATGTTTCACGTGAAACATTTAAGGATTAAAATCTAACGCAAAAATTAAGTTATAAAATTAATAAAAAATTTTACAGTAAAAAATTATCATATTAATATAAATCTATACCAATAGACAAATATACACAAAATTATTTTATATCATCTTTTTTATTTATAGAACAACACCATTAGCGAAAGGTATAAAGTAATCAACTTTTGATCGGTAACATTATATATAACAATAATATACGAAATGTAATGAACTAATATTAATATACTTATATACTCATAACAAATTATTAGATTATATTTAATAAATTGTTTCACGTGAAACATTATGGTTAACATTAAACATATAAAACCTTCATCATCAATAACTTTTATGAACAAAAATCATTTTGATATAACTTTAAACTATACCTATATACTACTAAATTATATGAGAATACAGGCCCCATATACTTTGACAGGTATTATTCATATCTATATACTATTAGTTAGATAGTAATTAGATTGATAATCTTAAGAGTCTAGAAAAATCACTTTATAAGATCTATATATACAATTGATAACAGTAAGCACACGCTCTACGGATACGCAGAGCTTTTTATTTTGAAGAGGAGGCGTTTCTATGCCCATCTATAACGGAATGCTTCCTGCCATCGACAAAGCAGAAGTAAAACGATACGCAGGACTTCGTCACGCTGAGGATTTCCCACAAAACTATGTTGACGAAGCATGTAAGGAAATCCAATTATTGGCTACACCTAGGGGTGTATATCAAGAATATGATTACGATGCAGAAACAAAAACAATTTTAAGCAATCCACCGCTTAAAATTGAAGGGTCTATCATCGAAAAGCATCTAGAAAAATCTACTAAAGTATACGTATTAGGCGTAACAGTTGGAGAAGATGTAGAAATTCGTAGTGAACAGTTATTTAAACAAGGTAACTATACGGTAGGCTTATTACTTGATGCAGCAGCCACAACTGCTGTAGAACAGGTAGCTGATCAGGTAAACGAAGTAATCAATACAATTGCTAAAAAACAAGGCTATAAGCCAACTTGGCGTTTTAGCCCTGGTTATGGCAACTGGCCACTAGAAATCCAACCACAATTAGCTAAAATCATCAAAACAGAGATGATTGGCTTACAAGTAACAGAGAACTATTTATTATTCCCACGTAAGTCTGTAACGGCTATCATCGGTTTAATGCCAGCAAACGAAGATATTAAAACTAAACGAGGCTGTACATCTTGTTCACAACAAAACTGTGCATCTCGAAAATTACCAGAGAAAGCAACAGTCAACACCCAAGATGGGGGAGAAGAGGAAGGTAGTAAAACTACTGCCGACATTTCTGGTATTGCCATGAAGGGGCAGCCAATACAATAGTGTTTCACGTGAAACATTGTAATTTAGGATGTTAAAGGAAGATGTTTATGTATATATTTGACGGTGCTATGGGCACAATGCTTCAAGCGGCAGGCTTAGAAGAAGGCTATTGTCCAGAGCTATTTAATATTGAAAGACCAGAAGTAGTAAAGGATATTCATGCTCAATACTTACAACATGGCAGTGATGTAATCACTACCAATACATTCGGTGCTTGTGGTCTTAAATTAGAAGATTATGATTTACAGGATCGCGTAAGAGAAATTAATATTGCAGCTGTGAAGGTAGCAAAAGAAGCCATTGCAGAGACTAAACCAACTGCTCGTGTAGCAGGTTCTATGGGACCTACAGGTCGTTTTTTACAACCATTAGGCAATATGAGCTTTGACTCCATTTATGATACATATCGTGAACAAGCCGAAGCATTAATCGAAGGTGGCGTTGATTTTATTATCATTGAAACTATCATCGACGTACAGGAAATGCGTGCCGCTTTATTAGCCTCTTTAGATGCTCGTGAAGCAGCAGGGAAGACAAAAGATGATGTACAAATCATCTGTCAATTTTCTTTTAGTGAAGACGGTCGTACTATTACAGGTACACCACCAGCAGTAGCAACTACTATCGTAGAAGCTATAGGGGCTGATATCATTGGTATCAACTGTTCCCTTGGACCTGAACAAATTACACCACTTATCGAAGAGATTGCAAGCGTTACAAATTTACCAATAAGCTGTCAGCCAAATGCCGGTATGCCTCAATTAATAAATAAACAAACTGTATTCCCACTTTCAGCTGAAGAGATGGGGCCTTTGATGCTTCCAATTGTTGATGCTGGTGCAAGCTATGTTGGCGGCTGCTGTGGTACAACACCAGCTCATATTCAATCTATTTCCGATGCTGTGAAAGCTCATACGCCAAAAGAACGCGCCCACATTGCACCTAAAACAATTATTACAAGCCGTACTAAACTTTTAGAGTTAGGCCATCATACAAAACCACTTATCATTGGCGAACGTATTAATCCAACTGGCCGTAAAGTCCTTGCTCAAGAATTGCGCGATGGCTCTTTCATCCGTGTAAAACGGGATGCCTTAGACCAAGTAGAGGCAGGTGCAGATATCCTAGATGTAAACATGGGTGTAGCCGGCATGGATCAATCACCCTTAATGGAACGCGCCATTTTCGAGTTATCCATGCTCGTAGAAACACCATTATCCATTGACACATTAGACCCAGTAGCTATGGAAATAGCTCTTAAAAACTATCCAGGTCGTGCCCTCATTAACTCCGTAAATGGGGAGGAGGAGTCTATTACTCACGTAATGCCTTTGGCTAAACGGTATGGTGCAGCATTGCTTTGCTTGCCAATCTGTAGTGGTGACTTACCTGAAAAAGCAGAGGACCGCGTTGCTTTAGCTGAAAGCATCATAAATCGCGCTTACGGTTATGGTCTTCAACCACATGACTTATTACTCGATCCATTGGTATTAACACTTGCCAGCGGTGAAGATAGTGCACGCCAAACATTGCGTACGCTACAATTATATAAAGAAAAATTTGGCTTCCCAACAGTAATGGGCTTGTCCAATATCTCCTTCGGTATGCCTCAACGTCCTTATTTGAACGGCCAATTCTTAACAATGGCCCTCGCATGTGGCTTAACAACACCGATTATGAATCCACTCAATTATCCAGCAAAAAAAGCATTTGTATCTAGTACTACCTTACTAGGCTGGGACCCAGGTTCTGCTGAATTTATTAAAGAATACGGCTATGAAGACGAAACTACCGCTCCTGGTAACTCTGCTCCTAAAGGGCCAGATAAAAAATCCTTCGATAGTAATGATCCTTTAGCCAATATTCGCGCATGTGTAGAACAAGGCGAAAAAGAAGCTATCATTGATCTTGTAAAAAAAGCCTTAGCAGATGGTATCGATCCATTAGATCTTACGAAAAAAGGCTTATCGGAAGCGATGAACGTAGTGGGGGATAAGTTTGGTTCTGGTAAATTATTCTTACCACAAGTAATGCTTGCTGCTGAAACAATGCAGGCTGCTTTCAACACCATTAAAGAAATTATTCCTGCTAGTGAAAGCTTAGATAAAGGCACCGTTGTCGTGGCTACAGTTAAAGGCGACATCCACGATTTAGGTAAAAATATCGTAGCAGCATTGCTCGAAAACAATGGTTACAAAATCGTCGACCTGGGTAAGGACGTTGACCCAGAAGTTATCGTACAAGCCATTAAAGATAACAAAGCTGCCCTCGTTGGCATCTGTTCCTTGATGACGACTACCATGCCACAAATCGACAATACTATCGCTGCTATCCGTGCAGCAGGCCTTAAAACTAAGGTCATGGTTGGTGGCGCTGTAGTATCTCAAGACTACGCAGACCAAGCAGGTGCAGATATCTACGCTAAAGACGGCATCGCTGCTGTTAACCACGCCAATGACTTCTTTGAAACACTAGAAAAATAATGTATAGTAACGAGGTACATGATGACATTACGAGAAAAACATCAACAAAGACAGTTCACCATTACTGTTGAATTGGATCCTCCTAAAAGCAGTTCTGCAGAAAAGACCTTCGAACAAGCAGCCCGTTTGAAAGGGAAGGTCGATGCTATCAACATCGCTGATAGCCCTATGTCCAAAATGCGCATGAGCCCAATTTCTCTTTCTTATTTGTTACAACATAACAAAGAAATTGAAACTATTTTCCACCTTACATGCCGCGACCGTAATATTATCGGATTGCAATCTGAATTACTCGGTGCAGCAGCATTGGGCGTGCATAATATTTTAACACTCACTGGTGATAAACCAGATAATGGGGACCATCCATTTGCACAATCCGTATTTGAAGTCGACTGTATGGGACTACTTAACATCGCTAAGACATTAAATGCAGGCAAAGACCTGGCAGGTAATGACCTAGATGCACCTACGAACTTCTACATCGGTGCCACTGGTAATCCTGGTGCTCCAGATTTAGAGATTGAACGCCAAAAATTAGCTGCTAAAATTCAAAATGGCGCTCACTTTGTACAAACACAACCAATTTACGATTTAGAACAGGCAAAACGCTACATTGACAAGATGTCTGAATTCGATGTACCTATCATGCTCGGTTTGATTCCACTTAAAAGCTTTAAAATGGCTACATACCTCCATGAAAAAGTGCCTGGAATCAATCTTACTCAAGAAATATTGGACCGCATGGAAAAAGGTGGTAAAGAAGCGGGTACAGAAATTGCGATTGAAACACTTGAACAAATCAAGAAAATGGCAGCAGGCGTACATATTATGCCTTTAAATGATATCGATACAACATTATATATTATTGATCACCTATAAAGTCATTCTGAGATTAACATATAACACCTTTCCCACGACCTCCATAGTGAACTAAGTCGTTCTTAGGGAAAGGTGTTATATGTATCTTTATCTCCGCCTCATATAGTGAACAAAATATATAATTTTGTCGTAAACGATATCATTTAATAGATATAGAGTGGGGGAGGGCATACAAACTAATTCGTTACTAAGAAAAGGAAAAGAGGATGCAGATCTATGATTTGCATCCTCTTTTTCTTTATGTAGCAATGTAACATGGGGTTTAGTTATATTAATTTATATTAGTTTCTACGCCTAAATCATTAACTGCTATACTAACGGTTTGTCTTTGATTTCTTTTGGTTTTCGTGGATATTGTTTTGGTGTTTTTCCAATTTTCTTTATATACACGATTGCTCGTTTATCCTCTAAGGTTGGTAATGCAACGGTTCTTACTTCTTCGATAGTAGCTTTTAGTGTGCTAAGGGCTTTATTAGATTCTTTAACTTCTTCTTCGTATATAGCGCCTTTTAGAGCAACGACGTAGCCACCTTCTTTTACGTATGGCACAGTCCATTCTAAAAGAATCGGCAAGCGTGCCACGGCACGGCTCGTAGCAATATCAAAGCTTTCACGATAATCTTGGTGACTCAAATCCTCCGCACGTCCGTGTAAGGTAGTACAGTTCGTCAGTTTTAGTTTATCTATAACCGATTCCAAAAAGGTAAGCCGCTTTTTCAAAGAATCAAACAGGGTAACCTTGAGGCTACGGTCATAGATAGCCAATGGAATACCAGGGAAACCTGCACCGGTACCAACATCGATAATCGTCATGCCAGATTTGATAATTTCAGAATCATAACAGGAGAGGGAGTCAATCATATGCTTAACCACGACCTCTTTCATGTCTGTGATACCCGTTAAATTGAGATATTTATTTGTTTCAATCATATGCGCATAATACATGTAAAAGTCTTTGGCTTGCTCTTCCGTACAAGGCAAGCCAAAACGGCTCATTTGCTCCATCATGTACGAAACAAATTCAGACTGAGGTGCTATAGGCACATCGTATTTTTCTTTCATAAGTACTCCTAATGAATTGTCTAATATGTATATGACAATAAGATTTGTAGGAAATATCTTTTAAAATCTGTAAGAAATATCTTCTAAAAAGTTCATATAAAATGCATGTTTTTACATGCTATTTTTATTTACTTCTGTTGTATTGTTCGAGTTGGATCAACAGAACAGATACGTCCGCAGGTGATACGCCAGAGATACGGCTTGCTTGGCCGATGGAGTGAGGACGAATTTTGTTGAGCTTTTGTTGAGCTTCAAGGGAAATACCCTTGATTTGTGCATAATCCCATTCTTTTGGAAGAATTTTTTCTTCTAGTTTACGAACCTTATCGACTTGCTCCATTTGCTTCTTAATGTACCCTTCGTAAGTAATAGAAATGTCGACAGCTTCCTCTACATCAGGTGTATAGCGTTTCAAACCAAATGCATCGGCTACGATGGCGTAAGAGAGTTCATTACGTTTTACTAAATCATAAGCATGAATACCTGTTTTAATAGATGCTGTACCTAGACTTTCAAGCAAAGCTTGTGTTTCCTTGGATGGATTGACAGGTGTATTTCGTAACATGTCCATTGCTTCCTCGATAGCAGCTTTTTTAGCTGTAAATTTAGCCCAACGATCATCTTTTACAAGACTGATTTCACGGCCTTTTTCCGTAAGACGCATGTCTGCATTATCTTGACGAAGCAATAAGCGATATTCACTGCGGCTTGTCATCATGCGGTACGGTTCATTTGTACCTTTTGTTACAAGATCATCGATGAGAACACCGATGTACGCTTCAGAGCGAGCAAGGATGAACGGTTCTTTACCTTCAAGCCACAATGCTGCGTTAATACCAGCCATAAGACCTTGTGCAGCCGCTTCTTCATAGCCAGATGTACCATTGGCTTGACCCGCAGAGTAGAGACCTTCAATATGTTTCACTTGAAGGGCTGGTGTTAATTGTGTTGGATTCAAGCAATCGTATTCAATAGCATAGGCAGGGCGCATAATTTCAACATTCTCAAGGCCTGGGATGGTACGCAAGAACGCATATTGTACATCCATTGGAAGAGATGTACTCATACCTTGTACATACATTTCATTTGTACCCGTACCTTCTGGTTCTACGAATAATTGATGGCGTTCTTTATCAGCAAAGCGCACTACTTTATCTTCGATGGAAGGGCAGTAACGAGGGCCTACGCCTTCGATTTTGCCACTATACATAGGAGCGCGGTGAATATTGCTATGAATGATTTCGTGCGTTTCCTTGTTAGTATACGTCAACCAGCATACATCTTCATTACGGTTAATCCATTCATCCATAAAAGAAAATGCGTGATGATGTGCATCGCCTTCTTGAACTACCATATTATCGAGGTTTAAAGTACGTTTATCTACACGTGCTGGTGTACCCGTCTTAAAGCGCATCAATTCAATACCATTATCGAGCAAGGATTGAGAGAAATGTTCCGCTACGCGTTGGCCATTTGGACCGCCCACATAATCGATATCGCCGATGAGGATTTTACCTTTCAAATAGGTACCCGTACAAAGAATTATCGCCTTAGCGCCATAAAATTCACCAAGCTCTGTAACGATGCCTGTTACCTTGCCATCCTCAACCTTAAGCTCAGTCACCATGATTTGCTTAACATTGAGATTATCTGTATTCTCCAATGTTTGTTTCATCAAATGTTGATATTTAATCTTGTCGGATTGACAGCGCAAAGAATGAACGGCAGGTCCCTTACCCATATTGAGCATACGCATTTGGATAGCCGTAGCATCCGCATTAATACCCATTTGACCGCCTAATGCGTCAACTTCGTAAACAAGATGGCTTTTACCAGGACCACCCACGGCAGGGTTGCACGGCATAAGCGCAATATTATCTAAACTGATGGTCGCCATCAACGTGCGATGACCCATGCGGGCAGTAGCGAGAGCCGCCTCACAACCAGCATGACCACCACCGATGACGATGACATCATAATTATCTACTGTGTACATATCAATTAAATTCCTTATATTTGTTACTTATCTTATTGTGAAAGTTTAAATCATTTACCAAGGCAAAAACGACTAAACAATTCATCTATCATGCTTTCTCGGATTGTGTCGCCTGTGATGTCGCCTAGTAATTCCCAAGCGCTACGCAAGTCGGTAGCTACAAAGTCTACAGGCATGCCCATGTCGATGGAGGAGAGGGCTTGTTCGACTTGTGCCTTTGCTTGTTCCATAAGGCTAATGTGGCGCACGTTACTAATCATGGCTCTGTTGTCTTGTTTTACGCGACCGCCGTAGACGAGTTCTTGCACCCATTTGGAAAGAACTGCAGAGCCTTCGCCTTCTTTAGCACTAATGCGTTCAATAGCTGTAAAATTCCCGTGTTCTTTAATATTTTCATCTGTAACGACTTGTGCCACGTCGGACTTATTAAGGAGTACGATGGTGTTTAAACCGCTCACAGAGGTCAAAATTTCGATTTCTTCAGGGTTTAACGGAGTAGATCCATCAATAACACAGAGCACGATGTCTGCTTTGTTGATATAATCACGAGCACGCTCCACACCAAGGGCTTCTACCGTATCTTGTGTATCCCGAATACCTGCCGTATCGATGAGGCGTAGAGAAATGCCTTCTACGGTCATATATTCTTCAATGCTGTCCCGCGTCGTACCAGGAATATCCGTTACGATAGCGCGGTTTTCGCGTAAAAGAGCGTTCATAAGGCTCGATTTACCTGCATTTGGACAGCCTACAATAACCGTTGTAATGCCATCGCGAATGAGACGACCTGTATTCGCTGTGGACAAGAGATCCTCCATGGCTTTCAAAATAGGCTGCAACTGATCGCGAACCTCTTGGCTCGTTACATCCTCGATATCCTCCTCAGGATAGTCGATGGTTACCTCTAAATGAGCAATCATGGCGATGAGCTGTTCACGCACATCTTTCACAAAGGATGAAACAGTCCCATCTAGCTGAGATACAGCAAGGGAGAGAGAGTCCTCTGTTTTTGCTTCAATAATATCAATGATCGCCTCCGCTTGAGTGAGGTCGATACGTCCGTTCATAAAGGCGCGCTTCGTAAATTCGCCGGCCTCAGCCATGCGTACATTGTGATTGACGAGCAATTTCAGAATTTGTCGAACTGGCACAATGCCACCGTGACACTGAATTTCCACCACATCTTCCGCCGTGTAGGAATGAGGTCCTTTCATTAATAGTACAAGAACCTCGTCGATGGTCTTGTTCGTCATTGGATCCACAATAGTCCCATATTGAATCGTTCTATTTTGGCGGTCCATCAAAGGAACGGTGCCAGTGCTCTTGAACAGGCTATTTACAATAGGAAAACTATCCTTGCCGCTGACCCGAATAATACCCACCCCACCGATGCCGGGCGGTGTCGCAATGGCCGCTATTGTATCATCTATATACATACATATCTCCGTATTTCGATTATCTAGTATTTGTTTTTGTATATGTTCTTCGCCTGTGAAAGTTAAACTAAACTAATCTTTGCATGCGAAGATTAACTTAGGTTAGCTTTCACCATAACCTAAAGAATAAAGGGAACAGCCCTCAAGTAACGGAAAATCCTAGCTACTTGAAAGCTGCACCACTATATTTTATTTTTTGTACGAAATCACAACGTGACGGAATGGTTCATCCCCTTCACTGTTGGTAACAACGTTTTTATCCCCTTGAAGGGCAGTATGAATGATTTTACGTTCAAAAGCATTCATCGGTTCTAAGGAAACCTTTTGACGGTTACGTTTCACCTTAGAAGCCAAACGTTTCGCAAGATTTACCAATGTTTCTTCTCGGCGAGAACGATAGTTTTCCACATCTACCACGATATGGCAGTGGCCAGATACATCCTTGTGAGCCACGAGATTTGTTAAGTATTGAATAGCATCCAATGTTTGACCATGTTTGCCGATCAAAATACCTAAATCTTCGCCGTGTACTTGGAATGTAATCTTGTCTTTGGTCATCATCTTTTCGATAACCACAGTGAGGCCCATTTGCGTAAACATATCATCGAGGAATTGTTTACCTTTTTCAGCAATTTCTTGTTGATCTTCTTTTGAAAGTTCTTTTTTAGAAGGTTTTTCCGTTACAGTACTTTCAGAAGTTTCAATTGCTGTATCTTGTACTTCTGTTTCGCTTGTTGCCACTGGTTCGGAAGCAATAGCTACAGATTGTTCTTCTGCATTAGCTACTTCTTTTGCAGTAGCAGATTGAGCCAAAGCAGTGAAGAATAAGCGAACAACTGCTGGTTTACGACCAATGCCTAAAAATCCACTAGAAGGTTGTTCTAAGACTTTAGTTTCTACCAATTCTTGACCTTCAGCGGCTAATTGAGCTACACCTTTAGCAATGGCATCTTCAATGGTTTTAGCAGATACATCGATAAATTCCATAATTGCCTCCTACTTAGCGTTCAAATTTTTGTAAATGAAATGCTGTTGAATCAATTGGAATACGTTAGAAACTACCCAGTAGATAACGAGACCAGATGGGAAGCTCAAAGAAATGTAACCAATGAATAAAGGCATAAAGATTGTCATAATCTTTTGTTGTTGCGCAGCTGCACCAGTTGCACCATTACTAGTTTGACGAGACATAACCCATGTGGATAATGCACTCAAAATAGGTAAGATGTACATTGGATCTGGATCGCCAAGGCTAGGCAACCACAAGAATTGTACAAAGTTTGGATCGTATGGGTAATCTTTCAAAGCCCAGTAAATCGCGATCAAGAATGGCATTTGTACCAACAATGGCAAGCAACCAGCCAATGGGTTAACGCCCATTTCTTTGTACAATGCACCCATTTCCGCTTGCAGTTTTGCAGGATCGTTTTTGTATTTATCTTGCAATTGTTTCATGCGAGGCTGCAATTCTTGCATAGCCTTCATGGATTTGATTTGCTTAACAGTAAGTGGTGCCAAAATCGCTTTAATAACGATTGTTAAAAGGATAATAGCCACACCGTAGCTTGGATAACCTATCATTTGAGTCAATTGGAACGCATAAGTTACCAATGTGCTCATTAAATCAACGATAGGTTGGAAAATACCACTTAAAAAGTCCATTGTTTCTCCTTTTTCATACAGTCCGAAATCGTCCTTTGCGCATCTATATATCGTTATGGTATGGTCTAAATTTCATCCATACAGATGCTCAGGTATTTCCAAAACTGTGCTCGATGGTGATGGTGAAAGTAACTTTCACAGAACACATCCAGCCTAATCCCACGTGGGTTAGGGAACTGGATCGTAGCCACCCTTATGGAAAGGATGACAGCGAAGAATGCGTTTTAAACCCATCCAGCTACCTTTCAAAGGACCATATTTTTCGATGGCCTGCAGAGTATATGTGGAACATGTCGGATAATAACGGCAACATCCAGGTTTTAAGGGAGATATGGCGAGCTGATAAAACCTAATTAAAAGTCGTAAAAGCATGGTTATACAGCGTTTCATGGAAACCTCCATATACACAAAAAGGACCAAAGCCTCTAACTTGTGGTCCTATTTATCATTTTGTATCAATAATTTGCTTTTTCGCAAGAGATACAAAATCTCCTTTTCCGCTTTTTCGTAGGTAGCGTTTTTCAGAGGGCCACGTCCAACAATTACGATATGATACCCTTCGCGAATGGCGTGCTGATTGAGGCGATATACCTCTTTCATAAGGCGTCTAGCTCGATTGCGCTCCACTGCACAACCAACCTTTTTACCTGTTACAAAACCAATGCGCGTAGGTTGCTTTGCCACGGGCATACGATACAGTACACACATGCGGCCTACTTCGTATTTTCCGTGCTTATACACAAGGCGATATTCATTATTGTGCGTCAGTCGTCTTGCTTTATCAAGGCAATAATCCATATGCATTGTCCTTAAGTCCTAAGAATAGAAAAACTTGGCAGCAGCGCCAAGTTTTTTCTCCTGCTTAACAGCTATTATATTATGCAGATAAGCGTTTTCTGCCTTTTGCACGTCTTCTTTTCAAAACGAGACGGCCACCAATAGTTTTCATGCGTTCACGGAAACCATGGGTACGTTTTCTCCAAAGAGTATTTGGTTGGTAAGTACGTTTCATTAGTAAAACACCTCCTCGTCATTCTGTATTGTTTTACTTATACCATAACAGGGTAATTATAGAGGTAAAACGTAAATTTGTCAATCATTTAGGGCTATTCTGAAAGACTTTCATGTAGATTTTACTTAAATCCGATAGACTAAAACTGATACTACTTTTATAGGGGGAGGAATAGATGTGGTTTTCTCCCTCCATACGACACGTAAGTCGGTCAAAAATCCACATCTATCCCTACTCCTAACACACTCTAATGACTACTAATATACCTACCACCAGTATAAAAAGTAGTATCAGTTTTTATACCAATCTAATAAAAGTCTTTCAGAATACGGATCTAAGGATGTGTTCAAATTTTACCTTTTATCCTCTGGGGAAGGAGATAGGGACCTATGTTACGTTTCCAGGGGGAGGAATAGATGTGATTTTCTCCCTCCATACGACACGTTTCGGTCAAAAATCCATATCTACACCTAACACTCCCGCTTAGAAAAATCACTAGTTTGTCATTTTTATTGATCATTTAGTTTTGATTATCTGAAGGTTGATGCTGTTAAGTTCATCAATTACTTTTCCATCTATGTGTATAATAATCATAAAAATTATCTTATTGGAGGAGGGGAATGAAAACTACTTTTTGAGCGACTTGCGTTAGAATGGAGCGATAAAAGTAGTTTTCATTCCTCCCCCAAAAGTAATTGATGAACAAATAATGAAATAATTATTAATTTATTAACACATTTCCTTCAGATAACCAAAAGTTATCCACAGAATAAATGACAAACTAGTGATTTTTTGGTACAATCATACTTGAAATTAGGGAAAATTATATATTTTTATAAGTTTTTGATGGATAACTTTCGAGGTTATCCACATTTTTTCTCTTTTAATCTATAAAAACTAAAAAGTCAGTAATTATCTATATAAAATAGACTTTTATTTTTACTTATTCACAGGTTATACACAAGTTATTCACAGGAATAATATGTTTTTCCACAGCTTTTACAATGGTTATACACATTATTCCTAAAGTTATACACATTTATCGCAATAGTTATTCACAAGAGGCACGTCATGCAGTCATTTGATTTAAATAATATATGGGAACATATATTGCTTGAGGCGAAAAAGAATATGCAACATTTACCTGACGCATTGTATTTGCGCGTCACGTCATCGTTGATTCCCATGTCTCTCGATAGTCATTCGATCCATATTGGGGTCATGCAAACATTTGTAAAAAACTTAATCGACCAGCAGCCGCAAATTAGTAAAGCTTTACAAGATGCGATTACCACAGTCATCGGCTCTCCTCGAGATATGGTTTTATTCGATTTTAATCAAGAGAGTATAGATACTACCTTTGTTGATGAAAGTCTCATCGATACGCCAGTTATAGCACCTCCAATGCCTTTACCACCTATAGTAGAGGAAAAGGCTTATCAAGAGGAGTTTTACACACCGGTCTATCAAGAGCCTATCTATATCGATCGCGCGCCAGCGCCTGTGGATATTCCAGACGAGCCAATGGTAGCGGCACCGAAGAAAACAGCAGAAACATTGCCAACATTGCAGTCTGACAATGTACCTGTGGATTTATCGTTATCCAATCTCAATCCAGCGTATCGTTTTGATAACTACGTAACGGGCAACGCGAACCGCATTCCGTTTGGGGCTGCTCAAAATGTAGCTGAGTTCCCTGGTGGAGACTATAATCCGCTCTTTATCTACGGACCTTCAGGCCTCGGTAAAACGCATTTGATGCACGCCATCGGCAATGCCATCAAGGAACATCATCCACATATGAAGGTCATGTCCATTACAAGCGAAAACTTTATGAATATTTTCGTCGAAACATTGCAGCGCAACCAAGGTAAATTATTCCGCAACACGTTCCGCAATATCGATGTTCTCATGATTGACGATATTCAATTCCTTGAAAGCCGTGAAAGTACGAAAACTGAGCTATTTAATACGTTCAATGAATTACTAAATAATAACAAGCAAATCGTACTTACCTCTGATACGATGCCAAACGATATGGAGCAGTTCGAAGATCGTCTTCGCTCTCGTTTCCAAGCTGGCTACATTGCAACAATGGAAAATCCAGATTTAGAAACGCGCATCGCCATCTTCAGATCACTGCTTGAACGAGAATATAAAAAGAACCGCATTATTCGCATCGATAATGACTCTATCAACTACGTAGCATTGCAATTCAGCGAAAACGTCCGCGTATTGCAAGGTGCTTTCACCAAGCTCATCGGTACAGCGTCCATCGATCAACGTCTAGAATCTATCGACCTAGAATACACAAAACACGCCTTGGCGGGCCTCGTTCACACAGAAGAGGTAAACATGGTTAATATTGAAAGCATCCAGAATTTTGTAAGTTCTTATTTCAATATTAAAAAGCAAGACTTGCTCGGCAAAAAAAGGAAAGCCCAATTCGCATTCCCACGGCAAATCGCCATGTATCTATGCCGCGATATGATCAATGAAAGCTATCCACAAATCGCAGCAGCTTTCTCTCGTGACCATACGACAATTCTCCATGCGTACGATAAAATAACGAAGGAAATTGAAAAAAACGAAGAAACTAAACGAATGGTTGCAGAAATTAAACAGAAATTAACAACCTGTGGATAACTCTGTGGATATATGGTGAATAACTTTGTGGATATCCTAAAACTCATACTTTGATGTTAATATGTGGATAAGTAGGTACAAACTATCAACATAGTTATACACAACCCATAATTCACACAGTTAGTGGCTTCAAATCACTTTTACACATATAAACAGGCCCCTACTATTACTACTACTAAAACTAACAAACAATCAAAAAACCAGTAGAAATAGATCTACCGCAGAATATCTATAGAGCATCTACGATAGCAAACATTGAATATTACAAACAAAGCAAGTAATTATTAGTGCTTTTACAATATATAAAAATTATAAAGGAGTAACATATGCATATTACATTCCCTAAAGCAAATCTCCAAAAAGCAATCAACGTATTGCAAAAGGTATCTCAAAATAAAACAAGTTCCAACTTACCAGGCGCTATTTACATGACTACAAAAAATGGTCAAGTAGAATTGCAAGGTAACGACTTTGAACTCGGCATTCGCTTAACCATCGATGGAGATATCAAAGAACCTGGTACTTTAGTAGTAGGTTCCCGCTATTTCCAAGAATTAATTCGCAAATTACCTGGTGATACTATTGAACTTTACAAACCAGAAGACGGAAATTCTTTGACAATTACATCTGGGTCTTCCGAATTCAACCTTGTAACATTACATCCAGATGATTTTTCCTTGGTGGAACAAATTCACGACCAAGATCATGTAAACATCGATAGCTTTGCTATGAAAGAACTCATCGATTTAACAAACTATGCAGCAGCTACTGACGAAGATCGTCCTGTATTTACCGGTGCTCTTCTTGAAATCAAAGAAAACGAAGTGACTATGGTTGCTACCGATACACACCGTATGGCTGTTAAAAAAATTACCATCGATGAACCAGCAACAACTCCAATGCGTGCTATCATTCCAACAAAAACGTTGGCTGAAGTATCTCGTTTATTACCAACAGATAATCCAGCTATGATCAATATCATTTGGAATCGCACACAAATCGTATTCAATTTTGAATCTATTTATATTATTTCTCGCTTAATTGAAGGTACATACCCTGAATATGAAAAGGTAATTCCTTCTCAATTCGATTCTAGCGCTGTAATCGATCGCCGTGAATTTGCTGGTGCTGTTGATCGCGTATCCTTGTTGGCTAAAGACATCAGCTATAATGTAATTCGTTATGATTGGTCTGAAAGTAATGTCACATTGTCTACTCAAAATACTGAAATCGGTATGGCAAAAGAAGACGTAGCTGTTGAATTTAAAGGCACACCTTTCACAATCTCCTTCAATGGTCGCTACATCTCTGACATCTTGCGTCACAGCACAGGCGACAACATCCACTTGTTCTTAAAACAAAACGGTCCTGTTGTCATTCGCCAAGACAATAATCCGAACTATACATACGTAGTAACACCAGTTCGCACAAATGCTTAACCTTTATCACTTTAGGAGAACGTTATGAAAGAGCAACAGCAGGTACCCATTCATACGGAGTACATTCAAATTGATCAGTTGTTGAAGTTAGAAGGTATCATTGAAACAGGTGGTCAAATTAAATCTTTCATCGATGAAGGCATCCTTACCTTGAATGGTCAGGTCGTAACAGAAAAACGCAAGAAATGCCGCGTTGGTGATGTGATTTCTTGTGAAGGTCTTGATGTAGACCTCGTGATTACACAAGAGGAGGCATAATCGGTGAGAATTGACTCACTGCAGTTATTTCAGTTTCGTAATTATAAGGATGTACAGATACAGTTTAATCCTGAGATTATCGTTCTGCACGGCACCAATGGGGCTGGTAAGACGAATATCCTCGAATCGATTTATGTTGGTACGATTGGTAAAAGCCATCGTACTAACGATACTTCGGATATGCTCATGTTCAATGCTGAAGAAGCAGGCATAGTTGTAAAATTCGAGAAAAAAGATACGCCTCAAAAGGTAAATATTAAATTATTCCGTCAAGGCCCTAAGGATATTCGATTAAATGAAACAAAAATATCTCAAAAAGAACTGATTGGTACATTAAATACAGTTATCTTCTGTCCTGAAGATTTACAGCTCATCAAGGGGACTCCATCGGGACGTAGGCGATTCCTTGATATGGAAATATCTCAGACTAGCGCTACTTACTATCATCAATTGATGCAGTACAATCGGCTGTTACAGCAACGAAATGCAGTTCTAAAAGAATATAGAGGAAAGAATACTATTCCTCTTGAAGAATGGGATTTGCAGCTAGCAGATATGGCGAGCTTTATCGTAAAGAAACGATTAGAAAGCTTAAAAAAAATCAATTTGCTCATCGATTTGATGAATCGTAAATTGACAGGTGGCCTTGAGAATTTAACCATTGGTTATGAACAGCCGTATATGGACAATGGTTCATTAGAATATACAAAGGAAGGCTTTTACGAACGCATCAAAGCAGCGTTGTCGCAAGATCGTCATCGTTTGAGCACTAGTGTAGGTCCTCATCGCGATGATTTAAAATTCTTTTCCGATGCGATGGATTTAAAGAAATTTGGATCTCAAGGGCAGCAACGAACCGCTGTATTGTCCTTAAAGTTGAGTGAGCTTGAGTTTATCAAGTCAGAGGTAGGAGAATATCCAGTTCTTCTCTTGGATGATGTATTGAGCGAACTTGATGAGTCGAGACGAGCGAATTTATTGCAGTTTATTCATAAACGAATTCAAACATTTATTACCACTACAGATATTCACGATTTTAAAGATTTAAAATCCGTTCAATTTATTTCTTGTGAAGGGGGACAGGTTCAGTATGGACAGCCTTGATCTTTGTTTACCAAAGGCCTTAGCAGAACTGAATTTACTGGAACAATATAAATTAAATACCCTTGTTCACAAGTGGCGTGATGTAGTAGGTGATGTCATAGCGGATCATACAAAAATTGTGTCCATCAAGCCTCCAAATATGGTTATTAGTACAGATAATTCCATGTGGATGCAGGAATTACAGATGCAAAAACGACGTATTATCGAGGCTATCAATAAGTATTACCGTCAAGATGTAATCACCGATATTCGCTTCATCATGAAACGTCAGAGCTATGTGAAAGTAGAAAATAACACGTCTCTCACGATTCCTGATGAACAAATTATTACAAAACGTATTAACTTTGCAGATATCGTGCTTTCAAAAGAAGACGTAGATGCCATTGATACATCGTTGAAACAAACGGATAACGAAGCATTAAAAGCTGCTTTCCGGAAAGTACAGATTACGGCTCGTAAGAGAGAAATCTATTTAGAGCAGCATGGATACCATCGTTGTAAGCGATGTGGCATGCATATGAAATCTAAAAAGGAAATCTGTCCAACCTGTGAATATGAATTGCATCGAAAACATATTAAGGAGATTAAAGCTGTTATTCGAAAATATCCGTACTTTAAATATAGCGACTGCCAGCAATTTATACAGTGTAGTTTTCCAAACTTTGCAGAAGCGATGCGAGAATCCATATACTTTTACCTAGATAAGATTTATAAAGGATCTATCAATCGCCGTCATATGTTTATGGTGGCCATGCTCATCACCCACAAAAAGCCTGATGAGTTGACAGATCAGCACGTCATCAATTTGTGTAATAAATATCGATCAAAGTTCCTCGCTGAAGAGGAACAGCGCAAAATCGATGCCCTTAATGGGACATTAGATAAGTAGAGGGGGCATTCTTATGTACGTTCATATTGGAGATACCATTTCCGTGCCCATAGAATCCATTATTACGATGGTGCATGCTAAGGGTGGAAAGTCCCATAAAAGTCCTATTCATTACTATGAAACACTAGAATATATCGCCATGGTGCCAGAGGAGCAAATCAAGACTTATGTGGTCACAGATGATTGTGTGTATGGATCTGGTATCAGTATTAAGACTTTAATGAGACGGATTGATGAGTTTTATAGTATAATAAAGAGATAAAGTTTAATCCTGTACATGTTTTGTTACTTTATTTCAATCAAGTGCAGTATGATAGATTGTTAGGAGGAGTTTGTTTCATGCCTGAACAAAATTATGGCGCTCAGAATATTCAGGTTCTTGAGGGTCTAGACGCGGTGCGTAAACGCCCAGGGATGTATATTGGTAGTACGTCTGCGCGTGGTTTGCATCACCTCGTATACGAAGTTGTAGATAATTCTGTAGACGAAGCGCTTGCTGGTTATGCTACACATATCGAAGTATCCATCAATCCAGATAATAGTGTTACCGTTGTCGATGATGGTCGTGGTATTCCAACAGGGATGCATGAATCCGGTATGTCTGCGGTAGAGCTAGTATTAACGAAATTGCATGCCGGTGGTAAATTCGGTGGTGGCGGCTACAAGGTATCTGGTGGTCTTCACGGCGTAGGTATTTCCGTAGTTAATGCATTGAGTGAATGGACTAAGGTTCAAGTATCTCAAAATGGTATTGTTCAAGAGATTTCCTTTGCTCGTGGTCATAAAACTTCCGAGTTGCACGAAATTGGCAAGGCCGAAGGCACTGGTACTACAGTTATTTTCAAGCCAGATGCAGAAATCTTTGAAACTACCGTATTTAGCTTTGATACATTGAAAATGCGTTTACAAGAATTGGCATTCCTTAACAAAGGCCTTCGCATTACATTGAGCGATTTGCGCTTAGAGGAACCTCGTGTTGAAAGCTTCCACTATGAAGGTGGTTTGGTTTCTTTCATTACCTTCTTGAACGAAAATAAAGAAGCAATTAATCCAACTGTTATCAACATTGAAAATACAAAAGACGATGTTGTGGTAGATGTAGCATTGCAATATAACGATAGCTATAGCGAAAACTTGTTGTCCTTCGTAAATAACATCAATACGATTGACGGTGGTACACATCTATCTGGTTTCCGTGCTGCCTTGACTCGTACCCTCAATGATTATGGCCGTAAATCTGGTTTGATCAAGGAAAGTGAGTCTAATCTTTCCGGTGAAGACGTACGTGAAGGTTTGACAGCTGTCGTATCTGTAAAAGTGTTGGAACCTCAATTTGAGGGCCAAACAAAAACTAAACTTGGCAATAGCGAAGTTAAAGGTATTACAGACGTTATCGTTACAGAAGGTCTTAAAACATTCTTCGAAGAACATCCTCAAGATGCGAAGAAAATCATCGAAAAAGCAACGATGGCGAGCCGTGCTCGTGAGGCTGCTCGTAAAGCCCGCGACTTAACACGCCGTAAAAATGCGTTGGAAGTATCTAGCCTTCCTGGTAAATTGGCGGACTGCTCCGAAAAAGATACATCTATGACTGAAATTTATCTTGTGGAAGGTGATTCTGCAGGTGGTTCTGCAAAACAAGGTCGCGATCGTCGTTACCAAGCGATTTTGCCATTGCGTGGTAAAATCCTCAACGTGGAAAAAGCACGTCTAGATAAGATTTTGGCTAATAACGAAATTCGCTCCATGATTACCGCTTTTGGTACAGGTATTGGCGATGAATTCGATATTACAAAATCCCGTTACAATAAGATTATCATCATGACAGATGCGGACGTTGACGGCGCTCACATCCGTACATTGTTATTAACATTCTTCTACCGCTATATGAAACCATTGGTAGAGGAAGGTCATATCTATATTGCTCAACCACCTTTGTATCAAATCAAGAAGGGTAAATCTCACTGGTATGTATACTCTGATGCAGAGTTGACTGCTAAACTTGATGAAGTAGGTCGCGATGGTACTACAATTCAACGTTATAAAGGTTTAGGTGAAATGAATCCTGAACAATTATGGGAAACTACAATGAACCCTGATAATCGTACGATTTTACAAGTTAGCTTAGAAGATTCTATCGAAGCTGACAAAATCTTTACAGTCCTCATGGGTGATAAGGTAGAGCCTCGTCGTAAATTTATTGAAGATAACGCGAAATACGTGCGTAATCTAGATTTGTAAGAGGTGACCCATGTCTGAAAATCATAATAGTAACGTAGAGTTTACGTCTAACAAAGATCAACACCTAAAACGGTCCTTAAAAGCGCGTCATATGAATATGATTGCTTTAGGTGGTGCTATCGGTACAGGTTTATTCGTTGCTGGTGGTGAAGTGGTAAGTACAGCTGGCCCTGGTGGTGCTCTTGTAGCTTATGGCCTCATTGGTATCATGGTGTATTTTCTCATGACATCTCTTGGGGAAATGGCTACATACTTGCCAATTCCAGGTTCCTTCGGGACTTACGCAAAACGCTATGTAGATCCTGCCTTTGGTTTTGCCTTAGGTTGGAATTACTGGTTTAATTGGGCTATTACTTTGGCTGCTGAAGTATTAGCAGGGGCGCTCATCATGAAATATTGGTTCCCTGATGTACCTGCCATCGTATGGTCTGCTCTGTTCTTGCTCATTTTATTCGGCTTGAACTATTTATCTACTCGTTCCTTTGGTGAAAGTGAATATGTGTTCTCTAGCATCAAGGTGATTACCGTATTTGTATTCCTATTCTGTGGCTTTATGCTCATCTTTGGCATTGGTGGCACATCTCCAGGATTTGCAAACTGGACTGTAGGTGAAGCTCCATTTGTAGGTGGCTGGGAATCTATTCTTGCTATCTTTATGGTGGCAGGATTCTCCTTCCAAGGTACTGAACTGATCGGTGTAGCCGCTGGTGAAGCGGAAGACCCTGAAAAGAATGTGCCAAAAGCGATTAATACAATCTTCTGGCGTATTCTATTATTCTATATCGGTGCTTTCACGGTTATCGGTTTCTTGATTCCGTACACAGATCCAAATTTGTTGAACTCTAGTGTAGAGAACGTATCTATTTCTCCATTTACACTCGTATTTGACCGCTTTGGTTTTGCCTTTGCTGCTAGCTTTATCAATGCTATCATCTTAACAGCTGTATTGAGTGCTGGTAACTCTGGTCTGTACTCTTCTACGCGTATGTTGTACGCACTCGCTAAGGAAGGTCAAGCACCTCAAATTTTTGCTAAGTTAAATAAACGCGGTGTTCCAGTGCCTGCGTTAATCTTAACGACAGCAATCGGTTTATTTGCGTTCCTAACAAGCTTTATCGGTGAAGGTACAGCTTATACATGGATTGTTAATATCTCTGGTTTATGTGGTTTCATCGCATGGGTTGGTATCGCCGTGTCTCACTATCGTTTCCGCCGTGCTTTCATCGCACAAGGCAGAGATCTTAGTGAATTGCCATACAAAGCGTGGTTATTCCCAGTTGGCCCAATTTTGGCGTTCATTCTTTGCGTCATTATCATCTGTGGTCAAAACTACTCCGCTTTCACAGGTGATACCATCGACTGGTACGGCGTATCCGTTGCCTACATTGGCTTACCAATCTTCTTCGCAGTTTACCTTGGTTACAAATACATCAACAAAACTAAAGTTGTGCCGTTGAAAGAAGTTAACTTAGACCGCGATTTTGATAGATAAAAATATAAAATTAGACCTGTTCATTATGAAAGTAGTGAACAGGTCTTTTTTTGATGTATAATATGTAAATTTTTGATGTATAATATGTAAATTTTTGATATATAGTATGTAATTTTTGGAGATACAATATGTAATTGTTTTATGTGAAAGCTATATTTGTTTTTATCTAAAAGTCTTGTTATAATAAATTAAAATATATTGTAATCAATTAGAAAGGATACAATTATGATTATTACTACAACTATGCATATTGAAAACAAACCTGTACAAGAGTACAAAGGTATTGTATTTGGTGAAGTCGTAGAAGGCCGTAACTTTGTGAAAGATTTCATGTCTGGCATTCGCGATATCGTTGGTGGTCGTAGTGGCAGCTATGAAGATTCTTTGATGAATGCGCGCAAAGCAGCTCTCGACGAAATGTCTCAACGAGCTTCTAAATTGGGTGCTAATGCTATTATTGGTGTATCCTTCCAATACAGCACAGTAGGTGCACAAAATGGCATGCTTATGATTACATGCAATGGTACAGCCGTTGTAGTTTAATAAATAATAGACTAAGTCAGATATAATTATTAATATAATCCTAAGGGAAATAAGTAAGTCGTAATGTATTATTGTGACTAAAAAAACAGCAGGGGAAAGCCCTGCTGTTTTTTTATATGATATTTATTAAAAAACCCCCTATAAAAAGTATTAGAAACTTTTATAGGGGGTTTTTTGTATTGTGGTTTATCTATATATCTTATAGATAATAAAAAAGCAGAAATAATTACTGCTTTTTTATTTTACCTTATACCAGCTTGCATACATGACTGGTAATACGATGAGTGTTAGAACCGTCGCCACTAGTAAGCCGCCGCTAAAGGCGATGGCCAATGGGCTCCAGAATACAGATCCCATGAGAGGAATCATGCCTAAAATCGCTGCGATAGCGGTAAGCATGATAGGGCGGAAACGAAGTGTAGCGGAGTTGATAATCGCTTCACGAGGTTCTTGTCCTTCTGCCTTGTGAATTTCGATTTGGTCTAACAAGATAATGGAGTTACGGATGATCATACCCGAGAGGGCGATAATCCCTAGAATAGCCATAAAGCCTAATGGCGTTCTCGTAATATTGAGTGCTAATACAACACCGATTAGTCCCAATGGAGCAGTGAGTAGAGCCATTATCATGAGGGCGATACGCTTTAATTGGAACATGAGGATTGTCATGATTACAAAGAGCATAATTGGCATTGGTGTTAATAGCTTTTGAACGGCTGTTTCACTCTTTTCAGCGGCGCCGTCTAGGTCAATAGAATAGCCTGTAGGCAAGGAATCGCGAATGTCTTGTAAGGATTTGTAAACCTCTTTCGTTTTCGCATTACCCAATACACCTGCTTTTACATTGGCATGCACACTAATGGTTGGCATCATATTGCGATGCCAGATAATACCATCCTCTTGTGTCATGGTAATGGTTGCAATTTGGCTAAGTGGTACATAGGAGCCATTTCCTGTTTGAATTGGCAAGGATGAAAGAGCACTTAAGTTATGTTGCTCATTGTCACCTAAACGGAAGGTAATAGGAATGGTTTGGTTCCCTTCATAGTATTCACCAGATTTAGTACCAGACAATAGACTTTGCAAGTGCAAGGATACAGCATAGCTATCGATGCCGAGTAAACGTGCCTTGTTTGGATCGATGTGAATATTGGCTACAGGTTCTGTATCTGGCCAGTCAAAGGCGATATTTTGTAAGTCTTTATCGTCTTGCATTTTAGCTTTTACTTGATTTGCAATTTCTTTTACCACCTTTTGATCAGGGCCAGTAACGCGAAGCATGACTGGAAATTTGGATGGTGGACCGATTTGTAAGAATTGCGTATTTACAAGGGCCGATGGGAATTGCTCGTTTAAATACGGAGTCAATTCAGCATAGAGTTTATCGCGATCCTCTAAGGATTTTGTAACAATTACATATTGCAAGAAGTTGTTCCGTTGCAATTCTGGCTCTAAGGTGAGGACGAAACGTGGAGAACCTTGTCCAATGTAGGAGGTGAAGGTTGCAATGCGCTCGTCGTCTTTCAAATGTTCATCGATGAGTTTTGCTTGGTTAGCAGTATATTCGATAGATGAGCTTTGAGGAAATTGCATGGATATAATGATTTCATTACGCGTTGATGATGGGAAAAATTCCTGTTTGATCAATGGTAGTGAAAGCAAGGATAAAACGAAAGCTCCTAATGTGGCCAGTAGGACTATCTTGTGATGTCCTAGAGCCCAATGTAATAGTTTTTCAAACTTATCATAGAAGGTCACATTGAGCTTGTGCATGATACGGTCTCGTTTAGTCCATTCCGATTCCGGCTTGGGAGCCTTGTTTTCGATGATTTTATAACCCAATACAGGGCTGACGAGAACAGAGGCAAACCAAGATAGAATAAGTGCCATAAATACAACGATGGATAGGGATTTTGTAAACTCTGCTACCATGCCTTGTGCTAGTGCTAACGGCAAGAAGCCTGCACAAGTAATGAGTGTACCAGATAGCATAGGGAATGCTGTCGATTCGTAAGCAAAGGTAGCCGATTTAAAGTGACCCCATCCTTCTTCGAGCTTAACGCTCATCATTTCTACAACGATGATGGCATCGTCTACGAGGAGGCCTAAAGCTAGGATTAAGGCACCTAAGCTAACCTTATGTAGATAGATGCCGCTTTCATACATCAAGATGAACGTTGTAGACACAACGACTGGAATGGTGAGGGCTACAACGATACCGGTTCGTAAGCCGAGAGATGCAAAGCTTACGAGCAATACGATGGCGATGGCTTCAAATAAGGATTGAGAGAAATCGCCGATGGATTCCTTAACGATATGCGGTTGATTCGATACTTGATTGAGTTCGAGGCCGGCAGGAATCGTTTTCTGTAATTCCCCGAGTTTTTTGTCGATGGCTTCGCCGAATTCGATATTATTGCCCCCTGCATCCATGGAGATAGCGATGCCAATGGCTGGCTTACCTTTGTAATAGAACTGTGGATCGCTAGGGTCTTGGTAGGTCATGGTTACATCAGCCATGTCACCGAGGCGCAACGTTTGATTATTGATGCGGATCGGCATATCTCGCACCGCTTGAGGACTATCGAATAGGCCGTTGACGCGGAGATATACATTGTTTGTATCTGTTGTAATCACACCAGCTGGAACCATCATACTTTGCTGTTTAAGCGCTGTTAACAGCTGTTGTGTACTGACTTTATAGGATGCGAGTTTATCCTTGTTTATGGTTACATTGAGGGTTTGCTGTTGAACTCCAATGAGGCTGATTTTCTTAACATTAGGCACAGATAAAAGCTGACGTTTTAGGTCTTCTGCTTGTTGTCGTTTTTCTTCGTACGAATACTCATCACCGCTGATGGCATAGATAATGCCATATACGTCGTCGAACCTGTCGTTGATGGTCGGTCCTTGAACGCCTGCAGGCAATGATTTCCATTCGTCGTTGATCATATTCCGCGCTTCTTCCCAAGCGGGACGAATTTTATCGGATGGCAAATCCTCTCTTAAATTGATATAAATAACGGATTTGCTGCCATCTGTGAAAGATTTTGTATAATCTACACCAGGAAGGTCGCGTAGTTTTTCTTCGAGTTTGTCCGTTACCTGATCCGACATTTCTTGTGGAGAAGCCCCCGGCCAAGCAACACCGACCACCATAGTTCGCATCGTAAAATCAGGATCTTCCATGCGTCCCATATGGGTGAATGAGAAGATACCGAAGGTGAGGAGCACAGCCATGAAGTAGTAGATAATGGACTTGTGTTTAAGAGCCCATTCGGCTAAGTTAAATTGTTTCATTGACTAACCGCCGTCCCTTCTTGTAATTGTTGGGTACCTGCGGTGATGACAATGTCACCTTTAGCTAAACCAGATGTGACGATGACGGAGTTCTTACCGAACTCACCAGTCTTGATAGGCACAAGATGAGCCTTCTTATCGCGGATGATATAGACCGCATTATTGCCGTTAGAGTCTTTTACAAGAGCCGTTAACGGAATAGAAATATTGGTACTATCTGTGGTAGATAGATTAGCATTGACCGTCATACCTAGTTGTACCTCTTTAGGCGCATTTTGCAAGGTGATTTTTACGGTATACGTTCTCGCTACAGGGTCAGGAACTGGTGAAATTTCACGTACAACGCCTTGTACTGTTACATCTGGTAAGGCCCAGAAGGTAATAGTAGCAGGGCTTCCTACATGAATTTTACTCAACTCTTGTTCAGGAAGGGCAATGACTGCTTCTGGATTGTGACCAGCTGCTAAGGTACCAACGCTTTGACCGGCTGCTACGACTTGTCCTGCTTCAATATTGAAAGCTGTAATAATACCTGTATCAGGAGCCGTTAAATTAGTATAGCTATTTTGATTACTACTCAAATTAAGGTTTGCTTGTGCTTGTTGTAATTGAGCAGATGTGGCATTCAATTGGTTTTCAGCTTGGTCTAATTGCAATTTACTAATCGCTTGTTGTGCATAAAGCTCGCGGTATCGTTTAGCATTGGTTTCTGCCAATTCGTAGGCCGATTGAGCAGCTTTTACAGCACCTTCAGCATTTTGCACCTGAGCTGATGTATCTGAACCATTGACTTGAGCAATCACTTGGCCTGCTTGCACTACATCACCAACATTTACAAATTTGTTGATGACACGCCCTCCAATTTGAAAGGCTAAGTTTGTTTCTGTTTTATTATGAATGGTGCCTGCATAGCTAGCATCAGTAGTTCCAGACTCTTCACCTATAGTGATGGTACGCACCTTGAGACTTGTATCTTCAGGGGGCTTTTCTGATCCACAACCACTTATGATGGCGGTCCCTATTAATAGGGCTCCTATGGTTGCTATGATTCGTTGATTCATAGAATCTCTCCTTTGACTATCGCATATAAGCCCTATGACACAGAACTACACATAGGTAGTAATCATAGGACTCTATATGTATATTAGAAAACTCTAATTTCTAATTATATATTTTATAGAAAAAACTAATTATATATTTTATACAATTTAATAATACTATATTTATATTGAAAGTTCTAGCCTTTATGCAGAAAATAAAAGAATTATATAATTAATTTATATAATTGATGATATATTTTAACGATAATTTTTAAAAGTAATCTATATTTTGCCAGTATATGTATTACTTATTTTATGAATACAAAAATGTAGCAAAAAAAGTGAGTCCTCTATTGATTGAGCTGTACCCAAAAATATGTCCAATTTTTGGGGTACAGTTCATAGTAAGAGAACTCACTTCTTTAGATTTTGTCTATTTATTTTTGAACTTTATTTTTCTTCTTCTTGTTCTACAATAGGTTCTTCATAGGTTACAAGGATTTTATCGATACGAGTATGATCCATATCGATGACTTCAAAGGTATAGCCGTTCCATTTTGCCTTGTCGAGTTCCTTTGGAATACGACCGAAGAGGACGTTTAAAAGACCGCCCATAGTTTTGTACAAGTCGTCTTCTTCGCCTGGCAATTCTTGATCGATGTGAAAGAATTCTTTAAATTCATCTACGTTGAGAAGGCCATCTACGAGCCATGCTCCATCGCGTTCGATGATCTTGTTTTCTTCTTCCTTGATTTCTTCCTCACCGGAAGGCATAAGGCCTACGATTTCCTCCATGATGTCATGCAAGGTGACAAGGCCAGTGAAACCACCATATTCGTCGAGGATAATTGCTTCGTGAACGCCTTCTGTACGTAGAACGTTCAATAATTTCATGAGTGAAATGGATTCAGGAACGAGAACAGGTTCTTTCAAACAAGCTTTGATGATATCGTGAATGGAACTTTCACTAGGACGTTGCATAATTTGAACTAATACATCGGATACGGTAACGAGACCCTTTAATTCATCCAAGGAATCGGTACCTACAGGAATGCGGTAATGGTTGGCATTCTTGAGGACCTCCATGATCTCGTCTTCCGTGCCATTAAGATCAATCCATTTGAGCTGTGTACGAGGCGTCATGATGTCACCTGCGTTCATATCTGCGAGATGGAAGATATTTTCTACGAGGATAGGTTCTTCCTCTTCGTAAGCACCCATGGCAACGCCTTCAGTAAGCATTTTATTAATTTCAGATTCTGTAACAGGGGCTTCTTCTTTTACAGTAACGCCTAGCATTTTTAAGAGGAATTCTGTGGAAACGCCGAGGAAGCTAACGATTGGTTTTAACGCTACAGATAGCCAGTAAATTGGTTTTGCTACTACAACGGCAATGCTTTCAGGGCTATTTAAGGCCAAGCGTTTAGGCACAAGTTCGCCGATAACGAGGGATAAATAGGTAATGATAGCAACGATAATGAAGGAGCTCACAGAGGCTGCGTATGGTTCGATGCTTGGAATATTTGATACTAAAATTTCTTCTAATGGACTAGAGAAGGTGGCACCAGAATACAAACCAGTTAAAATACCTACGAGGGTGATGCCGATTTGAATGGTAGAGAACATTTCATTTGGGTTCTCTGATAATTCAAAGGCTGTTTTCGCGCGTTCATTGCCTGATTCTGCTAACTCTTCAAGTTTACGTTTTTTCGCATTTACAATGGCTAACTCCGTCATGGAGAATAAACCATTTGCAATGATTAATACGATGATAATGATAAAATCTAAGGTCAGATCACTGTCCATGTAAGTAGATACTCCTTTTTAATGACATATAATTCTGCACATGAGAATAATAGAAATATTACTCCTAGTATACCATATCGACATTAATAAGTGTTTCATATAACAAAAGCACCCGATGTGGATGCTTTTGTTATATACTATAGGTGTTACTGGACTAGTAAATAGTACCCTAATAAGGGTATAGTATGTATAGAAATTAAGATTAATATCAGTATTAGGTCATATAATTTAGGCTTCATAATAGGATTATATAGATGGCAACAGAGCAAGAGTGGGAAAGTGTATTACAAATTAAAACCTCTGGTCGCGATGATAGTCGTTCCGATACGGAGCATCATCCGTACGAGCCGACGGATTATTGCGTGTTGGAACGTTTAGCAAATAGTGGTCATATTCGCAAGAAAAATACGCTCATCGATTATGGTAGTGGCAAGGGCCGAGTGAGTATTTTCATGGCTTACCAAACGGGCTGCCATTCTATAGGCATCGAATACGATGAACGGCTCTATGAAAAGGCTTTAATTAATGGTGAAAGCCCGGCAACTCGTAATCGTGTAAGCTTTGTACTAGGTGATGCAGCGCTGTATGAATTGCCAGATCAGGCTGATCGATGCTTTTTCTTTAATCCCTTTGCACTCCATACGATTAAGCGGGTATTAGGAAATATTTTTGATTCGCTATATCATAATCCTCGGGAGATTAAGTTATTTTTCTACTATGTTAATGAAGAGGTGGAGAACTTTTTAAATAACCATGTGCGCTTGGAACAAGAGGAACCTATTGATTGTAGTGACCTCTTTGAAGGAAGCGATACAAAGGAACGAATTCTCGTCTATTCAGTTAACTTGTTTTAGTGCAGTAATTTAAGACTTTTATAATAAAATAATTTAAGACCTTTAAAGACATTTATGTAACAATTAGATATATTTTGATGTAATAGTTAAAAATCCGATGGATGCAATACATATTAGATTGATGTAACAAATAAATATAAGATTTTAATATAGTAAGTTTATATATGAATATGATGTATATAAATTTGATTAAATAACCTCGGTTTGAATAGTGTTTTAGTAGTATGAAATGCATACTATTAGGAACGTATTTAAATTAAGGTTTTATTCTATTTTTAAGGAACTTTTACACATATTATTAAGGAAAAAGCAGATAAATTCTGCTATAATAATATATTAGAGATTATAAAATCAATTTATTTTTATGATTCTATACATTGATTCGTATACGCTAATGTAGCGGGTAGGACTGAGTGTATTGAATATAGGAGGTGCATATGGAACTCATCGATACAATGTTGATTGAACGCATTCGTAAAGCGTTAATTAAACGATATGACCGAGATCAACAGATTCAACAAATGATTGAAGAAATTGGTGCAGAGGAAGGCCTTAATGAGACCGAATTATCTATCGTTTACCAAGCGTATTTAGAGGTAAAAGAACGGGTGTACTATACATCTTCTCTCGTTGATTTGTGGAATCAAATTGAAGATGTTCAAAAACGTATGGCCTTATTGCATTCTTACGAATCTTTAGAAGAAGATCTATTTGGTGATGTGTTAGGCGACGATAAGGAAGATATCGTCATTTCTAATACATCTGAACTTGGCAAGGGCGCTAGTTATAATGATGATGCATATGCTATGGAACAGGTACAATTATCTGATGTTCCTGTGCATCATGATTCTACGGTGGGCATGAATCATATTAAATTGAATGAATTAAAATCTATAGGCGGTCTCTTTACTGGTTTTGGTGAAAGCTCTGGTAAGGAAATGGCGGATTTTGAAGATACTGCGATTGAGCACCTTGATGTAAAACCATTAGAAGGCGTTGAAAGCTTAGCAATTCATCATTTAGATGAGGATGAAGCGTTAGATGTAGATGGTCTTGATGAACTTTCAAAAGATAAGAAATCAGAGGCAGCTAACGTGGATGATGAGGATATGTCGTCTATCGATCCATACACGGCGGTGAATGCTTTATTATTTGGTAAAGCCGGTTTAGAGTCCGATAAAACAAATAAGAAGATGGAGAAGCTTCTTAAAAAGAAATTGAAATGCGTTGACGATGAATGGGCGCGTATCAACGGTTCTGAAGATAAGAAATCTAAGGACGATAAAAAATCTAAGAAAGATAAAAAGTCTAAAGAAGATAAAAAAGAGAAAAAACACAAGAAGTCTAAGGAAGAAAAACGTTCTAAAGACGAAGAAAAGTTAAAGAAAAAGAAAGACAAGGCTGAAAAGAAGCTTAAAGTCTTAAACGATAAGTTAAAAACAGTCTTCTTAGCTGATACTTTCAAGAAAAAAGATAAGAAGAAAGACAAGAAAACGGATAAAAAATCCAAAAAGGATGAATCCGCAAAAAAGCAGAATCGATAGTTTCCGTATGGAATAGTAAGGCCTCTGAAAAGATGGTCATGGAGAGTGCTAGTGCAAAGAAATCAGCAGGTGCTGAGACTATCGACCGTGGATGCGGTAAATGCAAACGATGTAAAGGTCCTAAATGTAAGAAATATCCGAAATAATTGATAGTTATGTAATTACTAGAATATTACATAACATATTACGTAGAATATATATGTAGTATATCTAGTTTATGATGTTTTATTACTCATTTAGGCAGTATAGTAATGTAGTTTTGTTACATTTGTAACAATATAGTTGGATTATGTGATATACCAATTAGGTTATAAGATTCAACAGTTAGGGGTTAATGATGAACCGATGGCAGCGATTATTTGAAGGCATACGAACAGAGATTAAGGTATTTATTTTTTTCTCTGTTTTGTTGACTGCATTTAGAATCGTGTTTCTTGCAGTATTTCAATCACAACTGGCTTCCGTGACGATGGAGAATATTCTTACATCCTTGTGGCTAGGCTTTAGATTGAGTCTCAAGACCGTCGGTTCTTTGTGTTTATTGGGATTTTTAGGGGGGACGTTGGTACATACCTTTGTGCCAAAATGGCCGTCCTTGCGCATTAAACAGGTTATCTACTCCATTGCGACTATATTGTTGACTTTCCTATTTTTGGGACGCATTCCATTCTATAAAATTTTCAACTCTTCCTACAACGCAATGCTTATCAATGGTAAAAACGATGATATCGGTGCCATTGTAAATACCGCTATCAATGAATATAATGCCCTCATGTACATCATTGGGGCCGTTGTATTGAGTGCAGCTCTTTGCTGGTTCCTAGTTCGTTTTTTAGCGTGGAACACGAAGAAATATAGTGACTACGCTGTTGACCTAAGGAATGGTGATGATGCGGATAATCTAAGAAATAGTGATTCTGCAGATCATCAACGACTTTGTACTACTTGGTATCCTAAAACGAAGAAAACGCAATGGATGACGGGCATTGGATTAACTGTCGCTATCGGTGTACTCGGCCTATTCTTTAGATTCGGCGGCGCTTTCAGCTATACAAATTCCATCAACTGGGAAAGTGCAGCCCGTCTTAGTTCAAATCTGTTAAACGAAAATATCCTCGATGATGTACAAGCGCTCTATCGTGTTAAAAGCATTGCGAAACGGACGGCTGAGCTGGAGGTTATCAACTTAACACCTCAAGAGTTAAACGAAAAAATCACTTCCGTTGGTGGTAAGTTTAACGGTACAAATTTTGACGGTTCTTTCACGAGAACCATTACGACACAACGATTAGCGGATCAACCGCAGTCTATAAACCTCGTTCTTGGAGAATCCTATGGCTTGTGGCCGTTCCTTGCTGAATATAACGAGCCTGGTGCGTACCTCGTTGAGCAAGGTCGTAAATACGCTGCCAGCCCTCAAGCGATGAGCACGCAACTAGCTCTTGCCCAAGGCACAGGCACGATGCCAGCCATCAATGGTTTGTTGACAGGGATGCCTGATACAGGGCTATATCCTAACTATGAAGGTGAAAGTTTCAAAGAACCTTACGGTTTAGGCATTGGTCCTGTTATGAAAAAGCTAGGCTACAAGACTGTATTTTGGTATGGTGGCTTTAGCACATGGCAAAATGTTAAAAACTTTGTTTTATCTCAAGGTTTCGATGAATTCCACGATGCCTCTGAAATGCCAAGCGAAGACGGCAATGCTTGGGGCGTAGGCGATAAAGACTTGTTTAAAGCTATTTCTGCCTACATGGATCAGCATAGAGGGGAAAAAATCCTCAATGTGATTATGACAACCTCTAATCATCCGCCGTATAGCATCAATGTGGCCAAGGAAGGCTTTGATGCGAGCAAGGTGAAAGGTCATGTACCTGATTCTATTTCCGATGATGAAAAGCAATTGAATGAAATGGGTCATATTTGGTACGCAGACCACGTGATGGGGAACTTTATTGCTAATGAAGAAAAAGCAGATCCGTCTGCGCTCTTCGTCATCACTGGTGATCATAGTGAACGCTTTAACTTTGCTCGTGAAGTAGGGCCTAATGTGGCATCTACGATTCCGATTATCTTCTATGGTCGAGGTATTCATAAAGATTGGCTTGCTCCTAATGCGTTCGGCATGAGTATTCAAATCATTCCAACCTTGGCGGAATTGGTAGGCCGTCCAGGTCAAACCTATGAAGCCATGGTGCCTAGTTTGTTTACACAAGAGGAATTTGTCTTTAACCATAGATTATACCTAGATAAAAACGGAAAAGTCCTAGAACAAAGTGCGAGCATGCCTCAATCCTATGGGGATATGATTAAAAACATGCGAGAATTAGCGGCATGGCGTATTAAACATGGGGATGTTATACAGTAATTGTAAATAATATATAGAATTAGTAATTGGGAGTTTTTCTATTTATGAATACATCTAGTTTTTCTTATGAAAAATTCTTTCATGGTCATTCAGTTATGTTTATTGTTCCTCACGAAGATGATGAGATTAATATGGCTGGTGCCACTATATATGGGGCGATACAAGAAGGGCTAGAGGTATATGTAGTTTTTCTTACAAATGGTGATTATGAATATACTTTTGATGTGCGATGTAATGAGACATATCAAATGGCTAAAGAAATTGGATTACCTCAAGAGAATATTATTTTCTTAGGATTTGGCGATTTTATTGGTCATGAAATCATTTATAATAAATCGGCAATTATTACGAGTCATGCTAATCATAATCAAACATATGGAGCTGATTTTGCTAGTTTAGTAATGTCTAAGCCCAAACCATATTCTTGGAATGGTATTGTAGAATCTGTGATTGATGCAATTTTACATTTTAAACCAGATACAATTATAGCAACGGATTATGATACTCATGTAGACCATAGATTATGTACATTTACAGTTGAAAGTGCAATGGAATGGATTATAAAATATACTGAGTTTAGACCTCAACTTTTAAAAGGCTTTGCTTATGCTACAGGCTATGAAACGATAGATGATTACTATAATAATCACCTATTATCTACTGTAATAAATAAAAAAGCATTACCAACTGATGAATTTAGTACAGGGAATCCAACTTTATCTTGGATACATCGTCTAAGAATTTCGGTTCCTCAAGCATGTCGAGAAAAGAAATTAATACAAAATCCTATTTTTAAGGCTATGGCGTCTCATGTGAGTCAAGAAGGGTATAAACGTGGTTCTCGACTTATTAATGGTGATCAAGTATTTTGGAAAAGAAGAACCGATAATATAGCTTTACATGCAGATATAACAGTTTCATCTGGGAATGCTAACTATCTCAATGACTTTTTACGTTTTAACACTGTAGATGTCAAATCTAATGTATATGATGCAAATAACTATATGTGGATGCCATCAGTAGATGATACAGAACGTAAGGTTCATATTTCTTTTACAAAAATTACTCAGATACAGGTAATTCAGTTATTTGGTAGTGTACATAAGTCTCATGAATTATGCTCTATTCGTATTGAAACTAGTGCTGGTAAACATGTGCAACTAGATGAAATTATTCATATAGGGCAGGGTATATCTTATATTTTTGATAAACCATTATTCTTAGAGTGGATTGATATATATATTGATAAACAATGTTTGGGGTTATCTGAAATAGAATTGTATAGTGCTACTAATGATAAGTATGATTATTGTCATATATTAGCAGATAATCATTTTATGTATAATTGGGTGGTGTATCCAGGCGAAAAAATCCCTATGATTACGTCTTATATTGAAGGCATTAGAAAAGATATGCTTACATATAGAGAATCAGAACAAAAAAATACATATAGATGGCTTATCAATGATAAATATATCGATGAATCTGTATTACAGATTTTGATTGAACGGGAGTTAACAACTAAGCCATTACAATTGCGGCTAGAGTCTATTGATGGTTCTGTATTTTGTGAAGGCACTATTCGTAAAGGTACCTTTAAAGATTGGTTTGCTTTGAAGTGTAATCAATTACAAGATAAATTAGATTATTTACAAGTAAAATCAAAATATAAAAAGGGATATAAAGCGGGAAAAGCTTATAAATAAGAGGGAGTTAATTATGGAAAATCAATATAGACCTTTAGTATCTATAGTTATTCCTGTGTACAAAGCAGAAGAATATATTGGTAAGTGTATCGAAAGTTTACAAAATCAAACATATAGTAATTTACAAATCATATTGATTGAAGATAGTTCACCAGATAATAGTGGACAAATTTGTGATGACTATGCAGCAAAAGATGATAGAATTACTGTTATTCATCATGAGCGTAATATGGGTGTTAGTAAGACGCGAAATGATGGACTTGCTATCGTAAAAGGGGAATACATTGCCTTTGTAGATGGTGATGATTACGTAGCACCGACTATGATAGAAGATTGCTTATCAACAATTAATGAGAAACAAGTAGATGTAGTTGTTTTTGATATCGCTGTTGTAGAAAATGGCAAGATAAGTCCACGACATATGGATGAACGTTATTTCATAGATATTAAAAGTGCATACACAGCATTGATTGAGGATAAAATTCCAAATTATTTATGTAATAAATTTTTTAAAGCAAATGCGTGGAAAGAAATTCGATTAAAAGAAAATACAGATTTTGAGGACCTTATGATTATGCCGTTGGTCTTTAAAAATCTTTCATCTGTATACTATTTACAAAAATCCCTTTACTTTTATAATTGTGATAATGAAAATTCGATTACAAGTAATTGGAGTGCAAAGAGCAAATATGGGTTATTTTGTTCATATTTATATCGTCAACCATTAGCTGAGGAACTAGGTATGACAGACTTTGTGCGATACTGTCGTCATAGAGCCATTCGCAGTGCTGTTGGGGGAATTGGTTTTAACTTAGCAAAACCAGAATTACAAGAAAAACAGATAGAGCATATGCTAGAGTATTTAAAACAAGAGGAACGGTCTTCTGATATACCTTCCATTGGTGCCAAATATCAAGTGTTATTATACGGTGCACTCCATGCTCCATTTATCTCAAAACTGTATGGTCATATGATGTTTGGATTAGAACGAATCAAGAAATCTTTATAATTGAATAAGTAATTAATTTTATATCCGGATTGAAATTATATGAATATTGAGGCAACTTATGTCAACAATTACGGCTATTATCTTAGCCCGCAATGAAGAACAACATATTGTAGATTGTATTAAGAGTATTCAATTTGCTGATGAAATTTTAGTTATCGATGATGGTAGTACAGATCAAACCGTATTACTTGCTACTGAACTGGGTGCAAAGGTTATACCGCATCCTTTAAATGGAGATTGGTCACAACAACGACGCTTTGGTATTTCACAAGCCCAGAGTGAATGGATTCTATTTGTCGACTCTGATGAGCGCGTATCACAAGAGTTAGCAAAGTCTATTCAACGAGCTATCCAAGGTGAACCGAAGGCTTATTGGTTACATAGATATAATCTATTCCATCATAATCAGGCAACTCATGGTGTGGTAAGACCTGATAAGGTGTTACGATTGATGCCTCGAGAGGGAGCAACTGTAGAAGGTGCTGTTCATGAAGCTTTTATCAGTCCCTATCCACAAGCTACATTAGAGGGAAAATTATATCACTATACGTATGATAACTGGCATCAATTCTTTGAGAAGTTTAATAAGTATACGACAGCAGCAGCTAACAAATACAAGGCACAAGGGAAGTCTTGTAGTTTTTTAGGGGATATTTTATTGCGTCCAACATGGGCATTTTTTAAGATATATATTTTGCAAGGTGGCATATTAGATGGAAAAATAGGCTTTCTATTATCTATTTACCATATGATGTACACCATGACGAAATATGTGAAATTATATTATTTAAATAAATCTAATGGGCAATTATAATAAGTGATTTAGTATAGTAAATTGCTATGGGGAAGTATTGTTCTTGATGTAGATATGGAAGCATAAATGAGTGAACAATTTTTTCTATCCCTACAACAAAATATAAAACTAATGCTTTGGGCCCCTATATTGAGTACCATCTTTCGAATCATATTCATGATTGTGTATAATCCTTACCCCACATGGAAGGGACGCTGGAAATCTGTATTGGGTTCATTGCGTTACGGCTTCTGGTGGGGCATGGATTTTGATGCTTATGTATTCTTACTACCCTTAGTATTGGTGACGCTCCCTGCATTATTATTTGATAGGTATCATCAAATAGAAGATGCTGTACGATTGGTAGGATTAACCATTTATTCCTGCGTATTATATGCAGCCTTTGCAGGAAAAATGATTTTCTACAAGCATTTCCATGATACGTACAACTATATGGTTCATTATGGAAATCATGCAGAAAAACATAATTTAATTGATGTATTCTTTAATCAAGATCGAGGAATGCTTGTCATCTTAGGATTAATTCCTATTACATTTATATCCTGGTACATAGGAAATTTCTTTTTATCATTGCCATCTATACCATATCCAACTATTGAAGGAACTTGGCCTACTATAGTTTGGAATATAGGGCTTGTGGCTATCTCTGTTTTGGGATTTTATTGGTTCCGCTATGGTGGAACATTATCTCATGATGATAAACCTGAGTGGGATACGATTCCTACAGTGATAAAAGAGGATATATTCTTTGCTCGTGCAACGGTGCCAGATCTATGTGCCATAGAAACAGTGCTAAAACATCCACTTCGTGATGAATATACGGCATCTGCTGAGGACATTGATGACGCGATTCACCGTATTGTTCCTAAGGAATATAAAGATTCTTGGCAGGATTTGAATACACCACTTCATGCATTCAAGCGCGTTGCATCAGGTCCTCGTATTGATAAACCACAGCATATTTTCTTTATTGTTGGTGAAAGTATCCCTCAGTGGTCTCTTGATGAACCTTACAAGGATCTCAATATATGCCCTGGCTTATGGGATTTTAAAGATAATCCTCATACGGCGCAAGTACCTAATTTCTTGCCTGCTGGTAATGTGTCTCGCCCATCCATTGTGAGTCTGTTATCCGGTGTTTATGATGCGGGTATGGAAATCAATGAACGGGAAGCCTTCTGGCATGAACCATTGCCGACTTCTTTGGCATCTCAAATGAAGAATTTAGGCTATGATACGATTTACTGGTATGGTGGCAATGCATCGTACGGCAACTTTAATCACTTTGGTAAGGCGCAAGGCTTTGATCAAGTGGAAAGCGCTTCTGTTTTTTGCGGCCCCGATGCACCTAAGACTTGGGTAGGCGTTTATGACCATGTATTTTTAGAACATATCGAAGAGGAAATCAAATCCTTAGAACATCCTACATTCCATTTTATTTATACTACATCCAATCATGGTCCTTATAAAATGGAGGATTCCTTATTAGATTATGATCCTAAACAGGTCATGCCAAACCTTGGAGATGATTTAAAATCCAATAAGAAACGCAATAAGGAATTGGCTACTTATCGCTATAGTGATAAGGCTATTTTTAACTTTATTAATGCTATGAAAAAGGCCTTTCCAGATAGTTTATTCGTTGTCACTGGTGACCACTCTAATCTATTTGGCTTTTTGAATAATACATCCTTAATTCAACGAGACTATACCTTGCGCGACACATTCTGTACCGTAGGATTGTTGCAACATCCTGCTTTCACTAAAGACACGATTACAGCGCCAATTGGCACGCATATGAGTCTCATGCCTACCATTATTGAAGCTATTGCACCAAAGGGTTTTGAATATTACTCCATCGTACCGTCTTTGTTTGATGAACAGCCAGATACATTAGTTACACCGTATCAATGGATTACGCCTCATATGATGGGCGATGTTCGTATGGATTATGGTGAAAGCAATATACCATCCTATAAACCGGTTGAGCCAATTCGTCCTATTAATAATCATGGGAATGATGCTCGTGATTGGACATTATTGACTATGTGGTTCATTAATCATGAAAAGATATTGTTTTCTAAAAAATAGATGAAAAATAATTTCATATATGATTAACTATATATAGTTAACTACAGTATATATTTGAAGGAGGGTATCTATGTCGATACTGAACGTAGTAGGCGCCAAAGTTTGGGGCGGCGGAGAGCAATACGTATATGATATGTGCGATGAACTACATAGACGGCAGATACCTTCTTTTGTTTTGATTGATGTTTCAAATCATGAATTGCAAGAAAGATTTGAGCAAGTAGCAGAGGTTTTAACAGCTAATCTTTATTCCTATAAAGGATTTACTTCTCTTTTATCTATTGTAAAACATATAAAAGAGAAGGGAATCACAGTTATTCAATGTCACTCAGGAAAATATATTTTATTATGCTTGGCTTTAAAGCGTTTAACGGGTGCTAAACTCATTTTTTATAAGCATAATGTAATAAAAGCTAAAACAGATATGTACCATCAGTGGATTCAATCACAGGTAGATGCTTTTATATGTGTGTCTAAAAAGGTTTACGATGCACAAGTCATTCCAAACATAATTGATAAATACCATCTTGTTTACAATGGCGTTAATACACGTCGTTTTTCTGATGTTTCTGATGATAATATTCCAAATAAGCCATTTATCGTTGGTTATGCAGGTCGAATCATTGAAAATAAAGGAATCTTTGATCTTTTAGATGCGGTTAGAGTGATTCATAATAAAATTGATGAGGTTCGTTTAGTTATATGTGGAGACGGTAAGTCTGCTGATATCGAACAAATGAATCAGTATATCAAGCAGCATCAGATGGAAGAATATGTGCAGTACATGGGCTTTCAAAAGGATATGAATCGATGGTATCGATCTATTCATTGTTTAGTAGCACCCTCTAAGGTGCAGGAAGCTTTTGGTCTCGTATTATGTGAAGCTATGTATTGCAAGGTGCCCGTTATAACAAGTACATCAGGGGCGCAAGCAGAGATTATTGAGAATGGAAAATCTGGTATTCTCATAGATACGGTTAATAGTGAATCTATTATAGAGGCTATTCAAGGCTTAATGGAGAATGATGGAGTTCGAAAATCTATAATTGAACATGGATATACACGTGTGAAGTCTACTTTTACCATCGACAAGATGGTGGATTCCATAGATAAGATAGTTTGTAATTTGAGGTGATAAGGTGTTACAGTATATACAAAATCAATGGAGGAAAGGCCGAAAAATATATGGCAAACGTAGTTGGAGGGAGACACGACGTACTTTCCTTCATACAATGCGCTCTATCCGCAATAAACGAGAAATAGAGGACTTAGAGAATTATTTTGCAAGCTACACACCTGATTCAGTACTATTAGACCGTCAAGTTGGTTTATATGAGTTAATGACAAGATATTTTTTGTTTAAAAATTCGACACCACAGGAACGATTAGAGGCTATTATTAATCATTTTGATTATTTAAAAGCTGTATTTACCGATGATGCTATTCGTGAAATGTACTCTGTAGATCCAGATAATTTTTATGATGACGTAAGCCGTATGAATCGTGGCTACATAGTATGGGAATCGGAAGACCTTGATATGGTAGCTCGCTTATACTATGGACCAGGTCAACGAAAAGAAGGTTTTTTGACATTGTTACTAACATTGGGCAAACAAGGTGTATACCATGCTAACTTCCGTTTTGGGAAAGGCTTTAATGGGGAGCCTGCCATGTGGATAGGCACTGTTCAAGGCTATAAAGATGGTCTTGATAATGCTAAAACAGTTACTAAGAATATGTTTGGTTATCGACCAAAAAACTTTATTATGTTCCTATTGCGTCATATAGCAGCCATTTGTAAGGTAGAATCTATCTATGCTGTATCTGATGAAGGTTTCTATGCTAATACACACTTAGTTCGCGGTCATCGTGCTAAAGTTGCAGAGCTAGATCGATTATGGGAGGAATCTGGTGGTGTAGTATGCAGCGATGAACGGTTTTTCAAAATTCCATTGGAGGAATACCGAAAACCAATCGAGGAAATTAAGTCACAAAAACGTAGTCAATATCGTAAACGCTATGATTTACTCGATCAATATGAGCAAGAAATTCAAGACCATATGAAACATTTAATAAAATAAGTATATGTAAACAGTAACAATGCTTGATTATTAAATAATATGAATAAGGGATAAGGGAGTTAGTATGAAATCTTGGATACTTAACAATGCGGAAATGGTACTAACGATACTCATTTCGATTATGATATGTATGACACGGTCATCTATGGCTTTTGGGAATTTGATGTATGGTCTCATTATTTTGATGACCTTAATAACTTGTTGGTATAGACGACATGAAATCTCTGTACCACAATCGATACGCCAATATGGATGGGCTTATTTAGTGATGTTGCTGTGTGTATTGCCATCAGCATTTATAAGCGATGATATACTAGTGACGACCAAATATTTCTTTAATATTTGGGTTTGGAAGGTATTAATCATCGTACCAATCCTGTTATGTATTAAAAGTTCTCGCAAATTATACACCATATTATCAGTATTTTTTGTATATATGGGCATTGATGCTTTATCTGCCTTTGGACAATATTTGGCACATTATAACTTAGATTTTGGTGACCGCGCTGGTGGGGTCATTAATGGATCTGTTATGGGGCTAGCCATGTTGTTATCATTTTCGTTTCCCCTAGCTTTAATTGCTATGTTTGATAAATCATTTCCTAAGTATGTGAGGTTATCAGCTATTTTTTCTTCTCTCGGAATATTATTAGGAATGTGGGGAAACCAAAGCCGAGGTTCCTGGTTATTTAATGGAATTAATGGCGTGCTCATAACATTGCGCTATTGCTTTGTTAATATTCGCTATATATTAGTGTTATTTGTGACTGTTGTAGGCATAGGATATGCATTTACTAGTAATCAATCTTATATGGAGCGTTTAGAAAGTACTTTTAATATAACTACTGATGGTTCAAATTTAGGCCGTATCTATGTATGGGAAGCAGATAAGCAAATGATTATGGATCATCCTGTGATAGGGGTGGGCCCTGGCTTGTGGGGAAAGAAATATAAAGAAGAATACAAATTGGAAAAAGAAACTCAAAATTTAGGTCATTCCCATAATAATATTCTACAAATTGCTTCTGAATCTGGCATATTAGGGCTTATTGGTTTCTTAGGATTCTCAATTTTTACAATCTATAAATCAGTAAAAAATTATATTATGTCTGCAAATCCTTATGATTTATCAATCATTGTTGGTTTTATTAGTTATTTATTTTTATTTGGATCTGTTGATTATACTTGGGGTAACTCATCTGGTATTCGAATGTTTTGGATTGTTATGGGGATAATGCTTCAATTGCGAGATAATTGAGAATGATATAGTTTTTTAGAAAGTAATTAATTACTATTTAATAGACAATAGAGTATAATTTAAATAGGCATAAAAAACAAAGAACTATATAAAAGATAGGTGAAGTCTATGTTTTTTTATAGTTTTACATATTTAAATATGATACAATATATGTAAATATTGGTACATTGTATTCGTATGATAGAGAGGTTGTTTTCTTGAAAATATATTGAGAAAACAATCTTTTTTTATAATTTGGGGTATTAGTATGAATAGTTCTATCTGTAATAACAATAATAAAAAGTTATTTATTAGTAAGCTTATAGTGCTTATAGCAGATTATATTGCTATTGTTTTGGGGACATTAGCAGCCTATTATTTGCGTTTAAACTTATCAATTTTACCGGTAAGTTCAAATTTTAAGGTAGAAGAAATTTACGTATATGGTGTTGTGCCTATCGTATTTTTAACTATCTTGCTGCTTAATAATGCCTATTCTGTGGTAACACCTTATTGGGATACGATGAAAAATTTATTTCGTAGCATTACCATAGGGGTTGTCGTATCGATTGTTCTCATGTACACGGGCCATGTAATTAATGATGTGTCTCGTTTATTTGTTGCTTTTGCTTATATATGTATGCTCGTATTTATCTTTAGCGAGCGTTTTATCGTAGGAAAAATACTTTCAAAAACAGAATATCTAACAATTCCAATCCTTCTTGTTGGAGCGGGGAAGACTGCAGAACTTGTAAAGAGGTCTTTAGATCGCATGCCGATTACTACCTATAAGATTATTGGTTATGTAGATGATAATCCTAAATCATCATCCATCGCTAAAGAATACCCATGCCTTGGCGCCTTTAAAGATGTAGAAAGCGTTATTAAAGATACAGGAGTTCAAACAGTACTGATTTGTGCGCCCGGACTTGAGTCTAAAAGATTAGTATCCTTGATTAATCAATTACAATTATTGGTAAAACGAGTAGCATTTGTACCTGAATTATTTGGTTTACCTACTAGTAATATCAGTGCTCGTGGCATGATGGAAGAACAAGCCGTCATATTGCGTGTACAAAATAATCTAGCACGCAAGTCTAACCGTGTTTTCAAACGTATTTTTGACATTGTAGCTACCGTATGTGGTGGTATTTTGATTTTACCAATTCTCGGTATCATTGCTATATTGATTTACTTGGATTCTCCAGGACCTATCGTATTTGGCCATAAACGTGTTGGACAGGGTGGAAAATTATTCCTTTGTTACAAATTCCGATCTATGGTACCAAATGCGCAAGAGGCTTTGGAGCAATATTTGAAAGATAATCCAGTTGCTCGTGAAGAATGGGAACGAGATTTTAAATTGAAAGATGATCCTCGCGTCACAAGAATCGGTAAATTCCTTCGAAAAACAAGTCTTGATGAATTGCCACAGTTGTGGAATGTTCTTGTTGGGGACATGAGCCTCGTAGGTCCACGACCTATTGTTCGAGATGAAATTGTAAAATACGGCGATTATATTAATGACTTTTACCTTGTACCACCAGGAATTACTGGTGTTTGGCAGGTAAGTGGTCGTAGTGATACCACCTATGAAGAACGAGTTCTCATGGATTCTTGGTATGTGCATAATTGGTCTGTATGGATTGATATAGTGTACTTATTAAAAACAGTATTGGCTGTGGTGAAGTCTAAAGGTGCTTATTAATTAAGCTTTTACCATAACCATGTACCTCATAGGAAGTCATATGAATACATATCTTATTTATATTGCGCATGGCATCGGTGATTTTGTTATTGCCATGCCGCTCATTCAGAGTATTAAATCGCAAGATCCAACAGCTGTTATTGATATATTCACATGCAGCGAAAAGAGACGCATTAATTTGAATAAAACGATGGTGGAATTACAAGGGGATATTCGTCATTGTTACTACTATACCAAGAATGAACCATTTCATTCTTTAATGTTTTTGTTGAAAGCAGGTTATCATAGTTATGATTATGGTGTTGTGCTCGAGCATTTGAACTCTAAATACATGTCGTCATGGCCAAGCAAAATTATTAATTTTTGTTGTAAAACCACGATAGGTGCTCATAATCCCTATAATGGGGCTACTTATGATAAAGAGATTATTCGTCCTGAGAGTTACTATATATATAATTTGGAAAATGATATTCTTGAACAATTAGGCTTTGAACGAATAGCTATGCAGCGTGAATCTTATTTTCTTGATAAGAATCCTGCATCAAAACCAATCGTAATCAACCATCCGTCTATCGTTTTTTGTATAGGATCTGGTCATGTAGCGAATGAAAAATTATATGATCCTTATGCATTAAGTCTTAAGTCATGGCCAACTAAGAATTGGGTTGAACTTGGGAATAAACTTGTTCAACGAGGTTATGAGGTTATCCTTATCGGTGGTTCAATGGAACAAGGTATGATTGAACCTTATCACGATGAATTAGATTCACGTATTGTTAGTTTTATAGGAAAACATTCTATTAAAGAGAGTTTTCAAGTGGTACGAGAAGCAGATCTTGTTGTCGGTGTAGATACAGGCCTTATTCATGCAGCCGCTATACAAGGAACCGCTACGTTAACACTTTTTGGATGTACAGATCCCATTATTGTTAAGCCATTTGGTCCGTATAGTGAGATTATTCATCATACTGTAGAATGTTCACCGTGTTTAGGCTATGATCAATCCTATACATGTACTAATAATAAATGTATGCAAGGAATCTCAGTAGCGGCTGTATTAGATTCTATATTACATATTTTTGAGAGATAGAGGTAGATTATGAATATTTCCATCAAAAAAAGAGATATTCTATGGTCTTATGGAAGTATGGCTCTCACGATGGCAGTAAATCTCTTATTATTGCCACTTTATATCTATTTCTTTACACCTGATATGGTGGGACTATGGTATGTATTTATTAGTATAGGATCTATTGCCTTACTATTTGATTTTGGTTTTTCCATTACCTTTGCTCGTAATATCACGTATTGTTGGAGTGGTGCTCAAGAACTTAAAGCAAAACATGTTGCTTTTTCTGAATCAAAAGAAGTTAACTTTTCATTATTAAAAGCTGTCCTTAAAGCTTGTCAATCGATTTATGCTATCTTAGGTGGTAGTGCTTTAGTCTTAATGTACACTTTAGGAATGTATTATATAGGTAGCTTAGTTAGTCCGAGTTCTCGCTGGGAAGGCTATATCGCATGGGCAGCATATGGGTTTGGAATTTTTTTAAACCTTTATTACAGCTACTATATCTCATTTCTTCGAGGTGTAGGTGCTATTACATTGGCTAATAAAAGTATTGTTTATGCTCGTTTATTGCAAATGGTATTTACGATTATTTTACTTTTATTGGGCTTTGGTATTATTGGGGCGAGTATAGGTTACCTTATATATGGTCTTGGATTTAAACTCTTTGGGCATAGTTACTTTTATAAATATGAGCATATTGGCGAGAAATTGAGATCTGCTACAAATCTTGTTACTACATCTACAGCAGATATATTCCGAACTATTTGGTATAATGCGTGGCGAGATGGGATTGTATCTATATCTAATTATATATCAACTCAAGCAACTATTATTATTTCATCATTCTATTTAAGTTTGGCACAAACTGGTATGTATTCCATTACTATTCAACTGACTACTGCAGTAGCTGTTGTTGCTAGTACACTATATAATACATACCAACCGGCCTTTCAAAATGCATATATCACTAAGGATCAGCCTCGTTTAAGAGAATTATTTTCTTTTTCGGTGACGTTATTTATTGTGATTTACTGGGTTGGTATATTTGGCTTATGGCTTGTTGGGCTACCATTGTTAAATATGATTAAGCCTAATTATGTTATTTCTGATACAGTTCTTTGGGGTGCAAGTATTATGCAATTTGTTATTTACTATCGGAACTGTTATACATCTTATTTCTCTTGTACTAATCGTATTATCTATGTAAAAAGCTTCATTCTATCTTCTGTAATGGGTCTTGTGCTATCTCTTGTATTTATGGAACTTTTCGATCTTGGTATTTTGGGGTTACTTGGTGGGATAATTTTATCTCAATTAATGTATAACAGTTGGTACTGGCTCAATAAGGCGCATAAAGAAATGGAGATGAATTGGATAGAATCTATTGTGAAAGGTATTGAAAGTGCTCTTAGTAAGGTTAAGAGGTAAATTATGAACACAGAACCAATACGGGTTTTGCAAGTCATTGGAATCGTAGCTGGTGGCGGAGTTGAATCCGTTGTGATGAATTATTATAAACATATAAATCGTTCAAAGGTACAATTTGATTTTGTTGTACATGATGACAATATAGTAGATATTACAGATATAGTTGAGTCTATGGGTGGTAAAGTTTATAAAGTACCATCGTACTCTAAAAATATATTTGGTTTTATGCAAGGTGTTTATCATATAGTAAAGGAACATAAGTATAACATTGTTCATTGCCATATGACGACATTGGGCGTGTTTTCACTAGGGCCTGCATGGCTAGCAGGTGCTAAGGTTCGCATTTTACATGGTCATAATACAACTGTTAAAAGTGAAACTAAGCGCAATATTATGAAAATGGCTTTACGACCTCTATCCGTATTTGTAGCTAATAGATACTTTGCATGTAGTAAGGTGGCAGCATGTTGGCTATATGGTTCTGATAAAGATTCACAAATCATTAATAATGCAATTGATGTAGAATGTTTTCAATATAAAGAAGAGACGCGTCAAGCATTGCGAAGTGAATTAGGATTGGCGGATAAGTTTGTCATTGGACATATAGGGCGATTTGTATATCAGAAAAATCATGCATATCTAATACGACTTTTCTATCAAGTGGCTCAACAATTGCCATCTGCACATCTTGTGCTTGTTGGAGATGGACCATTGCGAGAAAGTGTATTAGATCAATTGAAATCATTAGACTTATTTGAGCGAGTGACTTATTTAGGCTTACGTAATGATATATATAGATTGTATAGTCTATTTGATGTATTTTATTTTCCGTCTTGGTATGAAGGTTTAGGGGTAGTAGCTATTGAATCTCAAGCAGCAAAACTACCAATATTGATGAGCAATTTTGTACCAGATGAAGCTATTATTGATTCTTCATTAGTAAAACATATAGGCATTACTGATGAAGATATAGACATTTGGATTAATGAAACTAAGCGTATTTATAATGATATAAATCATCTTCATGATGGTGTAAATCCTCGTATTGGTATAAATAATTGTATAAATACTGAGGGCTATAATATTCAATTGGAAGCTAAACGTTTAGAGGAGCTCTATTGTGAATACAGTAAAGGCTAGTACTAAACAATTAAATATTTTAGTAGAAATTATGCATGGTTTAGGTGATACAGTATGTGCTTTAGCATTATTAAAAGGGGTGCGATATTTATATCCTGATGCAAAGCTAACAGTACTTTGTAAGATGAAATCAGGCCGTGATATTATTGAATCTTCATATATTCCCATAGATAAGATTATTGTTCTTGATGTATATAAGAATATATATACATCATTTAAAACAATAATGAATTTAAGAAAACAAAATTTTGATATAGGTATTAGTGCTGGCATTACACCAGTAAAAAAATCACAACTTTTTATGAAATTATGTGGAGTAAAGGAACATATAGGTTTTCAAGCTTCGGGCACTAATAAATATGACTATGATATGCATTTTGTGGAAGCTAATGTGAAGACGTTAGGTTTAGAGTTTAATGATGAATTAAGACCACAGTTATATGTAGATACTGATAGTGATAAATCCATATGTCATTATTTTGATGGTTTAGACCAATCAAGACCTATTATTGGTTTATGTATTGGTAATGCAGACCCATCTCTTACTAATCGTTGGTTACGGACGGGACGTGTCTTTCCTAAAGCTTGGGGAATTACTCGAATGCGTGAGCTTATAAAGCTATTAGTAAATAAAGACTATCAAGTTGTTTTAATTGGTGGAAGTCAAGAGGAGCCTTTATTAGAGGAACTACACGAGTTTTTAGGATTATCAAAAGTTGTAAATTTAGTAGGTAAATGTAGTATTAAGCAGAGTATGGCAGCTATTAAGCGTTGTACCTGTTCTATAGGTATTGATACGGGGATGCAACATATTGCAGGAGCTTTATCTGTACCAACTGTATCTATATTTGGACCTACAAACCCTAAATATATAGGGCCGTTTTCAACATGTAGTTACTTTGTAGAACATGAGGTGAGTTGCAAGTATTGTTATGGAACAGATAGGTATATTTATTGTAAACATCGTCGTTGTTTGACGGAAATTTCACCTCAGCAAGTAATGGATATAGTAGAGAGGGTATTAGAAAAAATTTTTATATAGATATAGAGCTATAGTATTTTATATAGTTTCATAGATGAATATCTAGATAGATTGAGAGGATAATAAATGATACATGAGAGCTTATTTAAATATATTCGATACTTATTTGTAATTTTATTAATATGTCTGCCTTTCAATCGTATTTATCCTGAGTTTAGACCAAGGTTTTTAGCAGGTATAATGAGTAGTGAATTAGCCATATTTCCTTTAATTATTATAGTAAGTATTGTCTTATATAATAGATGGAAATATAAAGTACCTTTTTACAAGGAAAAAGTATTTATATTTTATAGTCTTATTTATATTATATTTTTATTATCCTCTTCAATTGTAGGATTATTGATATATCCTTATTATGATCAGATTCCAATTTTCGCAAATCAACAATTGCCAGAAGTAACTTCTATATTGAATATAGTTCAACGTCTAAAAATTCCAACTGATTTAATATATCAATTTAGTATTATACTTATAGTAAGTAAATTAATATATGCAGCAATTATTCGTTATATTTGGACCTTTGGTATATCCTACATGATTTTTAATTGTTATTGGAATCGATTAGGAGAATTAAAACAAGATTTGCTAAAGGGGATTAGTATTTTATTAGGTATTTTAATATCATTCAGTTGTATTGAAGCCGTTCATTTATCTGGGATTGCATGGGGAACTGATATAGTTAAATCTATAAATCCACATTTTTATTTAATCGGCGAAGATCAGAATGGACAGTGGCCTCCTTTGATTTGGGAATATCAATTTAGATCTGTTACACCTGAGCCATCATTTCTTGCAATGATTTTGGGATTTTTATTACCTTTTATTTGGTATAAAATATATCAAACAAGAGACAATATTAATAGGGGATTATGGATATTTATTTTGTTTATCTCTACTATATTATTGTTTTTGACACAATCTAGAACAGCTACAACAGCTTTTGCTTTAGAATTATTTATTTTAATTATTATTTTATTTATTAATAGTATTAAATCCCAAACTTGGAGATTTAATGGTCAATATATTGTACATATAATAAGTGTCACAATAGTAGCATTGTTCTGTTCGATTCAATTTATTTCTAACTTTATGACACCACCGGTAGAGAATTTTAGTAAAGTTGTAAATTTTAGTACTTATATGAATAATAATTTTATATCAGTTAGTACAATTAATAAGTTGTTTGATAATATCAATTTAACTAATAATATATATCACAATAAAAAAAATTTAGATGAATCTCAAAAAAACTTAGAAAATTCTAGTGGTTTTATTAAAGACTTAGAATTAGATAGTAATAATTCTAAAGAGACTCGTTCCAGTAATATTTCAAGAAAAGAAAATATTAGAATGGAGTTTGAAATCTTTAAAACTCATCCTATATTAGGTGTTGGAACTGGATTAAGTGGGATGTATAAGACAGATTTAGTTAATCCTGAATCAATGAATAATGAGTTAGAACGTTGGACTTATATGCAAAAAAAAGTAGGAATTATTAAGGCTATATTCCCTGTAGCGAGTCAATATACAACATTATTAGCCGAGCAAGGTATATTAGGATTACTATGGTTTATGGTGCCAGAGCTAGTTTGTTTGTTTATATTAGTTAGGAAAATTTATGCTGATAGCAATTTAGATATGTTCTCTGTAGCTATATTAATAAGTTTATTAGGTTTTACCTTAATTGGATTTACAACATCATTTTATTTAACTTATATGTATTGGATTCTATTGTCTTTTGCTGGAATTGCTGTATTTAAGACAGATAATTAAATTGTATCTAGACTCTCTAATATTAACTAAATTATTTAACTCAGAAAATTTCAGCTATAGATAAACTATATTGTGTAAATATATATTTTTATTATAAACGTATTAATTGAAAGGTAAGCATATGAATAAGAATTTGGGGATTGAACTATTTCGTATAGTCTGTATGTTATTAATCATAGCTTTTCATATGTCAGATCATGGTGTCATATCTATTAATAGTTCTATGCCTATTACAGGAAATTGGCTAACTCTTGCTTTTGCAAGGCTCGGTGGTGCTATAGGAAATTGCGCCTTTGTAATAATTGGTGGATATCTGTTATGCATGAAAGAGTTTGATAGTCGTCGTGTTATTAAATTATGGCTACAAACACTTTTTTATTCTATTATATGTGGTCTTATAGCCTTTAAAATAGGAATTATTGATGTAAGTATAAAAAGAGTTATAATGATGCTATTGCCAATTACCTATAATGAATATTGGTTTATATCGTCCTATCTGATTTTAATGCTATTAGTACCTTTCTTAAATCCGTTATTACAGAATATATCAAGAAATAAGTATAGAGGATTTATAGGTATTGGTATACTTATATTTAGTCTTATTCCAACAATAACTCGTTATTTTTGGATGGATTCAAATAATTTGATACTATTTTTTATAGTACTATATGCAGTTGGGGCTTATATTAGAATCTATTCTATTCCAGGCAATACAAAGTATCTTTTATATGCTGTATTATTAATGGGCCTTGTAGGTACTTCTATGTGGTCTTCAGCATATATAAATCAGACTTTTAATAAAAATATAGATATTTTTACTTTAGTATGGCCAACATATAGATTTCCTGGATTATTAACAGCATTATGCCTATTTCTAGGTTTTAAGGATTTACAATTACCTTATGGTAAGATAATTACATTTTTCTCTACATCTGTATTTAGTGTATATCTTCTCCATATAGGGCGTTTGCAAAATTGGATATTCCTTAGCCTACTAGATGACTCTTATGTTTATACTCAATGGTTTTTCCCTTTATGGTTAATAGCGATAGTATTACTTGTTTTTATAACCTGTGTGCTTATTGATAAGATACGTATCTACTTTGTAGAACGGCCAATGGATCCATTAGTAAAATCGCTAGCGGGACGGTTAAATATGTGGCTTAAAAGTAAAGAGATTATTTAGAATTTATTGTTTAGGGAATAAATATACTTTTTAGTATTAATATTAGTTCATTTTATTAATAGGAGGCATTACTTATGGATATTATTACACAAAGATTTGATGATCATTTAGATACTCATACGAAGATGCGTAATTATATTGAAGAGATTCGAGTAGTTGCGGATATATGTAAGAATGCTCTTGATAAAGGACATAAAATTCTTTTCTGTGGTAATGGGGGATCAGCTGCTGATGCTCAACATTTGGCAGCTGAATTGGTAGGACGTTTTGTAAAAGAACGAGAGTCTTTACCTGCTATTGCTCTTACAACAGATACGTCTATTTTGACAGCTGTAGCTAATGACTATTCTTATGATGATGTCTTTTCTCGTCAAGTAGCTGGTTTGGGACAGGCTGGAGATGTATTAATAGGCATTTCTACATCAGGAAATTCTAAGAACGTGGTTAAGGCTACAGAACTAGCAAGACAGAAAGGTCTAAAAACAGTTGCATTTACTGGTGAAGGTGGCGGTAAACTTGGTGCTCTTTGTGATGCCGTGATAGCTGTTCCGTCTAAGACTACGGCCCGAATTCAAGAAATGCATATAATGGTAGGGCATATTATCTGTGAAATTGTTGAGGAAGATTATGATTAAGAAAACTATTAATAAGTTCTTACATGATAGTCTGCCTAATCTTCGTATAGCTGTCATTGGCGATCTAATGGTAGATCGTTATGTTTTTGGTGACGTAAGTCGTATATCTCCAGAAGCTCCAGTCCCTGTGAATCGAGTAAAACAGATGAAAGAAGTCCTTGGTGGAGCGGCAAATGTTGCTGCGAATCTTGCCAATTTGGATGTTCATGTATATGTCGGTGGAGTAGCAGGACAAGATACCCATGGAAACCTTTTACAAGACTTATTAGATTCTAATGGTATTGATAAGAGCGGTGTAGTGATCTCTAGCGAAAGATCTACTATAACTAAAATGCGAATTTTAGGTGCTCGTCAACAAATGATGCGGCTAGACTTTGAGACAGTTCGAGATGTTGACCAACAGGAAGAGGAGGAACTCATTCGTTGGCTGACTATTCTCTGCCAAAAAGGATTAGATGGAATTGTTATCTCTGATTATGGAAAAGGGGTTTGTACAGAAACTCTTTTAAGACAAGTTTTCAACTTGGCTAATCAATATATGATACCGACTATTGTTGATCCTAAGGGAGCTCAGTGGAATAAGTATGATGGGGCTACCTTTATTACTCCTAATGTGAAGGAGTTATCTGAACGAGTTGGTTACTCTATTAGAAATGATGATGATAATATAGTGACTGCAGCCAAAGAGGCTCTAGATACTAATAATATTCAATATATTATTGCTACTAGATCTGAAAAAGGAATTTCTGTTATTGCTAGAGATGGCCGAATTTGGCATAATCCAGCTACTCAACAAGATGTTTTTGATGTATCTGGTGCTGGTGATACAGTTGTGGCTACAATGATTTGCTCTATCGCGGCTAATCTCTCTATGCGGACCGCTCTTCATGTAGCTAATGGAGCAGCTGGTATCGTAGTATCTAAAGTGGGTACTTATCCTATCCATCGACAAGAATTAATTGACTTGTGGATGTCTCTTCAAGAAGGAAAATCTATAGAAAAGTCACTCTATTCTTGGGAAGAAATGAAGACTTTAGTTCGACAATGGCAAGATCAAGGAGATACAGTTGTTTTTACTAATGGATGCTTTGATATTCTTCATAGAGGGCATATTACGTACTTGCAAGAAGCGGCTCAACTAGGTGATCGACTTATTATAGGCTTAAACTCTGATGCTTCCGTAAGGCGCCTTAAAGGGGAAACTCGTCCTTTAGTAGAGGAAGAAGATAGGGCTTATTTATTGAGTGCTTTGGGTTGTGTAGATGGTGTTGTACTTTTTGATGAAGATACTCCATCCCAATTATTAGAAACTATTCGACCTAATATACTTGTTAAAGGTGGAGATTATAAAGTAGATGAAGTAATTGGACGTGAATTTGTAGACTCAGTACAAATTCTATCTTTTAAAGAAGGATACTCAACCACTAATGTGGTAAATAAAATTGCTAATTTAGTAAAAGACAATAAATTATGATGATAATAATAAGATAAGTATTGTTGTTACCTCACATGTATAGAATACAAGACGTTGGACATAATATAGATAAATCTTATATAAAATATACGGAGGAGCTTTAGATTTTCTTCTAACAGCTTTTTTAGTATTTAGGGGCTGTTTTGTTACAGCCCCATTTTATATAGGTGTCAATGGAATTAGTAATGTATTTGTCTTAAAGTATTGAACGATTTATGTTCAAAATTTGCTATTTTTACACATAAATACTATAATTTAGTTAATTGGTGTCTAAAAAATAGAGTTTTTGAACATTAATTTTGAAAGAATTAGATTAGAATATAAAATATTATCGTTTTGTACATCATATTTTATGATCATGCAGGAAAGATTGGAGAGATAGTATGAAGTTTGAACCTATGTATAAAATATACTATAAACAACCTTCTGATTGGCAGCGCATATTAGATAATCGTCGTAATTCTGAAAGCTCTATCTCCTTGCCTATTCCTATTCATGAATATAATAGACGTAATACATATGATGCTTTTTTTATATATCATCCTGTATTAGTTCAGCTTTTATTATCATTAGAATCTAAAAAAAGTGCTTTTATCAATTTAGTTTCCAAGGTTCCTACAGTTATGATTTTGCATGTAATGAATACATTTTTATCTACTGAAATCAAAGCAAGTAATGATATTGAAGGTGTTTATAGTAGTCGTAAAGAGATTAGGGCGGCTATACAGAATAGTCAGAATGATAAATTAAGATTTTCAAATATTATTGCTAAGTATCAGTCTATTTTAGATAATCCTCATGGATTTAAGTTTGAAAGTAGTAAAGATATTAGAGGTTTATTTGATGATATTATCAGCAATGAAATAGAAAAGAAAAATCAGCCAGACGGCGAGTTGTTTAGACGTGATTCTGTAGATATAGTGAATCATCAAGATAAAATAATTCATAGAGGGACATGGCCAGAGTCAGATATTATTATAGAGTTGGATCGAGCACTGGGAATTCTTAATAATGAGGATTTAGTGTTACCGATTAGAGTATCTATATTCCATTACTATTTTGGATATATTCACCCTTTCTACGATGGAAATGGGCGTACTAATCGTTTTATTTCGACAGCCTATTTGGCAAAATATTATCATCCTCTTATTGCATTACGTTTATCGGCTATAATTAATAATAATAAAAAACAATACTATGATGCTTTTAAAATGACTACAGCCGAGATTAATGGGGGCGATTTAACAACATTTGTAATTGCCTTTATTTCACTTATTGAAAAAACGATAGATAGTGCGATTGAGCTATTAGATAAGCGCATAAATCGGTTAGTTGAAGAGAAATTTAAATTAGAAGCATTTTTTGAAGTTCAACATATCAAAGATTCACTGCTTCAAGAGATATATTTCTTATTATTACAAGCTCGATTATTTTCCTTAGGTGCTGGTATTAGTAAAGCTGAAATTATGAATGCTTGTGGTAAAAGTAGAGGTACTATTTTTAATAGATTTAAACAAATTCCAGAAGAACATCTCATAAGGGTAAAAAATAGTCGTACCGAATCATATATGTTAAAAACAAGTATATTAGAGTAACTTGGTAATATATAATTTATAAGGACAGTTGATTATATCAGCTGTCTTTTTTATGTGTAAAATTTGTCACAACATTCTCATATATTTCATGTATTTTATGATGTATACAAGTCATTTTGGTAGTTACCAGTTAGCGTAGTATTCATATAGTTTGAGAGGAAGAATATGAGGTATAGAGAATGAGAGCGAGCAATATTGAGTTGTTGCGTATCATTTCGATGATACTAATTATTATGCACCATTTTAGCGTGCACGGTTGTTTCCCTCTTACGCCAGATTTAACGTTTAATAAGGTGTTCATTCAAGTATTTGGGCTTGGAGGCAAGGCTGGTGTAGTTGCCTTTGTTATGATAACAGGCTATTTTATGATTTCTAGTAGCTTCAAGTTGCACAAGTTTGCGAAGTTAGTAGGGCAAATATGGTTTTACAGCATTGCCATGCTGGGCGTAGCTATGGGTTTAGGACTCGATACGGTGACGTCAAGGAATATGATGCTCGCTTTATTGCCCATTGGTGTCATGAGTTGGTTCGCCCAGAACTTTTTAGTACTCTATTTATTAACGCCTATTATTAATCGAGTACTTCATTGGCTACAGCATACATACTACGTTATGCTCCTAGTGGCTTCCACGGTAATTTGGTTCTTAATACCGACGGTGCTGAATTTGTGGCCTAATGTACCGCATACCACCTTTGGATTTAAACATATCTTTTCCTTTATCGTATTCTATTCGATGGGGGCGTACATCAAGCTGTACGGCTCACATATAACAAAGAAAATAGGTATTATTTTTAGCGCCATAGGCTTTGTAGGGGCCTTTCTAGGGGACATCCTCGTTGATGTACTAGCCATGACGAATCCAGTGTATATGAAACAGATTTTCTACTTTACACAAAATGATTATGGCTTCTTTCAATTGCTATTAGGCATTGGCTTATTTATTATTTTTTTGAAAGCAAAGATCACTTATCGTCCTTGGATCAATGCGGTAGCATCTACTACCTTTGGCATATACCTATTGCATGATAATAAGCTATTCCTTCATTACATGTGGGACAATGTATTAGCAACGTATCAGTACTATGATTCAATACTATTACCTCTGTATGCAATTCTTGTAGTGGCGCTTATTTTTGTCATCGGTATGATTGTAGACTATGTGCGGTTAGCTTTCATAGAAAAACCTGTGATGAAAGCAATCACGCCGAGCCTCGAGCGAATTCAGTTAAGGGTTGAGAAAGTACTGCCATTATAATGCGATTATCGGTGTTTTTTGGTATAATATATAAGTATTCTTACCATAAAACGGGAGGTAATTATAATGCGTAAATTCTTATATATGTTAGCGGCATTGCTTGTATTAATTGGCATTAGCACAAACGATGTAGAAGCTCGTCAAGATGTGTATGCTACGACGTATCTCGGTAATAGCTGGTATGTAGATCAAGACTCTGTAAAGCGAGTGGGGGATATACTCAATTTTACGGTGTACACAACAGCAGGTCTTAGCTATAAAGTGACATCTAGTGATGACAACTATTACAATGCAGACGTGTTTTACGATAATAATAAACTCGTATCAGATAATGGCCAATCTGTATGGAAGTCGCCAGGCATGATGGCAGCCATGCGCGTGGCTCGTAGATAAACAAAAAAGGCAGGAATTATTGATATGTCCTCCATTACTGAACATCTAGTAATGGAGGACATGTTATATAATCTCTGCCTTTTCTTTTGCTTTGGAAAAAGACAAATAGCCCTTCGTTACCAGTAACTGGATAACTGAAAGGCCATTTCATCAATTATTTATAGTTTTGAGATGAGCCTAACGGAACCACTCGCTTGGCTATCTACCTATATTATAGGGATAAAAATATATATCGTCAAATTGAGATGAAATACATTATTATAATAACTACATATAAATAATCATAAAAGCTGTACATACATAGATTAGTCTGAACGGCTTTGATGTCAAAACGAATGTAACATCAAAGGTAGTTCAAAAATCGATTATGTGTGTACAGCTTTTTGTATTTTGGTTTTAGTGTGTTTTTGTGAAAGTAGTCAAAGGACTACCATAAAGGGATCTTATTATTTTTCAAGTTTGTCTACCAAGCGTTTTACTGTTTCTTGTAGATCTTTATTTTGTGTTTCTAATGCTTGTACGCGTTGTTCTAGTGCGTTATAAGAGGCAGGGGACATAGCAGTAGACAAAGACTTTCCTGGTCTATAGGTGACACCTACATTGGCCATAACGTGATTGTTCATCGTAAACCCAGTGGTGAGTAAAAGATTATCTTTGTGATAATAGCCTACACCTAGAGCTACTGCATTTGCATTTTTATAATGACCGTAGCCCGCCATGTATTGAACGCGATTATCTGGATCATATGGTAATGGATGTAATGCAGCTAATGCAGCGGCACGAGCATCACCTTTATTGGATTCCGATTCAACACGTTGTACCTCTTGAGATACATGTTGTACAGATTTTTCAATAGTGCTAATAGAATTATTAAGCTGTTGACTTGTACTTTTACCAAGGGTATCAATCATTTGATGAACGCCGTAGAGTTGGGATCCGTTGACCGCATCTGTAGAGGTAGCACTCACGCGACCTGCTGCGAGATTGGTAATCGTCCGTTCCTTGCCCTTAGCCCCTACGGATACTGTTGATACAGGGGCGGTGCCGGCATAGTTGACGGTAGTACCATTTTCAAAGGTATGACTTGCTGTACCGACTACATCGCCGTCAGCGGAATCATTGCCAAGGACAACGCCATTTTTTAGAGAGGTAGTCACATTATTGCCGAGAACAAAGGTGTTTTCTCCAGAAATGTGGTTGTAATTACCTATACTGTAAGAATTGGCTGCATCAATAGCTGTTTTACCGTATTCGCCCTGGCCGAATACACCGGATGCGGTCGCTTTCTCTGATAGTGTATTATAAGAGCCTACAGCCAAACCTTTTGCGGCTTTTACATTCACATAATGCCCTACGGCAAGGTCGAACTGACCGTTTACTGTTGAATTCGAGCCGATGGCTACAGAATTGCTGGCCTTACTGTTAGCACCTTGAAAATTACCAATCCACACGTTTTTATCACCTGCGGAGTTTTCCCCTGATTGAGTCCCCATGACAATGGAGTTCGTCAACTGGCTTGCATTACCTGCGGCGAAACCGACGGTTACGTTAAAATCGCCAGTACTGCCTCGGAAGGACTTCGCCCCAAGGTTGATATTGCCGCCGCCTGATGAGCCGGCCCCAGCAGCTGCACCTAAGGCTATATTATTGCCTTGGGCATTGGGCCCCTTACCTTTTCCGTTCGCCGCACCGGCGTTCTCACCGAGGGTGATGTTGCCGCCTGTTCCTGCGGTGAAAGTTTGACCTTCCTTGCCGATGTTACCGTTGTTATCAACGATATTGACCGGCGCCGCATAAACTGAGGCGGACAAAGCTACCATTACAACACTTGCTAATACAAAACGTTTCTTACTCATCGTATACACTCCTTTGTGTACAAACAAACTTTCACAAAACTTTCATAAAAAGACTTACATGGCTACTATAATACCAAAAAGGTATATTGTAAATAGAATATTCACATAATTCTAATAAATATACAATATATTCTATAGGTATTTATAGTTAATAAGAAACCTTTGACACATATTTATAAAATTTAAATATTTATTTATTCTATAAATTGTATTCTAGCATTTTATATGTATACATTGCATTCTATATGCATTGACAAGCCTCTATATATTTATATAAAATAGAAATAATTTCATGTTTTGTTCATGATAAAATCATGAGTCATCGGCGTGTGTAATCGTGTGTAATGACGTATTAAGTACATAATTATGTGCGTAATGAAAAGTGTGTTTGTACGTAAGAGTGTGTAATGAAATATATAGTTGTGTTAGTAGTGATCCTGTGTATGTCCGTTATGCCCGTGTTGGGAAAACAGGTGGACAGAACAGCGCAGCCTATACAGGGGACTACGGTAAAACAAGTTCATAGTGAAAGTACGGTCGTATTATCTGACGACTTAGATACATTCCATGTTAATTCGTCTCATACTCCAGATCATGTCATCGGTCAGGGCGGATTGGAGATGCCGGACTCCACAGATAAAAAGACGACTCGTTATTCCGATACGGATGCGGTCAATTCTGCGTTGCAGGCAGTGGTCATGACGGGTGTTCATTCCGCAATGCACGGATTGAAGGCGAAGCCCTGGATGCAGAGGACCGTCGTGTCATTGCGCTTTCAGAAAAACTGGAAGCCCTTGTACGGTGTGGAAACCTTGCAGCCGCTAGGTCATTATGATGAGACATCTCGTCATGTGTGGTTTACACAGGAGCGTTTGGCGAATGCAGCGGATACAGGAACGACGGCGAATGTGGGTATCGGCTATCGCCGAATTGCTGCGAACGATGACCATTATTACGGTGGTAATCTGTTTTATGACCATCGGTTCAGAGGTAATCACAGTCGCATGAGTGTTGGGCTGGAGTACGTGTCGGGGATTGGTGCGTTTCGCATGAACTGGTATCGCGGTGTGTCCAGCGAGCGTTCCTTTGATGGTGCGTCACGCTTGGAAAATGTGTCTAACGGATATACTGCGGAATATGGGACTAGCTTTAAGAATGCTCGTTGGGCGCGCGTGTACATGGAAGCCTATCGTTGGCAGTTGCGGCGTAGTGAGGATAAGCATGGCTTGCGCATCGGTACGGAGTTGCAGCTCACGCCGAGGATTTCCGTGGACATGGGCTATAACAAGCCGGAGCATAAGCACGGCAGTCCGTACGGAAAAATTATGTTCCGTCTAGCCGGTGTCGATACGGCATGGTTTGGTGGTAACCATCGATCGGATACAAAAGTATCGGTTCGTGCGAATATGTTGGAAAATGTGCGCCGCCAACATACGGTGCACGTTGATTGATAGATTAATATATATATTTATTATTTTGATAAAAGTAGCATAAGAATCTATATTTATTTTTTAGATAAAAGCAACATAAGGAACTGTTTTATAGTATCAGATGATTGTCATTTGATATGAAAAGACAGTTCCTTTTTTATACATTAATTCATAAAAATTTATTTTGTTTACAAAATAGAAAAAGAGTGGCACAATGTTCATGAAGATATAATGAAGAATTAGTTACGCGTGGAATTCATTGGGGAATGGAGAGGATAAAATGAGCAAGCGTAAACTTATATTATCAGTGTTGATTAATGGTGTGTTGTTATCGAGCCTATATGTGGCCGGAGCGGTGGATGTGGCACCGGGCAGTGGTAACGGTGTAGCTATCGGCACGGGCAGTAATGCACCGAAGGCGGAAAACGTAGCCGTTGGCAAAGGGGCCAGCATTTCTTACTCGAACGGTGCTAGTGCGGCTACAGGTGATGTAGCTATCGGCAATGGAGCAGGTATTAATAACTATGCCAGCCAAGGCGGTAGTATAGCTATCGGTAAAAATGCAAAGGTTGAAAATATGGCCGGTGGTGGAGAGGCTAGTTTTGCGTTAGGGCAAACGACCTATAGCGGGTGGCTGCTTTCTCCTGCCAGAATTCCTGCGGATCCTACAAAGGTGGTAGGTAGTGTCGCTATCGGTGATAATACATTTGCTCGTACCGGCAGTACCATGATTGGATCTCATAATTATAAAGGGGACCTTGGAGATACTACGGTAGATAGTGCATCCACAAGAAAAGATGCATTAAATGTTTATACAACAACAATTGGTGCTAATAGTTTTAGCAATGGGGCTTTCACTACAAGTACAGGCGTTTATAATATTATCTCCAGTGATTATAATGGTGGACGAGCTGCAAATTCTACAAAGAATTTCGGTGCCACCATTAATGGTGCATTGAATAGTGTTGAGTCAAAAACGGGTAGCTATTATTCGGGTGTTGCGAATAGTATCGTTGGTATTGCCAATCGGACCTTTAACTCCAATGGGTCTCTCGTATTTGGTGCTGGGAATGAAATAACGAATTCTGTAACCAGTATTTCAGCGCCAAGTTCGGGCGGTAATTCCGCTAAGGAATTATCTGAGAAATTACGTTCTGCTGTCAAAAATTCTAACGGTGGCGGTTCTACTATGGCATTTGGTAGCGGTAATAAGGCGGATTATACACTTCGCTCCGCACTTATGGGTGTAAATAACACATTGACTGGCTCTCAAGGCAATGAGAGTACGAATACCATGTTGACGGGCTTTCACAATACGGCGGATAAGGTGTCCAATACGACCGTAATAGGGTCTGAAAATACGGTGACTAATTCTAAGAACGGTCTTGTGATGGGGGATAATCGTGAGGTAAAAGATGCGAATCATGCGGTTCTCATCGGTTCTACAGACAGCAAGACTACGACATCTGTTAATAATGCGGTCGCTGTCGGACATAATACGAATGTAACCGTAGAGGATGGCGTTGCATTGGGCAGTGAATCGAAGGCTACTGTGGCGGCTGGATCCGTTGGGTATGATCCGAGTACAAAGGCACAGTCCACGAATACAGATTCTACGTGGAAGGCGACTAAATCGGCCGTATCTGTCGGTGATGCAGATAAAAATATTACGCGTCAGATTACATCCGTAGCAGCCGGCACAAAGGATACGGATGCGGTGAATGTGGCACAGCTCAAAAAGTTGCAAAATCAAGTGAATGCGAACGGCTCCACTACCGTCAGTGCAGGTAAACATATTAATGTGACAACTACGACGAACGGAACGACTAAGGATTATAAGGTAAGCCTATCTGACGATATAACGAATCAGATTACAAATAACACGACAAATATTAACAATATACAAGGTGATGTGACCAATATTAAAAAGAATGTAACCAATATTCAGGGCGACATTACTAATATCAAGCAGGATGTAACGAATATGGGGCGGAATGTAGCTCGCCTCGATAAAAAGGTTAACAAATCTGTGGCCGGAGCGGCTGCACTTGCCGCCTTGCATCCGTTGGATTTCGATCCTGATGCAAAATGGGACTTTGCTGCTGGTTATGGCCACTATCATGACGGCAACGCCGCTGCATTGGGGGCTTTTTACAGACCGAATGAGGACTTGCAGTTTAGCGTAGGATCTACTGTTGGTAATGGCGAAACCGTTGTAAATGCAGGTATGTCTGTGAAAGTAGGTGCTCACAGTAATGTATCTCGTTCTCGTGTAGCTATCGGTAAGGAAGTTTTGGAACTTAAGAAAACTGTAGCGGTACAAAATGCGCAGATTCAAAAGTTGACTGCTCTTTTGAATGGCTTGGCTGGAACGAATATGAAGGCGGACCGCAGCACATTATTCCCTGATGTGCCGAATAATCACTGGGCATATGCGGCGGTTAGCGATCTATCTCGACGGGGTCTTGTGGAAGGCTATCCTGATGGTACATTCGGAGGAGACTGTATGTTGACCCGTTATGAATTTGCTCAAATTGTGTACCGAGCTATTCAAAACGGTGTTGTTGTCGATGATCGACTCGTATCTGAATTTGGTCCTGAAATGGCGTTATTCCGTGTGGATACTATTGCCAAGAATCATGAAGGACAACCAACTATTGAACGTGTAAGGATTAATAAAAAATAGAATATATATATGATTTATATTGTGAAAGCCGAGGCTCTAGGGCCTCGGCTTTTTCGTGTACCTGTAGGTGATAAATTTTCTGTATATAAAATTATCTTATCTATAAAAGCATTAAACTGAAAAGTCTAAAAATATGAAATTGATTACGTAATTACAATAATCGTTATATTCCGATATGTGGATTTATCGTAATATTTGATAGGAAAGATGAAGATTCTATTTCTTAAAATTAAAAAGTATTAAATATGAAATAAATAAACGATAAAAATGAAGAAAAGATGAAAAAGTCGTTTACAAGATAGAAATTTTTTGATATTGTATTGCCGTGGGTGAGTATATGATGAAGAATCATGAATAATTATAGTATTCGTATCGTAATTGAGAATACTAGTATTTGGTGTAAGAAGTGTAGATGATAATCAATCTTTATACTTCTTCTTTTTATTATCTTTGCAATATTATGCAACACAAGTGATGTGTTTTACTGAGGTTTCGGTAAGAAAGGATAATCATGAATCGAATTTATAATGTGATTTGGAGTAAGACTAAAAAATGCTACGTTGTAGTATCTGAAATTGTAAAAACAGGTGGCGGTAAGGTGAAATCCGTACAAAACGGTACAACCTGGGCACGCATGAGTGCGATTATGGCGGTGGCTGCATTATTAATGGGTGGTAATATTACTACAGTTAATGCTGCTACATATACTGCTATGACGATTAATGATGTAAATGGCGCTGGTTATGCTACTGGTAATGTAGTTTATAGTGAAGGTAGTTATTTATATAATTATCAAAATCCTGGGAACCTGACACCATTTGATAATAGTCATTTGTATAATGGTACAGATAGAGGTAACTATACAGAAAATAGTTTTGCTGGCATTGCTATCGGTAAAAATACAAATATTCAGGAAACTGGTAATCCAACTTATTATTCCGGTTTAGCTATCGGTAACTATGCTCAGGCCACAGGTGGTATTTCTTTTGCTTTAGGTCATTATGCTCAGGCTTTATCACCATCTGCTATGGCTCTTGGTACAGCTACAAAGGCGAGCGGATTTAACTCCTTGGCTATGATGCGTCAATCCGCTGCAGAAGGTGAATTCTCAGCAGCATTAGGTACTGCATCTTGGGCAAAGGGTAATGGTAGTTTCGCCATGGGTTATTCTGCTACAGCAAAAGCGGATCAATCCATTGCAATCGGTGCAGCAGAAACTATAAAATTACCTGGTCAACAACATGGTACTCCTAGTGCACAATATAATGCCAATGGTAATACCGTAACAGAAGGTGTTCGTTCTCTTGCATTTGGTACAAAGGCGAGAACATCTACTGCTGCAGCTGATTCTATGGCATTCGGTTCTTCATCCAGCACTGGTGGCGCCAATGCGGTAGCTATGGGTTATAGTGCTAATGCTAGTGCAGAGAATGCCTTTGCCATCGGTAATACGGCGCAATCATCCGCACAAAATGCGGTGGCAATGGGTAAAAGTGCAAATGCAAGTGGTGTAAGCAGTTTTGCTATGGGTAGTAGTTCTAATGCTGCTGGTGCCGATGCTATTGCTATGGGTAGTTCTTCCCAAGCAAAATTATCCAACTCCATCGCATTAGGTGGTAATGCTAAATCCTTGGGTGCTGATGCGCTTGCACTTGGTGGTTCGGCGAATGCCTCTAAAGATGGTGCCATTGCAATCGGTAAAGAAGCGAAAGCAAACAATACTAATACGACAGCTATCGGTCTTGGTGCTACTGTTACAGGTACTAACTCCATGGCTATCGGTACAAATGCCGTTGCAGAATCCAATAATTCCTTGGCATTGGGTACTGGTACGGAAGTAAGAGGTGCCTTGGTTAATGGTTTCTCTGCTTTCACTAACCAACAAAATAACAATATTGCAAACGGTGTAGTTGCGGTAGGTAACGTAGGTTCTGAACGCCGTATCATCAATGTGGCGGGCGGTGAAAACGATACTGACGCAACAAATGTAAAACAATTAAAATTTGTAAACAGTAACTTGGCAAAATCCATCGCAGGTCCTACTTATACGGGCTATGAAGCGAATGGTTCTACATATAAAGCGCCTGATTTCAATATCAAGAACAGCACGTATCATACGGTAAAAGAAGCTGTTGAAGCGGCGCAAACGAATTTCTTCAGTGCTAAAGGCACATCTGCCGATGCGAACTACGATAACACAGGTGCTACAGGCAATAATGCGACAGCAGCCGGCGTACGTACTTCCGCAGCAGGTAACTTTGCGACAGCTGTCGGTGCTGATGCAACTGCAGCGAATGCGAATAGCACTGCAATCGGTTATAAAGCTAAATCCAGTGTAGATGACGGCGTTGCATTGGGTGCAAACTCCATTGCTTCCGTTGCAGCAGGCAAAGCAGGCTATAATGTGAAAACTGCAGACAGCCGTACAAACGGATATAGCGGATTGACAGGCGCTGCGTTGACTTCCACTATGGGTGCGGTGTCCGTAGGTGACGGCGGTACAAAAACTCGTCAAATCACAAATGTGGCTGCAGGTACTGCGGATACTGATGCTGTTAACGTGGCACAATTGCGCAATGTTAACTTGAAAGTAGCCGGCAACAGCGGTAACAATGACGTTTTATTGGACAACCAAACATTGACTGTAAAAGGCGATGGTTCTTATGTTACAACATCTGTTAACAACCAAACAATCGATGTAGCGTTGACTGATGCTACTAAGAACAAGATTGACAATGCGGCAAATAAAGACTTGTCCAATATTACAGACGGCGGTAAATCCGTTATCCGTGATGAAGCGCAAAAAGCAGTAAAAGTTGTTGCTGGTAAAAATACAACGATTACAGAAGGTACTGACGGTACATATAAAACATATAAAGTTGACGTAGACGCTCCAGATTACCAATTGACTGAAAACAGCAGTGCTGCTGATAAAGCATACACTGTATCTGGCAATAAAGTTGACTTAACTGTACAAGATGCTAAAAACCCTGCGAATAAGAAAACTGTAACTATCAAGGATATTGCATCCAAAACAGAACTTGATAATACAAAAACGGAGCTTATTAATAAAGGTTTGAAATTCGATGCTGATAATGGCGGCGAAAAAACAAATAAATTAGGCTCCAAGGTAACAGTAGCTGGTGATGGCACTAACATCAACACTACAATTACACAAAGTGGCGACGATACAACAATTAAGGTTGCATTAGGTAAAGACATCAATGTTAATACGGTGACAGCTACTAAGACTGTAAAAGCTGGCACTGCTACTATGGGTAACCAATCTGTAACAGATAACAAAAGTGCTACTCAGAACGGTAACTTTGTATCCGGTTTGGACAATAAAAATTGGACATTAACTGATCCTGCCTATGTATCTGGCCGTGCGGCAACAGAAGATCAACTTAAGATTGTTAGTGATGCTGTGAAAGCGGCTAACGCAAGTGCTTCTGATTATCGTTTAATTGCTAATCCGAACAATGCGGCAGATGGTTCTTATAAGGTTGATAACAATAAAGTTGATTTACAAGTGAAGGACGATAAATCCGGTACAGTTAATACTGTGACAATTAAGGATATTGCGTCCAAAACAGAACTTGATAAAGTAAAAGATCGTTCCGTGAAATATGATGGTGAAACTGACAAAGATACAGTAACTTTGGAAGGCGCTAACGGTACAAAGATTACCAACTTGAAAGACGGTAATGTAGCAGCAGGTTCTAAAGATGCTGTAAACGGTGGTCAATTACATCAAGTTAAGCAGGATCTTGGCGATCAAATTACGAATACCAAGAATGAGTTAAACAATAAGATTGATACAACTAAACAAGATCTTATCGACAAAGGTTTGAAATTCGACGCTAATAACGGCGGTGAAAAAACAAATAAATTGGGCTCTAAAGTAGCAGTTAAAGGGGATAACTCCAATATCATTACGGAAATCTCTCAAGACGCTAACGGCGACAGCACAATTGATGTGAAACTTGGTAAAAACCTTAATGTAGAGACAATTACTGCAACCGGTGCAAACGGCAAAGACGGTAAAATCGGCATCAACGGTAAAGACGGTGTAACGACTAACATTTCCGTTAGCCGTGATGGTCAACCTGGGGTTGACGGTGCAACAGGTACAACTACAACTCGTATCGTGTACCAAAAACCTGATGGCTCTAACGAAGAAGTGGCAACCTTGAACGACGGTCTTAAATTCAAAGGTGACATGGGTGCTACATCCAATGTTAAGCTTAACAAACAAGTGGACATCAACGGTGGTGTAACAAGCGCTTCTGATCTTGCGACAGGCAATAATATCGGTGTTACTTCTGCGGCTGTTGGCGCTGATGGCAATGCAAAATTACAATTGCAATTGGCGAAAAACTTGACTGGCTTGCAATCCGTAACGGCATCCGACACTGTGAAAGCAGGCACTGCCACTGTAGGTAATCATACGGTAGCGGATAAAAAAGGTGGCAACCAAACTGGTAATTTTGTAACAGGCTTAGATAATAGAGCTTGGGACATTTCAGATCCTACGTATGTAGAAGGACGCGCAGCGACAGAAGACCAACTTAAGAAGGTTAGCGATGCATTGAAAGCGTCTAATGCAAGTGCTACAGATTACCGCTTAATTGCTAATCCGAACAACGTGGCAGATGGTTCCTATAAGGTTGAAAACAATCAAGTAGACTTGAAAGTAAAAGACGAAAAATCCAGTGACGTTAAAACTGTAACGATTAAGGATATTGCGTCTAAAACTGAACTAGATAATGTAAAAGATCGTTCCGTAAAATATGACGGTAACACAGGCCATGACACAGTAACATTGGAAGGCCCGGACGGCACAAAGATTACCAACTTGAAAGACGGTAATGTAGCGGCTGGTTCTAAAGATGCTGTAAACGGCGGTCAATTACATGATGCTAAAAATGAACTTATCAATACAGGTCTTAAATTTGATGCCAATGTAGGTGGCGTAAAAACTAACAAATTAGGCTCCACGGTTACAATTCAAGGTGAAGGTACTGCAGCTGACGCTGATTATAGCGGTGAAAACCTTAAAACTTTCATCAATCAAGATGCGGCAACAGGTAACACGACGATTGACGTGAAGATGAACAAAAACCTTAAAGCTGAATCTGTGAAGGTTGGCAAAAATGGTAAGGACGGCGTAGCTATTACAGGTCCTGACACAGCGAACGGTACAGATGGCAAGGTAGCTGTGACTGATAAAAACGGTAAAGAAGCAGTTTCTATTTCCGGTAAGGACGGCGTAGGCCACATCGGCTTGACAGGTCCTGCTGGAACGAACGGCGTGAATGGTACTAATGGTATCGACTTGTCCGTGAAACCTGGTTACGACGATCCTATGACAGGCGTTAAAGGCGAAAAAGGCGTTGATGGTACAAATGGTCTTACACGTATCGTTTACAAAGACGGCAATGGCGAACACCAAGTTGCGACTATGGAGGACGGTTTACAATTCACTGGTAACAACATTGGTACCGTGAATAAACAAAAATTGAACTCCTTGGTGAAAGTACAAGGTGAAGGCGTAACTGAAGCTGAATCCGCTGCATTCAAGAGCGCATCCGGCAACATCAACGTAAAAGCTGATGGCACTGACAAATTGGAACTTCAATTGGCGAAAGACCTTAAAAATCTTGATTCCGTAACAGCCGCTAAGACTGTGAAAGCAGGCGACGCTACTATGGGTAGTCAAACTGTTAACAACGCAGCTGGCGATAGCGAAACAGGCAATTATGTAACAGGCCTTGATAATAAAGATTGGGATGCAAATAAGATTGTATCCGGTCGTGCTGCAACAGAAGATCAATTGAAAAAAGCATTGGATGCTCAAAGTGCTAACTCCACTGATTATCGTTTGATTAGAAATCAAGCGGCAGGCTCTAATGGAGACTACACTGTAGATGCAAACGGTGATGTAGCGTTGACTGTACAAGATAAGAATCATCCAGATCAAACAGAAACCGTTACAATCAAAGACGTTGCTTCTAAATCCAAACTTGATAAATTGAATGATCGTGCTGTTAAATATGATTTGGATCCTAACGGAACACCTGATAAATCCAAGGTAACTTACGAAGGCCCTACATACAATAACAAACAAGGTGGGACTCACGTAACGAATGTAGCATATGCTACAGGCAACGATGGCAGCGAAGCGGTTAATGTGGACTACTTGAATGACAAAATCAAGGATAGTGCGGACGCATTGACTAATAAAGGTTTGAAATTCAATGCTAATGTAGGCGGCGAACAAACTAATAAACTTGGTTCTACTATCACTGTTCAAGGTGAAGGTAAAGCTGATGATGCTGACTACAGCGGTGAAAATATTAAAACTTTCATCAACCAAGACAATAAAGGTAACACGACTATCGACGTGAAGATGAATAAAAACCTTAAGGCTGAATCCGTGAAGGTTGGCAAAGACGGTAAGGACGGCGTGTCCATTACAGGTCCTGACAACGGTACAGACGGCAAGGTAGCTGTGACTGGTAAGGACGGAAAAGAAGCTGTATCTATTTCTGGTAAAGACGGCGTAGGTCACATCGGACTTAACGGTAAAGACGGCCGTAGCGCTGATATTTCTGTTGAAAAAGGTGATCCGGACCTCAACGGTAACGAAATCACTCGTATTAAATACACTGATGAAAATGGTAAGACACATCAAGTGGCAACCAAGGATGATGGTATGGCATACGGTGGTGACTCCGGTAATGTGATTAAGAAAAAACTTAATGAACAATTGGACATTAAGGGTGGCGTAACAAACGAAGATGATTTGACTGAAAACAATATTGGCGTTATCAGCAAAAATAATATCCTCAATGTTCGTTTGGCAAAAGACCTTAAAGACTTGAACTCCATTACTTTCAACAATGGAGCTAATGGTGCAAATGGTAAAACTGTTGTAAACGGCGCAGGCATGACTATCAATGATGCAGCTGGTAATCCGTTGACAGCTGTTACAAAAGACGGCGTGAAGATTACCGATGGTCCATCTATGACGAAGGACGGCATCGATGCAGCAGGCAAGAAGGTTACTAATGTTCAAAACGGTACGGTTGCCAAAGATAGCAAAGACGCTGTAAACGGTGGTCAATTGCATGACGCTGTTGAAAGCCTTAAAACTAAAGGCTTTGGTCTTGAAGCGGAAGACGGTCAATCCGTGAAGAAACCTCTTGGTGAAACTGTTAAAGTTAAAGGTGATGGCACGAATATCAAAACATCCGTAGACGGCGGTGCTGTTAAGGTAGAATTGAAAAAAGACATCACTGTAGACACTGTAACAACAGGCGATACTAAGATGGATACAAACGGCGTAACTATCAAGGACGGCGCTAATGAAGCGACTAAGTTGACTAAAGACGGCTTGCAAATCAATGATGGTGGCAACAAAGCTGTTACTATCAACAAAGATGGCTTAACAATCGAAAACGGTCCTAAGGTAACAAAAGACGGTATCGATGCGGCTGATAAGAAGATCACTAATGTGGCTGATGGCACTATTGGCGCTGGTAGCAAGGACGCTGTAAACGGCGGTCAATTGCATACAGCTATCGAAGACATCAAATCCACAGGCTTTGGCCTTAAAGCGGAAGACGGTCGATCCGTGAAGAAACCTCTTGGCGAAACAATCGACTTGAAAGGTGACGGCAATATCAAAACTTCCGTGGACAACGGCGCTATCAAAATGGCATTAAATGATAAGATTACTCTTGGTCAAGATCCAGCAAAACAAGTTAACATTGACGGTTCTGCAGGTACAATTACAGCTGGCAATGGCGGTAATCAAGTTAAGATTGACGGCAATGACGGTTCCGTAACGGCAAATACTGTGAAAGCTGGCGATGTAGTTGTAGGCAAGCAAACTTCTGACGGTAAAGAAGGCAACTTCGTAACAGGTTTGGATAACAAAACTTGGAATCCTGAAAACCCTGTAGCAGTTCCTGGTCGTGCCGCAACAGAAGACCAATTGAAAGCTGTTAATGACGACTTCAATAATAAAGCAAGAACAGGCCGTGTATTCCAAGGTGACCAACCTGGCGATAGCGGTAAAGTGGTTCGTGGTTTGGGAGATACTATGAACCTTACTGGTGGTGCTGATGTGAACCGTTTGGCAGACAACAATATCGGTGTTGTGAAAAACGCTGCTGGTGATGGTTATAACATCAAGTTGGCGAAAGACTTGAAAGGTCTTGAGTCCGTAACTACTACAGATGCTGCTGGTAATACGACTGTTATGAACGGTGGCGGCATGACAATTACACCTGCTCAAGGTAATGCTGTAAGCCTTACTAAAGACGGCCTCAATAACGGTGGTAATAGAATTACTAATGTAGGCCCTGGTGTAGATGGCACTGATGCGGTTAATGTAAATCAATTGAGTAGTGCTATGCGTAGTGTGGATGGTAAAATCGCTGATGTAGGTGCTACTAGTGCAGCTATTTCCGGCCTCAAACCTTTACAATATGATCCATTGGAACCAACTCAAGTATTGGCTGCTGTAGGCCACTACAAAGGCAGCACAGCTGCTGCTGTAGGCGTAGCGCACTATACTAATGAATCTACAATGTTCCATATGGGCGTATCTCTTGGCGGTCATGACAACATGATTAATGCGGGCGTATCCTACAAATTTGGTACATCCGATGCTAAGAAAGCTATTCCAGCACGCTATAAAGCAGGCCCTATCAGCTCTGCGTATGTATTGCAAGATGAAGTGACTGCGTTAAAAGCTGAAAATGAACGCATGAAACAACATGACTTAGAGTTAACTGCTAAATACGATCAAGTACAACGCGATAATGAAGAAATGAAAGCTCAAATCGCATTGTTGATGCAACAAGTAGGACTTTCCAAATAAAAAGAATTCTTAGTCTTGTTATGTAAGGAATATGAAAGCCGCCCTTCTAGGGCGGCTCATCATAAGGAGGAAGTATGAAATTCAAAACATTTATACCTGTATTGGCACTGGCTTGTGTATGCGCGGTAGGCCAAGCGGATGCGGCTCAAGATCGATTGATGATGCCAGAACAACCAGCTGAACCATTGAATGTGCTTGAAACAGAAGTGGCACTTTCCGTACCTAGCGAAGAAGTTCGTGACGTTGTTAACGCTTTCACACAATTCCAATTGGACCAAAAGGGCAAACGTATCATGGATGATTCCCGCGTTATGACCGGTCAAGAGCGTTACCGTAACAATGTATTGTACTACATGAACGTTCGTCGCAGCTGGTACATCGTGAGCCATCGTTATAAAAACGATAGCTATGGGCGTTTGGCATTAGATCGTTTGTACAACGATTACAAACAGTTCTTCACAGAACATGCGACTGTATCTGAAGACGCTAAATTGGACTATGCGCAACAAATCATCGATATCTTGGATCGCAATACGGCCAATGTACATGATGATGAATTGCGTTTCTATATGAATGAAATGGTGATCTTCAGCTTGAACGAAGCCATGAAAGACGGCAATAATCGTGTAAAACCTGTAGATGAAAAAGTAGCTCCTGCGATGGACGAACTTCACACAGTGGACCTTCGCAAAGCGATTAATGCACCTACAATTCAATAAAATTTAGACTATATCATATGATGAAAGCCGAGGCACAAATTGCCTCGGCTTTTGTCATACATAGAGTAAATCTTTTATATATAAATATGTAAATTTAATTCCATAAATATATAGAAAAGATGAAGAATTTTTATCTTATTTTTTAAATCTATTAAATAAACTATAAAAATGAATGAAACATGAAAAAGTTGTTTACAATATTGAATATTTTTGATATAGTAGTCGCTAGAGTGAGTATCTTATAGGAAAAGATATACGTAATAGTACTTAAACTATAGTATTGAGTACTATTGTTTTATGTTAGAAGTGTAGATGATTTTTTATATCTATTACTTCTTCTTTTATTTTACTTTTTTATATGAGGCTATAAACATAATGCGTAACCGGCAAGTCCGGTAATTCGGTGAGAAAGGAATAACATGAATCGAATTTATAATGTAATTTGGAGTAAAGCTAAAAATTGCTACGTTGTAGTATCTGAGTTAGTTAAGAGCGGTGGCGGTAAAGCTAGTGTGAATTCTGCAAGAACGAGCATTACTTTTCGTGCGGCTTTATGCGCGTTTGCTATTACGGGTTGTTTAGTATCGGGAATTGCAGAAGCAAATGTAATACAAGGCCCTGGCGCTGCTGCTACTGGTAGCAATAGCGTGGCAGTCGGCGATAATGCAAAATCCGCAGGTGCTAAGTCTGTGGCGATAGGTAATGACGCGGCTACATTAGCAACAAGTGAAAATGGTATTGCCATCGGTAATGGTGCGAAGGCTGAAGGTCAACAACGAGTGAAGGTTCCATATCCTGCGGGTACTATTGCTATCGGTCAAGGGTCAGTAGCTAAGGAAAATGGCGATATTGTAATAGGTCGTCAAGCGAAGAGCACGATTTCCAAGTATCATCAACAACCTGGATCCGGTGCAGTTGTAATGGGTGCAGAAGCCGCTTCTTACGGTTCTCGAGGTGACGTAGTCATCGGTGCTGCAGCGGAAGCTAATATAATTAGAAAGAATGCTACTGTTGATGGTGACGGACAGCTGTTTTCACAATCTGTAGCTATCGGTAGCGTAGCGAAGGTATATGGCACACAATCTGTGGCTATCGGTGGTGATGTAAGATCTATTGGTCAGTCTTCTATCGCTATCGGCGGTGATGATATCGATCAGGCAAAGCCTGATTTATATAAGGCCATTCCTGATTTATCGGTGCCAGGTACGCAAAAAAACTTTAACCGTGAAGTGGCTGCATTATATCCAAGTGGATTGGGTACAGCAGGGCTTAATGATAGTAAGAACTATGTAAATACTGCTTCTATCGGAAATGCAAGCCTTGCTATTGGTATGATGACACAGTCTTTAGGCACAGGCTCTAATGCTATCGGTGCTAACTCCTTGTCAAAAGGTGTGGCTAGCTCCGCTATTGGTGCTATGGCTCGTAGCTGGGGGAATAACTCTCTTGCTATCGGTAGCCAAGCCGGTGCATATGGTGAGAAATCCACATCCCTCGGCGATGCGAATACAGTAGGCTTTGATATGACAAATGCTACTCTATCTGGTTCAGCTGCAGGCGCTCTTGGTAGAGGCAATAAGGTATATGGTAATAATGCATATGCTATCGGCAGCGAAAATACTGTAGGGTCGGCTACTGTTACAGAAACTACAGAGTCTAATGGCGATAAAATTAAAAAGGTTACTGCTGGTACAGTTAAAGGTAATAAAGCTGGTGCATTCGGTTACAAGAATACTATTACAACGGATAATTCCTATGTAGTAGGTAGTAACTCTACTATTTCCGCAGATAATGGCATGGTTTTAGGTAACAGTGCTACTGTGACAGGGGCTAACGGTTTAGCTCTTGGTAATAATACGAAAGTAGCTAATGACAATGCCGTAGCTATCGGTAATGGCTCTGAAACAGCAGCAGCTGTGGCTACTCCTTCTGCTACAATCAATGGGGTAACTCATAACTTTGCAGGCACAAACCCTGCTTCCACAGTAAGCGTAGGCAAAGCAGGTATGGAACGGACTGTTACTAATGTAGCGGCTGGTCGTATTTCTGCTACCTCCACTGATGTTATCAATGGTAGCCAATTGTTTGCAGTTAAAACGGAAGTAGAAAAAGGCGTATCTTATGCAGGCGATGTAAAAGCTGCAGCAGCTGCAGATAATAAATTCACTCATAAATTAGGCGAACAAACTAATGTTGTGGGCGGCGTGACTGATGTAACTAAATTGACAGATAACAATATCGGTGTTGTTTCCAATGGCACTGATACATTAAATATTAAATTGGCTAAAACATTGACTGGTTTGGACAGTGTTACAGCTGGCGGTACTACTATCAATAACGGCGGTTTGACCGTAGATGGTAAAAACTATGTATCTCCAAACGGTATCAATGCGAATAACCAAAAGATCACCAATGTAGCTGATGGTACTAACTCTAATGATGCGGTTAACTATGGTCAATTACAAAATGTGATTAACTCTATCGATAAAGCGCCTACTGTGAAAGCAAAAGATGCAAATGTAACTGTAACAGAAGGTACAAATGCAGCAGGTGGTAAGGAATATATTGTTGGATTAGGCAATACAATCAATGTTGGTGCTGCACATCCTGTAACTGTAGATGGTAATGCAGGACATGTAACAGGCCTTCAAAATACAGATTGGAGTGTAGACAATCCTGTTGCTGTTCCTGGTCGCGCGGCTACAGAAGATCAGTTGAAAAAGGTTAACGATACAGTTAATGCCAATAAGGATCAAATCGATAAAAATAAACAAGCTATCGCAGATAACAAACAAAATATCACAACAAATGCCGGTAATATTGCTAATAATACGCAAAATATCGCAAAGAACGCTGGCGATATCGTTACAATCAATAAAACTATTGAAAAAGGGTTGAACTTTGACGGTGACTCCGGTGCAACAATCAATAAGAAATTGGGTGATACTGTTGCCGTTAAAGGCGGTGCTACAGGCACATTGTCTGATAACAATATCGGTGTTGTATCCGATGGTACTGGCACATTGAATGTGAAATTGGCTAAAACATTGACTGGTTTGGATAGCGTTACTGCTGGTGATACTACCATCAATAACGGCGGTTTGACCGTAGGTGGTAAGAATTATGTATCTCCAAACGGTATCAATGCAAATGACCAAAAGGTAACAAATGTTGCTAATGGTGATGTGGCTCCAAACTCTAAAGATGCAGTAAACGGCAGTCAATTACATCAAGTTAAGCAAGATCTTGGTGACCAAATTACGAATACCAAGAATGATTTAAATGATAAAATTGATACTACTAAAACTGACCTTATCAATAAAGGCCTTCGTTTTAACGCGGATAATGACGATGAAAAAACGAATAAATTAGGCTCTAAAGTAACGGTAAACGGCGATGATAACATCACTACAGAAATTACTCAAACTGGTGATGATACTAAGATTGCTCTTAAATTAAAGAAAGATCTTAATGTTAGAACTGTTACGGCTACGGACACTGTGAAAGCAGGCGACGTAACAATGGGTAAACAAGCTGATGGTGCGAATCCTGGTAATACAGGCAACTATATTACAGGTCTTGATAATAAGACTTGGGATCCAGGTAATGTTGTATCTGGTCGTGCCGCAACAGAAGACCAATTGAAACAAGCTTTGGCAAATCAAACTGCAACAGGCCTTAAATTTGATGCCAATGTAGGCGGCGTACAAACTAGTAAATTAGGTTCTACAGTAATCGTACAAGGCGAAGGTAAAGCTGCTGATAGTGACTATAGCGGTGAAAATATCAAGACTTTCATCAAACAAGATGCAGCAACAGGCAACACGACCATTGACGTGAAGATGAGCAAAAATCTTAAAGCTGAATCTGTAAAAGTTGGCAAAGGTGATAATAAGGATGGTGTATCTATCACAGGTCCAGATGGTGCGAACGGAACAGATGGCAAGGTAGGCATTACTGGTAAAGACGGTAAAGATGCTGTATCCATGTCCGGCAAAGACGGTGTAGGTCACATCGGTTTAAGTGGTAAAGACGGCCGTAGTGCGGATATTACTGCTGAAAAAGGCGACCCTGATATTGAAGGCAACGAAATCACGCGTATTAAATACCAAGACGAAAATGGTAAAACACACCAAGTGGCAACCAAAGACGATGGTATGAAATACGGTGGCGATAGCGGTGCCGTAATCAACAAAAAGCTTAATGAGCAAGTAAACGTAATCGGTGGTATTACTGATGTTAGCAAGTTGACTACTGAAGATAATTTAGGTGTCGTATCCGATGGTAGCAATAACCTCAAGGTTCGTATGGCAAAAGACTTAAAAGGTCTTGAAACAGTAACAACTAAAGATACTGCAGGTAACACTACAGTTGTAAATGGCGGCGGCATGAAGATTACACCTGCTAGCGGTAACCCTGTGAGCTTAACTAAAGATGGTTTGGATAATGGTGGCAATAAGATTACGAATGTAGCTGCTGGTACAGCTCCAACTGATGCAGTCAATAAATCCCAATTGGATCAAGCTGCAGCTGCTGCGACTACAACGGTAACAGCGGGCGATAATATTAAGGTTACGCCAAGCGACAATCCGAATGGTTCCAAAAACTATGAAGTAAGTCTTAAAGACCAAGTAACATTGGGCTCCGATCCGAAGAAACAAATCGCTATCGATGGCAATGCAGGCACAATCAAAGCTGGCGACAAGGTTGAAATCGACGGCGATAAAGGGACTATTAAAGTTGGTAAAGATGGTCAAGATGGCGTATCCATCACAGGCCCAGATACGGCGAACGGCACAGACGGCAAGGTAGGCGTTACTGGTAAAGACGGTAAAGATGCTGTATCCATGTCTGGTAAAGACGGTGTAGGTCACATCGGTCTTAATGGTAAGGACGGTCGTAGTGCTGATATTTCTGTTGAAAAAGGCGACCCTGATATCGAAGGCAACGAAATCACGCGTATTAAGTACCAAGACGAAAATGGTAAAACCCATCAAGTGGCAACTAAAGACGATGGTATGAAATACGGTGGCGATAGCGGTGCCGTGATTAACAAAAAGCTTAATGAACAAGTAAACGTTATCGGCGGTATTACTGATGCTAGCAAGTTGACTACAGAAGATAATTTAGGTGTCGTATCCGACGGTACTGGTAACCTCAAGGTTCGTATGGCTAAAGACTTGAAAGGTCTTGAATCCGTAACCACTAAGGACGCTGCGGGCAACACCACAGTTGTGAACGGTGGCGGTGTAACCATTACACCTGCTAGCGGTAATGCAGTAAGCCTTACTAAAGATGGCCTTAACAACGGTGGTAATACAATTACCAATGTTGCGGCTGGTGTAAACGGCACTGATGCGGTTAACGTAAATCAATTAAAAGGTGCAACAGATAAGATGGCGAATGCAATCGATGCTGTAGCGGGCGAAACACAACGTGTAGGCGCTCATGCAGCGGCTATGGCTGCGTTGAAACCAATTCAATACGATCCATTGGAGCCAACTCAAGTAATGGCTGGTGTTGGTAATTACAGAGGTGAAACTGCGGCGGCATTAGGTGTTGCACATTACTCTGCAGAAGATACTATGTTCCATTTGGGTGTATCTGTTGGTGGTCATCACAATATGGTGAATGCTGGTGTAACTCACAAATTCGGTAACTCCGATGCGAAGAAAGCGATTCCAGAACGTTATAAAGGTGGCCCTATCAGCTCTGTTTATGTGTTGCAAGATGAGGTAACAGCATTGAAAGCTGAAAATGCACGCATGCAAGAAAGCCTTAACGAATTGTCTTCTGTGAAGGCTGATAATGCACGTATGCAACAACGTATTGATGAATTATCCTCTGTGAAGGAAGATAATGAACAAATGAAGGCTCAAATTGCATTGTTGATGCAACAAGCAGGGCTTACAAAGTAAATTTGACTTGATTAAATGGGTTATTTAGTATACTCTAGTCATGTAAGAATCATGTAAGGAATATGAAAGCCGCCCTTTGAGGGGCGGCTCGTCATTAGGAGGATTTATGAAATTCAAAACATTTATGCCTGTATTGGCACTTGCTTGTGTGTGTGCAGTAGGTCAAGCGGATGCGGCTCAAGATCGATTGATGATGCCAGAACAACCGGCTGAACCATTGAATGTGATTGAAGCGGAAGTTGCAGTTCCTGTACCTAGCGAAGAAGTTCGCGATGTAGTGAATGCTTTCACACAATTCCAATTGGACCAAAAGGGCAAACGTATCATGGATGATTCCCGCATTATGACCGGTCAAGAACGGTACCGTAACAATGTGTTGTACTACATGAACGTTCGTCGCAGCTGGTACATTGTGAGTCATCGTTACAAAAACGACAGCTATGCGCGCATGGCGTTAGATCGTTTGTATAACGATTATAAACAGTTCTTTACAGAACATGCGACTGTATCTGAAGATGCTAAATTGGACTATGCGCAACAAATCATCGATATCTTGGATCGCAATACAGCCAATGTACATGATGATGAATTGCGTTTCTACATGAACGAAATGGTCATCTTCAGTTTGAATGAAGCTATGAAAGACGGCAATAATCGCGTGAAACCTGTGGATGAAAAAGCAGCTCCTGCAATGGACGAACTTCACACAGTGGACCTTCGCAAAGCGATTAATGCGCCCACAATTCAATAATTTTAGATGATTCAATTATAAGAATTAAGTGTTGTTGTGTTGTATTTCTTATAATTGTATGACCGATAAAAAATATCGGGGTGTTGTTTGTATTAACAATACCCCGATATTTTTATGCATATAATTTTGCAATCAATGTGATTCGCTGACCTTGAATCACCTTATATGTAATTTTTTTTACGATGGCCGTAAAGTTGTGATGCAGAAATTGTAACTGATCGTTAGGTTGAACGTCCGCATCATATGTGAATACGCCTTCTTCCCCATTAAAGCGACCTTTGATTGTGAAAGTTTGATTATCTCGTGTAACTACGATATCTTCTTCTGTAACCGTATTTGGTTTATCTATATTTTGTTGTAAGATATTGAGTTCTGACATAGATTTCTTCCTCCTTTCTGCTTTCAGTATAACAATAAAAATTAAAAAACACATGGAGTAATCGTATAAATTGTTTTTATACACATATGCTCTATTTCTATAAAGCCTATAAAGCCCGCCAATACGCCTTTAGAGTGCCTTAGAATAAAAAAGGAATGACGGCGATTTGAATTTCACCTGTCATTCCTTTTACTATATAATAAAATGCTACCTTTATTGATTGTGCAATAGTTAATTGGCTTAAGTAGGTATGTAGTAATTGTGTACGTACATTGAGTCAAAATGGCAGAAACACTGTACGATATCTGTTTATGCAAAGATATCATTCTATTATATGGTTCATCATAAATCAGAATGATGAAGAGAAAATAAATTGATTATATATGAAGTGATATTGGTACATAATTATGGAGCATATTAGTATTATTTATGAAAGTTGGTGAATAATAGTAAAAAAATACAGCATTTATGTAGAATATTCAGTATATTTAATTTTATCGAAATTATTAATATCTTAAACACAAAAGTTTTATGAAAATAAAATGAAAAAAAGTTTACAATTCCTGTAATATGTGGTATTTTAGATATACACATTCAAGAATGTCGATGAATTCTCAATACATCATCGATCCATCATTGTTATTTCATTAAATATATAGGATAGTTAGTAAGTTTTATAAGTTTTATAGGAGAAAGATTAATGAATCGAGTATTTAAAGTGATTTGGAATCGCACAAAGGGCTGCTATGTCGTTGTGGCAGAAACAGCAAAGAACATGACGAAACGTTCTTCTTTGTCGGTTGTATTCTCTAAAATGGTAGGTGCTACAGCAGTTGCCGTTATGCTGACAGGCGTTATGATGCCTACCGATGCCTTAGGGGCACCTATTACAAGAGGTAACGGTGCACAAGCTGAAAATGACGGTGGTATTGCTATCGGTGATAATACGGCATCTAAGGGTGACTATAGTATTTCAATCGGTACTAATGCATCTGTAGGTAGAGGTGATACTGATGAAGGTAAAACACAGAGCGGTATTGCTATCGGACAAGGTGCAACTGTAACTGTTGATGTTGCCAAAGGGGCAGATGTTCCAGCAGATCAAAGAACAGGTGGTATCGCCATCGGTCAAGGTGCAACGACCAAGGTTGTTAATGCAATTGCTGTTGGTTCCGGTACTAGTGCTGATGGTGCACAAGCTGTAACTATCGGTCATAACTCTCGTTCGATTACCAATAACAGTGTAGCATTAGGTAATGAAACACGCGTGGCATCTCTTAATGGTTTTGCTCTTGGTAATAATGCGCGTGCCGGCTATGATGAAACCAATAAATTGATAGGTCTTCCTAATGACCAAGCCTTCGGTTCCAATGCACGTGCTTATGGTGGTTCTTCCATGGCGTTCGGTAATGATGCGAAATCCAGTGGTGGTGGTGCGGTTTCTATAGGTAACGGTTCTCAATCTAGAGGTGATTGGGCGGTAGCTATCGGTAATGGCTCTAAAGCTTTGAAACAGGGCTCTTCTGCATTGGGGACGAATGCTACAACTAATAGCTCTCACTCTACTGCACTCGGTTGGGGTAGTACTACAAATGGCTACGCTGATATCGCGGCTGGTGATGGTTCTGTTGCATCTGGTGGTAATTCCCTAGCAATAGGTGTGCAATCTTCTACATCTACTGGTGCGGTAGGTGCTGTAGCATTAGGTTTAAGCAGTAAAGCTGAGCAAACAAACTCTATGGCATTAGGTGTATCTGCTAATGCTGCACATGAACGTTCCGTTGCACTAGGTGCTAACTCCAAGACTGATGCTACAGTAAGCACACCAAATCAATTGGTAAATGGTTTATGGTATAAAAACTATGCCGGCGGTTCTGCTGATTCCACAATCAGTGTAGGTAGTGATACGGTAAAACGTACCATTACAAATGTAGCTGCCGGTCGTGTGAATGCACAATCTACAGATGCAATCAACGGTAGCCAATTATATGGTGTTGCTAATACTTTAGGTAATTTGGCAAGTACTACAAAAGGCATTTTAGGTGGCAATGCAGCGCTTGACCCTGATACGGGTAACTTGTCGATGAGCAATATCGGTAACACAGGTAAAGGCACGATTCACGATGCTATTAAATTCAATAAAGACACAATAGATAAAGGCCTTAACTTTGATGCTAATACAGGTGGCACGAAAAATAATCTATTAGGTTCTAAAGTTACCATCAAAGGTGACGGCAACAATATTAATGCCGCAATTACACAAGCTAATGGTGATACAACTATCAACATGACTTTGGGTAATACTATTAAAGTAGGTACAGCAAACCCTGTAACGATTGACGGTACTACAGGTCATGTAACAGGCCTTCAAAATAAAGACTGGAATGTAGATAACCCTGTGGCTGTATCTGGCCGCGCTGCTACAGAAGATCAGTTGAAAAAGGTTAATGATAAAGTTAACACTAATAAGGCTCAAATTGACAAGAATAAACAAGATATCGCTGATAATAAGCAAAATATCACAAACAATGCCAACAATATCGCTCAAAATAAGCAAGATATCTCTAATATTAATACAAAAATTAATAAAGGCTTGAACTTTGCTGGCGATACGGGTGCTGTAAGCAACAGACAATTAGGTGATACTGTAACTGTTAAAGGCGGTGCAACAGGCACATTATCTGACGGTAATATCGGTGTTGTATCCGATGGCAATGGCACATTAAATGTGAAATTAGCTAAAACATTGACAGGTTTAGATAGCGTTACAGCTGGTAATACTAAGATTGATAATGGTGGCTTGACTGTAGGTGGTAAGAACTATGTATCTACAACAGGTCTCAATGCGAATAATCAAAAGATTACTAATGTTGCTAATGGTAGCGACCCTAATGATGCAGTTAACTATAGTCAATTACAGGCTGCTATCGGCGGTACAGCCAAAGCATCCACTGTAAAAGCAAAGGATGCGAATGTAACTGTAACAGAAAGTACAAACGCAGCAGGTGGTAAGGAATATACTGTTGGTTTAGGTAATAAAATTACCGTAGGTACAGCATATCCTGTAACTGTAGACGGTGATGCTGGTCATGTAACAGGACTTACAAATACAGATTGGGATGTAGATCATCCTGCGGCTGTATCTGGTCGTGGTGCTACTGAAGATCAGTTGAAAAAAGTTAACGATAAAGTTAACACTAATAAGACTCAAATCGACAAGAATAAACAAGATATCGCTGATAATAAGCAAAATATCACAAACAATGCCGGCAATATTGCTCAAAACAAACAAGATATTTCCAACATTAATACAAAGATTAATAAAGGCTTGAACTTTGCCGGTGATACAGGTACTGTAAGTAACAGACAATTAGGCGATACTGTAACTGTTAAAGGTGGTGCTACAGGCACATTATCCGACGGTAATATCGGAGTTGAATCCGACGGCAATGGCACATTGAATGTGAAATTAGCTAAAACATTGACTGGATTGGATAGTGTTACAGCTGGTAATACTAAGATTGATAACAGCGGTTTGACTGTAGGCGGTAAAACATATGTATCTCCAACAGGTCTTAATGCGAATGACCAAAAGGTAACAAATGTTGCTGATGGTACTGTAGGCGCAGGCAGTAAGGACGCTGTAAACGGCGGTCAATTGCACGATGCCAAAAACGAATTAAATACTAATATTAGTAATGCAAAAACTGAACTTATCAACAAGGGCCTTCGTTTTAATGCTGATAATAACGATGAAAAAACGAACAAACTTGGTTCTAAAGTAACAGTAAATGGTGATGGTAATATCACTACTGAAATTACGCAAACTGGCGATGATACTACAATCGGCGTTAAATTGAACAAAAATCTTAATGTTCAAACATTGACAGCTACAGATACTGTGAAAGCCGGCGGTGTAACAATGGGTAAACACGCTGATTCTAACAACTATGTAACTGGTCTTGATAATAAAGATTGGGATGTGAATACAACTAATCCTGTAAGCGGTCGCGCTGCTACAGAAGATCAATTGAAAAAAATCAGTGATGTAGTTAAGAATCAAGGTGCTGCTGCTACAGATTACCGTTTGGTGAAAAATGCGGCTGCTGCAGATGGTGCTTATACAGTTGATTCTAACGGTGATGTTGACTTGACTGTAGAGGATAAAAACCATGCAGGTACAAAAGAAACTGTTAAGATTAAGGATGTTGCATCTAAATCTAGCCTCGATAAAATAAACGATCGTGCTGTTAAGTATAATTTGGATAATAATGGTGCCGTTGATAAGACAAAAGTAACTTATGAAGGTCCTACCTATGCTAATAAAATCGGTGGCACTCATGTAACAAACGTGGCGTATGCTACAGGTAACGATGGTAGCGAAGCGGTTAATGTGGATTACTTGAAAGATAAAATCAAAGATAGTGAAGATGCATTAACTAATAAAGGTTTGAAATTCGACGCTAACAGTGGCGGCATAAAAACTAATAAACTTGGCTCTACGGTTACTGTTAAGGGTGAAGGTGCTGATGCTGATGCTAACTACAGCGGTGAAAACCTTAAAACTTTCATCACACAAGATCAAGATGGTAACACAACTATCGATGTGAAGATGAACAAAAACCTCAAAGCTAATAGTGTGGCAATTGCCGGTAAAAACGGTCAAGACGGCGTTACACTTAAAGGTGGCGACGCTAAAAACGGTGTAGATGGCACAAGCATTAATCGTTTAGTGACCGAAGATAAAGACGGCAATACACATACGCTTGCAACCCTTGATGATGGTATGATGTATGGCGGCGATACAGGTAATGTAATTAAAAAGAAACTTAACAATCAAGTGAATGTTAAGGGTGGTATCTCCGATGAAAGCAAATTAGCTGCTGAAGATAACATTGGTGTAGTTTCCGACGGTTCCGATACATTGAAATTGCGCTTGGCGAAAGAATTGAAAGGCTTGACATCTGCTACTTTTACAAACGGCGGCAATAATACTGTTATCAATGGTGATGGTATGACCATCAATCGTGCTGGTGGTGATGCAGTAAGTCTTACAAAAGACGGCTTAAATAACGGCGGTAACAAGATTACGAATGTAGCTGACGGCACGGACCCTAACGATGCAGTTAATAAATCTCAATTGGATAAAGCTACAGCAGCTGCATCTACAACGGTATCGGCAGGTAATAATATTACTGTGACACCTAGCACCAATGCGAATGGTTCCAAGAACTACGAAGTAAGTCTTAAAGATCAAGTGACATTGGGCTCTGATGCTACGAAACAAATCGCAATGGATGGTACTACAGGTACTATCAAGGCTGGTGATAAAGTTACAATCGACGGCAACAAAGGTACTATTAAAGCTGGCAATGTAACAATTGACGGTGAAAACGGTACCATTAAAGCTGGCGACAAGGTAACTATCGATGGTAAAGATGGTAAGATTGCAGCAGGCAAGGTATCTGTTGATGGTAAAGACGGCTACGTGACAGGTTTGGAAAACAAAGATTGGGATCCTGACAACATCACAAGCGGTCGTGCTGCTACAGAAGATCAATTGCAAAAATCTCACAAATCCTTGGATAATAAGATTAATAACTTAGGTGATGAAATCACGAAAAAAGGTATGAATTTCGCCGGTAATACAGGTGAATTCCACCGTGATTTAGGCCAAAAGGTTACTATCAAAGGTGAAGGTACAGAGTCTGACGATAAATACTCCGGCGAAAATATTAAAACAGTAGCCGACCAAGATGGTAATGTTAATATCAAGATGGCGAAAAACCTTAAGACTGACAGTTTAACTACTGATAAAGTGAAAGTTGGCAAAAACGGTCAAGACGGCGTATCCATTACAGGTCCTAACGGTGCTGACGGTACAGACGGCAAAGTAGGTATCACAGGCAAAGACGGTAAAGATGCTGTATCCATGTCCGGTAAAGACGGTGTTGGTCATATTGGTTTAACTGGTAAAGACGGCCGTAATGCGGATATTACCGTTGATAAAGGTGATCCAGACTTAGACGGTAACAACATCACTCGTATTAAGTACCAAGACGAAAATGGTAAGACACACCAAGTGGCAACTAAAGACGATGGTATGAAATACGGTGGCGATAGCGGCTCCGTAATCAAGAAAAAGCTTAACGAACAAGTTAATGTAGTGGGTGGCATTACTGATGCTAGCAAGTTGACTACAGAAGATAATTTAGGTGTTGTATCCGATGGTACTGGCAACCTTAAGGTTCGTATGGCGAAAGACTTGAAAGGTCTTGAAACAGTAACCACTAAGGATGCTGCAGGTAATACTACTGTTATGAACGGTGGCGGTGTAACAATTACACCTGCTAGCGGTAATGCAGTAAGCCTTACTAAAGATGGCCTCAACAACGGCGGTAATACAATTACCAATGTAGGCCCTGGTGTAAACGGCACTGATGCAGTTAACGTAAATCAATTGAAAGGTGCTACAGATGGGTTAGCTAATGCTATTAACTCCGTAGCGGGCGAAACACAACGTGTAGGCGCACATGCAGCGGCTATGTCTGCATTGAAACCTATTCAATATGATCCATTGGAACCAACTCAAGTGATGGCTGGTATCGGTAATTACAGAGGTGAAACTGCGGCGGCTCTTGGCGTTGCACATTACACAGCAGAAGATACTATGTTCCATGTAGGCGTATCTGTTGGTAGTCACCATAACATGGTAAATGCTGGTGTAACTCGTAAATTCGGTACTTCTGATGCGAAGAAAGCGGTTCCTGAACGTTACAAAGGTGGACCTATTAGCTCCATGTACGTAATGCAAGATGAAATGACTGCTTTGAAAGCTAAGTATGAAAAAGTACAACGCGACAACGAAGAAATGAGAGCACAAATTGCATTATTGATGCAACAAGCGGGCTTGAAATAATATGAAATAACATATTGATACGGCAGTGCTTATAAAAGGCGCCAAAAGCGAAATACTTTTGGCGCCTTTTTGCATGCAAGAAATAGATTCAATAGCTATTTGAGCATATATATGTCATAGTATTTTGTAATGTAATTAAAATAGGTGAGTAATAGTCAGATCATAATAGTTTACTAAGGTGAAATACATTTTTTTTATGAAGTTAATTTTATGCGAAAAAATTAGTACATTTAGCATATTCATAAGGTATATGGCGGAGTTTTTGTATATTCATAAATATTTATGATTTGGAAGTGAGTGTAGAGTGAAAATTTTTTTACTTTTAGTATAGAATATGATATGTTTAATATGATATGCATCGGTAAATAGCCATATATTAACTGTATTTTTACTTTTTAAAATAATTATAAAATATTTTATTATATTCATATAATCTGATAGTTTTATGCAAGGAGTAAGACGAGATGAACCGAATTTTTAAAGTAATCTGGAGTCGTACAAAGGGATGTTATGTCGTTGTGGCTGAAACAGCGAAAAATATGTCGAAACGATCGACAATGACATCGGTATTTGCCAAGATGTCTGGGTCTGTAATTGCTACGGCTTTATGTATGTCCATGATGTCTCCAATGATCGTGCATGGGAGTACTATTGTGCAAGGGGCTGGTGCTCAGGCTAAAAATGGCACTGTAGCGATAGGTGACAATAGTACAGCAATGGCAGATAACAGTGTGGCTTTGGGGACAGGGGCTACTGTTACAAAAACTAATAGGGCTAATGTTGGTAATGTGCAAGGCATTGCAATCGGAAGAAATGCAACCGTTGAAGTAAATAATGGCGTTGCTATCGGTAATTTGACAAAAGTAGCTTCTTTGAATGGCTTTGCCCTTGGTAATACATCTTGGGCTGGATATGATGAGGCCGGTAACTATGTGGGCGCCGATAACGATCAGGCATTTGGTACTAATGCCAGAGCTTGGGGTGGATCCTCTATGGCATTTGGTAATAATGCTAAAGCTGCTGCCGGTGGTGCCGTTGCAATGGGTAACGGGTCGCAGGCAAGAGGTAAATGGGCCGTTGCAATCGGTAATAATGCACAAGCTAAGGGCGAAGGGTCCAGAGCTCTTGGTGTAAACTCCTATGCAGTAGGACTCAACTCCATTGCAATGGGCTGGGAAAGTAATGCCCGTGAGGATTCTTCTATAGCTATTGGTACAGACTCTGACTCAGTTCAGAAAAATAGTATTGCCATCGGTAATCGTGCAGTTAGCTATGCAGAGGATAGCGTTACACTTGGTAGAAATACAACAGTAGGGAAAAATCATATTCGTTCTGTTGCATTAGGTGCAAATTCTGCAACTGCGGATACTCATAGTACACCGAATCAACTTGTAAATGGTTTGTGGTATAAGAATTTAGCGGGGGGAACGGCAGATTCTACCGTAAGTATCGGTAATGATACGGTAAAACGTACGATTACAAATGTGGCTGCAGGTCGTATGAATGCTTCGTCTACAGATGCTATTAACGGTAGTCAATTGTTTGGTGTCGCAAATAGTTTGGGAAATTTAGCCACTACAACTAAAAATATCCTTGGCGGTAATGCAGCTCTCGATCCTGATACCGGTAAATTAACGATGAGCGATATCGGTTTTACAGGTAAAAGCACAATCCACGATGCTATTAGATATAATAAAGACAATATCGATAAAGGATTGTTCTTTTATGGTGATAACTTTGTTCAGAACCAAGTAAAATTAGGTGACACAGTAAGAATAAAAGGTGGCGCTAGCGGTGCTTTGGCTGACAACAATATTGGGGTTCAAGCAGACGGAAATGGCACACTAAATGTGAAATTGGCTAAAAAAATAACTGGTTTGGATAGCGTAACAGCGGGAACTGCTACGATTGATAATAAAGGGGTGTCTGTAGGCGGTAAACTCTATGTGTCAACAGGTGGTCTTAATGCCAATAATCAACAGCTTAGAGGTGTTGCAGACGGTAGCGGTAGTCAGGACGCAGTTAACTACGGTCAGTTGCAACGCGCAATTAACGGTACAGCTAAAGAAGCCATTGTAAAAGCAAATGATGATGGTAATATTACGGTAAGGGAAAACTCAACGGCGAAAGGTGGTAAGGAGTATACTGTTGGCTTAAATTATAAGATTACTGTAGGGAAAGGGGCGGCCTCGCATCCTGTAACCATAGATAGTGGTACAGGAACGGTCACAGGTCTTACCAATACATCATGGAATGTAAATAATCCAGCACCTGTTACAGGACGTGCTGCTACGGAAGATCAGTTAAAGCGGGTTAATGAGAGAGTTAATTCCAATCAGTATTTTATTAATCAAAATACGCAGAATATCTCAGATAACTCAAGCCGTATTGGTGCCAATGCACGAAATATCACAAAAATACAAGGTGATATTACTACTAATAAGAATGATATTAACACTATCAATAATACTCTTGAAAAAGGGCTCTATTTTAGCAGCGATACAGGTGCTTCGATTAAGAGAAAATTAGGTGATACTCTAGTCATTAAAGGCGGTGCTACAGGGGCATTATCCGATAATAATATTGGTGTTGTATCCGATGGTACCGGTAGATTGACTGTAAAGTTGGCAAAATATTTAACAGGATTAGAGAGCGTTAATGCAGGAAATACTACTATTAGTAAAAATGGTTTGAGTGTAGGTGCTAGAACCTATGTAACACCTGATGGCATCAATGCTAATAATCAAAAGATTACTGGTGTTGCTAATGGTACAGCGCCTAACGATGCGGTTAATTTCAGTCAATTACAAAGTGCTATCGGTGGTACTGCAAAGGCGACTACAGTAAAATCAAAGGATGCAAATGTAACCGTAACAGAAGGTACCAATGTGAATGGTGGTAAGGAATACACTGTTGGATTGGGCAATAAACTTGCGGTAGGTACGGCACATCCTGTAACTGTGGACGGAACCGCAGGAACTGTAACAGGACTTACTAATGCTGCTTGGAATGTAAATAATCCACAAGCCGTAACTGGTCGTGCTGCAACGGAAGATCAGTTAAAAACTGTTAATACGCAAGTCAATACAAATAAGGATAAAATAGCTCAGAACACAACTGACATTGCTCAAAATGCGACTGATATCGGTAAGAATAAACAAGATATAACTAAGAACAAGACTGATATAGCTCAAAATACTACTGATATCGGTAAAAATAAGACTGATATTGCACAAAACAAGCAAAATATTACTCAGAACACACAAGATATTGCGACTAATAAAAATGCTATCTCTACAATCAATACAACTATTGCTAAAGGTCTAAATTTTGATGGAGACAGCGGTGCTGTAATTAACAAACAGTTGGGCGATAAGCTTAGCATCAAGGGCGGTGCAGCGGCTGCGAATTTGACGGATAATAATATCGGTGTCGTATCTGATGGCAGCACATTAAATGTAAAACTAGCTAAAACATTAACCGGTTTGGATAGCGTAACGGCTGGGGGTACAACTATCAATAGTAGTGGTTTGACCGTAGGCGGTAAGACCTATGTAACTCCGAACGGTATTAATGCGAATGACAAGAAAATAACTAATGTTGCTGATGGTGAAGTGGCGGCTAATTCCAAAGATGCAGTTAACGGCGGTCAACTTCATGCGGCTAAAACCGAATTAAATAACAACATTAATGATGCTAAAACTGAATTAAACAAAAATATCGGTGATGCCAAAACTGAACTCAATAAAAATATTAATGACGCTAAAACTGAACTGAATGGCAATATAGATAATGCTAAAACCGAGCTAAACAATAATATATCGACTGCGAAGAATGATGTGATTAATACAGGTCTCAAATTTGATGCGGATACAGGCGGTGCTAAGACCAATAAATTGGGTTCCAAGGTAACGGTAAACGGCGATGATAATATCACGACAGAAATCAGCCAAACTGGTGACGATACTAAGATCGGTCTTAAATTAAAGAAAGATCTCAATGTTACTACTATTACTGCTGCTGATACTGTGAAAGCCGGCACTGTGACTATGGGCAAACAATCAGGTGGTGCAGGCGGTGCAAACGGTAACTTTGTAACAGGGCTCGATAATAAGTCTTGGAACGCGGATAATCCTCAAGCTGTAAGTGGTCGAGCTGCTACGGAAGATCAGTTGAAATCCGTTAATGATAAGGTCAATACAAATGTAACCAATATCAATAAAGGATTAAACTTTAACGGCGATAGCGGTGCTGCGATTAATAAAAAATTAGGCGACACTGTTACCATTAAAGGTGGTGCTATGGCGGATCTTACGGATAATAATATCGGTGTCGTGTCTGATGGCAGCACATTAAATGTGAAACTAGCTAAAACATTAACTGGTTTGGATAGCGTAACGGCTGGTGGAACAACTATTAATGGTAGTGGTTTGACCGTAGGCGGCAAGACCTACGTAACGCCAAACGGTATCAATGCAAATAATCAAAAGATTACCGGTCTAGCAAAAGGCACAGATCCTACTGATGCGGTTAACTTCAGTCAGTTGCAGGATGCTATCGGTGGAACTGCTAAGGCAAGTACTGTGAAAGCTAAAAACAGCAACATCACTGTAGAAGAAGGTACAAATGCAGCCGGCGGTAAGGAATATACTGTCGGATTAGGGGATAAAATCACCTTAGGAACTGCTAATCCTGTATCTGTGGATGGTACTGCAGGCACGGTAACTGGTCTTACCAATACTGCTTGGGATGTAGATAATCCACAAGCCGTAACTGGTCGTGCTGCAACGGAAGATCAGTTGAAATCTGTTAATACGCAAGTTAATACGAACAAGGATAAAATAGCTCAAAACACAACTGACATTGCTCAGAATACGACTGATATTGGTAAGAATAAACAAGATATAACTAAGAACAAGGCTGATATTGCTCAAAATACAACTGACATCGGTAAGAATAAGCAAGATATAGCTAAAGGTCTTAACTTTGATGGAGATAGCGGCGCTGTAATTAATAAACAGTTGGGTGATAAGTTATCTATTAAAGGTGGCGCCGCAGCTGCAAACTTGACGGACAATAATATCGGTGTCGTATCTGATGGTACAACATTGAACGTGAAGTTAGCTAAAACATTAATCGGTTTGGATAGTGTTACAGCGGGTGGCACAACTATTAATGCTGGAGGTTTAACTGTAGGTGGTAAGACCTATGTATCTCCGAACGGTATCAATGCAAATGACCAAAAGATTACTAATGTTGCTAATGGTGATATTGCTGCAAACTCCAAAGATGCGGTTAACGGTGGTCAATTGCATGACGCTAAAACTGAACTTACCAACAAAGGCCTTCGTTTTGACGCAGATAATAACGCTGAAAAAACGAATAAACTAGGCTCCAAGGTAACGGTAAACGGCGACGACAATATTACGACGGAAATCACGCAAACCGGTGACGATACGAAGATAGGTCTTAAATTGAAGAAGGATCTTAATGTTACATCTGTTACGGCTACGGAAACTGTGAAAGCCGGCACTGTAACCATGGGTAAACAAGCCGATGGTGCAACCCCTGCTAATACGGGTAATTACGTAACAGGTCTTGATAATAAGACATGGAGCGTAACTAATCCTACTGCTGTTAGCGGACGTGCTGCAACAGAAGATCAATTGAAGACAGTTACTGAAGCTATCAAAACTCAAGGTGCTAATGCAACGGACTTCAGTCTTGTTGCTAATCCTGCGGCGGGTTCCAATGGTGACTATACTGTAGCTGCTAACGGTGACGTGGCATTGACCGTACAGGATAAGAATCATCCGGATAAAACAAAAACCGTAACGATTAAAGATGTAGCATCTAAATCCGAAGTGGACAAAGGCTTGAATTTTGACGGTGATTCTGGCACAACTATTAACAAGAAGCTAGGTGGTACTGTTGCCATTAAAGGCGGAGCTGCAGCTGCAGATTTAACTGATAATAATATTGGTGTCGTATCTGATGGCAGTACGTTAAACGTGAAGTTAGCTAAAACATTAACTGGTTTGGAAAGCGTAACAGCTGGTGGCACAATCATCAATAGTGGTGGTTTGACCGTAGGTGGTAAGAATTATGTATCTCCAAATGGCATCAATGCGAACGACCAAAAGATTACCAATGTTGCTAATGGCGATGTGGCGGCTAACTCCAAAGATGCGGTGAACGGCGGTCAATTGCATGACACTAAAACTGAGTTAAATAAAAACATTAGCGATACTAAGACCGAGTTGAATAAAAATATCAGTGATACTAAAACTGAACTCAACAAAAATATTGGTGACGCTAAAACTGAACTTACCAACAAAGGCCTTCGTTTTGATGCGGATAATAACGCTGAAAAAACTAATAAACTAGGCTCTAAGGTAACGGTAAACGGCGACGATAACATCACCACAGAAATTACACAAACTGGTGACGATACGAAGATTGGTCTTAAATTAAAGAAAAATCTTAATGTTACCACTGTTACGGCAGCGGAAACTGTGAAAGCTGGTACGGTAACTATGGGTAAACAATCCGATGGTGTAACCCCTGCTAATACGGGTAACTACGTAACAGGTCTTGATAATAAGACATGGAGTATTGATAATCCTACGATTGCATCTGGCCGTGCAGCAACGGAAGACCAATTGAAAACGGTTAGTGATGAAGTTAAGAAACAAGGTGCTAGTGCAACAGACTTTAGTCTCGTTGCGAATCCTACGGCAGGCTCTAATGGTGACTACACTGTAGATGCCAATGGTGACGTAGCATTGACCGTACAGGATAAGAACCATCCGGATAAAACAAAAACCGTAACGATTAAAGATGTAGCATCTAAATCCGAAGTGGACAAAGGCTTGAATTTTGACGGTGATTCTGGCACAACTATTAACAAGAAGCTAGGTGGTACTGTTGCCATTAAAGGCGGAGCTGCAGCTGCAGATTTAACTGATAATAATATTGGTGTCGTATCTGATGGCAGTACGTTAAACGTGAAGTTAGCTAAAACATTAACTGGTTTGGACAGCGTAACAGCTGGTGGAACAACCATCAATGGTGGTGGTTTGACCGTAGGCGGTAAGAATTATGTATCTCCAAATGGCATCAATGCGAATGATCAAAAGATTACCAATGTTGCTGATGGTAATATTGCGGCTAATTCCAAAGACGCGGTTAACGGCGGTCAATTACATGAAGCTAAAACTGAGTTAAACAAGAATATCGCTGATACAAAGATTGAATTAAATAAAAACATTGGCGATACTAAAACCGAATTAAATAAAAATATCGCTGACACTAAAACTGAACTCAACAATAATATTAATGACGCTAAGACTGAACTGACCAATAAAGGTCTTCGTTTTGACGCAGATAATAATGATGCAAAAACGAATAAATTAGGCTCCAAGGTAACGGTAAACGGCGACGATAATATTACGACGGAAATCACGCAAACCGGTGACGACACTAAGATTGGTCTAAAATTGAAGAAAGATCTTAACGTTACCACTGTTACGGCTACAGAAACTGTAAAAGCCGGTACTGTAACCATGGGTAAACAAGCCGATGGTGCAACCCCTGCTAATACAGGTAACTACGTGACAGGGCTTGATAATAAGACTTGGGACGCAGGTAAAGTCGTATCCGGTCGTGCTGCAACAGAGGATCAATTGAAACAAGCTTTGGCGGGTCAAACTGATACAGGTCTCAAATTCAATGCCAATGTAGGCGGTGTACAAACTAATAAATTAGGCTCTACTATCACTGTTCAAGGTGAAGGCAATGCTGCTGATACCGACTATAGCGGTGACAATATTAAGACGTTCATCAAACAAGATGCTGCAACAGGTAATACAACAATTGATGTAAAAATGAACAAAAATCTTAAGGCTGAATCCGTGAAAGTCGGCAAAGACGGTAAGGATGGCGTATCTCTCACAGGTCCAGATGGGGCTGGCACCGACGGTAAAGTAGCTGTTACAGATAAGAACGGCAAGGATGTAGTGTCTATGTCCGGTAAAGACGGTGTAGGTCACATCGGTTTAACTGGTAAAGATGGTCATAGTGCGGATATTATCGCTGATAAAGGCGCTGCTGATATTAATGGAAATGAAATCACGCGCATTAAATATCAAGATGAAAATGGTACAACCCATCAAGTGGCAACCAAAGATGATGGCATGGCATACGGTGGCGACTCCGGCACTACCATCAAGAAGAAACTTAATGAACAATTGGACATTAAGGGCGGTGTCACCAATGAATCTGAGTTGACCGAAAACAATATTGGAGTTATTAGCAAGAATAATATCCTTAATGTTCGTTTGGCAAAAAATCTGAAAGGCCTAGATTCCATAACTTTCAACAATGGCACTAATGGTGCAAACGGTAAAACCGTTGTTAATGGTGAAGGCATGACCGTTCAAGATAAGGATGGCAACCCGTTGACTGCTATTACAAAGGACGGCGTGAAGATTACCAATGGTCCATCTATGACGAAAGATGGTATTGATGCAGCCGGCAATAAGATTACAAACGTAGCTGACGGTACAAATCCTAAGGATGCGGTTAATAAATCTCAATTGGATACAGCGGCTAACGCTGCTAAGGCAATCGTAACAGAAGGTAATAATATCAAAGTTGATAAGACCACTAATGGTGATGGCTCTACAAATTACAAAGTGGGCCTCAAAGACCAAATAACAATGGGATCTGATGCTACGAAACAAATTGCGATGGATGGTACAACAGGTACGATCAAAGCCGGTGACAAGGTTACAATCGACGGCAACAAAGGCACCATTAAAGCAGGTGATAAAGTTGAAATCGATGGCGATAAAGGCACAATCAAGGCTGGTAATATTGCGATTGACGGTACAAACGGTACAATTAAGGCTGGCGACAAGGTAACTATTGATGGTAAAGATGGTAAGATTGGAGCAGGTAAGGTCTCTGTTGATGGCAAGGACGGTCATGTGACAGGTTTGGAAAACAAAGATTGGGATCCTAACAATATCACAAGCGGTCGTGCTGCTACAGAAGATCAATTGCAGAAGTCCCATAAAGCCTTGGATAATAAGATTAATAACTTAGGTGATGACATTACGAAGAAAGGCATGGATTTTGCCGGTAATACAGGTGATTTCCACCGTGATTTAGGTCAAAAGGTTACCATCAAAGGTGAAGGTCAAGGGGCTGATAGTGACTATTCTGGCGAAAATATCAAAACGGTAGCCGAAAATGGTAATGTTACTATTAAAATGGCTAAGAATCTTAAGACCGATAGTATTACTACCAAAACAGTTACTGCTGATACGGTCAATACTGATAAGGTGAAAGTCGGCAAAAATGGTCAAGATGGCGTTTCCATTACAGGTCCAGACGCTGCGAATGGCACAGACGGAAAAGTAGCTGTTACAGGTAAAGACGGTAAAGATGCTGTATCTATGTCAGGTAAAGACGGCGTTGGTCACATCGGTTTAACTGGCAAAGATGGTCGTAATGCGGATATTACCGCTGATAAGGGCGATTCTGATCTCGGAGGCAATGCTATTACTCGTATTAAGTACCAAGATGAACAGGGCAAGACACATCAAGTGGCAACCAAAGACGATGGTATGAAATACGGTGGCGATTCTGGTAATGTGATTAACAAAAAGCTTAACGAACAGGTAAACGTAGTCGGTGGTATTACTGATGCTAGCAAGTTGACGGCCGAAGATAATTTAGGCGTCGTATCTGACGGCACTAATCTTAAAGTTCGTATGGCGAAAGATTTGAAAGGTCTTACGTCAGTAACGACTAAGGATGCTGGAGGTAACTCTACGGTTGTGAACGGCAGTGGCGTAACCATTACTCCTGCTAGCGGTAACACCGTAAGCCTTACTAAAGATGGATTGAATAACGGTGGTAAAACAATTAGCAATGTAGGTCCTGGTGTAAACGGAACGGATGCGGTTAACGTAAATCAATTGAAGGGGGTTACGGAGGGAATGGCTAATGCAATTAATTCCGTGGCGGGCGAAACACAACGTGTAGGTGCTCATGCGGCGGCGATGTCTGCGTTGAAACCAATTCAATACGATCCGTTAGAACCAACTCAAGTGATGGCTGGTATCGGCAATTACAGAGGTGAAACCGCAGCGGCTTTAGGTGTTGCGCATTACACATCGGAAGATACTATGTTCCATGCAGGTGTATCTGTTGGTAGCCGTCATAATATGGTGAATGCCGGTGTAACTCGTAAATTCGGTTCTTCTGATGAGAAGAAGGCTATTCCTGAACGGTATAAGGGCGGTCCTATCAGCTCTATGTACGTAATGCAGGATGAAATGACTGCTTTGAAAGCTGAAAATGCACGCATGAAAGCGCAGGATGAAAAATTAACTGCAGACTATGCGGCATTGAAAGAAGACAACCTTCGTCTACAGAAAGATAACGAAGAAACTAAACGACAATTAGCTCTTATTATGAGTCGTTTAGGCATGTAAATCATATAAATTTCATTTTATATTCATGCGGTAAAATCTGTTGATGTACCAGAAAATACCCATGAAGATTAGATGATTTTAACCCTATATGGTATATAAAATGAAAGAACGAAAGTCTACTGTGAAAAGACTTTCGTTCTTTTTTTGTATTTGACTTCACAAACCTTTCATAATAGTGTATAATACAGAACATATAATTTTAATCGAAAATTATGAATATGATTAATTTACTATAAAATCATTAGTTTTAGATTATAAGTGTTGTTTGGCCCATTGTAGCAAGGGTTTTTATGATTGAAAATATATTTAAATGAGTAAGAAAATCAATTTTTAAAAGAAGTTTAAAGTTCTGAAAATAAATGAGCGAAATGTGAAAAAAATATATTTACATTCATAAACTAATCTGATATTTTATATGTATAGTAATTAAATTTTTGATGAAAATTTTATTATTTTTAGTGTTTTAGTGTTGGTTTTAGAATCCCTTATAAAACTGTGTGAAAGGTAGGTACTACTAAATGAATCGTATTTATAGGGTAATTTGGAGTCAGGTACGAGGCGCATATGTCGTTGTATCTGAAATCGCAAAAAGCCATACTCGTGGCTCCAAAAGCTTTGTTAGTAATTCCGCTAAAGCTTCGGTAAAAGTTGGCTTGGCGGCTATGGTTTTAACCTGCGGTAGTGGGTTGGTTTCGGGTGTTCAGGCAGAATCTGATCGAGGGGTTGCTTTAACACCGGCTAATGCGGATCGTCAGGAATATACTGCGGGCGGTGTGACATGGTTAACACCAAACCCTGGTGCACCAACTATTAATATGTATGATTACAAAACACCAGGGAATCCAGGACAAGGACACTTATATACCAATAATAAGGTGTTCGGCATCCAAATCGGTAATAAAGCTAATGCACGTGCTAAAGATGGATCCGTATCCGGTATTTCTATCGGCGACTATTCTCAATCTCGTGCGTTGGGTATCGGTTTAGGCCATTATGCTCAATCTGAAGAAATCGGCGCTATTGCTGTCGGTTCTGCTGCTAAAGCAAAAGGTTTTAACTCCTTGGCTATGATGAGACAAGCCTATGCTGGCAAACAATATGCGGCAGCTATCGGTACGGCTGCATCTGCACAGGGTAAAGCTAGCTTGGCTATGGGGCACTCTGCATTGGCAACAGGTGATCAATCTATTGCTATCGGTTCTGCAAATCCAACTCCTAAATATGATGATAATGGCACACCGTATACAGCATATGACGAAACTACTAATACCCAAGCTAATGCAGCTCGTTCCATTGCTATTGGTCAAGGTGCTAAATCAGATACCGAAGATAGCGTAGCTATGGGTACTAGTGCGTATGTAGCATCAGGTTCAAATTATAAAGGTGAAGGTTATGTAAGAGGCGTAGCCATCGGTAATCATGCGACATCTCAAGGTATTCAAGGCGTGGCTATCGGTAACGGTGCAGCACATTATCGTGATAACGGGGTTGCTCTTGGTAACAATGCCAAAACTCGTGCAATGGACGGCATTGCCATTGGTAACAATGCTGAATCCGGTATTCAAAATGACCCTCAATATAAAGTAAATAACTCCGTTGCCGTAGGTAACTCCGCGCGTGCTCATGGTGGTTCCGGCGTGGCATTGGGTAATGATACTTATGCATTGGGCGGTTCCTCTGTGGCTGCAGGTAATGCGGCATGGGCATTAGGCGAACGTTCTACAGCTATCGGTAACAATGCTCATTCCGAAGGTTACGGCTCTATTGCTATGGGTCGTGAAGCAAGTGCGTTAAGTACTCAAGATGGGGACAAGAAAAATGTTGTGGCTATCGGTGATGATGCACAAGCAACCGGTTCCCGCTCCATCGCATTGGGCGTAAGCGCTCAAGCTGGTACATTAGAACGTGTACGTGATCGTAGCGTTTACAAAGATAATCCTGAATTAATCACTAAACTTAAAGCTCAAAAAGAAGTAACTGATGCGGTAGCAATCGGTAGCGAAGCAAGTGTACAAGAAAACGAAGGCTTAGCTCTCGGTAGCAAAGCAACAGTAAATAATGTTCGTGGCGTTGCATTAGGTGCTAATTCTGCAACAGCTGCTCCTGTAAGCACTGCTAGTGAAACTATTAACGGTTTGCAATATAACTATGCTGGTGGTACTGCTGATTCTACCGTTAGCGTAGGTAATAACTCTACAAAACGTACAATTACTAACGTAGCAGCTGGTCGTGTGAATGCACAATCTACAGATGCTATTAATGGTAGCCAATTATATGGCGTTGCTAATGCAGTAGGTAATGTAGCTAAAAGCACTAAAAATATCTTAGGCGGTAATGCTAAGGTTGACCAAAACGGTACTATCACCATGACTAATATTGGTGATACAGGTAAAAACACTGTTCATGAAGCAATTCAATCCGTAAACCAAGGTTGGGAACTTCAAGTTAATGGCCAAAAGGTTAAAGACGTAAAAGCTCCAAACCGTACAGTGAACTTTAACGCTGGTAAAAATATTAAATTAGAAGGCGCCGGAGACAATGTTACAGTTGCAACAGTTGATAATGCAAACTTCAACTCCGTTACAACTGGTAGCGTATCTATGAGCAAAACCGGTATCAATGCTGGTGGTTATCAAATTACCAATGTGCAATCTGGCGGTGATACATTAACTAATGCGGCTAATATTGGTGATATTTCTCGTATTGCTGCAAAATACGATAAATACTTGCAACGTGGTTCTGCAACGTATGAAGCAAACGGTAACGGCAAGATTAACATGACCGGTACAAATGGTTTGACTGCTGAAGTAACAGGTTTGAAAAATACGTATGTTACATCCGGTACAGTATCCAATGACGGTAAGAGATTGACATTGACACGTAATGACAATCAAACATTCGATGTTGATATCTCTAAAATCTCTAATGGTCTTTCCAAAACTGACTACCGTTTGATTGCAAACCCTGCAGCAGGTAGCAATGGCGAATATAAAGTAGCTGCTGATGGTAGCATGACATTGACTGTTGCTGATGCTGATGGTTCCAACCCTAAACAAGTTAAGTTGACGAACCTTGCTTCTAAAGAGCAACAAGATATCAATACTACTAATATCACAAATAACACTAACAAGATCGCTAAAGGCTTGAGCTTCCAAGGCGATAACAATGTTAAAATCAATAAACAACTTGGTGATACTTTAGGTATTACTGGTGGCGCTACAGGTGCTTTATCTGACAATAACATCGGTGTTGTAGCTAAAGACGGAAACCTTAATGTTAAGTTAGCAAAAGACCTAACAGGTTTGAACAGCGTAACTGCAGGTTCTGTTCGTGTAGGTAAACATAGCGACAATAAAAACTATGTAACTGGTTTGGACAATAAAGAATGGAATGTTCAGAATCCTACCATCACATCTGGTCGTGCAGCAACTGAAGATCAGTTGAAAAAAGTGTCTGATGAAATCAAGACTACTAATGCGGCTAAAACAGATTACCGCTTGATCAATAATACAAATTCTGCAGATGGTTCTTACTCTGTAGAAAACAACAAAGTTGATTTGAAAGTTAAAGATGAAGCTCATCCTAACAACCCTGCTAATACGGTAACAATCAACAATATCGCATCCAAAACTGAATTGGATAAATTGACAGAACGTGCTGTTAAATATGATCTTAACGGTGCAACTGTTAATAAAAACAAGGTTACTTTGGAAGGTCAAGGTGGCACAACAATTACTAACTTGAAAGCTGGCGAAGTATCCTCTACTTCTACAGATGCTGTAAATGGTAGCCAATTACATGATGTAAAAATCGAAGCAGGCAAACATTCAAAAGTAACTGTTTCCGATGATAACCTTAAATTGACAACAACTCCTGCTACAAGCACTGAAGGCGCTAAATATGATCTTCGTTTGAACAACAAAGTGACATTGGGTAGCGGTAACAATCAAGTAGTTCTTGATGGTATTGCAGGCAGAGTGACTGCTGGTGCTGTTGTAATGGGCGCTCAAACTGTTCAAAATACGAAACATGCAAGTGAAACTGGTAATTATGTAACTAACTTGAGCAATAAGAACTGGGATTCCACATCTATCGTATCCGGTCGTGCAGCGACTGAAGATCAGTTGAAAAAAGTTAGTGAACAAATTACTCAACAAGGTAGCAGTGCAACTGACTATCGTCTTGTAAGAAACTCCAGCGCTGACGGTTCCTACAAGGTAAACGACAATGGTGAAGTATCCTTGACCGTAGAGGATAAAAACCATGCAGGCGTTAAAGAGCAAGTTACAATCAATAACATTGCATCCAAATCTTCCGTAGATAAATTGACAGATCGTGCTGTTAAATATGACATCAATAACGGTGTTGTTGATAAAACTAAGGTAACATTAGAAGGTGCGAACGGTACTACTATTACAAATGTAAAAGATGGTGCTGTAACAGCTACATCCACAGATGCTATCAACGGTAGCCAATTGTTCAAGACTAAAGAAGAATTGATCAATAAAGGCATGAAATTCGGTGGTGACTCCGGTAACGTAATCAATAAAAAACTTGGTGAACAAGTAAACGTTAAAGGTGGTATCACAGAAGCATCCAAATTAACTGCTGAAGATAACATCGGTGTTGTATCTGATGGCTCTAATGACTTGAAAGTTCGTTTGGCTAAAGACCTTAAAGGTTTGAACAGCGTAACTGTAGGCGATACAAAAGTTACTTCCAACGGTGTAACTATTAGCAACGGTGCTACAAACAATGCATCTGTATCTCTTACTAAAACTGGCTTGGATAATGGTGGTAACAAGATTACTAACGTTGCTCGTGGTACAATCGACAGCGATGCAGTAAACTTGGCACAATTAAAAGAAGTATCCAACAGTGCATCTGCAGCAAATACAAAGGTAGCTGAAGGTAAAAACATTAAAGTTGATGAAAGCATCGACAATGTAACTAAAGCTAAAACGTATACTGTAGGCTTGAAAGATGAAGTAACATTAGGTTCTGGTAACACAGCTATCAATATTAACGGTACAACAGGTATCGTGAAAGCTGGCGACGGCGCTAATGCTGTGACTATCAATGGCACAAATGGTACTATCAACTCTGGTAAAGTAACAATCAATGGTACTACAGGTACTGTTAACGAATTGACTAACAGAACTTGGAATCCTAAGGCTATTACTAATGGTCAAGCTGCTACAGAAGATCAATTGAAAGTTGTAGACAATAAAATTGATACTACAAAAACTGAAATCGTAGAAAAAGGCTTGAACTTCCAAGGTGATGCAGGTACTGCAATTCATAAAGACCTTGGTCAAACTTTGAAAATCTCTGGCGGTCAAGCTGACGCATCTAAACTTTCAGAAAATAATATCGGCGTAGTTAATAACAACGGCGTATTGAATGTTAAACTTGCTAAAGATTTGACAGGCTTGAACAGCGTAACAACTGGTGCTACAACTATTAACAACAATGGTTTGACAATCGGTGGCAACACATTTGTTACAAGTAATGGCTTCAATGCTAACGATACTCAAATCACAAACGTGAAAGCTGGTACTGAGGATAATCATGCAGTTAACCTTAAACAGTTGAAAGAAGTATCTAACAACGCAGCGGCAGCTAAAACTGTTGTAAAAGCAGGCAAAAACATCAATGTAACTGATTCTGAAGATCCACTTACTAAAGCTAAGACTTATACAGTTGGTTTACAAGACACAGTAACATTGGGTTCCGGCAATACAGCTGTTAACATCGACGGTACAAAAGGTATTGTAAAAGCCGGCGAAGGCAACAATGCTGTAACTATCAATGGTACAAACAGCACAATTACTGCTGGTAACGTAGCGATTGACGGTGTAACAGGCAATATCAATTCCGGTAAAGTTCTTGTTAACGGTGCTAAAGGTACTGTAAACAACTTAACAAATATCACTTGGGATGCTAATAACATCACAAGCGGCCAAGCTGCAACAGAAGACCAATTGAAAGTTGTTGATAAGAAAATCACTGACAACGGTAGCAACTTGACTAAGAAGGGCTTGAACTTCAAAGGTGATGATGCTACAAGCATTCATAAAGACCTTGGCGAAACATTAGACGTTGTAGGTGGTACTTCCGATAAAGCTAAATTGTCCGACAATAACATCGGTGTGGTATCTGAAAACGGTAAGTTGAATGTTAAACTCGCTAAAGAGTTGACTGGCTTAACAAGTGTAACAACTGGTGTTACAACAATTAATAACGAAGGTTTAACAATTGGTGGTAATAAATTCGTTACAGCTAACGGTTTTGATGCTAATAACACACAAATCAAAAACGTAAAAGCTGGTACTGATGGCAATGATGCAGTTAACTTGAATCAATTGAATGAAGTTAAAAATGCATCTAACACTACAGTTGAAGGTAGCGAAAACATCAATGTTAACTCCACAGTAGATCCTAATACACAAGCTAAAACTTACAAAGTAGCATTGAAAGATAATGTAACTTTAGGTTCTGGCAATAATGCAATCAACATCAACGGTACTACAGGTATCATAAAAGCTGGTGACGGTGCTAATGCTGTAACTATCAATGGTACAAACGGCACTATCAACTCCGGTAAAGTGACTGTCAACGGTACTGCTGGTACTGTAAATAACTTGACAAACATCACTTGGGATGGCAAAAACTTCACAAGTGGTCAAGCTGCAACAGAAGACCAATTGAAAATTGTTGATAAGAAAATCACTGACAACGGCAATGACTTGACTAAGAAAGGCTTGAACTTCCAAGCTGATTCTGGCGAATTAATCCATAAAGATCTTGGTCAAACATTGGATGTTGTAGGTGGCATTACTGAGAAATCTAAATTGTCTGACAACAACATCGGTGTTGTATCCGAAAACGGTAAGTTGAATGTTAAACTTGCAAAAGACTTAACAGGCTTGAACAGCGTAACAACTGGTCAAACAACTATCAACAACGATGGCTTGACAATCAACAACAAACAATTCGTTACAGCTAATGGCTTTAATGCTAACAATACGCAAATCAAAAACGTAACTGCTGGCGTAGAAGATAACGATGCTGTTAACGTTAAACAATTGAACGATGTAAAAGCTGCATCTAATACAAAAGTAGAAGGTAGCAAAAACATCAATGTTGATGAAACTGTAGATAATGTAACAAAAGCTAAGACTTATACAGTTGCATTGAAAGACACTGTAACATTGGGCTCCGGTAACACAGCAGTTAACATCGACGGTACAAAAGGTATCGTAAAAGCTGGTGACGGCGCTAACGCAGTAACTATCAATGGCGTAACAGGTAACATCAATGCAGGTAAAGTTCTAGTTAACGGTGCAAACGGTACTGTAAACAACTTGACAAACAGAACTTGGGATCCTGCAAACATCACAAATGGTCAAGCTGCAACAGAAGACCAATTGAAATCTGTAGATCAAAAAGTTACAGACAACACTAATAATGGCTTGAACTTCAAAGGTGATGACGCAACAAGCATTCATAAAAACCTTGGTCAAACATTGGATGTTGTAGGTGGTATTTCTGATAAAGCTAAATTGTCTGACGGCAATATCGGTGTGGTATCCGAAAACGGTAAGTTGAATGTTAAACTTGCAAAAGACTTAACAAACTTGAACAGCGTAACAACTGGTCAAACAACTATCAACAACGATGGCTTGACAATCAACAACAAACAATTCGTTACAGCTAATGGCTTTAATGCTAACAATACGCAAATCAAAAACGTAACTGCTGGCGTAGAAGATAACGATGCTGTTAACGTTAAACAATTGAACGATGTAAAAGCTGCATCTAATACAAAAGTAGAAGGTAGCAAAAACATCAATGTTGATGAAACTCAAGATCCTACTACAAAAGCTAAGACTTATACAGTGGCATTGAAAGACACTGTAACATTAGGTTCCGGCGACACAGCTGTTAATATCGACGGTACAACTGGTATCGTAAAAGCTGGTAACGGTGCTAATGCAGTGACTATCAATGGTATGAACAGCACAATTAATGCTGGTAAAGTAGCGATCGATGGTGTAACAGGAAACATCAATGCTGGTAAAGTTCTAGTTAACGGTGCAAATGGTACTGTAAACAACTTGACTAACAGAACGTGGGATCCTAATAACATCACTAACGGTCAAGCTGCAACAGAAGATCAATTGAAATCTGTGGATCAAAAAGTTACAGACAACGGTAAGAAAGGCTTAAACTTCCAAGCTGACTCTGGTGATTTAATTCATAAAGACCTTGGTCAAACATTGGATGTTGTAGGTGGCATTACTGATAAAGCTAAATTGTCTGACAACAATATCGGTGTTGTATCCGAAAACGGTAAGTTGAATGTTAAACTTGCAAAAGATTTAACAGGCTTGAACAGCGTAACAACTGGTCAAACAACTATTAATAATAATGGTTTGACAATTGGCGGTAATACATTTGTTACAAACAACGGCTTCAATGCAAACAATACACAAATCAAAAATGTTAAAGCTGGTACAGAAGATAGCGATGCTGTTAACCTTAAACAATTGAACGAAGTAAAAGCTGCGTCCGATACTAAGGTAAAAGGTAGCAAGAACATTCATGTTGAAGAAGAAATCAACGATCTTACAAAAGCTAAAACATACACTGTAAACTTGAAAGACACAGTGACATTGGGCTCCGGCAATACATCAGTTCATTTCGATGGTACAACAGGTATCATTAGAGCTGGCGAAGGTGCTAATGCTGTAACTATCAATGGTACAAACGGTACAATCAACTCCGGTAAGGTAACTATCAATGGTGGTTCTGGTACTGTTAACGATTTGACTAACAGAACTTGGGATCCTAATAAGATCACTAATGGTCAAGCTGCAACAGAAGATCAATTGAAAGTTGTAGATAACAAAATTGATAAGAACACTCAAGACTTGACTAAGAAAGGCTTGAACTTCAAAGGCGACTCCGGTGAAGCTATCCATAAAGACCTCGGTCAAACATTGGAACTTAAAGGTGGCGAAGCTGATGCTTCTAAACTTTCAAATGGTAACATTGGCGTAGTTAATGAAAACGGTAACTTGAACGTTAAACTTGCTAAGAACCTTAAAGGTCTTGACTCTGTAACAGTTGGTTCCGATCCAAACAAACAAGTTGTACTTGACGATAAAGGCGTATCTGTAGGCGGTAAAACATACATTTCTAACGAAGGCTTAAATGCAAATAATCAAAAGATTACTAACGTGGCAGCTGGTGTAAATGATACAGATGCAGTTAATGTTCAACAGTTGAAGAGCAGCATGGCGGCAGCAACTACAACAGTGAAAGCTGGCGATAGTGGCAATACAACTGTAGAAACTACAGTTAATGCAGATAAGTCTAAAACATACACTGTAGATATCAAAAAAGACTTGAACTTACGCAGTGTAACCACAACTACAGACGATCAACAACACTCTACTTTAACAAACGGTAGAGGTGTTACAAGCACTGATACATTTGGTAATAAGACTACTCTTACTGCAGATAATGTGAAAGTATCTGATAGTCAAAATAATACAACTCAAACAACAGCTAAAGGTGTACTTGTAGACAATCCAACTCAGTCCACTGAGTTGACTGTTAACGGTGTTGTAACTACTGACAAAAAGACTAAGAGAACAAGCACAACTGCAGATGGTGTGGTTGTTACATCTGGCATGGGTAGTACTAAAGTAACTACTACTGTTAGCAGCAACGGTGTTGCAATTACTACTCCTCCAGCAGGTCAAGGTTCCCCTAAAGATGGTACTGGTGCAGTAACATTGACTAAGGACGGCTTGAACAATGGTGGCAATAAAGTTGTTAACATGGCAAGCGGTTATGGCGAAGGCGAAGATATCAACAATATTGCTGATAATAGCAGCAGCTTAACAAATGGTGCTAACATCGGTGACTTGAAGAAAGGTATTGACGGCCTTAAGAAAGCTGGCTTAGACTTTGCAGGTGATAGAGGCGAATTCCATCGTGACCTAGGTCAAAAAGTGACTGTTAAAGGTGGCGTTACTGATGAAAGCAAACTTTCCACTGCAAACAATATCGGTGTTATTTCCGATAACAACGGCAGCTTGAATGTTCGTTTGGCAAAAGATATTACTGGTATCAACTCCATTACAACTATGGATAACTCCGGTCATACAACTGTGACAAATGGTAACGGTATCACAATTAAGAATAATGGTGGTGGCAGCGTATCCTTAACAAGCTCTGGTTTGAACAACGGCGGTAATAAGATTACTAACGTGGCTCCAGGCGAAATTAGCTCCACTTCTACTGATGCTGTTAATGGTTCCCAACTTAATCGTGTTGCAAACAGCATGAATAATGTTGTAAACGAAGTTCGTCAAGTTGGTGCGATGTCCTCCGCGTTGTCCGCATTGAAACCTATGGCTTATGACCCTTACGAACCTACTCAAATCATGGCAGGTTACGGTAACTACCGTGGCGACTCCGCATTGGCATTAGGTGTGGCTCATTATAAAAATGAATCCATGATGTTACATGCTGGTGTAGCTTGGGCAGGCAGCAATAGCCATATGATGGCAAATGCTGGTGTAACTTGGAAAGTAGGTAACAGAGACGGCGAAGCAGAAACTGCAGATCGTTATCGTAAAGGACCTATCAGTTCTACATATGCAATGCAACGTGAACTTGCTGCAATGAAAGCTGAAAATCAAGGATTAAAAGGTGAAGTAGCTGATTTGAAAGCTGAAAATGAACAAATGAAAGCTAATATTGCTGCAATGATGGCAAGACTAGGTTTGTAATACGTTCATACTGAACATTACGGGTTGAGGATTCCCCTTTAGGGGATCCTCCCACCCGATTTAATTCGTTGATAGAAAAGAGGAATATATAATGAAAAAATCCACTTTGCTTGCTTTCACAGCGGCAGTATTATTTGGCAGTGGCGTATTCCATGTTAATGCGGCATCTGCTACATTTGATGATCCATTGCTTTTACCAAATCCAGCTAAAGTGCCTACAACAGGTTCTGTTGTATTGGTTCCTGTGGCTAGCCCTCAGGCGGTACAAAGTATCCATGAATTTGTGAAAGCATGGGAAAATGCGGAAAAACACATTGCTTTAGCTGAAAGCAAAAAGAATAATCATCAAGCGTTAACTAAAGAAGAAGCTAAATGGTTACATTCTAAAGATAAGCATAACTATGCTGATTATTTCCGTAAACATTCTTTAGGTTATGTACATGGCCAAGAAACTGCATTGAACTGGAATGGTGAAAACCGTAATAAAAACGAGTATAGCTATTACACATTCCCTAAATATGATAAGGACCAAGGTTACACAAATAGCTATGGTTACAATGTATTGCGCAGCATGGTTGATCGCATGAATGAATTGCTTCAAAAACAAAAGGCCGTTGGCGGTCCTTTGACTGATGAAGAAGCACAAGCATTGGAAGATGCTATGCTTGATATCATGGCACAAGATCAAGAACATGTATCTAATGAAGAATTGCGTTATTACATGAATGAAGCAGTTTGGTTTGCTACAAAACAAACTGTAAAAAATATGTCTGCAGAAGAACCTTCTGTTAGAGACATGCACGAAATTAACCTTCGTGAAGCGATTCAGACAGATAACTAATCATCTAATACATATAATCACATTATATGTATAGCTTTTGTTATAAGGAATGTACAGTTGCAATAACCTTATATATAAAAGTTTTTATATACAGTGTTGAGACACAAATAAGGGATTCTATTAACACACTGTCATATAGACAAGAAGTCGCAACAGAATGCAATAGATGTATTCTTGTTGCGGCTTCTTTTTATTTTAAATTCTTTCTATATGACATGCCTAAAAAGTAATATAACTCAAGTTTTAAATCTGTAAAATTAGGCCGTGAAATTGTGCAAAAATAATGATAAAATTTTCCTGAAATTTGTCGTAAAATTTGTCCAAATTTTGTTGACATCAGTATATGGAAATGTTATTATATTCAAGTACCCCATATGAAGGGGCGCAGATCTTTGAAAACTGAACAATGATAGGTAATCAATCATAATGATTGAACATATGCCAGAGTGCGGGTTTTGACACAGTCAAAACCAACCATAAT